>Ga0228635_1000002_pt1 | contig 486474 bp, 480 predicted proteins | sample 44DmetaG_FD_182699 | JGI IMG/M metagenome (GOLD analysis project Ga0228635, IMG submission 182699) | Seawater microbial communities from Monterey Bay, California, United States - 44D | ecosystem: Environmental > Aquatic > Marine > Coastal | place: USA: California | collected 2016-09-30 | reverse complement strand
GCTTTGAAGTCACCGAAGTATTTCGTGATCGCTGCTGTCAACGTCGTCTTGCCGTGGTCAACGTGACCAATCGTGCCGATGTTGCAGTGCGGTTTGTTACGGCTAAACTTTTCCTTTGCCATGAGATGGCCTCCTATTCATTCTAAGGATAGGCGGGCCCGACTGGCCCGCCCAAATTTTCTATAAGATTAAGCGTACTTCGCTTGGATTTCTTCCGAGATGTTGTTTGGAACCGGCTCGTAATGGTCAAACTGCATCGTAAACTGAGCGCGGCCCGAAGACATAGAACGCAGAGTGTTGATGTAGCCGAACATGTTCGCGAGCGGCACAAAGCAATCAATCGCAATCGCGTTGCCGCGAGGCTCTTGGCCCGAAACCTGACCACGACGTGATGTCAAATCGCCGATGATGCCGCCTGTATATTCTTCAGGTGTAATCACTTCGACTTTCATCACTGGCTCAAGCAATTTCGCGCCAGCTTTGCGCATGCCTTCACGCATACACATACGGGCCGCGATTTCGAATGCGAGAACCGATGAGTCAACATCGTGGAACTTACCGTCGATCAGAGCAACTTTGAAGTCGATCACAGGGAAGCCAGCCAGAGGGCCGCTGTCTGTGACGGAGTTGATGCCCTTTTCTACGCCTGGGATATATTCTTTAGGAATAGACCCGCCGACGATACGGCTTTCAAACGAGTAACCTTCGCCTGGCTCTGTTGGAGAGATGATCATTTTCACCTCGCCGAACTGGCCTGAACCACCCGACTGTTTCTTGTGCGTGTAAGTGTGCTCAACTTCGTGAGAGATGGTCTCACGATAAGCAACCTGTGGCGCACCGATGTTGGCTTCAACTTTGAATTCACGCTTCAGACGGTCCACGAGAATATCGAGGTGAAGTTCACCCATACCCTTCATGATGGTCTGGCCTGATTCAATGTCAGTCTCAACACGGAACGAGGGATCTTCAGCCGCAAGACGCTGCAGACCTTGAGACATTTTCTCTTGGTCGTTCTTTGTCTTTGGCTCAATGGCAATCTCGATAACGGGATCGGGGAATGTCATTGTTTCCAGAACCACTGGCTCTTTAACGTCGCAAAGTGTGTCGCCCGTTGTTGTATCTTTGAGGCCAGCCAGAGCGATAATATCGCCAGCGAAAGCTTCTTCGATCTCTTCACGGTTGATTGAGTGCATCATCATCATACGACCGATGCGCTCTTTCTTACCTTTGGTAGAGTTAAAGACAGTGTCGCCCTTTTCGAGCTTACCTGAATAGATCCGTGTGAATGTCAGCGAGCCAACAAACGGGTCGTTCATGATCTTGAACGCAAGGCCAGAGAACGCCATGTCATCGTCCGCACGGCGCGGGATGTCACGTGTTTCTGTCTCATCGCCTGGCTTAAAGCCCATGTAATCAACAACGTCGAGCGGGCTCGGGAGGTAGTCGATTACGGCGTTGAGAAGCGGCTGAACACCTTTGTTTTTGAAGGCGGAACCACCAAGAACAGGAACGAACTTCAGAGCCAAGCAGCCCTTGCGAAGCAGTACGCGAAGCGTTGCCACGTCAGGCTCTGTGCCTTCCATGAGGTAGGCTTCCATAGCGTCGTCGTCCATTTCCACAGCAGCTTCAACAAGCTTGCCGCGCCACTCGTCGGCTTGCGCCTTGAGACCGTCACGGATTGGAGCTTTGACCCATGATGCGCCAAGGTCATCGCCCTGCCACAGCCATTCTTCCATGGTCACAAGATCAATCAGACCTTCAAGATCTGTTTCCGAACCGATCGGAATACCAACAGGGATAGCTGTCGCACCCGTGCGGTCTTCGATCATGCGAACACAGTTGAAGAAGTCTGCGCCGATTTTGTCCATTTTGTTGACAAAAACAATCCGCGGAACTTTGTAGCGGTCGGCTTGACGCCATACTGTTTCGGTCTGTGGCTCAACGCCGGCGTTACCGTCAAGAACAGTAACCGCACCATCGAGTACCGCAAGCGAACGCTCAACTTCGATTGTGAAGTCAACGTGGCCTGGTGTGTCGATGATGTTCATGCGGTGCTTGAGTGAGTCGGCTTCTGTGCCGTTCTCTGTGCGCTCCCAGAACGTGGTTGTCGCAGCTGAGGTGATCGTGATGCCACGCTCCTGCTCTTGCTCCATCCAGTCCATGGTGGCTGCGCCATCGTGCACTTCGCCGATGTTGTGTGATTTACCCGTGTAAAACAGGATACGCTCGGAACATGTGGTTTTACCGGCGTCGATGTGCGCGATGATACCAAAGTTACGGTAGCGTTCGAGGGGATAGTCGCGTGCCATATCAGGTGCTTCCTATTACCAGCGGTAGTGGCTGAATGCTTTGTTCGCATCGGCCATTTTGTGAGTGTCTTCGCGCTTTTTCACGGCAGAACCGCGAGATTGCACAGCATCCATCAGTTCGCCAGCAAGGCGCTCTTCCATGGTGTTTTCGTTGCGAGCGCGGCTCGCATTGATCAACCAACGGATGGCAAGGGCTTCGCGACGCTCAGGGCGCACTTCAACAGGCACCTGGTATGTCGCACCACCGACGCGGCGCGAACGCACTTCGACGGACGGTTTGATGTTTTCGAGCGCTTCGTGGAAGACTTCCACAGGGGCGCGCTTGATTTTGCTCTCAACGCGATCAAACGCGTTGTAGACGATACGCTCGGCAACAGCTTTTTTGCCGTCGATCATCAGGTTGTTCATGAATTTTGTCAGAACCCGGTCACCAAATTTGGCGTCAGGAAGGACTTCGCGTTTTTCAGCGGCGTGACGACGTGACATGTGATCTCTTCCTTACTTAGGACGCTTAGCGCCATATTTCGAACGGCGCTGCTTACGGTCTTTAACGCCTTGCGTATCAAGAACACCGCGCAGGATGTGGTAGCGAACACCGGGAAGGTCTTTTACACGACCGCCACGGATCAGGACAACAGAGTGCTCCTGAAGGTTGTGGCTTTCACCTGGGATGTAGCTGATGACTTCAAAGCCATTTGTGAGACGTACTTTAGCAACTTTACGCATCGCCGAGTTCGGCTTCTTAGGCGTGGTTGTATAGACGCGTGTACAAACGCCGCGCTTCTGAGGGTTACCCTCGAGGTGAAGCGATTTGGAGCGTTTGACTTTCGGCTTCCGGGGCTTCCGGATGAGCTGTTGGATCGTTGGCATAGGGCTCTTTTCCCGTTTCTCAACACATGTATGCAAGGGTGTCCCCTCGCGGTTTCAATTCGCGTGCATCATGCGTCCACAACACACAAAAGCCGCATCGTTCCCATTCCGAGGTAAACGGCGCGGCGGGTTTACAGAGGATCTTCGCAGCAATAGCTCGGATCTTGACCACTCAAGTTATGTAAACGGCATTAGGGCGTGCCCATAGCCGGATGAGGGGCTTTTAGGGGGAGTCGCAGAGCTTGTCAACACAGCGGGGCCAATCCCTTTGCCGCATGGGCCGTCAGGCGCAAACCTCGCTCCAAGCCGCCTCAAAAGCCTCCAGATCAACCCCGAAGTCCGAGGCCATCACAGATGGCAAAGTCTCAAGCTTGTATCGGAAGCTATCGACCTTGCGTTCTTTGATCGCGCTGTCATTCCCCCCATGAGCACCCCGTACGAACATTGGCTTCTTGTTCAGGCTCAAAACAGGCATACTCCGCCATGTTCGCATATGCGGATAGTTCAGCAGGCTGCGCGGATGATCAGGCGGCAGGTAAAGCGCAAGTGCAGGCGTCCAGAGCCGTGCCTCGACAGGAAGATAGTTCACCCCTCCATCATCCTCACAGCGAAACAAGAACCCCCGACAAAAATCAACGGCAACCCGCTTGTTGGCTTTGTAGATCGGACGCAGCTGCCGATAGAGCCCGCGCAATTGCGCAACAAAGTCGCTTGCTACAGCATCATCGTCATCCAAACGAAACTCGACAACAACATCTGCATTCTCGTCTCGATGCGCCCGCATGAGCGCTGTACAGGCGGCCATATGGTTCTGACCTTCTGGCAAAAATACAGGCTTCACTTGCGGCACATCTTGTACAAGCTCAAGCACACGCGAGCGCCATGGCTCGGGCAGCGTCTCCCCCATCATCAAGACAAGCGTAAAGTCTGGGTCGCTCTGCGCCCGCAGGCTTGGCAAGACAAGGTGCTCCAAGAAAAAGAGCCGCACAGCCATACGCCCCGCCGCATAAAGCTCGCTCTGCAAAGCTTCAAGGCTCTCGCCTGTATTGTTGAACGCACCCGTCTGGCTCGGATACGACCAGCGGCATAGCCCCAAAACCTGAAGCTTCGCCTGCCTCATACCCCTGCCCCCGCAGCTGGCCGTGCTGCTGCAGCTTTGGCCACACGACGGTTGATTTGGCGTTCTCGCAAAAGCATAAATACACCCGATCCAATCACGATCGACGCGCCCAAAAGTGTCACAGGCTTTGGCCAATCGCCAAACACCAACCATCCCAAAAGCAACGCCCAAACCAGTGAGGTATAGCGGAACGTAGCCACAAAACTGATCTCGCCAATCCGCATCACCATGATTGAGCAAATGTATCCACCAATCACCATCACAGAAGCCCCCGCAATCATCATTGCGGCATATCCATCCACTGGAACCCACCCTTGCGACGGCGCCGCCATAGCAAAAAAGAACGTGACACCGAGGGAGGAATAAAATGTCACTGCCATCGAAGGCGTCTCAGCGCTCAAGCGCCGCGTGGCCAGATCACGGATTGTGACGACGATCACCGCCGCCAAAGTATAAAGCGAGTAGATCGTGAAATCCTCGGCCCCTGGGCGAATGATCAGCATAACTCCAAAAAATCCGACAAAAATGGCAGACAATCGTCGCCAGCCGACAGGCTCCCGAAAGAACACTGCCGCCGCCAGTGTGATCGCCAGAGGCAAGGCCTGCATGATCGCGCTGACATTGGCGATTGGCATATTGAACAATGCAGTCAGGAAAAAAATAGGCCGAGGCCGCCTCCGCAACAACACGCGTAAACACAAGCCAACGGTCCTCACGCGGGACTGCAAAACGCAAGCGCCCCATTGCGAGCATCACAAGCGCAATCAGGCAGGTTGTCAAAATGCCCCGCAGCATCAAAATTTGAAACAACGGCAGCTTTGCAGAAATCATCTTCATAAATGCGTCATTGAACGTAAACGCCGCCATCGACACCATCATCAAGACAGCCCCGCGTAAATTGTCTTGTGCCGAAATCATTCAAGCGCTCCAAGCATATCTATATCCAGTCCAAAATATCGCGAGATCTGATCAGCGACGGCATCCTCGCCCAGCTTCCCTAAAATACCGAGCTTTGCAGGGCTCGAGTGATTATCGCCGTGAATCGTGCGCAAGAAGCAAGGCTCCAAGATGTCGGAATAGACATTGTAGTGCTGCGCCAAAGCACGATGATTATAGCGGTATGGGTTGCGCGTATAGCTCGCAGGCGCAAGCAGTGCCGTTCCGCAAGACAAGGGCGCGCGCTCCACCGTATCAAACACACGCCCCCTGCCCTTCGGCGCAGTCATATCGACATAAAACCCTCGGTTAAACGCGATCACCTGCGGCACATCGGGCCTCAGAGGCAAAAGCCCCCGCGCCAGTGTTTTGAGACGCGCCACATAATCAAGCGCAAGCGCATCATCGTCATCCAACCGAAAGGTGAGGCGATACTGTGCATCGTTTTCATAAACAGAGGCATAAGCCTTCTTTATCATCTGATAATGCTGTTCAGGGGCCGCCGCATAAACGCTGATATTCTCATGTGGAGCCACCAACGCATCAAGCCGTTCGCGAATGTCATCCGGCAGCGCTTCAGCCGTAAGCACAACGAGCCGAAACCCTTGATCACTCTGGCCCACAAGAGATGGCAAACAAAGCCGTTCAAAAAGTCTCAGCCTCAATGCCATACGCGCAGGCGCAAACAACTTATCTGCCAAGGCTTCATGGTCGTCATGCGCATGAAGTGAAAAATCTGTGGTCAAAACGGAAAACCGCACCACTCCGATCACCTGTGGATCTAAACTCTTCTGTGCCATGAACGCTCTCCTACGAATAGGAAACACCTGATCTGCCAAAATGGAAAGCCTCAAAGACGCCAGCCTGCAACACCAGCTCCAAAAAGCAAAAAACCCCGCTCGTGAAAGCGGGGTTTTCCAATCTCTCTTTGAAAGCGCTTATTCTTCGCGGCTCTCAGGGATCTCGCTTGTGATGTCCTCAGCGGGCGGTGCTGCTGCGAACACATCGTCCTGAACAGGGGCCGCCAAAGCTGCTGCCGCTTCCGCTTCTTCGCGGCGCGCTTCAAGCACAACATTGTCACGGTCCTGAGCCACACGGCGCATTTGCTTCGTCGCACCACCTGTCCCCGCAGGGATCAAACGGCCTACGATGACGTTTTCTTTGAGGCCAACCAGCTTGTCTTTCTTACCTTGCACAGAGGCTTCGGTCAGAACGCGTGTTGTCTCTTGGAACGATGCCGCCGAGATGAAGGAACGTGTCTGCAAGCTCGCCTTGGTGATCCCAAGAAGGATCGGCTCGCCTTGTGCAGGGCGTCCGCCACGGGCTTCCGCCTTGGCATTGGCCTCGTCAAACTCGACTTTGTCGACATTCTCGCCCTTGAGGAGCGTGGTGTCGCCACTGTCGAGAATTTCCCACTTCTGGAGCATCTGACGCACGATAACTTCGATGTGCTTATCGTTGATCTTCACGCCTTGCAGGCGGTAAACATCTTGCACCTCGTCGATCATGTAGTCCGCCAGCGCTTCGACACCCATGATGGAGAGGATGTCATGCGGCGCAGGGTTACCGTCCATGATGTAATCGCCCTTCTGGACAAAGTCGCCTTCCATAACTGGAATGTGCTTGCCCTTCGGAACCATATATTCAACGGCTTCCATGCTCTCGTCTGATGGCTCAATCGAGATGCGGCGCTTGTTCTTATAGTCGCGGCCATAACGAACATAACCGTCGATCTCTGCGATGATCGCGTGGTCTTTCGGACGACGGGCTTCGAAAAGCTCGGCAACACGTGGCAGACCACCAGTAATGTCTTTCGTTTTCGCGCCTTCGCGTGGAATACGCGCAACAACATCACCCGCTTTGATCTCTTGGCCTTCTTCAATCGAAAGAACAGCATCAACAGACATTGGATATGTCACTGGGTTGCCCGCGTCGTTGCGCACTGGCTCACCGTCTTTATCCTGCAAGATGATCTCTGGCTTGAGCTCGTTGCCTTTCGGAGCAGCGCGCCAATCGATAACGATCTTCTGTGTCATACCGGTCGCGTCATCTGTCTCGTCGCGCACGGCAATACCGCTCACGAGGTCAACAAACTTGGCTGTACCCGACTTCTCAGCGATGATCGGAAGCGTGTAGGGATCCCACTCAAAGAGCTTGTCGCCACGCAGAACTTTGCCGCCTTCTTTGACAAAGAGCTTGGTACCGTAGCTCAGCTTGTGGCTCGCACGTTCCTCACCATCGTCACCGACGATCGCGATTTTCATGTTACGGCCAACAACAAGTGCTTCGCCTGCTTCGTTCTCAAGCAGAGACGCGTTTTCAAAGGTAATTTTACCTTCTTGGCTCGCCTCAAGGAACGACTGCTGACCACCCTGTGCAACGCCGCCGATGTGGAATGTCCGCATCGTCAGCTGTGTACCTGGTTCGCCGATGGACTGCGCCGCGATGATGCCGACGGCCTCACCTTGGTTAACCATCGTACCGCGCGCGAGGTCACGACCGTAGCACATGGCACAAACGCCGTCTTCAGCTTCGCAAGTCAGCGGGCTGCGGATACGCGTGCTAACAACACCCGCTTCCTCAATTGCATCGGCCATACGCTCGTCAATCATCGTGCCCTGCGCGATGATAACTTCATCTGTGCCTGGCTTGAGGATGTCGTCTGCTGCAACACGGCCCAAGAGACGCTCTGCCAGTGAAGACACAACTTCACCGTCATTCACGGCTGCTTCTGCCGTGATTGCGCGCTCTGTTCCACAGTCGTGCTCACGCACGATGCAGTCTTGCGCAACGTCCACAAGACGACGTGTGAGGTAACCGGAGTTCGCTGTTTTCAGAGCGGTATCCGAAAGACCTTTCCGCGCGCCGTGAGTAGAGTTGAAGTACTCAAGAACGTTCAGACCTTCTTTAAAGTTCGAGATGATCGGTGTCTCGATGATGTCGCCGTTCGGCTTGGCCATCAGGCCACGCATACCGCCGAGCTGTTTCATCTGAGTAACCGAGCCACGCGCGCCAGAGTGAGCCATCATGTAAACCGAGTTTGGCTCCATAACAGCGCCATTCTCATCGCGCTTGTCCGCCGAGATGGTGTTCATCATGGCTTCGGTGACTTTGTCGTTACACTTTGACCATGCATCAACAACTTTGTTGTATTTCTCGCCCTGTGTGATCAGGCCGTCGAGATACTGCTGTTCAAAGTCCTTCACAAAGTCGCGTGTCTCATCAACGATCGTCCATTTGGTGTCTGGAATGACCATGTCATCCTTACCAAACGAAATACCCGCCTTGAAAGCTTCACGGAAGCCCATGGTCATGATCTGGTCACAGAAGATGACAGACTCTTTCTGACCACAGTAACGGTAAACCGTGTCAATCACTTGCTGAACTTCACGTTTGCGCAGCAAACGGTTGACCAGCTCGAATGGCGCTTTGTTGTTTTGCGGCAGAAGCGCACCAAGGCGCACACGGCCCGGTGTCGTTTCGAAACGCTGCATCACAGTGTTGCCTTCGCCGTCCACCTGCGGGATCCGCGCGGTGATCTTGGAGTGCAAATGCACAGCACCAGAGTCCAGTGCATGCTGAACTTCTTCAATCGATGCAAAAGCCATGCCTTCGCCAACCATGCCTTCACGCTCGATGGTCGTATAGTACAGACCCAAAATCATATCCTGTGACGGAACAATGATCGGCGCGCCGTTTGCAGGCGACAGAACGTTGTTGGTCGACATCATCAGAACACGCGCTTCAAGCTGGGCTTCCAGCGAGAGCGGTACGTGAACAGCCATTTGGTCACCGTCAAAGTCGGCGTTAAAGGCCGAGCAAACCAGCGGGTGAAGCTGAATGGCTTTGCCTTCGATCAAAACAGGTTCAAACGCTTGGATGCCGAGGCGGTGAAGCGTCGGAGCGCGGTTGAGCATGACGGGGTGTTCGCGGATAACTTCATCCAAGATATCCCAGACTTCAGGACGCTCTTTTTCAACAAGCTTCTTGGCTTGTTTCACAGTCGCTGACAGGCCTTTGGCCTCCAAACGGCTATAAATAAACGGCTTGAAGAGCTCAAGCGCCATCTTCTTGGGAAGACCACACTGGTGAAGCTTAAGCTCTGGGCCAGTCACGATGACTGAACGGCCAGAGAAGTCGACGCGTTTACCCAAAAGGTTCTGACGGAAGCGGCCTTGCTTACCCTTCAGCATGTCTGAAAGCGATTTCAACGGACGCTTGTTTGCGCCTGTGATGACGCGGCCACGACGACCGTTGTCAAACAGAGCATCGACAGATTCCTGCAACATCCGCTTTTCGTTGCGCACGATGATATCGGGCGCGCGCAGTTCGATGAGGCGCTTGAGACGGTTGTTCCGGTTGATCACACGACGATAAAGATCGTTGAGATCTGATGTCGCAAAGCGGCCACCATCCAGAGGAACCAGCGGGCGAAGCTCTGGCGGGATCACAGGGATAACCGTCATAACCATCCACTCGGGGCGGTTGCCACTTTCAAGGAAGCTTTCAACAACTTTGAGACGCTTGATGATTTTCTTCGGCTTCAGCTCGCCTGTCGCTTCCTTAAGGTCTGCACGCAGAGTTTCTGCTTCAGACTCAAGGTCGATCTGGGCCAGCATCTCACGGATCGCTTCCGCACCGATGTTCGCCGTAAACGCGTCCATACCGTAGTGGTCTTGCGCATCCATGAACTCTTCTTCGGTCAGCATCTGGCCGTATGTCAGGTCTGTAAGACCTGGCTCGATAACCACATAGTTTTCGAAGTAAAGAACGCGCTCAAGATCACGCAGTGTCATATCCAGCATAAGGCCGATCCGCGATGGAAGCGACTTCAGGAACCAGATGTGTGCCACAGGTGAGGCCAGCTCGATGTGGCCCATACGCTCACGGCGTACTTTTTGAAGCGTAACTTCAACACCGCATTTCTCGCAGACAACGCCGCGATACTTCATGCGCTTATATTTGCCGCAAAGGCATTCGTAGTCCTTTACCGGGCCGAAGATACGCGCGCAGAAAAGGCCGTCCCGCTCAGGCTTGAACGTACGGTAGTTGATGGTTTCGGGCTTTTTGATTTCCCCGAAGGACCACGACAGAATACGCTCTGGTGAAGCAAGAGAGACCTTGATCTCATCAAAAACCTTCGTGGGCGCAAGTGGGTTAAACGGGTTGTTTGTCAGTTCCTGGTTCATTTTGATGTCCTCAAATTGGTTGCGGAAGGGAGAAGGGAAGAAAGGCCGAAGCCCTTATTCCTCATCCTCCGCATCCAGGAGTTCCATGTTCAGGCCAAGGCCGCGGACTTCTTTGACGAGAACGTTGAAGCTCTCTGGCACACCGGCCTCAAAGTTGTCTTCACCCTTCACGATGCTCTCATAGACTTTGGTCCGGCCTGCAACGTCATCTGACTTCACTGTCAGCATCTCTTGCAAGGTATAGGCCGCGCCGTAAGCTTCGAGCGCCCATACTTCCATCTCACCAAAGCGCTGGCCACCGAACTGAGCTTTACCACCCAGAGGTTGCTGCGTGACAAGGCTGTATGGGCCTGTCGAGCGCGCGTGGATTTTGTCGTCCACAAGGTGGTGAAGTTTCAGCAGATACTTGATGCCGACCGTTACAGGGCGGGCAAACTGCTCGCCTGTACGACCATCAAACAAGATCGACTGACCCGAAGTATCAAAGCCCGCGCGTGTCAGCGCATCGTTCACATCGGCTTCTTTTGCACCATCAAAAACAGGCGTCGCAATAGGCACACCGCGTGTGACATTGCCTGCCGCTTCAATGAGCTGCGCCTCTTCCATACCCACGATGCCTTCGTCATAAACGTCGTCACCATAAGCATGCTTCATCGCGTCCCGCACAGGTGTCAGATCGCCAGAGCGGCGGTATTCGCCAAGAGCATCGTCAATCTTGAGGCCAAGGCCGCGTGCAGCCCAGCCCATGTGCGTTTCAAGGATTTGACCAACGTTCATACGCGAAGGAACACCAAGAGGGTTCAAACAGAAGTCGACTGGCGTACCATCGGCAAGGAACGGCATGTCTTCCATAGGCACAACCTTGGAAATAACACCTTTGTTCCCGTGACGACCGGCCATTTTGTCACCTGGCTGAAGCTTACGCTTCACAGCAACAAAGACTTTAACCATCTTCATCACACCGGGTGGGAGGTCGTCACCACGACGTACTTTTTCAACTTTGTCTTCAAAGCGCGCATCAAGAGTACGCTTCTGCGCCTCATACTGCTCGTTCAAAGCTTCAACGATCTGGGCGTTTTTCTCGTCCTTAAGGGCGATCATCCACCAAGCCGAACGTGGGTAGGTTTCAAGCATCTCAGCGTCGACTTTTGAGCCGGCTTTAACGCCTTTCGGACCTTTGGCCACTTCTTTGCCAAGCAGCATATCACCAAGACGCGCGTAGATGTTGCGATCAAGGATCGCCAGCTCATCGTCACGGTCGCGTGCAAGACGCTCAACTTCTTCACGCTCGATCTGAAGCGCACGCTCGTCTTTTTCCACACCATGGCGGTTAAAGACGCGCACTTCCACAACCGTACCAAAGTCGCCCGGCTTTACGCGCAGAGACGTGTCACGCACATCAGACGCTTTTTCACCAAAGATAGCGCGCAGAAGCTTTTCTTCTGGCGTCATCGGGCTTTCGCCTTTTGGCGTGATCTTGCCAACAAGGATATCACCTGGCTCAACATCCGCACCAATGTAAACGATGCCGGCCTCGTCGAGGTTGCGCAGCGCTTCTTCACCAACGTTTGGAATATCGCGTGTGATTTCTTCTGGGCCGAGCTTCGTATCACGGGCCGCCACTTCGAATTCTTCGATGTGGATCGACGTGAAGACGTCATCTTGTGAAATACGCTCGGAGATCAGGATACTATCTTCGTAGTTGTAACCGTTCCAAGGCATAAACGCGACGATCACGTTTTTACCAAGCGCGAGTTCACCAATATCCGTTGACGGACCATCAGCAATAATCTCGCCCTTCTGAACTGTGTCACCAACCTTCACCAAGGGGCGCTGGTTGATACATGTGTTCTGGTTGGAGCGTTGGAATTTGCGCATACGGTAAATATCAACACCCGCATCCCCAAGACCGAGGTCATGGGTCGCACGGATAACGATACGTTGTGCATCCACTTGGTCGATGATGCCCGCACGCTTGGCCTGAATGGCAGCGCCCGAGTCAATCGCGACCTTGCCTTCAATGCCTGTGCCGATCAGCGGCGCTTCAGCTTGCAAAAGAGGCACAGCTTGGCGTTGCATGTTCGAGCCCATCAAGGCGCGGTTGGCGTCATCGTTTTCAAGGAACGGGATGAGTGAGGCCGCAACGGACACGAGCTGCTTCGGCGAAACGTCGATGAGGTCTACGTGCTCGTTCGGTGCGAGTGTATACTCGCCCGACTGACGCGTGCTCACAAGATCGTTCACAAACTTGCCGTTTTCGTCGAGGTTGGCGTTGGCCTGAGCCACAACGTGGCGCATCTCTTCTGTGGCAGACATATACTGTACTTCGTCTGTCACTTTGCCTTCAACAACCTTGCGGTAAGGTGTTTCGATAAAGCCGTATTTGTTCACACGCGCAAATGTCGCGAGTGAGTTGATCAGGCCGATGTTCGGGCCTTCTGGCGTTTCAATCGGACACATACGGCCGTAGTGCGTTGGGTGAACGTCGCGCACTTCAAAGCCCGCACGTTCACGCGTCAGACCACCTGGCCCAAGCGCTGAGAGGCGGCGCTTGTGCGTCACTTCTGAGAGCGGGTTGGTTTGGTCCATAAACTGCGAAAGCTGGCTTGAGCCGAAGAATTCACGCACAGCAGCCGCGGCTGGCTTGGCGTTGATCAGGTCTTGCGGCATCACTGTGTCGATCTCGACAGAAGACATACGCTCCTTGATCGCGCGCTCCATGCGAAGCAGGCCAACACGGTACTGATTTTCCATCAGCTCGCCGACAGAACGCACACGACGGTTGCCGAGGTGGTCGATGTCGTCGATATCGCCTTTGCCATCGCGCAGCATAACCAGCGCTTTGATGCAGGATACGATATCTTCGCGGCGTAGGGTGCGCAGCGTGTCAGGCGCATCCAGATCAAGACGCATGTTCATTTTAACACGACCAACGGCCGAGAGGTCATAGCGCTCGCTATCAAAGAACAGCGTGTCAAACAGGTTAGACGCTGCTTCAACGGTGGGTGGCTCGCCTGGGCGCATCACACGGTAGATATCCATGAGCGCGGTTTCGCGGTTCATGTTCTTATCTGCCGCCATCGTGTTGCGCATGTAAGGGCCAACATTGATGTTGTCGATGTCGAGCACTGGGATGTCAGTGAAGCCTGCATCCATGAGCTCTTTCAACGCGCCGCCGATGATCTCGCCATCTTTGTCGCGCTCAAATGTCAACTCGTCGCCAGCCTCGACATAGATCGCGCCGGTTTCTTCGTTGATGATATCTTTGGCAACAAACTTGCCTTCGATTTGCTCAAACGGAACCAGAAGCTCGCTTACGTTGCCTTCGTCGATCAGCTGCTTAACGGCCCGTGGCGTGATTTTCTTGCCAGCTTCGGCAATCACTTCGCCTGTTTTGGCGTCCACAAGATCAAACGTCGGACGTGTGCCGCGCACACGATCGGGGAAGAACTTGGTGACCCAGCCCTTTTTCTTCTTCAGCTTGTATGTGACTGTCTCATAGTAAGCATCCATGATGCCTTCTTGATCAAGACCAAGCGCATAAAGCAGCGTGGTGACAGGAAGCTTACGACGACGGTCGATGCGCGCAAAGACGATGTCTTTGGCATCAAATTCAAAGTCGAGCCACGAACCGCGATATGGGATAATGCGGCAAGCAAACAGCAGCTTGCCCGAAGCATGCGTTTTGCCTTTGTCGTGGTCAAAGAACACACCTGGTGAACGGTGCATCTGGGAAACGATCACACGCTCCGTGCCGTTGACAACAAATGTGCCGTTTGGCGTCATCAAAGGCATATCGCCCATGAACACGTCTTGCTCTTTGATGTCCTTAACCGAACGCGCGCCTGTATCTTCGTCGATATCAAACACGATGAGACGCAGCTTCACCTTGAGAGGCGCGCTATACGTCATATCGCGCTGCTGGCATTCTTCGACGTCATATTTTGGCTCTTCGAGCTCATAATCGACAAATTCAAGAACAGAGGTTTCGTGGAAGTCCTTGATCGGGAAGACCGATTGGAACACACCTTTGATGCCTTCGCCGTCAAGCGGCTGAGGCTGATCACCTGAATTCAGGAAAAGATCGTAAGAAGATTTCTGAACCTCAATAAGGTTCGGCATCTCCAGAACTTCACGGATTTTACCAAAATATTTACGAAGACGTTTCTGGCCAAGGAAAGTTTGCGCCATGCTCGAGTTCACCTTTTCATTTCTCACCGAATGCAAGCACCGTCGGGTCCCGGCCTTGCCTCCATACGAGACGACACGCTTCAGTCAATTCCCGGCTCCATTCCCATTGGAGCCTCCCGACTATGAACCGCGCCTAAGAAAACGCCTCTCTATGAGGCCCTTGCTAAGACAGGTTCGGCTGGGCACGGATTTCTCCCCGCCCAGCCTGATTTTCCGCAAGACCGAAGCCCTGCATAAAACCGATTACTTGAGTTCGACTTCCGCGCCAGCTGCTTCGAGCTTGGCTTTGATGTCTTCTGCTTCGGCTTTGTCGACGCCTTCTTTGACGGCTTTGCCACCAGCTTCGACGAGGTCTTTGGCTTCTTTCAGACCGAGGCCTGTGATGCCGCGAACTTCTTTGATCACGTTGATCTTTGAAGCGCCTGCAGAGATCAGAATTACGTTGAATTCTGTTTGCTCTTCAGCAGCTGCACCGCCAGCATCGGCAGGGCCCGCCATCATGACTGCGCCACCGGCTGCAGGCTCGATGCCGTATTCGTCTTTAAGGATCGTTTTCAGTTCTTGTGCTTCCAAAAGCGTCAATGCGACGATTTCTTCCGCGAGTTTTTTCAGATCAGCCATTTTACTTGCTTTCCGTTTCTAAATTTGTGTTCCAACGATGAGGTCTTGCCCCACGCCAGCCGATAGGTTGCTTACGCCGCCTTCTCTTCGATAGTCGAAAGGATGGAAGCGATATTTGAAGCAGGTGCGCCAATTGCACCGGCGATGTTGCTTGCAGGCGCGCCGATCATGCCCGCGATCGTAGCAAGAAGCTCGTCACGTGAAGGCAGTTTCGACACAGCTGTAACACCAGCACGGTCCAGAATATCACCGCTCATCGCACCGCCGAGGATTTCGAACTTGTCGTTACCCTTGGCGAAATCTTCGGCAACCTTGGCCGCAGCCACGGGGTCCTCAGAATAGGTCAGAACGGTCATGCCTGTCAGGAGGTCACCCATCTGTTCGATGGACTTTCCTTCTAGGGCAATTTTGGCGAGCCTGTTCTTGGCGACGCGTACGGCCCCACCTGCTTCGCTTGCGCGAGCACGTAGATCCTGCATCTCAGCAACTGTAAGGCCAGCGTAGTGTGCAACCACAACAACGCCAGAGCTTTCAAAGATCTGGCCGAGTTCCTCGACCACTTTCTCTTTCTGGGCTCTATCCACAGTTTCACTCCAATTTTGGGGGTTGCCCCCCGGCTCAGTTCGCCAGCCCAAAGTGGGGCCAGCACTCATGTCCGATTACGGGGCAATGCCAAAACCACCCGAGGAATTCACCTCAAATAATTCGGTTTTTCCCGTCTCAGGCAGGACATTAAGAAAAGCCAAAGCGCCTTTCACCCACCGTCTTGGACGAATGCAAAACAGCGCACGACGAATCGCACGCTGATCTACGAGGCCGTTCCTAAGCCTGATTAACCCTGAGTGCAAGCGCTGTCGGGCTTTTTTCACACCGTCTCTCAACACAAAAAAAGAGCGCCCCGAAAGGCGCTCTTTTCCAAATGTCTTTAACGCTCAGCTTATTTGCTGATTGCGCTGTCCACGTCGACGCTCACGCCTGGGCCCATTGTTGAGCTCAGTGAGACTTTCTTCATGTACGAGCCTTTTGAACCCGCTGGCTTTGCTTTTGCAACCGCGCCAACAAAGGCACGAATGTTTTCAGCAAGCTTGGCATCGTCAAAAGAGATCTTGCCGATACCCGCGTGTACAACACCGGCTTTTTCGACTTTGAACTGCACTTCGCCGCCTTTGGCCGCTTTTACAGCTTCAGCAACATCCATAGTAACCGTACCCACTTTTGGGTTTGGCATCAGGTTGCGTGGACCAAGAACTTTACCCAAACGGCCAACGACTGGCATCATGTCAGGTGTTGCAATGCAACGGTCAAATTCGATTTTGCCGCCTTGAACGATCTCCATGAGATCCTCCGCACCAACAATATCCGCACCAGCGGCTTTTGCTTCGTCAGCCTTCGGGCCGCGCGCAAAAACAGCAACACGAACGTCTTTGCCTGTGCCGTTAGGAAGACCCACAACACCACGAACCATTTGGTCCGCGTGACGAGGATCAACACCGAGGTTCAGAGCGATCTCGAGCGTTTCGTCGAATTTGGCGTTTGCGTTTGCCTTGATCAGGCTTACCGCTTCTTCCACTGTCAGGTTTTCTTTGCCAACAAAGGCTTCCCGTGCAGCAGTTGTCCGTTTTCCAAGTTTAGCCATCTTACTTCACCTCGATGCCCATAGAACGTGCAGAGCCCATGATGATTTTCATCGCGGCTTCGACGTCGTTTGCGTTCAGGTCTTTCCACTTGGCTTCTGCGATTTCACGCAGCTGCTTTGCAGAGACCGAGCCAACAGTCTCACGGCCTGGAAGCTTCGCACCTGACTTAAGGCCAGCTGCTTTGCGCAGGTAGTAAGACGCTGGAGGCGTCTTGATGTCCATCGTGAAGGACTTGTCTTGGTAGTATGTGATCACGGTCGGGCAAGGCGCACCTGGCTCCATATCCTGTGTTTTCGCGTTAAACGCTTTACAGAATTCCATGATATTGATGCCGCGCTGACCCAGCGCCGGCCCAACGGGTGGGCTCGGGTTTGCTTGTCCTGCGGGCACTTGCAGCTTCATCTTGCCTGCGAGCTTCTTGGCCATTGGCCTTCTCCTTTTCCAACCCCCTCGGAACGCGTTCCTCAGGGCTACTTGTTGTGTGGTTCGGTCTGACAGCCGCGGCCGCCTCGCCTCCCACGCTCATACATCGGGTTACCCCGACGATCTATTCGCCGTTACCCTTGCTTGGTAACCTGCGTAAATTCGAGTTCCACAGGCGTCTCACGCCCGAAGATAGACACAGTGACTTTCAGGCGCTGGTTGTCGTCGTCGACTTCTTCCACCATGCCGTCAAAGTCTTCAAACGGCCCTTCGTTGACCTTGACCTTCTCACCCACATCAAAGCTGATCATCAGCTTCGGTGCATCTTCGCCTTCCTGAACGCGGTTCAGGATCTGGTTCACTTCAGCATCACGCATCGGCATCGGGCGGCCTTGCGGGCCCAAGAAGCCAGTGACGCGGTTGATCGAATTGATCAGGTGATAGCTACGGTCGCTCATTTCCATATGCACAAGCACATAGCCAGGCATAAAGCGGCGCTCTGCGGTCACTTTTTTACCACGGCGGATTTCAATCACTTCTTCAGTCGGCACAAGCACTTCGTCAATGGCATCCTCCAGCCCCTGCTCTTCAGCCTGCTGCCTGATTTGTTCCGCAATCTTCTTCTCGAAGTTCGAGAGAACACTTACCGAATACCAACGTTTCGCCATTGCTGTGCCCGTTCCTTACTGTGCCCACCTGCGCAGGCCTTATTCCGATCTCCCGACAGCAAAAATCGGCGAGCAACTCGAATCGTCGCTCACCATGTCGGGATTTGATGGGGAGTTACATCGCATAGCCCTCGGTTTCAAGCCCTCAAGCCCAAAACAAAACAGCCCCGCAAATTGCGAGGCCGCTACATGTCTTTTACCGACAGTTTTAGCCGAAGACGTTGAGAATAGTCTGCAAGCCGTTGCGGATCAAAACATCCACAAGTGCAAAAAAGATCGCTGTCAGCGTCGCCATGATAAAGACCATAACAGTCGTCAGCATGACTTCACGGCGCGTCGGCCATACAATTTTTGAAACTTCTGCGCGCGTTTGCTGGATAAACTGAAGCGGGTTGGTGCGGGCCATTGGCGTATCGTCTTTCTAACTGCTTTGGGGTCACTTACGCATAAGCCCCCCTAAATTCAAGGCACATTTGCGCCTATTCGGCGGGAGAGCGCCGCAAAGCAAGGCGCTCAAACGGATCATCTTGTGGCAACTCCACGTTTTCAAGGGCCATATCCCGCTCCGAACGGCCCAGATCTGGCGTGTAAATGCCATCACTAAAGCGCTCAGGCAGCCGCGCCAAAAGACCATCCACACGGTCCGCTGCACGCTGTAAGCGCTCGATAATTTTCTGAGCACGATCAGGGCGCTTGCTTTGATACCAAATCCAAGCCCCCTCCGACAGTTCGCTGATCCGTGCCGACCCAAGCAGCAAAAACACAATCAAGGCCAGCCAGACCAGCATGAACAGCACCAAAGGAATGAGCCAAGGCTTGAGCAAGATCACAAGGGCCAGAGCCGTCAGCCCCATCAGTTTCAAATAGCGCAAAATCTGGTCCTTTTCGATTTTTGATGTGCCCGCGTGCTGCCGCGACCGTGCCCTCATGCCGCCGATCCGCTTGAGCGCGCTCAAGCGCGGCCACTTCAGGCCAAATCGGCTTGGCCGCAAATCTTCAGCGCGATAGAGAGCCTCATCAGAGGCCTCCACGGGGCGCCCCCTCACATCTTTGGGCTGGCCGCGCAACGTCACACGACGCGGCGCAATACGAGCCGCCGCCGAGCTTGCACCCGCGTCGTCACGCCCTTCGCCATGTGCCTCACCGCGCCGCGCTGGATGCGCTTTTGCATGGCGCGTCTCCGTCTCAATCAGGAGCCGCACAATGTCGAGCGTATCATCATCCTTTGCGGAATCGGGGGCACTGATCGCCTCATCTTGGTGTTTCCCAAGTGTCATGCCCGTGTTTCCACTTATTTTACAGAGAGTGTCCTACCCTGCGATACAGGCCCCAAAACGGCCAAAATATGTCAAACTCGCGGAAACTGTGCATCATATGTCTTTCACATGTGAACTTCCTGCAATATCATTGCCCCAAAGGAGACCCCTATGGCCGATATGCTCGCCCGACGCCGCGCCCTCTTGGGCCCCAATGTGTCGCTGTTTTACGAAGAGCCCGTGCATATCGTCCGCGGTGAAGACGTCTGGCTTTGGGATGCAGACGGCAAACGCTATCTAGACTGCTACAACAACGTCCCACACGTCGGCCATTGCAACCCTCGTGTTGTCGATGCGATCTGCAAACAAGCCGCCACACTCAACACTCACACGCGTTACTTGCACGACGGTATCCTCGACTACGCCGAGCGCCTCACTGCCAAAATGCCCGAGAGCCTTTCGACCCTCCTGCTCACTTGCACAGGCTCGGAGGCCAATGACGTAGCCATGCGCATGGCCGAAGGCATGACAGGCAAACGCGGCATCATCGCGACAGACGCCACCTACCACGGTAACACAGCGCTGGTGAGCCAGCTGTCCCGCAGCAATATCCCCGAAGTTGGCTTCGGTCTTGGCGGCTACATCCGACATATTCCCGCCCCCGACAGCTACCGCAGTCCCGACCCCGATGGCGCCGCTTTCGCCGCCAGCCTCCAAACGGCCATCGACGATCTGAACGCCTCGGGCCATGGCTTTGCCGCGCTCGTCATTTGCCCCTATTTCGTCAACGAGGGGTTCCCAGACCTGCCCAAGGGCTGGCTCGATGAAGCTGCGCGGATCGTGCGCGCAGCGGGTGGTCTGCTCATTGCCGATGAGGTCCAGCCCGGTTTCGGGCGGATCGGCTCGCATTTCTGGGGCTTTGAACGTCAGGGGATCACCCCCGATATCGTCACACTCGGCAAACCCATGGCCAATGGTCACCCCGTTGGCGGCGTTGTCACGCGCCCCGAAATCATGGCGCGCTTTCGCGAGGCGTTTCGCTATTTCAATACATTCGGTGGCAATCCCGTCTCCTGCGCCGCCGCGCTCGCAGTGCTGGACGAGCTGGAGGAGAAAGCCCTCCCCGACCACGCCGCGCGCGTCGGTGCTTACGCGCAAGAAAGGCTCAGCGCGCTCCATCAAAAACATGAAGCCATCGGCGACATTCGTGGCGAAGGCATGCTCTTTGGAGCCGAGCTGGTCACAGACCGAAGTACAAAAGAGCCCGCCACGGCCCTCACGACCAAAGTGTTCAACACGATGCGGCAACGTGGCTTCCTCATGTCCAGCTTAGGGCGCGCAAAGAACACCCTGAAGATCCGTCCACCCATGCCATTTGCCCAAGAGCACGCCGAGATGCTGTTTGACACGCTCGACGAAGTTTTGACGCAGCTTGCGCCCTCTTAAGCAGGCCTCAAATGGGGCGGTCTTTACGTCTGTTTTCGGCTTCCCCAGCTGTGCCCTTGCGCGGCGCGACCGCCGCTGGGATCACCCCACTGATCTCAGGGCTCAGGCCCGCATCGCGCATCTCAAGCCGAAAGAACGAATGCTGCGCGCGACCCGCATGTTTTGAAGCGTATAGCGCAAGGTCTGCATCCGCCAACATCTGCACAGCATCCGGCGCATCATAGCTCACGGAAAGCACGGTTCCACAGCTGGCCGAGACATGACACATATGCGCCCCAAAAGGCATAGGAACTTCGAGCTTTCTGATGATCCGCTCGGCCACCCGAACGAGCGTCTCACGATCTGTCAAACCATCAAACAAGATCACAAACTCGTCGCCACCAACACGTGCAACCGTATCGTCGCTGCGGGTCTCTTCCACCATGATACGCGCCACGTTCTGCAAGACATGGTCGCCCGCCGCATGGCCAAGCGTGTCATTCACCGCTTTGAAGAAATCCAGATCAATATGCATCAGGGCAAATTCGCGCCCCGCCTCAATCAGCCGCGCCAACACATGGTCCATAGCGCGGCGGTTCTTCAGCCCCGTCAACGTATCGGTAAAGGCCTGCTCTTCCGCTGCAATCATTGCGCCTTGCAGTCGCAGATTCAGCTTTCGAGACGCCTCCATGGCCGCTGATTTGGCTTCCACAAGATACAGCATTTCAATGGCCAGATCTGTCGCCGCAAAATCACTGCTCACCAGCGCATAGTCACGGACCGCATCCAACAGTGAAATCCCGAACCCAAGGTTCAACACGGCCCCGCGCCCATCAGCAAGTGGCGCCAAGGCTCCCTTCAACGCGGTTTCAGGCTCCCCACGCAAGCGCAAATGTAGCTTCAAACCAGCGCTGTTCAAAAGCTCGTCCATCGTATTCACAGATTGCGGTCTGCGCAGCTCAAACACGTCCAAAAAACGTCGGCCCTCCAGGGGCAGGCTCGCGCGCAGCTTCTGCAAAGTCGCTCCAACATGCACAATGTGCCCCGATGCGTCCAAAATCACATGCATCGGACAAAACGCATCCATCAAAGCCTGTACATCGCCTATATTCTGCGTCTCTGCTCCGATCCGCTGCATTTCGCTCATACTGCGCGCGCCCCAAGCTCAAAGCCGCGCCCCGCCGCAAAAGCTGCCTCAATCAGCTGGATCTCAATCCTCTCACTGCCCTGAGTCGCAGGGAAATACTCCAAAATCACAAGCGCACCATAGTCATCGGCCATCGCCCGAAGGACGCCGAGCATGACGGCCCCAAAGCCGACAGGCTGCGACGTCACCGTCAGACTAAAGTGATCCATTGCATGCTCACAGAGTTCAAGCTGAGGTAAGCGCAAATCATCCACAGCCAGCCGCGCGCGATCGGGCAAGTCTTCAAGAGAGTGCAAAAATTCTACAAAATCGACCCCGCCAAACCGCAAAAGCCGCCGCACGGCTTCCGTGTTTTCATGGCTGACAAGATAGGTTCCGATATCTTCCAGCAGCGCCTCAAGCGGTAGATTTAGCTGGGCACACACGACACGCAAAACACGCTCAGTCACCTCAGCATCATAACTCAGCATCGCTTCAAACTCGACAAAGCCTAGCTCGGCTCGCTCCGCCACTTCACGCCAAAGCGTCTCGCCACGCGTGTCACTGACAAAGCCCTGTATCGTTCGGTTGATCAGCCCATGCATCTGCCTCAAATCCCTTCTTTGGGGCAGAATGCACAGCACAGGTTAACACCACCTCAATGGTGCTAATTGTAAGGAATAATAGACAGCTCACCGACACTTAAGACGTTGCGGATTTGTGGCTTAAGCTCAAACGCGCCCGCGGTAACCTTCTCAAACAAATTTTCAGGCACTGCGCGCTCCTGCCCAGCCCTGTCATAGGCCACAGCCGCCCGCAAATAGTACTTGCCCGATTGCAGCCCAAGTGTCCAAACCATCGGTTGCTCTTGAGCCACAAGCACGGCTTCACCGCTAAAGACTGCATCAGCCCCCGCTCCCAGCATCACGATCGCACAGCTCGGCTGGGTGCCTTCTGGACAGTGCCGCTCCAGCGCCTTGAGGGTCCCGCGTTCCATTGCCTCAAAAACAGAGGTACGCCCCGCTCCCTCAGGCAAAATCTGGATCCGATTGGCCAGCTCTGCTCGCAATGCTGTATCATTTTCGGCTCGGGCAATAGTCTTGAACTGCCAAACAGACCTGGCCCCCCGCGCAGCCACAATCCGCTCTTTCAGAGGCGCATCTGCCATGGCTTCAATCTTTGAAAGCCCCGCCTCGCCCACTCGGCCCCAGTCATGCGCCATCTCGTAAAGTGGCAGCTCCGCGGCCTTGACTGTGCCCGCTTCAAAACGCGCCACTTGGCTGCGCACAGAGAGCGCCTCAACATGCGCCAGCGGCGTCAGCCACAAGACAGCCCCGCCCCAGACCACAAGCGCCATATACAGATTGCTCTGTCGCAGCCGCCCCTGCCAGCCCCGAGCGCCGCTGAGAACAGACCAAAGATACCAGCCCATATACCCGATCAGGAAAACAGCCGTATAAGCCGCCATGCCCCGCTGTGGCGTCCAGCCATAAGCGGCAATCCTGATCCAAACCGCGTAGATCGCAAGCCCGACAAGCACAGGAATAAGCAACGCCATAATCCGCGCAGAGAATGTCATAAGCTTCAGGTCCGACGCGTTTTCATCATCGCGATCAATGGTCGCCGTAATCAACGTGACCCCAGCAAAAGCCACAGCCATCAAGACACCCGCAGTGGAGAGCTTGCCAAACAAATCAGACAGCCCGCGGAACGGGAGCGCCCCGATAAAGACGATCACGACAACCAGAACCAAGGGCAAAAGCATCCGCAGAAGCCTGTGCACCAAGACAGGCGAAACATACTCGCGCAGTTCATGCACTGTCGCCACACCAAGGCCAAAGACCGCGCCCACCAGCGTGTAGCGCAGCCAATCGATATCAAGCAGATCGTCGATAATCCGAATGCCCACCAGCTTCAAAAGCTCATCTGACAGCAAAAGAACCACAAAGATCAGCCCCGCAAAAAGCCAACCCGCAACATAGCGGATAAAGATCCCCCAAGCGCTGTCAAAAAGCCGCGCATAGTCACGCCAGCCCGCGCGGTCTTCCAGCGTCGCCGCCGCAAACGGCGCCCCCACAAGAGCAATCACAAACAGCGCCATAAGCGGGTGTCCCGCATCAAAAAACCCATCAACAGTTTGAAAGCGAAGCCCGGACCAGAGCGCAAGCAAGCCCGTCAGCCCCCCCAAAGCCAGCGAAGGCAAGACTGCCCGCAAAGGCCGCTCAGGTCCGACCAGAGCCATCAGAACAGAGAAAAATACGCTCGCACCCACCGTAAGCGCCAAGAGCAAAAAGCCCTCTTCGACAAAATCGGGTAGAAGCTCAAACAAAGACCAGAGACACAGCCCTGCTATCGCCCCGATGCCAGCCAGCTCAAGCCTATCTTTCATCACCCGTCTCCTCTTTATCCGCCAAGTTTACGCTCAACATGGCAAGACGAAAAGCCAATTCCTGTGCAGATTTCGCGGTGCTTTCGCGCAGCTCGGTCAGAACCAGTCCTTTCCGATTGCACCTCTGGCCCGTTCGACACATGTTCAGGCTGACACCATTCCGCTTCGCTCAACACATCTCACAACGTGAAAGACCCGCCCCATGAAAGCCCTGCGCATCACCGCCTTTGCCGAAGCCGTCACCCTTATTTTGCTGGTCTGCGTCGCCGTCCCGCTCAAATACGTCTTGGGCATGCCTGCCTTTGTGGCGGCGTTGGGCCCAGTTCATGGCGTGGCCTTCATCGTCTTTCTGGTGGTCACAATGTATGCCTTGGGCGAAGGCCTCATCAACCGCTGGGGCGCGCTGCGCCTCTTCATCGGCTCCCTGATCCCCTTTGGCGGCTTCATCAACGAACGCTGGCTTGCCCACCAAGCCACCGAGACGCACTAGCCACATCCAAAAACGCCCCGCAAAAGCAGACACTTGGCGACAAACCGCCCTTCGCCATACCCTGCATCACGGGCTGGTGTACGAGCTTTGCGATCGTTGACTCCGCGGCTAGCAATGACTGCTCCCAGCCCTTAGTGGACATAATATTCCGTTAGTTGGGGTGCCTTTCAGTCATTCTTTGCTAGACGCAAAGCCACTTGTTTATGATATTTTAATCAGACTTTTGTCGATTGGCTTCATCATCAGTGTTGTTGCTCATCAACCACGCAAGCGGAAATTGGCTAACATGGCCACATTGGTCGCATTCAAGATTTTCGGTAACAAAGAACATCGGGGCAGTTCTCTTCTTAAGTCGAACACGCTCATGGCAAATTGGGCATTTCATCAGTTCACCAAGCGTTTCGTTCATGCTGCTAGCAATTTTTGAACGCCCCTTGAGGAACAAGGCTTGGTAAGTTCCAGCAGCTCTGATGTTTAGTTGCTTCAGATAATCATCTGCTGGGAACTGCATTCGCTTCAGCAACTCAATTTGCATCAAGTGGATGCAAAGCAGAACATAGGAGAGGCCCTGATAAGAAGCGTCATATATATCGTTCTGCCTGGGGTCTTTGAAAATGAGGTTTAAGTTATAGGCTTCAGTTTTAATGTTATGGTTTCGCGTGACAAGATGCATTGCCTTGTCGAAAAGCCCAGCAAATCCCGAGGTGTTTGTGAAATCGAATAAATATGCATGCAACAGATCCGCAGACATAAAGCTTGCATCAGAACATTTCGCAATCGCTGCCTCGATTGCTAACCTCTTGGTTGGGCGGTTGAAGTTGCCACTATCGAGAAAGCCAACGGGATCGCTTTTGAATTTTGTGAAGAAGTTTTCTTCGTCTGCACATAGCAACGCGATGAGAGGCAGCCCCTCAGTGAACGGCTTTCTAAAGCACGCGAACGCAAGTGTGAACTTTCGCTTTTCCAAAGCGGTCAGTCCTGCATGAATGAAATGAAGCATATCCGGCAACAAAGCAGCACAGATGTGATTGACCATAAGTCTGCGCTCTTCATCTGTCCTGCCAGTGGCAGAAAGAAAATCAATCGGGTTGGATGCTGCTTTCAATGCTTCGACATCTTTTTCCGTATCGAGTTGAATTTGAATATGCCCCGCACCGCTCTGTTCAGCCGCTGACGCTAAGTGCGCAATTAGATCATGCAGATAAAATGAGAATTCATGTGCCGCCCAGTGTCGTTTGGGGATGTTTTGCAGTCGATCTTCGCTGAGGTATCCAATTTGCGGCATTACGCTACTTCCAAGTTGGTCGAAGAAAATTCAGCAAAGCTACTTTGTGAGGGTCATAGCCTCGACTTAACTTCATGTTGCTTCACAAGCAACACAGCCGCCTATACCTATCACTAACAGAACGTCTTACCACTTTGCAAACCCCGCTCCCTGCGCAAACATCCAGTCTGTGTCGAATGCTCCCCCCGCACGCCCCATTAACTTAATTCCCGTTCATACTTTTCCAATCAGGCGGTGCACGGGTTGTGCACGGGTTGTGCACGCTTTTCACCCCCCTGTTTTGGCAGTTTTCAAAAGTGTTAACACGGCAAAACGCTGAGGCAACCAAAGCAAAACACGGGCATGATATGCTCACACCCGTGCTTTCTAATTGCCTGAAAAATATGTGTTTTCGCCTTAGTAATCCGTCGGCGCGCCGCCTTCTTCTTTGCGGCGAGCAACAAAGGCTTCAAGCTCCTCGCGGATGCTGTCTTCCATATGCGGCGCCTCAAAGCTCGCCACGATCTCTTTATAGAGGTGATGCGCCCGCTCCGCTGTCCAGACAGCGCCCGCCGCATCCCAAGCCTCAAAGTTGCGCCAGTCGCTCAGGAAGGGCTGGTAAAACGCCGTTTCATAGCGGTCTTGCGTGTGCTGAAGCCCAAAGAAATGCCCCTGTCCGCCCACTTCGGCAATCGCCTCGAGTGCAATATCATCAGGCGTTGTCGCAAAGATTTCGGGTTCCATATAGCGCTGAATTTGCTGCAAAATTTCGCAATCCATGATGAATTTTTCGGGGCTGGCAATCAAGCCGCCCTCAAGCCATCCCGCCGCGTGGTAGACCATGTTGGTCCCAGATTGTACCGCCGCCCAAAGGCTGTTGGATGTTTCCCAGATCGCCTGCCCGTCAGGCACATTGGCCGCACAAACCCCCGAGGAACGCATCGGCAGATCATAAAAACGCGCAAGCTGACCCGTCATCTGCGTGGCGCGAATATACTCTGGCGTCCCAAAGGCTGGAGCGCCGGACTTCATATCAACATTCGACGTAAATGTCCCAATAGCACAGGCCGCACCCGGGCGGATATACTGCGCCAAAGCCACAGCAATCAGCCCCTCAGCCAGTGATTGCGCCACAGCGCCAGACATCGTCACAGGCGCCATCGCACCCGCCAGCGTAAACGGCGTTACGACAAGCCCCTGATTGCGCCGCGCAAGCCGCATCCAGCCGTCAAGCATCGGCTCGTCATGCTTCAAAGGCGAGGTGGAGTTGATGTTTGTGTACATCCGAGGCTTTGCCTCAAACTCCTCGTCCGTCAGCCCGCCAGCAATCCGCACCATCTCCATTGCATCCTCGACACGCTCTTTGCCGAGTGAATAGGTGTGCACCACTTTGTCTGTCAGAGTGAGTTTGTCATACAGCACATCCAAATGGCGGATGCTGGCATGAATATCCTGTGGTTCAACTGGGTAGCCGCCGCAGAAGTGTATGCAGTTAAAGTATTGGCTTAGCTTGATAAAATCTTTGCACATCTCGCGTGTGCCTGTCATCTTTCGGCCCGTTTCTAGCGTCCAGTAGGAGGGTGGTGAGGAGACGTTACCAAACAGGATATGCCCGTCCCCCATCACCAGCTCATGGTCAGGGTTGCGCGGCGTCATGGTCCAACGGCCTGGAGCTTTCCCCACCATTTCCATCAGCCAGTCACGGCCCACGCGCACATTTGTGCCATTGATCGTTGCACCGGCTTCTCGGAAAATTTCGAGCGCTTCGGTATTGAGAATCTCAATCCCGATCTCTTCAAGAATACGCATCGCACCCTCGTGGATCGCCTGCACGCCCTCCTCGTTCAAAGGCTCGGTCGGCTTATCGAGGTTTTTGGGCAGCCGCCATGGCATCTGCTCGATCACTGCTGCACCGCGCCGTTCAGCTGCTCCTGCTCGCCCGCCGCCGCGCCCCTTACGTCCTGCCCGTGCCATGCTGTTTCTCCCTTGGAATGACAGCCCAATCAAACAATGGGGCCTCCCCCTCCGCCTGCCTATCAGCGACGAAACCTGTCGGATTCAGAGCATGATGCGCCGTTAAAAGAGTGAGCCTTGATCCGTCGGCGTACGGCCCGCAACTGTACGCTTCGGCTTGCCCGCAAGGCTCATCCGCCCGTCTGAAAACTCAATCTCAAGCGCTCCAGCCTTTTGCGCCGCCGCTTTCGTGGTCAAGACCCCGTCCTCACCATGCACAACAGCATAGCCCCGTGCCAGAGTGGCTTTGTAACTCAGCGTCTCGCGCAAACGGTCTGTCGCCTCAAGCCGCTCTGAAAGCGCCTTGATCTGGCGCGAACCGCTGTCCGCCATCCGGCGCGCGATACGGTCAAGCTCAACACGTTTGCGTCCCAAATCACGCACAATTGCCTCAACATTTAGCCGTGCCCCAACACTCTCCAAATGACGCGCGCGCTCATCAAGTCCGCGTAGTCTCAGCCGCGCGCCAAGGCCCGAAAGCCTTTGAATATCGCCCCGCAAAGCACGACTGAGCAGTGAGGGTCGAAGACTGCCCGACGCATCAGAGAGCGCAACGCGCCGCAGCTGCACCCCGCGCTGAAGCGCAGCTGGCAGGCGGTCACTCGCGCGGTCAAGCCGTTGACGTGGGGCTTCCACAAGGCTTTCGATACGTGGCATCGCACGCGCCAGATCGCGCAGTCTCTGGCCACGCCGGCTCACCCCATTTGAAAGCGCATATGACATCCGCGAGCCCTGCTCACCGACCCAAGCCAAAAGCTCTAGCCGGACAGGCACAGCAAGCTCCGCCGCCGCCGTCGGTGTCGGGGCGCGCCTGTCAGATACGAAATCAATCAGCGTGGTGTCCGTCTCGTGTCCCACCGCCGAAATAAGCGGAATCTGCGAGGCCGCCACAGCGCGTGCCACAATTTCTTCATTGAAGCCCCAAAGATCTTCGACAGAACCGCCACCTCGCGCCACGATAATCAGATCAGGCCGCGGCAGCGCCCCGCCTGGACTCAAAGCATTGAAACCGGCGATTGCGCGAGCGACTTCGCTGGCGCATTTTTCGCCCTGAACCGCCACTGGCCAAACCAGAACCTTGCGGGGAAACCTGTCACGTAACCGGTGCAGAATATCTCGAATAACGGCGCCAGAAGGTGATGTGACCACGCCAATCACGTCTGGCAAATAGGGCAGCTCCTGCTTACGCTCAGGCGTAAAAAGGCCCTCTGCAGCCAACATCTGCTTTCGCTTCTCAAGCATTGCCATCAGAGCGCCAACACCCGCAGGGCGGATCTCTTCAATAATTATCTGATAGCGCGATTGGCCGCCAAAAGTTGTCATCCGTCCAACAGCAACAACTTCCATACCCTCTTCAGGCTGCACCTGCAGCCGCGTCGCCACACCCTTCCAGATTACCCCGTTGATGACAGATTTGTCGTCCTTGAGATCAAGATAGATATGCCCCGAACGCGGGCGGGACACGCGGCCAACCTCGGCTCTGATTCGAACGTGGCTAAACTCGCCCTCGATCACCCGCTTGATGGCGTTTGAAATCTCCGTAACCGAAAATTCGGGGGCATTGCCTGCCTCTTGGCCATCATCAATCAGATCGGACATTTCGCCTCGCTTGTATCTCTTTGCGCGCCAGCTTAGAACGCGAGCAAGTGAAGGCCAAGCAGGAGTTGCGCAGATGAACATCCTTATTCTTGGGAGCGGAGGCCGTGAACATGCCCTCGCGTGGGCTACGGCGCAAAACCCGAAGTGTGACAAACTCTTCGTCGCCCCCGGCAATGCAGGAATAGCCGAGCTGGCTACATGTGTTGCGCTCGATATCAATGATGGCGCAGCCGTCGTCACTTTCGCTGAAAAAGAGGCGATCGACTTCGTGATCATCGGCCCAGAAGCCCCCCTCGCGGCGGGGGTCTCCGATACGCTGCGTACAGCAGGCATCCTGACCTTTGGACCAAGCGCAGCGGCTGCCCAGCTTGAAGCCTCCAAAGCCTTCACCAAAGAGATTTGCGATGCCTCGGGTGCGCCCACAGCGGGCTATGCCCACTTCACCGAACATGGCCCCGCACGCGCTTATGTGCAGGCACAGGGTGCACCGATTGTCATCAAGGCCGATGGCCTCGCCGCAGGCAAAGGCGTTGTGGTCGCCATGACCCTTGAGGAAGCACTTGAGGCTGTTGATGATATGTTCGGCGGCAGTCTTGGTACAGCCGGTGCGGAAGTGGTGATTGAGGAGTTCATGGAAGGCGAGGAGGCTAGCTTCTTTGTACTCTGTGATGGCGAAGAGGCCCTCCCGCTCGGCACAGCCCAAGACCACAAACGCGTGGGCGAAGGCGACACAGGACCAAACACAGGCGGTATGGGCGCCTACTCCCCTGCCCCCGTGATGACCGATGAGATCATCGCCAAGACAATGGAAGAAATTGTGCGCCCGACCCTGCGCGAGATGGCGCGTCGTGGCACGCCGTACCAAGGCGTCTTGTTCGTCGGCCTCATGATCAAAGACGGAGCCCCGCGCCTTGTCGAGTATAACGCTCGCTTCGGTGACCCTGAATGTCAGGTCCTCATGATGCGGCTCGGCGCGCAGGCCTTTGATCACATCCAAGCCGCTGCTGAAGGTCGCCTCAACGAGGCAAAAGTCCACTGGGCAGACGATCACGCCCTCACAGTGGTTATGGCCGCAAAGGGCTACCCCGCAGCCTACGAAAAAGGTACGGTGATCAGAGGCTTGGAGGCATTGCCACAGTCGAGTTCACAGATGGTATTCCACGCAGGTACAGCACGCTCGGCAGAGACCGTCACTGCTGTTGGTGGGCGCGTGCTCGCAGTCACGGCACGGGCAGACACTTTGGAAGAAGCGCATCGACTTGCCTACGACATGACCCGCCAGATCGACTGGCCAGAAGGGTTCTTTCGGTCCGATATCGGCTGGCGTGCTTTAAAATAGCTTTGAATTCACGTCGCAAATCCAACCTATTGAGGGGGACGCTGTCCCCCTCAAGCTTTCCATGAGATATTTACGGAAAGAAATAGGACAGATTGGGTCAAGCGCTCGCCAGCATCCCGCGATCCTTTGCCAAATCGCGCATACGCTTTTGTAGCTTTTCAAACGCGCGCACTTCGATCTGACGGATGCGTTCACGGCTGACGTCATATTGGCTGGAAAGGTCTTCAAGCGTAATCGACTCTTCGCTGAGGCGCCGCTGCGTGAGAATATCTTTCTCGCGTTCGTTCAACACATCCATGGCCTCAGCCAGCAGCTCACGCCGCGCGGACAACTCATCACGGGCTTCATAATCACCCGCCTGGTCCGCATCTTCGTCTTCAAGCCAGTCCTGCCATTGCATTGTTCCTTCGCCCTCGGAGCCAACCGTGGCATTGAGAGAGGCGTCTCCGCCCGACAAACGGCGGTTCATTGAAATAACCTCCGCCTCGGTCACGCCAAGGTCCGTCGCAATGCGTTGCACGTTTTCAGGGCGCATATCGCCTTCTTCCAAAGCGCCGATACGGGCTTTGGCTTTGCGCAGGTTGAAGAAGAGCTTCTTTTGCGCAGATGTCGTGCCGAGCTTCACAAGACTCCACGAGCGTAAGATATACTCCTGAATACTCGCTCGGATCCACCACATCGCGTAGGTCGCAAGCCGAAATCCTTTTTCCGGATCAAAGCGCTTCACGGCCTGCATCAGACCCACGTTTGCCTCCGAAATCACTTCGGCTTGCGGCAAACCATAGCCGCGATAACCCATGGCAATTTTAGCCGCGAGCCGCAAATGCGAGGTCACCATACGGTGCGCCGCCTGCGTGTCTTCTTGCTCAACCCACGCCTTAGCGAGCATGTATTCCTCTTCAGGCTCAAGCAAAGGGAACTTACGGATTTCTTGCATATAGCGGTTCAATCCGCCCTCTGGCGTTGGAGCCGGTAAATTCTTGTAGTTACTCATGTTCTGTCCCCTCCCATCATGTAACAGGGCTTAACATTGATCTAGGTATGCCACGCAGCAATTTCAAGTCTGCCGCCTCTTAAAGGTCATGTATGACAGATCTCATAACAGTCTAGATTTGTTACGCAGCTTCACGCATTTGGGATCAATATGACAGGGTCACGCCTGACCAGTGGCATAAAATGGCTCAGCAAAGCCTAGGGAAACAGCCCGCTCAGTGCCTTTGGGAAGGGCGGCATCCAGCAAACCGACCAGATCAGCAAGCAAGCCCTGCATAAAGGCCGCGTCGCGGTGCGGCTTGTTCAACACTTGAACCTCCAGCAAAACATGGCTGTGATGTGCAGTTTCCGCAGGGTATGCCCGCCCCTTACAAGCGCCAGCCCCACCATCATGGCGCAGGATTAACGCCTCGATCTCGGCCAAAAGATTGGGCACATCCAGCGAGAGATCAGATGAATATTTCAAATCAGCTTGCGGCATCAGGCTTCTCCCTCAACGGCCTGAATGAGCGCGGCCATATCCTCTGGCAACTCCGCCTCAAAGCGCAGCATCTCTCCGCTAACAGGGTGCTCAAAGCCAAGGCTCGCAGCATGAAGCGCCTGACGATCAAAGCCTTTCACAGCAGCAACCGCCCCAGCGCCAAACGCCTTCTCGCTCAGCTTGCGGCGCCCGCCATAAACAGGGTCGCCGACAAGCCCGTGCCCCGCATGAGCCATATGCACACGAATCTGATGCGTCCGCCCCGTCTCAAGCCAGCAATCCACAAGCGAAAGACATTCAGGTGTGCCAAAGCTTGCAACGACACGCGCTCGTGTCACAGCGTGGCGCCCCCCATCAAAGAAAACAGCCTGCCGCTGGCGGTCGTGCTTATGACGCGCGAGCTGGGTCTGGATTTTCATCACACCCCCCTGTTCAAAGCTCACACCCTTTGTGCCCCGCAAGCGCGGATCAGAAGCATCAGGAATCCCATAAACAAGCGCGCGATAATGCCGCTCGACGGTGTGTTTCTCAAACTGCGCTGCAAGCCCGTGGTGCGCGACATCCGATTTTGCCACAACAAGAAGCCCGCTCGTGTCTTTATCGATTCGGTGCACGATCCCCGGCCGTGCGACTCCGCCAACGCCACTCAACGACGCCCCGCAGTGATGCATCAGAGCATTTACAAGCGTGCCGTCAGGCGTGCCTGGCGCGGGATGTACAACCATGCCCGAAGGCTTATTAATGACAATAAGCGCGTCGTCTTCATAGACAATCTCAAGCGCTATCTCTTGCGGCAAGATGTGGCTCTCGGTCGCGGCTGCCAGCACAATCTGTACCAAATCACCCTCAGCAACCTTGGCCTTCGGGTTCTCGGCCACCGTACCATTAATGCGCACTGCCCCCTCTTCCATCAGCCGTGCCAGCCGCGTACGGCTTAAGGAAGCCGCCTCTGGCACATCGCGCGAAAGCGCCTTATCAAGGCGTGCAGGCGGATCCTCAAGGATCCTAAATTCTAGCGAGGCATCTGCCATGAGTGAAACCCCCGAAGGTCTTGAAGAAAACGAAGTTGACCCGAGCCTCGTGCGCTACCTCAAACTTCTGGTAACAACCCTTGCTGGGGTAATGATTGTCGGGCTTGTAGCGGTCATTGCCCTGCTTGTCATCCGCTTGAATGCTGATGTTCCGCCCTTGCCTGCGCGGATGACCCTCCCCGAAGGCACAAAAGCACAAGCCTTTACCCAAGGCGAAAACTGGTTTGCCGTCGTCACAACAGACGAGCGCATTCTCATCTTCGCCCGCGATGGCGAGACGGTTCTCCAAGAAGTTCAAATTTCAACTGGGGAGTGATGGTACCGCCTCCCCGGCTCGAACGGGGGACCCCTGGTTCCACAAACCAGTGCTCTAACCAACTGAGCTAAGGCGGCATTGCGGGTGATTTAACTTTCCATGCGGATGAATGCAAGAGCCTTAAAGCTCAATTTCCCAGCTTTGTTCAACAAGCTCCACACCAAAGCTATGAACAGGTTTTGAAGAGACAAGCGACCACCCCAACTTTGCGTAAAGCGCACAGGCAGCCTTGTGGCTCTCATGCGTCCAAAGCTGCATACTGCTGTAGCCCTTTTGTTTGGCGTAGATCATGCAGGTCCTCAGCAAGCGTCGTCCAAGCCCTTGACCACGCGCTTCAGGCACAAGCAAAAACAATCTGAGCTTGGCTCTGTGCTCACTCAAGCGCACACAAAAGATCGAGCCGAGCCTTTCGTCCCCCGCCTGCGCAATCCAGCCTTGCTCACAGCTTGGGTCGTGCTGTGCCACAAACGCGTTCAAAATATCTCCAACAAGCGCTTCAAAGCTTTCGTCAAAGCCTTCGTCTTGCGCATAGAGGCGGCCATGCTGCGCAACCAACCACGCGCTATCACTTGGCTCAAACGCCCTTATCACAATATTCTCCATCCCCAGAGCTTGCGCCCAGCCCGCTTGCATCACAAGCCAAAACTCGCTAGCTCAAAGAGAAGTCTGAAGGAGAGCCACCATGGGCATCAACACCGAACGCGACATTGAAGCCAACCTGCAAATCGGTCCAACCGATCAAGGCATGGTGCGTATCTTTATTGAGGCAGATGGCGTGGAAATTCCAATGGATTTCACCTCGGAAGAAGCCGAAGAAATCGCCGAAGAAATCCTCGCAGCAGCCAAAGCTGTCAAAGGCTAGATCAGCGGATCACGCATACGATGATGGCGCAGAGCCACGTCACGGGCAAACTTGAGCGTGATTTTCTTACGTCGCGCGCCAGCAAGCTTGGCCTCTGGCCCCATGCGCACAACTTCTGCGCCATAGCTGTCTGCGATAATCAGCCCCGTATCTTCTGGCAAAAGCTCGAGCGGAAACATGTCATCCACGGCCCAAAAAAAGCGGTCACACCACTCAAGATAGCCCCGCCACTTGTGATCGCTTCTGAAATCTTCACGGCCTGATTTGCACTCAATCACCCAAATCTCACCCTTCGGACCAATCGCCATCACATCAACTCGCGTACCCCGCTCAGGGGTAAACTCTTCCAAAGATGTAAAGTTATGAGTGAGCAGATGACGGCACACTCCGCGCGCCAAAAGCTGACCCGCTTGTAATTTTAGGCTCAGATTATTCATGCCTCAAATGTGAACAAATAGTGAACACATGTCCAGTCACAATTGCCGCAGAAGCCCACTTGCGCCGCGCCTCAACAAGCCCTACCTAGAAGCAGACGGCTTCTGCCCTTCTCGTTTTACGGTTGCATTCCGGTGGCCTTAAGCATTCCGAGGGAGTTGGCTCTGTCATGGCCCTGGCCATGTTACCTGACGCCCACCTGTACATACAGGTCCTCGGGAATGAGATAACCCAACGGCTGCGGTGGTTCCGTCACCTTTTCCCTGATGTAATCAGTAAGATTGCTCTAGTAGCGGCGCGACTGTTGCTGCGGCTTCTTGGCCTTCACACGCACAAGCACGGGCTCTGCAAGATGTACAAGGCTCGGCGCACGGTTGCCACCGCGCGGCTCATCGTCGTCATCATCTTTCATCCGCATGACAGCTATCCCAAACTGCACGCCAGCGAAGATAACACCATTGGAAATCCACAAGACAACAACAGCCAGAAGACCCTTGTCCGAGGTGCTGACCAAGTGCCAGAGATTCGCGATGTTAAACCAGAGCAACATCCCAACAAATAGGCCAGCGAGCGCAAACCCGATGGCAACGTTGACGATATAGAGCTTGATGAGCTTAGGCATGATCCGAATCCTCTCTGCACCCTGAACGTAACGTTTAAAAAAAGGGTTGCAAGCGGCGCGCGTGAATTCTCTCAACTGAGCCAAACCGCGCTCACCCACCAGTCGGGTCGCTGTGCAGACAGTGCTGCCGCAGCCGTTTCAGCCGCGCCAATCTCATCAAACAGCGCAAAACATGTTGCACCTGAACCAGACATCCGCGCCAGCCTTGCTCCCTCCAGCCCCCAGAGCCGATCAAGCACCTCACCAATCACAGGCGCAAGCGCCAGCGCAGGCGGCTCAAGGTCATTGCGGGTCTGCTCTCGCAAAAATGCAATCAAATCTGAAGCGCTCCCCAGCGGTGGCAGCTCTGGCAACGGCGCATTGTTCTTTGCGGCCAACTTACCAAAGACATGAGGTGTTTCCACTTCAACGCGCGGATTGGCCAAAACAGCTGCCACGCGCGGCAAATCCACGGCCTCAATTTGCTCTCCAACGCCCGCCATCCGACATGCACGGCCAAAATAGCAGACAGGCACATCCGCGCCGAGCTCAGCAAGCCGCCCCACGTCTGCTGGTTGCCCTGTCAGCGCTTCAAGCACGCGCAACGCCGCCGCCGCATCAGACGATCCACCGCCAATCCCTGCGGCGGCTGGCAGGTTTTTTTCAAGCTCAAAGTCCGCACTCTGCCCCGCCCATACAGCGGCTTTCAGGACAAGGTTTTCAGGCCCCGTCGGCACACCTTCCGCCAAGGGCCCCGTCACGCTCAAACGGAGCTGATCCGCCAAGCAGGCACTCACGCGGTCGCCCAAATTCGCAAACATCACCAAGCTATCGAGCAGATGATACCCATCAGCCCGTTGCCCTGTCACATGCAACGCTAGGTTCACTTTGGCTGGCGCAAAGGCCTCGGCCCGTTCAGCTGTCGTCATTCACAAGCTCAAGTGGTTTGGCACCTTCGTCAGCCAGCACTTGGTCCAAGCCGACATCAAGCTTACGGCGGATACGGTCTGGGTCTGCATCCTGACTGACTTCACCATATTCGATAAATGACAACGCGCGCTTCCACTGAAACTCTGCTTCAAGCTTGCGCCCAACGGCCCAGTACACATCGCCCAGATGGTCGTTGATCACAGGATCAATCGACATCAACTCCGCTGCCCGCTCCATATGCGGCACAGCCTCCTCATATCGGCCCAGACGGAAGAGTGCCCAGCCGAGACTGTCGATGATATAGCCGCTCTGCGGGCGTGCTGCCACGGCCTGTTCAATCATCTCAAGCGCCTCATCAAGCTTTCTGTGCTGCTCGACAAGAGAATACCCAAGATAGTTCAAGACATTCGGCTCGCCAGGGCTGATTGCAAGCGCCGCGCGAAAATCGGCTTCGGCCTTATCCCAATTATCGAGCCGCTCATGCACAATGCCACGGGTGTAGAGCGTACGCCAATCGGTATTCTCGCGCCCTTCCCACAGCGCAAGCGAACGGTCATATGCCTTCTCGGCATCCTCAAAGCGGTCCGCACCGCGCAAGAGATCGCCCATAGCGCTATGCACAACAGGTAGGTTTGCGTGGCTGACCGAGAGTTTTTCCATCACCTCAAGCGCCGCGTCCATCTTGTCTGCCGCGCGCAAAGCTTCCGCGCGGCCCATCTCGGCCACATGAAAGGCTGGATGATCACTTGGAACAGAACGGTAGGCCGCCACTGCGGCATCAAGCTGCCCTTGATCCTCAAGCAACTGCGCCAAAAGCAAGCTCGCATCGACCATTTCTGGGCGCAAATGCTGCGCCACCCGCGCAAACAAAAGCGTGTCCGTTCCACGCGGCTCAGCGGCCAGCGCGCCGGCAATCGTAAAATTCACTTCAGCCAGCCCATCTTGCGGCGATGTGATCAAATCGAACTGAAGCGTTTCTCCTGCTTCCAGTCGCGTGCGCATCTGAACAATCTCTGGGTCTTGCGTCTCGCCGAAGCGCGCCTTGAGCATTTCTGCGGCATCGCTGGTGCGCCCAAGCTGGCTCAGGATTTGCACATGTGCAAGAACGCCGCGCCGCGTCTGCATGATGGTGCCCGGTTGAGATGACCCAAACAAAGCGTCCGCGCCCTCAAGATCGCCGACATGCGCCAGAGCCAGCGCCTTGTGGTAGAGCCCAAAGGCCCGCGTTCCGTTACCATCCGCGATTTTGCCAAACTCGGCCAAAGCCGATGTCATATCGCCCTTGCCCACAAGCGCCCAAGCCTTAAGAAGCCCGTCGACAAGCTCGCCCATCAACCGCCCCTCATCGGCACGCTTGATCAGCGCAGCATAATCACCCGCCGCGCCTTCAAGGGCCGCAAGCGCCATCTGTCCGATCTGGCTCTTGTGGCCGTCCGCCTCCAGCTTGCGCGCAACAATACCTGCACGTTCAAACTCTCCCAGCGCCACTTGCGCAAGGATCAACTCATCCATGATCTCAAGGTTGCTAGGGTCGCGCGTCAACGCAATCGTGAAATACCGCGCCGCCGTCTCATAATCGTTGACATATTGCGCTTGCCGCGCCGCCAAATATGCGCCCGAGAAACTATTTGCCAAAACAGGCATCGGAAGGCTCACAGCCCCGCTCAACACCGTGGCTAGACAGAGCCGTTTCCAATGTTTCATCATCCTCACGGACCTCTCGCCAAATCTCTTGGAGACCAACCTAAACATGAGCACGGTAAAAGCAAGGTGAAGGCAGCCCCACCTGCTGAAATCAGCAGTCAGAAGGCGTGCAAATGCTCAATTGGTCTGTTCGTCAAGAAGCCGATCAATCAAAAGGCTCAAAACATCCCCTCGGCTGTGCGCACCCGACTTTCGATAGATCGCGTTGAGATGCGCCTTCACAGTGCCCTCCGCCGAACCCCGCAGCGTCGCAATCTCTGCAATGCCAAATCCTTTGACCAGAAAACTCGCAACATCAGCTTCCGCAGGCGAAAGCTTCCAAGCCTCAAACTCTGCCTCAATCACCTCATAGACAGCCAACTTCGTCACAGCGAGCCGCCCCTGAAGATGCGCCGCACGGCGCAACATCCGCATTAACAGTCCGGCCTCAAAAGCGATCGTGACCAACAGGCTTAACGCAGCCAGCACCTCAAACCAGAAGTGAACCCCACCAGTAAACCCGCCCATTGCGCGGTAATCAGCCACGACATCGCCGATAAAAAACACGGCGCAAAAGAACTGCACAACAATCAGCCCGAACAGCCCGAGGGGAACTTGAAACTCTTTATACCATGGCATCATTCTATCTCTCGCCCCTGTACACGACAGTAGGGGTGGTTGAGGGCGGCGATCTATGATTTTCGTTGGGATTCTTCAGTTTACGATGGAGCATCCCATGATCCGAAAAGCGATCGACACCCTCTCAGCGAAGTTATCTGATGGCCTGGCTCTGAGCAATAGCCGCCTTGAAACACTCTGTCTTCTCGTGATCGGTATTGCCAGCGCGCGGACGGTGAATTTGAGCCATATCAGTGGTGAGATGCCGACACGTGCAAAGGTTGAAAGCACCTACCGCCGCTTGCAACGGTTCTTCCAATATGTGGCTCTCGGGGAGGATTGGTCCGCGCGCCTCGTTGTCCGGATGCTCGGGCTCTCTGGAAAGTGGAACCTGTGCCTTGATCGCACAAACTGGAAGATAGGGAACAAAGAGATCAACTTGCTTGTTCTCGCCGTGGCCACGCGCCGTTATCGCGTGCCTCTGATCTGGACGGTTCTGGGCAAGGCAGGCAACAGCAACACTAGCGAGCGCATTGCTTTGATGAAGCGCTATCTGGGCTTATTTGGGGCCAAAAGCATCAAATATCTTCTGGCGGATAGGGAGTTCATCGGCCTTGATTGGTTGGCTTTTCTGCATGAGCAGGACGTTCCCTTCATCATCCGTGTCAAGTCTAACCAATACGTCATTTGCGAAGATGGCACCCGGCAAAGCTTGCGCGACCTCTTACGTACCTGTCGAGGAAAACGAACCTTTACCGCCCGCTTCGGAACCCCTGAAGACCCAACGCCTACCTGGCTGAACTTCGCTGCTAAGCGCATCAAGGGCAAAGAGTTGTTGATTGTTGCTACCAATCGGCCAGCACAACATGCCCTGACCACATATCGCACACGCTGGGCCATTGAATGCATGTTTGCTGAAGCAAAAACCAAAGGCTTCAACCTTGAAGATACCCGCCTCTCAATAGCTAAAAAGGTGAGCTTGCTTCTCGGACTTGTTGCTCTGGCTATGGCGTGGGCGGCAAAAACTGCATCTGCCAAACTGGGCACAAGAAAACGGCCGCGCAAATCCCATGGCCGCTACGCCAAGTCCATGTTCCGCATCGGCCTCGACGAAATCAGAAGGCTGCTGCGAACCGAACCGGAAAACGCATTTAAGCATTGGCCCAGAATCAGGAGGAAAATCACGTGAGTCGTGTACAGGGATCTCTCGCTTAACCCTCTGGCATGTCCTTATACCCGCTGACCATTGAGCGTGGCAGGTTCACACCCGTGCGTTTGCTTTCAAAGATCACGGCAAGAATATGCATGACCACTGAGGCCTCCGTCCAGATCGCAGCAAGCTCATGCAGCTCTTCCGTCCACTCCGTGCCCCAGAACATATCCGTGGTCATCAGATAGCCTGACAGACACAAAACCAGAAGCGATAGGATGAGATTATAGATCATCAAAGCCCCAAGGGGTGAATGTCCAACATGTGCATGACGGCGTTGGGTGGCAATATCGGTCAGCTGTTCCTTGACCCCGTCCACACTCGGGGGAAAGCTCGCAAACCGCGCATAGCCACGGCCGACAAAGCCCCAGACAATGCGCAAAAGCACCAGCGTCAAAACAACATAACCGACCTGATTGTGCAGCTTGCTGTCATCGTCAATGACAAGCGCATTGGCCGCAAAAGCGATTACAAGCAGCCAATGAAAGCTGCGCACTGCAATGTCCCAAACAAATATGCGTTTCATAGTTCACCTCAAAGGTTAGCGAAGGGCGCACCACTTGCGCGCCCTTCAAGCCGATCAATCGTCGCGCTCGATTTTCATGATCTTGAAGCCAGCATCAAGATAGATCTCATAGCGTTCGCCGTCCTTGCGCGCATAGGCTTCATATTTGCCATCCTCGAGCTTGATCTTGGCCACTTCATAGCCCTGCTCAGTCAGCATCGAGTTGATTTTGGCGCGGTTCGCTTCATTCAGCTCCACGGAGCCGCTCGAGCCATAGTCGCTCGCAAAAGCAGGCGCCGCCAAAGCGCTCATCAAAACAGCGGGGAGGATAAACTTACGGATCATGTTACTCGTCCTTTTCAAATCAGAGGTTAGCAAGACGCGTCTCGCTCTTGCCCCCTCAACATGACCACCCTGCACTGAAATCCTATTGGCCCAAAAGTCTAATCCACGGCTTTCAGCCCAGAGATATAGCCCCCTATACCTCTGGTTTAGGCTTTGAGCCCTCGAAATGAAAAGGGCGGGGAAATCCCCGCCCGCCTCATCACATATTTGGATAGTTCGGCCCGTCCCCGCCCTGTGGCGTGGTCCAGTTGATGTTCTGGCTCGGATCTTTGATATCACAAGTCTTGCAGTGGACACAGTTCTGGAAATTGATAACAAACTGCTGCTCGCCCTCTTTCTCCACAATCTCGTAAACACCCGCCGGGCAGTAGCGCTGCGCAGGCTCCGCATATTTAGGCAGGTTCACAGAAATCGGCAGCGATGCATCCTTCAGGTGAAGGTGCGCGGGCTGGCTCTCTTCGTGATTGGTCATAGAGAAGCTCACGTTGGTGAGGCGGTCAAAGCTCAGCGTCCCGTCAGGTTTGGGATAGCTGATCTCTTTATGCGCCGCCGCAGGCTCTGTGCTGTCCGCGTCGTTCTTGCCGTGCTTAAGCGTTCCAAAGAGCGAGAAACCGAAGGTGTTGGTCCACATGTCCAAGCCGCCGAGCACAAGCGATGGCAGCAAGCCCCACTTGGACCACATCGGTTTCACATTGCGCACTTTCTTCAGGTCTTTACCGATCGCGCCTTTGCGTACTTCCGTTTCATAGGCCGTCAGCTCGTCGCCTTCGCGACCAGCTTTGATTGCCTCATGCGCAGCTTCCGCTGCCGCCATGCCCGAGAGCATCGCATTGTGGTTGCCCTTGATGCGCGGCACGTTGACCATACCAACAGAGCAGCCCAGAAGCGCCACACCAGGCGCAACCATCTTCGGCATCGACTGATAGCCGCCCTCAGAAATCGCCCGTGCACCATACGCCACACGCTTGCCGCCCTTCAAAAGCTCGGCAACCATCGGGTGATGCTTAAAGCGCTGGAACTCCATGTAAGGGTAGAGATGCGGGTTCTTGTAGTTCAAGTGAACCACAAATCCGACATAAACCTGATTGTTCTCAAGGTGATAGATAAATGAGCCACCGCCCGCATTGCCATTTAGAGGCCAGCCCATTGTGTGGGTCACGCTGCCTTCTTTGTGCTTTTCGGGGTCGATCTCCCAAATCTCTTTCATCCCAAGCCCAAACTTTTGCGGCTCGTGGCCCTCGGCCAGATTGTACTTTTCGATCACCTCTTTTGAGAGGCTCCCGCGCACACCCTCTGAGAGGAAAACATATTTGCCGTGAAGCTCCATGCCGGGCTCGCTGTTCGGTCCAAGGCTGCCATCAGCCTCAAGCCCAAAGACACCAGCCACAACACCCTTGAGGCGCTCGCCCTCATAGACAAGCTCCGAACAAGCCATACCTGGGAAAATTTCGACACCCAGCGCCTCGGCCTGCTCCGCCATCCAGCGAGTCACATTGCCCATCGAAACAATGTAATTGCCGTGGTTGTTCATAAGCGGTGGCATTGGGAAGTTGGGAATACGGATTTCGCCCGCTTCACCCAGCATGTAAAAGTTGTCTTCCTTCACAGGCACATTCAGCGGCGCGCCTTTTTCCTTCCAATCAGGGATCAGCGCATCAAGCCCGCAGGGGTCAAGCACCGCACCAGACAGGATATGCGCGCCCACTTCTGAGCCCTTTTCCAGAACCACAACCTGCAAGTCAGCATCCAGCTGCTTGAGACGGATCGCCGCCGAAAGGCCCGCAGGCCCCGCACCAACGATAACGACATCATACTCCATGGTCTCGCGGACAACTTCGGACATGTTCTTCTTCCCTCTTGCGCGTTTGGGTAACAAAATTTCACGAAGGATTACATGCCCAAACACAAGGGCGTCAATCGCACCTTGGTCAAATGCTCACATTTGCCGCAAGTTTCTTAACGTCGCGCGCAGTTAAGCTGCAGATTTTCCGAAATTAGGTGTGTCACGGCCACGAAAGCGGCGCAAAAGCGCGGGCGCAGCACAAACAAGGCCCATAGCAGCAGCCGAGGCGATCCCGTCGACCGCATAGTGCCAGCCCGTATAGACCGAAAGATAGAGAATAACCGCCAGAAAGCCGAGGCCGATAGGCGCGAGCCAACGGCTCCGTTCGACAAGATAGCCCGCCCAAAGCGTCGCCATCGCCGCATGCATCGACGGAAAGGCAGAGATTCCCCCGCCGCGCAACTGTTGTCCTCCGTCCATCTCATAGACGCGCCACAGCCCCTCCTGAAGACGAGTCACCCCAGTGATATCCAGTCCCACAGCGGCAAGGCTTTCAGGCAAACCAGCAAAGTCCTGCCCCCCCAGAAGGCGATCATAAAACACAGGCCCCGCCGAGCTAAAAACAGTCGCCGTCAGCAGGCCAAGCCAGAGCCACATATAGAAATAGAGCTTCAAATACCGCGCCTTGCGGCCCTCGTCCCGCTCCAAAACCACAACAAAGGCTGGGAAAAGCAGCATCAGCGCCACCCAGACAGGCATATAGATAATCGCCACCCACACAGGGCTGAGGTTCGGCGTGAGCCCATGCGCCCACTCATAGCCATGCAGCCCGCCAAATAGCATGAGGTCCATCTCCGCAAACATCGGATCAGCCCAAAACGGCACAAGACTTGGGATCGTGGTCTTCACCAGCATAAAAGCGCTGCTCAAAAGCCCTGTTCCCAACAAGACGCCAAGAAGCTCGAGCCCTTTGGCGCGGTTCAGACAAAAATACGCCCCAAGCAGCGGGATCAACAGCAACCCCATATAACCAGAGGTCATCTGTTTGCTCAGCGCCACAGATTCGGCCACAAACTCAGGCAAAAACGCAAACGAAAACCCCCGCACCACAAAAGTGAATGCGAAGGCGACGGCCAAAAACCGCACAGAATAGCGCAGAAAAAGGGTGGCCTGATACGTCATGCTGCTGTCCTCAAGTCTTTTGTTGCGGGATTTCAACCAAAGAAATGTGGCATCAGAATGGCCCGTTTCTGGCCCCTTTTGCGCCTATTGGCTGCACACCCCGCGGCTATAATTCCCCACTTCGCGGATCACTTGTCCGCCAGAGGCCTCTTGCCGCGCCCCCGAAAGCTCGCTCGACAGCACCCGCACCAACAAGTCCTTGAGCTTGCTCACGCGATAGCACGCAATCGTCGGCTCCGCATGGGCGTTACCCACTCCGCTGTCGTCGGTCAGAAACAGATAGCGCCCCCCCGAGACAAGCGCCGCCTGACGCATCAAAAACTCGCTCTCCTTGGCCACACCGCTCGCACCAAGCCCGAAGATCTGTACATTCTGCCCCGCCGCTTTTGAGGCCGCCGCCAAAAAGCGTTTGGCCTTGGCGTCATGCGCAGGCGCGTCCGCAATATGAAAGACAATCCGTTCGCCCCTCCCGCGCCGCCACGGCAGCGCTGCAGCAGCCTCCAGCGCTTCTGCGGCCGCTTCTGGATAGTCCCCGCCGCCGTTCGCATCCAAGCCACGCAGCCAGCGCTGCATCTCGGCCTGGCTTTTGGTGAAACCGAAGGTCTTCACTTTATAAGCGTCGCCCTCATCCCGATAGGCAATAAGCCCATAGCGGATATCTACCCCGGGTGCCGCACGCTTCGCGTCACGGACAATCCCCTGAAACTCCTTGGTGAGCCAAGCCAGCTCGTCGCCCATGCTCCCCGTCGTGTCAAAAACGAAGGTGAGGTCGAGAAAATCAGGCGTCCAACCGCCTGATGTCGGCACAATCAAGCGTGACATCCCCGTGCTCCCCGTGCGCAGCTCGTCCCCCACCACCTGCACACCGCCGTCAAACACTTTGAGCATCACACTCGAAGGCCTGCCCGTAGCAAGAGCCGCAGGAAACACTGTAATGACCCCATCAACACCCGAATACCCTGCATGAAAAGGGTCCTCAGCCCCCTTTTTAGTCAGTGTATAGGCCATGCCTGCCGCTGGCGTGCCTGTCACACTGACAAGACGCGCTGATACCATGCCATCAAGGTTTACCCGTGGCAGCTTGAGCGCTTTCGCAGCCCCTGCCTGATAACGCAGAAACGCCGCAAGGTTGAGCGTGTCATCAATGTCGCCTGCCGTGACAACGCCCCGCTTACCTGTTGGGTTCATCCGTGTCGGCACAATCAGCGCCGGCGCGGGCGCTTCCACCATCATTGCGTCAGCCATCAGCACAGACTTGGAGCGAGCCTCCACCCGCATCGGCGCCTCCTCCATGCCCATCGGCTCAAGGCTGCCCCCGCTCTCACAGGCGCTCAAAGCAAAAGCGGCAAGCCCCGCAAGCCAAAATCTGTTCTGCCAAACCGTCATGTCGATTCCCTATTGCAATAATGTGTAATTTACACATTAAAGACATGCACCCTTGCACACGTCAATATAAATGTGCAATTTATCCATTATGCTACAAACGCTTGATCATATCCTCGCCCCACTCGCCCGCCTCCTTGTCGCGCGCGGGATACCCTTTGGCGATCTGACAGAGCGCCTGAAAGGCCACTATGTGCAGGCCGCATCCGAGCAATCAGATGGCAAAATCACTGATAGCCGCCTCTCCGTAATGACAGGGCTTCAGCGCCGCGACATCGCTCGCCTGCGTGCCTTTGAGCACAAAGCCCCCAAGCCAAACCCGCTCACACGGCTGGTCGCACTCTGGCAGGCGCACCCCGATTACAGCCACAAGGGCAAAGCCAAGCCTCTGCCTCGCACTGGTGACGCCCCCAGTTTTGAAAGCCTCGCCCGCGAGGTACGCCAAGATGTGCACCCCCGCGCCATGCTCGACACGCTCTTTGCAGCAGGCACAGTGAAGCTTGATCAAGACACAATCGCCCTTGCCCAAACGGCCTACGTGCCCCTTGCAGGCTCGGAGGAACAACTTGATTACTTGGCAGAAAATGTCGGCGATCACCTCGCCGCAGCCGCCGAAAACGTGCTTGGCCCTCACCCGCGACACTTTGAGCGCGCCGCCCATTACACGGGGCTCACCGCCGCACAGATCAAATCTCTCGCTGAGCGCTACAACGCAGCTCAAATGGCGTTGCTTGAAGAGATTGCCGCCGAAGCCGAAGCCCTAAAAGCCCGCACACCCTCTGGTGCATCTGGCAAGTTTCGGGCAGGAGGGTATTTTTACAGTTCAACAGGCGAGACTCCCAATGACTAAGCGCGCGCCCTTTTTCCTCGCAGCCCTGCTCGCCCTTGCGGCCTGCGCCACACCAGACGACACAACGCTCAAAAGCGCCCCCAGAGCAGAGGCAACAGTGGCACTGGATGCTCCCGTAATGGTGCAAACCTCTCCGCTGCCCGCCCACAGCGCCACAAGTCTAGAAGAGTGCAGTGGCGACGGCATAGGCGGAACAGGCTGCCCCGACCAATAAGCGCAATCGCAACAAAGGCAAATTCCGCCCATTGATGCAAAATGCCCTTTACTCTATTGCAAGACAGCCCCTCTCTGGGACAAAGTGACGTAACAAAGATCAAAGCGTGCCATTGGTGCGCCGCAAAGACCAAGAAGGCAGTGCAATGGACAAATTCCCGATGACACGTGGCGGACACGCCGCGCTCGAAACCGAGCTGAAAAAGCTCAAATCCGTTGAACGCCCCTCGGTGATCAAAGCCATCGCCGAAGCGCGCGAACTGGGCGATTTGAAAGAAAACGCGGAGTATCATTCTGCCCGCGAAAAGCAGGGCTTTATCGAAGGCCGCATCCAAGAGCTTGAGGCCGTTCTCAGCCTCGCCGAAGTGATTGATCCGACCAAGCTGTCAGGCACGGTCAAGTTCGGCGCAACTGTGACGGTTGTGGACGAAGACACCGACGAAGAGAAAACATGGCAGATCGTTGGCCAGCACGAAGCCAGCATCGAAAAAGGTCTGCTCAACATGAGCTCGCCCATCGCCCGCGCCCTGATCGGCAAGGAAGAAGGCGACAGCGTCGAAGTCCGCACCCCGGGCGGCGAGAAAAGCTACGAAATCCTCAAAATCGCCTTCATTTAAGAAAAAGAGCGCAATGGCCGACCAAAACGAAACACGCCCAACACCGCTCGGTATTTATGACCGCGCCGTGGCCGACAAAATCACCGCGATCGAGATCATCGCGCTGAGCCTTTCGGCTGTCTGGCTCTTGGGCGCGGCCATCTTTTTTCTCACCCTGCCCACCGAAGCATCTGCTGAGGATACAGCAAATACATCACTGCGCTTCATGATGACGATGCTCGCTGTATTCATGCCTGTTGGAATGATCTGGGTTGCGGCCACAGCCGCGCGCTCCTCCAAGATCATGCGCGAAGAAAGTCAGCGCCTCCAATCCGCGATTGATGCAATCCGCCACGCCTATATCGTTCAGAGCCAGAGCGGCAGGATCACAGCGGAGCCATCCGTTGCCCGCAAGCTCGAAGAAATCGCAGCAGCACAGCGCAAAACCGAAACTGCGCTGGCCACATTTACATCGAGCCGCGAGGCCCAAAGCGCGCGTGCTGTGGCCGCGGCACCCGCACCACAAGTCGATGAACAGACCACTCTACCGCTCGGCACAACAGCCGAAGACATGGCTCCATCGATCAGCCGCGAAGAATTCATCCGCGCGATCAACTTCCCCGAAACGGCAGAAGACACCGTCGGCTTCAACGCGCTGCGGCGCGCTCTCAAAGACCGCGCTGTTGCGGGCCTCGTGCAAGCGGCCCAAGACGTGCTGACATTGCTCAGCCAAGACGGCATCTATATGGATGATTTGCGCCCTGATATGGCCCGCCCCGAAGTCTGGCGCCAGTTTGCCCAAGGCACACGGGGGCGTCAGATAGCTGCGCTGGGTGGCGTCCGAGACCGCTCATCGCTCGCGCTTGCCTCTGGCCGTATGCGTGAAGACCCAATTTTCCGCGACGCCGTGCATCACTTCCTGCGCCGCTTTGATAAAAGTTTCACCCAGTTTGAATCTGAGGCTAGCGACACCGAAATTTCCGAGCTCGCCAACACCCGCACGGCGCGCGCGTTCATGCTCTTGGGCCGTATCGCAGGCGTGTTTGACTAAAGAAAACTGCTATAAGGGATATAGCGCACTTCTGTGCCACGCGTGACGTGCAGCGCCCCGTCAGGCAGCTCAACAAGCCCATCAGCCCAGCTCAGCCCACTGATCCGTCCCGAGCCTTCGCTCGCAAAGACTTCAACAGCCCCATCGCGCACACGCGCCCTCAAAAACTCGCGTCGGCCGGCCTTCTTGTTTTTCTCAAAGGCAGCTGGCAGCAGATAGCCCTGCGGCACCTCCCATTCACGCCCTGCCAACACGCCCATAGCTGGGCGCGCAAAGACAAGCGTACACACAAGCGCCGCAACAGGGTTCCCCGGTAGCCCGAAAACAGGCGTGCCGTCCCACATGCCAAGGGCCAGAGGTCGTCCTGGCTTGACAGCGATACGCCATTCCTGCATTGCCCCCGCCTCGCGCAAGAGCGCAGACATGTGGTCCTCATCGCCATTGGATGCACCACCAGAGGTCAGGATCACATCCGCCAATTTTGCTGCCTCATTGAGACGTTGGCGCAGCGTCTCACGCCTGTCGCCCACGCGCCCCAAGTCTACAGGCACAAAGCCCATCTCGGCCACGAGCCCCAATAACATAACCCGATTGGCATCATAAATCTGCCCTGCGCCCGCCACCTCCCCTGGCTCGACAAGCTCATCACCCGTCGAAAGAACTCCGACGCGCAGGCGCTCGAAAACAGTCACAGCGCCGAGCCCTGTCGCCGAGGCGAGCGCAAGCTCTGCAGGTCCAAGCCGCTGCCCTTGTTGCAAAATCACATTGCCCTGCACCACATCTTCTCCCGCCTTGCGCGTGTTGGCGCGCGGCTTCACACCTGCACGAAAGGCAATCTCGCCTGAGCTGGCGTTCACATCCTCTTCCAGAATGACCGTATCAACCCCCTCAGGAAGCGCCGCACCCGTCAGGATGCGAACCGCTGATCCGTACGGAACCGCATGGCCAAGCGGCACACCCGCCGCCGCCCGCCCCTCAATCAGCGGCAAGAGCTGATCCCCCGTTCCCAATGCATCATATGCGAAGCCGTACCCATCCACAGCCGCGTTCGGCAGGGGAGGATTTGATCGCTTGGCCACAACATCCGCCGCCAACACGCGCCCTAACGCTGCATAAAGCGGCACACTCTCCTGCCCAACCACGGCATGAAGCCGCGCCTGCAACCCTGCCAAAGCCTCCTCCACAGGAGTCCAGTCCACGCCCGCAGGCAGTGCAAAACAATCGTCGCGCAGGGGCGGCGGCTTCAATCCTGTCTTATTCTCTGCAGTCAAGGTCAGCCTCCCGTCCCAGCCCTAGAATCCAGCCTTCCGTTAAGGCGCGCGGCTCCGTTACGTCCAACATGGCCGCAAGCACAGTGTCAGACAAGCCCGCGATCTTCCCAGCAAGAACCCGTACCTGTGCCGCATCCTTGATCTCGCCCTCCACCTGCTGACGCACAACACTCTGCGCAATCAATGAGGGCCAGACTTCTGCCAAAACCACACGCGCCTCTCGCCAAGGCTCAAACGGCCAAGCGGCTGCCTCAAACCGCGCGCGCAACCGAGCCAGCACAGGCAGCCCCATCATCGTCTGCCCGCCCACAGAGCCAGCCCCAGACATCTGCCAGCAGGCAAAGGCCCCCTTGGCTTGCGCCTCCGCGGCCCGCTTTTCGCGCATCCCGTGGCCATATCGCGAGCGGCCTTTGCGCGGCAAATCAACAATTTCGCGCGCCAAAGCATTGCCCCAAAACGGGCCCACGCCCGCAAAGTGGCGATTCAACTCCCCCGCCAAATCGAACCGATTGTTCGCCTTCGGACTGTCCTCAACCCGCGCCTCAAACCACGTCCAAAGCGCCAGCGCATCAGCCTGCCCCGTTACGACCTCAGCAAAACCTTCAGGGTACCCGAACGGAAAATCAAAGCCGATCAGCACCCGCCCCTGACAGGCCGCAATCTGTGTGCCGATCCAGTCTTCCGCGAGTGCCCTGTTGCGCAAATAAACAGGAATCTCCCCCGCCACACAGGCCCAAATCGCGTCTTTCTTCGGGCTTGCCCCACGGTCGTTTCCGCCCGACCAATCGACAATAATAACCTTGTCAAAAAGGCTCAAAGCCCGACCTCTGCCAAGATGAAATCTGCAACCGCTTTGGTGTCATTCAGGTCAAAAACGGGCCGGTCCAGCACTATAGGTGTGTCTGAGGCCACAGCTCTCACGGTCGGGTCATCCGTCGCAATCAGGCTATTGCCCGTCTCGGCGCGAAACGCCTCCACTTTAGGGTGGTTGTCGCGCTTATACCCTTCAATCAAAACCAGATCGACAGGCGAGAGCCGCGCCAGAAGCGCCTCAAGGCTCGGCTCAGGGGCACCGCGCATCTCTTGCATAATCGCAACGCGCTTGCGTGACGCGAGCAAAACTTCACTCGCCCCAGCCGCGCGGTGGCGGTAGCTATCCTTGCCCTCATGGTCGACATCAAAGGCATGATGGGCATGTTTCACCGTCGAAACAGTAATCCCACGCGCGCAAATCTCAGCAACCAGCCGCTCCATAAGCCCTGTCTTGCCTGCGTTCTTCCAACCGACGACCCCGTATAGTTTCATAAGCTCGCCTCTGCCTTCGCCAAATTCTCTGGCGTATTGATATTAAAAAACGGATCGCCTGCTCCGTCAAATTCCGCCACACGCCCGCCATGTGTATCGGTCCACATCACAACCTTGCGCAACCCGCCCTCAAGCGCGGCGCGCAGATCATGACGCAGCGCCACAGGCCAAAGCCCAAAGGTTGGCTGCCGTCCGTCAGGCGTCGCCGCGAGTGCGAGCGGATGCTCCATGCCCTCAGTGGCCACAAGAAACCGCGCCACAAGATCCTGCGGAAAAAAGGGCGTATCCCCCGCTGCCGTCACAATACTCTCAATGCCCTGTTCCGCCGCCCAATCAAGCCCCGCCAAGACGCCCGCAAGCGGCCCCGCAAAGCCCTCGACACTGTCGGCCACAACAGGCAGCCCAAAGCGCGCAAACCGCGCCGCATCTCCATTGGCATTCAAAGCCAAAGCGCTCACTTGTGGCTGAAGTCGCGCAATAATGCCCTCAAGCATCGGCGCCCCTCCCAGCGGCAAAAGGCACTTGTCCCCGCCGCCCATCCGCGTGGCGAGACCACCCGCCAAAATAACGCCTGCTGGCCCAGTCATACCGCCCCCTTACGCCCGCTTTTCCGCGGCTCCTCTGGCACAGACGCGGGGTCCGCATCCCAAACAAGCCGTTCATCGCCCGAAAGACAAACAAACCGATGCCCCCGCATCCGCCCAACAAGCGTCAGCCCCACCTGCCGCGCAATTTCAACGCCCCAAGCGGTAAAGCCCGAGCGCGACACCAGCGCAGGAATACCCATCAGCGCAGTCTTGATAACCATCTCGCTGGTGAGCCGCCCCGTGGTGTAAAGAAGCTTCCCCTCAGGCGAAATACCCTCAGAAAACATCCACCCCGCAACCTTATCAACAGCATTGTGCCGTCCAACATCTTCCATATAAACCAGTGGCCTGCCGCCTTCGCACAGCACAGTGCCATGGATCGCGCCTGCACTGAGATAGATCGACGGCGTCCGGTTGATCTTCCCACTCAGCGCATAAAGATCAGACAGCTTCACTTCACCCGAAGGCAGCTTCAGCCCCTCCAGACCCTCCATCATGTCCCCAAAAACAGTCCCAACAGCGCAGCCAGAGGTGCGTGTCTTTTTCTCAAGCTTGTCCTCAAAGCGCGTTCGCTGATCCGTGCGCACAACAACAGCTTCCGACTCCTCGTCATACTCCACACCAAGGACTTTGTCGGCATCAGTGATCATGCCCTGATTGCGTAGAAATCCCAGCGCCAGATACTCTGGATAATCCCCAATCGTCATCGCTGTAACAATCTCACGCGCGTTCAGAAAGATCGTCAAAGGCCGCTCTTCTACCACGTTGATTTCGGTAATCTCACCGTTCTGGTCGCGCCCTGTAACGGCCCGTGTGAGGCGCGCTGCATAAGGATCAGGCGCAAGAATATAACTCTCCGTCTCTATCTCTTTGCCCATTTACCTTGCCCCCCAAAACGCGCTAGCCCGATTGCACCCAATGTAGAGGCAAGCCATGCGCTCAACCACACCAAAAACGCCGCTTCAGCAAGGCATACGCGACGCGGCGCCGTTTATCCTTGTGGTCACGCCCTTTGCGATCGTCTTTGGGGTCGTCGCAACAGAAGCAGGCCTCAGCATCGCCGAGACGCTCCTCTTTTCAATAGCGGTCATAGCAGGTGCGGCCCAATTTACCACGCTTCAGCTTCTCAATGAAAATGCCCCCGCCGTAATCGCGCTGCTCTCTGGCCTCGCGGTCAATCTGCGCATGGCAATGTACTCGGCCTCCCTCACGCCCCACTTGGGCGCCGCGCCCCTCTGGCAGCGGGCACTTGTGGCATATCTCACAGTAGATCAGTCCTACGCATGCTCTGTGGCAGCGTTTGAGCGCAACCCGAGCTGGAGCCTCAAAGAGCGCACAACCTACTTCTTCGCAACCTGCATCCCCGTAATCCCGATGTGGTATCTGATGACCCTCGTGGGCGCCCTCATTGGCGAGAAAATCCCTGAAAGTGCAGCGCTCGACTTTGCTGTGCCGATCACATTCCTCGCCATCATCGCCCCGATGATGCGCACACCCGCCCATCTCGCCGCCGCGCTTGTGGCCAGCCTATCTGCACTCAGCCTGACATGGGTTCCCTTCAACCTTGGCCTCATCATCGCGGCCAGCTTGGGGATGATCACAGGCGCACAAGCCGAGCTCATGCTCACCAAACGGGGGCTCTTCAAATGATCGAACGTCCAGAACTCTGGTATGTCATAGCCGCCCTTGCCGCGGGTAGCTTTATGCTGCGTTTTACGTTCCTCGGACTTGTCGGCGACAGGCCGCTGCCCGAATGGCTCCTGCGCCATCTGCGCTATACGGCCGTCGCCGTGCTTCCCGCGCTCATAGCCCCGATGATCATCTGGCCCGCCGCCACAGGCGGCAGCTTTGATCTGCCCCGTGGCCTCGCCGCATTCGCGACGCTCAGCGCAGGCCTATGGTTCCGCTCAGTGATTGTTTCCATCACTGCGGGCGCAACCACGCTCTACCTAGCGCTCTATCTTTTCAGTTAGTTGATTTTGACAAGTGCAGGATCGTAGGCGCGCAAATCAGCGTTGTCATATTCATAAAGCTTGCGCTCAGTCACACCCGGCAAAGCCCCGAACTGTTCGGCAAGCTTTTTCGGATACCAACCAACACTGACACTTTCCAAGCCAGAAAGTTGGCTCAAAATCCCCGATGTCGACAGCGCACATTGCGCATCTCCAACATTGCCTCTTGCAAGCGCCAGTCGAAGCGCTTTTTCCGCCACATCAGGCGAGACTTCTAACTCTTGGACAATCACATGAAACGTCTCACGCGCATGATACCGCGTATAGACATCAGCCACCCGTGGGCTGATGCCAAAGAGCACGTCGTTGCGCTCAGGAATAGACGGGTGATAAAAACTTCCCGCAGGATCCCAGATCACGCGCTGACTCGCTGAGATCATCAGGGATGTATGCGCCCCCGTCCCAGAACGGTTGTTGATCATCGTAAACAGCGTGAGCTTTGTGGGCCCAGCGTCACGATACTGCACTTTCGCAAGGTCTTCGTCAGAGGCCCAAGCTGCGGGCTTGGAACACGCCGAAACTGTCAGCGCCAAACACAGCGCCACAAAAACCTTGAAAAAACAGCGCATTAAATCAGCCGTTGACCATGTAAGCAAAGATCAACAAACAGATGCAGAAAATTGCCGTACGCGTGACCCAAGTCATGAAGCCGCTAAACGTTTCTTCTTGAACTTTGGTATCCATTTCGCCGTGCTTGTGGTCGCTCATAACTGTCTCCTAATTCGCGTTTGCCGCTAGATACTTTATTTGCGCGAGCCTGTCACTAGATTGCCGCGCAGTCGCAGCATTTTTAAGCCTCGCCCTCTTCCAGCGCTTTGGCAAGCCTGAAGCCGATACGGTTTGGCGCCGCGGCAGGCACTTCTTTTGGGAGCGCCCGCAGCATGACATTAAGCTGGCTCACATGCTGTACCAGCTGGGTCTTGGCCCCGCTCGCATCACTTCCGTAAAACGTGACCATGTCAGGGTCAAAAAAGCCCATGCCTTCGATCCGAAGGACACCAGCGTCACCGCCAGTAAAGCCCATGGCAACTTCGTGTTCGTTGTCGAGCTGCTCTTCAAAATTCTGAATATAGAGAATCAGCCGCTCATGTGCCCACTCTGCAGGGCTCTTCTGTGCAACAGGTTTATGGGTCACTGTGCTGGGCATTTCGCCCGCCTTATTTTGCGGCTTACAATGCGCCTCGTGCCGCTTGGGCAGGGCTTCTGCCTCCATCGCTTCCGCCGACGTGACAATCATATCGCTCATAAACCTACCCCTTGCTACTCCACAGCCATGCGCCATCTTCACCAAGCTTTCGCTCTGCACGGCCTTCTAATAGCAAATGATTAAGGTGCGCGACAGCTTCCACAAGGGCCAATCCGTAAGTACCTTGGTCAATTTTTCGTTTGAAAAGCACTGGAAAACACTCAACAGCCGTCTTCGGCGCCTCAATAAAGGCGGCCAAACGGTCCAGCCCATGAACATGATTTTCCCTCAGTTGTCGCATCCGAAATGGCAGCCCCGTAAAGGGCCGCTTATGACCCGCGAGGACAATATGGTCCTCATGGGCGAGCTCCGAAAATTTCTCGCAAGAGGCGATCCAGTCACCCACAGGGTCCGCCATAGGCTCGGTCGGATAGACGCCGATGTTAGGGCTGATCGAACAGATAATCTGATCGCCAGACAGAACAAGGTTGTCTTCACGGCTCCAGAACGTCAGATGCTCTGGCGCATGGCCGTTGCCCTCGCGCACATCCCAGCTGCGCCCACCTGCATGAAGCACATCGCCTTCTTTGAGCCGCGTATAGCCCACAGGAATAGGCGCGCAAACATCGGCAAAGTTATAAGGCCGCTCGCTCATCCGCTTTGCGAGAATGTCAGGGTCCATCCCCGCTTCACGCCAAAAGGTCTCTGCCTGCGGCGTCGCCTCATCTTCCACATCGAGAATAAGCATCCTTGAGAGAAGCCAAGCGGTGCGAGAGGCCCAGAGGCTTGCGCCCCGCTCCATAAACCAGCCCGCCATCCCGATATGATCAGGGTGATGATGCGTCAGGATAACACGGCTCACAGGCTTGCCGCCCAGCGCCGTCTTTAGAAGCTCTTCCCACATCATAACAGAGCGCTTGGTATGAAAACCCGTGTCAATCAGCGTCCAGCTGTCGCCCTCGTCGAGCGCGTAGACATTGACATGATCGAGCACCATCGGAAGCGGCAAGCGTATCCAGAGCACCCCCTCGGCCACTTCGATCCACCCGCCCGGTTCGGGCGCGTCTGGCCATGGATATCTTATGCCCTGCAAATCATCTCTCATGCGACGTCAAAATCCTCGATATCAAGGGCGTAAAGGTCTGCATCGCCCTGCATAGCATGATCCAGTAGCGCCTTATACTCTGGCAACAAGCGGTTGATATAAAACCGTGCAAGCTTGGTGCGCGGGCCATTAGAGCCTTCCGAGACAGCGGCGCAGAGATGGTAATACCCGCCCAATACGCGCGCATAAGCCGCCAGAAAGGGCACAGACCCAGCAAACCGCGCGGTCATACTTTTCTGTGACACCATCCACTCGGTTGCTTCGCGCAGAGTTTCGGTCGCGTTCCAGATCAGCCCCGCCATACGTGGCCGCGTGGCGCGCGCCTCTTCGGCAAAACGCTGCATCTCGTCGATCAGCGTATGCGCCGCCTCGCCCCCATCCATCAGCTTGCGCCCAACAAGGTCCATAGACTGGATGCCGTTGGTGCCCTCATAAATCGCAGTGACACGCACATCGCGCGAATATTGCGCAGCACCCGTCTCCTCAATGAAGCCCATACCACCATGCACTTGCACACCGATCTCAGCCACTTTGATGCCCGTATCCGTGCCAAAAGCCTTGGTGATCGGCGTGAGCAAAGCCGCCCGCGCCGCCCAGTCAGGCTCGCTCGTGGCATGGCTCATATCAATCGCCACAGCATTGGCCATCGCAATGCAGCGCGCCGCAAAAAGCTCGGCGCGCATTGTTGCCAACATCCGCCGCACATCCGCATGATCAATAATAGCGCCTGTGCCGCCCGCAACAGGCGTGCGCCCTTGTTTGCGCTCTTTGGCATAAGCCAGCGCCTTTTGGTACGCGCCCTCGCCGGCGCCAATTCCCTGACAACCAACGCCAAGCCGCGCGTTGTTCATCATCGTAAACATCGCGGCCATACCACCGCCCTCAGGACCAACAAGCCAGCCAGTCGCGCCGTCATACTGCATCACAGCTGTGGGACTGCCGTGCAGACCGAGCTTATGTTCAAGACTGACAACATGCAGGCTGTTCGCCTCGCCCGCCTCACCAGAAGCATCTGGTAAGAACTTCGGAACCAGAAACAGGCTGATCCCCTTTGTCCCCGCAGGCGCCCCGGGAAGACGGGCCAGCACGAGATGGCAAACATTTTCGCTGAAGTCGTTATCGCCCCAGCTGATATATATTTTCTGGCCCGTGATCGCATAAGTGCCGTCGCCATTGTCCTCCGCCTTGCTCGACAGTGCGCCCACATCGCTGCCCGCTTGCGCTTCGGTCAGGTTCATCGTGCCACACCACTCCCCCGAAACGAGCTTGGGCAGATAGATCGCCTTGATCTCCTCACTGGCGTGATGCTCCAACGCCTCGATCTGGCCCTGCGTCATCAAAGGGTTAAGCGCGATACTCAGACACGCGGCGCTCATCATCTCGTTGACAGCCGTGGTCACAGCCATGGGCAGCCCCATACCGCCATACTCTGGGCTCGCCGCCACCGAAATCCAGCCACCCTCACGGATCGCTTTGTAGCCCTCGGCAAAACCTGTTGAGGTGTGCACAACACCGTCTTCAAGGCGCGCAGGGTCCAGATCCCCATTGCGCTGAAGCGGAGACAAAACCTCTTCACAGAGCCGTCCCGCTTCGGTCAAAATAGCCGAGGTCAGTTCCTCTCCCGCCTCTTCAAAGCGCTCAGTGGCGCTGACTTTGCCATATCCAACGATATGGCGCATGATGTATTCATAGTCTTGAACGGGGGCACGAAAGCTCATGGTCTTCTCCTTCTTCGGCCCGCAAAGCACCGCTTGGCAAGCCCTCACCCCTGACCTACAAGCTTTCAAATCCCAATTCTGCAATAACGCGGCGTCATGACTTTATCATCCACCCATCTTCTTTCCGCTGACGCTGCTGGTATCGCAGAGGCTGCCGCCTTTCTGCGCGCGGGCGAGCGTGTCGCACTGCCGACAGAAACAGTCTATGGCCTCGGTGCAGACGCCTGCAATGGCGAGGCCGTCGCTGGCATCTACGCCGCCAAAGGCCGCCCAAGTTTCAACCCGCTCATCGTCCATGTTGCCCACCCAACCGATGCCGCGCGCTATGTCGAATGGTCTGACATGGCCGCTCGCCTCGCCGCCGCGTTCTGGCCTGGCCCTCTGACGCTGGTTTTGCCTTTGCGGGACGGCCACGGCATTGCCAGCCTTGTGACGGCAGGTCTTGATACTCTGGCCGTCCGCTGCCCTGCACATCCTGTTGCGCAAGCACTTCTGGAAGCCTTTGACGGCCCTGTGGCGGCCCCGTCGGCCAACCCCTCAGGCAAAATCAGCCCAACCACAGCCCAGCATGTGCTTCAGGGGCTGGAAGGCCGCGTCGCAGCCGTTCTAGAGGGTGGCGCAGCCGAGATCGGGCTGGAAAGCACGATCGTCGGCCTCGCCGGCACGCCCACGCTTTTGCGCCACGGCTCAATAACCCGCGAGATGCTGGAAGCTGCGCTTGGGACCCCCCTCACAGAAGCCACAACGCCTGCCGCCATAACGGCACCGGGCCAACTCGCCTCGCATTATGCCCCCGACGCCGTGCTGCGCCTCAACGTGACAGCCCCTGCAGCCGACGAGGCCCTCCTCGGCTTTGGCCCAGTTGAGAATGCTGCGCTTAATCTCTCCCCTGCAGGCGACTTGCGCGAAGCCGCGGCCAATCTCTTCGCAATGCTGCGCACGTTGGATGCGCAGGCCAGCAAAATCGCCGTCTCGCCTATCCCCGCGCGCGGCATTGGGCTTGCCATCAATGATCGGCTCTCCCGCGCTGCCGCACCACGCTAGACCTGTTCAAGGCTTGCTCGGGATATTTCTGGAAAAGAGGAAGGCTCAGGCGCGCCCAGCCGTCGCGGAGAGAAGCAGAGGATTGACGCCAAGCCGCTTCAACGCCGCGCTCCACATCTCTTCGCCGCCACCGCTGAGAACAAACGCCGCATCAGCTGGCCCGCTCAACCAACCATTGGCAAGGATTTCGGCTTCAAGCTGTCCCGCGCCCCAGCCTGCATAACCCAGCATCAAGAGTGCCGCGCTCGGCCCTGTGCCCGTGACCATATCTTCAAGCACATCCAGAGATGTGCTGAGCCGCAGCCCCTCCAGAACCAGATGACTGGAGCGCCCTGACACATATTCGCTGGAGTGAAGCACAAATCCGCGGCCCATCTCGACAGGCCCACCGAAATTGACCTGTTGCGCAGCTTCAGGCGTGCCAAGCTCAAGCTGTTCGGCAAGGTCATGGAATGAGACATCACTTGACGGCTTGTTCAGGATAAGCCCCATCGTGCCCTCCGCCGAATGCTCACAAATCAGGATCACAGAACGCTCAAACCGCGGATCGCCAATATCGGGCATCGCAATCAGAAGTTGCCCTGTCAGATCGCTCTCGTCACGCACCGTTTTGCTCCATTTGGCTTTTGCCTCATTCTATCCAAGCCGCCCAGCCGCCCACAAGGCCCGCCCCCGAAATCTTTCTCGCTCTATTGTGAGTTGTCGTTTCGCACGCTTTGGCCCATCTAAGGCAAATGACAAAAACGCTCGCACTTCTCCTCGCCCTCCTCGCACTCCCTGCGCTGGCCAACCCCTATGCCGACAAGGCCCAAACCCGCGTCTTACATGGCTGGGTCGAGCCTGACGGCACCCGCATTGCTGCACTTGAGATCACATTGGCAGAAGGCTGGCACACCTATTGGCGTGCACCAGGTGATGCGGGCATCCCGCCAAGCTTCAATTGGCAGGGGTCGCGCAACCTCGCGAGTGCCACACCCGCTTGGCCGCGGCCAACTGTCTATAGCCAGAACGGTATGCGCTCAATCATCTACACAGGGCGCCTCGTGCTCCCGATCTCCCTGACGCCAAAGACCTCGGACAAACCGATCCGCGTCAAAGGCACAGTGGATATCGGCGTTTGCAAAGACATCTGCGTACCGTTTCAAATCGTGGTGGATGAGACAATCAAAGCAGACAGCACAGCCGCCACCCAAGCCATCAAAACAGCGCTCGCCACTGTACCGCGCACAGGCGCTCAACACGTGAGCTGCAACACAACTCTTGGAGAGCGTGGCATCCAGCTCACAGTGACCGCCAGCCTGCCGCATCTCGGCGGAGCGGAAGACGCTGCAATCGAGACAGGCGATCCCCTCGTTTGGGCCACAGACCCAGAGGTCAGCCGCAGCGGCCAGACCCTAACTCTAAAAACAGAGCTCATCCACGCGCTCAGCGGTGCCTTTGCCCTCAACAGATCAGCCCTGCGCCTGACGCTGATCGGCACAGACAATGCTATTGATATTCAGGGCTGCGACTGAGCCCGCGCCAACAGAGTTACGCCCGTCAAGGCAACCAAAGCGACAATCACAGCCACCCCAGCCAGAAACACACCCAGCGCTCCGAGCGCTGTACTGGCCGCAGCCAGCCAACCGATCAGCGGCGCAAACTGCCCCACCACAGCAAACCAGCCCAACGACAGCGCAAACCACAGTCCAATCAGCGCCGCCCCGACACCGACGGGAAGCTGAACGGCGCGGGCATCCTTGGCGCGCAAAGCCCGCCGCAAACTTCTGATCTGCTTTGAAAAATCAGCCTGCATCGCGATCAGCGAAGGCACAATCAACAGCACAAGAACCATCCCAAAACCGAGACCATAGACCAGCGTGATCACCGTCGGCTTGAGGAATTGCGCCTGCTGACTTGTCTCATAAAGCAGCGGTGCAAGGCCCAGAACTGTCGTCAAAGTGGTCAAAAGAACGGGCCGCAAGCGGTCCACCGCGCCATCAACAATCGACGGAATCAGGCCGCGCTCTTCAGCGTAGTCGTCAATCGTGGTGATCAGAACAATCGAGTCGTTGATGATAATCCCTGTCATGCCGAGCAAGCCAACAACCGTGAACATGCTCAAAGGGACATCCCAAGCGGCATGGCCATAGATTGTCCCGACAAGCCCGAAAGGAATAATCGCCATCACAACGGCAGGCCGCGTCCAGCTTGCAAAGACCCAAGCCAAGACAAGATAAATCCCCACAAGACACAGGATAAACCCAGTCAAAGCATCGTTGAGAAAATCGCCCTCCTGCTCGGACAGCCCAGAAAGCCGCCACTCGACCTGATACTGAGAAGCAATATCGGGCAGGATCGTGTCCTGAAGCGCCTGAACAATCTCCGCTGCCCGCGCTGCATCATCTTCGGATATGTCCCCTGTGACAGAAACAGTGCGCAGCCCGTTTTCGCGCCGAATGGTGGAAAAGCCCGCCTGCTCCCGCACGCTCACAACATCCGAGAGTGCAACGTATTGCCCGTTCGGCGCGCGCATCTGTGTGCGATATATAAAGTCCGCCGTCACCTCGTCGTCAGGCAGCTCCACTCGGATCGTGGCCGAGCGCGCACCGTCAGGATAAGTCGCCGCCTCAAGACCACTCAAGCGGTGGCGCAACTCGCGGCCCACGCCATCAATGGTAAATCCAAGCGATTGTCCCTGCGCGCTCAAGTCCAGCACAAACTCGCCTTTATCATAGGCCAAATCGTCCTCAACACCGCTGACTTCGGGATATTGAACAACCGCCTCTTTCAAAGCCTCGCTCGCCGCCTTCAACGTATTCGCATCTGCACCAAAGAACTGAACATCAAGCGCTGAGCCCCCCGGCCCAGAGCGCCAGCCGCGAAAGCTTACGGTTTCCAGAAGTGGATGGGTCGGCAAGCGGTCTTGCAACTCGGCCAGAAAAGCAAAACTCGAATAGGGTCGCAAATCCGCATCAATCAGCTCAATCGCCACTGCGCCAAGCTCGTCAGGCTCTTTGGTATCTGCGCCCGCGAGCGGCGGCCATGTGTTGCCGCCCACTTGCGCCAGCACATAATCAATCGGGTTTCTGCCATGCTTCGCCTCATACTCCGCCCCGAGCTCATTCACCGTCTGCTGAAGCAAGCGCATCATCGTGAAAGTATCCTCGCGGCTTGCGCCCGGGACCATGGCAAAATTGCCCGAAATAGACGCGCGCTCAGGCGCATTGAAAAAGCGCCACTGCACATCGCCGCGCACAAACAACGCAACTTGGCTCGCCAGCACAAGGATCACACCCGCAAAAACAGGGTAGCGTAGCTTCACAACCCAAACCATGGCAGGGCGGAAATAACGCTCCCGAACATGCTCAAAACCGCGGTTCACAACTCGGCTGGGCAAATCGTACCAATGGGTCTCAAACGCATGCTTCAGTGAGTGCGCCATATGGTTGGGGAGAATGAGGAAACACTCCACCAAACTGGCCAGCAAGACGACCACTACAGTGAAAGGAATATCCGAAATCAGATCGCCAAAGCGGCCCTCCACAAAGGTGAGTGCAAAGAACGCAATGACAGTGGTCAACGTGGCTGAGAACACAGGCAGCGCCATCCGCTTCGCGGCGTTTTCTGCTGCCTCCACAGGCCCCTCACGCAGCTTCCTGAGCCGCGCATCCGCATGCTCGCCAACTACAATCGCATCGTCCACAACAATGCCAAGCGTGATGATCAGCGCAAACAGCGAGATCATATTGATCGTCAGCCCCCATGCAAACATCAGCGCAATCGCAGCCAACATCGAAACAGGAATACCCGCCGCAACCCAAAGCGCGGTACGTGCATTGAGAAACAAAAACAGCAGCGCCACCACGAGACCAAGCCCCATCAAGCCGTTGTCGAGCAGAATGTCGAGACGCCCCGTAATGGCCTCGGCCCGTGTCCGAATAAGATCAATCGAAACATCGGGGGGAAGCGTCGCCTCAAGCGCCGCAGCAACCTTCTCGACAGAATGCTGAATGCCAATCGCATCCCCGCTCGCCGAGCGATCCACCCGCACAGAAATAGCGGGGTTTTCTCCCACAAAATATGTCTCGCCCCGAAGCGCACCCTCGACCTCTAGGCGCGCCACATCGCCAATCGTCAGCTTGGAGCCATCGGCCAGCGCCTTGATCACGATTTGGGATATCTGCTCAGGGCTGCGCTTCTCCACGCCCGTGCGCACCCGCGCATTGGCCCCAGTCACATCACCAGCAGGGTCAGCATTCACCTCTTCCCCAATCGCCCCCGCGATTTGGGCAAAGGTAATATCGTGTTCGATCAAGTCGCGCGTGGAGACAATCACATTGGTCTTTTGGCCTGCAACGCCGCGGATCGTGGTGCGCGTTACACCTTCCTGAAAAAGCCGCGCCACAAATTCATCGGCAAACCGCGCCAGCTGGTCCGCGCCCACAGGCCCCGTGATCACAACATCGGTCACACGGTCGCGCCAAACGCCCCGCTCGACTTTTGGATCATCCGCTTCATCGGGCAGAAGCGTGACAAAATCCACCGCTGCCTGAACATCGTCAGCCGCGCGCGCCATATCCCAGCCGGGTTCAAAATCAAGATCAATCCGCGCAGAGCCTTCACGCGATACAGATGTCGCCTCAGCCACGCCCTCAACGGTCAGAAGAGCAGGCTCCAAAACCTGCACAATCCCCGCGTCGACATCTTCTGCGCCAGCGCCTTCCCATGTGACACTGACGGAGACATTATCAACAATGACATCAGGAAAAAACTGCGCACGCATTCGTGGCATCGCCACAAGACCCGCCACAATCAGGCTCACCAAAAGCAGGTTGGCCACAGTTCTGTGGCGCGTAAAATACGAGATAATCCCGCCGATCAGCCCCACATCGCGCATGTCTTATCCCCCCATGCGGCTTTCAATCCGCTCCACCATCTTCAGCGGAACTTCAGCCGCCTGAAGCTGCGTCAAAAGCCGCTCCTGCACATCCTTGGGCATCATCTTGTTGGCCGCAACAGCCGCCACAAGCTTGGCGCGCCGCTCCTCACTGAGTTCGATCATTTCTGGAGCCGCAGGCGCCACAGCTTCTGCCCCAGCCTCGACAGCCGTCACACTGATCCCGGCGCCCAAAAGAGGCGTGCGCTTTGAGACAATAAGCTGCCCCGCAAGTTCGGGCGCGCGGATGATCACACTGTCCCCCTGTCGCCGCAAAAGCTGCACCTGAACAAGCTCAAGGCGTCCACCCTCACCAATCAGCAGCACAGAGCCGTCGGTCCCCAGCGCCGTAGCAGGGATGAGCGAAACGGCCTCAATCGGCGTCTCTTCAATCTGCACCCCAACAAAGTCACCAGGTTTAAAGCCCTTGGCCTCGGCCAGCTGAGCAAAGAGCGCACGGCCCGTTTCGCCGCCCAGATTGGCCGCCCCTGCACGGCTTAGCCGCGCTTCTGTCGCAAGGTCGGTCCCGAAATCTTCCAAAATCACATCAAGCTTGGCAGTCTTGAGACGCCCGTCCGCCTCCAGAAGCCGCCCATAATCCTGTGTCGAAACCCGAAACGCCACTTCAAGCGCATCAGGGTCCACAAACTCCGCCAGCCGTTCGTTGGCGCTCACAAGACGCCCCTCAACCGCGTTCACACTGCTCAAGACCCCGTCGAACCGCGCAGTGATCTCTGTCTCTGCAAGCCGCCGCTCCGCCTCGGAGAGCTGGATGCCCGCCCGCGCCAGCCGCGTGGCCGAACTGTCAAGCCGCGCCTCGGCCTGCGCCAAAGCCTGCCTGCGCGTCAAAACCGCGGCCTTGGCCGCGCTCGCAGCAATTTCTGCCGCCTCCACAGCCGCATCTGTTCCCACACGCCGCGCTTTCAGATCCCGTTGACGCACGAGCGCACGCTCGCGCAAGGCCGCCTGCTCCTCAGCATTGCGCAGCTCATCGCCCGCCAAAGCAAGAGCGCGGGCCGCATCGCGCCCCTCGGCCTCAGCATCCATCTGGTCAGCCTCCGCCCGCTCAAACGCCGCGCGCGCATCTGCATCATCAATCTTGAGCATGACTTCGCCCGCCGCAAAGCTGCCACCTTCAACAAATGTCTCACTCATTTCAACGATAGTGCCGCCAACAGCAGGACGGATCTCCAGCGTCCGCAGGCTTTTCACCTCGCCATAAGCCGAAATCACAGGCGTCAGCGTTTCTGTGACAACCCGTTGAGCATTCACAGAAAAAACCCGCTCGCGCGCTGGCGGCACACGCGCCTCTTGGCTCATACGGTCCTCAACAGCACCGCGCACCAAGATCGCCCCATAGGTCAAAAGCCCGAGCGTCACGGCAAAGATAAAAAGCCCCGTCAAACCACGCTGTAAAAACCGCATCTATGTTCCTTTTGGCACGTCAGAGAGCCGCAAATTGCAGGCATAGCAAAGTATATACGCATGACACCTGCGTTTCAGTCGAAAATCTTTTCAAAAAACTGTTTATAGGTCGAGATGAATTCATAGTCCCTGACCTGCGCTTCCGTCAAAAACGCAAAGCCAGCGCCCTCGCCGAGCCTGATCTCGTCTGGGCGCACAGGCCGAGCAAGCTCAAACACATAAATCCGCCAGTTTGACAAAGTCTGCGAAGCCACCTGCACCATAGGGCCCAAATCGCCCTCAGCAATCACAATCCCCGTTTCCTCAAAAAACTCGCGCACAGCGGCGGCGCGCAGGGTCTCGCCCGCCTCGACCTTGCCGCCAAACAGGCCCCAAATCCCGCCGGCAGCAATCCCTGGCAAATCGTCCCGAAGCTGGCACAGCGCGCGGCCATGCGTGTCGCGGGCATAAATCGCAGCAACTTTGATCAGAGCAGGTCCGTCTTGCGGCTCCATCAGAGGGCCCAATGGCTCAAAGACATCGTTCATTTGCGTCGCTTGTGCTCTTCAAGTCGCGGCATGATCTCAACGAAGTTGCAGGGCCGGTGACGATAATCCAGCTGCCACTTCAGGATGTCGTCCCAGCCGTCCTTACACGCTCCTGGGCTGCCTGGCAGCGCGAAGAGATAGCACCCGCCCGCCACACCCGCGGTCGCGCGGCTCTGCACAGCACTCGTTCCGATTTTGCCAAAGCTGATCATCGTAAACAGCGTGCCAAAGGCGTCGATCTCTTTTTCGTAAACATCCCTATGAGCCTCAACGGTCACATCCCGCCCTGTCAGCCCCGTGCCGCCTGTCGAGATAATGACATCAACTTCACCACTGGCCACCCAGTCGCGCAGTTGCTGAGCAATATCCCCGCGCTCATCACGCACAATCTCGCGTTTCGCCAGCACATGCCCCGCTTCCGTCAGCCGCGCCACAAGCACATCACCCGAGCGGTCCTCTGCCAGCTCCCGCGTGTCACTGACCGTCAAAACAGCAATCCTCACGGGAATAAACTCACGGCTTTCGTCAATTCTGCTCATGCAAGCCTCGCTTTAATCTCTAACAAATCCGCCCATGCCGCGCGCTTCAGCTCAGGCTGGCGCATCAAAGTCTCTGGCGGAAACATCGGCATCACAGGCAAGCCAAACGCCTCGCCCCATGTGCCGCGCAGCCGCGTAATTCCGCGCTGCCCCAGCGCCGCATCACACGCAATATTACCCATCAGAATCAAGATGTCAGGCTTCGCCAAAGCGACATGCCGCGCCACAAAGGGCCGCATCATAGCAATCTCGTCAGGACTTGGCCCCGACTGGTTCAAAAGCCGCCACGGCATCACTGTGCTGACATAAACACTTTCTTCAAGGCTCAGACCTATCGCGCCAAGCATCTTTCCCAAAAGGGCAGCCGACTGCCCGACAAAAGGCTTGCCCTCGCGGTCCCCCTCTCGGTCTGGCGCTTCGCCAAGGATCATCACACGCGCCCCAGCCGCGCCATCGGCAAACACAAGGTTGCGCGCCCCGCGCTTGAGCTCGCAATGCTCAAACCGGTCCAGCGCCGCACGCAGCTGGCCCAAATCCTGAGCTTGCTCGGCCGCCGTGCGGGCCTCCGCCACAGCGTCAATCTTGGGCGCTTCCACATATCCAGACTGCACATGTGGCGCCGCCTCGACTTTCGCAGAGGCAGGCTTAGCCTTCACCTTCTCAACAAGCTCAAAGCGGTTCACAGGCCCTTCGCTCAGCGCCTCATCAGCCCCGAGTTCAACCTGCCATTCAAGAGCCGCCCGCGCCGCCCAGTATTCTTGTGCCGATTCCATGCAAACACCCTAGCGCATCCCTGAGACCGCCAAAACACCGAAAGCAGATTGCACGCTCCCCGCCCCCGCTTTATAAGCTCAGGAAATTTGCGAGGGACAGCCCATGAGCTTTGCACATCGTCACCTATTAGGGATCGAGCCGCTCTCCCAATCCGACATCACTTCTATTCTTGATCTGGCCGACAAATATGTTGCGCTCAATCGCTCTGCGCACAAACACTCCGATGCGCTGGCGGGCCTGACCCAGATCAATATGTTCTTTGAAAACTCGACCCGCACACAGGCGTCTTTCGAGCTTGCAGGCAAGCGCCTCGGCGCAGATGTGATGAACATGGCCATGGGCGCAAGCTCTATCAAAAAGGGCGAAACGCTGGTTGATACGGCCCTCACTCTCAACGCCATGCACCCCGATCTCCTCGTCGTGCGCCATGGCAGCTCAGGTGCGGTCGATCTTCTGGCCCAAAAGGTCAATTGCGCCGTGCTCAACGCGGGCGATGGCAGCCACGAACACCCGACTCAGGCGCTGCTCGATGCCCTGACAATCCGCCGCGCCAAGGGCCGCCTACACCGCCTCTCGATCGCAATCTGCGGCGATATCGCCCACTCCCGCGTCGCACGCAGCAATATCATGCTGCTCGGCAAAATGGAAAATCGCGTCCGCCTGATCGGACCGCCCACGCTAATGCCGAGCCAGATTGACGAGTTTGGCGTCGAAGTCTTTGACGACATGCGGGAAGGGCTTGAAGGCGTCGATGTCGTGATGATGCTCAGGCTCCAGAAAGAGCGCATGGATGGCGGGTTTATCCCCTCCGAGCGCGAGTATTATCACCGCTTCGGTCTCACCGCCGAAAAGCTCGCCCACGCCAAACCAGATGCGATCGTCATGCACCCCGGCCCAATGAACCGCGGCGTTGAGATCGACGGCGAAATTGCCGATGACGTGACCCGCTCTGTCATTCAAGAACAGGTCGAAATGGGCGTCGCCGTGCGCATGGCCGCGATGGACCTACTGGCGCGCAATCTGCGCGAAAGCCGCGCTGCTGCCGCTTCAAAGGACACCTATGTCTGAGCAGCCCGTCCCTGTCACAACCCTTCTGGATGACGAGGCCTTCCTTGGCACATACCAGCCCGACATTTGGGTCTTTGTGCAGCGCAGCCTTATCATCGGCTTTCTGACCGCTGTGGTTTTCGGCCCGCTCATCGGACTGCCGCCCGAATACTGGCTGCCAATCATGGGCTTCACGACAGTCTTCTCCGCCTTCATCTTTGATGACTATACAAGCTGGCTCAACCACCGCGCCGATGTCTGGCACCTAACATCGCTTCGCCTCATTTACGAAAACGGCAACGCCCCCGAGCAGAACGCCGCCGTCAATCTCGCCGACATCCACGCCACCCAGCGCAAACTCTACAAAAACCTGCGCCTCGATCTTGAAACAGGTCAATCTGTGCTAATGAAATACCTCACCAACCCCCGCGCCATCGAGCGCGATATCGACATCGCCCGCCTCGCCCTCATGGGCACAATCGCCGACGAAGCTGATATCCCCACCGCTGAGGAAGCCAACTCATGAGCCAGATCATCGCAAGCTTCCCACCAGCCCGCAGCACCTACATCCGAGAGCATATCCTGCTCGCGGCCCTCGGTTCGTTGCTCCTGTCAGGTGTGCTCTTCTATGTCGGCAATCCCCATCCTTGGACAGGCATCGTCGGCTCCGTCCTCGCCATTGGCGCGCGCGGCGCTTACGCGATGAGCGAACAGCTCGGCATGGTCTGGAAACTGAGCGACACAAAGCTCATCGGCCCCGACGAGCGCGTGATCCCGCTCGCCAATGTCGCTGAAGCCCGCACTATGCTCTCCGCCCTGCAAGTCGTTACCCAAACGGGCGACAAATACCTGATCAAATACCAAGCCGACCCCGCCGCAGGCGCGAGCCTCATCCTAAAGACCCGCGACGCTGCGCTGAGCGCAAGGAGCTAATATGAAAACCCTCTTCACCAACGCAAAGCTCATCGACCCCGAGGCCCAAACCGAGGGCACAGGCTGGCTCCTTGTGCAGAATGGCGCAATCGCCGCAACAGGTCAGGGCGAGCCACCCCAAGCTGACGAAACAATTGATTGCAATGGCCTCTGCCTCGCCCCAGGGATTGTCGACATCGGTGTCAAAGTCGGCGAGCCGGGCGAGCGCCATAAAGAGAGCTATGCATCAGCCGCCCGCGCTGCAGCCGCTGGTGGGGTCACAACAATGGCCATCCGCCCTGATACCTCCCCCGCGATCGACACGCCCGAAGCGCTCGAGTTTGTCAAACGCCGCGCCAATGAAGACAGCGCCGTCAATGTCCTCCCCCTCGCCGCGCTCACAAAGGGGCGCGAGGGCCGAGAAATGACAGAGATCGGCTTCCTGATGGACGCAGGCGCTGTGGGCTTTTCCGATTGCGACGCCGTCGTGACCAACACCAAAGTCTTCCAGCGCGCGCTGACATACGCCCGCTCCCTCGGTGCGCTCGTCATAGCACACCCCCAAGAGCCGATCCTCTCCGCAGGTGCCGCCGTCACCTCTGGCAAGTTCGCAACGCTTCGTGGCCTGCCCTCCGTCTCGCCCATGGCGGAGCGCATGGGCCTTGATCGTGACATCGCGCTCCTTGAGATGACAGGCGCGCGCTACCACGCGGATCAGATCACAACAGCCCGCGCCTTGCCCGCGCTTGAGCGCGCAAAGCGCAACGGCCTTGATATCACCGCAGGCACCTCGATTCACCATCTCACGCTCAATGAGCTAGACGTTGCTGACTACCGCACCTTCTTTAAATTGAAGCCGCCCTTGCGCTCTGAGGATGACCGTCTCGCCACAGTCGAGGCCCTCGCAAGCGGCCTCATCGACACGATCAGTTCGATGCACACACCTCAAGATGAAGAGAGCAAGCGCCTGCCCTATGCCGAGGCCGCTTCTGGCGCGGTTGCACTAGAGACACTTCTACCCGCCGCCCTGCGCCTTGTTCACGCCGGCAGCCTCACGCTGGCGCAACTCTTCCGCGCGCTCGCGCTCAACCCGGCCAAGCGGCTTCAGCTCGCCTCTGGCCGCCTAAGCAAAGGCGCCCCCGCAGATCTGATGCTCTTTGACCCAAACAAGCCCTTCGTGCTTGATCGCACCACGCTTTTGTCAAAGTCCAAAAACACGCCCTTTGACGGCCAGCGCCTGCAAGGTAAAGTCGTGGCAACTTATGTCGCTGGTAAAAAGGTCTTCGGCTGATGCCCCTCATCGAACACTCCGCCCTTGTTCTCGCCCTCTGGGCCCTCATCGGCTATCTCTTCGGCTCCGTGCCCTTCGGCGTCTTGATCTCTCGCGTGATGAACCTCGGAGATCTGCGCGCCATCGGTTCGGGCAATATCGGCGCAACCAATGTCTTGCGCACAGGCAACAAGACCGCCGCGTTGCTCACGCTTCTGCTGGATGGCGGCAAAGCAGCAGTCGCTGTGCTCCTTGCCCGCGCTATGGCAGGCGAAGACGCGGCCCAGCTTGCGGGCCTGATGGCGTTCCTCGGTCATTGCTTCCCCATTTGGCTGCGCTTCAAGGGCGGTAAAGGCGTCGCCACATTCATTGGGCTAATACTTGCGCTCAACTGGGCTGTGGGCCTCGCCGTCTGCGCGACATGGCTCTTGGCCTTCGCAATCTGGCGGATCTCCTCGCTCGCTGCTGTCGCTGCCGCAAGCGCCTCAACGGTCTGGATGGCCGCACTTGGCGCGCATCAGCTCCTGCTGCTCGGCATTGCCCTGACAGTGCTGGTGTTCTTCACCCACCGAGCCAACATCGACCGCCTCCGCGCAGGCACGGAGCCAAAATTCGGCGGCAAAAAGTAAAACAGAAAGGGGCGTGCAAAACTTGCACACCCCTGACAGCACCGAACGGTGCGTTGACTAATTTTCTCTTAACAAAAGTGCAATTCAGGCGGTGCACGCTATGTGCACGGGTTGTGCACGCATATCACCCCCCCGATTTTGGGAGAGCAGCACGCCGTTAACCAGCTTGAACGCTGCCTTAATCAATAAGAATAATCGGCGTAAATTCGGCTCACATCACCGCCCCAATCGCTCTTGTAACGGCGCAAAAGCTCATCCGCAGGGACTTCACCGCTTTCAAGCGACTCCTGCAAAGCACTCAGGAAATGGGTCTCATCTGGAATCATCCCACCCGCGCCCTCACGGCCACGCGCCTTCAATCCAGCCTCAGAAATTTTCACAACTTCGCGCGCAAGATCATACATCTTCACGCCATGTGTTTCCGCATGAAGGCCGTGCTCAGACGAGGCCACACGCAGCGCTTCACGTGTCTCCACATCCCAGCCTTTGGTCAGGTCCAAGGCGGCATCCAAGGCGCTCTCGTCGTACATAAGACCGACCCAGAAAGCAGGCAGCGCACAAAGCCTGCGCCACGGTCCGCCATCGGCCCCGCGCATCTCCATATACTTCTTGATCCGCGCCTCTGGAAAGAGTGTGGTCAGGTGATCCGCCCAGTCAGACAGCGTTGGCGTTTCACCGGGAAGAGCAGGCAACTCGCCCTTGAGAAAATCGCGGAAAGACTGGCCTAACGCATTGATATACTTGCCATCACGATAGACAAAATACATCGGCACATCGAGTGCGTATTCCACCCAGCGCTCAAAGCCGAAGCCCTCTTCAAACACAAACGGAACCATCCCTGTACGCGCAGCATCCAGATCGCGCCAGACACGGCTACGCCAGCTTTTGTGGCCATTCGGTTTGCCTTCAAAAAACGGCGAGTTGGCAAAGAGCGCCGTCGCCACAGGCTGAAGCGCAATCGCGGCGCGCATCTTCTTGACCATGTCCGCCTCGGAGGCAAAATCAAGGTTCACCTGCACGGTGCAGGTGCGCCGCATCATATCGCGGCCCATGGTGCCAACTTTTTGCATATAATCGTTCATGAGCTTGTAGCGGCCCTTGGGCATGAGCGGCATCTGCTCATGAGTCCAGATTGGCGCTGCACCAAGCCCGATAAAGCCGACACCAACAGCATCAGCAATGTCTTTAACTTCTTTGAGGTGGATATTCACCTCGTCACAGGTCTGGTGGATGGTGTCCAAAGGCGCACCAGAAAGCTCAAGTTGCCCCCCGGGCTCAAGGCTCACATTGGCCCCATCCTTTTCTAATCCAACAATATTTTCACCTTCAAACACTGGGTTCCAGCCATGCTTTTGCTGCAAGCCTTCCAGCACGGCGCGCACCGAACGCTCCCCCTCGTAAGGAATTGGCAAGAGACTGTCCTTACAGTAGCCAAACTTCTCGTGTTCCGTTCCGATTTTCCAGTCACTCTTGGGTTTACACCCCTCGGCCATATATTCAGCCAATTGTGAGTGGTGTTCGATCGGGCCGCCGCCGGACTGAGGAATAGACATGTGTTCGCTCCGATGTGTTCGCGTGAGGCGTTAGGAGTGCAGCCGTGGACGCGGGGTGTCAATGCGCAGCAGCGCATCTTTTCGCCAAATGACGCGTGCGTGATCCTTCGCGCCGCGTTGTGCGGTCAGAAGTCGATCCGCCGAAAGACCAGGAAGCGCTGCAAAAGCGTCAAAAAGCTGTGCAGCGCCCTTTGCGTTTACAGGGATAACAAGATCAGGCAGCCCAGCTTGGCTCAGGGTCCAGACAGGCGGGTTTGGGCGCGCATCATAGCTCAGTTCAGACAGCTCACGCACCGCAATCATCCCACCACTGTCGGGCGCGAAATAGCTTATTTGGCCCTCGTCCACCTCGACAAAGCCGCGCCCGCCATCCCCACGGGCAAACCACGCTCGTTGTAAAAAGGAAAAAAGCAACAACCCCGACACACCCATGACGATATAGCCAAGCCATGGCAGAAGCCCAAAAGAGAAAATCGCCCAATACGCCCCAAGCCCAAAGACCGCCCCCGCAAGCAATACTTCTTTGTATTTACTCAGGAATTTTGCGGCCTCAGGCCTGATAAAGCTCATGCCCAATCCCCCAAGGCCTGCTGCCAGACCGTGAGCGCAGCAACCGCAGCCGTATCGGCCCGCAATATCCGTGGCCCGAGGCTCACAGGATGGGCAAACTCGGCAGAATGCAGTCGTGCGCGTTCAGACTGAGAGAAGCCCCCCTCTGGCCCAATCAACACAGCCCAAGGCCCGGCTCCTGCCGACTCCAATGTTTCCTGTGCCCCCGCTTGCCCTGCAATAGCCTCATCGCAAAACATCAGCTTGCGCTCTGTGGGCCATGCATCAAGGAGCGCTGAAAGCTTGGTTAAGTCAGTCACTTCAGGCACAAATGTGCCGCCACACTGCTCTGCTGCTTCAAGCGCATGTGCTTGCAAACGGTCCTGCCTGATCCGCTCCGCATTGGTAAAGTCAGTCTGCACAGGCATAATCCGGGCAGCGCCCATCTCGGCAGCTTTCTCGACAATAAAGTCCGTGCGCGTCTTCTTGATCGGCGCGAAGAGAAGCCAAAGATCAGGCGGATTGACCTGTGGCCCCCGCTGCGCCTTGCAGAGCAAAACACCGCCCCGTTTGCTTGCCTCACTGACCTCGGCCAGCCACTCACCATCACAGCCATTGAACACAGCAATCTTCGCCCCAACCTGCTGGCGCATCACGCCAAAAAGATAGTGCGACTGCGCTTTATCCAAAGCCAGCGATTGCCCCGCCCCCAGCGGGTGATCTACAAACAATCTGATCTTCACATCTGTCATAGGCCAAAACATATGAGCAGCGACAAGAATACGCCAGAGCAGAACGGACAGGTTTCGGACGCCGTCAAAGGAAACTGGGTCGACAGCTATGCGCCACTTCGCACGCGGCCCTACTTGCGCCTGTCCCGCGCGGACAGGCCCATTGGCACTTGGCTTTTGCTGATTCCCTGCTGGTGGGGCTTGCTGCTCGCCATGCTCCATGACCGCGTCGTCACATGGCATGACCTTTGGATCTTCGTCGCATGTGCCGCGGGTGCATTTCTCATGCGCGGCGCTGGCTGCACATGGAACGACATAACGGACCGCGACTTTGACGGCGCCGTGGAGCGTACCCGTTCACGGCCCATCCCGTCTGGTCAGGTGACCGCTCGCCAAGCCGCTGTTTGGATGTGTTTCCAAGCGCTGATCGCGTTTGGCATCCTGCTGACATTCAACACAGCTGCGGTTTTCCTTGGTGTTCTGGCCCTCGTCCCCGTCGCCATTTACCCCTTCGCCAAGCGTTTCACATGGTGGCCACAGGTGTTCTTGGGCCTCGCGTTCAACTGGGGAGCACTGCTCGCGTGGACAGCTCACCGTGGCGCGCTCGAAGCCCCAGCGCTTTACCTATATGTCGCAGGAATCGTCTGGACCCTTTTCTACGATACAATCTATGCCCACCAAGACACTGAAGATGACGCCCTCATCGGGATCAAGTCGACAGCCCGACTTTTCGGAACCCAAAGCCCAATGTGGCTCGCGCGTTTTCTCGCCGCTACAGTGACGCTCCTAGGCATTGCCATCCTCGGCGCAATGCTGGGCAGCGCAAGCGGTCCGATTGCGCTCGTGATTGCCCTTGTAGGAGCCTGCGTGATGGGCTGGCACATGCTTTGGCAGCTCAACAACTTTGACCCAGACGACAGTACCAAATTGATAAAACTCTTCCGTTCAAACCGCGATGCTGGTTTGATCCCTCTGCTGTTTTTCGCCGTCGCGCTTTTAGTTTGATTGAAACCCCTGATTTCACCCCTTAAGAGAGATCGGGTAACCGCTGAAAATAGGTCTTATGCGCGTATCATCCATACTTATACTTGCCGGTACTTTTGCGAGTGCCGCTTTGTTGAGCCTGATAGCCGCGCGCTTTGCGGTGACCCTTGTTGAAGAAACATCTGAGTACAGCGTCCGCCAGTCGCTGGACACAAAGTCTCTCACATGGGCAGAAGTCTATGCAGACGGGCTACAAGTGGTGCTAACGGGGACTGCACCGTCAGAAGCCAGTCGCTTTCTTGCAATAAGCACTGCCGGCACAGTCGTTGATGCCGCCCGCGTAATTGATGAGATGGACGTCGAAGCGCTCGCCGCACTCGCAGCACCACGTTTCTCCATAGAAATTTTGCGCAACGAGGACGAAGTTTCCCTCATTGGCCTCATTCCAACAGGTGCGGACCGCGCTGATCTCCTTCAGCGCCTTAGCCGTATTTCAAACGATGATGAAATCGCCGACCTGCTCGAAAGCGCGGACTATGATATTCCTGATGGCTGGGACAACGCCGTTGATTTTGGCCTTGAAGCGCTAGAGGCGCTACCGCGCTCCAAGATTTCGATAGATGCCCTTCGTGTGACAATCACGGCGATGGCTGAGAGCGAAGAGCGCAAACTCAAAGTAGAAGCCCGCCTGAAGCGTGAGGTTCCCTCTGGACTGCGTGTTAGCTTTGATATTTCCTCGCCTCGTCCCGTCATCACACCGTTTACGCTGCGCTTCCTGCAAGACGAGGCTGGCCCAAGGTTTGACACCTGTTCGGCGCATACCGAAGAAGGCCGATCAAAAATTGTGGGAGCCGCGCGCAAGGCGGGCATTGAAGGCGATCTAGACTGCCGCATCGGGCTTGGCGTGCCTTCGCCCAACTGGGCCGATGCTGCTGCCATGTCAATTGCGGCGATTGCAGAGCTAAAAGGCGGGTCCGTCACGTTTTCAGACGCAGATGTAACGCTTATATCGCCGCCCGGAACAGATCAGCGCGAGTTTGACCGCATTGTAGGCGCTCTTGAAAATAGCTTACCTGATGTCTTTGCATTGCACGCAGTGCTCACGCCCGATCCGTCTGATCCCAGCCAAGGCCCTGCGGAATTTGTAGCCACGCTGAGCCCCGAAGGGCTGGTGCAACTCAACGGGCGACTGAACGACGAAATTGTTGCGCAAACTGCCGAGAGCTTTGCCATAGCTCGGTTTGGAAGCGCCACAGTGAGCAACCGCGCGCGCACAGACGAAGCCTTGCCGGGAGATTGGCCACTGCGGGTCCTCTCCGGCCTTGAGGCACTCTCGCTTCTTTCGAACGGTTCAGCGCGCGTGACGGCTGAAGACATAACCGTCACTGGCAACACAGGCAGCAAAAGCGCTCGCTCTGACATCAGCAAGCTTTTGTCTGACAAGCTTGGCGAAGGTTCCCGTTTTTCGGTTGAAGTCACATATCTCGAAAAGCTTGACCCTGTGGCAAGCATGCTCACACCAGATGAATGTGAAGCCAAAATCGCCGAAATTCTGAAAGTGCGCAAAATAACGTTCGAGCCAGGAAGCGATACAGTCGATGCCACCTCGCTCGGGACACTGGATGAAATCAGCGAAGTTCTCGGAAACTGTACAGAACTGAGAATGGAAATAGCTGGCCATACGGATAGCCAAGGCCGTGAAACCATGAACGAAGCGCTGTCCAAGTCGCGCGCGCTCGCGGTATTGAACGCTCTGCGCGACAGACGCGTCGCAACGAGCAGCTTCACCGCCGAAGGCTATGGCGAGACCAAGCCCATCGCGTCAAACGACACAGAAGAAGGCCGCGAAGCCAACCGCCGTATTGAAATCACCCTGGTACGCCCAGAACCCATTGCGGAAACAGAAACAACGCTTGAAAGCGAAGAGCAAACTGGTGCATCAGACACCACAGATCAAGCCGATGAAGAAGCGGCAACGAGCGAAGGGCAAGATCAATGACGAGAACAGAGTTCATTATCGCAACGGCGATCATCCTCTTTATTGCCTTTTGCATGGGCTGGTTCGTAAACTGGCTTGTACATCGTTTCACGCGCGTTTCGCGCGGAGACATGGAAGAACTTGAGAAGATGGCTCAAGAGCTGCATGAAGCCGAAGAAACACGCGATCAAGCGATCACCTATCTTCAGCAGCGTGAAGCCGAGCTCACCAATCAACTGTCCCAGACGGAAGCAGAATTGTCTGCCGCAATGGATGGATTGCGTGATGCCCGCCATGAGGCCGAGGAAATGCGCGCCTATGTTGAGCGCATTAGTGCAGCCAACAACGGCTAAGCACTAACGGCCTCAAGGCCTGCGAAGCGCGCAAACCGTCTGAACTCCGCCTGCCACTTGCGCTCTCGCTCAGTGCCCCAACGCACGCCATCCTCTGGCCAAAGTCGCATGATGTGCAAGCTGCCCGCCTTGCGATCAGCCCGCAACAACACACGTCCAACAAACCGCTCTCCCTCAAGCAACGGGTACACATAATAACCCCACTGTCGCTGTGCTTCGGGAACGAATATCTCATTGCGATATGAAAACCCAAACAAGCGCTCGGTCCGCTTGCGGTCGCGGATTGTAGGATCAAACGGGTTGAGAAGACGCATGGACTGGCTCGGTGCACCCAGCTTGGCTAGCCTCTGCTCGACACTCGGCAAAGCCCAGCCTTCTGCCACACTCTTGTCGGCCAGCTCTATAGAAACCGACATGAGCGCCCCCTGATGCTTGCTCAGCCATATTTTGACCTCAGTGGCGCTACAAGCCCCCCAAAACCGTTGGATCTCGCCCAAGCTGGCAAAGCCAAGCCGTTCAAGAGCTGCACGGCAAAGCCAGTCGATCTGCTCGTCATGGCTCAAGCGAACGCCCCTCAAATCTTTTGGAAAAATGCGCTCGGCCAGATCGTAATACTTGATAAATTTTTCACGATAAGATGTCGCCAGCTCTCCGGCGTACCACATATAATCAAGCCCAAGCTTGTGCGCAGGACGATGCCACATCGCTTTAGGGCGAGGGCCCTCACTCTCGAAGTCTTTTGTTGAAAGCGGTCCTTCGCGATCAATACGCGCTTTCAGAGCAGCCCGTCCCTCCTCATCAGGCATATTCTTCCACCAGCCGGCCTGAACAATTTTCTCTGCATGGCGCTGAAACTGACGCTGCCACATCGGCAGAAACTGCATCGGGATAAGGCTCGCATCATGAGTGAAATGCTCGAAAAAGTCTCGCTCTTGAAGATGTTTGTCTAGTCCGCCTGCACGATACGATTGATTTCGTGACCAGAGAATATGATCATGGGCGCGCTCGACATGCCGGATCGAGTCAAGCTGGACAAACCCAAGTGCATGTCCAATCTGTGGCACATCCAGCGGCCCCGTAGGCGAATAAAAAAGACCGTGTCTCTCCAACCAAAGCCTGCGCGCCGCGCCGTTGCTTAGGTGGACATCACTCATGTCTGCCAGCGGGCCAGCGCAGTCTCGTCTTCGTCGCGCGCGGCAACCCAATCAGCGCCTTCTCGAGAGACTTCTTTCTTCCAAAAGGGTGCGCGTGACTTAAGAAAATCCATCAAAAATTCAGCGGCTTCAAAAGCATCTTTACGATGACGGGATGCCGTTGCCACCATCATGATCATCTCACCTGCCCGCATCTTACCAACACGATGGATGATCAAAGCGTCTTCAAGCGACCATTTGGCATGAGCTTCCTCAGCGATCTGCCGCAGCGCCGCTTCCGTCATCCCAGGGTAATGTTCGATATCCATATAATCGAGCGTACCCTCGGCATTGTTCCGCACAATCCCTGTAAAGGTGACAACGGCTCCCGATGCGGATGTTCTGTCGGCAAAGGCTTGCGCCTCAACACCCAGATCAAACACGGTGTCTTGAACACGAATGTCCATTTACCCACCCGTCATTGGCGGAAAAAAGGCAACTTCGCGCACGCCTTTCAGCGAGGCTCCAAAGTCTGATAACTCCTGGTCAACCGCAACTCGGAGCGCTGTCAGATCAGCAAAGGCCGCTGCATAACGCTCTTCGCGCGCGCAAAGCTCAGCAACAAGATCAGCGACTGTAGCAGCCTCCGTGTCAACCTGCTCTCGCGGTAGGCCAATACGTTCGCGCACCCAAGCAAAGTAAAGCACATCCATAGTTCAATCCTTCAGATACGGCAGCGCCTTACGGAAATAATCCCAGCCTGTGATCATCGTCAAAATGGCCGCCAGCCAGAGCAAAGCGATACCGATCTGACCTGCCAGATGCATGCCTTGCGCCTTCCAGCGAAGCCCCAGAAGATCGTCCTCCTCGCCCGCCATAACAGCGTCAAAGAGCGCCTCATCCATACCCCAAGCCGACATCACAAGATAATGTTCAAACACGCCACGAGAGAACAGCACGGCGATCGCGACCATCTGCAATGTGGTTTTCCACTTTGCAAGCTTAGTCACTTTAAGGGTGCCAGCCGTATCACCGAGAAATTCGCGCAACCCCGAAACAAAGACTTCGCGGAAGAGAATAAATGTGGCGGGCAGCACAAGCCAGGGCGTCCAGCTTGTATCCGAGTAGCCCACAAGGATCATCAAAGCGATGACGACCATCGCCTTATCCGCGATCGGGTCGAGCATCGCACCTAGCTTGGTTTCCTGTTTCCATGTGCGCGCAAGATAGCCATCAAACCAATCGGTCACAGCCGCCGTCACAAAGAGAATGAGTGCGAACCAGTCCGCATAGGGTCTTGTAAAATAAAGAAACATCACCGCAACCGCTGGTGCAGCGAGCAGACGCAAGACCGTCAAAATATTAGGAACATTCCAAATCATAATACCCAGCCTTTTAGCCCGTTTAAGCGCGGGGGAAAAGCTTCAATAGCAATCGCAAGCTCAGACCGCACGGCAAAATTCACCACCCTAGGACGCGATCTGCGTTAGCCCTTTTCATGGAAGTAGTCATAGATTGTTTCTGCGATCGTATCCGATATCCCATCAACAGCTTTCAAATCGGCCAGAGCAGCACGGCTGACAGCTTTGGCACTCCCGAAATGCGTCAGCAAGGCGCGTTTGCGCGTTGCCCCGATACCAGGCACATCATCCAGAGGAGTCGCGCTGATTGCCTTGGACCGCTTGGCACGGTGTGTGCCGATGGCGAACCGGTGCGCCTCGTCGCGCATCCTCTGAATGAAGTAGAGCACAGGATCATTGTGCCGAAGCGCAAATGGCGGCTTACCCGTACGATAAAACTCTTCTTTGCCTGCGTCGCGGTCGACCCCTTTGGCAACACCAACCATTGGGATATCTGAGACACCCATTTTGTCCATGATGGCGCGCACTGCAGAAACTTGTCCAATACCCCCGTCAATCAAGAGAAGATCAGGCCAGAGGCCCTCTTTCTTAAGCGGGTCCTCCTTAATCAGCCGTTTGAAACGCCGCTCCAAGACTTCTTTCATCATCCCGAAGTCGTCCCCAGGTGTCAGGTCATCGCCCTTGATGTTGAATTTTCGATAGTGGTTTTTCATAAATCCATCTGGACCGGCCACGATCATACCACCGACTGCATGCGCGCCTTGGATATGCGAGTTGTCATATACTTCGATGCGTTGCGGCGTCTTTGGCAAGTCAAAGGCCTCCGCCAATCCCTTAAGTAGCTTGGCTTGCGTCGCTGTCTCGGCACTCTTACGGGCAAGGCTTTGCTGCGCGTTGCGCAAAGCAAACTCGATCAATTCAGCCTTCTCGCCACGCTTAGGCAGAAGAATTTCCACTTTGCGTTCGGCCTTTTCGCTCAAAGCTTCAGCCATCAGGTTAATGTTTTCAATAGGATGCGACAAAAGCAAAAGGCGCGGTGGCTCCTTGCCGTCGTAAAACTGCCCGATAAACGCCTCCAGCACTTCTGACGCCTCAATCTCCTCAGACCCGACCCGAGGGTAGAAGTCGCGATTACCCCAATTCTGATTGGCGCGGATAAAGAAGACCTGCACACAGGCTTGTCCCTTGTCCATATGCAGTGCAATCACATCAGCCTCAGCTGTCCCACGCGGGTTGATACCCTGAGTGCTCTGCACTTGTGTCAGCGCTTTGATACGGTCGCGCAGCGCCGCAGCCTTTTCAAACTCCATCTCATCAGAGGCGGCCTGCATATCTGCTGCGAGCTTTTCCTGAAGGTCGGTCGAGCGCCCTGAAAGATAGCGCTCAGCATCCCGCACATGCTCGCGGTACTCATCCGCCGTGACCTTGCCCACGCAGGGGCCTGCACAGCGCTTGATCTGATATTGCAGGCAGGGACGTGTACGACCCTCAAACTCACTGTCCGAACAGTTGCGCAGCAAAAAAACACGCTGAAGCTGAGCCAATGAGCGTGTCACCGCCCCCGCTGACGCGAAGGGGCCATAATAGTGTCCCTTTTCTTTCTTCGCGCCCCGATGCTTTTTGATCATTGGAAAAGCATGATTGGTCACCAAAATATTGGGAAAGCTTTTATCATCCCGTAGCAAGACGTTATACTTTGGCTTCAGCTGTTTGATCAGGTTTTGTTCAAGCAGCAGCGCCTCGGTTTCAGTCTTCGTCGTCAGAAACATCATTGTTGCTGTTTCTGAAATCATCCGAAGAATTCGCCCCGAATGGCCAGACAGTCGAGCATAGCTTGACACTCTCGCCTTCAAGTTGCGCGCCTTACCAACGTACAGAACACGCGCCTGTGCATCGAGCATGCGGTAGACACCTGGCGCACCCGTGAGGGACTTCACATAATCGGCAATCACCGTGTGACCCAAAGGAATAATTTGTGCGTCGGTTTCGTCTATCAAGGGTCTGTCTCGATTCGTCTGTGGCTGCAATGCTACCCGGTCAGGGGCAAGAGGAAAGCTGTCCCCGATTCCTGTGGATAAGTCTGAGTATAACCAAAGGCTAAGTAGAATTTTCCTTTGTTTTTAGCGGCCTTGCTTGAAGTGCTTAAAAATTAAGCAAAAATATAAGCCGTTGATTTACAATGATATTATTATTGCAAATTTACAACTCTTTGGTTTCGTTAGGTTTTTCTAAACGTTTTGTAACAGTCTACTCGCCCCGTGCAAAACTTGCATTGCACATGCAGCAAATTTACTCACTCAACACCCAAAACATCAGGCGTTTGCCATGACAAATGTTGGCCGCCATCTACGCACAGCAACTGTCCAGTGACAGCGGCAGCATCGAGAAAATAGCCAAGTGCTGCTGTGATATCTGCCGGATTTGATCCGCGCTCAAGGACCGTATTTTCGCGTTGGCGCGCAAAGTGACTGGCGGTTTGGCGCGCGCCCTGCATCGTCGGACCCGGCCCAATCGCATTGACACGAACAGCAGGCGCAAGCCCTTGTGCCGCCGTCTGGGTCAGAGCCCAGAGGCCCATCTTGGCAATAGTGTAGGTGCTAAACTCTGGAGTCAGCTTACGAACGCGCTGATCAATCATGTTGATAATCAAAGAGTTCGCCAAAGGTTCATCGCGCTCATCTCTGAGTGCCGCAGGCGCTTGCGCCGCAAAAGCCTGCGTCAGAACATATGGCGCGCGCAGGTTTGAGCCAATGTGACGGTCCCAGCTCTCGCGAGTCGCGCTTTGCAGCGTATCGTATTCAAAGATAGATGCGTTATTGATCAAACAGGTAAGTGGCTGTCCAAGCGCCTCAGTGGCACGAGTCACAAGCGTCTCAGTCGCGGCCTCATCAAGCAGGTCCGCTTGTAACGCAACAGCATTTACGCCCTGCCCTTTTAGCTCCGCGACAAGTGCGTCAGCCTCGCCAGAAGAGCTGTTATAATGGATGGCAACAGCATAGCCGCGCGTTGCCAGATAACGCGTCATAGCCGCACCGAGGCGCTGCGCACCCCCCGTGATGAGAGCCGCGCCGCTCATGCCATCACCACAACAGAAATATAGCTCACGTAAAGCGCCACCAGCACAATCCCCCAAATCCGCGTAATGTCCTGCTTGAAGAAAACAAACGGAACAAGCAGGAGAGATGAGGCCAGCATAACCCAGAGATCAAAGCGCAGGAACTGATCGTCAACAGGGATATCGCCAAGAAGCGAAGTCAGGCCGATGATCGCTAGCAGGTTGAACATATTGGAGCCAATCACGTTACCCAGAGCAACATCTGCCTGACGTCGAAGCGCCGCCATCACCGTTGTGGCAAGCTCGGGAAGGGATGTTCCCAGCGCAACAAGCGTAAGGCCAATCACCGTCTCGGTTACGCCAAACTCACGTGCGATATTCACCGCGCTGTTGACCAGAATATCAGCACCCAATGGCAACCCGACGAGCCCAAGCACGAGAAAAACGACAATCTTCCACCAAGGGAGTTCAGGGTCTGCACCTTCCAGCTCTTCAAGCACCTCGTCTTCAAGTGCTGCAGCAGCGCGCGTCTCACGGCGATGTCTGCTCGCATGTAAAACGCTGTCCGCCAAGACAGCAGCCAATGCCGCAAGCAATACAAGCCCCGCGAGTGCATCAAATACCCCGCGAAACGCCAGCGCTATAAAGAGCACCGAACTTGCGATCATGTAGAGATAGTTTTTGCGAGTGTCACATTCGGAGGTATGCATCGCAGCTAGAAGTGCGGGAAAGCCTAAAACCATAAGTATGTTAGCTGTATTGGAGCCAACGACATTTCCCATAGCGATATCAGGCGCCCCTTCAAAGACCGCCTTGATGGCAATCAGAAGCTCAGGCGCAGATGTCCCGAAAGCCACGATTGTCAGCGAGACGATCAAGGCAGGGATGCCCATACGCAGCGCCAGATTGACCGCGCCTCTTACAAGGCTGTCGCCCGCCAACAGCAAAATCACCAGACCAAGAGCCGCCAGCAGCCAATCCATGCGTTACCCTTTTGTCTTGCAGGGGCATGGCCCCTTGCCGATGCGAAAGCGCTTGCACTTGGGGCAGCGTTTATCCGCGATTGCTTTTACCCCTGGGACCTTCAATTTGCCAAACATGGCCAAAACGCCCATGGACACAAGAAATAGGGTGACGATCTTGAAAATCATATGCTCAGAGCCCGTAGCGGGCAAAAATTGCACGCTCCTCTAGCGCTGCCAACCCGTCGCCGACAACCTGTGCCCCAAAGCGTGACAGAAGTGGCTTGCGGCGGCCGTATCGGATCATCCGGACTTTGTCGCCATAGAGCTCTTTGAGCTTCGGTTCGATGTGCCCGATGCCATCAATCAGACCCAGCTCAAGCGCACGGCCCGCGAGCCAAAACTCGCCTGTGAACAGATCGGCACTTTCATCAAGCTTGCCCGCGCGTCGGGTTTTAACATGCTCAATAAACAGCGCGTGCATATCATTAAGAAGCAACTTGAGGCGCCTCACATCTTCAGGTTTCTCTTTCTGAAACGGATCCAGCGTCGATTTGGATTTGCCTGCCGTGTAAACACGCCGTTCAATGCCTTGGCGCTCCAAAAGCTCTTGCGCCCCGAAACCAGCCGAAATCACACCGATAGATCCGATGATACTGCCGCCATCCGCCCAGATATCGTCTGCCGCCGCCGCGAGCCAATAGCCGCCCGAAGCCGCCACATCTTCAACGAAGGCATGCACAGGGAGCTTCTTCTCATCCGCCAACCGACGAATGCGTGCGGCAATCAGCCCTGACTGGACAGGCGAACCGCCAGGTGAATTTAAAATCAGTGCAACCGCCTTAGGCTTGCCCTTGCGAAAGGCTTTCTCGATCAGAGGGGCCAAGGCCTCGTCCGACAAGCTGCCGCGCGTACCAGAGGCAATACTCCCGGCGAGCCGAATGACGGCCACACGGGGCGGCTTCTTAAGAAAGGGCAACTTCAATATCATAATTTCCCATGTAAAGCCGCGCGGGAAGGTAAACAAGGGAGGCTCCCCGTACGGCTCGAAAGTTTTTTATCAAAAAAGAGTATCCGCGGCATCACGTGTTCACGGCTTGAGCCTGTAGCCCGACTTGAAGATCCAGCCGATGACGAGCAGACAGACCCCCGTAAAGCCAGCAATGGCCAACAGGGACAGGCCAATAGAAACATCAGCAGAGCCGAAGAAGGACCAACGGAAACCGGAGATCAGATAGACAACGGGATTAAACAACGAAAGCTTCTGCCAGATGTCAGGCAACATCGTGATTGAATAAAATGCACCCCCAAGGAAAATCAGCGGCGTCAACACCAAGAGCGGGATAAGCTGAAGCTGTTCAAAATTCCCCGCCCAGATTCCAATGATGAAGCCAAAAAGCGCAAAGCTCAGGCAAGTAAGCATGAGAAATGCCAACATCGCCAACGGATGCGTAATATGAAGATCGATAAAGAGCGAAGCCGTCGCAAGGATCACAAGCCCGATAAAAAGCGCTTTGGTGGCCGCTGCGCCAACATAGCCCAGCACAATTTCCAAGAAATTGATCGGTGCTGAAAGCAGCTCATATATCGTGCCTGTAAACTTGGGGAAAAATATCCCGAAGCTCGCGTTCGAAATCGACTGCGTCATAACCGAAAGCATGATCAGACCAGGAACGATAAAGGCCGCATAACTCACCCCTTCAACCTGTTGGATGCGGCTACCGATCGCCGTTCCAAAGACAACAAAATAGAGCGAGGTCGAGATCACAGGCGAGATAAAGCTCTGCACAAACGTGCGAAAAAAGCGGATCATTTCGGAGCGATAGATTGTGAAAACAGCAGACCAATTCATGCTGCATCCTCCCCAGAAGTTTCGGTGGTAAGGCCAACAAAAATGTCCTCAAGGCTCGACTGGGTTGTCTTCAGGTCAGCAAGTTTCAAACCCGCGGCAGCCAAATCTGCTAAAAGCGCAGTAATCCCCGTCGCCTCGCCTTTTGTATCATAGGTATAAACGAGCGTTCCGCCCTCATCCGCAAGCTCAAGCCCATAGCGAGACAAAGCGTCAGGCACCGCGCCAACAGGCGCGCGCAGAGAAATACGCAGCTCTTTGCGCCCCATCCGTTCCATCAGCGCAGCTTTATCCTCCACAAGAAGCAAGGCACCCTTGTTGATGACACCAATGCGGTCGGCAATGGCCTCAGCCTCTTCGATATAATGCGTCGTAAGGATGATCGTGACGCCATCAGCTTTCAGCTTGGCAACGAGCTCCCACATATCCCGCCTAAGCTCAACATCCACACCCGCTGACGGCTCATCGAGGAATAGGACACGCGGTTCATGCGCCAGCGCCTTAGCGATCAGGACACGGCGTTTCATACCGCCAGAAAGTTGCATCGTTCGGTTGTTGCGCTTGTCCCAAAGCGAGAGCTGCTTGAGAATATGCTCAATCTTCGCTTCATCGCGTTCGAGGCCAAAAAGCCCGCGCGAGAAGCGCACCGCGTCAATCACTTTGGTGAAAGGCTCAAGCGAAATTTCTTGTGGAACCAGCCCAACAAGCTGGCGCGCCTTTCTATAGTCCGAAACGATATCATACCCGCCAATGCGCGCCTGCCCTCCCGTTGGAGAGACAAGGCCGCAAAGAACAGAAATAAGCGTGGTCTTGCCCGCGCCATTGGGGCCAAGCAGCGCAAGAATTTCGCCTTCCCCAATTTCGAGACTGACACCCTTAAGCGCCTGAAACCCGCCGTCATATGTTTTTTGCAGATCGTTAATCTCGACAATGGCCATGCCTTGTCCTCCTCTTCGCGTCGCGACCCTATCCCTCGCAGCAGGCGAGTAAAACCGCGAAAGCATCTTTGTCGCAATTTGGCGCGCGCAGTCGGCTGCACTCGGTTAACAGGTTAGCAAAAGGACAGTTTATGACCGAAGCTTTGAACCGACCCGCGGCTGGTATCTTGTTTGTAATCGCAGGGATACTCGCAATCAGCGTCAACGACCTGCTGATCAAGCTTCTGTCTGGCGGCTATCCTCTACATGAGATGGTCTTCATCCGGTCGGGCATCGGCATTTGCTTTAGCCTTGTCTTGGTTCAGCTCGAAGGCGGCTGGCAAATACTCAAGACCAAGACTCCAGGGTTACATCTGTTGCGCGGCGGGCTGGTTGTCGTCTCAAACCTAAGCTATTTCGCAGCACTTGCGGTTCTCCCCTTGGCCGACGCGACAGCCCTATTCTTCGTCGCTCCGCTAATGATCACACTCTTGTCGATCCCGATCCTCGGCGAAAAAGTAGGCCCATGGCGCATGGGCGCAGTTGTTGTCGGCTTTGGGGGTGTTATCCTGATGATGCAAGCGTGGCGCGGCGAGAGCGCGCCCGCAGACGTGCATTGGCTCATTTTGGTTCTACCAATGTTTTCGGCGCTGACCTATGCGCTCAATCAGCTTATGACCCGCAAACTCGGCGTTGCCAGCAAAGCAAGCGCAATGGCGGTCTATATTCAGGCGATGTTCATCCTCGTATCGCTCGGGTTCTTCCTCGTTGCTGGCGATGGCCGCTTTGCCCAAGACGCAAGCAATGAGAGCATCATCTTCCTTCTGCGGGCGTGGGTCTGGCCCGAAGGTCCAGACCGTTGGCTCTTCCTAGGCTTGGGGCTCAACTCAGCAATCATCGGTTATTCCTTGGGCCAAGCCTATCGACTTGCCAGCGCGGCCACAGTTGCACCTTTTGAATATCTTGGCCTCCCACTGGCGGTCTTCTGGGGCTGGGTGATCTGGGCTGAATTCCCGGCTCCACTGGTTCTTGCGGGAATCGCGCTCATCATGGGATCAGGGCTTTTCGTCTTCCTGCGCGAACGCATCAAAAGCCGCCCGATGATTAAAAAGCGCGTTCACAGGCGCTATTGAAGCATCCTAGTCAGGCACATTGTCGATACCGCTGCCCCCCCACGGATGACAGCGCAGAATACGACGGATCATGAGATATGTGCCCTTGATGCCGCCATGCTTGCGCAGAGCTTCCATCCCGTAGGCAGAGCAGGTCGGATGATAGCGACAGCCGTGGCCGACCCAAGGGCTGAACACGAGACGGTAAAACCGTACAGGCAGCGAAACAACAAAAGCCAATGGGGTCATGCGCTGTGCACCTTTTCAAGCGCATAGGCCAGATCGCCTTTGAGCGCCTCAAAATCGCGGCTCGCCGTGCTCTCAAAACGTCCGATCAAAACGTAATCATATCCCGCGCGTCCCAATTCTGGCAGCACTGCTCGCGCCGCTTCTCGCAGACGGCGCTTGGCACGGTTACGCGCGACGGCGTTGCCTACTTTCTTAGAGCAGGTAAAGCCAACCCGCATCGGAGCCTCATCGCCTCGTGCACGTCCCTGAAGCATCATACCCTTCGTGCCGCACTTTTGCGCGCGTGACGCGGCCAAAAACTCAGACCGTTTCTTTAATATTTCGATAGAGGCTGCCATCAGGGGTTTTTCTTACCAAATCGAGAGAAGAACAAGCGAAAACCGCCTGAGAAACTCCCAAGCGGTTCTATATCTTTTTCGCAATCCGTTGCCCCGAAAAGGAGCAAGGCCGACTTACGCGCTAAGCGACTTACGGCCACGCGCACGACGCGCGTTCAGGATTTTACGGCCGGCTTTTGTGGCCATGCGTGAGCGAAAACCATGGCGCCGCTTGCGCACGAGGTTGCTTGGTTGGTAGGTGCGCTTCATCGCTCCGTCTCCGATTTATAAGGCAGGCGCGCGAGTCGCTCGGATGCCTCGTGAATACTTGAAGCCCGCTCTATAGGGGGCGCGTCGTGGGCTGTCAAACCCGTAGCGTAGGGATTTAACACATTTTGCAACAAAAAGCCCCCGCTGGGCCCGTGCTTTGTTACAGTATCATAGAATACACGCTGTGAGATCACGAAAACGCGCCTCTCTGATCAAGGCCCCGTGAGACAACAGTAAGCCCCCTTGGGTTTTGCGTTCAACCTGCGCAGGTTGGGGACACACAACACAAGGCAGGATTGGAACAATGGCAGATATGTCAAACGGCACAGAGATCGAAAAATCATCTGCAGCGCGGCTATTGCCCTTAGCTGCTATCGCGTTGGCCGCCCTGTTGGGCGCGATCTTCTTGAAAGACTATCTGAGCTTTGACGCCCTTCGCGAAAATCGCGAGGCGCTCCTCACCTTCCGTGATTCTCACTACCTGCTCACTGTCGCCGCCTTTGTTGCGACATACGTTGTGATTGTCGGCTTCTCGCTGCCGGGCGCAACAATAGCCACCCTAACAGGCGGATTTCTCTTTTCCACATTTCCAGGGGCTCTATTTAACGTCACGGGCGCAACACTCGGCGCCACGCTGATCTTTCTTGCCGCACGCTGGGGCCTTGGCGAGCGGTTGGGCGCAAAGCTCGAAGAATCAGATGGCAAGATCAAAGCCATCAAAGACGGCATCGATGAAAACCAATGGTCGATGCTGTTTCTCATCCGCTTAGTCCCCGCCGTGCCCTTCTTTGTGGCCAACTTGCTTCCCGCCTTTCTTGAGGTGCCTTTGAGGCGCTTTGTCATAAGCACCTTCTTCGGGATCATTCCTGGCGCGGTTGTCTACACGTCTGTCGGCGCGGGCCTTGGTGAGGTTTTTGCGCGCGGAGAAACGCCCAACCTTGGCATTATTTTTGAGCCTCATATTCTCTGGCCGATTCTGGGCCTTGCCGCTCTTGCAGCGCTGCCCATCGCCCTGAAAAAACTTCGCGGCGGCAAAACGCTTTAAGCTTTCTCAAAGGCTCTCTGATTTAGGAAGACAGTATGGAACGCATTCAAACAGATTTATTGGTCATCGGCGGCGGCTCAGGCGGATTGTCCGTCGCGGCAGGCGCCTCACAGATGGGCGCAAGCGTGGTGCTGCTTGAGGGTCATAAAATGGGTGGCGACTGCCTAAACTATGGCTGTGTCCCGTCAAAAGCCCTTCTCTCCCAAGCCAAAGCGGCACATGCCAAGGGCAGTGCACCCGCCAAGGCTTACTCTGCCGCTCAAGACCATGTTCAGGCCGTGATCGATACGATTGCACCACATGATTCTGTAGAGCGCTTCGAAGGCCTTGGCGTCCGTGTCATTGAAGCTTATGGGCAGTTTATCTCGCCAGAGATCGTGCGGGCGGACAACTATGAAATCAAAGCACGGCGCATCATTATTGCCACTGGCTCAAGCCCGCTTGTGCCGCCGATTCCAGGTCTTGAGAGCGTCCCCTATGAGACCAACGAAACCCTCTTTCAGCTGCGCAAGCGTCCCGACCACCTGCTGATCATCGGCGGCGGACCAATCGGGCTAGAAATGGCCCAAGCGCACAAACGCCTTGGCTGCGAAGTGACCGTAATCGAAGGCGCAAAAGCTTTAAGTAAAGACGATCCCGAGGCTGCAAGCGTCTTGCTCGACAGCTTGCGCAAAGAAGGCATTCTCATCGAAGAAGACGCTCTCGCATCCGAAATTCGCGGCACCGCTGGAGCCATCGAGGTCGAAGCCAAAGATGGTCGCGTTTTCAAAGGCACACATTTGCTTGTCGCCGTGGGCCGCAAAGCCAATATCGACAAGCTCGATCTTGGCGCTGCAGGGATCGAAACAACCCGTACAGGCATCAAGGTCGATGCTGGCCTCAAAACCACCAATCGCCGCGTCTACGCCATTGGCGACGTGGCGGGCGGGCTGCAATTCACTCATGTTGCAGGCTACCACGCTGGCGTGGTTATCCGCTCAGCCCTCTTTGGTCTTCCTGCAAAGGCAAGTGACCGCCACATCCCTTGGTCCACCTACACCACACCTGAATTGGCTCAAGTTGGCCTCACAGAGGCCCAAGCCCGCGCAGAGCACGGCGGCAATCTTGAAGTCGTCCGCTTTGACTATGCGGGCAATGATCGCGCAATAGCCGAGGGCCAGACAAAAGGCTTTGCCAAGGTGATGATCGTCAAAGGCCGCCCTGTCGGCGCGACCATTGTGGGCCATCAAGCTGGCGAGCTGATCAACACTTGGGCGCTTGCTTTGGCCAACAAAATGAAGATGGGCCAGATCGCAGCAATGGTCGCGCCCTACCCGACCATTGGAGAAATCAACAAGCGCGTCGCTGGGGCCTATTTCTCTCCACGCCTGTTTGAGAGTAATATGGTGAAAAGAGTGGTTGGCGCAGTTCAGCGCTGGCTGCCGTAAGAGGTTTCACAGGTTATGCTAAACTCCCTTTCAGGGCGCTTTCTCGTTTTGACCATCATCTTCGTGATGCTGGCAGAAATCCTGATCTTTGTGCCCTCGATTGCGCGGTTTCGCGAAGACTATCTCCTAAGTCGCCTTGAGCGCGGCCAGATTGCCTCCCTCGCCCTCCTAGCTGACGACATGATTGATGCCGACTTAGAAGAGGAGCTTCTACGCAATGCAGAGGTGTTCAACGTCGTACTGCGACGCGACGAAGCACGACAACTGATCCTCTCTGCGCCGATGCCAAAACCGATCTATGCAACCTATGATCTGCGCAACGCCTCGGCCTTCGTCTTGATCCGCGATGCAACAGCGCGGCTCTTTGATACCGAAGATCGCGTCATCCGTGTGATCGGAAACCCTGTTCGAGAAGCAGGTCTGCTGATCGAAGTTTCAATGGAAACAGGCCCTCTACGCGCCGCAATGATCGACTACGGCCTGCGTATCCTACTCCTTTCAGCGGTCATTTCGGTGTTCACAGCGGTCTTGTTGTTTCTCGCAGTGCAGCTTCTCTTGGTACGCCCAATCAAGCGTGTGGTTGGCGACATCCAAGCCTATGCGGCAAATCCTGAGGATGCGCACCGCATCATTCAACCCTCGGCAAGCGTGTCTGAACTGCGCGAGGCCGAAGACGCTTTGCAAAAGCTTGAAACCCAATTGACCAGCGCGCTCAAACAAAAAGAGCGACTCGCTCAGCTCGGCTCTGCTGTCGCCAAAATCAGCCATGATCTGCGCAACATCCTTACCTCGGCCCAGCTCTTCACCGACCGCATCGAAATGAGCGAGGACCCGACAGTCAAACGTATGGCCCCCAAGCTGGTCGGCTCCATCAGCCGCGCGGTCAAACTCTGCGAGACAACATTGGCTTTTGGCAAAGCTGAAGAGCCTGCACCACGACTCACCAAAGTTAAACTCAACGAAATCATCGAAGATGTATTTGAAGCCGAACAATTGACCCGCAGCGATGGCGAAATCAGTTTCGTCGACGATCTGCCTCAGAACTTTACCGTCGATGCTGACAGCGAACAGCTCTACCGCGTCATCAGCAATCTTGTGCGCAATGCCCGACAAGCGCTTGAAACCGCAAACCAAAGTGGCGAAGTCCGCGTTTCTGCAACAAACATCCAAAACGCAGTAGAAATTCGCGTGTCTGACACAGGTCCGGGGCTTCCTGAGAAAGCCCGCAAGCATCTGTTTGAAGCATTCCACGGTGGCGCGCGCAAAGGCGGCTCAGGTCTGGGGCTCGCCATCGCAGCGGAGCTTATTCGAGGCCATGGTGGCGCGCTGATACTCGAACGCTCAGATCAAGAGGGCACAAGTTTTTTGATCCGCCTCAGCCAAGCTAAATAAGGCGTTTCGTCACTTACAGCCCCGTCAATTGCCGCTCGTTCAAAACTATTCCAAAAACCCGCTTGCAAAGCACGCGCGCAGGCCTTAATCCCTGCCTCCGACGGACCGATAGCTCAGCTGGATAGAGTACCTGACTACGAATCAGGGGGTCGGGGGTTCGAATCCTCCTCGGTCCGCCATTTCAAACAACATCGTTAAACGTGATTGAAATGGCGGAAATCCTTCTGAGCTTATCCGCCACCAGAAGTCTCCCGGTTTTAGCGCATTACCAACAAATACCATGCCTCAAAGCGTCATAAACTGCGGCATGCGTGTTGCGAGATGAGACAGCATCCCCGATCCGGTAGAGCACAAAGCCCCCTTCAGGATTGCGCTGTGGGAAAAGCTTCCCCTCCCCACCAATCAAAACCTCGTGGTCAATCTCGCCAAAGTTCGACGCTTGTGGCTTTAGTGAAAAGTAGAGCTCATCCAGAGGCAGAGTCCCTTGGTTGACAATAACTTGGTCATATTCGGAGTCCGAGACGTACCTCGAATAATCCGTCCCAATCTGCGCCAATAGTCTGTTACCCCTACGGCTCAGGCTTTTCAGCGTTCGTCCAACCGTAAACACCGCATCTTTCTCTTGCAGGCTGCGCATATAAGGGACGAGATTCATTCCCATCACTTCAGGCGCAAAGCTGCGGTCACGGGTCATAATTTCGACATGCCCACCCGCCGCCGTGATGACTTCCGCTGCCATCAGTCCTGTATGGTCACCCGCATCATCAAAGATCAGCACATTCTCACCAGGCTTTGCATCGCCTGCAATGATGTCCCATCCTGTCACAGCAAGCTCATTGCCCGCCTCAAGCACTGTGACCTCTGGCAAGCCACCTGTCGCAATGATCACCACATCAGGCGCGAGCCCGAGCACATCCTGCGCCTCGGCATAGGTATTGAAGCGAAACTGCACGTCGCGGGCTGCACATTGTGCCATCCGCCAATCAATAATCCCGATCATTTCCGCTCGGCGTTTGTTTTGCGCGGTAAGGCGGATCTGTCCACCTGCTTCGGACGCAGCTTCAAAAACGGTTACATTGTGCCCCCGCTCGGCGGCCACACGCGCCGCCTCAAGACCTGCGGGCCCGGCTCCGACAATCACAACCTTCTTGGGGCTGTCAGAAGGTACAATTTCATGAGGCATACTCAGTTCGCGGCCCGTGGCAGCATTATGAATGCAGAGCGCTTCACCCGCTTGATAGATGCGATCTAAACAATAGGTCGCGCCCACACAGGGCCGGATATCATCTTCGCGCCCTTCCATAATTTTCGTCACAATTAAAGGGTCGGCCATATGCGCACGTGTCATCCCCACCATATCAAGCAGGCCAGAAGTCACAGCATGCCGCGCTGTCGCCACATCGGGAATTCTTGCGGCATGAAAAGTCGGCATACCTGTTTCAGCGCGCACAGTACCCGCAAAATCAAGATGTGGCGCCGAACGCATCCCCTGCACAGGAATCACATCGGTCATCGCAGGATCGGTATGAATACGCCCACGAATCACATTCAGAAAATCGACCTGTCCACTCGCTTTCAGCGCATGGGCGATCTTGAGGCCCTCTTCGGGCGTGATGCCACCCTCCTCGGCTTCATCTGCAGTGTAGCGCACCCCGATAACGAATTCGTCCCCAACACGTTTGCGGATCGCGTCAAGCACCTCAAACCCAAAGCGCATACGGTTCTCAAGGCTGCCACCATAAGGCGCGGACCAATCGTTGGTGAAGGGCGAGTAGAACTGATCGATGAGGTGGCCGTAAGCTTGAAGCTCAATGCCATCTAGGCCTGCGGCCTGCATCCTCTCCGCCGCATCGGCATAGTCCTCGATGATCCGCACAATATCGAAGTCTTCCATCATCTTCGGAAAAGCACGGTGCGCAGGCTCACGGCTGTGCGATGGCGCAAGCGAGGGCAGCCAGTCGCCTTTGTTCCAACCGGTACGGCGGCCAAGGTGCGTGAGCTGGATCATCACGGCACAGCCATGTTCGTGACACGCGTCGCTCAGCGCCCGCATCCATGGGACAACCTCGTCTTTGTAAGCGAGGATATTGTTAAACACAGGTGGACTATCACGGCTCACAGCCGCCGAACCTGCCGTCATTGCAAGAGCCACCCCCGCCTTGGCGCGTGCCTCGTGATAGGCACGATAGCGCTCTGTTGGCATCCCGTTTTCAGGATAGGCTGGCTCATGGCTTGTCGTCATGATGCGGTTTTTCAGCGTCAGATGTTTGAGCTGATAGGGTTGCAGAAGAGCATCTTTGCTCATGATAAGCCTCGCTTGTTTTGGCAGAGCTTACACGCTCGCATTCCTAAGAAAAGAACAGAAATAACTGAGCGAGCTTAGCTCCACTCACAACCCTCATAAGCGCCTCACGTTAAATCCACCGAGCGCGAAAACGATCTAAAATCAGCAACTTCTTCAGCTGTGGGCAGAACGCCTGTAAAGCAATAGAGATAGCCCTCAACCCGCGTCAGCCGTTCTTCCAGCGTTTCGGCCAGATCGAGCGCATAGTAACCGATCTGCTGATAATACAGCACGCGCGCGCGAATATCAGCTTCAGCTGGATCATATCCGTAACGCTCAAACATCTTGGTAATCGCATCTTGGCGCGCCGCATCAGCTCGGTCAATGACACGCCGCACAGAGCCGTCGCGCCGCGCCCATTCCCGCACAGCAAAGTCGAGTTGCGGATTGAAGCCTTCTGGGTCCACAACACAGCGAAAGAAGTTATTAAGCGCGCCCGTTATGGTCTTCGCAGGGAGTTCTGTATGACGGATCATGATCCCTGTGTTGGTGGCATTCCAATCCTCTAGAAGCTGGCTGAGCAAGTCTTCGCGGCTCTTGAAATACCAATAAAAAGATGACCGCGAGACGTCGAGCCGCTCCGCAATCCCCAGCACCTTCACTTGCCCCACGCCTTCACTGATCAATATGTCCCGCGCCACATTCAGCCAGTCTTCGCGCGTGACCTTGACGTGCCCCACAAGCGGCGGCTTGTCAGGATCATCACGGTGCAAAAGAAGGGCTGGTGCTTTTGACATGGGTTTCCCTCAGCTTTCAGGCGGCGCACCGCCTTCTTCCGTGCGTTTGGCAATAAAGTCTTGTAGCGTGCCCAGCCGAGTTTCGTCCACCGCAGGGCGGCTGTCTGCCGCAAGGATACCCTGCCAGACTTTAGTGGCCCGCGTGTTCGCATCCTCTGAGCCGCGCTCTGTCCATGTTCCAAAGTTGGCGTAGTCATGCACATGCGGCTCATAAAACGCAGTGTTGTAACGCTCCATCGTTTGCGTTGTTGCGAAGAAATGTCCCGATGGTTGCACCTCGCTGATCGCCTTTTCAAAGCCGATCTCATCGGGCCCTGCCTCAGCTCCGGCGCAAAGCTCCGCTATCATATTGAGCACTTCAGCGTCGGTGATGACTTTCTCATAAGAGACGCTCAATCCACCCTCAAGCCACCCTGCAGAGTGAATAATCACAGTCGCCCCTGCCATGAGGCAGCCCCAAAGGCCCATCTGGTTTTCGTTCGCCGCTTGCACATCATTGGTGTTTGAGGCCGAGCCCGCAGCCGAGCGCCAAGGCAGGCCTGTAAAGCGCGCGAGCTGACCCGCTGCAAGGCTGGCTTGAAAATGCGAAGGCGTTCCAAAGGCAGGCGCGCCAGATTTCATATCCACATTGGAGGTGAAGGTACCATAACAAACGGGCGCACCTGATCTGACAAGTTGTGTAAGCGTGATGCCAGCCAAAGCCTCCGAATGACTGAGCGTGATAGCCCCAGCCACAGTAATAGGTGCCATCGCTCCCATCAGCGTAAAGGGAGTAACAATCGAAAGCTGTCCGTGGCGGGCAAAATCGATCAGCCCCTGCGCCATAGGGATATCAAGCGTGCGCGGGCTGTTGGTATTGATGATCGTGTAACAATACGGATCAGACAGAAACGTCTCGTCGTCCACACCGCGATAGTCTTGCAGCATACGAAACCCATCCATCGTCTGCGGCGTCCCACGCGCAAAAACGAAGGGAAACTTATCCGTCAGCTCCAACTGCGTCTGCATCGTAAAGTAGTGCCGCAGATGCGTCGGCACATCCTGTGGCTCAACAGAGGGCGACATCATCTGAAAGACATCATAGTGATGAGCGATTTTCGTATATTCGATAAAATCACGTGCAGAACCGGGGCGGCGCCCCCGAACAAGATCCGTTGCATTCGGCGCACCCGCGCCTGGCTGAAAAACGAGACTGCCAAGCTCAAGCGTTACATCGCGCTCGCTTGCGCCCCCGCGCCCCACAATCGACTTTGGTGCGCTCGCAAGCGCCGCAGCAACCATCTCGCGCCCGATGTACACCATATCACCCACAACCCGCGCACCACCGGCCTTAAAGATCGCGATGGCTTCAGGCAAAAGCACACGCATCCCCAGCTCTTCCAAAGTGCGAAGAGCCGTTTCATGCATGTTTTCAATCTGATCGTCTGAAAACACCTTCATTGGCGGAAACGGATTTTTCAGATTGCGATAGTTCGTCTTGCGCTCAAACGGCGCAGCCTTAGCGTCGGCACGTCCGCGCCGTCTGGGTCTGTTGGCTTTGGTCTCTGCCATCTCAGCCCCGCATCGCTTTGCCAGCAGGGTCACAAGGCGAAGCCGCAATGACTTTTGCTGCACGCTCTGCGCCAACGACGTGCACCAAAAGCTCAGTGCCCTCCGACGTCAGCTCGCGATTGACCATGGCCATGGCATAGGACTTGCCCAAGGTGTGGCCATATCCCCCCGAGGTCACAAACCCGACAAGCGCGCCGCCCGACCAGATAGGCTCATACCCGCTCGCATCGGCCCCGTCGGCCTCGACTTCAAGCATGACCAGCTTTTGCGCGGGGCCGCTGCCGCTTTGCTCAGCCAGTGCTGCTGCTTTACCGACAAATTCTTTATCCCAGTCAATCCAGCGGTCCATACCCGTCTGCGCCGCCGTATAGCCTTGGGTGAACTCCGCGCTCCAGATCCCAAAGCTCTTTTCAAGCCGCATACTGAGCATCGCATTAAAACCAACCTCGCGCATGCCAAGATCAGCTCCTGCCTCAAGTAGCATTTTACGCAGAGCAATGTGCTCAGAAGCCGAACAATTGATTTCATACCCCAGCTCTCCTGTCAGCGAGAGCCGCCCAATCTTACACTTAAGCAAGCCCAAGTCGTAGCTGCCACACCCCATGAATTTGAGGTCGCCAATCGGATCAACAGTGAGCCTCTCCAAAACTTTGCGAGAATTTGGTCCAGAGAGGGAGAAGCCCACCATCTTGTCCGAAATATCGCTTAGGGTCACACCCTCGCCCATATGATCATCAAACCAGCGCATATGCCATTCGCGCAGATAGTAGCTGCCCATGATCCAGTAGGTTCCATCGCCCCAATTAAAGATCGTGAGATCCCCTTTGAGCTTGCCCGCTTCCGAGAGCATTGGCGCAAGCTTTGCACGCCCTGGCGCTGGGAGCTTGGAGGCCATGATATGGTCAAGCCACGCCTCAGCGCCCTCACCAGTCACCTCAAAGCGCGAGAAGCCCGAGATATCAAGCAAGCCAACAGCCTCACGTGTCGCTTTGCATTCTGCAGCCACAAGGTCATGCGCATTTGAGCGCTTGAGCGTGGGCGTTTCGACAAAGTCTTTGGGCGCAAAGTAAAGCGGCACTTCAAGTCCATAGCTTACGCCCCAGCGACAGCCCGCCTCGGTCATATCACTATAGGCAGGTGCCATCTTGAGAGGTCGCCCTGCTGGCAGCTGCTCATTCGGGTAGGTCATCACGAAACGGCGGGTATAAAACTGACCCGTCGTTTCCTTGATATACTGGCGGTTCTCGGCAAAATCCCCAAAGCGCGCCACATCCATACCAAAGACATCGGCTTCAGGCTCGCCATGGATGATCCATTCGGCCAGCGATTTGCCAACACCGCCGCCCTGCAAGAAGCCAGCCATTACAGCACAAGCGCACCAATAGCCTGGCTTGCCGCGCACAGGGCCAACCAGCGGATTGCCATCAGGCGCAAAGGTAAACGCGCCATTGACCCAAGTCTTAACCCCCACCTCTTGCAGCGCTGGATACCGCTCAAAGCCCAGCGTCAGCTCGTTTTCTATCCGGTCGGTCTGCTCTTGAAAAAGCTCAATACCATAATCCCAAGGCGCACCATCCAGCGCCCAGTGCTCGTGGTCGATCTCATAGATCCCGAGCAAAACACCCTTCTGATCCTGACGAAGGTAAGTGAACCCCTCCAGATCGACTGTCATCGGCACTTCAAAGTCGATCTCCTCCAGCTGAGGGATCGTGTCAGAAATTAAATAATGATGCTTAAGCGGTGCAACAGGTAGCTCGATTCCGGCCATACGCCCCACTTGCTTGGCCCAAAGGCCCGCCGCGTTGACAACATGCTCGCAAGTGATCTCACCCTTATCGGTGATCACGCGCCAGCCATCTGCTGTCTGCTCAAGGCTCTCGACCTTTGTGTGCTCAAAAATGCTCGCACCGCGCTTCTTGGCTGCGCCAGCATAGGCGTGGACCGTACCTGTGGTATCGATATAGCCCTCCCGGTCTGCCCACATCCCTCCGAGGATACCCTCCGTTGACATGATAGGGCAAAGCTCGCCTGCCTCTTCAGGCGTCACAAGGCGACAATCCTCAATCCCAATTGACTGAAACGTGCGATACGCCGACTGGAGCCACTCCCAACGGTCGGGCGTGCCAGCAAGCGTCAGGCCACCCGTCATATGCAAGCCGATATTTTGACCGCTTTCCTCCTGAATCTCTTCAAAAAGATCAATCGTATAAGCCTGCAACTGAGCAATATTCGGATCAGCATTGAGCGCATGAAATCCGCCAGCCGCGTGCCAACTGGACCCCGCAGTCAGTACGGAACGTTCCAAAAGGCAGACATCTTTCCAGCCAAACTTTGCCAGATGATACAGAACCGACGTCCCGACAACGCCACCCCCGATAACCACAACGCGATAATGCGAATTCATGTCTCTTCTCCCATCTGGCCACAGGAGACGTGCTGCTCCGCCGACTCACTGTATTTTGGACAAGCTTCGACACAATAGACACTTCTGTCTAGAGATTTTTTCGTTTCACAGCCTGCGCTCCAAATGACTCACAAACGGCGCTTTTTCACAACAATGCCACCCTTTAGCTTGAAATTTACCTTGTCGCTGGCATAGCTGACCCAGACCAAACGATAACGAGCGAGCGTCAGCGCTTCGCCACAGCCCAAGAGTAGTAACAATGTTCGCACCCAATCTCGCCCCCATTCCCGAGCTTTACGTATCCTATGAAAGCGCCCAAAAACTCAAAGTCGAAGCTGCCGATTTGGTCAGCCACGATCTGACACCGCGTCAGATTTGCGATCTAGAGCTTTTGATGAATGGCGGCTTCAACCCGCTCAAAGGCTTTCTCAGCGAGGCAGACTATGATGGCGTCGTTGAGAACATGCGCCTTGAAAGCGGCGCGCTCTGGCCCATGCCTATCACATTGGATGTGAATGAGGACTTCGCAGCCAAGCTCGAACTTGGCCAAGATATCGCCCTGCGTGACCAAGAGGGCGTCATCCTCGCCACAATGACAGTCACAGACCGCTGGGAACCAAACAAAGCCCGCGAAGCCGAGATGGTGTTCGGCGCAGACGATGATGCGCACCCCGCCGTGAACTATTTGCACAACCAAGCAGGCAAGATCTACCTCGGTGGCCCCGTGACAGGCATCCAGCAGCCCGTGCACTATGACTTCCGCGGTCGTCGCGACACGCCCAACGAGCTGCGCGCCTATTTTCGCAAGCTCGGCTGGCGCAAGGTTGTCGCCTTCCAGACGCGCAACCCACTCCACCGCGCGCACCAAGAGCTGACCTTCCGCGCCGCGCGCGAAGCCCAAGCCAACCTGCTCATCCATCCCGTTGTTGGCATGACAAAACCTGGTGATGTCGACCACTTCACGCGCGTACGCTGCTATGAAGCAGTTCTAGACAAATATCCTGCCTCCACGACATCAATGAGCCTGCTCAATCTTGCGATGCGCATGGCAGGCCCGCGTGAAGCGGTCTGGCATGGCCTGATCCGTGCCAACCACGGCTGCACACACTTCATCGTGGGTCGCGACCACGCTGGCCCCGGTAAAAACTCCGCAGGCGAGGACTTCTACGGCCCCTATGACGCCCAAGACCTCTTCCGCACCCACCAAGACGAAATCGGAATCGAAATGGTGGACTTCAAGCATATGGTCTGGGTCGCCGAGCGCGCCCAATACGAGCCAATGGACGAAATCAAAGACAAAGACGATGTCACAATTCTCAACATTTCCGGCACAGAACTACGCCGCCGCCTCGCTGAGGGCTTGGAGATCCCAGAATGGTTCTCATTCCCCGAAGTCGTATCAGAACTGCGCAAAACCCGCCCGCCACGCTCACAGCAAGGCTTTACCGTGTTCTTCACAGGCTTCTCGGGGTCAGGCAAATCCACCATCGCCAACGCCCTCATGGTCAAGCTGATGGAAATGGGTGGCCGTCCTGTCACTCTGCTTGATGGCGATATCGTTCGCAAAAACCTCTCCTCAGAGCTTGGCTTCTCAAAAGAGCACCGCGATCTGAACATCCGCCGCATCGGCTATGTTGCAAGCGAAATTACAAAGAACGGCGGCATCGCCATCTGCGCTCCAATCGCGCCCTACGCCACCACCCGCCGCGCCGTCCGTGAAGACGTCGAGGCCTTTGGTGCCTTTGTGGAAGTCCACGTCGCCACCAGTATTGAAGAATGCGAGCGCCGCGACCGTAAAGGTCTCTACAAACTCGCGCGTGAAGGAAAGATCAAAGAGTTCACAGGAATTTCAGACCCCTATGATGTTCCGGCCAGCCCTGAACTCAGCGTCGAAACCGAGAATGTCGATGTCGACAATTGCGCACACCAAGTGCTGCTCAAGCTTGAAAGCATGGGCCTGATCGCCGCTCAGTAAGGCATACACCAGAAACGCAAAAAGGCGCGGGCATCAGCACCGCGCCTTTTCTATCAATGCGTGTCGCTTAGTGCGCCGTAACAGGCGTCATATCGTTCTGACGCGCCAGCATGAAGGCAAGCTTGCGGTCCTTCACAAGGGCCAAGCGCTCACCCGATGCATCATGCAACGCATAGAGCTTTTTCAGCCCCGTCGCTTCGGCGCGAACCTCTTCAGGAAGATCCGCGAGTGCCACTTCGCGTACATACACAATCGGCTGCTCAACATCGTCCGCAAAATCATAAACTGTATTCATATTGTCTCTCCTTACTTTTTGCCCGACTTGATCTTGATCGTCTGCACAACCTGCTCAGGCTCCGCGCGTGTAAGATCAATATGCAAAAGTCCATTCTCGATGAGGGCTTCGCCCACCTCGACCCCATCAGCCAAGACAAAAGAGCGTTGGAACTGGCGCGCCGCGATCCCACGGTGCAGAAAGACCCGCTCCTCGCTGTCGTCTGACTGACGACCACGAATAACAAGCTGCTTGTCTTCGATTGTGATCGCTAGGTCTTCCTCCGCAAAGCCAGCAACGGCAAGCGTGATGCGATAGGAATTGTGCGAGGTTTGCTCAATATTGAAAGGAGGGTAGCCCTCGTTGCCAGACTTGGCCGTGCGCTCCAAAAGGCGCTCCAGCTGTTCAAAGCCCAAGAGATAGGGATGTGATCCCAAAGTAAGTTTGCTCATGACACGCCCTTTTTGCTTAAGCGACAGTGTGTATTCACAGGCCCCATTGTGGCAACCTGACTTCCTCTAATATGGGAAAGCTGCACAAGCTCTGCAAGAGCTTTGCGAAAATGCATTCTTTCAGTATCTTACAGCTCTTGCCCCAAATGGAATCACAGCGCCAATGAATGCCCCCAATGACCTCGCGATGAAGAACGAAGACGTGCTGCGGTTTGAGCTTGAAGTCTTCAAGCACGAGCATCGCGATCTGGATCAAGCCATCGAAGCACTTATTGAGAAGGGCACAGCCGACCAGCTCACGATACGCCGCCTGAAAAAACAAAAGCTCCAGCTAAAAGACAAAATCGCGCTGATCGAAGACAGGCTTCTTCCTGACATTATCGCCTGAAACGCCGTGCCATTGCGCCGCCACCAAAACCGCCTATAGTGCGCGCTTCTTAAGGATCGGAGCTACGTCATGAGTGTCAAAATCGGGATCATTATGGGCAGCCAGTCAGACTGGGCCACAATGAAAGAAGCCGCCATCGTTCTTGACGAACTGGGCGTGAGCTATGAGACAAAAATTGTCTCTGCACACCGCACACCAGACCGTCTCTGGACCTATGGAAAAGAGGCCGCCGCGCGTGGCCTTCAAGTGATCATCGCTGGCGCTGGTGGCGCCGCCCACCTCCCTGGTATGATGGCCTCCAAGACCCGCGTGCCTGTGGTTGGCGTACCTGTACAGACCAAGGCGCTCTCAGGCGTTGATAGCCTCTATTCCATCGTCCAGATGCCCAAAGGCTTCCCAGTCGCAACAATGGCGATCGGCTCTGCAGGCGCAGCCAACGCTGGCCTGATGGCCGCGGGCATCCTTGCCTTGCAAGACGCAGAACTGGCAGCACGCCTTGACACATGGCGCGAGGCCCTCTCCGCCTCCATCCCCGAGGAACCCACAGATGACTAACCCTCTCGCCCAAGGCAGCACCATCGGCATTCTCGGCGGAGGCCAGCTTGGGCGTATGCTCTCAGTTGCCGCAGCCCGTCTCGGCTTCAAAACTTGTGTGTTCGAGCCTGCCGGAGACTGCCCTGCCAGCCATGTTGCGAACTACCATTTGCAAGCCAGCTACGAAGACGAAAGCGCTCTCAAAAAATTCGCCGACAGCGTCGATGTGATCACCTATGAGTTCGAAAATATTCCCACATCCGCGCTAGATACGCTCGAAGCCATCCGCCCTATTCACCCCTCACGCGAGGCCCTGCGAATCTCTCAGGACCGCCTGATCGAAAAAGACTTCCTCACAAACCTCGGCCTGACAGTCGCGCCCTACGCCCATGTCAATTCAGAAGAAGATCTGCGCGCAGCCGTCGCCAAAGTGGGCCTCCCAGCAATCCTCAAGACATGCCGCTTCGGCTATGATGGCAAGGGCCAAGCGCGCCTTGAGACCGAAGCCGATATCGCCCCCGCATGGGAAGCGATGGCCGGGGCTCCGTCTGTGCTGGAAGGCTTCATCAGCTTCACCAAAGAAATCAGCATCATCGCAGCGCGCGGGCCGTCAGGCGAAGTGTCCTGCTATGATCCTGGGGAAAACGTCCACGAGGGCGGCATTCTACGCACGACGACTGTGCCTGCCGTGATCCCCGCAAGCCTGCGCACAGATGCTGTCCTGCTCGCGGCGCGCGTCCTCAATGCACTTGAGTACGTCGGCGTCATGGGTGTCGAGCTTTTCGTCACACCCAATGGCCTGCTCGTCAATGAAATCGCCCCGCGCGTTCACAATTCAGGCCACTGGACACAAAACGGCTGCACGGTTGATCAGTTTGAACAGCACATCCGCGCCGTCGCGGGCTGGCCCTTGGGCAATGGTGCGCGTCACGCGGATATTGTCATGGAAAACCTGATTGGCGACGATATGGACCGCGTGCCAGAGCTTGCAAAGTCAGCTGATGCAGCGCTTCACCTCTACGGCAAGGCCGAAGTGAAAAAAGGGCGCAAGATGGGTCACGTCAACCACATCAAGCGCCCCTAAGCTTTTTTAGCCTTTACGCTTAGGCGCAAAGTTTCCGCCTTTAGCGCCGCCATCAGACTCGGCTCGGCGTGCCTTGTTCTTCTTTGAGCTTGGCTTGCCTTTGCCCTTAGGCGGAGCAGTGCCGTCGCTCGGGCCTTTCTTGCCAGCAGTCTTCCAGCGTGGCTTGTCGCCGCCAGCCGCCGCCGCGCCGCGCGCAGGACGTTTGCCCTTAGAATCCATCCGCTCTGAAGGGTTGGCCGCGTTCCGTGGCGCAGGCTTCTTGCCCGCTGGCTTCTTCGGCTCGCTTACAACGCCTTTGGGGCGGCTGTCTTCAGGGCGCTTTGGCTTTGACGGACGCTCACCCTTTGGCTTCTCATAGCGAGGCTTCTCACCCCAAGGTGTCTCACCCTTAGGTTTGTCAAACCGTGGCTTATCGCCCTTGGGTTTGTCAAAACGTGGCTTGTCACCGCGGGGGGCATCGCCCGTGGGCCTGTCATAGCGCGGTTTATCACCCCGTGGGCCGTCACCCTTTGGCTTGTCATACCGTGGTTTGTCACCACCACGCCCTTTGTCAAAGCGTGGCTTGCTGTCGCGTGGCTTAAAGGTCGGCTTGGGAAGATTTGCGAGATCAGGCGCTGTATCAAGCTTCTTGATCGCGGCTCCCTCCACTTTCATTCCGTCGCCCAAGGCGCTCAGGAAACTCGCAACACTGGCTTGGCGAATTTCGATATAGCTCTCATCTGGCCCAATACGGATCGCGCCGATGTCAGTTTTGTTCAGCCCGCCTGCCGTACAGATCGCTGGCAAGACACGGCGTGGCTCGGCTCCGCCGTTGTTGCCACCAGCCAAAGCAAACCAGACACTCGGCCCAAAGGGCTCACGCGGAGCGCGCGGCTCAGAGGCCCCAGAGTTCGCAAGGTCTTCAGGTGCTGAGTGATGCTGCTGGTAGAGGCGCAAATATGCCGCTGCCAGCTGCTCAGCTGTAAAGGCTTCAGCCAACATAGCCACACGCGAAGCCTCGGACTCAGGCACGGCTTCATGCCATGCCGGATCCGCGAGCATCCGCTCGGCGTCGCGCTCAAGAACCGCGTCCGCTGATGGCGCTTCTGCCCAGTTGGCAGTCAATTTTGCCCAGCTCAAAAGGCGCTCTGCCTTTTTACGCGCCTTCGGCGGCACAATCAGAACAGACGTACCCTTGCGCCCCGCGCGGCCTGTACGGCCTGAACGGTGCAAAAGCGTTTCGTGGTTGTTCGGAAGCTCAGCATGAATAACGAGGTCAAGTTTGGGCAAGTCGATCCCGCGCGCAGCGACATCCGTTGCCACACATACCCGGGCACGACCGTCGCGCATTGCCTGCAAGGCGTGGGTGCGCTCAGCTTGGCTCAACTCTCCCGACAGCGCGACAACAGCAAAGCCGCGGTTTGAAAGCCGTGTTGTGAGACGGTTCACAATTGCACGGGTGTTGCCAAAAATGATTGTGTTAGGCGCTTCGTGATAGCGCAACACATTGATGATCGCGTTTTCCGCATCGCGCTGCGACACATTCAGTGCCTCATAAGTGATGTCGGCGTGCTGCTTCTCCTCAGCAACAGTTTCAACGCGCACAGCATCTTTCTGATAGCTCTTGGCCAGCTTGGCGATCGCCGCAGGCACAGTCGCCGAAAAGAGCAAGGTCTGGCGCTCTTCTGGGGCTTCAGAGAGAATAAACTCAAGATCTTCGCGAAAGCCAAGGTCCAGCATTTCGTCAGCTTCGTCCAGTACGACGGCCTTCAGCTCTGAGAGGTCAATACTGCCCCGCATGATATGGTCGCGCAGACGGCCTGGCGTCGCCACAACAACATGCGCGCCGCGGTCCAGTGCGCGGCGTTCGTCACGCATATCCATGCCACCAACAGTCGAAGCAATCTGGGCTCCTGTGTTGCCATAGAGCCAAACGAACTCGCGTTTCACCTGCAAGGCAAGCTCGCGCGTCGGCGCAATCACCAAGGCCAGAGGGGCGGACGCGGGGCCAAAGGCCTCAGCCTCGCCCAGAACCGAGCCAGCAATCGCGAGGCCAAAGCCCACGGTCTTGCCCGAACCCGTCTGCGCCGAGACGAGCATGTCTCTGCCTTCTAGGTCTGGTTGGGTGACAGCGAGCTGAACGGGTGTGAGCGTGTCATATCCGCGCGTTTCAAGCGCTTGGGAGAGTGCGTTTTTCAAGGGAGGGCCTGCTTTGGGCTAAAGGTCTGATCAAGCGCCCGCGTTTAAAGCCTTTTGCACCGCTTGTATAGGGGCAAAGAAAAAAGGGCGGAAGCTCGCTCCCGCCCTCTTCATATCGTGTTCACTGGTCTTAGTGACCCAAAATCTGGCTCAAGAAGAGTTGTGTACGGTCCGACTTAGGATTGTTGAAGAACTCTTCAGGTTCATTTTGCTCAACAATCTGGCCTTGGTCCATAAAGATAACGCGGTTGGCGACCTGACGGGCAAAACCCATCTCGTGGGTCACGCAGAGCATGGTCATGCCCTCTTCCGCCAGCTCGATCATCGTATCTAGAACTTCTTTGATCATCTCTGGGTCAAGCGCTGATGTCGGTTCGTCAAACAGCATGATCCGTGGCTTCATGCAGAGCGAACGTGCGATCGCAACCCGCTGCTGCTGCCCGCCCGAAAGCTGACCCGGATATTTGTTAGCCTGATCAGGAATCTTCACCTTCTCAAGGAAGTGCATCGCTATCTCTTCAGCTTCTTTCTTGGGCGTTTTACGCACCCAGATCGGCGCCAAGGTGCAGTTCTCCAAAATCGTCAGATGCGGGAAGAGGTTGAAGTGCTGAAAGCACATACCCACTTCCGAGCGAATTTTATCGATGTTTTTGAGATCCGAAGACAGCAATGTGCCATCAACTTCGATCTTGCCTTGCTGATGCTCTTCCAACGCGTTGATGCAGCGGATCAGCGTCGACTTGCCCGAGCCTGACGGCCCACAAATCACAATACGCTCGCCCTGATACACCGTCAGATCAATGTCGCGTAGCACGTGAAACGAGCCATACCACTTGTTCATATTTTCGATGCTGATCGCGACTTCGTCGGAAACTTTCATCTGTGCGGTCTCGGCCATTGCCCAACCCTCCCTTTAACGGTGATCTGTCGCAAGACGGCGTTCGAGCCACTGCGAATATTGTGAAATGCCGTAGCAAACGATGAAGAACAGCACGGAAGCAAACATGAAGAGCTCCCAGTAAATGCCGTTCCATTCGGTTGAGGCAAGAATGGGTCCGCGGATCATGCCGACAAGGTCGAACATAGAAATCACAGACACCAGTGTTGTGTCTTTGAAGAGGCCCACGGCCACGTTCACAATCCCCGGAATGGAGATCTTGAGCGCTTGCGGCAGGATGATCAGGCGCATGGCTTGCGGATAATCAAGGCCAAGACTGTCAGCCGCCTCGTACTGACCCTTTGGCAAAGCCGCGAGGCCACCTCGGATCACCTCAGCGATATAGGCCGCTGAGAACATGGTGATCATGATCACCACGCGCAAGAAGAGGTCCACGCCGGAGCCGGGCGGGAAGAAGTACGCAAGCATCACGTTGGCCACGAACAAAAGCGTAATCAAAGGCACACCGCGAATGAATTCAATGAACACCACGCAGATGATCTTGATCAGCGGCAAGCTCGACTGACGCCCAAGGGCCAGCGCAATCCCGATCGGAACCGAGAGCGACACACATGTAAGGCCCAGCATCATGTTGAGCATAAAGCCCCCCAAGTCGCGGCTTGGAACGGCAGACAACATGGCCGTATCGTTGGCGCCGTCAGGGATCAATGCGCCGCCAATCATCCAAACAGCAATGGCTGCTGCCACGCCACCAAGAGCACCCGTTGCGAAGCTCCCTTTGACAAAGCGTGCGTAGACCAAATAGCCGGCAACCACACCCAAAAGCGCAACCAGCGGCGTAAAGATCGTACCGCCCCAGATCAGCCAGTAGGCCGTAAACGGGAAGAGCGCAGTGATGATCAAAAGCTTGCGTGGCAAGTCAAAGAAAAGAACAGGCGCAAGTGCGGCGAACATCAAGACAAAGGCTAGCGTCGGACGCCAGTATTGGTCTGGTGGATACTTGAAACCAAAGAGAAGCTGGTTCCAGCGTTCTGTCAGAACCGAGAAGCAAGCTCCCGTAGCTCCATCCAGAACCTCGCGGCACTCAGAAAGGCTCTGGGTGTTCCACAATCCATTGAACATCCACGGCGCTGCCGATGAGACAAGCAAATAGATCACATAAAGCGACACAATCGTGAGCAATCCGTTGGCCCATGTTGGGAACAAATTGTCTTGCAACCATCTGACAACACCCGTCGCCGATGCGGGAGCGGGTTGTTCCGCCAAGAAAGTCTCGCGCACAAAGGCGACAGAGTCTGCACGTTTATCTGACATGGCTCAGCGCTCCTTCAGCTTCATGGCGTTGTTATAGACGTTCATCAACATTGAAATCCCAAGCGAAATGACAAGATAGAAGAGCATCAAGAGCAACACACATTCAATCGCACGACCGGTTTGGTTGAGCGTGATGCCCCCCAAAGTCGCTGTGATATCGGCATAGCCCACAGCAATCGCGAGCGATGTGTTCTTGGTGATATTGAGATAGTTCGAAATCAGCGGCGGAATGATCACGCGCAGCGCCTGTGGCAGAACCACAAGGTTCATGACCCGCCCCGAGCGTAGCCCCAGAGCCGCAGCCGCTTCTGTTTGCCCCTTCGACACAGCCTGAATACCAGCCCGCACGTTTTCCGCAATGAACGCTCCCGTATAGATCGACAGAGCGAACCAAAGCGCAATCAATGGCGCACCAATTTGGATGCCACCCTTCAGGTTAAAGCGGTTGGCCAAAGGATCAGGCGCATCAAGGCCGATCGGTTGACCCATGATGAAAAACGCCAGAACTGTCGGTACAATCAGAATTGCCAGTGTCGGCCACCCTGTTGGAAGAAGCTTGCCTGTCGCATAGAGCAGGTTCTTTGCATAGCGGCGGTAGGCGAAAATTCCGATGATTGACGCGATAAACACCGCAATCACGACGCCAGAGCCCGCGTTCCAAATCGGCGCAGGCGCGTAAACACCACGGTTGGTAAACGCAAAATATCCAAGAAATAGCTCTTTCTCTGGTTCCGCGCCGAGATAAGCGCGCGAACCTGGCAAAACAGCCGTCAGGACAGTGAAGATGATGATGATCCAGATCAGTACGGGCACGTTGCGGAAGATTTCCACATAAAAAGCCATAAGCTTTCGAACGAGCCAGTTGTTGGACAACCTCAGAACACCAGCAATCACACCGAAGAAGGTCGCTGTTGTACATGCCAGCACAGCAACAAGCATCGTGTTGATGATCCCGACAAAAGCGGCACGCAAATTGGTGGATTGGCTATCATATCCAATTAGCGTTTGGTTGATGTCATAGCCCGCAGGGCTTCCCAAAAACTCATAGCTGATGTTGAGACCCAAGTCGCGCAGGTTGGTCATCACGTTGTTGGCAAGATAGACCACAACAGAGATAAGCAAAACGAGCGCAATGCCTTGGAAGGTATAAGACCGATAGCGCGTGTCGTTCAGCAACATTGAAAGCCGAAACGCACCTTCTGGAGGATCGGTAAGTGTCGTCATCTAGGACGTCCCCGTGGTTGGCTGGCTCTCCTCAAGAGTCGCGTCGTTGCGCGGTGAGAGACCAGTTTCTTATTTTTGTGATCGTAGCGGATATGAAAAGGGCGCGGAGTTCCGCGCCCTTTCCGGTCAGGTCTTAGCGGAAGGGTGGTGAGTAGAGAAGACCACCATTTGTCCACTGTGCGTTGAGGCCACGTGAGAGACCGATTGGTGTCGCTTCACCAATGTTCTTCTCGAAGATCTCTCCGTAGTTGCCGCTTGCCATGATGGCTTTGGCAGCCCAGTCAGCTGACAGGCCAAGCATTTCGCCCAGGTTGCCTTCTGTGCCGAGCAGACGGTTGATCTCAGGGTTGCCACCGGCAGCCGCTGACATTTCGCCGATGTTGGCTGATGTCACACCGAGCTCTTCAGCCGTGATCAGAGCGTTGAGTGTCCAACGGACAACGTCGCTCCACTCATCGTCGCCGTGGCGAACGAGTGGGCCGAGTGGCTCTTTTGAGATGATTTCTGGCAGCAGAACGTGGTCGCCAGGCGCTTCAAATGTAGCGCGTGTCGCCGCGAGGCCTGATGCGTCTGTTGTGAAAACATCGCATGCACCAGCAAGGTACTGCTGCTGTGCTTCCGAGTTTGTTTCGATTGGCACTGGCTGGTAGCTGATGTTGTTCGCACGGAAGAAGTCCGCGAGGTTCAGCTCAGTTGTTGTACCTGTCTGGATACATACTGTCGCGCCATCAAGTTCTTTGGCCGAGCTTACGCCCAGAGCCTTAGGAGCCATGAAGCCTTGACCGTCGTAGTAGTTAACACCTGTGAAAGTGAACTTCAGGTCAACATCGCGTGAGAATGTCCATGTGGTGTTACGTGCCAGCATGTCGATTTCGCCCGAAGCAAGCGCTGTGAAGCGTGTCTTGCCTGTTGTCGGTACAAATTCTACAGCCGCTGGATCGCCCAGTGTCGCTGCAGCAACAGCGCGGCATACAGCAACGTCGAAGCCGTTCCATTCGCCGTTGGCGTCTGGAGCCGCGAAGCCGACGAGGCCAGTGGTCACACCACAGTTCAGCTTGCCACGCGCTTTAACATCGTCAAGCGTGCCGGCAGCTGCAACGCCAGCCGCGAGGCCCGCGACTGTCAGTGCGCCAAGAAATACGGTTTTTTTCATGATTACCTCTTCCTATTGTCCGCCTTTGAGCAGACGGTTTATCCCAGTTCTCCCAAACCAGGGTTGGTTTTTCGGAGAGTTGCCTCTCCAGTGGCGACGAGTTTGGTCGCATTTCGGGCCAAAGGTCAAGACTGTGAAATGTAAAAAGACCTTTAACAGGTGTTCGATTTTCCCTTGATTTACCTAGCGTTAAGCTTGGTTTCTCAAGGCCTTACGCATGCATGGTAAAACGCATAGGCATGTCGGAATTGAGTCATCTTGAGCGCTGCCATTTCGCTGGCCTCATCATCAACACCCCATTGCTCTTCCTGCCAAGTTTCGTCGATTCGTGAGGTATTCCATAAGTTTTCAGCCGTATCACAGCCCTCTGCCGCCCTCAGCCCCAAGACAAAAGATCCGCTCATACTGACCAGATCGTGAAACGCCGTCAAAGAAAACGCACTCATCGCCTCACAGAGCTCAAGCGCCCGTGCAAGACTCGCGTCCGCTTGCCTGACAGGCATCACACCCGTCGCAATCGACAGCTCAAGTCCAAATCGCTCGCGCGCCCAATCCAAAGCGCCGTCCCATGCGGCGGCCTGACGCTCTTGCAGCTCGATAGGCGATTCGGCGCGATAGCAAAGCAGGTCGGTTCCCGCATAATCAGCGATCAGCCCCGCCACTTCGCTATGCTGCACGGCCACCTTATCAATCGCCGCATTGGCGGAGCGGGTATAGGGCATTTTTGATGGGTCAATCTCGGCCTCAACGGCACGCCACTCTTGCGCGACTCGCTCAGCCAGAACGGCATTCGGCACAATCAAAGCCGTCTTGGCAGGCGTCTTCACACCTCGTCCGTCAAGCTCGATAGCAAATCCACCCTCAACGGGCTTTGGCGTCACTTCGCTCCAAAAGCGCTTCATTTTCCATTCGCTCATGCAGATACTCCCAACAGCGCGTTTACCGCGTCATAAAGCTCGTCAAAATGGCCAATCAGCCTGTCCGCGCCAAGTGTCTCAGGCGCATGGTATCCCCACCGGACACCGATAGTGGCAATCCCTGCCGCCCGCGCCATTTCCATATCAAATCGGGTGTCGCCCACCATCACAGCCTGATGCGGCGCAAGCCCCGTGTCCCGCAACACAGCCTCAAGCATCGCAGGATGCGGCTTGGATGGATGAAAATCCGCCACTTGCTCGGAAACAAAATACCCCGTTAGCCCATGGCCTTGCAAAAGCTTATCAAGGCCGCGCCGCGACTTGCCTGTCGCCACGGCCAAAAGCGTTTCATCCTCCGCCCGCAAGCGCTCCAAAGCAGCCAAAGCCCCGTCATATAGCGGAGACGATTCGGCCGTCCCCTTCTCGGCCCGCAGGCTCATATAGGATGCCTTATAGCCCTCTACGAGCGCCACATGATCGGCCGCGCGTTCAGGCGCAAGCACAGCCATCGCCTCAGGCAACGACAGACCAACAATCGAGCAGATCTCCGCGCGGCTCGGCACATCCGCGCCCACGCTCGCAAAAGCCGCGCCCATGGCGGCGCAAATATCATCTTGGCTGTCGACGAGTGTTCCATCGACATCAAAGATCACTACTCTCATGACATCTCCTCAGTCGGATCAGACAGCGCATCGCTCTCAACCCACTGAAACGTGTCCCATGTCTCTTCCATATGCTCAGGCAAAGGCGCACGGAATTCCATCACCTTGCGTGTCTCTGGATGCTCGATCCGCAAATAGCGTGCGTGAAGATGCAGCTTTTTGCTCAGCCCGCCGCCAAGCTGCGCGCCCCAGCCGTCACCAAGGTTCTCTTGGCTTGAGCCGCCATACTTTCCATCGCCAATGATCGGATGTCCAAGTTCCGCCATATGCGCTCGGAGCTGGTGCGTACGTCCCGTCACAGGAACCATCGCAACCCAAGCACAACGCTGGCCCGCATTTTCCAGAACCATAAAATCGGTCTGGGCGCGCTTTGCGCCTTCCGTACGGTCCACGGCGCGCGGATGCACACACATCATCTTTTCGCCCTCGCCCTTGGCGCCATGCCCCGCAGCCTTCACAAGCCCCCAGCGGATCATGCCCATGCGCGGATTGGGTACACCTGCGACAGCGGCCCAGTAGATCTTACGAGTCTCACGGTGGCGGAACGCCTCGGTCAACGTTTTCGCAGCAAGCCGCGTACGCGCCAGAACCAGAATACCCGAGGTATCTTTATCCAAACGGTGCACAAGCCGTGGTTTTTCATCAAAACCAAACTTCAAAGCCTCGGCCAGCCCGTCGACATGCTTCAGCTGCTTTGAGCCGCCCTGCGTCGGAAGCCCTGTCGGCTTGTTCAGCACGATCATCTGATCGTCTTTATACATCACGCAAGACTGGATCATCTTGGTGTCAGCCGCCGAAATCTTGCTCGGAGGCTCATATTCGGGCGCGGGCGTTTCAGGCAGCGGCGGTATGCGCACATTCTGGCCCTCTTCAACGCGGGTCGAGGTCTTCACCCGCCCACCTTCAACACGCAAATCACCCTTGCGGCACATCTTTTCGATCTGCCCCTGCTTGAGCATCGGAAAGCGCCGCTTCAACCAGCGGTCCAGACGCTGGTCGCCTTCGCCAGCCTCTACAGTAATCATTTGAACGCCGCTCATTGGAGGGCTCCTTTCATAAGGGTCATACCCGCAAACAGCGCGCCGATTGAGAACACCACAGACACCGCAACATATACCGCCGCCGCGCCGACCTGTCCCCGCTCATAGAGCGTGACGGCATCAAGCGAAAACGCCGAAAACGTCGTAAAGCCGCCAAGCAGCCCCGTCATCAACAAAGGCGCCAAGCGGGTCGCATCCTTCTGAGCCAAAAGCACCACAAGCGCGCCCATCGCAAGGCTACCAAGGACATTGACCACCAAGGTCGCCCAAGGAAAGCCATGGCCCAAAAATCGAACGGCCCCCACGCCAACCAAGTAACGCGCACTCGCGCCAAGGGCCCCGCCAAGAGCTACATGTAAAAGTGATGTCAACATGGGCGGTCTGTCTCAGGGGCGCGCCCCTTTGTCAAGTTTTGCCAGCTTTTTGCCGCGAAAGCCGCTGTTTTGCGAACCAATCGACCCGTTTTTTGAGTTCTCGTTCAAACCCGCGCTCAACAGGCTGATAAAGCACAGGCCGCTTCATAGTCTCGGGGAAGTAGTTTTGTCCCGAGAATCCGTTTTCCGCATCGTGGTCATAGGCATAGCCCGCGCCATAGCCCTGATCCGACATAAGCGATGTAGGTGCATTGAGGATATGCTTGGGTGGCGGCTCACTGCCAGTGCGCTTGGCCTCCTTACGTGCCCCCTTGTAAGCGACGTAGGCGGCGTTAGATTTTGGCGCGAGGGCCAGATAAATCACCGCTTGCGCCAGTGCGAGTTCCCCTTCTGGACTCCCAAGGCGCTCATAAGTCTGCCAGCTTTGCAAACAAACATCCTGCGCCTGCATGTCTGCCAGCCCGATGTCTTCCACCGCCATCCGCGTCAGGCGCCGCGCCAGAAACCGTGGGTCTTCCCCGCCTTCCAGCATCCGCGCAAACCAATAGAGCGCAGCGTCTGGGTCCGATCCGCGCACAGATTTGTGCAGCGCAGAAATCAGGTTGTAGTGCTCATCGCCCGATTTGTCGTATTTTGCCGCTCGCCGCATCAGCCGCTTGGCCAGCGCCTCGCGGTCAAGCTTCCCCGTAAGGCTCCAAGCATTGACCTGCTCAATCAAGCCAAGCAAAGCCCGCCCGTCGCCATCGGCCATCTCAAGCAATGCCTCACGCGCATGGCCATCAAGCGGCAACGCACGTCCCAGCTCCTTCTCGGCGCGCTGTGCAAGCTTCTCAAGATCAGCCAGCCCCAAGCGCTCCAACACCAAAACCTGCGCCCGCGACAGCAAAGCCGCATTCAGCTCAAAGCTTGGGTTTTCGGTTGTCGCACCGACAAGCAGGATCGTACCGTCCTCCATGAAGGGCAAAAAGCCGTCCTGCTGGGCTTTGTTGAAGCGATGGATTTCATCCACAAACAGAAGCGTTCCCTGTCCGTTGGCGTGCCTGTGCTTGGCCGCCTCAAAGACTTTCTTCAAGTCCGCGACACCCGAGAAGATTGCGCTGATCTGGACAAAATGCAGATCAGTTTCATCCGCCAAAAGCCGCGCAATCGTCGTCTTGCCCACACCAGGCGGCCCCCAAAAGACAAGCGAGGTCAGCGTGCCTGACGCCAGCATGACCGTCAGCGGTGCATCAGGGCCGATCACTTTAGGCTGACCGATCAATTCGCCAAGCGTCTTGGGCCGCAGCTTGTCTGCCAAGGGGCGTGGCCCCGCCTTCGCTCTGCCGCCTTCGGGCGCGCTGTCAAACAGATCCGCCATCTCAGAGCCTGAACTTGAGCTGAAGCGGCTTACCGCCCCGCACAATAAGCAAACCGAGCCAGCGGCCAGAGGCTTCAAGCTTACGCAGCGCCTCCCTTGTGTCTGAGACCCGCGCGCCGTTGATCTCAGCGATCACATCACCCGCGCGCAGACCTGCACGTGCGCCATAAGGCCCCGTTTCGGCCACAACCACACCATCGGAAGACAAAGGCAAACCAAACTGCGCCAAAACCCTCGGATTGATATTGATCAGCGTCACCTCAGGCATCGGCGTTTCATCGCCTGTCACCACAGGCGCGCGCGCAGGCACATCTGGCGCGCTCATCAATGTGACAGCACGGCTGTTGATCTCCTGCTCACGGAAAAATGTCACCTTCACATCTTCACCAATCCCGACAACGCTCATCCGAAAGATCATCTCAGACGGCGTGTTCACAGCCTGTTCATCGACTGACAAAATAACATCCCCCGCCGCGATCCCTGCCTTAAAGAACGGGCTCTCGCTGTGCATCTCTGTGATCATAATCCCGCTTGGAACCCGTAGCCCAATGCTCTCTGCAATATCGCCGTCCACAACTTGTCCGTTGATTCCCGCCCAAGGCCGTTCAAAACGCGTGTTGCCTGCTTCGGCCTGCTCCATGAACGCCTTCACAAGCTTCGCAGGAATCGCAAATCCGATACCATTTGAGCCACCCGAGCGGCTCACAATCCGCGTATTCACGCCAATCAAAGCGCCATTCACATCAATCAAAGCCCCACCCGAATTGCCCGGATTGATCGGCGCATCTGTCTGAATGAAATACCCACGCGCCGAGCCCATTGCCCCGCCAGAACGCGCCAAGCCCGACACAATCCCCGAGCTGACAGTCTGCCCAACACCAAACGGGTTCCCGATCGCCAGAACCAGTTCGCCAACATCGACAGTATCACTGTCACGCAGGCTGAGATGCGGCATGCCGCTCGCGTCCTCAAGCTGCAAAAGCGCCAAGTCGCTTTCCTCATCAGCAAGAACAACCCGCGCCTCAAATTCTCTGCGGTCATTGAGCACCACGCGAATATCTGTCGCCTCACCCACCACATGATAGTTTGAAACCACATACCCATCGCTCGACAGGATGACCCCCGAGCCAAGCGAATTTTGGACCCGCGGCTTCAGCTCGCCAAAGTTGCGAAACATATCGGCAAAGAGCGGATCATTCTGAAACGGGCTAGACCGCGTCTGCACCACGCGTTTGACGTATATATTCACAACAGCGGGCGCAGCGGCCTTCACAAGCGGCGCAAACCCGAGGCCAATCTCGGCTTGGCTCGTCGGCACACGCGTTTCGGCCAGCAGAGGCGCCGCTCCCAAAGCGAAGATCATCACAAAAAGTCTTAACATCGGCAGGCTCCTTCTTGCCCCATGATATGCGAAGCTCCAGAGCAGATTGCAAGCGCGCACAAAAAAAGCCCCCTGCTCTCGCAAGGGGCTTCTTCATGCGCAATTGCGCAAATTCTTATTCGGCAGCAGCGTCTTCAGCAGCAACGCGGGCTTTGTCGTTTGCGCCCTTTGCGTTGACGTCGCGCTCTACGAATTCGATGATCGCCATTGGCGCCATGTCACCATAGCGGAAGCCCGCTTTCATGATGCGCACATAGCCGCCTTGACGGTCTTTGTAGCGTGGGCCGAGGATTTCGAAAAGTTTCGCAACATAAGCGTCTTGCTTAAGTTGGCTTGCGGCCTGACGGCGCGCGTGCAGATCGCCGCGCTTGCCGAGCGTGATCAGCTTTTCGATGATCGGACGCAGTTCTTTTGCTTTTGGCAAAGTTGTTTTGATTTGCTCATGTTCGATGAGCGAGCCTGCCATGTTTGCAAAGAGCGCCTTGCGGTGCTCATGTGTGCGGTTCAGGCGGCGGTATCCACGTGCGTGACGCATAGTCTTCTCCTAAATGTGCTCTCTACGAGCGTTTTTGCTTTGTCTGGCGGCCGATGCGTGTCAGCCGCTCTCCTTGGGGCGGTATGCCCAGTAGTAAGCAAGGTGCGCAGCCAGTGCGCACCCTACTAATTCTTAAAAGGCGTCTTCGAATTTCTTCGCCAGATCTTCGATATTGTCTGGTGGCCAGTCTTCTACGTCCATGCCGAGGTGCAAGCCCATGCCCGAAAGCACTTCCTTGATCTCGTTCAGCGACTTGCGGCCAAAGTTTGGCGTGCGCAGCATTTCGGCTTCGGTTTTCTGGATCAGATCGCCGATGTAAACGATGTTGTCGTTCTTCAGGCAGTTTGCCGAACGAACAGACAGTTCCAGCTCGTCCACTTTCTTCAGGAGAAGTGGGTTGAACTCGAGACCATCGTCTTCTTCCTGACGGCCAGCGGCCTCAGGCTCATCGAAGTTCACGAAGATAGAAAGCTGGTCTTGCAAGATGCGCGCAGCATAAGCCATCGCGTCATCAGGCGTCACCGAGCCGTCTGTTTCGATTTTCATCGTGAGTTTGTCATAGTCCAGAACCTGACCTTCACGTGTGGGCTGAACGTCATAGCTGACGCGCTTCACAGGTGAGAAGATCGCATCGATCGGCATAAGGCCGATAGGCGCGTCTTCTGGCTTGTTCTTATCCGCAGCCACATAGCCTTTGCCAGTGTTGACAGTCAGCTCCATGTAGAGATCGGCGCCATCATCAAGGTGGCAGATCAGGTGGTCACGGTTCAGGATTTCGATACCAGCGCTGTCAGAAATGTCACCGGCAGTGACAACACCTGGGCCTTTGGCATTGATAGAAACACGCTTTGGGCCTTCGACGTCCATACGAACGGCGACGCCTTTGAGGTTCAAGACGATGTCGGTGACGTCTTCACGCACACCAGCAACACTTGAGAACTCGTGCAATACGTTGTCGATCTGTACCGACGTAATGGCCGCGCCTTGCAGCGAGCTCATCAGAATACGGCGCAGGGCGTTGCCGAGCGTCAGACCAAAGCCACGCTCAAGCGGCTCTGCAACCAGCGTCGCCTGACGCGACGGGTCGTTGCCTGGCTTTACATCAAGCTGTGTCGGCTTGATCAGTTCCTGCCAATTCTTATGGATCATGCGTCCCTCCATTCCTGCGTGTTGTCCCATGTCCTAAAGACACACGCGCCCGAGGCTAAAATGACGTTATGGGGCCGCGCAGAATGCACAGCCCCAAAGAGTAGATTGCTTATACGCGGCGACGCTTTGGTGGGCGGCAGCCGTTGTGTGCCATAGGCGTCACGTCACGGATCGACGTGATGTTGAAGCCAACAGCCGCCAACGCACGGAGCGCTGATTCACGGCCAGAGCCTGGGCCCTGAACTTCAACTTCAAGCGTCTTGACGCCGTGCTCTTGTGCCTTGCGGCCTGCATCTTCAGCAGCCATCTGCGCCGCATAAGGCGTAGACTTACGTGAGCCCTTAAAGCCCATTGTGCCTGAAGAAGACCATGCAATTGCGTTGCCTTGAACATCCGAGATCAGGATCTTGGTGTTGTTGAAGGACGAGTTAACATGCGCCACACCTGTGGCGATGTTCTTGGAGACCTTACGCTTGGTGCGTTTTGTATCACGTGCCATTGATTAAACCCTCCCTTATTTCTTCTTGCCGGCGATTGCTTTCGCCGGGCCTTTACGGGTGCGCGCATTGGTATGCGTGCGCTGACCACGAACAGGCAAGTTGCGGCGGTGACGAAGACCACGGTATGAGCCAAGGTCCATTGCGCGCTTGATGTTCATAGAGGTCTCACGGCGAAGATCGCCTTCAACCATGTAGTTCGCATCGATGTGCTCACGAACAGCCAATACTTCGGCGTCGGAAAGCTCGTTAATACGACGTGTGGCATCAATGCCAACAGCTTCGCAGATGGCTTTGGCAGAAGTGTTACCAATACCAGTGATATATGTGAGGGCGATCGGGACCCGTTTATTGGTCGGGATGTTTACGCCGGCGATACGTGCCATACGTCTTTTGTCCTTTCGTTGCGGGTCCGTAATTCCAGACCCTTTTTTCACAACGTAGGCCCGAAGCATTTGCTCGGGCCGCAGCTGAATTCGAGGTGATGCGATTCTACCTGGGGGCGACCCGAACCAGAATCAAACTCAATTAAGAGATAGGGCGTCTTAGGAGTGTTTCAGTGGGGCGTCAACCCCTCTGAAAGAGGCAAAGCCGACTTACGCCAAAGCCTTCGCAATATCAGCCTTAACAGCCTCGATCTCGCCAAGCCCATCAACAGAGGTCAGCTGGCCTTTAGCATAGTAATAGCCAATCAGCGGCGCTGTCTGTTTGTAGTACGCCATGAGGCGAACCTTGAGGCTTTCGGCGTTGTCGTCTGCACGCGCTTCGCCACCGGCGGCGACAGCTTCGGCAGCACGGTTGAGGATACGCTCAACGAGCACCTCATCATTGACCTGCATTTCGATCACTACATCAAGGCTCTCGCCTTTCTCGTCGAGAAGATCCGCCAAAGCGTCAGCCTGAGGCAACGTGCGTGGGAAGCCATCAAAAATGAAACCACCCTTTTTATCGCCTTCAAGCTTCTCGCGAATAAGGCCAATCACGATCTCGTCGGTGACAAGCTCTCCCGCATCCATGATAGCGGCAACTTTTTTACCCATCTCGGTGCCCGAAGTCTTCGCCTCACGGAGCATGTCGCCTGTCGAGAGCTGAATCATATTGCGCTCTTCAACAAGTTTTGCTGCTTGCGTGCCTTTGCCGGCTCCGGGTGGTCCGAGTAGGATAATATTCATCGCCGTGTAGTCCCTTTACGTTTGCGCTTCCGGCCCTTGCCAGAAAGCTGCGATCTTTCGATCAAACCTTCATATTGGTGCGCAAGCAAGTGGCTCTGCACTTGCTGGATTGTGTCCATAGTCACGGACACAACAATCAGCACCGATGTGCCGCCAAAATAGAACGGAATTGTGAATTGACCACGCAGAAACTCAGGAAGGAGACAAACTGCCGCAAGGTAAGCCGCACCAAGCACCAGAATACGGTTCACGACATACTCCAGATACTCCGCCGTTTTCTTGCCGGGGCGCACACCGGGGACAAAGCCGGACTGGTTCTTGAGATTGTCCGCAACTTCATCAGGCTTGAAGCTCACATTGAACGTATAAAAATACGCAAAAAACACGATCATGCCCGCGAAGAACAAAAGGTAAAGCGGCTGACCTGGGCCAAAGAACGCCAAGAGCCAAGACATCACTGGGCCAGTTGACCCCTGTGCGCTGAACGTACTGATCGTTGTTGGAAGCAAAAGAAGCGAGCTCGCGAAGATCGCAGGAATAACACCCGCAGGGTTAACCTTGACAGGCAAGTGGCTTGAGCCGCCGTCATACATCTTCATGCCAACTTGGCGGCGCGGATATTGGATGTGGATCTTGCGCAGGGCGCGCTCCATGAACACCACAAACATAATCGTGCCAACAACCATCAAGATCACAGCAATAAGAACTGTTGGGCTGATTGCGCCAGAGCGACCTTGGCTAAAGAACTGCGCCAAAGCAGCAGGCACTTCGGCAATGATGCCAACGAAAATAATAAGTGAAATCCCGTTGCCAATCCCGCGTGCAGTGATCTGCTCACCGAGCCACATCAGGAACATCGTGCCGCCGATCAGCGTCACCATGCAAGAGGTCACAAAGAACCAATAGGGCAGATCCGGCTGCACAAGATCGCCGCCAAAAATACTCACAGCAAGCCCGTAGGACTGCAGAGTTGCCAGAGCAACTGTCCCGAAGCGTGTGTATTGGTTGATTTTTTTACGGCCCTGTTCGCCCTCTTTTTTCAACTGCTCCAGTGCAGGAACCATCGACGTCAGAAGCTGAACAATAATGCTCGCGGAGATATAAGGCATAATGCCGAGCGCAAAGATGCCCATCCGTCCGAGCGCACCGCCCGTAAACATCGAGACCATCCCGCCGATGCCCTGCCCAGCCTGCTCCATAAACTCACGAAGCGCCGCGCCGTCGATGCCCGGTACGGGAATAAACGTGCCAAGGCGATAAACGATCAGCAAACCAAGGGTGAAAAGGATACGCGAGCGCAGATCAGAAGCTTTAAAAAGCGTCCCCCAGCTCGTGTTGGCGGCCATTTGTTCTGCGGCGGATACCATTAGGGTCTCTCTTATGCATGAACGCCGCCTGCGCATTTTCCAAGCACAGGCGGCGTTTTGGGAAAACTTGTAAGGGTATGTAAGGCGCTTAGGCGCGCCTCACAACCTCTTATTCTGCCGCTGCCGCGACCGTTACCTTGAGTGAGCCACCTGCTTTTTCAACTGCGTCGATCGCAGCTTTAGAAGCGCCTGTGACTTCGAGGTTCAACTTGGCAGTGATCTCGCCCTTCGCCAGAACGCGCACACCGTCGAGCACGCGACGCACGAGGCCGCTTGCAACGAGTGCTTCTTCTGTGATGGCCGCTGATGCATCAAGCTTCTTCTCGTCCACAAATTTCTGGATGAGACCAAGGTTGATAACAGCAAATTTCTTACGGTTTGGCTTGTTGAAGCCACGCTTTGGCAAGCGTTGGTAGAGCGGCATTTGGCCGCCTTCAAAGCCTTTGATCGCCACACCTGAACGTGACTTTTGACCCTTGATACCACGGCCACCGGTCTTACCAGTGCCGGAGCCTGGACCACGGCCAATACGTTTGCGGGCTTTTGTTGCGCCAGCGTTGTCGCGCAGTTCGTGAAGTTTCATGTCGCTTCTCCTAGCCGGAAGCGCCCCCGAAGCGGTAATGGGCGAACACGGCGTTTCTTGATTTTGATTCTGCAGCCATTATTGGCCACTCGCGGCGTATAGACAGATAGAGGTCACAGCGCAAGCCCCTCACGCGCCCGCAACGCGTGCCCATTGACATATCCCTTCCCTTCCCCCATATCCCCCTCAGCACAACCGAGCCCGCCGCGTGAGCGGGCCCGCGCATCATGGCGCTGATCGGAGTGCAAACTTTCCCAACGGTTCCCATTTCACGCGGGGGGTCACACGCCATAGGCGATGTGCGGCAATTCGGCTGTATTTCTTCTTTGGCGTCACCCACGAGTGAGGCGCAGCCCAGTATTAGGGCTTCGGCGCACTTATGCGCGCTTTTGGCGCGTGACATACAAAGGATATCCATCTTGGATTTTGACATGCTGGGCCTTCCCGCCCGCCTTTCGACAAACCTGCAAGAGCTTGGCCTCACAGAGCCCACGCCCATTCAGGCCAAAGCCATCCCCCACGCCATGAACGGCCGTGACGTGCTCGGCCTCGCCCAAACGGGCACAGGCAAAACAGCCGCCTTCTCCCTGCCCATCCTGACAGCCATTGGCCGTATGGAAGGCAAGCCAGCGCCCAAGTCCGTGCGCGGCCTTATCCTTGCGCCAACGCGTGAGCTGGCCAAACAAATTCAGGAAGCCATGATCGGCTTCGCCAAAGGCACAGGCACACGGATCAACCTCGTCATCGGCGGTGCCTCCCTCAATGTGCAGGCCAATAAGCTTGAGCGCGGCACAGATATTCTCGTCGCGACACCCGGCCGTCTGCTTGATCTGATCGATCGTCGCGCCGTGCGCCTTGACGAAGCGCGCTTCCTCGTTCTCGATGAAGCTGACCAAATGCTTGATCTCGGTTTTATCCACGCATTGCGCAAAATCGCGACACTTCTGCCCAAAGAGCGCCAGACCATGCTATTCTCGGCCACTATGCCGAAAAACATGAACGAGATCGCCAACGCCTACCTGACCGATCCGATCCGTGTGGAAACAGCCCCTCCCGGCAAACCCGCTGATAAAATTGACCAATCAGTTCACTTCGTGTCCCAAGCAGCCAAGCCTGCCCTGCTCATCGAGCACCTCGGCAAGCACCCAGACGAAGCAGCGCTAGTCTTCGGACGCACAAAGCACGGCTCCGAAAAGCTGAAGAAAAAGCTCGAAGCGGCGGGCTTTGCCGCCGACAGCATCCACGGCAACAAAAGCCAGGGCCAGCGCGAACGTGCAATCAAAGCCTTCAAAGAGGGCAAGGTTAAAGTTCTCGTCGCCACAGACGTCGCCGCACGCGGCATCGACATCCCGACTGTGCGCTACGTTTACAACTACGAGCTGCCCAATGTCGCGGACAACTATGTGCACCGCATCGGCCGTACAGCGCGCGCAGGTCGTGATGGCAGCGCGGTCGCGTATTGCTCGCCAGAAGAGATCGGTGAATTGAAAGATATTCAGAAGCTCATCGGCAAGGATATCCCTGTTGAAGGCAAAGCCTCATGGGCCGCCGAACTTCTTGAAAAAACCAAAGCAGGCGCAAAGCGCCCCAACGGCGGCGGAGGCGGTCGTGGTCGTGGCGGTAAAGCTGGCGGTGGCGGCGGCGGCCGTGGTCGCGGCAAGCCCGGTGGCGGAGCCGCCAACGCGGGCGGCGGTGGCGGCAAGCCCCAACAGCGCAGACGCCGCCCGTCTAACGCAGCCTAAGTAATCAAAACGCCCCGAGGTTCATCCTTCGGGGCGTTTTTCTTTCAGCCCTCTGCTGCGTAGCTTCCGCTTTCGTCGTGCACTTCCTCGCCCGTCAATGCGGGGGTGAAGACGCAAACAAGCCGCAAGTCGCCCTTGAGAGCGCGCAAGATATGCCGCTCATGAGCATTGAGCACATAAACGCTTCCTGCCGCCAACGGCCAGACACGCCCCGTCGAGACCTCTTCGACTTCGCCCTCACCCGCGATGCAATAGTTTGTCTCGACATGGTTCTTATACTCAAGCTCAAGCGCCGCCCCTTCGCTCACCAAAGTGTCGTGCAACGAATAGCCCAGCCCGTCCGCTGCCAACAGGATGCGACGGCTTTCCCAGCCTTCGCCCGCAGCATGAGCTTTAGTGCCGAGGATGTCTTTGAGATGTTTCACAATCATAGCGCACTCCGTTTGACCCGACCTTAGCGTCCCATCACGACAGCGCAAAAGAAAACGCCCTCAGCTGGGCTGAGGGCGCTCTCTATTTCGAAAGACAGGCGTTAGCCGATCAGGGCACTTAGCCCTTTTCTTCAATGATCGTTACAAGATGCGGGATCTTGTTGACCATTCCACGTACGGAAGGAGTGTCTTCCAGTTCGCGGGTCTTGTGCATTTTGTTGAGGCCCAGGCCAATCAGCGTTTCACGCTGTTTTGCGGGGCGACGGATCGGAGAGCCGATCTGTTTGACAACGATTGTTTTTGTCATGTGCTTATCTCCTTACGCGTCTTGCGCTTCAGCAGCTGGGGCATCTTCACGCTTGAGGATGTCAGCTACTTTTTTGCCACGACGCTGTGCAACCATACGTGGGCTGCTTTCGCTTTGCAGACCATCGATTGTGGCGCGGATCATGTTGTAAGGGTTTTGCGAACCGATAGACTTCGCAACAACATCCTGAACACCGAGCATTTCGAAGACGGCACGCATTGGACCACCGGCGATGATACCAGTACCCTGTGGGGCTGTCCGCATAACCACTTTACCAGCGCCATGACGGCCTGATGTGTCGTGGTGCAAAGTGCGGCCTTCGCGCAGTGGAACGCGGATCATCTGGCGCTTCGCTTGCTCTGTGGCTTTGCGGATCGCTTCAGGAACTTCTTTGGCTTTACCTTTGCCAAAGCCGACGCGGCCTTTTTGGTCGCCAACAACGACGAGGGCGGCGAAACCAAAGCGCTTACCACCTTTTACTGTTTTTGAAACACGGTTGATCGCAACCAAGCGGTCTGCGAATTCTGGTGCTTCCTCACGTTCGCGGCGTGGGCCGCGACGGTTTTCACGTTCTGCCATGAGGCAATTCCTTCAATTGGTGGCGCGCTTATCACGCCGTTTGTTTCAACCCTAGTGGGTGCAAGAAGCACCCCTGAGTCATCGGGGCGGCGACGGGCGCCGCCCACAAGTCTTAGATTTTCAAACCGCCTTCACGCGCAGCTTCGGCCAAGGCCTTCACTTTGCCGTGGAAGAGGAAGCCACCGCGGTCGAAGTATGCTACTTCCACGCCGGCTTTTTTCGCACGTTCGGCAATCGCCGCGCCAACTTTCGTTGCCGCTTCGAGGTTGTTCTTGCCGACAACACCAAGTGCTTTTTCGAGCGTCGATGCTGCAGCGACTGTTACGCCGTTTACATCGTCGATCAGCTGCACGCTGATGTTTTTGTTTGAACGGTGAACAGACAAGCGCATCTTGCCGCTGTTTACCTTGCGAAGTTTGTTCCGGACGCGCATGCGGCGCTTCAGAAACAGGGTTCTTTTGCTGTTTGCCATTATGCTGGTCCTTACTTCTTCTTGCCTTCCTTGCGGAAGATATACTCGTCTTTGTATTTGATGCCTTTGCCTTTGTAGGGCTCTGGCTTGCGGTATTCACGGATGTTTGCCGCGACTTGACCAACGAGTTGTGCATTATCACCTTCAATGATGATCTCGGTCTGCTTAGGGCAGGTTACCGTGACACCTTCAGGCACTTCATAGTTTACGTCGTGGCTAAGACCGAGCATCAACTTGAGTGTTTTTGCATCCGTCATAGAGGCACGATAACCAACACCGTTGATTTCGAGCTCTTTCTTAAAGCCAACGCTTACGCCTGTGACCATGTTGGCCACAACAGTGCGGCTCATGCCCCACTGCTGGCGCGCGCGCTTAGAGTTTCCACGCGGTGTGATTTTGACTACGTTTTCTTCAACAGTCAGTGTCACATCGTCCGTCGCAGTGAACGTTTGTGTCGCTTTCGGGCCTTTCACTTCAATGGTCTGACCCGAGAGAGTCGCAGTCACACCGGAAGGCAGATCGACAGGTTTTTTACCAATACGAGACATATTCCCCTCCTTAGAAGACTGTGCAGAGCACTTCGCCGCCAACTTTGGCATTGCGTGCAGCTGCGTCCGACATCACGCCCTTAGACGTGCTGACAATCGACACACCAAGGCCCTGACGGACTTCGGGGATGTCATTGGCGCTCATGTAAACGCGGCGGCCAGGCTTTGAAACCCTCTTAAGCTCACGAATTACAGGAATGCCTTCATAATACTTGAGGCTGATTTCAAGTGCTGGGTGGCCGTCGGCGCCCGTAACTTTTTCGTAGCCACGGATATAGCCTTCGTCAGCCAGTACATCGAGTACCCAAGCACGCAACTTAGATGCAGGCGTCATCACTGTGGACTTGCCGCGCATTTGTGAGTTGCGGATGCGTGTGAGCATATCGGCGATAGGATCGTTCATGTTATGCTCTCCTTACCAGCTCGATTTAACCATGCCGGGGATCTGGCCGTTTGAGCCGAGTTCCCGAAGCATGATCCGCGAAACCTTCAGCTTACGGTAGTAAGCGTGAGGGCGGCCTGTCAGCTGGCAACGGTTGTGCAAGCGTGTGGCCGAGCTGTTGCGCGGAAGTTTTGCAAGCGCGAGAGAAGCGCGGAAACGCTCTTCCATAGGCTTGCTTTGGTCACTGATGATCTCTTTGAGAGCAGCGCGTTTAGCGGCGAATTTCTCCACCAGCTTTTGGCGCTTAACTTCGCGAGCTACCATTGATTTCTTAGCCATTGTCTCTTTCCTCCCGCGGATCAGCTGTTGAAGGGCATGTTGAAAGCTTTCAACAGGCTCTTGGCTTCCGCGTCGGTCTTTGCGGTTGTGGCAATAACGATGTCCATACCCCAGTTTTCGTCGACTTTATCAAAGTCGATTTCTGGGAAAACGATGTGCTCTTTGAGACCCATGGCATAGTTGCCACGGCCGTCAAAGCTCTTGCCAGATACGCCGCGGAAGTCGCGGATACGTGGCATAGCAATCGTGATCAGACGATCCATGAATTCGTACATACGCGCGCCGCGCAGGGTCACTTTCGCGCCCATTGGCATGCCTTCACGAACGCGGAAACCCGCGATGGAGTTCTTCGCAATGGTCATAACAGCCTGTTGACCAGCGATCAGCGTGAGATCTTCCACGGCTGACTTGGCTTTTTTGCTGTCTTTTACGGCGGCACGGCCACAGCCGATGTTCAGAACGATTTTTTCGAGTGCAGGTGTCTGCATCGCGTTCTTATAGCCGAACTCCTCTTTCAGAGCGGCACGAATTGTCGTGTCATAAAGCTCTTTGAGGCGTGGGGTGTAGGTTGCTGTATCAAGCATCGATCACGTCCCCCGTGGTCTTGGCGTAACGAACCTTCTTGTCGCCTTCAATTTTGAAGCCAACGCGAGTCGCTTTGCCATTTTTGTCAAGAATTGCCAGATTGCTGAGCTGGATTGGCATCGCTTTCGGGATGCGGCCACCTTGGCTTGTCTGAGTTTGCTTGGTGTGGCGGATCGCCATGTTCACACCGTCAACCAGTGCTTTACCGGCTTTAGGGTCGATAGACGTGATAACGCCCTCTTTGCCCTTATCTTTGCCAGTCAGAACAGTGACCTTGTCACCTTTTTTCAACTTTGCAGCCATCTTACAGCACCTCCGGCGCGAGTGAGATGATTTTCATGAAGTTCTTGGCGCGCAGCTCACGAACAACTGGCCCGAAGATACGGGTGCCGACAGGCTCGTTGTTGTTGTTGAGGATAACGGCCGCGTTACGGTCAAAGCGGATCGCTGTGCCGTCATCGCGACGAACTTCTTTGGCCGTACGAACGACGACAGCTTTACGCACGTCACCCTTCTTTACGCGACCGCGTGGGATGGCTTCCTTAACGGATACGACGATAATATCGCCGACCGAAGCGTAACGACGCTTGGAACCACCCAGAACCTTGATGCACTGAACTCGGCGAGCGCCTGAGTTGTCAGCAACATCCAGATTTGTTTGCATCTGGATCATATGGTTTCTCCTGACCTATGGGGGGCCGATGCGTGGCCTTTTCCCCAGGGTTTCTAATATTGGTTGCTCTAAAGGCTTACGCCTCCAGAATTTCCCAACGTTTGGTTTTTGAACGGGGCGCACATTCGACGATCCGCACTTGGTCACCTACGTTGTAGGCGTTCTTCTCATCGTGAGCCCGGTACTTCTTGGACTTACGGATTGTCTTCTTCAGAACAGGGTGTGTGAAGCGACGTTCAACAGAAACCGTTACGGTTTGCTCGTTTTGGTTGCTTGTTACTACGCCTGTGAGGATACGCTTTGGCATAACTCAGGCTCCCTTATTCTGCAGCCGCAGCAGCGGCTTTTTCGTTGAGGATTGTCAGCACGCGGGCTGTTGTCCGCTTCACTTCACGCACACGTGCAGTGTTTTCCATTTGGCCTGTGGCCGACTGGAAGCGCAGGTTGAAGCTTTCTTTCTTGAGGTTTGACAGCTCTTCTTTGAGCTGGTCAACCGACTTGTCACGCAGGTCTGATGCGTTCATGGTTATTTCCTTTTTCAACATCACTGGTAGGCCGCAAGCAAGCGTGACCCTGATTCCAGTGGAGTTCATGGGTAGAAGTGGGCCGTATAGGCTCCTTTTGGTGTGCTGGCAAGCCCTATCGGGAAAAGCTTTTGCGCCTGTCCCTCAAGAGTTCAGATAGCCCGCAAAGAGTGAGACAAACGCCCCGACATGGACAACCATAATCGCACGGTCCTTCCACATCACTCCAACGGCAAACCAAAGAAAGATACCAATAAAGAAAGCAAACACATTCCACGGCACAATATTCAGCCCCGTAAGACCATAGCCAACAAGCTGGACGGCAGTGGCAACCCACTTCACAACATCGACAGTTTTCACAAGAGTCCTTTCGCGCAGGCCCTCTGGCCCAGAGCTTAGGCTCCTATCTCACACATATTTAAGCCACAAGAGGCTTCATGCGCTTGCTGATATAGCGCCGCGTGCTGCGGTAATGCCCTGCCCCAGCAGCTTCCGCCCAGCGGCCCATGCTCCAGTTGTTGCGTACACCTTTCATAGGGCAGCCGTAGAGCGCAGTGTCGTCAAGCTCTTCCACCAGCCCCATCAGGCGCTCATGCGCAGACCCGAGCAATGTCCGCGTCTCAGGCCAGCTCAGCTCTTCTTGCCATGTGCGCAATGTGGTCGGATTAAATTTCAGATCACGCGAGCAGTATTTCTTGGGCGGGCCGTCGCGTCCTGCCTGTCCATCAGCATACCAGCCAAGCACAAGCCCGATCGCCAGCGCGCCATGCGCCACAACATCTTTGATAGACTGGCCGTCAGCATCCAACCTTTCCGCCACATCATCAGGCACACATTCCAGGGTGAGCATAAGCTTGCTCCACTCCGCCCGAGAGATACCAACAAGATCAACCTTTGTTTGAGCTACGCGCATATTACCACCCCTTAAACACGACTCATATTGAAATTTTCGCAGGTATTTACACACTGTACAATCGAATCTGGCACAACGTTGGCGCTCTACGCGGATATTGGCCTAGTGGCTCAACACGTTATGACCAGCTCCTTCCGCAGCCGTGCATTTAGGTTCTTGTCATCACTGCTTCATATCCCGAAGCCTCTTTCGGACATATTTTAAAGCCAGTCGGAGATGACTTGGTCCAGCGGCCTCGGCCCAACGCCCCGTGCTCCAACTGTTGTGTGAGCCCGCCATCGGCCCGCCATAAAGCTGCGCATCACTCAGGGTATCAATGAGCGCGACAAGTTCTTCCTGCGCAGCGTCAAGCCGCGCCAATGCTTCCGGCCAAGACACATCCTTCTCACGCTGACGCAGAGCCAAGCTATAGCGCTTCAAATCGCTCCGACGGTAGCTTTTCTTGGGAAAAAGCGCGTCGAGCGTCTCCCAACCGTCATGATAGCACCTTAAAAACAAACCGATCCAATGTGCACGATGCACCACAACATCTTTGATGCTGAAGCCCTCTTCGTCTGGCAAAACGGCCAACTCTTCGGGAAGATCTTTCAAGAGCGGGTAAATCCGATCCCACTCCTTAGCCGTGACTTTCATCAGTTCTGATTTGTTATGTGCTGCAGCCATTCTTCCCTCCTGATCGCATACCGCACACTATAATCATTCTAAACTACTTGGTCCTTGCCATAGATCATATACGCTGGTCCTTTTTGATGTCTCAGGATATCAAATCCTCATGTCAGATATAGAATCCCTCTTCGTGACCCGCCTCTACCGTGCCGCCCTGTCAGAGCACGGACCCGCCATCAATCCAGACGAGCTGGAAAGCTCCTGCTACGGCATTGCTGATGATGACGAGGCAGGCCAGCAATGGTGCGAAGACAATGGCTACCCAGGCTACACCTCTTACGCCTCGCTCACAGACCTTGGCTGGCGCTCGCCTGTGTTTGCCGATCTGATCACATCGCTTGATCTACACGTTGCGGCCTTCGCGAAAGCGCTGGAGCTGGACCTCGGGGACGGCAAGCTTGAGCTTGAAGACCTCTGGATCAACATCCTCCCCGAAGGCGGGATGCACTCCTCTCATATCCACCCCCACTCAGCCATCAGCGGGACAACCTATGTCGCCATGCCAGACGGCGCGTCAGCCCTCAAGCTGGAAGACCCCCGTTCCGCCCGCATGATGGCCGCACCGCCGCGTCTCAAAACAGCAGGCCGCGACGCACAGACATTTGTCTACGCCGCGCCAAAAGTCGGTGATGTGCTCCTCTGGGAAAGCTGGCTGCGCCACGAAGTCCCGATGAACATGTCCGAAGACGACCGGATCAGCGTCTCATTCAATTACAAATGGTCATGACGGTCTAATCGGGGACACGGTGACAGTTTCACAAGAATTGTTTCCAAATTCCCGATTTTCGCCACATTCCTAGGTGATTGTCTCTCAAAATAAGATTTGAAGAGGCAGTCTACCCATGATCACCCTGAAGCACACCGCGCTTTCCGTTCTCGCGCTCACAGCTCTCTCAGCCTGTGGAAGCATTCACGAAAGCCCGACGCGCAGCCAAGCCACGCCGATGGCCTTCGCCGCGTCGTCGCAATACGCAGAAATTGACGCGCAGGCCGCAAGCCTCAACCGTATGGCGGATGAGCTGGTGCGCAAGTCCACAGGCAAAGGAGCCGTAATCGGTGCTTCACTGGGCTGTGGGCTCGGCCTGATTTCAGCCAGCAGCGCACAGAAGTGCGTTACAGGCGCAGTGGCGGGCGGTGTTGTCGGCGCGGTTGTCGGCCACGAGCACGGCAAACGCAAAGTTGCCGCACGCGTTGCCCAAGTCTCCAAACAAGAGCTGTCAAACACCCTGCTCGATGCGGGCAAACAACTCAGCGAGATCAAACAGACCCTCCCCCAAGTGCTCGCTCAGCAAAACGCCGAGCTGGCGCGCCTCAAACAACAAAAGGCCGCCAACGCACTCTCCCAAGAAGAGTATGACGCCCGCTTCAACGCCATCCGCGACGCCCGCGCCGCTCTTGCTGCTGCGCTCTCAGAAAGTGCCGACAAGGCCCGCGTCTCCGCAGACAACCTCGGCACAGCCGCCTCCCAAGGCCAGTCAGGCCTCATGTGGCACATCGGCGAAGCCAAACGCCTTGAAGACGACAGCATGTCCACACGCTCCCAGATCACCCTACTCTGAGCGCTCCCGCGCGCAGCGTCTGAAGCCCCCACAAAGCAAAGCCCCCGCGCGATCACTCGCACGGGGGCTTTTTTATCTTAGCTCTGTCCGAAAGCGCCTAGGCGCTTCCGAGCTGCTTACCAATCTTCGCGTACAACAACGCGTGATTTGATCGGCAGCTTCATAGCCGCAAGGCGGAGCGCTTCGCGTGCAATATCCTCGTCGACACCGTCGATTTCAAACATAACACGACCAGGCTTAACCTTGGCAGTCCAACGGTCCACAGAACCCTTACCTTTACCCATACGAACTTCGATGGGCTTGGCTGTGACAGGCACATCCGGGAAGATACGGATCCAGACACGGCCCTGACGCTTCATGTGACGCGTCATGGCACGACGAGCTGCTTCGATCTGGCGGGCTGTTACGCGCTCAGGCTCGAGAGCCTTAAGACCGTATGTCCCGAAGTTCAGATCGGAGCCGCCTTTCGCAAGACCTTTGATCCGGCCTTTGTGCTGCTTGCGGAATTTAGTGCGCTTTGGTTGAAGCATATCCCAGCCCCCCCTTAACGACGGCCGCCAGCACCACGAGGTGCAGGGCCATCTTGGAATTGTTGCGCGCGACGATCATGAGCCTGTGGATCGTGTTCCATGATCTCGCCTTTGAAGATCCAGACTTTGATGCCGATGATGCCATATGCTGTCATGCCTTCGGCGTGAGCATAGTCGATATCCGCACGCAGTGTGTGAAGCGGAACGCGACCTTCGCGGTACCATTCGGTCCGCGCGATTTCCGCGCCACCCAAACGGCCAGCAACGTTGATACGAATACCAAGCGCGCCCATACGCATTGCGTTCTGAACGCTGCGCTTCATAGCACGGCGGAAAGACACACGGCGCTCGAGCTGCTGGGCAATGCTCTCGGCAACGAGAGCAGCGTCCATCTCTGGCTTGCGCACTTCAACGATGTTGAGGTGAAGCTCGCTGTTTGTGAGCGTGGCAATCTTCTTGCGGAGCGTCTCGATGTCCGCGCCTTTCTTGCCAATGATCACACCAGGGCGTGCTGTGTGGATCGTCACGCGGCACTTTTTGTGCGGACGTTCGATGATCACACGGGCGATGCCCGCTTGCTTGCACTCTTTGCCAACGAACTCACGGATTTTGAGGTCTTCAAGAAGAAGATCGCCAAAGTCTTTTGTGTTCGCAAACCAGCGGCTATCCCATGTACGGTTAACCTGAAGGCGCATGCCAATCGGATTTACTTTGTTACCCATTATGCTTGCTCCTCTACCTGACGCACCAAGATTGTGAGCTCTGAGAACGGCTTGACGATCTTGCCAAAGCGTCCACGAGCCCGTGGCCGGCCACGTTTCATGATCAGGTTTTTGCCCACATAGGCCTCAGCAACGATGAGATCATCAACGTCGAGGTTGTGGTTGTTTTCAGCATTGGCAATCGCCGACTGAAGACATTTTTTCACGTCTTCCGCGATCCGTTTCTTAGAGAAAGTCAGGTCCGTGAGGGCCTTGTCAACTTTCTTGCCGCGGATCATGGCTGCGACGAGGTTCAGTTTTTGCGGGCTGGTACGGAGCATGCGCAGTTTTGCCATTGCTTCGTTGTCTGCCACGCGGCGGGGATTTTTATCCTTGCTCATGGCTTACTTCCGCTTCGCTTTTTTGTCAGCAGCATGGCCATAATAGGTGCGTGTTGGTGAATACTCACCAAACTTCTGACCGATCATGTCTTCTGTGACGTTTACAGGAATGTGCTTCTGGCCGTTGTAGACACCGAACGTGAGACCCACGAACTGTGGCAGGATCGTCGAACGACGCGACCAGATCTTGATGACTTCGTTACGGCCGCTCTCGCGTGTCGCTTCGGCTTTCTTAAGCACGTAAGCATCCACAAAGGGGCCTTTCCAAACAGAGCGTGACATATGTTACCGCCCCTTCTTCTTGGCGTGACGCGAGCGGATAATAAGCTTGCTTGACGCTTTGTTCTTGTTGCGAGTGCGAGCACCCTTCGTTGGCTTACCCCAAGGTGTCACTGGGTGACGACCACCTGAAGTCCGGCCTTCACCACCACCGTGGGGGTGATCGATCGGGTTCATAACAACACCACGAACGCTCGGACGCTTGCCTTTGTGGCGCATACGGCCGGCTTTACCGAAGTTCTGGTTTGAGTTGTCAGGGTTTGAAACAGCACCAACAGTGGCCATGCATTCCTGACGCACCATGCGAAGCTCGCCCGAGCTCAGACGGATCTGAGCGTAGCCACCATCGCGGCCAACGAACTGTGCATATGTGCCGGCTGCGCGTGCAATCTGCCCGCCCTTGCCTGGCTTCATTTCGATGTTGTGAATGATCGTGCCGATCGGCATGCCAGAGAAAGGCATTGCGTTGCCTGGCTTGATGTCAGCTTTGGCTGAGGAGATGATCTTGTCACCAACGGCCAGACGCTGAGGCGCAAGCACATAAGCCTGCTCACCATCTTCATATTTCACAAGAGCGATAAACGCGGTCCGGTTCGGGTCATATTCGATCCGTTCAACCGTGGCTGCAATGTCCAGCTTGTTGCGTTTGAAATCTACGATACGGTAGAGGCGTTTCGCCCCACCACCACGACGACGTGATGTAATGCGTCCGGTGTTGTTCCGGCCACCCGATTTCGTCAGACCCTCGGTGAGGGCTTTGACGGGGCGTCCTTTCCAGAGCTCCGAACGGTCAATCAGCACCAACCCACGTTGGCCCGGCGTCGTCGGTTTATACGACTTAAGTGCCATGCTTTCTGTCTTCCGTTAAGCAAGGTCGGGTTGCCCCGACCAGTATGTTTCGAGCTTTGTTTGGCTCGGTCTTTTAGGGCCCCGAAGGTCCCCAGCGAAAAATGTAACAGGCCCCAGACGAATCTGAGGCCACGCGACTTGGCTCGTATAGAGGGGAAGCTCGGGGCTGTCTATAGCTAGGCGCTTATTTTATTGGGTATGCGCGCAAGCCGCACATCGGCGGGCCACCCCCGCCAACCAAGCCGCGCTCTCGCTGGCCCGCGGGGTGACACAGAGACGGGCCTCGAAGACGCGCGCGGTGGCGATCCTCGGTATGTTAGAGCCACTTTATCTCAGCCAAATCCGAAGAACTTTCGAAGGGCGCGCCCAGCCTCAACATATCGCCGCCGCGTGGGAGCGCGTCGTCGATGCCCGGCGGCCTACGGCCTTGGTTCCGGGTTGGGCTTAGCAAGGAACAAGCGAACAAGTCGATTGTACAGTGCCCCACGCCTGGTCCTTACTGATCTGTTCTAAAGCCCACCTCTTTCCATAGTAAGTCCCTAGCTTCCTTCCACAGAGCTTGTTCATCATGGTCCGTTCCAATGTAATCGAGAGCTCTGTATAGCCTATGGATTGCAGCCTCGTTGTCGCCAACTTGAAGAAGGCACTTGGCCTCTTCAACCCAGGCAACGTTTCTTTGTTTAATCAGATTGTTCGAAGCATTCTCGGCAGCAATCAGAGTGTTCAGCAAATCTCGATTGCGGCCCACACTCTCTCTATCATCTCTTGTCGCGTCATAGAATGGCTCGTTTCCTCTTCGCAGAATGTTTGATGTCTTATTTGCTGCTTCATAGAAGGCAACGATCATCGGAAGAGCTTCTTTGCACTCAGCTTCGGCCACTAGTGTTTTGTATTCGTCTTCCATTGTCTGCAAACGATCTAGCGAAACAATAGTCTCTCCCTCCTTAAATACTTCGTATCGAGAAAGATCGGTACTGTCGCCTTCTTGAGCATTAACAGACAACGCTACGACAGCCCAAAAACAAACACTAAGAAATGGTAGCCTCACACGAATCCTCCTTATGGTCTCTTCAAGAAACCTGCCTGAAAGACAAGCTCGACACAACCTGAGTTTGATTCATTTGCCCTGATGACCCCTTAAGTAGCAAACACAAAAAAAGCCCCCCGCTTTTCAGCGAGGGGCCTCTCATGTCTCTCACGAAACGCCAGTCCTTACAGACCAGTGTTCACGTCGATTGTGTTGCCCTCTTCGAGCGTCACATAGGCTTTTTTCACGTCTTTACGCTTGCCGAGCTGGCCGCGGAAACGCTTCACTTTACCTTTGGTGATCGTCGTGTTGACCGCTTTCACCTTCACACCAAAGAGCGTTTCAACCGCTTCTTTGATCTGGGGCTTGTTGGCGTCGATATGCACTTCAAAAACAACAGCACCGTTCTCTGACGCCATAGTCGCTTTTTCTGTGATGATCGGCTTGCGGATCACATCGTAGTGTTTTGCTTGTGTGCTCATTTCAGGCGAGCCTCCAATGCTTCGAGACCCGCTTTGGTGATCACGAGTGTGTCACGCTTGAGGATATCGTATACGTTTGCGCCCATTGTCGGCAGGATGTCGAGGCCTTCAATGTTGCGGGCTGCTTGTGCGAAGTCTTCGTTCACAGTTGCGCCGTCGATCACGAGTGCGCGCTTCCAGCCGAGGTCTTTGACCTGCTTGGCCAGTGCCGCTGTCTTACCAGCAGACTCTGCGTTCTCGATCACAACCAATTCGCCCGCTTTCATCTTGGCTGACAGCGCGTGGCGCAGGCCGAGTTTGCGGAACTTCTTGGTCAGGTCGTGGCCGTGGTCGCGAACGACTGGGCCTTTGTAAACACCACCCCCGCGGAAGATAGGCGCCGAACGTGCACCGTGGCGTGCGCCACCTGTGCCTTTTTGGCGATAGATCTTCTTCGTGGAATAGCTCACTTCTGAGCGTGTCTTTACCTTGTGTGTGCCGGCTTGGGCGTTGTTACGCTGCCAGCGCACCACACGGTGCAGAATGTCGGCGCGTGGCTCAAGACCAAAGAGGTCGTCAGACAGCTCTACAGAGCCGGCTTTGCCGCCGTCGAGTTTGATTACATCAAATTTCATGCTTCACCACCTTCCGCAGGCGCTTCTTCAGCCGGAGCTTCAGTCACGGCAGCTGCTTTGGCCGCTGATTTGAGAGCTGCCGGGAAAGGCACGTTCTCAGGGAGTTTCTTTTTGACAGCGTCCTTGATTGTGACCCAACCGCCTTTGGAGCCAGGAACGGCGCCTTTGACCATGATGAGGCCACGGCCTGCATCGGTTTTGACAACTTCAAGGTTCTGCGTTGTGACGCGCACAGCACCCATGTGGCCAGCCATCTTCTTACCTTTGAAGACTTTGCCCGGATCCTGACACTGGCCTGTTGAGCCGTGTGAACGGTGCGAGATAGATACACCGTGCGAAGCGCGAAGGCCGCCGAAGTTGTGGCGCTTCATCGCACCGGCAAAACCTTTACCGATTGATGTGCCTGCAACGTCAACTTTTTGACCTGTCACATAATGCTCAGCCGAGATCTCTTCGCCGATTGCGATGAGGTTATCCGCAGTGACGCGGAATTCCGCAACCTTGCGCTTTGGCTCAACTGAGGCTTTTGAGAAGTGGCCGCGCATCGCTTGCGATGTGCGTTTGGCTTTGGCTGTGCCTGCACCGAGCTGAACAGCTGTGTAGCCGTCACGCTCTTCTGTGCGCTGGTCAACAACCTGAAGCGCGTCGAGTTGAAGAACGGTCACAGGGATCTGCTTACCGTCTTCCATGAACAAGCGGGTCATGCCCACTTTCTTTGCGATTACACCGGAGCGCATGTGATACTCTCCTTAAACCGAAATCTGAACGTCAACGCCAGCAGCGAGGTCGAGCTTCATGAGCGCGTCCACTGTCTGTGGTGTTGGATCAACGATGTCGAGAAGACGCTTGTGTGTGCGGATCTCAAACTGGTCGCGTGATTTCTTGTTCACGTGTGGGCCACGCAGAACAGTGAATTTTTCGATCTTGTTTGGCAGTGGGATGGGCCCACGAACCTGCGCACCGGTGCGCTTGGCAGTTGCGACGATCTCTTGTGTGCTGGCATCCAGTACACGATAGTCGAATGCCTTGAGCCGGATGCGGATATTTTGGCTTTGCATATCATTCGCCCTTTCAGGCTTGAGGTTGATAGGACGACAGGAGGCTCATTCCCCCTGCCCTCGTCGAACCCAGACAAACTACAAAGGCGGGACCGAATCCCGCCTCACGCTGTTTGTCCAGCGAACTCGGGTGCATTACAGGGGCTAGGGGCTTGGGGCAAGAGGAAATGTGACCAGAATTCCAAATCCGTCAAACGATCCACAGGGCGCACCACCCGAAGACCTGTCACAGAAAAAGGGCCGCCCTTATGAGGCGGCCCTTTCTAAGTCTGTATAAGCTCTAGAGCTTACTCAACGATCTTCGCAACAACGCCCGAACCAACGGTACGGCCGCCTTCGCGGATCGCAAAGCGCAGGCCTTGCTCCATCGCGATAGGCGCGATCAGCTCAACGCCGAACTTCAGGTTGTCGCCTGGCATAACCATTTCCGTGCCTTCTGGAAGCTCAACCGTGCCTGTCACGTCCGTTGTACGGAAGTAGAACTGTGGACGGTAGTTCGCGAAGAACGGCGTGTGACGGCCACCTTCGTCTTTGGTCAGAATGTAAACTTCTGCCTCAAACTTGGTGTGCGGGTTCACAGAACCGGGCTTACAAAGAACCTGGCCACGCTCAACACCTTCACGGTCGATGCCGCGAAGAAGAACGCCAACGTTGTCGCCAGCTTCACCGCGATCAAGCAGCTTGCGGAACATTTCAACGCCTGTGCAGGTCGTTTTCTTGGTGTCGCGGATACCAACGATTTCCATTTCGTCGCCAACGTTGATCGCGCCACGCTCAACACGACCCGTCACAACTGTGCCGCGGCCTGAGATTGAGAACACGTCTTCGATTGGCAGAAGGAAGGGCTCGTCGATCGCGCGTGGAGGCTGTGGGATGTACTCATCAACAGCCGCCATCAATTCACGGATCTTGTCTTCGCCGATGTTCGCGTCACGGCCTTCCATCGCCGCAAGCGCTGAGCCCGCGATCACTGGAATGTCGTCACCTGGGTAATCATAAGCTGACAGAAGCTCACGGATTTCCATTTCAACGAGCTCAAGAAGCTCTTCGTCGTCAACCTGGTCAACTTTGTTCATGAAAACAACCATTGACGGGATGCCAACCTGACGGCCAAGCAGAATGTGCTCGCGTGTCTGTGGCATCGGGCCGTCGGCCGCGTTCACAACCAAGATCGCGCCGTCCATCTGCGCCGCACCCGTGATCATGTTCTTCACATAGTCCGCGTGGCCTGGGCAGTCGACGTGTGCGTAGTGACGGTTCTCTGTCTCATACTCAACGTGCGCTGTTGAAATCGTGATACCACGGGCTTTCTCTTCTGGCGCGCCATCAATCTGGTCGTACGCTTTGAAGTCACCGAAGTATTTCGTGATCGCTGCTGTCAACGTCGTCTTGCCGTGGTCAACGTGACCAATCGTGCCGATGTTGCAGTGCGGTTTGTTACGGCTAAACTTTTCCTTTGCCATCGCGTTGGCACCCCTTCATGTTACGGCCCGCTCGCGCGCAGCCAGAGTTGATCTGAGCGCGCACATATGACCTTCTGACAGGGAAATCAACCCGCGAATTTGTCGCTCGGCCTAGCCGTCGGCCTCCGTTGCAAACCAGCCTTCCTCCGCCTGCTGGCGCACCAGCCACAGCTCAATCATCTTGGCCGCGTTCTTGCTGAGGTTCTCAAGCTGCTGATCGGCAGATTGGGTCAAGCCAGAGCCAATCACCTGCTCGCCAGAAAGCTGCTCAAACACGATAATCTGATGTGCTTTTTCATTCAGCTTTTTGTTGGCCGCATTGTCCCAAACGGTGATGCGCATAATAAGGGCAGACTTCGGGCTTGCCACAATAGGGATACCTGGCTGCGCCAGCACGTAGCCTTCCAGACTGACGCCAAAGTGATAGAGCTTCTCGCCCTCATAGCGGTCAAACCGCTCCGCAATCCGCGCCTGAACAGCAGCGGTCCACTCTTCTTTTGATTTCTCGCGGCTCAGTGGGCCTTTTTCCATTTTCGGGGCAATCACAATGTTATGCCCAAGGCGGAAATCGCCCAGATCGACAGCGGGTTGATCAAGATCGTTCGGATTGGTGCAGCCAGCAACCAAGCCCAGAAAACTGCCAAAAACGGCAAACACAAAGAATCGACGCAGCATGGCAGTCCCCAAAAATCGTTCCCGTCGGGCATATACCAGCACCACGCGCCTTGCAATTGCCCCGCGCCCGCCGAGCCCCTATATCAAGCAGGAACAGAGGAGCGCACCATGCCTGAGAGCCAGACCCCCGTCGCAGTCCCCCTCGCCCGTAAGCCCTTGGGTATGCTCAAGAGCCTCGCCGCAGCACGCAACAATGTCCTCTCGATCATTCCCTATATCGCCACGCAGCAACCTGTCGTTTCAGGCACAACCGGCGTGCGCTGGCACATGTTGATGGACCCAGACGCCATCCGCCGCGTCCTGCTCGAAGAGCTTGAGAACTACCCCAAATCAGACGTCACCAAAAATCTTCTGCGCCCCGCGATTGGCGAGAGCCTCTTTATCGCTGAGGGCGCGCATTGGCGCTGGCAGCGCCGCGCCGCCGCGCCTGTGTTTTCACATCGTAACGTGAGCGCCCTTGCCCCCGTGATGCGCCGCCGCCGAAACCAGCCTTGCCCGCATCGAAGCCGCCGACAAACGCGCCAGCGACATTTACGCCGAGATGGTGCGCGCCACCTTTGACATCACCGCCTCGGTGACGCTCTCGGGCAGCGCACTGTTTTCCTCCGACGAAGTGCACCGCGCAATTGACGCCTATATCGCCGCCGCGGGCAAACTCTCGCTCTTTGATATTCTCGGGTTGCCAATGTGGGTTCCGCGTCCCTCTCGTGTTATGGCAGGCGCCTCGCTCAAGCAGATGAAAACCATTGCCGATGATGCCGTCAATTCCCGCCGCAGCGCGGGCGCTGGCGATGTTCCCGATCTGCTTGATCTCTTGCTTGAGGGCGAAGACCCCGAAACAGGCCGCTCCATGAGCACAGCCGAGCTACGTGACAATTTGCTGACGTTCATCGTCGCAGGCCACGAGACCACCGCACTCACACTGGCTTGGGCATTTTATCTCTGCGCCTTTGATCAGGGCGTTCAAGACAAAGCCCGCGCCGAGGCGCAATCCGCCCTTCAGGGCCGTACCGCCACAGCAGCTGATCTGCCAAACTTGCCCTATTGCCGCATGATCATTGACGAGGCCCTGCGCCTCTACCCGCCGGCTGCACTCGTCTCACGCACAGCCCAAGCGCCCGATACGCTTGCAGGCCGCGAGGTCAAGAAAGGCGACACTGTGATGATCCCGATCTATGCGCTGCACCGCAACGCGCTCCTCTGGGACGATCCAGATGCCTTCCGCCCCGAGCGCTTCGCCGAGAAGCCCCAGCGCTACGCTTATCTGCCATTTGGTGATGGCCCGCGGATCTGCATCGGCGCGAGCTTTGCTCTACAAGAAGCGGTGATCATCCTCGCGACACTGCTCGCAAAGCGGCGGTTCTCCCCCGTTCAGGGAAAAACACCAGACCCTGTTATGATCCTGACACTGCGCCCCGAAGGCGGCGTCTGGCTCACATCAGAGGCCGTCTAGCCAGCCCGCGCAGCGACACCTTCCATCGCAGTCTTGAGGTCATGCACCAGCGTCTTTGCCATCGAGCGGAACCCCATGATCTGCCAGCTCTGCGGGCCAACCCGTGTAACTGAGCAAGCCATATGAAAGACCTCGGTCCGCGCAGTGGACCCCACAGGAAACGCGACATCCCGCATGTCCAGCGGTGTCAGCCGCGCCAGTACATCGCGCGCACCCGCGCCCTCAAGCGTGAGACAAGACCAAGCATCCGCCTGATCTGTCAGCGCCGCGTGTTTCGCAAGCTTGGCTGACGCCTCAGCGCCCGCCAGAAGTGCCGCGCCGCGCCCAAACCAAACAAGCCTTGCCGCGCCGCTCTCGGAAGTTGCCCCCACCGCGGGCCAGTTCAGCCCATGCGCTGCCTCAAGTGCCTTGGCCAAAGCTCCCTCTTGGCCCTTGTAGGGCGCAATCAGAGTCAGGGCGCGCATCTCGTCTTCGCGCAGCTCGACCCCGCCAATGTTCAGCGGCAAAAGCCCCGCTGCGGGCGATAGTGCCTTAAGCTCAGTCACGGCTGCGCTCCCCCTCTGGATCAAGGAATACAGGGTGGCAGACTTCACATGTCGTGGAGACACCGCGCACATGATCAACCATCTGCACAATCTCGCCATATCGCGCCCGCCCGCCTTTCAGAAAGCCAAGGCCGAGATATGTACCCAGCGTCGGTGAAAAGCACACAGAGGTCAGATAACCCTGATTGTTTGTTCGGATAGGCTCGACACCCTCGTTATAAAGATGAGCACCCGCCAATAGCTGCTTCACAACGCCCACAGGCTTCAGGCCCACAAGCATCTCTCGATCTTCCTCCACAAGCCCGGGCCGCGCGGCTGCGCCCTTGCCAATAAAGTCTTTCTTCTTGCTCATCATCCCCTGCATGCCGATATCAAACGCCGTCACGCGGCCATGAATTTCGCCATGGGTGATAAAGCCCTTCTCGATGCGCAGCACATTGAGCGCTTCCATTCCGTAAGCGCCGCCACCCATCTTCTCGGCACGCTTGCGCAGCTCGCCAAACAGGCTCTCGCCATAGCGTGCAGGCACAGCCACCTCATAGGCGTGCTCGCCCGAAAAGCTGATGCGGAAGAGGCGGCCAGCAACCCCCAAAACCTTCACATCACCACAGGCCATAAACGGCCAGCTCTCGCCATCAATCGGACTGTCGAGCAAGCCATTCAGCAGCTCACGCGCCTTCGGCCCCGCCACAGCAAACTGCGCCCACTGCTCTGTGACAGACGTAAATCGTACGTCCAAATCAGGCCGCAAACCTTGAGAGACAAACTCCATATGCTTCATGACTTCGCCCGCCGCCACCGTAGTCGTGGTCATGACAAAGTGCTCTTCACCAAGCCGCGCAGTCGTGCCGTCGTCCATCACATGCCCGTCTTCGCGCAGCATAAGCCCATAGCGCACACGACCCACTTTCAAGGCCGAGAACATATTGGTGTAAAGCAGATCGAGAAACGCGCCAGCGTCCTTGCCCTTGATGTCGATTTTTCCAAGCGTCGAGACATCACAAATGCCCACGGCATTGCGCACATATCCAACCTCGCGGTCGCAAGACTGCCGCCATGTCGTCTCGCCCTGCGCAGGGAAGTAGCTTGGCCGATACCACAAGCCCGCCTCGATCATCGGCGCTTTCGCCGCAAAAGTCAGACGATGCGAAGTGGTAAACCGCTCAGGCGCAAAGCCCTTGTCAGCCGCCCCCGCTGCCATTGCAGCCACAGCCACAGGCGTAAACGGCGGACGATAGGTTGTGGTTCCAGTCTCAGGAATGCCCCGACCCGTCGCATCCGCCAAAACAGCGAGCGCTTGCACGTTGGAGTTCTTGCCTTGATCGGTCGCCATACCCTGCGTGGTGTAACGCTTCATATGCTCCACAGAGCGGAAGTTCTCGACTGCCGCTTGTTTCACATCCTTCACAGTCACATCATTTTGGAAATCAAGCCAAGCTCGGCCCTTACCAGCCACAGCCCAAAGCGGAGCGATGTTGTAGCGACGGTCCTCGGCGCTCGGCATCTTCGGCGTTTTGGCCTTCAGCCCCAGCGCTTCACATGCCGCTTGCGCCGCGCCGACGCCTTCGCCCAGACAAGCCGCCGTTGAAAACACACCATTGCAAGCCCCCGCCGCGATGAGCCCTGGGATCATGCCGACCTTAGGCACAAATCCGGCGATCGCCTCGTTCCACTCTGGCCGCCCGTTCATATGGCAAGTCAGATGAAGCGTCGGATTCCAGCCACCCGACATGCCTAGGCAATCTGCCGCGACTTTCTCGATCCCCGAAGTGCGCGCAATACTCACTGCCTCAAGCGCCTTGCGCCCTTCGGTCCCAGAGATTTGAGCCCCCGCGTAAAACGGCACATCAAGCTGACAAGTGGCGTCGGAACGGCTGTCAACCAAGGCTGCGATATGCACACCCGCTGCCAGCAGGTCAGCGGCCACATCGTGGATGCTGTCATTATTGCCAAAGAGCACAACCTTCTGCCCGGGCGCGACATTCCAACGGTTCACATAGGAACGCACCGCACTCGCCATCATAATGCCGGGGCGGTCGTTGTTCTGAAACGCAATCGGGCGTTCCAAAGCACCCGCTGCCAAAACAGTCCGCTTCGCCGCGATCTTCCAGAAGCACTCTTTGGCCAAGCCTTTGGCCAGCGGCTTGTGATGCGCCACACGCTCAAGTGCGCCATATGTGCCGCCATCATAAGCCCCCGTCACAGACGTACGCGTCATAATGCGAACATTGTCCATTGCGTCGAGTTTGGCCTGCATCTGCTCCGCCCAGTCGCGCGCGGGCATCCCGTCAATTTCTCCCGCCTCGCTCAAAAGCCGTCCGCCAAGGGCGCTGTCTTCCTCCGCAAGGATCACATCCGCACCTGCTTCAGCCGCCGTCAAAGCGGCCATAAGCCCCGTCGGCCCCGAGCCGACAACCAGCACATCACAATGTGCAAACGCGCGCTCGTATTTATCTGTGATCGGATCACCCGAGATGGCCCCAAGCCCTGCCGCGCGGCGAATGACAGGCTCGTACAGCTTTTCCCAAAACGCTTTGGGCCACATGAATGTCTTGTAGTAAAATCCAGCTCCAAGGAAAGGCGCGCCCAGATCGTTCACGCCCATAAGATCAAACTCAAGGCTCGGCCAGCGGTTCTGGCTCACAGCCTCCAGACCGTCATAAATCTCCTGCACGGTTGCGCGCACGTTCGGGTCTTGCGAGCCGCCCTTGCCAACCGTCACCAAAGCATTCGGCTCCTCAGAGCCAGCCGTCAAAATCCCGCGTGGTCGGTGATACTTGAACGAGCGCGCAACAAGCTTGATACCGTTGGCGAGCAATGCAGAGGCCAGAGTATCACCCTCAAAACCCTCATAGGAATGCCCGTCAAAGCGAAACGTCACACGTCGTCCGCGGTTGATCAGGCCCTTGCCTTCAATCCTCATGGAGGGCCTCCTTCACGTCCTGCGCAAGCTTCACGGCGCCAAATTCATGCGTCACCGTATTACGCTCCGCCACAAGCCAGCTACCGCAGCCAAAGTCGTGAAACCAAAGCTCTTGCGTCACGCCTGCTACGTTTTCGCGCTTGTGCAAATAATCATCCCACGCCTCAAAAGACGCGTCTTCCTCAGGCCTCACAAGCGCCAAAGCATGGCCCCTGTAGGAAAATTCACGGCTGTCTCTCTCGCCGCAGAGGGGGCAGGCTATGCGCATGGGTCTTCCTTATCCTTCAGTGCAGATTGTGCTGACTGCCACGGTGCTCTTCGTCCATCAGGCCACGCCCTGTCTCAAAGCGGTCCAAACGATGCTTCATAGCAACCTCATGGGGCTGCCCTGTCGCCATCAGATGCGCCATACAATAGCCGGACGCAGGCACAGCCTTAAACCCGCCGTAGCACCAGCCCGCATTCACAAAAAGCCCGTCAACAGGCGTCTTATCAATAAAGAAGCTGCCGTCAGGCGTCATGTCCATGATGCCGCCCCAAGAGCGCAATACCCGTGCCTTGCCGATCTGCGGCAAAAGGCACATCGCGGCTTCCATCACATGCTCCGCCGTCGGCAAATTGCCCCGCGAGGCATAGGAGGCATAAAAATCAAGATCACCGCCAAAAACGAGGCCGCCCTTGTCAGATTGGCTCATATACATATGCCCCATCCCGAAGGTGACCACATGATCAATACAAGGCTTCAGCCCCTCGCTCACAAACGCCTGCAAGACATGGCTCTCGATCGGCAGGGTCAGCCCCGCCATCGCCGCCACTTGAGACGAGCGGCCTGCGACAACCATACCAACTTTTTTGGCCTTGATCGCGCCACGCGTCGTCTGCACGCCCTGCACAACGCCGTTCACAATATCAATCCCTGTGACTTCACAGTTCTGGATCAGATCAACGCCGCGCTGGTCGGCCCCCCGCGCAAAGCCCCATGCCACAGCGTCGTGGCGCGCCGTGCCCCCGCGCTTGTGATACAAACCGCCATAAATAGGAAAGCGGATGTTGTCGTGGTTGAGGTTTGGCAAAAGCTCCCGCACGCTCTGTTTGTCGAGCAAAATCGCGTCGTCACCCTGAGAGATCATCATATTCGCACGCTTCGCCGCCGCGTCGCGCTGCCCGTCTGAGTGAAACAAGTTGATCACGCCGCGCTGGCTCATCATCGCGTTGTAGTTCAGGTCTTGCTCAAGACCCTCCCAGAGCTTGAGCGAATGGCTGTAAAACTGTGAGTTGCCCTCAAGGCCATAGTTGGCGCGCACAATCGTCGTGTTGCGCCCCACATTGCCGCCGCCCAGATAGCCCTTTTCGAGCACGGCGATATTGGTCATCCCGTGGTTCTTGGCGAGGTAATAGGCCGTCGAAAGCCCGTGTCCGCCGCCCCCAATGATGATGGCGTCATACTCGGCCTTCGGCTCGGGGTTGCGCCAATGCGGCGTCCAGCCCTTGTTGCCCGTGAGGCCTTCCTTGAGAATTTTCAGCGCGGAAAAGCGCATGTGTCCCCCTTCGCCCGCAGGCCGTATTCTGGTTCAGGCTACAAAACGCAGCCTTTAGCTCGCCTCAGACTATCAAGACAGACGCAGAGGGGAAGTCCCCTTTTCGACATAGACTGTCCCACGCGCGACTGTGATTTTGAGATTTGCACAACTGCACTTCAACCCACCTGAAATATCAGCGTCGAACAAAGCAAAGGGCGGCTCCCTTTCACAAGAAGCCGCCCTTCGTTTTTCGTCCTGTTTGGAGCTCTTAAAGCCCCTTGGCGCGGTAGCTCGCCGCAACCTTGCGGATCGCCACAAGATACGCCGCCATCCGAAGATCAGGCACATCGTCACGCTCATGCCAGACTTCACGCATACTCTGATAAGCCGTGCGCATCGTGTCATCCAGCCCCGAGCGCACAAGCTCAAGCTCGTCTGCGCCCTTGAGGTATTTGGCCTTGAAGTCAGGCGTCATAGACCACGCATCGCCAAGATGATGGCTCAGGCGCTGAAGCTCGCTCACGATAAGTTCGTGGCGCGCCTCTTCCTGACGCCGCCCCATACGTCCAAAGCGGATGTGGCTCAGGTTCTTCACCCACTCAAAGTAGGAGACGGTCACACCGCCCGCGTTGGCATACATGTCAGGAATGATCACGCAGCCCTTCTTGCGGAGCACCTCATCAGCACCTGCCGTAACAGGCCCGTTCGCCGCCTCAATGATCAGTGGCGCCTTGATCCGCTCGGCATTGCCAAGGTTGATAACCCCTTCCAGCGCCGCTGGAATAAGGATGTCGCAATCTTCTTCCAGCACAAGCGCGCCATCCGCAACATATGTCGCATCAGGAAAGCCGGTGACGCCGCCATGCTTCACAATCCAGCCGTGCACCGCGTCCACATCAAGCCCATTAGGGTTCACAAGCGCACCGTCACGCTCAATGATCCCCGTGATCAGCGCTCCGTCCTCGTCGCCCAAGAACTTCGCCGCATGGTAGCCCACATTGCCCAAGCCCTGCACAACGACGCGCTTGCCGTCTAGCTTGCCTTCGAGGCCGGCCTTGGCCACATCTTCAGGGTGGCGGAAGAACTCACGCAGCGCATATTGTACGCCGCGGCCCGTCGCTTCTGTGCGGCCCTGAATACCGCCCGCATTGATTGGCTTGCCCGTGACACAGGCCGCCGCGTTGATATCCGTCGTGTTCATACGACGGTACTGGTCCGCAATCCATGCCATCTCGCGCTCGCCCGTGCCCATGTCAGGTGCAGGGACGTTCTGGGATGGGTGGATCAAATCGCGCTTCGCAAGCTCATAGGCAAAGCGGCGGGTGATAAGCTCAAGCTCGTGCTCGTCATACTGGCGCGGATCGATGCAAAGTCCGCCTTTGGAGCCGCCAAACGGCGCCTCCACAAGGGCGCACTTATACGTCATCAAAGCCGCAAGCGCTTCTACCTCGTCTTGGTTCACACCCAGAGAGTAGCGAATGCCGCCCTTCACAGGCTCCATATGTTCGCTGTGCACAGAACGATATCCTGTAAAGGTCTGGATCTGCCCGCGCAGACGCACACCAAAGCGCACTGTATAGGTCGCGTTGCACACCCTGATTTTTTCTTCCAGACCCGGCGGCAGGTCCATCACCGCCACTGCGCGGTTAAACATCAGGTCCACGCTTTCGCGAAAACTTGGCTCTTTAAAAGTAGCGTTCATACTGTCTCTCTCTCGGCTTCTGCCATTGTACGGAATGCCGCGCCGCAGCGACTCAGCCCCCCTGTGCACATTTGTCGCACCTATCGTCCGGAGGGCCAACCCGTCTTTCCGCCATTCTAGCCCCACGGCCTTAACAAATTGCATGCGCGTCATCAGATGCACCAACGGCCCGCTCCAAGACGTTGATTCAAATTTGACTCTTTGTTGAACAATTTGAAACAGTCCCGCCTCCTCCCCCCTAAAGGTTCCAAAACCCTTTGTTTTTCTCAAAAAAACCGCATTTCACGCCTCATTTTGGCCACAGAGCTGAACGACAAGAAGCATTGGACCACTGTGTAATGAGTCTAGATTTAATTATTTCCCGGCCCGCCGGGGAGGAGACGCAAAATGGAACCGACAAGAGTGACATCACGGCCGAGCAACCGTGTGGCGACCCGATCAAAGGCACATAGCCTGCCCCCCTTCTTGCGGCGCTTTGCCCGCGAGGAAGATGGCGTGATCGTAGCCTTCTCCGTCTATTTTATGTTGATCATTCTCTTTGTCGGGGCTGTCGGTGTTGATGTTATGCGCTTTGAGTCCCAGCGCTCCAAGCTGCAACACACGCTTGACCAAGCCGTGCTCGCCGCCGCTGACCTTGATCAGCTGAGCCCCCCCGCACAGGTGGTCGCCGATTACTTCGAAAAGGCGGGCCTCACCAATGCCGAGCTTCTGACAACCGTTGTCGACGAGGGGCTCAACTATCGTGAAGTCACCGCCACAGCGCGCGAAGTCATGCCGACCCAGCTGAGCCACATGCTCGGCCTCGCAGAAATGACAGCCCCCGCCGCCTCCGCCGCCGAAGAGCGCGTGGATTCCGTCGAAATCTCGATGGTCCTCGACGTTTCCGGCTCCATGGATGGCAGCCGCATCACCCGCCTACGCCCCGCCGCGATCTCTTTTGTTGATACCGTTCTCGCGCTCTCAGACGCTGAGGATGTGTCAATCTCCATCGTGCCCTACGCGACCCAAGTGGCGGCAGGTCAAACACTGCTCAACCAGTTCAACCGCACCGACAGCCACAACTATTCCCACTGCCTCAACTTTAACGCCAGTGACTTCAGCACGACAACCATGACACCCGCATCAAGCGGGTCGCGCACCTATGAGCAAACCCAGCACTTCGACGTATTCACCTACTCAAATGACCCCCAAGGCCTCAGCGATGAGCCAGGATCAGGCAGCTGGTGGCGCCATACTCCGCGCTACCACACCGAGCCTGTGTGCCACGTCCGCGCTAGCTCGCAAATCTTGCCCCTGAGCAACAACACAACGGCCCTCCACGGCCAGATCAACGCGCTCGAAGCTGGCGGCAACACCTCGATGGACATCGGCGTTAAATGGGGCTCAGCCCTGCTTGACCCAAGCCTGCAGCCCGTGGTGAGCAACCTCGTGACCAGCAATGAGATCGATTCCGCCTTCAACGGTCGCCCGCTCGACTATACAGATCCCAACAGCATCAAAGTGCTCGTGGTCATGACCGACGGTCAAAACACTGACCAATATATGGTCCGCCCCGAATTCCGCTCAGGCAACTCTGATGTCTATTACAACGCGAGCAATGGTCGTTATGCTGTCTACCGCAACAGCCGCTACTACTATCAGACAAGCAGCGGCGCGCGTATGATCCGTAACTATGACTGGACGTGGTCACTCAACAGCAGCTGGGTGCGCCTCAGCTACCAAGACCTCTTCGCCAGAGCCAGTCTCGCTTGGATCGCCTATTACTTTTACGGTGATCTTGACTGGAACTACTGGAACAACTGGTATCACTACCCGTCAACATCAGTCAGCGGAAGCACCAAAGACAATCGCCTCCAAGACGCCTGCAATGCAGCCAAAAACAACGGCATCGTAATCTATACGATCGGCTTTGAGGCCCCATGGCAGGGTGCCAACGAGCTGGAGCAATGCGCCTCGACGCCAAGTCACTTCTTTGACGTGCAAGGCCTCGAAATCGAGGAAGCCTTCTCCGCCATCGCTCAATCCATTAGCCAGTTGAAGCTGATCCAATGAAACAGTTCATCCATACCCTGCGCCACTTCCGGCGCGACGAAGACGGCAACGCAACGGTCGAGTTTGCGATCCTGTTCCCGTTCTTCATCTTCATGTTCTGTGCCGCCGTCGAGCTTGGCATGATCACGTTCCGCCACTCCATGCTGGAGCGCGGCCTTGATCTCGCCGTGCGCGACGTGCGCCTCACCACTGGCGCAAACTTCCAGCACAACGACATCAAAGACCTGACCTGCCAATACGCTGGCTTCCTGCCCGATTGTGACACCCAGCTGCACCTTGAAATGCAGCCCCTCGACATGCGCAACTTCACAGCGCCAAGCACAGCCGCGCGCTGCACCGATATCACACAGGTTGCCAACCCGATCCGCCAGTTCCGCAATGGTCAACAAAACGAAATGATGATCCTGCGGGCCTGCTACGTGTTCAAGCCCGTATTCCCGCTGACTGGTCTTGGCCGTCATCTCGATTGGGATGGCAATAATAACGCCTGGATGATTGCCACATCCGCCTTTGTTCAGGAGCCGCTCTAATGATCTGGTCCTATATCAAAACCCGCCTCGCAGCCTTTCGCGATGAAACAGGTGGGACCGTCTCGGTCGAATTCATCATCATGGCGCCCATCGTCTTTTGGGCCTATGCCTCGATGTTCTCTTGGTTTGATGCCTATCGTCAGGTCGGTGTCCACGAAAAGGCCGCCTTCACAATCGCCGATATGATCAGCCGCGAGACCGATCCGCTCGACGCCGATTACATCAACGCCACCCGCGACATGGTCCAATTCCTGACCCGTTCGGCCCAGCGTCCCGATATCCGCATCTCTGTGATCCGCTATGTTGGCGGCAATACAGACGAGTTCCGCCTTGATTGGTCACAAAAGCGTGGCACAATCGACCGCCTGCGCAACTCTGATGTGAGAAACTGGCATGAAAAACTGCCCATGCTCGTGAATGGCGAACGCATCATTCTTGTCGAAACGCGGATGGAATACACGCCGCCCTTCCTGTGGGGCCTGATGGAGCAAAACGATCTGGCGACATTCGTCTTCGCGCGCCCCCGCTTTGGGCCACAAACCTGCTTTAACACCTGCCGCGCTCTATAAGCCTAAGCAGTCTCACGCCGCTGGCTGAGGTGACGTTCGATCGCCTCGGCCAGTTTTTTGGCCTCCGCACCGCTGACCGCGCCGCCAAACGCCGCGCGCTTGCCCGCACGCCAATAAAGCCCCATGCACCAACGTGGATCATATTCACGCTTCAGGCTCAGCATAAATCCGTTTGAGGGACGAAATGAAAAATGCGTCCGCGTCAGCGTTTCCACATCCTCGATCTGCACAATAAGCGCGCCATGGCTGTCCTCGAGCCGCGTGCCCACAAGGCGCACACTCACCCCTGTGTCGCGCCAAAGCTTGAGCGCCGCAATCAACAAAAGCGTCGCCATCCCCCAGACAAGCCCCTGCCCCAAGACTGATGCAGGCGGTGTTGTCATCGCCATATTTAAAAGCAACGCAGCCGTCAGCGCCACCAGCCCGGAGGAAAACCAGCGCCGAAATGGGCTCACCTTCATTTCGGCTTCGATTGTGTCTGTCATCTGCGCGCTCCCGTCGGCTGTGCATTGCTGCACGCCCTTCCTAACCGTGCAGAACGCACGCTGCATTATTTAATTTTCTCTTAAAAAACCTGTCGTTTGGGCGGTGCACGCTTTGTGCACGGGGTGTGCACGCATATCACCCCCCTAGAATCAGTTCAAAAAGCGGCCCGTTAACCAAGCGGGCCGCTTTCTTCATTATCGCTTCACAATGACTTCCGCGCCGCGCTCTTCAGGCTCGTCATCCGTCATTTCCGCAGGGAAGCCGGGCGCTGTCACATCAAGCCCTGTGGCCTCCTCCAAGCGTTTGATAATATTGGGCGAAAGTTCTCGCGGCCCAAAGCGGCTGATCCCGTCTTGGAAGATATTGATCAAGAGAGGGTTGAGCTCAAGCGGCACACCTGCGCGGTCGGCAACCTCTTGAAAAAGCCCGATATCCTTCGCCACCAGATCCATTGTGAACGAAATATCGCGGCTCCCGTTGAGGATCACCTGCCCCTCGGTCTCATGCACAAAGCTCGTCCCCGACGAAATCGCCATCGCCTCATAGGCAACACCAAGATCCATTCCCGCGCCCTTGGCCACGGTCAGCGCCTCGGCCACAGAGACAAGATTGGCCGTTGCCAAGAAGTTCGTCAGAACCTTCAAAACAGAGGCAGAGCCAAGCGCGCCCGTGTGCAAAACACGCCGCCCCATAATAGTCAGCAGCGGCAGGATGCGTTCAAAGGTTTCGCGATCACAGCCCGCAAAAATAGAGATATTGCCCGTATCCGCACGGTGACAACCGCCCGAGACAGGGCAATCCACAGCCGCGCCCCCTGCCGCGATAACCTCGGCGCCAATACGCTTCACTTCGGCCTCATCGGTCGTGCTCATTTCCATCCAGATTTTGCCCTCGCACACCTCTGGCAACATCTCCTTGAGCACAGCCGCACTCGCCGCAGGGCTGGGCAGACAGGTGATCACCGCATCACACTCCCGCATCATTCTGGCAGGCGACTCACCCGCAACCGCCCCAGCCGCAACCTTAGCCTTAACGAAGTCTTCATTGAGATCATGAACCATCAGCTCCACGCCATTGCGCAAAAGAGAGCCCGAAAGCTTCCCCCCCACATTCCCCAACCCGATAAATCCGACCTTCATATCGCTCTCCCTGTATTGCGAATTTCTGTTTTTCCATGCTTCACTCTGCACCACGCCGCTTCTGGCCCACAAGCGACATCCGCATGGCTTTTTCAGGCGCACGCCACGCCACCTCCCTGCCTCTGTGCGCAAATGCACAGCAGGCTCCGCACCACGCAGAATTGCTCTGAACCCGCCGGAAGCCTAAGTTATGGCCAACAGCAACAGGAGCATGTCACATGTCCATTCGCCCCGTCCTAGAAGCCCGCAACGCCGTTCCAACAATGGAAGGCGCAGGCGTGCATTTGCATCGCGCCTTCGGGTTTCATGACCCCTCCGAGCTTGACCCATTCCTTTTGTTTGATGACTTTCGAAACGAAATCCCTGCGCATTACGCCAAGGGCTTTCCCTGGCATCCCCACCGCGGTATCGAAACCATCACATATGTCTTGTCAGGCGAGGTCGATCACGCCGACAGCCTCGGCAACACAGGCCGCCTTGGAGCCGGCGATGTACAGTGGATGACAGCAGGCTCTGGCATTATGCATCAGGAAATGCCACGCGGAAACGCGAGTGGTCAGATGCACGGCTTCCAGCTCTGGGCCAATCTCCCACGCGATCTCAAAATGACAGACCCCCGCTACCAAGACGTCGCCGCCAAAGAGATCCCCGAAATTATCGATGATGACGGAACCCGCGTGCGCGTCGTCACAGGCGAGTTCTGGGGCAAGCGCGGTCCCGTAGACGGTATCGCAGCCGACCCGCAATACCTCGATGTATTCGTGCCAGCAGGCGTCAAAAAGACCCTTCCTGTTGATACATACCGCCGCGCTTTTGCCTATGTTTTTGAAGGCCAAGGCGCGTTCGCTGATGCCTCTGCACCCTCTGGCGTGCTGCTCGAAAAAGAAGTTATGGGCGAAGAGGTCAACATCCGCGACATGTCAGGCGACCGCACTCTTATCCGTTTTGGCACAGGTGACAGCGTCACAGTCCAAGCTGGAGAAGAAGGCATTCGGTTCCTCCTGATCTCGGGCGCGCCTCTGCAAGAGCCTGTGGCATGGCACGGCCCGATCGTCATGAACACCAAAGATGAAATCCGCCAAGCCATGTCGGACCTGCGCAATGGAACCTTCATCAAGCCCGCACACTAACCAAGCTTTTTCTTTTCAGAAATATTCTGGGGGAGCGCGAGGGGGCAAAACCCCCTCGCCTCAGCGCATTGGCTCAGCCAGTGCGCACCCTGTTTAAAGCCCGAGCCACTCAGGCAAGTGCCCAATGTTCGGCAAGACAACATCCGCAAGCGGAGCGAGCGTTGCCTCATCCGCCATTCCCGTCAACACAGCCACCGTCCGCATCCCTGCGGCGTGCCCCGCGTGCAAATCATGGGTGCTATCCCCCACCATAACTGAAGCTTCAGGCGCCACACCAACGGCCTGACAAAAGGCCAAAAGCTGGCCTGGGGCTGGCTTGCCGCCATAGCCGCTGTCAAACCCTGCCACAAAGTCAAAGAGCTCAGTCACACCCGCACTCGCCAGGTGTGCAAGTGCGGGTGCTTCAGCATCGTTTGTCGCGACCCCAAGCTTGAAGCCCGCTGCGCGCAGCCCTGACAAAAGTGGTACAAGCGGCGCTGCCTCCGCCTGTGGCGCATTGCCTGCTTCCTCATTGAGCAAATCAACAAGCGCTCCCTGTTCCCACTCAGGCAAATGCACAGCCAACGCCTCGGCAATCTCGCTTGGCATACCAGCAATCACTATCGAATCAGAGTGAAAGACCTGTGCCTCATAATCAAAGCCAACCGCCGCGGCCATTTCACGCGCATGTGCCTCGTCTCGCCCCAACCGCCGCAAAAACGCGAGAGCCCATGCCTCCCATGTGCTCGCAAAGTCAAAGAGCGTGCCATCCTTGTCAAAAATCACAGCTTCAATACGTGTCATGTCCAGTTCACCTGCTCTCCGCCAGGCAAAGCGGCCCGCGCATACATCGGTTGGTCATACTTAAGCCCTTCCGCCTCGCAGAACCCCATGACCCACGCATCATCCATCAACAAAAAATCAAGCACCGACGCCAAAAAAGCAGGCTCACCTGCGCTCGCCTTTATGTCGTCGACACTGGCGCCGCTAGCCCCCAAAAAAACAGGCATCAAATCGTCATTCCCGGCCAACCAGATGAGCGCTTTTACGCCGATCTCCTCGGCAGCATCCTGCGAAACAGACATTTTTAATTCTCTCAGAAAGGTTTTCTTAACCAGTCTTGGGCAATGTCTTCCTTAATCACAAGTTTAAAAGGTATCTGTTGTCATGCCACGCAAAGTCTTAATCGTTGAAGACATCGCGACCAATCGGATCGTGCTCAACGTCAAGCTTTCGGCCGCGGGGTATGAAGTTGTTCAAGCCACAAGCGCCGAAGCAGGTCTTTCAGTTGCGATCAGCGAACAGCCAGATATCGTTCTCGCCTCCGCGCGCCCCGACAAGATGAGCCCGGAACAGTTTCTAAGAGCGTTCAACGAAAACCCCAAACTCGCCAAACTGCCCGTCATCATGCTGATGGAAGGCTACAACCCCGCCGCGCGGCTCAAGCTGCTCAAGGCTGGCGCAGCGGATGTTATGTCACACCCCCCCAAGATCGCTGCCCTGCTGGCACGCTTCCGTTCAATCCTGCGCAGCCATGACAGCCGTGAAGACGCGCTGCTCACAGAGCGCATGTCCCAATCTCTCGGCTTCAATGAAGCGCCAAGCGGCTTCATAACGCCCGCCCGCGTCAGCGTCACCTCTTCTGCGCCAACACGCGCCAAAGCATGGTGCGCCGCGCTGAGCAAAACGCCTGATTGCCTGATCCAACCTTGCGAAGAAAGTCGGCTGCTTGATGAGCGGACTGGCCAAAGCCCTGATGTGCTCGTCATAGAAGTGCAGGCAGATGCGCCCGAAGCTGGACTGTGCCTTCTGGCCGACCTGCGGGCACACCCGCGCACCCGTGATGCAGGACTTATCGCCGTTCTAGATCGCCCAGTAGAAACTCTCTACTGCGACGCGATGGACCGCGGTGCCGATGATGTCCTTCCACATGGCTTTTGTCCGGTTGAGCTTGGCTTGCGCATCAAACAGCTTGCCACCCGCAAAAAGCGCAATGATCACCGCCGCGCCTATATGCACGAAGGCCTGCGTGCCGCCGTAACCGACCCGCTGACAGGACTCTACAACCGCCGTTTTGCCTCTCTCAAGCTTGCCCAAACAGTGGCCGACTGCGAGTCAACGGGCCAGAGCTGTGCTGTGATGGCAATTGATGTGGATCACTTCAAGCGCGTGAACGATATCCTTGGCCATGCCGCAGGCGATGCCGCGCTGGTCGAACTCTCAGCGCTCCTGCAGCACAATTTGCGCCCTGAAGATCTTCTCGCACGGATTGGGGGAGAAGAGTTTCTGGTGGTCATGCCTGGCACGCACCATAGCCGCGCCCAAGAGGCGGCCAACAGGCTGCGCGAACTCGTTGATGCGCATCCGTTCCGTCTCGCTACAAACGCGCCACTCCAGCATATCACGATCAGTATCGGCGTCGCCGTGCAGGAGCCACGCCCCCATATGCAGCGTGCAGAAACAGCCGATCTTGCTGAGGCTCTGATCATCCGCGCCGACACAGCTCTCTACCGATCAAAGCGCCATGGCCGCAATCAAGTGACCATGAGCGCCCGCACCGCGGCGTAACCCATATCGCTTAGCGCGCGCCCTATTGGTCGCGCGTGTCTTTTTTCTTCCAGTCAGACTTGAGGCCCCGCGCCAAAGCCGCCTCCAAACGCTCGGCCAAGGCGGCACGTTCGGCTCCACTCATCGCCTCAAACCGCGCCAACATTGCCGTCTCCGCAGCATTGCGCGTTTGGGACATATGCGCCGATTTCCGCGCCAAAGCCGCTTGCACAGCGGCGCCATCATAAGGCTCAGCCTTCAGAGCAATCGCGACATCGCCAAGCGCTGCTTTCTGCCCCGCCCAAAAGGCGCGCCGCCCACCGCCTTGTGCCTCTTTCACAGCAGACCCAATTGCACGGCGGTCGTCCTTATCCAGAACACGTAGAAGAAGATCAGAATGCCCACCTACATCCGACGGCCCCGAATGTCGCAGAATAGCCCCGACAAACAGCCCCGCCACCAAGAGGTTCACACTGAGGGAGCCAATCAACAGAACCTTCAACTTGCGGCTCATCTTAGGCTTTGTATCTTTCATCGTCTCCGCCATCACACCTCTCCCAATCCTGCCAGATAGTCGTAATCCGTACCAAGGCTTTCCAAAGCGGCAGCAGCACCAAAGCTCGGCAGCCCGAAACCGTCGCTGAGCCCAAGCGCAGGGCTCATCCCAAGCCAAAGCCCAAAGGCCGAAGCTGCCGTCAGCCCACCAAGGCCGCCCCAGCCGCCGATCATGTCAAACAGTCCCTCAAAGAGCGAACCCCGCGGATTGGCAGTGGCTGAAGGCGCGAGTGTCTGCAGCACAAACCCGCTCTGCGCCTCCTGAGCATCCGCGAGAACGCGCGCCAGAAGTGCAGCATCAGGCTGAGGAGCGTCCCGCTTGGCCGCCTCAAAAAGGGTGTCCAACCCCGCATCACTTGTGTGGTTAAGCTCAGTCATCTTCATACCCCAGTTCATCCTTGCGTCCCTCAAGAGCCGCTTTCAATGCCCGCTTTCCACGGGCCGTCAGGCTTTCGACAGCCTCGATATTCACATCCATAATCGCCGCAATCTCAGGGTTTGCCAGTCCCTCGATGTGGCGCAAAACGACGGCTTGGCGCTGTCGCTCGGGCAGCGCATTCAGCGCCTCCTGCAAGGCATCCACGCGAGCGCGCTCTTGCAATTGCGCCTCCACGCTCGCCGCCCCGTCCTCTGGCTCCGCCACAGCCTCAAGCTCGACGGTGCGCCGCTTGCGCAGACGGTCAGTGCAGGCGTTGGCCACCACGCGGTAAAGCCAAGTCGTAACTTTGGCTTCGCCCTGCCGCCAACTTGCCGCCATCCGCCAAAGCTTCAGCATCGCCTCCTGCGCAACATCCTCCGCCTCGGCTCGATCACCCAAAAGGCGGTAAGCATGGGCCAGCACAACAGGTGTCAGCCGCAGTGTCAAAACCTCGGCGGCGCGCTCGTCCCCTCTTGCAAACAGCAAGAGAAGCGCCTCCTCGCCCAAAGTCTCTGTGTCATCCAGTGGCATCTGCATCATTCCATCGGCCTAGCCTCGCAAGGGCCTTGTGGCAAGTGCGCAAGACGTCTGGCCCTGCGCACAACCTGCCTATCAGTCGGCCTTTTTGCCATGGTCGTGGCGTTTGCCCATTTTGCGCATTTTGCGCATCTCGTCCTTGCTCAAAAAGCCGTCCTTGTCAGCATCAAGCTTATCAAACATTTGAGCATGACGTTCGCCGCCCTTCAATTCCTCAAGGCTCAACGCGCCGTCTTTGTCCGCGTCATGGCGCTCCAACATCTTGCCAAAGCGCTTTTCGGCGCGTTTCTGGCCATCAACGGTAACTTCATCAGCCGTGAGCTTGCCATCTTTGTTTGCATCCGTGCTCGCAAAGCGGGCCGCTGGGCCAGCTTCAAGTTCGGCACGGCTGAGCTTGCCGTCCTTGTCTGTGTCAAGCTGCTCAAAGCGCATCTCGCCGCGCGACCCACGCTCGCCCTCGCCGCGCATCTTGCCAAAGGCCAGCGCACTTGTACCTGCGGCTGCGATGCTTACTGCGACAATAACGGCCACTGCTTTATTCGGTTTCATATGGTATCTCCTCACTCTTGCCGCGGTCTTGTTCCGCTGCTTCTGAGGCTGATACGCGCGCTCGCGCACTTTCCGTCGCTCCCTTACTGCAGAAGTAGCGACATCACGCCGCAAGACCGAACTACACCCTTTATTTCTAGGCCATTCGCCCTCACTCTTGACCAAACGTCACACAACGGACATCACATGCCCCATACCGATCAGACCCTCGCACATATCCCCGACGCTGCAGAGATCCTCCCCCCGCTCAAGCCCGCCCTCCTCAAAGGCTGGCGCGGCAAATGTCCTAAATGCGGCTCTGGCCCTTTGCTGAAAAGCTATCTCAAAGTGCACAGCGAATGCGCCGTCTGCGGCGAAGACTTCACGCTCCAACGCGCCGATGATGGTCCCGCCTACCTAACAATTCTTGTGGTCGGCCACTTGATGATCCCGCTTATGCACATTTCCTTCGTGAAGTTTCGGCCCGAGCCGTTGACCCTGTTCACCATCTTCGCGCTTGGCACGACCGCGCTCACCCTATACCTTCTCCCCAAAATGAAAGGCGCGGTGATCGGCTTTCAATGGGCCCGCCGCATGCATGGTTTTGGTGTCCCGAAGTGATCATACCCGCGCTCGCTTGAGGGCCAGATGACAAAACCAATCGACAAGACAGCCATCCGCAACGCCGCAACAGTGATCGCCCTGCGCGACCGCTTCACAGCGCCCAAAGTCCTGATGGGCCAACGCGGTGAAAAGGCCGCCTTCATGCCCAACAAATTCGTCTTTCCAGGCGGAGCACTGGACAGTGATGACTTTGATGTCCCTCTCGCCGAGGGCTTTCACCCCACCTGTGCAGCACGTCTCGCCGAGGGCTGCCCGCGCGATATTTCCGCCGCACTCGGTGTCGCCGCCATTCGCGAGCTTTGGGAAGAAACAGGCCTTATCCTTGGCGCACAAGGCCCGTGGCACGGCGATATTCCCGACGATTGGAAGGACTTCGCCGAAGCAGGCTATCTTCCCTCCGCGCGCCCGCTCCAATTCGTCTTTCGCGCCATCACACCAATGGGTCGCCCCCGCCGCTTTGATGCGCGCTTCTTTCTCGTCGATGCCGATGAAATCGCGTCTGATCTGGATGACTTCTCACGCGCCGAAGACGAGCTCTCCCACCTTCAGTGGATTCCGCTCGAAGAAGTCCGCAGCTTTGATCTGCCCTTCATAACAGAAGTGGTTCTGGCCGAAGTCGCCCACCGCGCCCATGCCACAGAGCCGCCCAGCAATGTGCCCTTCTTTCACAACGGCATCGAGGAAAGCCTCTTTCTACGTCTCGGCGGCCGCGGCCCCCTCACAGGCAAGCAGATCGCGGACGATTAAGCGTCCCACCCCTTTGTCTTTCTCTAAATTTTCTCAGGGGGCTGGGGATGAAACCCCCAGCGGGTCGGATGTGCAAAGCACATTCTAAATCTCTTCAATACAGCCAGACCAACGCGAGGACTGAGGCCGTAATCAGCCCCATACCAACCCACTCACGCCGCGTGATCACCTCGCCAAAAAACCACACAGACACAATGATCGAAAAGATTACCTCAACCTGCCCAACAGCAAAAACATAAGCCGCATTCATCATCGCAAAGGCGGTAAACCAACACAGAGAACCGCCCATACCAGCAAGCCCCATCCAAACCGAGGTGCGCCATGATCCCAGCACTCGCGACACCTCACCCGCCTCTCGCCAGCGCAAATATCCCCCGAGCGCAAAAGCCTGAAAAAGTGTCACGCAAGGCATCGTCACAAGCGCGCGCAAAAGTGGATCAGTGGCCTGAACCTCAAGCGTCGCACCGCGATACGCCACGGCCGAACAGGCAAACAAAACCCCAGAAAGAAGGCCCAACCCCGCCGCAGGGTTCATCGCCCGCCGCATCAGCCCGCCCGCGCCCTCCGGAATATCTGAAAGCACCAAGACACCAACAAGCCCCAGCCCGATCGCAAACATTCCGCCAAGGCTCACCAAATCGCCCAAAACAACAAAGCCAACAAGCGCCGTCAGCATGACTTCGGTTTTCTTAAAGGTAATTCCAACTGCAAAGTTACGACTCGCAAAAATCGCAACAACGCACCATGTCGCCAAGATCTGCGTCACGCCGCCAGTGAGCACATAGACCCAAAAGCGCGGCTCAACAGCCGGCAGCCCTTGTCCGCGCCATAGAAGATAGCCCGCAGCCAAAAGCGTCACAAACGGCGCAGTAAATACAAACCGTGCCAGCGTGGCCCCACCCGCCGACAGCGCGCCCATGCTCAGGCGTTTTTGCAAGGTAAAGCGCAGAGTCTGAAACGCCGCCGCCAAAACAGAAAGGATAATCCAGCTCATCGCCTTCTATAGGCGCAGGCCTACTCGCTTGGCCAGAGCGGATGCGGCACAGGGTCTTTCGCGCGCAGAAAATACTTTGCAAACACAGCCCCGTAAGAGCGGTAGTAATAGCCGTCATTTTTGCCCAAAAACGCCTCTCGCTCAGAGCGGAACAGCGCTGGCAAACGATACCAAGGCACGCTTGGGCGCTCGTGGTGCACCACATGATAGTTGTTGTTCAAAAACAAAAGCGCAAGCAGCCCACGGTCTTCGACAATCACGGTGCGCCCTTGGCACGCTTCATGTGCCCGATGCTCCAGATAGGTGCGGATTTTCAGAAGAGATAGGGCCCCATAGGTTGCCAAAAATAAAGCCCAGAGCGGCATTTGGCCCACAACGAGCGCCCACCCGATCACGAGCGCCACCGCAGGAATATGCACAAGCCAAGCCACCAAAGCGGCACGGTCTCCCGCCACAATCGCACGCCAATCCTCTCGCATAAAGAAAAACTGCCCCACAGCGGGCCCGACCAACATGCGCCCCAACAACGTATTGTTGAACTCAAGCAAAACCTGCCCCCAGCGTGGCATCGCCGCCCAAACTTTCGGGTCGCGATAGTTGCTCTCAGGGTCATCATAAGGGTCCGTCAGATTCTCATCCGTGTGGTGAACAAGATGCAGATCGCGAAAGCGACCATAAGGAATAACAAGCGAAAGCTGCGCAAAAACCAGCGCCTCATTGAGCCATTTGAGCCGCGTTGGATGCCCATGCAGCGCCTCATGGCAAAGCGAAGAATGCATTGCCGCCGCCAGCATCACGCAAAGCAGTCCCAAAGGCAGCCATATCTCTGCCGCCCAAGTCGTCCCAATCGCCCAAAGCCCGTACGTCGCGAGCAAGAGCCCAAGCGTCGGCCACTCAACCCGCGCAATCCTCATGCGCGCCCCCAAGCGACACCCGCCCAAAACCGCTCATAGCCAATATACATCACAAACCCGATCAGCGTATTCACCAGTGCCATCGCCCCACCCACAGCAAAAGACCCCGTGGCAGCAAACCCTACAAGACTCATCACAGTCAGCCCCAGAAGGTTCCAGAACACGGCCTTGATCAATGTGCGCCTGCGGGTTTCCAATCTCTGCTCCAATGCCAGTCATCTTCACAAAAACGTTACACAGCCCCCGCGCCACAGCGCAGTCCGAATATGATTAACATTTCTAAGCAATGGTGATATTAATCACCATATGCAGGATAAAATAGACAAGCGCCTCCGCGCCGCACAATTCCGCCAGCGCCTCGCAAGCGCCATGACCACGGCAGGCCAAAGTCAAGCCGCGCTCGCTCGTCACATCGGCGTGGATCGCTCGACAATCTCGCAGCTCCTGTCAGGTCAGGGCGCACGCCTGCCCAATGCGCAAGTGGTGGGCGAATGTGCGGCCGCGCTTGGCGTCTCCGCTGACTGGCTCTTGTCCCTGTCTGACCGCCCAGAGACCGCTGCGGCCCTTCTGGCCAACTCGCTCACGCTCACAGAAGCCCCACGCGCGATGATTGATGAACAAATCTTTCAGTGGCACAAAGAGGCTGCCGGCTACAAAATCCGCCATGTCCCTGCCGCGCTGCCAGATATGCTCAAAACACGCGAGGTGCTAAATTGGGAATACGCACCGCACTTGGGGCGCACCGCAGAGCAAGCGATTGGCGCAATGGAAGACCGTCTCACCTTTATTCGCCAAAGCCCTTCAGATTACGAAATCGCTCTGCCTCTCTATGAAATCGCAAGCTTCGTGCATGGCGAAGGCTATTACCGCGGCCTATCGCTCGACGCCCGCCGCGCCCAGATTGCCCGCTTCAAAGAACTGCATGATCAACTCTACCCACGCTTGCGGATTTACCTTTTCGATGCCCGTCGCCTCTTCTCGTCCCCGATCACTGTCTTCGGTCCGCTCCTCGCAGCCCTCTATGTCGGCCGCGACTATCTTACCTTCCGCGATCGCGAACGCGTTGCCGCGCTAACCCAGCATTTTGACGCTCTCGTGCGCGAAGCCCGCATCACAGCGCGCGACTTCCCAGATCACCTCGACGCCCTCGCCGCAGACCGCCCCTGATCCTTCCTCTTTCTGCAAATATCCTGGGGGTCTGGGGGCAAAGCCCCCAGCAGGTCGGATTGGCGAAGCCAATTCAAACTCAAACCTTCGGATCAGGGTTCTCTGTATGCCCGTCCACAGCAATGACTTGGCCACTTACAAGCCGCGCCTTATCCGAGCCAAGGAACACCGCCATATTGGCAACATCCTCAGCCGTCACAAAGCTGCGCATCGATGTTCCGCTGGCATAGCCCTGATAGACTGCGTCCCGCGTCATCCCCTTGGCGAGCGCTTCACGCGCCAAGACGCCCTCCATTCGCTCGCCTTCCACCGCCCCAGGGCAGATCGCATTGGCGCGGATTCCATAGGGGCCAAGTTCCATCGCCAGTGTCTTCATCAGCCCGATCACAGCCCATTTTGCCGCCGCATAAGGCGCTCGAAACGGATAGCCATACTGCCCCGCCGTTGAAGAGGTCAGTACAATCGAGCCGCTCAAAGCGGTTTTCATGATCGGCGTCGCATATCTAGCCGCTAGAAACGCACCCTCTAGGTTCACACTTACACAGCGTTGCCAATCAGCGAGCGCAATCTCTTCCACAGGCGCTGTCGGCCCAGCAATGCCCGCATTTGCACAAAGCACATCAAGGCGGCCCCAGCGAGCTTCAAGCTCGGCAAAGAAATCAGCCATAGCCGCTTCGTTAGAGGCATCCACATCGGCAGCGCCCCAATGCGCAGGAAGATTTGCGAGCGCTTTCTTATCAACATCTGTCACCCAGACATCAGCACCCTCCGCATCAAAAGCTTCGGCCATAGCGCGCCCGATCCCGGACGCGCCTGCTGTGATCAGAACCTTCACCGTGGCGCTCCAACGGCGCGGCCAAGCCCCTCAGGTGCGGGCAGGCTCGCATGCGCTGTCGCAATCTTGACCAAAGCCGCCTCAACCTGTGCCGCAGGCGGAGCTGCACGGCGCGTCGCAAGATCAACGTGCAAAAGCATATGTTCTCCCGTCGCCAAGACCCGCGCACCCTCACACATTTCATGCCAGAGGTGCATCTTCTTGCCTTCCCCCAGAATGACTTGGGTGCGCACCGTGATCTTCGCGCCCGCATGAACTTCATCAAGGTGGCGAATATGCGTCTCGGCGGTAAAATAGCTTCCGCCACTGGCGATATAGTCTGCGTCACAGCCGATCATTTCCATGAAGCGGTCGGTACTGTCGGCAAAGGCCTGTAAATAGCGGCTCTCGGTCATATGACCGTTATAATCGAGCCAATCGAGCGGAACCACGCGGTGCAGCGTCAGCACAGGTTGGCTCAGATCCGCGATATCATCCACATGGCCGACAATCCCCGCACCCGCGCGCAGCGTTTTGTCGTGGGCGTTCTGAAGGGCGCCCGCGCCCCAGTCATTGGCGCCAAGCGCGCGCATCATGCCGACAAGGTTGTCGTCGCGAATGCGCTCAAGCTCGCGGATCGAATGCATACCCGACTGCGCATCAGACTGATCGGCAATCGCATCGACAAGCTCATCAGTCAACTCAGGCACATCCATAAGCTTGGTCCAAGGCCAGCTCAGGCAAGGCCCGAACTGCGCAATAAAGTGGCGCATCCCAGCCTCTCCGCCCGCAACACGATAGGTCTCAAACAAGCCCATCTGCGCCCAGCGGATACCAAAGCCATAGCGGATTGCATTGTCGATCTCTTCGGTCGTGGCGATCCCATCGTTAATCAGCCAAAGCGCCTCGCGCCACACCGCCTCAAGAAAGCGATCAGCAATATGCGCATCAATCTCTTTCTTCAGATGCAGCGGATACATCCCGATGCCAGAGATGACCTCTTTCGCCGTGGCGATCACATCGGCGCTGTTCGCCTCCGTGCTCACCAGCTCGATCAAGGGCAGCAAATAAACAGGGTTAAACGGATGCGTCACAACAATCTGATGCGCATTCGCCATACCCGCCTGAAGCTCGCTCGGCTTATAGCCCGAGGTCGAGGAGCCAATCACAGCTTCCGCCGCCACACAGTCGGCCAGTTGCGCATAGACCTTATGCTTTGTGTCGAGCCGTTCAGGCACAGATTCCTGCACCCAGCTTGCGCCCGCGCAAGCCTCAGACAGATCCGCATGAAAACTCAAGCGCCCCTCTTCAGGCAGCGCCATATTGCCCAGCCCCGGAAGAGAGCGACGCGCATTGGCGAGCACTTCGCCAATCTTGCGTTCCGCCTCGGGATCAGGGTCAAACACCCGCACATCCCATCCATTGAGCAAAAAGCGCGCAGCCCAGCCGCCGCCAATCACACCACCGCCAATGATAGCAGCCTGTTTTCTCATCTTTTCTCGTCCTTCAAAGGTTAATCTACACAAATCGTTGCGGGCTCGCCGCCGTTTAGAACATCATAGCAGCCAAAATAGGGGGTCACTGGCGTACAACTCCGTGTCTCAGCCAAGCAAAATCCAGCGCATTCAGAATTGTCGCGGCAACGCTTACCAGCATCTGGCTGTGCACTGGCGCATTGCGGCCCCGCAAGCCCCACAACCATACGTCCACCCGCAGCCTCACACTCCTGCCCGACCAACAGCGGCGAACGCCCACCAACAACCGCAGCGCCGCCTGACGTTTCCGCCATTTGACAAGAAGCCAGCGCCACCAAAGTCAGCACAGCCGCCCCAATTGCAAAAATCCGTTTCATGGCCGTTGCCCCCTCTTTATAGTCCTCATCTCGGTCCACCTCACTGTCGCAGCGCGATCTGGCTCACGTCATAGCCATTGAAATCGAGCATCTCCCGCGCCGCCACCATGCGATCAGCCCCCCCGCGCGGCTTGCGATCAAGGATAAGGCCGAAGCTCCCGTCGGGCGTCCCAATCGCAGCAGTGCGAAACCCTTCATCCACCCAAAGCACCCAGTATTCCTCGCTCGTTCCTTCAAGCCTAAAGCGCCCCGGACCGGTCACCTCCCCCTGACTCTCGCGACCATCCGCACGCCAGATAAACCGCGTCTGACTCACAGCGTTGATCGTCACACGCTGCAAAACATCTGTCGGATAGGACGCTCGGACAACCCAATCACCCTGAAACCGCACCAGCTCAAACCGCAGCGTCGACGAGATTCTCGCCGCGCTATCGCGATAGCTCACAGAGGCCGCCTCTGGCACGGGCGCACACCCCGCCAACGCCACAGTGGCCGCCATGAGCCAGCGGCGCATCATCCCTTTGGCGCTTGCTTTGTCAGCTTGAGCTTCTCACGCACGGCCTCAGGCCCAATCACTTTCGCGCCCATGTTTTCAATGATCGTAACGGCACGCTCTACAAGCTGGTAGTTCTCGGCCAAGACGCCCTTATCCAGCCAGAGGTTGTCCTCAAGCCCGACCCGCACATTGCCACCCGCCAGTACAGAAGCGGCGACATACGCCATCTGGTTGCGCCCCAGCGCAAAGGCGCTGAAGGTCCAGTTGTCAGGCACATTGTTGACCATCGCCATAAAGGTGTTGAGATCGTCAGGTGCGCCCCAAGGCACGCCCATGCAAAGCTGCACCAGCGCATCAGGCTCCAGAACGCCGTCCGCAACAAGCTGCTTGGCATACCAAAGATGTCCTGTATCAAACGCCTCGATCTCTGGCTTGACCCCGAGCTTTGTCATCATCGTACCCATCGCCGTCAGCATACCCGGCGTATTGGTCATCACATAATCGGCCTCGGCAAAGTTCATCGTGCCGCAATCCAGCGTACAGATCTCAGGGAGGCATTCCGCAATATGCGCAACACGCTCAGTCGCACCGACCATGTCTGTTCCCTCAGCAAGCGGGAAAGGCGCTTCGGAGCTGCCAAAGATCATATCTCCGCCCATACCCGCCGTGAGATTGAGCACAACGTCTGTATCAGACTCGCGCACACGGTCTGTCAGCTCGCGGTAAAGCTTCAAGTCGCGGCTCGGCTTGCCTGTCTCAGGGTCACGCACATGGCAATGCACCACAGCCGCGCCTGCTTTTGCCGCTTTGATCGCGCTCTCGGCAATCTCCTTGGGCGAGCGCGGCACATGTGGGCTGCGGTCTTGGGTGCCGCCTGAGCCTGTCACGGCACAAGTGATAAAAACCTCTTTGTTCATAGTCAGTGGCATCTGCGAATCCTCTTCTGCATGGCGTGTTGCTCAAAGTATCACCGCACTTGCATTGGCTCTTTTGATCTTTTACGAAAATAATATGGCAATATCCGAAAAAATATCACCAAAAGCGATTGACACAGCAGTGCTCGTCCTAAGTGACAGCAACACACTCAGCTTCGCCGCTGCCGTTGACCCGCTGCGCGCCGCCAACCGCCGCGCAGGCCGCACCTTGTTTTCTTGGCGCTTTGTGACGCCCACAGAGTCCGCCGCCAAGCTCACCTCTGGTATAGAAGTTCAGGGGCTACCTCTCGCCGCACTGGAAAGCTGCGATCTCCTCATCATCGTGGCTGGCTTTAATCTTGACGCCCATGCCACGCCACAACTTCTCGCGGCCCTGCGGCGCCTCGCGCCTCATGCAGGCCAGATCGCCGCGATTGATGGCGCAAGCTGGCTCCTCGCCAGCGCGGGCCTGCTCGATGGTCAGAGCGCCACAGCCCACTGGGAAGATCTGGAGCATTTCGCCACCCGCTTTGACGCGGTCGAGACTTTGCCACACCGCTTCGTTCAGTCTGGCAAGTTCGCCACAGCAGGCGCAGCCATGCCCGGCCTTGATATGATGCTGCGGCTGATCGAGGAGCGCTTTGGTGCGCGCCTTGCCCAAGAGGTTGCAGGCGCGTTCCTGCATGACCCCTCCCAGCCCGCCGATTTGCCGCAAAACCCCGCCAGCCGCCAAAGCCTCGCACGTCATCATCCAGCCGTCGCTCGCGCCCTCGCGCTGATGCAGGCCCATGTCGAAACACCCCTAAGCATCGCAGCACTGGCAACACAGCTCTCGCTTTCGCCGCGCGTGCTGGAGTTGCGCTTCAAAGCGGCCCTCGGCCAAAGCCCGAAAGCCACCTACCTCGCGCTGCGCCTTTCAGAGGCCCACCGCCTCGCGCTCGATACGTCCCTGCCCGTGCAAGACATCGCTCTGGCCACAGGCTTTGCCTCCCAAGCCAGCTTCGCCCGCGCCTTCAGCAAAGCCCACGGCCGCTCCCTGCGCGCCCTGCGCCAAGAGCGCTGAACAGCTGCGTCCGCTTTCTCAAAATATCCCTCGGGTCTGGGGGCAGCGCCCTCAAAAAGGCATCGGATGCGCCTTATGCGCCGCATCGATCTCCGCCAGAACCTCGCCTGACAGGCTCACATCCGCAGCACCCAAGGCATGTTCAAGCTGAGCTACAGTCGTCGCCCCGAAAATCGAGCTGCCCACAAAGGGCCGCGCCAGCGTCCAAGCCAGCGCCATATGAACGGGGTCAAGTTCGTGGCGCGCCGCAATTGCCAAATATGCCTCTACGGCATCAAGCACACGCGGTGTCACGCGCCCGCCCATCTCTGGAACAAGGCTCATCCGCGACGCATCAGGCACCTGCCCGCCCTGATACTTCCCACTTAAAAATCCTGCTGCCAGCGGCGAAAAGGCGAGCAAGCCGACGTTCTCGTTCAGACTCATCTCCGCCATGTCGGTGTCATACAAACGGCAGAGCAGCGAATATTCGTTCTGCACAGATGCGACACGCGGCCCGCCCATTCTCTCAGCCACATTCAGCCACTGGCACGTCCCCCAAGCGCTCTCGTTGGAGAGGCCAAAGGCGCGGATCGTCCCGCGTTCGACTTCTTTCTGAAGCGCGCCCAGCGCGTCTTCCATATGGGCAATCGTCTCGGCACGGTTCTGCCCGCTGGGGTCAAACGTCCAGTTTTTGCGAAACATATAAGAGCCACGGTTGGGCCAGTGAAACTGGTAGAGATCAATCACATCCGTCTTGAGCCGCGCAAGGCTGCCCTCAATCGCGGTAGGAATCGTCTCAGCAGTGATCGGCGCGCCATCGCGCACATTCATATAGCCCTCGCCCGAGTGTTTCGTCGCCAATACAACTTCGTTGCGCCGCCCCGTCGTCTCAAACCAATTGCCGAGAATGCGCTCTGCATCGCCCTGCGTCTCGCGGCTCAAGGGGTTCACAGGATACATCTCTGCGCAGTCCCAGAACTGCACACCATGAGCGAGTGCCATATCCATCTGCGCATGACTGTCGGCCTCGCTCGTCTGCGTTCCAAACGTCATCGTGCCAAGGCACATCTCGCTGACAGAAATCCCAGTACGGCCCAATTCGCGCTGTTTCATATCGCTTCCCCTCGCGTTGATTGCGCGCACTCTGCCAGTCTTGCAGATGATGTCAAACCGACAGCGCGTAGATTTTGGTCTTTGATGTCAACATCCACGACATCCACGCGAGTCAGGACGATCAGTGACCGCTTTCCAGAATGCCCGTCTGCACATCATAATCGACAGCCAGCTCATAATCAGGGTCATCGTCACTATCGACCATAAGATGACCGGCCTTATTGAGAAGCTTGTGGCAATCGCGGCTCAAGTGACGCAAGCGGATCTGCTTGCCCGCTGCCTCATAGCGCGCGGCCAAAGCCTCAATCGCCTGCAAAGCTGACTGATCGACAACGCGGCTTTCCTTAAAGTCCACAATGACAAGATCAGGATCTGTTTCCACTTCAAAAATCTCGGCAAACCCGTCGCTGGAGCCAAAAAACAGCGGTCCCTGAATTTCATAGACTTTCGCACCCTCGTCCGTGGTCGACTCGCGCGTCACAGCATGAATACGGCTCGCATTGTTCCACGCATAAGCCAGCGCCGAGACAATCACCCCCACAACAACCGCAATCGCAAGATCATAAGCCACAGTCACAATCGTCACCAAAACAGTAACGAAAGCATCGTTGAGTGGCACGCGCCGCAGGATTGTGAGCGAGTTCCAAGCAAACGTCCCGATCACAACCATAAACATCACGCCAACAAGCGCTGCGAGCGGGATCTGCTCAATCAGCGGAGAGGCAAACATAATGAAGGTCAAAAGAAACAGCGCCGCCGCAATCCCCGCGATACGCGTGCGCCCGCCAGACTTCACGTTGATCATGCTCTGCCCGATCATCGCACAGCCGCCCATACCGCCGAAAAAGCCGGTCACAACATTGGCCGCACCCTGCGCCATACATTCTTGAGACGCGCCACCACGCTTGCCAGTAATTTCGCCCACGAGGTTGAGGGTCAGCAAGCTCTCGATCAGGCCAATCGCCGCCAGAATAACGGCATAAGGCAGAATGATGTAAAACGTTTCCATATTGAGCGGCGCAAGTGCGGTCCCGTATAGCCCCTCACCCGTGCCAAACGGATTGTGGAAGCTCGGAAAGCCGCCCTTGATTGAGGCCAGATCGCCGACACGCGGGACATCAAGCCCCAACACAATCACCAAAATCGCAACAATTCCGATACCAGCCAAAGGCGCAGGCACAAATCGCGTCACCTTGGGCATCACCCAGATAATCGCCATGGTCAGGGCCACAAGAGACAACATCATCATCAAAGGCACACCCGTGAGCCACTCGCCCCCGCTCATGCCGTGGCCTGTGTTCTCCATCGAACCAGGCACTTTAAATTGCGTCATTTGTGCCAGGAAAATAACGATCGCGAGGCCATTCACAAAGCCCAGCATTACAGGATGCGGCACAAGGCGGATAAACTTTCCCCAGTGCATCGCACCCGCAAAGAGCTGCAACAGCCCCATCAAAACGACCGTCGCAAAAAGATATTCAACGCCGTGCTGCGCAACCAGCGCAACCATAACAACCGCCAGTGCGCCCGTCGCACCAGAGATCATTCCTGGACGGCCGCCAAACACAGCTGTGATAAGACCGACAAGAAAGGCTGCATATAGCCCGACCAGAGGATGAACCCCCGCAACAAACGCAAACGCAACCGCCTCAGGCACCAGCGCAAGCGCCACAGTCAGGCCTGCCAATAGCTCGATGCGCATCCGCGATACGCTCCATGGCTCGTCGGGCATAAGCCGCAGATCGGGCATGGCAAGGCGGTTGGCAAAGGCAGCCATAAGGGCGCGTTTCATATCATCTGTCCTATTCGGGTCATCATTCGGGTTCGCTTTTCGTCTCGCGCCCTAACGCGCCACGCCGAAAATAGCCAGCCCCCAGACAAGACGCCTCTATGCCACGTTGCACCGCGGCATAGTTTTTTTTGTGTCAGAGAGCCCAAAGGTTAACGATTCGCCCCGCGCCAAAAGTCGATTTGCTCGGTGCACGGGTTGTGCACGGGTTGTGCACGCTTTTCACCCCCCCTGTTTTGCCCATCACACCCGCGTTAAGTCAGCGCACGCTGCCTTGCCTTTGCGCCACTCACGGGCCACAAATAGCCTCGAAAACCTATGGGAGAAAAGCATGAGCGAAACTGTTATTGGCGTCATCGGTGGGTCCGGCATCTATCAAATCGACGGGCTGGAGAACGCCAGCTGGCAAGAGGTCGAGACCCCTTGGGGAAAGCCTTCTGATGCAGTTTTGACAGGCGTGCTCGAGGGGGTCAAAATGGCATTTCTCCCTCGCCACGGTCGCGGCCATGTCCATTCGCCCAGCACCGTTCCCTACCGTGCCAATATAGACGCCTTAAAGCGCCTCGGTGTCACCGATGTAATCTCGGTTTCCGCCTGTGGCAGCTTTCGGGAAGAAATGGCGCCGGGAGATTTTGTCGTTGTAGATCAATTCATTGACCGCACATTCGCGCGGGAGAAATCCTTCTTCGGAACAGGCTGTGTCGCCCATGTTTCGGTCGCCCATCCGACCTGTCCGCGCCTGTCCGCCGCCTGCCTTGAGGCCGCCCAAGACGCAGGGATCAAGGTCCACAATGGCGGCACATATCTCGCCATGGAAGGCCCGCAATTCTCCACGTTGGCAGAGAGCAAAATGTACCGCGAAAGCTGGGGGGCTGATGTCATCGGCATGACCAATATGCCTGAAGCAAAGCTCGCACGCGAAGCCGAGCTTTGCTACGCCTCTGTCGCCATGATCACCGATTATGACAGTTGGCATCCGGAGCATGGCGAAGTTGATGTCACTGAAATCATTAAAACTTTGATGGGCAACGCCGAAAAAGGCCGCGCGCTGGTGTCTCGCCTTCCCGCCCTCCTCGGAGCCGCCCGCGAGGCCTGTCCACACGGTTGCGACCGCGCGCTTGAATACGCAATCCTGACCGCGCCAGACGTCCGCGACCCTGCACTCATGGCCAAGCTCGACGCCGTTGCAGGCCGTATCCTGTGAAGACCGCGCTGGCCTTTTTACTGCTGGCCAGCGCCGCCCAGGCACAAGACCACATCGCAGCCCAAGGCCCGCTGTCGGACGCTGATTTTTACCGCCTCGTCGCCTGCGCCGCCCCGCCCGATCAGCCCTGCCAGAAACCACTCGTGCGCTGGCAAGTGGAGCGCCCCCTCAGGCTCTGGGTCGCACCCTTGCCCGAGGCCTATCTCGGCGGCAAAGCCAAGCGCGCCGAGGCCGCTATTAACCTTGCAATCAAGGAACTAAACGGCTCTGGCGCAGCTATTTCCCTCGCCAGAACCGACATCAAAACAGTCGCCGACATACGGCTCTTTTTCCTCGATCAAGCGCGCGGCGAGCCGATCCAAGGAACGGGTCTTTCATCGGTCGACGGCGCGCGCCTTGGCGGAGCAACAACCCGCATGCAGGCAAACGTCGCCAAAGGCGAAATCCTCGCCGCCGCTATTGTAGTGTCCACAACGCTTGGGATTGCTTCCTACGAAGGAGTCATTCTCGAAGAGCTCACCCAAGCCCTCGGCCTCATGACCGATATCAAAAGCCCCGCTTACGTGGGTGTCTCGGTACTCTCCCAAGACGGCAATCGCGTTACCCGTTTGGGCGCGCAAGACAAGACCGCCCTCAAACAGCATTACCCGCCAAAATAAGTTGCGCATAGGCGTGCCCCTGCTAGGCTCGTACCGCGCCGTTAAACTTTGTTAAGAGATTACTGCCATTATGACATTCGAAACATGGATCGCTTTCGTCATCGCCTCATCGGTGCTCTTAATGATCCCCGGTCCGACGATCCTTCTTGTGATGAGCTACGCCATCTCCAAGGGCCGCTCCGTCGCCATCGCCTCTGCAGCGGGCGTTGCTCTGGGCGATCTCGTTGCCATGTCGGCCTCGCTTGCAGGCCTTGGCGCGCTGGTTCTAGCCTCGGCCACCGCGTTCACAGCGCTCAAATGGGTCGGCGCGATCTATCTGATTTACTTGGGTACAAAGCTTCTGCTGTCCGCAAAAGAAGAGAGCATCGCCCTCCCCGACGCGGCCCAAAGCGTCACGCCGCGCGGCGTGTTTGCCCATGCAGCCGCAGTCACAGCACTCAATCCCAAGAGCATCGCCTTCTTTATCGCTTTCGTGCCCCAGTTTATCCGCCACGAAGCGGCATTTCTGCCGCAAGTCAGCGTCCTGATCGCCACCTTCGTGACCCTTGCCACGCTCAACGCATTGGCCTATGCGCTCCTCGCGGATCGTCTCCGCAGCTTCTTTTCTCAGCCCAAGGCTCTTGTTTGGATGACCCGAACAGGCGGCGCAACGCTTATCGCCATGGGCCTCTTCACCGCCACTCTCAAACGCACAAGCCCCTAAGGAACAACATGAAAACCGTCAAAGACTACATCCGCACCATTGTTGATTTCCCCCATGAGGGCATTCTCTTTCGCGATGTCACGACACTCTTTGCCGACCCGCGCGGGTTTCGCATGGCGATTGACCAGATGTTGCACCCCTACGCAGGAATGCAAATCGACAAGGTTGTTGGCCTAGAAGCTCGCGGCTTTATTCTAGGTGGCGCCATCGCCCATCAGCTCTCCGTCGGCTTTGTCCCAGTCCGCAAGAAAGGCAAGCTCCCTGGCGCGGTAATCTCGGAGGAATACACTCTCGAATACGGCGAAGCGATTGTCGAAATTCATGATGATGCCATTCAAGCTGGCGAGAAAATTCTTGTGGTCGACGACCTTCTCGCCACAGGCGGCACAGCCGAAGCTGGTATCAAACTCATCGAGCGGTTGGGCGGCGAAATTATCAGCTGCGCTTTCGTGATTGACCTGCCTGACCTTGGCGGCCGCAAGCGCCTTGAAGCCATGGGTATGGACGTCATGGCGCTCTGTGCATTTGAAGGGCTCTAAATCTTAAGTCGCAGAGCCACCCACTGTTAAACCACCAATCATGACAGTGGGTTGCCCAACACCAACAGGAACCCACTGGCCAGCCTTGCCGCAGTTGCCCATGCCCGGGTCGAGCGCCATGTCGTTGCCCAGAGCGCGGATGTTCTTGAGCGCAGTTGCTCCGTCGCCAATCAGCGTGGCGCCTTTCACAGGCTCCATGACTTTGCCGTTTCTGACGCGGTAAGCCTCGGTGCAGGAGAACACAAACTTCCCATTCGTGATATCGACCTGCCCGCCGCCAAAGCCCACAGCCCATATGCCATCCTTCAAGTCCGCAACGATGTCTTCGGGCGCAGCCTCCCCCCCCATCATGTAGGTGTTTGTCATCCGTGGCATTGGAGCGTGCTGAAAGCTCTCTCGGCGTCCGTTGCCTGTGGGCTCAACCCCCATCAAACGTGCGTTCTGTCGGTCCTGCATATAGCTGACCAAAACACCGTCTTCGATCAGTGTGTTCTTGGCCGAGGGCGTGCCTTCGTCGTCAATCGTGATTGAACCGCGCCGATCGGGAATGGTTCCATCGTCAAGCACAGTCACGCCTTTCGCGGCGATCTGTTGGCCCATGAGCCCCGCAAATGCAGAGCTGCCCTTGCGATTAAAGTCACCCTCAAGCCCATGGCCAATCGCTTCATGCAGCAAGATACCGGGCCACCCCGGTCCAAGAACGATATCCATCTGCCCGGCAGGCGCAGGCACCGCCTCCAGATTGACAACCGCAATTCGAAGCGCTTCTCGTGCATTGGCCTGCCAATTACTCGGCTCCAAAAGCCCCGTCAGCCCAGCTCGCCCGCCGCCGCCCGCCGAGCCGCTTTCTCGCCGACCGTCCCGTTCGACGATCACACCAACATTCAGCCGTGTCATTGGCCGAACGTCGGTGAGCCTTTGCCCACCGACTCGCAGAATTTCAACTTCTTGATACGTGGCAGACACTGAGGCCGTCACTTGCACCACCCGCGGATCAAGCGCGCGGGCATAGGCGTCGATCTCTTTCAAAATATCGAGTTTGGCAGAGAAGCCCGCACTCTCGATGGGGTCAATCGCCTCATACAGCCGCGTGTTTGTGCCTTTCGGCCCGACCGCCATAGTGCCGCCTCCTGCACCTACGGCCAAACGCGCTGTCTCAACTGCGCGAGTCATCGCGGCTTCGCTAATTTCAGTCGAATGCGCGTAGCCAGCGACCTCACCAAGCACGGCGCGCAACCCAAAACCTTGAGATGTATCAAAACTAGCCGTCTTGACACGCCCATCATCCAAAACAAGCGCTTCAGACTTGGAGCGCTCCAGAAAAAGCTCACCATCCTCTGCTCCAGCGCATGCTTTTTCCAGCAAATTAAGGGCCTTTCCCTCGTCTACTTCTGTCTCAAAAGGGCGAAACGGCGCGTTTGTCATGATTTTTCCTGTCTGGCTCGGGGCGTATTTTCTTGATCTAAATCAAAAAAGCGTCTCTTTGACGCAAGCGGCAATATTGTCTCTGAGCTCAGAATATGGTTTCTGATGCTCCAAGACGCAATGGGCCGAGACGTGAGTCTCTGCTTCATTTTGCTTTAAGACAAACAGAGATACTCAACCGATCAGGGTGAACCATGCGAATTCTTTCTTCTCTTCTGGCTATTATGACAGCCTTCTTTGCACTTCCGGCTATGGCGCAAGACGCGGTCGAGCGCGTCGGCAAGCCTGTGGACGGCGGGATGAACTTCCAAGTCGCTGCGACAGAGCTTAAGCGCGACATTATTTGGCTCGATACAGCCATCAACTGGATCATCCTCGCGATCTGCTTGTTTGTGATCGGTCTGGTCCTCTGGATCATCGTATTTCACAACCGCAAGGCAAACCCGACACCTGCTAGCTTCACACACAACACACCAATCGAAGTGATGTGGACTGTCGTGCCTGTACTGATCCTTATCTTCATCGGTGCCTTCTCCCTTCCGATCCTCTTCAAACAGCAGATCATCCCTGAAGGCGAAGTGAACATCAAAGTGACAGGATACCAGTGGTACTGGGGCTATGAGTACACAGACGAAGAATTCGGCTTTGAAAGCTTCATGGTGGCACGCGACGAGCTGGCCGACTACGGCTACTCAGACGACGAATACCTTCTCGCCACAGACACACGCATCGTCGTACCCGTCGACAAAGTTGTTGTTATGACAGTTACAGGCGCTGATGTGATCCACTCTTGGACCATCCCTGCCTTCGGCGTAAAGCAAGACGCCGTTCCTGGCCGCCTCGCGCAGCTCTGGTTCAAAGCAGAGAAAGAAGGTCTGTATTTCGGTCAGTGCTCAGAACTCTGCGGCAAGGACCACGCCTACATGCCCATCACAGTCGAAGTTGTAAGCCAAGAGGCATACGATGCATGGCTGGTTGGCGCGAAAGAAGAGTACGCTGGCGTAGCGGCTCCACTGACAGTGGCCTCGGCTGACTAAGTCCTAAAAGGGGCAGCATGCTGCCCCTTTTCCTCACCTGATCCAGAGAGATGGCATGAGCGATATTTCAACAAACACACGCGTAGAGAGCCGTTTGGACACGGGTGAAGCAGGCTTTGGCGATTACTTTGCCTTGCTCAAGCCACGCGTGATGTCTCTTGTTGTGTTTACAGCACTGGTGGGCCTGCTCGCCGCGCCAGTGCCTGTTCACCCGCTCCTTGCTTTTGCCGCAATCCTCTTTGTTGCCATTGGCGGTGGCGCATCAGGCGCTTTGAACATGTGGTATGATGCCGATATCGATCGCATTATGCGCCGCACTCAAAGCCGCCCCATTCCCGCTGGAAAAATTTCCGAGAGCGAAACGTTTGCTTTCGGCATGTTTCTCTCTGTCTTTGCTGTGATCATGCTGGCCCTCGCCAGCAACCTTGTCGCAGCAGGGCTTTTGGCTTTCACGATCTTTTTCTACGTCGTTGTCTACACCATGTGGCTCAAGCGCTGGACCCCTCAAAACATCGTTATCGGTGGCGCCGCGGGTGCCTTCCCTCCGATGATTGGCTGGGCCGTCGCAACCGGTGGCGTCAGCATCGAAAGCGTTCTGATGTTTACTCTGATTTTCATGTGGACGCCGCCCCATTTTTGGGCGCTGGCCCTGTTTATGAAGTCTGACTACCGTGACGCTGGTGTCCCTATGCTCACAGTCACGCATGGCCGCAAAACCACACGCGCGCACATCATTGTCTACACAATCCTACTCGCGCCGATCGCAGTGGGCACAGGCTTCACAAGCATTGGTGGCCCCGTTTATATGGCAACTGCTCTGGTGCTAAATGTGATCTTCCTCAAAGGGGCGTGGGACATCTGGCGCCGTGAAGAGACCGCTGCCGAAGCCGACGAATACAAAACAGAGAAGCGCTTCTTTGCCTTCTCGATCTTCTATCTTTTTGCTCATTTCGTTGCCATTCTGGTAGAAAAGGGCCTTGCACCTTACGGTCTTGGAGGCTGGACATGAACAGCAGCGCACCCCGCGTCGAGCACGAAATTCATAACCGTCGCCGCAGCCGCAACGTCGGCCTCGGAATTGTGCTTGGCTCATTCGTCCTTCTCATCATGAGCATGACCTATGTAAAGCTAACCGCTCAAAACGCGGCGATGGCCGAAGAACACGCCAAAAAACAAGCGGCCGAAGCCGCAGCAGTAGGGACAGCCACACCAACTTCTTCACAGGAGAAAAGTGACTGATGGCACTCGAAGGTAAAAACAAAACACTCGCCCAAACCGTAAGCGTTGTCGTACTCATGGGTGCGCTCGCTTGGGCCTCTGTTCCGTTTTATGACTGGTTCTGCCGCGTGACAGGCTTTGGTGGCGTCACCAATACCGCCCAAACTGGCTCGGACGTCATCCTCGATCAAACAATCAAAATTCGCTTTGACGCCTCAATAGAGCGCGACTTTCCATGGACATTCACGCCCATGCAGCGCGAGATGGAAGTGCGCATCGGCGAAACAGGCCTCGCATTTTATGAAGCCTACAACCCGACAGACCGCCCCGTTGCGGGCTCTGCAGCCTATAACGTAACGCCCTACGAAGCTGGCGGCTTCTTTACTAAGATTGACTGCTTCTGCTTCGAAGAACAGGTACTTCAGCCTGGCGAGCGAGTGCAAATGCCTGTGACCTTCTTTGTTGATCCAGAGATTGTCACAGACCGCGAAGGACAGTATGTCCATACCATCACTTTGGGCTATACTTTCTACGAAATAGACCTGCCAGAAGCGCAAGCTTCACTTGAGACAGGCACAAAAACGAACATTAACTAATCACATCTAGCCTCAGGCGAGGGACACCATGGCGCACGAAAAAAATCACGACTATCACATTCTACCCCCTTCAGCATGGCCGCTGCTCGGCGCTCTTGCATGCTTTGTGCTGCTCTTCGGATCTGTACTCTACTTCCACGATGTAACGTCCTTCGTTATGATCGCTGGCTTCCTCTTCACCTTCTACGTCATGTACGGCTGGTGGGCTGAGGTTGTTCACGAAAGCAACACTGGCGACCACACGCCTGTTGTCCAAATCGGCCTGCGCTACGGTGTTGTCCTTTTCATCATGTCTGAAGTCATGTTCTTCGCTGCTTGGTTCTGGAGCTTCTTCAAACACGCGCTCTATCCAATGGGCCCCGAGAGCCCGATGGTTGACGGACAGTTTCCACCCGCTGGTATCGAAACCTTCGATCCATGGCACCTGCCGCTTATCAATACGCTGATCCTGCTTTGCTCAGGCGCTGCCGCAACATGGGCACACCATGCTATGGCGCACGAGAACAACCGCCAGGATATGAAGTGGGGCCTCATCATTGCCGTAGCCCTCGGCATTCTTTTCACCGCATTCCAAGCCTACGAATACAGCCACGCTGCCTTCGGTTTTGCTGGAAACATCTACGGTGCAAACTTCTTCATGGCGACAGGCTTCCATGGCTTCCACGTTGTGATCGGTACGATCTTCCTCGCGGTTTGCCTCTTCCGCCTTCAGGCAGGGCACTTCACACCCGAAAGACATGTCGGATTTGAAGCCGCAGCTTGGTACTGGCACTTTGTTGATGTGGTCTGGCTCTTCCTCTTCGCCAGCATCTACATCTGGGGCCAATAAGGCCCAGCGCCTTTCGCCTATACTCATCAGAAGCGCCCCGTATTCACGGGGCGTTTCGCGTTTGAGCCCTTGCACCTTGCCCCCCTCTCGCCCTACTTCTTCCCTATGAAACAAAACTGGCCTTTTCTTCTTCTATCCGTGCTCGTGCTGATCCTGCTCGTGAGCCTTGGCAACTGGCAAGTCTTACGCAAAGCCGAGAAGGCCGCCTATATCGCCGCCATCGATGCACGCATCGCAGCTGCGCCTGTGGCACTCCCCACCGCGCCCGATGCAACAGCAGATCAGTTCCTTTCAGTCCGCGTCTCTGGCACATTCACGGGTCCAGAAGTCCGCGTGCTCGTTTCAACTCGTGATTATGGTGCTGGTTACCGCATCATTCAGGCTTTCGAAGCCAACGGCCGCCGCCTTCTAATTGACCGTGGCTATGTCTTATCCTCCGCCAAAGACACTCCCCGCCCTGCGGGCGCCGCCTCTATCGAAGGCAATCTTCACTGGCCGAATGAGCGTGATAAATACACCCCTGAAAACGATGTGGCCGGCAACACATGGTATGCCCGTGATGTCCCCACTCTGGCCCAAGCGCTTGGCACGGAAGAAGTGCTGCTCGTCGCCCGTGAAGAAGCGCCCAAACCCGCTCAAATCTTACCGCTTCCTCTCGACACAAGCACAATCCCAAACCGCCATTTAGAATACATCATCACATGGTATGGATTGGCCGCCGTTTGGGTGCTAATGACCGCCTACTTTCTCAAACGCCGACATGCGAAAGCGAAGCTATGAAATATATCTCGACCCGCGGCCAAGCGCCTGAACTCTCTTTTGAAGATGCGATGCTCACGGGCCTCGCCCGCGACGGAGGTTTGTACCTGCCCGACGAAATTCCGACCCTCTCCAAGACAGAGATAGCAGCACTTTCGGGACTCTCCTATGAAGAAACAGCCTTTGCCATCATGCGGCCATACATCGGTGAGACATTCACAGACACCGAATTCAAAGAGTTGATCGCCAAAGCTTACGCTGGCTTCGGCCATGCGGCCCGCGCGCCTCTGGTACAGCTGGGTTCAGGGCACTTCCTGCTCGAGCTCTTTCACGGTCCGACGCTCGCCTTCAAAGACTTCGCCATGCAAATCATTGGCCAGATGTTTCAAGCTGCGCTTGAGCGCTCTGGCAAGCGCATCACAATCGTCGGGGCGACCTCTGGCGACACAGGCTCGGCCGCGATCGAAGCGTTCCGTGGGCTGTCAAACGTCGATGTGTTTATCCTTTACCCTCATGGCCGCGTCTCAGAAGTCCAGCGCCGCCAGATGACCACGCCATCTGAAAGCAACGTACACGCGCTCGCCATGACGGGTGACTTTGACGACTGCCAAGCGCGTGTCAAAGACATGTTCAACGACTTTGACTTCCGCGATGGTGTCTCTCTTGCAGGTGTCAACTCGATCAACTGGGGCCGCGTTCTTGCGCAGGTCGTTTACTACTTCTCCTCCGCCGTGTCCCTCGGCGCGCCGCACAGGCAAGTCAGCTTCACTGTACCCACAGGCAACTTCGGTGACATCTTCGCCGGCTATATCGCCAAGCGCATGGGCCTGCCGATTGAGCGCCTCGTCGTGGCAACGAACCAGAACGACATCCTACACCGCTGCTTATCGACTGCAGAGTATCGCCCTGATGGCGTCACGCCTTCTATAAGCCCTTCGATGGACATTCAGGTCAGCTCCAATTTCGAGCGCGCACTGTTTGAAGCTTACGCACGCGATGCAGCCCCTGTGGCGCAACTGATGGATGAGCTGAAGCAATCAGGCTTCTCCGTCAGCCAAGGCGCACTTCAGGCCCTGCGCGAGAGCTATGACAGCGGCAACTGCTCGGAGTCGGAAACCAGCAAGACCATCACCCGCACATTGGCCGAAACTGGTGAACTCCTCTGCCCACATTCCGCGATTGGCGTTAAAGTCGCAGAAGAGCACCTTGCAGCAGACACCCCAATGATCACCCTAGCCACGGCACACCCCGCAAAATTCCCAGATGCGGTCGAAGCGGCCACAGGCATCCGCCCGCCACTTCCACCTCGGATGAGTGATCTCTTCGAGCGCGAAGAACGCGTCACCCGCGTCGAGAACGATCTCGCCGCAATTCAAACCCTTATCAAAGAACGGATCGCGCATTGAGCATCCAGACGCACACTCTCTCTAACGGCTTTCGCATTGTGACCGAGCACATGCCAGGCCTTCAGTCGGCTTCTGTCGGCATCTGGATCACCGCAGGCGCACGCAACGAGACGCTTGCGCAAAACGGCATTGCACACTTCCTTGAGCACATGGCCTTCAAAGGCACAAAGACCCGCTCCGCGCTCGATATCGCTGAAGAGATCGAAAACGTTGGCGGCTATATCAATGCCTACACGAGCCGAGAAACCACGGCCTACTACGCCCGTGTCCTTGCGGGCGATGTACCACTCGCCGTAGATGTGATCGGCGATATCCTAGTAAACCCTGTGTTTGACCCCCGCGAAATCGAGATAGAGCGTGGCGTGATCCTCCAAGAAATCGGCCAAGCGCTTGATACGCCCGATGATGTGATCTTTGACTGGCTTCAAGAAGAAGCCTATCCTGATCAGGCCCTTGGCCGCACAATCCTTGGGCCAAGCGAGCGCATCAAAGCCTTCTCACGCGACAATCTCAAAGACTTCGTCGGCCAATACTACGGCCCCGAAAACATGATCCTGTCCGCCGCAGGCGGGATCGACCACGATGCGCTTGTCAAACAAGCCGAGACGTTGTTTTCCGCTATGCCTCGTGGCAATGCTCCAAAAGAGACACCCGCACTGTTTGCAGGGGGCGAACGCCGCGTTGTCAAAGACCTTGAGCAAGCACATGTCGCCTTGGGCTTTGAAGGTCCGACCTATCGCGACGATGCGATTTTCACAGCACAGATCTACGCCTCGGCTCTCGGTGGTGGAATGTCCTCACGCCTCTTTCAAGAGATCCGCGAAAAGCGTGGCCTCTGCTACACAATCTTCGCCTCCGCAGGCGCTCATGCCGACACAGGTATGATGACAATCTACGCTGGAACCTCAGGCGAGCAAGTCGGCGAACTGGCTGAAATCACTCTGGCCGAGATGGCGCGTGCCGCAGACGATATGTCAGACGCCGAAGTCGATCGCGCCCGAGCGCAAATGAAGGCAGGGATGCTGATGGGCCTTGAAAGCCCATCCAACCGCGCCGAACGCCTCGCACGGATGACACAGATTTGGGGCCGCGTGCCAGATCTTGACGAAGTCGTAAATAAGATCGACGCCGTTACCCGCCAGAGCGTGCGCGACTTTGGCGCCGAGATGGCCACATCAGCCAAGACCGCCGCTGCACTTTATGGCCCCGTCGACGGTGCGCCAGAGCTGGGCGCACTCTTGCAGAAACGGGCCGCCTGATGCTCATGAGGGCGCGCAAAAAACTGAGGCTCGAGACAGAGCGCCTCACATTGCGCGCGCCCATTCATTCTGACTTTCACAGCTGGTCCGCGCTGCGCCATGACTCCGAAGCCTATCTCACACCCTGGGAGCCGAGCTGGAATATCGACCACCTCTCGCGCCGCGCCTTTACCAACCGTGTCTATTGGGCGCAGCGTTCCATGTCTGGTGATACTGCGCTTCCTCTTTTCATCTTTCGCCGTGCTGATCAGCAACTCGTTGGCGCAATCACAATAGACAACATCCGACGTGGGCCCGCCCAAGCCGCCACAGTCGGCTACTGGACAGGGCAGAGCTTTGCCCGCCAAGGCTTTATGCGCGAAGCGCTCACAGCGGTCGTACATCATGCTTTTCATGTGATGGACCTGAGCCGTATCGAAGCCGCTTGTCTTCCGGAAAATACCCCGTCGCGCGGCCTGCTTGAGCGCTCGGGCTTCAAATATGAAGGCGTCGCGCAAAGTTATCTTCAAATCAACGGTCGCTGGCGCAACCATGTACTCTATGCTGCCCTGCGGATGGACCGCCGCGGCAAGACCGATATAGGCTAGCGCCATGATCACAAACCTTACACATGACTTGCTGACAAAGCTGGAAGCGCTCCTCCCCGAAGGCACACTGCGCGAGGCCTCGCCACGCTACCTTGAGGAACCGCGTGCCAAATGGCAGGGCGTCGCCGCCGCCGTCGCCGCACCCAAAACAGTAGAAGACGTCAGCACAATCTTGCGCTTTGCGACAGCGCACCGCATCGCGCTAATCCCCTATGGCGGTGGCACAGGCCTCGTTGGCGGGCAAGTGACATCAAGTGGTACGCCACTCCTTCTTTCACTCGAGCGCATGAATACTGTCCGCGAAGTACATCCCTCCGAGAATGTCATCGTCGTTGAGGCAGGCTGCACGCTCCAAGCCGTGCAAGACGCAGCAGAGCAAGCAAACCGCCTCTTTCCCCTCTCCATCGGCTCCAAAGGCACCGCTCAGATCGGAGGCAACCTCGCCACGAATGCAGGTGGCATAAACGTTCTGCGCTACGGCAATACCCGAGATCTGGCCTTGGGCCTTGAAGCGGTGATGCCAGACGGCAGCGTATGGAACGGACTGACGCGCCTGCGGAAAGACAACACGGGTTATGACATTCGCAACCTGCTGATCGGCTCAGAAGGCACACTCGGCGTCATCACAGCCGCCGCGCTCAAGCTCTTTCCTCGCCCGGCCCAAACCGGCACAGCGCTTTTTGCTGTAAGCAGCCCCGAGGCCGCCCTCAAACTGCTCGCTCGCCTGCGCGACATCGCAGGCGAAAGCATCAGCGCATTTGAGCTTCTCCATCGTCAAGGGCTTGAGTTCGTTGCCGAAACAATGCCAGATCAGCGCCTGCCGTGGCCTGACCCGCCAGAATGGATGGTGCTCACAGAGCTCGGCCTCGCACGCGGGCCAACCCCTCAGGCGCTCTTTGAAGAGCTCTTCGAAGTCGCTCTAGAAGAGGGTCTTGCTGACGACGGCATCATCGCCCAAAGCGAAGGCCAGTCGGCTGAGCTCTGGGGCCTGCGCGAGGCGATCCCGATCGCAAACAAAAACATTGGTGGCATCTCAAGCCACGACATTTCGCTACCGCTCAGCGCGATTGCCGACTTTATTCCTCGGGCCACAAGCGCACTTGCCACGCACGGCGACTATCGGATCAACTGCTTTGGGCACCTTGGTGACGGCAATCTGCATTTCAATGTCTACCCTCCAAAAGGCGCGCAGCGTAGCGCTTACAAAGAGGCGGCAAGCGCTGTCCAAGATATCGTGCACGACATCACGGTCGAAATGGGTGGCTCGTTTTCCGCCGAGCACGGCCTTGGTCGCCTCAAAGCTGCTGATCTCGAGCGCTACGGCGATCCCACCAAACTCGCGGCCATGCACAGTATTAAATCAGCTCTTGATCCACAGGGGATTATGAACCCTGGCGCTGTGCTTTTGACTAAAAGTTGAAGCGATTCAGAAGCTGTTAACCATCGCGAGGTAATGATGATTCTGTAAGAGAACGGAGTCATGATGCCTGAAGGTTTACATCCTTCCACTCACCCCCCACTCCCACCCACCACGGAAGATGATCGGGTGTTGTGGCTTCGTCTCTTGCGCTCCCGTCGTGTTGGGATTGCAACTTTTTTCCGTCTCTTGTCTGAACATGGCAGCCCTGCCGCCGCGCTTGACGCCCTCCCCGAAATTGCCCGCGCGGCAGGTGTGGAGCGCTACAACACCTTCTGTGAAGAGGCGGCACGCAGCGAGCTTTCCCGTGGTGCTGACGCCGGCGCAACGCTCATCTGCTACGGCTCGTCTGAATACCCTAAGGCGCTCTATGATCTCGCCGATCCGCCCCCTTTGCTCTGGGCGCGCGGTGATATCTCCCTCCTGAACAAACCCTCCATAGGCATGGTCGGTGCGCGCAACGCTTCCTCTCTTGGCGGGCGCACGGCGCGTATGTTGGCCTCTGAGCTCTCTGAGCAGGGCCATGTCATCGTCTCTGGGCTCGCCCGCGGGATTGATACATCCGCTCACATCGCGAGCTTAGAGCACGGCACAATCGCGGTGCTCGCAGGGGGCGTCGATGTCATCTACCCGTCAGAAAATGCACATCTCGCGCGGGATATCTCCCTCAAAGGCCTTCTGATCAGCGAACAACCCATGGGCCTTGCCCCACAAGCCCGCCATTTTCCTCGCCGAAACAGGCTGATATCTGGGCTATCCATCGGCCTTATCGTCGTTGAGGCCGCCGCCAAGTCTGGCAGCCTGATCACGGCCCGCAACGCATTGGATCAGGGCCGAGAGGTGCTCGCTGTACCAGGGCACCCCTTTGACGCCCGCGCCTCTGGCTGCAACATGCTCATCCGTGATGGCGCCACACTTGTGCGCTCTGCCGCTGATGTTCTTGAAACACTTGCGCCGCTTGCCCCGGACGCGCCCGTACTACAACCAGAACTCTCGCTCAACATCCCACCGCCCCCGCCAGAGCGGCGCGGCTTGGCTGAAACGGCCGCTTTACATCAGCAAATCCTCTCGCGCCTCGGCCCCTCGCCGTTGCCCGAAGACCAGCTCATCCGCGATCTAGCCCAGCCTGCAGCCACAATTGGCCCCGTTCTTGTGGAACTCGAACTTGACGGTAAGATCAGCCGCGCAGCAGGTGGAATGCTCACAAAAGAGCTGTAAAATGAGCCCTGAAAGCTTGCTGTTCACTGTATTTTCAGGCTGAACCACAATCACCGCATTGACATTCCCTATGCGCTGGCCACATTTTGCGCGGCCACAGAGCCCGCGAATTTGAGAGGAAGTTTATGCCCGTAGTTGTTGTCGAATCCCCGGCCAAGGCCAAAACGATCAATAAATATTTGGGGTCCGACTACACCGTGCTTGCCTCTTATGGTCACGTACGCGACCTGCCGCCAAAAGACGGGTCGGTCGATACTGAGAACGATTTCGACATGACATGGGAAATCGGCGTTGATAGCCGCAAGCATGTCAAAGCCATTGCCGACGCTCTCAAAAATGATCCGAACCTCATTCTCGCAACCGACCCTGATCGCGAGGGGGAGGCCATCAGCTGGCACTTGGAAGAAGCTCTGCGCAAACGCAAAGCAATCAAGAAAGACACGCCTGTCAGCCGCGTTGTCTTCAACGCAATCACAAAGGCCGCTGTCACCGAGGCCATGAAAAACCCTCGCGAAATTGATGCGCCGCTGGTTGAGGCTTACCTCGCCCGCCGCGCGCTTGACTATCTCGTCGGCTTCAATCTTTCCCCCGTGCTCTGGCGCAAGCTGCCAGGCGCGCGCTCCGCAGGTCGTGTGCAGTCGGTCTGCCTGCGTCTCATCGTTGAGCGCGAGATGGAGATCGAAGCCTTCAACCCGCAAGAATACTGGACCGTTAAGGCCGTGCTCAGCACAGCGCGCGGTCAAGACTACGAGGCCCGCCTCACCGTGCTTGCTGGCAAAAAGCTTGAGAAGTTTGATATCTCAAATGCCACACAGGCCGAGCTCGCCGTCCAAGCCATCGAAAGCCGCGAGCTGTCGATCACGTCGGTCGAGGCCAAGCCTGCCGCGCGCAACCCGTCGGCCCCGTTTATGACATCAACGCTTCAGCAAGAGGCATCCCGCAAGTTTGGCATGGGTGCCCGCGCCTGTATGAGCACAGCACAGCGCCTCTATGAAGCGGGTCACATCACATATATGCGGACCGATGGCATCGACATGGCCCCCGAGGCCGTAACAGAAGCCCGCACAGCGATTGCCGCACGCTTTGGCGACAAATACGTCCCCAAAGAGCCACGTATCTACAAGAACAAAGCCAAGAACGCCCAAGAGGCGCACGAGTGTATCCGCCCAACCAATCTTGAGGCCGACGCCGCTGCACTAAAGCTGCGCGATGCCGACCAAGCCAAGCTCTATGATCTGATCTGGAAGCGCACACTCGCTTGCCAAATGGAAAGCGCTCGCATGGAGCGTACGACAGTCGAAATCGGCTCAAAAGATGAACAGGTGGGCCTGCGCGCCACTGGTCAGGTTGTTTTGTTTGACGGCTTCATGGCCGTTTATGAAGAGGGCCGCGATGACGCTGTTGTTGATGATGACGACAAGCGCCTGCCCCAGATCAGCCAAGGCGAAGCAGCTCCCAAAAAGTCGGTGACACCCGAGCAGCACCACACTCAACCACCCCCCCGCTATACCGAGGCGACGCTGGTCAAACGCATGGAAGAGCTCGGCATTGGCCGCCCCTCCACCTACGCCAGCGTTATCACCACGATCCAAGACCGCGAATATGTGCGCAAAGAGCAAAACCGTCTTTTCCCCGAAGACAAAGGCCGCATCGTTACGATATTTTTGCTGAACTTCTTCCGCAAATACGTCGGCTATGAGTTCACATCTTCTCTTGAGGACGAGCTTGATGATGTGTCTGCTGGGAACCGTGACTACAAAAAAGTTCTCGAGCGTTTTTGGCGCGACTTCTCTGCTGCCATCGCCGAAACAAGCGAGCTGCGCATCTCCGAAGTGCTCGATGTGCTCGACGAAGCCCTCGCGCCACAGCTCTATCCAGCGCGCGAGGACGGAAGTGATCCGCGCATCTGCCCGAAATGTGGCCAAGGCCAACTGCACCTGAAAACATCACGCACCGGCGGCTTCGTCGGCTGTGGGAATTATCCAGAATGCACCTACACCCGCCCGATCGCGGGCGAAGGTGCCGACGGCGACGAGCGTGTGCTTGGTGAAGACGCAGGCGATGAGATCTGGCTCAAGTCAGGCCGCTTCGGTCCCTATGTCCAGCGCGGCGAGCCGACCCCCGAAAACAAAAAACCGCCACGCGCTTCGCTGCCAAAAGGCTGGCAAAAAGACGATATGGACCTTGAAAAGGCTCTCACCCTTCTGAGCCTGCCACGCCAGATCGGCGAGCACCCAGAGGGCGGCATGATCTCCTCTAATTTTGGACGTTTCGGGCCCTATGTGATGCACCAGCTCCCGGACGATGCAAAGCCGACCTATGCCAATCTCAAAGACCCAAATGATGTGTTTGAACTTGGTATGAACCGCGCGGTGGAGCTTCTTGCGGAGAAGCGCGCCAACCCGGGTCGTGGCCGTTCGGCGGCCGCAAAGCCGCTCAAAGAGCTGGGCGAACACCCCGAGAGTGGGGGAGCGATTAACGTCATGGAAGGCCGCTATGGCCCTTATGTGAAGTGGGAAAAGGTAAACGCGACGATTCCCAAAGATGTCGAAGCAGCGGATGTGACTATCGAACAGGCTGTCGAATGGATCGCAGAAAAGGCAGCCAAGGGCGGCAAGAAAAAGGCCGCTCCCAAGAAAAAAGCCGCCGCGAAGAAGCCTGCAGCCAAAAAGCCCGCTGCGAAAAAAGCTGCGCCCAAGAAAACGGCCCTAAAGAAAGACTGAAATGAGCGGCGGGGGGACTAAGTAGAAACCCTGCCGTGATTGACTCCTTTGCGCCCGCACGCCAAAACTCGGCCAACCATTTCCCTCAGGAGTTCTCCCATGAAAAAAGTCTACGGATCAGCCGCCGAAGCGCTGGACGGCCTTCTCTTTGATGGCATGTTCATCGCCTCGGGCGGCTTCGGTCTTTGCGGCCTGCCAGAGCTTTTGTTGCAAGCGATCAAAGACGCTGGCACCAAAGACCTCACCTTTGCCTCAAACAACGCAGGCGTTGATGACTTTGGCATCGGCATTTTGCTTCAGACCAAGCAAGTGAAGAAAATGATTTCATCCTACGTTGGTGAAAATGCGGAGTTCATGCGCCAATATCTCTCTGGCGAGCTTGAACTTGAGTTCAACCCCCAAGGAACATTGGCCGAGCGCCTGCGCTCTGGTGGATGCGGCATCCCGGGCTTCTTCACCAAGACAGGTGTCGGCACAGTGATCGCCGATGGCAAAGAGCACAAAGATTTCCCGACAGGGCCCAATGGCGAAGACGAGACCTATATCCTCGAAACTGGCCTTTTCGCGGACCTCGCTGTTGTGAAAGCGTGGAAAGCCGACGCCACAGGCAACCTCGTCTTCCGCAAAACTGCGCGCAACTTTAACCCGCCTGCCGCTATGTCAGGCAAAATCTGCGTCGTTGAAGTCGAGGAAATCGTGCCGACTGGCTCGCTCGACCCTGATCACATTCACCTGCCCGGCATCTACGTGCACCGCATCATCCAAGGCGATCACGAGAAACGCATCGAGCAACGCACAGTACGGAGCGCATAATATGTGGGATCGCAATCAAATGGCGGCACGCGCCGCACTCGAGCTGCAAGACGGCTGGTATGTAAACCTCGGCATCGGTATTCCGACGCTCGTGAGCAACTATATCCCCGAGGGTGTTGAAGTGACGCTCCAGTCCGAAAACGGCATGCTTGGCATGGGCCCTTTCCCTATCGAAGGCGAAGAAGACCCAGATCTGATCAACGCGGGCAAGCAGACCATCACAGAGCTGCCCCAGACAGCCTATTTTGACAGCGCACAGAGCTTTGGCATGATCCGCGGCGGCAAAATCGCAATGGCGATCTTGGGCGCAATGGAAGTCGCCGAGAACGGCGATCTGGCAAACTGGATGATCCCTGGCAAACTCGTCAAAGGCATGGGCGGCGCCATGGACCTCGTGGCTGGCGTGGGCCGTGTGGTTGTGGTCATGGACCACACTAACAAACATGGCGAAAGCAAAGTCCTCAAGGAATGCACCCTGCCGCTCACAGGCAAGGCCGTTGTTGACCGCATCATCTCCAATCTCGGTGTGCTTGATGTCGTTGAAGGCGGCCTCAAGATCGTCGAACTTGCTGATGGTGTGACCGAAGAAGAAATGCGCGCCGCGACGCAGGCAACACTGGTCTAAACCGACCAGCATCATGATAGAAAGCGGGCCTCCTTTGAGGCCCGCTTTTTTCTTGGCCAAACTTAGCGACAAATCCATAAAATTGCCCTATTTTGCCCCTATACCTTCGGGCAATGACAATGAGCAGTGACTTTCCAGTAGCGCCCAAGAGCACGGGCTTTCATCGCTGGCGCGACTATGCGCTTTTGAGCGGTCTTTTTGTGCTTGTCCTCACAGGTCTTGCCTCGCTGGCAGCGGCAACAGGCTGGGACGAAACCCTGACACAGTTACGAAAGCTCTCGCTTCTCGAGGTCAGCATCCTTCTGGCACTCTCCCTCGTCAATTACCTCTTTCGCGCCGTCCGGTGGCACGCTTTCACCCGCTGCCTCGGCATTGGAACGCATCTTGCCCAGAACGTCCGTCATTTTCTTGGTGGCTTCGCCATGTCCGTCACGCCGGGCCGTGTGGGAGAGCTGATCCGCATGCGCTGGATCAAGCGCGAAACAGGTTGGAGCTTTGAACGCACAGCCCCCCTCGTGCTCGTTGATCGCGCCTCTGACTTGGCTGCCATGGCTCTCATTCTCGCCGTCGGCCTGCTCTTTTCAGGCGCGATGATCCGCTTTGCCATTCCTGTAACGCTGCTTGCTTTCGCGGGTGCAGTTCTCGTCACACGCCCCGCGCTCCTCTCGGTTAGCGCAGGCCTCTTTTATCACAGCACAGGCCTGTTCCCCCGCCTCATGGCACGCGTCCGCCGCGCCGCGCGATCACTCAAGGCCTTTTCCCGCGCCGATATCCTCACGCTTGCCACCATTCTGGGCCTCATAGGCTGGCTCGCCGAGGGCTACGCCTTCTGGCTTCTGCTCACGTGGATGGACGCCAATATTTCCTTCTGGCTCGCCGTACTGATATTTGTCTTCTCAACGCTTGCAGGCGGGCTCACAGGGGCACCAGGCGGCATCGGAGGCGCAGAGGCCGCCATGGTCGGCCTGCTTCTCCTCGAGGGTATCCCGCTTGAAGTTGCCCTGCCCGCAACAGCCGTCATCCGCCTGACCACCCTCTGGTTCGCCATTCTCATCGGCCTTGGTATCTTCCCCTATGCCGAGGCAAAATCTAATGCAAAAGGAGCCACCTAATGCTCTGGAACACCCAATCCTACACAGGCTGGGGCCGCGCGCTCTCCGCCGAAGGCGAGCTTGCCCGCCCCGAGCGTGCCGCCGCTCTGGCCGAGCTCTATGCACATCCCGCCATTGGCGCGCGGCGCTCCTATGGTGATGCTTGCCTCAACAGCACAGGTGCAGCCGTCGATATGACACGGCTTGACCGCATCCTGAGCTTTGACGCCACCACTGGTCTTGTCGAGGCCGAAGCCGGCGTTCCTGTGGGCGAGCTGGCCCGCCTCTTCGCCCCCCTCGGCTGGATGCCAACGGTTATGCCGGGAACAGGCTTCGCCACCATCGGCGGCTGTATCGCCATGGACGTGCACGGCAAGAACCACCACGTTGATGGCAGCTTTGGCAACCATGTCACCGCAATCAAACTCATGGTCGCAGGCAAGCCCAAGACCATCACCCCCAAGCGCAACGCCGCTCTGTTTAAGGCCACAGTCGGTGGCCTCGGCCAGACAGGCATCATCGCCTCCGCCACGCTCCAGATGTCGCGCTGTGAAGGCGAGGGCATGGAAGTTACCGAGCAACGCGCTGAAAACTGGGAGGAGCACATCGCCCTGCTCTCCAGCTCGCAGGCCCGCTACACTGTCGGCTGGCTCGATTGCACCGCCAAAGGCAAAAACCTTGGCCGCGGTATTGTCGAAGAGGCCCGCTCCACGGCCGTTCGCCCGCAAAGCGCGCCCAAAGGCGGGAGCAAATCCGTGCCGTTCAACTTCCCCCGCTTCACCCTGTCCAAAGCCATGGTTTCGGGCTTCAACAAAGCCTATTACCTGCGCATCCGCGACGGCGGCCAGACCCGTATAAAGCCGCTCGAAGAGTTCTTCTTCCCGCTCGATAAAATCCACAACTGGAACAGGCTCTATGGCAAAAGCGGCTTTCACCAGTTCCAATGTGTTCTGCCTGATGACAGGCTCCCAGAACTGCGCGCCATGGTCGAGATGATCGCAGAAAGCGGCCTCGCCTCGCCCCTCGCCGTGCTCAAACGCCTCGGTACTGATGCCGCTGGCATGATGTCATTTCCGATGCAAGGCTACACGCTGGCCGTCGATTTTCGCGAAAGCGACAAGGCGCGCAAGCTGATCAAAAAGCTCAATGCTGCGACTCTGGAAGCAGGCGGCCGTATCTATTTCGCCAAGGACAGCCTTGCCACCGAAGCCGAGGCCAAAGCCATGTATCCCAATTGGGCCATATGGGCGGAAGAGGTCAACAAGGCCGACCCCGAGCACAAGTTTGAAACCGATCTGACCCGCCGCCTAGGCCTGAGGAGCATCTGACATGACAGAGCCACGCAAAGACACATGGATCATCCTCGGCGCAAGCTCCTCTATGGCTCGTGCCTTCATCCGCCGCCTGTCCGAGCAGGGCCATGCCCTCATCCTGACGGGCCGCGACAAAGACGACCTCATTCGCCTCGCCGCCGATTGTTCCGCGCGCGGCGCAAGCACAGTCGCCAGCTTCCCGATTGATGCGCGCAACGCCACGACATTCAAACCGATCCTCGCCCACGCCAGCGGCCAAGAAGGCCAGCTCTCCTGCGCTGTTTTCCTCGGCTCCATGCCCGATCAGAGCGCGATTGACATGGATCCATCGCTCATCGAAGGCGTGATCGCCGACAGTTTTACAGGGCCAGCAACTTTCCTGCAAAGGCTCGCTCCCCTCATGGAAGAGCGCGGCGGCGGAACAATCGTCGGCGTCGGCTCCGTCGCGGGCGACCGCGGCCGCCTTGGCAACTACGTCTACGGCGCGGCCAAAGCGGGCTTTGCGACCTATCTGTCAGGCCTGCGCAACCGCTTGGGTCGCTCAGGCGCTCATGTGATGACAGTGAAGCCCGGCCCAGTCGATACCGCCATGACATGGGGCCTTGGCAAACAACCCTTCATGACAACATCCGAAGGCGTGGCCGACGACATCCTTAAGGGCCTCAGCAAGAAGCGCAATATTGTCTACACGGCAGGTATCTGGCAGCTGGTCATGTTCGTGATCCGCACAATCCCCGAGCCAATCTTTAAGAAAATGTCGATCTAAGGTGGCTCAAAAGCCAAACCACTGCGCCCAAAGCCCTGCCGCATAAAACATCAGCGACAGCGTGATAAGGATCAAACCGATCCCGCGCTTGTCGCTCAAGGCGAAGACAATCGGATCATAATCCTGCTTGCCATAATAGCCAAGCCGTACCATCCGGAAGAGCCAAGCCGCCAGCGGCAGAATGGCCAGCCAGAGAAACCAGCGATCAGGATAAAGTGCCATCGCCTGCGCACTCTGTGAATATATAAAAAAGATCAGCAGCGCAGAGATCATGCTCACAACAGCAAAGTTGAGAAGCTTGCCCCGATCAGGTCGCCCATAGCCGCGTCCTGGCAAACGCTCGTCGTTTGTCGCCAATGTGAGCTCGGTGAGCCGCTTCACCGCGCCGAGTGTGAGAAAAACAGGGAAGATGAAAAACAGCATCGCCCCCGAAACCGCCACACCCGCCGCGGCCGCGCCTGCCACCACGCGCACAGAATAGAGAGAGGCGAGCAAAATAATATCGACCCAGCGCATCCTCTTGAGCCGCATAGAATAAGCGACCGACACAAAAACATAGAGCAGCGTAATCGCCAGAAACTTAGGCCCAAGGTATGCGCCCACGCCCAGCGCCACGCTCACAAGCACAAGCCCCGTAAGCATTCCGACAGTAAGAGGTACAGTTCCGCTGGCAAAAGGGCGCTTGCATTTCTTGGGGTGCAGGCGGTCGGCCTCTAAGTCCACAAGATCGTTCACAACATATATAGAAGAAGCTGCCGCCGAAAAAGCCACGATGCCGAGCAGTGCCAGCAGCAGTGATCCGCTGTCAAACCGATGCGCCGCCAAAAGCGGCATAAGCAACAGAATGTTCTTCACCCATTGATGGGGCCTGATCGCCTTGAGCAAAGCTCGTACGTTCCAGCTCTGGGGCCGCGTCTCGCCTTTGGCCTCACTCAGCGCAATTCCAAGCTGTGCCGCCAGCGCGGTCGCAAGCTCGGGGTAATCCCGTGTCGAAAGCGCTACAGCCTTATCGGCCGACTTCAGTGCCTCAATCTGTGAAAGCACATCTTCGTTGAGCGGCAGCAGATCTACGCGCAAGCTCACATCTTCTGGCTTTTTCTGGGTCAACAGACTGGCCAGAGCCGCTTTTGGATTTACGCCCAAAGCGCCCCAAAAGTACTCAAGCCTCGGGCTCGTGCGCAGCAAACCACCCTTCAGCGCAAAAACAGTCAAACCCATCAATCCGCTTTCGCCATCTTGAAGTTAAAGACACAGCCATCACTCGCCAGCTCGGGTGGCGTGAGGCAAAGCCCCTTCGCTGTTTTAAACGCGGCAAGGACCTTGGGCACATAGTCTCGCGTTTCGGCGTAGTCAGGCACACCGCCTGCGCGCTTAACAGCATTTTCCCCCGCGTTGTAACTTGCCAGCACAAGAATAGGGTCACGGTCAAACTGCTTCATCAGCACATCAAGATAGGCGACACCGCCTTTTATATTCTCGGCAGGTTGAAGCGCATCCGCCACGCCAAAGCGCTCCGCAGTAACAGGCATAAGCTGCATCAAGCCTTGCGCACCAGCGCTGCTCACAGCGTCAACCCGTCCTCCACTCTCAATCGCGATCACGGCCAGTACAAGCGCAGGCGACACTTCCGTTCCGATTGTCGCCTTCAAGATATCAGCGCCCCGGGTCTCAACAATCCCGCGCAAGGTCTCAAGCCTCGGTGTGCTCACTGTCTTACCGCCAGGCCCATTGCTTACACTGACAAGTGCGGGCGCAAGCCGCCCCGGCGCACTCTCATCCATGTGTGGAGAAATCTTGTCCCAAAACCACGCGTACGCGCCTGTCTTTTGCGTTGGGGGCGGCACGTTCGCCACTTTGGGCTCGGCAAGCTTGGGCGCCGCTGGCTGTACAAGGCTGCTGCTCTTGCCGCGCTGGCGCTCAAGATCGGCGGCTTCGATTTGAATATTGATCCTGTTCTTCGAACCAGCCTTCGGCGGCTTCACCTTTTTGAAGGTGAATTCGCGAAACTGCGCTGGCTCATCAGCCAACACAGGGAGCGCACTTACAAGTGCGACAAGACTCATTACATATAGGGCCCGCATTTTTGCGTTCTGCTCTGCCTGTTACTTTCGCAAACTATCGCAGAATCTTTCGATTTCGGCCAGCCTCGCAGGTATTTTCACATAAAATTTGCGCTAAAATTGCCCTTCCCGAAGGAAATGCTGCTGATTTTAGAGAAAAGTTAAATCATTTAAATGATTAAAATCATACACTTAATCAAATAGGGCTTAGATTCTTTTAAAAGCACTAAAATTGCTCAAATCGTGCCCAATTCCTGCCGCTTTCAACTGGCTATATCTGCCCATACCGAGACGGTGATGAGCCAAAGAGAGAGAGCGGCGCATCAAACAACCGACAAGGTAATGTAAACCTAAATGATCCTTTGGAGGGACATACCATGATGAAATTTATCAAAAACTTCCGCAAAGACGAAGACGGCGCCGTAACAGTTGACTGGGTTGTTCTGACAGCAGCCGTAGTTGGCCTCGCAGTTGCAGCTTACTCTTCAATCCAGACTGGTGCGTCAGACCTGACATCACGCACAAACACATACATGGGTTCACAAAACCCAGGCAGCTTCAACTAAGCTGACTTGAGCTGTCGCGCCGCCTATCAGGGTGGCGCGACTTCCTTCTTCCAAACTCCATTCTCCCCGAAAGGTCCGGCGCATGTTGTCAAAGTTCAAACGCTTCTTCACACGTGAAGACGGAGCCGTCACAGTGGACTGGGTTGTTCTCACAGCCGCCGTTGTTGGCCTATTGGCCGCAGGTTATGGAATGATGCGCCAAGGCACATCAGACTTGGCAGAGGGCACATCAAACTACATGGGATCTCAAGAGCCAGGCGAGTTTTAAAGCCAGAGCCTTTCGCCCACCGCCAAATCAAACCAACCGTCGGAGCCTCCGGCGGTTTTGTTTTATCAAAACGACGCACAGCACTCAAAAGCCCAGCTTCGTTTTCACGATATCACCGCAGCCCCACCACCTTCTCGCCACATTCACAAGCTAGAGCAATGCCAAGGCGGGGTCTTTAGCCCACGCCATAACAAATTTGAGGAATACATCATGCGAGCCGTTTTCGGATTGGTACTCATTGCAGGCATCGCTCTTGCGGGCTTTGCTGTGTACATGGCGAAAGACTACATTGATAACACGCGCAGCGCTCTTGCAGAGGCAGAAGCAAAGAATGGCGCAGTCGATCTGGTCGAAATTTTCGTTTCCAAAAAGTCAGTCAAATATGGTGACACCCTCGCCGCCGAAGATGTGCGCCTTGTTCAATGGCCGCGCAACTCCGTACCAGGAGGCGCTTTCACAGTTCCGGCTGAGCTATTCCCACAAGGCTTTGACAAGCCCCGCTCTGTGCTCCGCTCGATCGAGCCAGGTGAAGCCATTCTCGCTGTCAAACTCACAACAGCAGGCGAACCAGCAGGCCTCACATCCCTGCTCAAGCCAGGTGAACGCGCCTTCACAATCGAAGTCAACGTATCCTCAGGCGTCTCAGGTTTCCTACGTCCTGGCCACTCAGTAGATGTTTATTGGACAGGCCGTGTCCAAAGCAACCAGCGCAACGCCGAAGTCACAAAGCTGATCCAGTCCAGCCTCCCACTGATTGCGATCGACCAATCTGCAAATGAGGAAGTCGAAAAGTCAGGCATTGCCCGTACAGTGACAGTCGCAGCGTCCGCCCAACAAGTCGCATCACTTGCGCAAGCACAGTCAACAGGTCAGCTCTCGCTGGCGCTTGTCGGCTCTGGCGATGCCCGCACAGATGAGGTGATCGAAGTAGACCAAAACGCCCTTCTCGGACTGGTGGAAGCGGAAACACCGCAAGCCATTCAAGAAAAAGAGGTCTGTACCATCCGTACACGCCGCGGCGCGGAAGTCGTTGAAATCGAGATCCCATGCACAAACTAATGTGGTAGATATACTCAAAAACACATCATCATGGGGTCCAGCGCTGGCAGGGCCCCATCTTAGTATCATGGGTGTACTGAGGGTCTGTTGCACTAGATCAACATAAACAAACTCCTTGAAACCTTTGATTCTTGCAAAAAAAACCAAACTAAAGCATGGTCGCGATAATAAAGGGCAAAAAGCCCATAAAATAATGTGATCAGAGAGGCAGGTCACAATGAAATTGAGCAGAATTCTAAAAGCAACCGTCGCAAGCTTTGCGTTAGCATTTGCGACAGTTCCAAATATTAGCGTGGCAGAGTCCCTGCGCGTGGTAAAACGTGGCACATCAAGTACGCTTGAAGTCCCGATGAACCGCGCCGTCGTGGTCGAAAGTGATCAGCCCTTCGCAGAGCTGAGCATCGCAAACCCAGCCATTGCAGACATCTCGTCACTGTCAGATCGCACTATATACGTGCTCGGCAAGGCTCCTGGCCTGACCACACTTACCCTTCTTGATGCCAATGGCCGCCTCATCACCAACGTTGATGTGCGCGTCGCCTCTGACATCTCCGAATTCAAAGAGCGTCTGCGCCAAATTCTTCCCGGCGAGACAATCGAAGTGCGCACCGCCAATGATGGCATTGTCCTCTCCGGTACTGTTTCTTCCGCGGCGCGTCTCCAACGCGCTCTTGACCTAGCGGAGCGCTACGCGCCCGAGCGGGTCTCAAACCTGATGGTTGTCGGCGGCATCCAGCAAGTGATGCTGAAAGTACGTTTTGCCGAAATGCAGCGCACAGTGTCCAAATCGCTTAGCGCATCTTTGGCACTCAATGGCAGCGCCGCAGGCGGCAATCTTGGCCTCAACGGCGGTACCAACACAACAAACAACTCAGGCGGTATCACGACAGCCCTTGGTGGCGCAGTGCCCAGCATCAATGAAAACAACGGCGCTATGCTATTTGGTTTCAATGCAGGCTCCGTCCAAGTCGGTGTCCTACTCGAAGCTCTCGAGACAAAAGGCGTCGTGCGCACATTGGCCGAGCCAAACCTAACGGCACTTTCAGGCCAAGAGGCCAAGTTCCTCGCGGGTGGCGAATACCCAATTCCTGTGGCCCAAGACAGCGGCTCTGTCACCGTCGAATACAAGCCCTTCGGTGTCGAGCTGAACTTTATCCCCCGCGTGGTGGATGGCGATCTCATCAACCTCGAGCTGGAAGCGGCAGTATCATCGATTGACCCGAACAATGGCGCAACGTTCAACAACTTCACTGTAGATGCCTTCAAGCGCCGCGAAACCAAAACAACAGTCGAGCTGCGCGATGGTGAAAGCTTCGCAATCGCAGGTCTTCTGCAAGATGACTTCCGCGACAGTGCAGGCCAAGTGCCTTGGCTCGGTGACTTGCCGATCCTCGGTGCGCTCTTCCGTAGCGCCGATTACAACCGCCAACAGTCTGAACTTGTGATTATCATCACAGCCCACCTTGTCACACCCACCCGCGGCGAAGCCCTCGCGCTTCCAACAGACCGTGTGCGCCCACCGTCCGAGAAAGACTTGTTCTTGCACGGCCGCGTTGCCACTACGGGTGAACAAGGCGGTGTTGTCGGCGAGGTTGCAAAACAAGACTTCAACGGCTCTTATGGTTATGTGATGGAGTAAGGGACATGGTGGGGTTTATGAAAAAACGAATAACGCGAAACGCATTGGTCGCTCTGGCGGCCTGCACCGCGCTGACCGCCTGCTCAAACAACCCAGCCATGATGCGCTTTGAAAGCGAAGCTGGTGTGCTTCTGGGCGGTCAGGACTTCGGCAACGCAACCATGAACAATACTCAGATCATGTCAGGCGAAAAGTCCTATGCCATTGATTTAGCAAACAGATTTGCAGCCGAAGTGATCACAACAGTTCACTTCGCCTTCAATTCCTCGCAGCTTGACGCTGGCGCACAAGACGCGCTGCGCGAGCAAGCCAACTGGATCCGTCAGTTCCCCGAAATCACGTTCCGTGTCTTCGGCCACGCCGACGCACCTGGGTCAAACGGCTACAATAAAACCCTTGGTCTACGCCGCGCCAAAGCGGTCGTTGCCTTCCTGTCGACACAGGGCATCAGCCGTGACCGCCTCGAGGCTGTCTCATCGCTTGGCGAAACGCAGCCACTCGTTGCCACCGAAGGCCGCGAACGGCGCAATCGCCGCGCCGTGACCGAAGTGTCAGGTTTTGTGCGCGCGCATCAGTCGGTTCTGGATGGCAAATACGCTCAAATTATCTATCGCGACTACGTGACAGGTGCTGGAGCCAAGACCGAGCTGACAGGCATTACTGGCAGCGATCTGGCCACAACCGAATAATAAAATCTCAAGGCAGAGCAGCCCCCAGCTCTGCCTTTTGCCCAGAGGCACAAGCCTCGAAACATTCCCCCAATCTCGGAAACAAATCGCAGAAATGCAGGGTTTTGGCCCCAATTCTGCCCCAGTCTAAAGCAATATTCCCTCAAAAGCAGTTGTGTGTCTTGCGTAGAGCAAGGCGCCGAGCGGCAGGATAATCGGTGCAAAAAGCCCGCCTGAACGCTCATATATGAGGAATGAGGCAATGACGCATTCGGATAAAACACTCCAAGAGCTCCCCCCGCTCAAGGCCGTCACGGTGAGTCGTGATGTTCAAAACTTCGATCTTCTTATCGAAGACATGGAGAGCGCCCTCGGTGAGGCTTGGGGCGATATCGGATTCGCAGAAGCCCGTCATTTCTTTGAACAGCCCGAAGCAAAGGCGCTTGAATTTATCGCTATGGCGCTTGATGCCGAGGACGAAGACAAAACTGTATTCCTCAGCGAGATCATAAAATCCGCCAAATCCAAGGGCATCAATGTCGTCCTCATCGCCGAAGATGTGACGCCCACTGCGCTGCACCAGCTCTTGCGCGACGGTGCCGATGAATTTGTTCCCTATCCCCTTCCCGAAGGCGAGCTTCACGCCGCCATCGAGCGCCTCAATACGCCCGCACCTGCACCAGCTGCCCCTGTCTCAGTGGCAGCAGCCCCCGTCGCAGCTGGGCCTGGCAAAAAAGAAGGCGTCATCATAGCAACCCACGGCCTTGCAGGCGGAACAGGGGCCACAACTCTTGCCGTCAACCTCGCGTGGGAACTGGCCACAGTGGATAAGAAAAATCCGCCCAAAGTCTGCCTGATCGATCTCGATCTGCAGTTTGGTTCAATTGCTACCTATTTGGATTTGCCCCGCCTTGAGCCCGTTTTTGAGCTCTGGACAGACACCGAAAGCATGGACGACGAAATGTTCAAATACGCACTGGTGGGCTTTGAAGACCGCCTCAGCGTGTTCACGTCCCCGTCCGATATGATCCCGCTTGACCTGATCACATCAGACGATGTGACCCGCGTGCTTGATATGGCCGCAACACACTTTGATTACGTGATCGTTGATATGCCCAAGACCCTTGTACAATGGTCCGAGGCGGTCCTGCGCAAAGCGGCGGTCTATTTCGCCACGCTTGAGCTTGATATGCGCTCGGCTCAAAACACACTCCGCCTCGTGCGCGCGCTTCAAGCCGAGGATCTTCCCGCCGACAAGCTGCGTTATGTACTCAACCGCGGACCAAAGTTCACCGACCTCAACGGCAAATCGCGTATAAAGCGCATGGCCGACAGCCTCGACATCAAGATCGAAGTGGTCCTTTCGGATGGCGGCAAGCCCGTCACACAGGGTGCAGATCACGGTTTGCCCCTCGCCAGCTCTGCCGCAAAAAATCCGCTGCGCAAAGAAATCGCCAAACTGGCCAGCGAGCTTCACGCGCTCGGCCAGTCTGAAGCCAAAGCTGCATAAAGGGGCGCTACAATGTTTTCACGCTACAAAAAAGACAGCCCCGCTGCTGCCGCCAAAGGTGCCAGCGTTACGGCCCTCCCCCAAAAAGCAACGGCCAATGCGCCGGCTCCAGCAGCCGCCGCACCTGCCCCAGAAGTCAAAACAAGCCTGCGCCGCCCCACATCAGGCACGCCTGCACAGGCCGCACCCATTGATAAAGAAGCCAAGCGCCGCGAGCGCATTGGCGAGCTCAAACTTGAGCTTCACCGCGAGCTTCTCGACAGCCTCAATCTGGCCGCGCTCGACACCGCAACAGAAAGTGATCTGCGCGCCGAAATCAACGCCATCACCGATGAGGTGCTCGCTGGCAAAAACGTCGTGCTCAACCGCGATGACCGAAACACGCTCAACAAAGAACTCTTTGATGAAGTCAAAGGTCTCGGCCCGCTCGAAACCCTTCTGCAAGACGACACGGTAAACGACATTCTCGTAAACGGCCCAAAGCAGATTTTCGTGGAACGCAACGGTAAGCTGACGCTCTCGGATGTGACTTTCAAAGACGAAAAGCACCTGATGCGGATCATCGACAAGATTGTTTCCGCCGTGGGCCGACGCGTCGATGAAAGCAATCCCTACGTTGATGCGCGCTTGCAAGACGGCTCACGGTTTAACGCGATGGTTCCGCCCATCGCGGTTGACGGCTCGCTCGTCTCCATTCGTAAATTCAAAAAAGACAAACTTGGCATCGACGAACTGGTGAACTTCGGAGCCTTTTCTGAAGAGATGGCCGCCTATCTTCAGGCCGCCGTCTCAACCCGCCTCAACGTGATCGTCTCAGGCGGGACAGGCTCAGGTAAAACAACCACGCTCAATGCGCTTTCAAGTTTCATCGCCGATGACGAACGCATCCTGACAATCGAAGACACAGCCGAACTTCAGCTTCAGCAGACCCACGTGGGCCGTATGGAAAGCCGACCACCCAACGTGGAAGGCAAAGGCGAAGTCTCCCCCCGCGACTGCCTAAAAAACGCCCTTCGGATGCGCCCCGACCGCATCATCGTGGGCGAAACGCGCGGTGAAGAAGTTATCGACATGCTTCAAGCTATGAACACAGGCCACGACGGCTCCATGACAACGATCCACGCTAACAACCCGCGCGATGGTATCTCGCGTCTGGAAAACATGGTCGCCATGGCCGGGATCGAAATGCCGCTCAAGGCCGTACGCAGCCAGATTTCCTCGGCGGTCAACCTGATCGTGCAGGCCTCACGCTTGCAAGACGGCTCCCGCCGCATGACTTCGATCACCGAGATCACCGGCATGGAAGGCGACGTTATTTCGATGCAGGAAATCTTCCGCTTCCAGCGTGTCGGCCTCACACCCGACAACAAAATCATCGGTCACTTTACAGCCACAGGCGTTCGCTCGCACTTCTCCGAGCGCTTCCGCCTCTGGGGCTATGATCTGCCCGCAACCCTCTTTGAACCAGTCGCAGCGGAGTAAGCCCCATGGCCATCAGCGCAGAACCCCTGATTTACGGTCTGATCTTTATCGGCGTGCTCGTGCTCGTCGAAGGCATCTATCTGACGCTCTTTGGCCGCTCGATCTCGCTCAACAGCCGAGTGAACCGCCGCCTCGAGATGATCCAGAAGGGCAACAAGCGCGCCGATGTGATGGACAAACTCCGCAAGGAGATGAACCAGCACAAAAAGTCGATGGGCATTCCGCTCTATTCGCTTTTGGCGTCCAAAGCCCAGAAAGCCGCACTGGCCTTCACGCCCATTCAGTTGATTATGCTCATGGGTGGTGTTTCCGTTGTCGCCTTTCTCGGCCTGACACTGGCAACCGACACAACCCTAGCAATCCGCGCCGCAATTGCGCCCATTATGGGCATCGGCGGGATCTTCTTCTGGGTCAATTCCAAAGCCAAAAAGCGCATCTCGATGATCGAAGAACAACTCCCTGACGCCGTCGAGCTCATGGTGCGCTCCCTGCGTGTGGGTCACCCGTTTTCTTCTGCCGTGCAAATCGTGTCCAAAGAAATCAAAGACCCGCTCGCCACAGAGTTTGGCATCATCGCCGATGAAAGCGCCTATGGCCGCGATGTGGGTGAAGCGCTCAAGGATATGGCCGAGCGCATTGGCCTTCAGGATTTGCGCTTCCTGGCGGTTGCCGTAACGATCCAGCAGCAATCAGGCGGTAACTTGGCCGAAATTCTGGCTGGTCTTGCGCAAGTGATCCGCGCCCGCTTCCGCCTCTTCCGTCGTGTAAAAGCGATCACCGCCGAGGCGCAATGGTCGGGCAAGTTCCTCTCGTCCTTCCCCATTGTCGCTCTGATCGTGATCAACGTGTCAAAGCCTGACTATTATGACGAGGTTATGGACCACCCCTACTTTATTCCGGCCTGTATTTTTGTGGCCGCCTTCCTCACGCTTAACCTCTTTGTCATGCGCATGCTGACAAACATCAAGGTTTAGGAGCCAGACATGGACCAGCTGATCGATACACTCACAGGGGCTCTAGGCCCGTTTGGCCCGCTCATCGCAGTGGGCCTTCTGGGGCTCTTCCTCGTTCTGATCGCCATCTCGATGATCATGGCCGAAAAGCGCGATCCACTGGAGCGGCTCAAGCGGGACACGCGTCTGCCATCAAACGCTCGCGAAGTGAAAGAAAAACTGCGCACCGCCCAGCACAACGAAAAGCTGGAGCGATACGCAAACTTCCTCGAGCCTCAAGACGAAGATGAACTGGCTGGCATGAAGCTCAAGCTCATGCAGGCGGGCTACCGCGGAAAAGACTCCGTGCGCTACTTCCACTTTGCCCAGTTCGCGGGCGGCATCGGCCTCCTTGTGCTCGGCGTGGCGTATTTTGTGATGTTCGTGCAAGGCGAACAAACCACCATGCAGCAAACCATCCTTTATATCCTTGGACCAGGTGCCTTAGGCTACATGTTCCCCAAATATTGGGTCACCAAACGCATGCAAACGCGTCAAGAAGCCTTGACCAACGGCTTCCCCGACGCACTTGATATGATGCTCGTCTGCGTCGAGGCAGGTCAGTCTATGGAACAATCGATCATCCGCGTCGGTAAAGAAGTGCGCCCCTCTTGCGCCGATCTGGCCGACGAACTTGACATCGTCGCCAACGAAATGAAAGCAGGCAAAGACAAATCAACTGTTCTCAACGACATGTCCGAGCGTTGCGGGTCACAAGATATCTCAAGCTTCGTGACGGTGATGAACCAGTCTCAGGCCTTCGATACGCCGATGTCTGATGCGTTGCGCGTATATTCTGCCGAAATGCGCGATAAACGCGTGATGCGTGCCGAAGAAGCCGCGAACAAGTTGCCAACCAAGATGACACTTGCCACAATGATGCTGACGGTGCCGCCGCTCCTGATCATTCTGGTCGGGCCCTCGGTTCACGGCATCACGCAGTTGGGCAACATGTAGGGTTTTCATGACACACCGCCGGTTCGAGCTTTTACTGGCCACCCCTCTTCTCTTCGCTTTGGCCGCTTGTTCAACAGGCGGCCTTGGCGCATCCAAAGACAGCCCCTACGCGCCGGGCCGCAAGGCTGGCGTTGAGGCCGTGGATGGCTTGCTTGTTGGTCACCGCCTCATGGACGCGGGCGAATACGAGCTCGCCCTACGCGCCTTTACCCGCGCCGCAGCCGCGCAAGGTATGACAGTCGATGTGCTGAGTGCACTGGGTTCCGCCAATATCGGTCTCGGGCGGCTCGGGCAGGCCGAGAAGCTCTTGCGCCGCGCTATTGAAGAAGACGATGCCGTTCCCGAAGCCTGGAACAATTTAGGAGTGATCCTGATGGAGCGTGGCGAATTTGCCGAAGCCGCGCAAATATTTCAGCAGGCCTATGCACTCGATGATGGCCAAAGTGACTCAATTCGCGATAATCTACGCTTAGCACTCGCAAAATCGGAGAATTCCGACTATACAGAGAGCAACGAAGAGCAAAAATATAAATTGGTACGGCGCGGAAGCAGCGACTTTCTGATACGATCGATACCATGACGAGGCCGAGGCAGTAAAAGGACGCAGGCAAATGCGCCATTTTCGAGTAATTTCCATGTGCTTTCTGGGCATAGCCACGCTTGCTGGCTGCCAGAAGTCAGGTGACCAAGAGGTCAACCGCGCATTTCAAGACGTAAATGTAGTCGATGAAAGCAACCTGAGTGACATAATGCTCACGGTCGCCGACCCCAATGAAGCGGTCAACTATTTCAAGCGCACCGTCGCCGAAAACCCCGATCGCGCCGATCTTCACCGTGGTCTTGGTCAGTCTCTGATCCGCGCCAAACGTCCGACAGAGGCCGTTCCCGTCTATGAGCGCCTGATGAAACTAGACGGCGCAACCGATGAAGACCGTGTCGATTACGCCGATGCCCTTCTCCGCGCAGGTGACTGGCCCAAAGCCGAAGCCACGCTTGATGCTGTCCCCCCGACTTATGAAACCTTCAAGCGCTACCGCCTTGAAGCTATGGTGGCCGACAGCAACAAAGAATGGAAAAAAGCAGACAGCTTTTACGAAACAGCCGTGGGCCTCACAACCCGTCCCGCAGGCGTCTTGAACAACTGGGGCTATTCCAAGCTCAGCCGTGGTGACTTCAAAGAAGCCGAACGCCTGTTCGCTGACGCCATCCGCCAAGACAGCTCGCTCTTCACAGCCAAAAACAACATGGTTCTGGCCCGTGGCGCTCAGCGCGATTATAATCTGCCCGTCATCCCGATGTCTCAGGTCGAACGCGCCCAGCTTTTGCACACTCTTGGCCTATCGGCCATCAAGCAAGGCGATGTCGAGACAGGCAAAGGCCTCCTCCAAGAAGCCATCAACACACATCCGCAGCACTTTGAAGCAGCGGTGCGCTCCCTGCGTGCGCTTGACAGCAACGTCAGCAACTAAAGCCGATGATGGAGCAGACATCCTTCGCGGCATGGCTCTTTCTGCCATTCGTGCTGCCCATCTGTATCTGGGCCGCGTGGAACGATCTACGGGCCATGAAAATCCCCAACAAAGCCGTGATCGCCCTCGCGCTGGTTTTCGTTCTGCTTGGCCTCTTCGTCATGCCATGGCCTGACTATCTCTGGCGGCTGGCGCAGCTCGTCGTTGTGCTTCTGGTGGGTATCGTGCTCAACGCCACAGGCGCAATGGGCGCGGGCGATGCAAAGTTTGCCGCCGCCGCCGCGCCCTTTATCGCCTTGGGTGATCTGCGCATTCTTATGGCGCTCTATGCGGCCAATCTCCTTGCCGCCTTTGTCACACATCGCCTCGCCAAACACACCAAGCTGCGCAACCTCGCGCCAGACTGGAAAAGCTGGAACGTCGGGTCTGACTTCCCGATGGGCCTCAGTCTTGGCGGCACCCTCGCGCTCTATATCGCCATGGGCACTTACTTCGGAAGCTGAACCCGAAACGCCGCGAGCAGGTCGTCTTGATAGATTGGTTCAAGCACGATCCCGCGAGCCGCAATTTCCTCCATCACAAGCGCCTTAAATTCGGGTTTAAAGCTGCACTCAGGCAGCACAAAGAGCCGCGCGTTCTCGATCCCGGGCAAACCTCCATAATACCAAGGCGCACCGTCTGTCAGCGGCTCAAAGTCGCCATAGAGCCAGAGCGTGTTAAAAAGCCCCGCCACATAGGTGGGCTGTCCACCAAGCCCTGCGCTCTCAAGCCGTGCCGCCATGGCGCGCATATGTGCTACAGAGCCGCCCGCAAGCGTACAGACACGGTCCTCGGCGTCTAAAGCATAAGTCCCCAATGGCCGCTCAAACCGAACGCTCACGCCACGCAGATCAGGGTGACGCGCCATCAAAGGCTCAAACGCCGCCTGCGGCTGCAAGATATGCCGCAAAGGGCTCATCGCAATATTGATCGTTGGCGCCGCCACAAACGCCAGTGCGAGCGCACCCATCAGACCGAGGCTGCGCCTTTTTTCCTGCCCCTGCGCCAACACAAAGAGCACGAGCCCCCACAAAAGAAGCCAAAGAGGGTCGTTTCCAAAGTTCTGATAAGACACATAAATCGCCCCTGGCAGCAGAACCGCAAGGATCAGCCCTGCAGGCTCGTCTTTGAGCCGTCCGCGCAGCCAGAGCACCGAGCCAACGGCCAGCAATGTCCCCGCCGCATATGCGGGCGACAACATCACTTGCGCCCAGCCTTGTCCCGGCGCAGGCCGCACAGGCGAGCGCGCAACAGCAAGCAGATCGGCGAGATACGCCTGCCAAAAGCCAAAACCGGAAACGAGCGTTTGCAGCCCCAAAAGTCCAAGGCCAACAGCCGCAGATATCACAATCACCCGCCCCTGACGGCGCAGCAAAAGTCCAAGGACCACAGCAGGTGCAAAGGCCACAAAATAGGTCGCCTTGATCAAAACCAGAGCCGCCATCGCCGCGCCAATCACGGCCCCGTCCGCCAGAGCATTTTCGCGTTCCGCAGGCAAGATCACCAAAGCAAGAGGCAAGAATACAACCGCCCAAGCCCAGCGATTGTAATGCATTGACAGCGACAGCTTCACATCATCGCCGCCATACACCATCCCCGCCGCCAAAAAGAGCACCACAGCCCCAAACGCCAGAGCCAATGGCACGGTGCGAAAGCGGCTCACAGCGACCCAAACTGTCGGGAGCAGGAGCAGCCCTGCCACTAAAATCTGCCCCCATTTAAGAGCAGCTCCAAGACCAAGCCCCGCCTCTTTGAGCACCACAAAAGGCAAAAGCCCCCAAAGCCCCAAGGGCGTCATCACGTCTTCATGAAGCTTTGCCCCGCCCTCAAGGCGCAAGACAAGATCAACAAGATGCAGCATATCGGTTTCGTGCTTGGCAAAATCAAACCCGCCGCGCAGGGCTGCCAAGACAACAATCCCCCCGAAAACCCCCGCAATCAGCCCCAAAACACGGCCTGCCTGTGCGTTCTGCATCACAACCTCTTCATTTTTTATGCACTTTATGGGGCCATATTGGCCTTTGCACGGTTTTTGTTTGGGGCTTGGGCCAAGGGCCGCTAAACTCGGTTCAAAAGGCTGGCACAAGACTGGCCCATGTTAACGAGTAGACTGAGGCGTCACATGAATATGCAAGCTACAGCCGTCATGGCTCCCCCCCCGCCCAAAACGCTGGATGATATGCAGCTTCCCCACGTGATGATGCGTGACATTGCTCTCAAGACAATGTTTCGCAAAAACATCAACGAGGTGAGCGAGCTGGCCCGCGCCATCTGCCTCCCCCGTCAAGTGACGCAGGAACTGATCGACATGGCCCGAGAGCAAAAGCTCGTCGAGGCCACTGGCACACTCAACGCAAGCGCAGGCGGTGAGATGGGCTATCAGCTCACCGACGGAGGCAAATCGCGCACACTTGATGCGCTGTCTCAGTCTGAATACTTCGGCGCCATGCCCGTTCCGCTCGCCGTCTACCGCGAACAGATCAAGCGCCAGTCGATCCGTAATATTCAGGTCACACGAGAACAACTCACAAGCGCGATGGGCCACCTGATCTTGCCAAACGAGCTTCTTGATCATCTCGGCCCAGCCGTCTCCGCAGGTCGCTCGATCTTGATGTATGGCCCTCCAGGCAACGGCAAATCCTCAATCTCAAACGGCATTCGCGACGCAATGGGCGACAAAGTCTATGTCCCCCGCGCTATCGAATACGCAGGTCAGGTGATCACGGTCTATGACCCTATCGTGCACGCCGCCGTCGATGAGGAAGAGGATGATCCCACCTCCCTGCGCCGCCGCGTGACCTTTGACACACGCTATGTCAAATGCGACCGCCCCACAGTGATCACAGGGGGCGAACTCTCCCTTGATATGCTTGATCTGGTCTACAATCCCACAGCGCGCACCTACCAAGCGCCGCTTCAGCTCAAGTCCACTGGCGGCATCTTTATCGTCGACGATTTGGGCCGCCAAAAAGAACCGCCCCAAGCCCTGATCAACCGCTGGATCGTTCCGCTCGAAGAGAGCAAAGATATCCTCGCGCTGCAATCGGGGGAGAAATTCGAGGTGCCTTTCGATACCCTCGTGATCTTCTCAACGAACTTCCACCCCAACAAGATTTTTGACCAAGCTGCGCTCCGCCGTATCTTTTTCAAAATCAAGATCGACGGCCCCGATCAGGAAAACTTCCTCAAGATTTTCGCCATGGTCGCCCGCTCCAAGAAAATGGAGCTCGATGAGGCCGCCTTGGTGCACCTGCTCAAGGTCAAATACCCCACGATCGACAACATCTACGCAAATTATCAGCCCGGCTTTCTCATCGACCAGATGCGCGCCATCTGCGACTTTGAGGGCATTCCCTACAAGATGTCACCCAGCCTGATTGACCGCGCATGGGCCAACATGTTCGTCAAAGAAGAAGACATCGTAAACTAAACGATCAGAAACCAAACAAAAAAGGGCGCTCCAGCCTTCGCCATCGCGCCCTAAAATTCTATAATTTTCAGAGTCTTAAGCCGTCAGCCCTTCAGGCTCCGCAAGCCCGTTGGCACGGCAACAGGCGGTCACAGTATTGGCCAGCAGGCAAGCAATCGTCATTGGCCCAACACCGCCAGGCACAGGCGTGATCGCCCCAGCACGAGCCGCGCAGCTGTCAAAGTCCACATCGCCGACAAGCTTGTTCTTGCCATCCCGCTCGATACGGTTGATCCCCACATCAATCACGGTCGCACCCTCCTTGATCCAGTCCCCCGGGACCATCTCAGGCCGCCCGACAGCCGCCACCACGATATCCGCGCGGCGCACGACATCGGCCAGATCTTTTGTACGTGAATGCGCAATCGTCACCGTGCAGCTATCGCCCAGCAGAAGCTGCGCCATAGGCTTGCCAACAATATTTGAACGCCCAATCACAACAGCATCCATCCCGCTCAAAGAGCCATGATGGTCGCGCAGCATCATAAGGCAGCCAAGCGGCGTGCAAGGCACCATGCTCTTTTGCCCCGTGCCAAGCAATCCAACATTAGAGATATGAAACCCGTCCACATCCTTGGCAGGGTCAATCGAGTTGATCACAAGGTCTTCGTTCAAGTGCTTGGGCAGCGGCAATTGTACCAGAATACCGTGGATTTCAGGATCATTGTTGAGCTGGTCAATCAATGCCAGAAGCTCCGCCTCAGGCGTCTCCACATCAAGCTTATGCTCGACAGACTTCATGCCCACTTCGACAGTCATCTTGCCCTTGGAGCGCACATAAACTTGGCTCGCAGGGTCCTCGCCGACCAACACAACAGCAAGCCCTGGCGTAATCCCATGCTCTTCCTTGAGGCGGCTCACATGCCCCGCGACCTTCTCGCGCACTGTGCCCGCAAAGGCCTTCCCGTCAATAATCGTCGCGCTCATGTCGTCCTCTTCTTTCTCTAAATATCCCTGCCAGAGGCATGGAGCCGCATAGCGGCGACCGGAGCATCAGGGGCTAAATGCCCTTGGTGCTCCGGCCCTTTTCCTTAAAACAGGCCTTCAATCTCGCCTGCGTCGTTCAGGCGGATTGTTTCAGCCGCAGGCACCCGTGGCAAGCCCGGCATTGTCATGATCTCGCCACAGACAACCACAACAAAACCAGCACCCGCACTCAGGCGCACTTCGCGCACAGGCACAGAGTGCCCGGTTGGCGCACCACGCAAGCTCGGGTCGGTCGAGAAGCTATACTGCGTCTTCGCCATACAGACCGGAAGGTTGCCGTAGCCCTGCTCTTCCCAAAGCTTAAGCTGGTCACGGATTTTCTTGTCCGCAATCACCTCATCAGCGCGGTAAATCCCTTTTGCAATCCGCTCAATCTTTTCAAAGAGTGGCATGTCATCAGGATACAGCGGAGCAAACTGGCTCGCGCCACTGTCCGCAATTTCGGCCACACGCTTGGCAAGCTCTGCGCTGCCTTTGGAGCCAAACTCCCAGTGCTGGCTGACAATCGCTTCAGAACCTTGGCTCTTCACGTAGTCTTTTACAGCCTGAACTTCTGCCTCGGTGTCGGTCACAAAGTGGTTGATCGCAACAACAACAGGAACTCCAAAGGACTTCAGGTTGCCAATATGGCGGCCAAGGTTGGCACAGCCCTTTTTAACAGCGTCAACATTCTCGCCACCAAGGTCCGCTTTCGCAATCCCACCGTTCATTTTCATGGCGCGCACAGTGGCCACAAGCACCACACAGTCAGGCGCAAGGCCCGCTTTGCGGCATTTGATGTTCATGAATTTCTCAGCACCAAGGTCCGCGCCAAAGCCCGCTTCTGTCACAACATAGTCGGACAGTTTGAGCGCGGTCTGCGTTGCAATCACAGAGTTACAGCCATGGGCGATGTTGGCAAACGGGCCGCCGTGAACAAACGCAGGGTTGTTCTCAAGCGTCTGCACAAGGTTTGGCTGCATCGCGTCTTTCAGCAAAACAGTCATCGCGCCTTCCGCCTTGATATCGCGCGCATAAACAGGCGAGCGGTCGCGGCGATAGGCAACAATCATACTGCCCAGACGCTCCTCAAGGTCTTTGAGGTCTTTGGAGAGGCACAAGATCGCCATAACTTCCGAGGCAACAGTGATGTCAAAGCCATCTTCGCGTGCAAAGCCGTTTGAAACGCCGCCGAGCGACGATGTGATCTGGCGCAAGGAGCGGTCGTTCATATCCACAACACGGCGCCAAGTCACACGGCGGGTGTCGATATCGGCCTCATTGCCCCAATAAATGTGGTTGTCCAGCATCGCGCTCAGAAGCGAGTGCGCAGAGGTGATCGCGTGGAAATCGCCCGTGAAGTGCAGGTTCATGTCTTCCATTGGCACGACTTGTGCATAGCCGCCGCCAGCTGCGCCGCCCTTCATCCCGAAGTTCGGGCCCAAGCTCGCTTCGCGAATACAAACCATCGCCTTCTTGCCAATCGCGTTCAAGCCATCGCCAAGACCCACGGTCGTTGTGGTCTTGCCCTCGCCCGCAGGCGTCGGGTTGATAGCCGTCACAAGGATAAGCTTGCCGTTTTTATTCTTTTGCACAGAGTTGATAAAGCTCTGGCTCACTTTGGCCTTGTCGTGGCCGTAAGGCAGCAGATGCTCGCTCGCGATCCCGATTTTATCGCCAATCTCTTGGATCGGGCGCTTCTTGGCTTCGCGGGCAATTTCAATGTCGGACTTATAGCTCATAGCGGATTCCTTTTTCCCATCCGGCTTCTCTTGCTGCCCTTCTATCGGCCCCAAAGAGACAGCGGCGCGCGGAATCCGACATTTCCAAAGCCCATAGCGGCGGAGTGTCGCAGCCACAATCTGCGCCTGTCGCCTATCGGAAACTCATTCAGCGGCGCGCTTGTGCCAGATGCGGCCAGACCGGTTGATCAGGAACATGCAGCACAAGCTCATCCCCGAGAGTGATCTCTCCGCCACGCTCAACCCAAGCTGTAACACCGCGGCGGTGCTTTGCGGCAGGTTTAAATGCCTTGCCGTACCCCGCGTGCTCGGCCTCGACTTCCTTGGCAGGATAGATGCAGGGGCGATTTTCCATATCAACCACGAGCGCCGCACCCGAAGGTGCAAGCAAGCGCGAAGATGGCGGCACATGGGTAAAGTCAGGGATCCCCTCGATCACCAGCGATGCGCCCAAATGCTCGGGCTGCAAAGCCTCAAGCCCCATCTCGGCCGCAATCAGCGCCATTTCTTCGACAGATAAAACAGAGAGTTGTCGCACATTCGCAATCTCGCTGCCTTTGGGATACTGGCTCGTGACACGGCTGCAAGACACGCGTGTAAATCCGCCATGCGCCTCGCCTTCCATTCCGTCAAACCCAAGCCTCACAGAGCGGAGCGGCTCTGAGCGCAAGCCTGCATCACGGTCTTCTACACGCCCAATCCATTTGATCACGGCCTTAAAATTCGTTGGTTTCAACGCAGGCATATCAGCCCCCCTCATTACCTCGTGAATTTGGCGCAGCATAACAATGAACAAGGTTCTCGTACGCCAAAAATCAGTGTCACAGCCACTTCTTGCCGATTTCCGGATCCAAACGAAGGACGATAGATAACGCAAGCCTTCCGTTACGCCACTTCCTGACAGCTCACTTCTCGGTAAACTTAAGCTCAATCCGGCGGTTCTGCGCACGCGCCTCCGGGGAATTGCCATTCGCAATAGGTTGATACTGCCCAAATCCATTGGCGCTCAACCGCTCGGGCGGAATATCAAGGAAATTCACCATATACCTTACGACAGAAAGCGCCCGCGCCTGAGAGAGTTCCCAGTTATCAGCAAACGCGCCCGCGCCCGACAAAGGCACATTGTCAGTATGGCCGTCCACACGGATCACCCAATCAATCTCATCAGGGATATCTCCGACAACATTGCGCAAAATACCTGCAATCTTGGCCAGTTCGCCCTGCCCTTCACCGCTCAGATTGGCCGCCCCCTGCGCAAACAGCACCTCGGAGGAAAAGACGAACCTGTCGCCCACAATGCGTACACCGTCCTGCGCGCCAATCACGTCTCTCAAACGTCCAAAAAACTCGCTTCGATAGCGTTCGAGGTTCTGCTTTTCGGCCTCAAGCCTGACCCGCTCAGCCTCTTCCAGCTCGCGCCGCTTGCGCTCTTCGGCCGCCGCACGCGCCAAGGCCGCGTTGAGATCCTGCCCCAAGTTCGAAAGCTGAATATCGCTCGCGGCGTCACGCTCTTTGTAATCATCGATAATCGCCTGAAGGCTGCCAAGCTGCGCCCGCAAAGCCGCGACTTGCTGATTGAGTAAGGCTTGCTCTCGCAGCGCCTCTGCTGAGCGCGCCTCTTCTTCTGAGAGCGCAGCATTGGCTTGGGCCAACAGCACAGCACGCGCCTCTGTCTCGCTCAACGTCTCGCCAAGCGCTCCCTCAAGCGCAAGCTTCTCTGCCAAAGCCTGCGCAAGCTTCGCACGCATATCCGCGTTCATTTCGGCCTGTGCAGCACCCTCTGATTCAGCCTCAAGCAGCAATGCCGCGATCCGTTGACCGAGCTCATCCTCTTTCGCCTCCGCCGCGGCGAGCAAGGTCAGCGTCTCTTCCGCATCCTTGCGCGCGGCCTCAAGCGCGAGTGTCATCGCCGTGAGCTCTGTGTCCGCTGCTGCAAGCCGCGCACGCAAAGCCTCTGCTGCCGCCAGCTCGATGGCGCGGGCGGCTTCCTCTTCGCTCAATGCCGTCTCGACCCGTGCAAGCGCCTCATCTTTTGCCGCCGCTTCGGCCTCAGCCGCTGCAATCACGGCCTCCAAAGCCGCCTTCTGCGTGCTAAGGTCGGCGCTCTCGGCCCGCAAAGCCTCAGCCTCGCTCTGGGCCAAGTTCCGCTCCGCCAAAAGGCTCGCCACCTGAGCCTCAAACCCCGTGATCTGCGCTTCTGCAGCACTCAACGCCTCGTCTTGCGCCTGCGTTTGGGCCCGCAAAGTTGCGATCAAAGCCGCCTGCTCCCCCGCCCGTGTGCGCGCCGCCTCAAGCGTCACACCAAGCTCACCAACCCGCGCCTCAAGCCCCGAGGTCTTGCGCTGTTCAAGCCCAAGTGCCTGCGCCAGCTTGGCAATTTCGGCATTCAGCTGGTTCATCTCGCTTTCCTGCCCCGTGATCGTCTCACGCAGCACGAATTGAACGACCATAAAGATGGTCAAAACAAACATCAGAACAAGCAAAAGCCCCGTCATCGCATCGACAAACCCAGGCCAGATATTGGCCTGAAAGCGCTGCCCAGTGCGGCGGGAAAGGGCCATAAGCTAGCCCTCGTTTCCAGTGGCGTCTGGCGTCTGGCGGCTCACGCGCAACTTACGCACAGTGTTAGGTCCCTGCCCGCCAAGTACCTTGCCCAGATCGGCAATATCGGTGCGCAGCTCAGCCATCATCTCTTGACGCCCCGCGCTGATCTCTTCCAAAACTCGCAGCATCTGCACATCAATCGATCTGAGGCGCATACGGCTCTCAGCATCAATCCCAGCTTCCGTGCTGCTACCGCTGCGCTGACGCAATTCGCCAATCAGCGCGTCTTGCCCTTCAGCCACACGGCCAAGCGCGCTCAACGTCGGGCTGGCATCGCCCATCTCGGCCATAAGCCGTTCAAGCGCACCAGTCAGTTGCACAAGCCGCTCATCAACTGCCGCTTGGCGCGCATCGCCAGCGCGGAAAATGTCCTGCAAGGCCTCCATCTGCTGTGCCATATGCTCTAAAACGCCGTCATAAACAGCAGCCTGGCCGCCCTCTTCGCTCTCGCCAGAGGCAAAGCCAAGACGGGTGATCGAGCTGAGCCACTCCTCCAGTTCACGATAAAAGCGGTTTTGCGCATGGCCTGCAAAAAGCTCCAGCAACCCCACAACAAGCGAGCCAGCAAGACCCAGAAGGGAAGACGCAAACGCAACGCCCATACCAGAAAGCTGCTGATCTAGCCCGCTCATCAAACGCCCAAAAACCTCAACACCGCTCTCTCCTTCGGCGGGGGCAAGACCTCGGATCGTGTCAACAAGCGCAGGAACAGTCGTCGCCAGTCCGTAAAATGTGCCCAAAAGGCCAAGAAAAATCAGCAGACTGACAATATACCGCGTGATCTCCCGCTCTTCGTCGATCCGCTGCGCCACTGAGTCAAGAATAGAGCGTGCCGAGCCAGAGCTAATCTGCCTCCCATGTGCCCGCGCACTGAGCAGATTGGCCAAAGGCGTCAAAAGAGACGGCGGCAACACCCCTTCACGCTCCGCCACATCCGCTGCGAACGCCTCGATCCAGCGCACAGAGCGCATCATTTGATATATCTGCCAGAACGTCGCCAAAACGCCGACGGCAAAGACAAAAACGATAAACCCGTTGAGATAGGGGTTCGCCTCGAAAACAGGCAATACCTGTGGCAGAGCCAAGAGGGTAACAAACCCCGCCAGCCCAAGCGCCAACAGCATCAAAACGATCTGTCTCAAAGGTTGCGAAAAATACAGCTCGGCCTCACGGTCCGGATGCGCCATCGTGACGGCTCCTGACGCTTATTTCAATTGCGTCAACCATAAGCAGAACTCACGCTCAAGCCAAGAAAAATGCCAACGTCCGCCCGACAAGAAAAAGCGGCGCGCAGAATATGCGCGCCGCCTTCAGGGGGAGGGAGAGGAATATCGCAGTCAGGCTTAGCGGAAGTGCGCACCACCAGGAGCTGTCGAGATCGCATCCGAGCCTTCAAAGAGGCTCACTTGGAGCATACCGTCCGTGGCTTCCTGCCCGTTGCGCTTGCTGTTGAACTTGGGCGCATCAATCGTGATGCGTTCGCCTGCTGTTGCCTCTACGGCGTATTCATTTGCCGAAAACGCAGGGCCATCCGTGCCAAGTGCAAGAGCTGATGTCGCTGTAAGAGCAAGGGCGAGGGCTGTGTTGAGTACGAGTTTCATAAGAGTATCCTTTGTTGAGATGCGCACATCGGCGCGTGATTTGAAAAAGAGGGTGTTCTGCGGCTTAGCGGAAGTGCGCGCCGCCTGGGGCTGTCACGATAGCGTCTGAGCTTTTGAAGACGTTGAGTTGCAACTTGCCGTCAATTGTCTCTTGGCCCGAGCGTGTGCTGTTTGACTTGGTCGAGATCACTGCCACAACTTCACCAATAGTGCCTTGGCCTACATAGCTGTCTGCGCTCACTGCGGGGCCTTCAACACCTGCGGCAAAAGCTGTTGTTGCGGTAAGAGCAAGGGCGGCGACTGTATTGTATACGAGTTTCATAATGTGGTCCTTTATGTTTGTTTTGCGCTCATGGCGCGGTTGCTGTCTGTTTTCCGTCGGCGTCTTCACCGTCCGGCATGCAACCAATCTGAGCCTTGCCGCTCAATATTTCAAAACACCCCTGCTCACCGCCCCGTGCAAAAGCGCGACGCAATCGTGAGCCCAAGAAAAATCCCCAAGTAAAGTCTAACTTTATCAATTATTTTCATGTGCTTACGCAGAACTGAAGAAATCATCGACTGAAATATTTCACAGATTTCACAGCCGCATGATCAAAAAGAGATGGGATTTGTGATCGAAATTTTAGGTGCGCTCACGCACATTAAGAGCAGCAATGGCTGCCTTCGTGATCAACACGCACCAAATATTTCAGAAAATTTGGCCTTCAGCCAAGCATTTTCACGCGCGCCACAATAGAATCGAGCTCAGAATCCGAAATCCCCAGCTCGTGCAAATGCGCCGCCGTGTTAAAGAGATACTCGCTGTTCGGCCCACGCCCACCATGCGCACCCGCAATGATCCGCGCCTGCTCTTCCAGATCAAGTCCGCCGCAATACTGCACATGGGCCGCATCAATCACATATGTCACAGCTTCAACACGGCGCTTGTCGGCCAGCGTAATCTCAAGGGTGCGCTCTACATAGGCCGAAGAGATCAGCTCACGCTCGCGCAGATATGCGAGAACATCTGCCTCCTGCCCCGTCCGCACAGAAAAGGCGACCCCATGGCAGCGCGCCCGTGGCATCTCGTCGAGCGCCAATACAAGTCCTGGGTTTTCCTCTGTTCCGCGGTGGTGGATCGAACGCATACAAAAGCTGCGGGCATAGCCTTCAAGCGTGGCAATCCGCATCTCATCCACTTCAAAGCCAGGGTTCCAGATCAAAGACCCATAGCCAAACACCCACATCGTCATATCACTTGTCCCTTCGCGCGCCTGCCCCCATAAACACCATCACCACATGAGGGAAAAGGTGCACGCGTGAAAAAACTGCTCGTTCTTATCGTGACTCTGGCCGCGCTCTGGGCTGGCTATTGGTTCGTCGGCGCCGCTGGCGTCAAAGCTGGCTTCGCCGTGTGGTTTGACGCCCGCCAAAGTGAAGGCTGGCAAGCTGAGTATTCCGACCTTTCGGTCAAAGGCTTCCCCAACCGGTTTGACACAACCCTGACAGACCCCGCCCTCGCCGACCCCGCCACAGGGCTCGCATGGTCGGCCCCCTTCGTTCAGCTTTTCGCCCTAAGCTATCAACCCAACCATATCATTGCGGCCTTCCCCGAGTTCCAGACATTGCGCACGCCAGAAGCCCGCTTTGCGCTCAAGAGCGAAAAGATGCAGGCCTCCATGGTCATGGAGCCCAACACAGACCTCGCCTTTAATCGCGCCAATCTCGCGGCCACAGCCCTGACAATCACGCCAGAAGTGGGCGCACGCATTCATATTGCTGGACTGCAAACTGCACTCACCCGAGAAAACACCTCAAGCTATCGCGCCGCTTTCAATGCCGATGGCCTCGCCCCGCCGCTTCCTGCAGCGCTCACAGACGAGCTGCCCGAGGCGCTCACATCCTTTCGCGCCGATGCCACTCTCGATTTTACCAAACCATGGGATATTACAGCCCTTGAAGAGAGCCGGCCCCAACCAACAAAAATCAAGCTCCACCTCGCCGAAGCCGAATGGGGTCAGCTCAAACTTGCCGCCGCTGGCGAGCTTTCTGTGGATCGTACAGGGACACCCACAGGCACAGTCACCATCAAAGCCCGCAACTGGCGCGACATTCTCGCGCTGGCGACAGCCTCAGGCGCATTGCCCGCTGCACTGACCGATCAAATCGAACAGGGTCTGTCCCTTCTCGCCAATTTCTCTGGCAATCCAGAAACGCTGGATATCCCACTGACTTTCTCAGGCGGCTATATCAAAATTGGCCTCATCCCCGTCGCCCCCGCGCCGCGCCTGTCGATCCGATGAGCGACTGTCCTTACGAGGCCGCGCTCCTGACGCATTGGGTCGGAGCCTCGGATAGTGCGGCAGACAGCGCCCATGACCTCGCCCATATCCGCCGCGTATGGGCCAATTGCCAACACATCGCCAAAGGCGAAAATGCCCCCGTTGATCTAGACCTGCTCCATGCCGCCGCGATCTTCCATGATCTCGTTAATCTGCCGAAGGACGCGCCCAACCGTGCAGAGGCCTCCCGCCTTTCGGCCGAAGCCGCCGCCCCGCTGGCGCGCGCCTGCGGTTTTCCCGAGGCCAAAATCCCCGCGCTGAAGCACGCCATTACCGCCCACAGCTTTTCCGCAAATATGCATCCCAAAACACTTGAAGCCAAAATCCTGCAGGATGCCGACCGCCTTGATGCCCTTGGAGCCATCGGCCTTGCGCGCATGCTCATGGTCTCAGGCGCGCTCGCCCGCCCGCTCTATGACAGCACAGATCCTCTGGCTCAAAACCGCGACCCAGACGACACCGCCTTCGTCCTCGATCACTTTCAAACAAAACTCTTCACCTTGGCTGACACCATGCAAACTGTAACCGCCCGCCAAATCGCCGAAGAGCGCACGCAATACATGCGCAGCTTCCTCACCCGCCTGCAAAGCGAGATCCCCGAGAGCTAACCCTCCCCGCTCTTTTTCTTTCCAGAAATATCCCGGGGGGTCTGGGGGGCTGGCCCCCCAAGCTGGTCGGATTTTCGCGCAGCGAAAATTCGAAACCGAGCTCACCTCGTCCAGCGCACGGCACCGTGCGCTCGATTAACACTGCAAAATCCCGTTTTGGCGGTGCACGGGTTGTGCACGGGTTGTGCACGCTTTTCACCCCCCTAGAATCAGGGCCGTTAACTTTTTTATTTGCAGTAAGGTCCGCCGCTGTAGCGCGCGGTATCAAAGTGCAAATGGTCCTCATGATACCCGTCCGAGCCGGGGCCAAGCGTTGTGCCAAAAGGCCCACACGCCGCCTTATGAGTCGCCCGTATCGCTTTGCCTCCTTTGCCCTTGTCATAGTCTCTTAAGACGCTGTATTCGATCCCATTTTTCATAATGAAACCCGAAATATCTATGGCGCGGCCCTTGCCATGCTCACTGATCCGCGCGCCTTTTTTGTGGTTGCGCGTGCGGCAAACGTAATGTGCCGCAACTTTCAACGAGCTCACACCGCCCGCATGCCTGCCAAAAGCAGGCTTAACCCCAGTTTCAACCCATGTTTTCAGTGCTTTAGCCGTGCCACAATCCATCAGGGATCCTTGGCTCAAGGCGACACCACTCACCGCGCTGATCTTTACAGCGTCGTTAATCCCACACCCGCTAATCTTGCCAGGAACATGGCCCACATATTCTCCCTGAAGAGACGGATCACCACAGACCGCCCCAGCCACAAGAAGCCCTGAGTCGCGTTGTTTTTCAGCCTTCGGAGCACCGGAGAATGAACAAGAAGAGGCAAAACACAACAAAAACAATGCCTTAAAAATTTTGTTCATTACTTTTTAACCCGTCCAAAATCTGGGGCGTCTGTATCCTGCCCCGCTTCGATAATGCCTCGCCTGATCGCCCTTGTGCGCGTGAAATATGCGTGCAGCATATCCCCGTCCCCTGTGCGGATCGCGCGTTGAAGCGCAAACAGCTCTTCAGTAAAGCGTCCCAGAATTTCAAGTGTGGCGTCTTTATTGTTGAGGAAAACATCGCGCCACATTGTTGGGTCCGAGGCCGCAATCCGAGTAAAGTCACGAAACCCCGCCGCCGAATATTTTATCACTTCGCTATCCGTCACGCGGCGCAAATCATCGGCCACACCAACCATCGTATAGGCAATCAAATGTGGTGCATGAGAGGTAACACCGAGCACCAGATCATGGTGCTCCGCATCCATTTCCTCAACCTTCGCGCCAATCCCTTCCCAGAGATCACGCAGGGTCCGTACCGCGTCGAGCGGCGTGCCATCGGCAGGGACCAGAAGAGTGTATCGGTTGTCAAACAGCTCAGCAAAGCCAGCGCGCGGGCCAGAATGTTCGGTCCCTGCCAAAGGGTGTGCTGGAATAAAGTGCACATTTTCAGGAAGATGCGGACCGACTGCATCAATCACAGCCTTTTTCACAGAACCCACATCGCTAACGGTCGCACCCGCTTTGAGATGCGGGGCAATCTCTTGCGCCACCGCGCCCATCGCGCCCACAGGCACACAGAGCACAACGAGATCCGCGTCTTTCACAGCCTCTGCCGCACTGTCACAAACCACATCACACAAGCCGATCTCCCGCGCGATATCACGCGTCTCGCCTGAGCGCGCATAGCCTCGCACCTCGCCGGCAAGGCCGCCGCGTTTCATGGCCCAAAACATCGAAGACGCGATCAGACCCAGTCCGATCAGGGCCACCTTTTCATATGTCTGGCTCATGCCTGCGTCTCCCGCCAATTCGTAAGTGCCGCAATCAAACGACCCGTCTGCGCCTCGTTGCCCACAGTCATCCTGAGCCCTTCAGGAAAGCCATATCCCGCCACACGGCGCACCAATATGCCCTCGCCTTGCAAGGCCAGGTCAACGGCTGCCGCTTCTGCCTCATCCGCAAATCGCGCCAACACAAAGTTCGCGTGGCTCTCGTCACATGCCACACCCAGTTGGCGCAATGCCCCCGCGAGCCGCGCTCGCTGCGCCGCGTTCAAAACCGTACAGGTTGGCACCCAGTCCATATCTTCCACTGCAGCTTGCGCCGCCTGAAGCTGCACCGTTGACAGGTTAAACGGCTGTCTGATCCGCGTCATGACATCAATCATCTCACGCGGCCCATAGCCCCAGCCAATGCGCAATCCACCTAACCCGTAGACTTTTGAAAACGTTCGCGTCATCAACACGTTGGGAAGCTCGACCACAAGGCTTGCGCCGCCATCATAGCCTTCGGCATATTCTGCATATGCCCCATCGATCACCAAAATCACGGTCGCAGGCAAGCTCCGTGCAAGCCGTTCAAGCTCCCCATCAGGCAGCATCGTTCCCGTCGGGTTCGCAGGGTTTGCAAGCATAACAACCCGCGTGCGCTCCGTCACAGCTGCAAGGATCGTATCAACACTCACAACCCGTTCGGCCTCAGCAACCTGTACAGGCGTGGCCCCCGCCATATGCGCAAGGATCGGATACATAGAAAAGCCGTGCTCGGTGTAGATGATCTCGTCACCCACTCCCGCATAAGCCTGACAGACGAATTGCAAAACCTCATCAGACCCGACGCCACAGATGATTTGTTCAGGTGCCAGCCCATAGCTCTGGCCGATTGCCGCGCGCAGCTCGGCATGGTCGGTCGAGGGATAGCGGTGCACCTCACTGGCCGCCTGCGCGATCGCAGCCATCGCTGCGGGAGGCGGGCCAAGCGGGTTCTCATTTGAAGACAGCTTCAAAACATCAGAATGCCCAGCAATGCTAGACTTTCCGCCCTCATAAAGAGCGATATTCATGATCCCTGCTTGCGGTGTAAGGCTCATATTTCTCTCCAAGTTCCTCACAGGTCATACTGGCAGATATCTCTAGCTGCCAGCAAAGAAAAAGGGCCGCAGCGGTATCCCGCCACAGCCCTCTCATAAAGCTTTGCGAAATACGCGTGCTTAGTTTTGTGCGTAATATTCGATAACGAGGTTTGGTTCCATCACAACTGGGTATGGCACATCGCCAAGACCAGGAGCGCGTACGAATGTCGCTTTCATTTTGGAATGATCCGCATCGATGTAGTCAGGCACGTCACGCTCTGCGAGCTGAGTGGCTTCGATCACAACAGCGATCTGCTTGGAGCGATCACGCACTTCGATCACATCACCTTCTTTGACGCGGTATGAAGGAATGTTGACCTTCTTGCCGTTCACAGTGACGTGGCCGTGGTTTACGAACTGGCGTGCCGCAAAAACTGTTGCAACAAACTTGGCACGGTAAACAACCGCATCAAGACGGCGCTCGAGCAGACCAATCAAGTTTTCGCCTGTGTCGCCTTTTACGCGCTCAGCTTCTTTAAAGATGCGGCGGAATTGCTTCTCTGTCAGGTCGCCGTAGTAGCCTTTAAGCTTCTGCTTGGCACGGAGCTGCAGACCGAAGTCAGACAGTTTACCCTTGCGGCGCTGACCGTGCTGGCCAGGGCCATATTCACGACGGTTAACAGGTGACTTGGGGCGGCCCCAAATGTTTTCGCCCATGCGGCGGTCAATTTTGTACTTGGCAGACGTGCGTTTTGTCACGGCTGATCTCCTTCTAAGAGCGAGGCCCCAATGGGCCACTATGAAGGGCGTTGTCCTCTGGATTACTCCTGACAGGCTGGCTCTTGCGAGGGCCACCAACACCAATGAAGCCGCGCTTATATCTGCGCGCGCCCCTGAGTCAAGCGCAAACCCTTTATTTTCAGCTTCAAGCCACTATGCGGCTTCGTGTGCAAGGATCGCCGCTTCCGATGCCGAAAGATTGCGCCGCGCAAAAGCACCATAGCGCTCAGGCTGAACCTCAAAGTCAGGGCGCATCTGCAACAAGGTTTCGCGGTCTTCCTCACTCAAGGTCGAAAGCGCCGTGTTGGCAGGGTGAAAGCTTTCCGTCTCCACGCCATTGGCCCAGACAATTTGGTGGTTTGGAAGCAGAAGGTGGACATAGGTCACCTCTTTCAACTGACTATCCACAACGACATTTTTATCGTTGAGCATGTCCTTTGCCCGCACCAAAACCTCATCCGTGTTAAACAATGCCTGTGCGATCGCCCCCTTTACGAGCATACGATGCTCAGGTGATACGACCAATTCCTCATCAGGTCGCGCAATCCCCAACGCGCCCGCTCTAAAGCGGATCGGCCGCAGACGAGGCATCGCAAAAAGACGTGCGCCCGTCATCCGCCGCTGACCAACCCATTGGATTTCCTGCGCGCCCGCATCTTTTGTTTGGACGTAGTCGCCTTGTCTCAATGTTTCGATGGCCCGCAACCCATCGGGTGTTTCAATCCGCGTGCCTGGCGTAAAGCAAATCACGCCGCCCGCGTCTGGCCCTTCGGCACTTTGCCGGGCAGGCTCAAAACTCTGATGGACAACCCAAAGATCGCGGCCTTTCGGAGGGAGCTGATCGACAAACATCAACAATGGCTGCGCATCAGCGCCAAGCTCGATGAGCGTTACCGTGTAGCTGTGCGATCCATCTGTCACAACAAAACTGTTGTCACTCATATTTTGTGGCGCATCTTCCAACAGGTCACTTCTATCATTGACCGCTGCGCCAACGAGACGGTGCACCATGCGCGCCGCGCGCCGTCTGAGGTTTGCTTCATCGTCCGCTCTGTCCAGCCGCAATAGCTCGGAAGGCCCATCAACGCGCACAGCGTCTCCCTGCCAAGACCACGTTGCCCCAACGTTCAGGTCTACCACTGGCGCATGCGCCAGCCCGTCTATTTTTATTTGCGGCCAAGAGATAACGAACGTGCCCTTAAAGCCCGTTTCCATCACTACTGCCTGCCTCGATCTTGTTTTTATTTTATAAGTTGAGGCTAGCACGACCGATTCGTCCTGCATACCCCCGAAAACACAGGATGAATCCTGATTGTGGCAAAAAAGCTGACGCGAAAACGCGTCAATCACTCAAGGAAAATAGGCTCCCGCCATCCAAACACAAGGCAGCGCTAGACACGGCCCGTCACGCCTGCAAGATTATGGCATGACCCTAAAAATAGATCTTTTACGCGTGTTTTGTGCGGTGGCTGAAACAGGCTCACTCTCTATGGCGGCAGACGCTCTGGGGCGCACGCCCTCTGCAGTCTCAATGGCGCTTAAGCAATTTGAGGAGCACTTGGGCGCCCCGCTTTTTGTCGGCAGCCGCAAATCAAAACTCACACCGCTCGGGCAAGCAATCTTGACTGAAGCCTTACAAGAGATCGCCCATTTCGCGCGCTCAGTGCGGCGCATCGAAGGGCTGGCGCAAGCTACGCATGGAGAAGTCCGCCTTGCCGTGACACCCTCGGTTGCGCAGACTGTTCTGCCTGAGATCATAAAATCCTACAGCGAGCTTTATCCCGATGTTTCCATTGAACTCCGCGATCTGGACAGCGCAGGGGTCTTGGCCGAGCTGGAAGCCGACCGAGCAGATATCGGTATTGCCGCCCTCCCCGAACGCGCAGGCTTTGAGCGCTTTGAGCTCTTCTGCGACCCCTTCGGGGTAGTCTGCCGCGCGGACCATCCCCTTGCCCCGAGGTGGGACAGCCTAACTTGGGCCGACATCACTGAAGAAACACTTATCGCCAACGGCCTATGTGACAAGATAAACGACCCCGCATTTGAAACCATGCGCGCGGGCTCGAGGCTGTTTGTCCACAATACCGCCTCTCTGCTCGCACTTCTGCGCGCCGGTGCAGGGATTTCGATATTGCCCATGCGCGCACTTGGGGCTGGCGAAGATGATCTGGTGTTTCTCCCACTTAAAGACAGCAAAGCAAAACGACACGTACACGTTATGCACCGGACCGAAGACCAGTTGCTTACCCCTGTGCTACACTTCACCGACGCTCTGCGCGCAGCCTCATTTCAGAAAATCTGAAGCAAACTTCAATGAAATTCGTTTGCCCTTAAGCCCTGCAAGGGCCAAAAAGGATCAAACCTTGGCCAAGGAAACCTTATGACCGACATCAAACCAAATCTCATTGCAGGCGCTTGGAGCACAGGCGTAGGCGCGATTGAAAACTACAATCCATCGGATCTATCCGAATTGGTCGGCTTATATGCCCAAGCTTCAGTGCAAGAGCTGGACACTGCCGTCGAGGCGGCTCAAGCCGCCCAAGTCGAATGGGCCGCCTACGGGCTTGAGCGCAAGCAAGCTGTTCTCAATGCAATCGGCAACGAAATGATGGCGCGCGCCGAAGAGCTCGGCACACTCCTCAGTCGCGAAGAAGGCAAGCCGCTCGCCGAGGGCAAGGGCGAGGTCTACCGCGCAGGCCAGTTCTTTACCTATTACGCCGCCGAAGTGCTCCGCCAACTTGGCCAAAACGCACAGTCCGTGCGCCCGGGTGTTGATATCGACATTCGCCGCGAGCCTGTAGGCACAGTCGCAGTAATCAGCCCGTGGAACTTCCCCACTGCCACAGCCAGCTGGAAAATTGCACCGGCATTGGCCTATGGAAACGCCGTGATTTGGAAGCCTGCAAATGCCACACCAGCTTCTGCACATGCGCTCGCTGAAATCATTGCGCGCCAAGATATACCGAAAGGTCTCTTCAGCCTCGTAATGGGCTCTGGCAGCGACGTGGGCCAGAAGCTCGTCGAGCATCGCGGCATCAACGCCATCTCCTTTACAGGCTCAGTTCCCGTGGGCCGCGGAATCGCACAAGCGGCCGTCGGCAACTTCACCAAGCTACAGATGGAAATGGGCTCCAAAAACGCCTTGGCCGTGATGGATGATGGCGATCTCGATCTGGCGGTTGCAGTCGCTCTTGGCGGAGCTTTTGGCGGCACAGGACAGAAGTGCACCGCCTCTTCACGCCTTGTTGTGCACGAAGCTGTGCATGACGCGTTTGTGGAAAAGCTCGTTGCCGGGGCCAAGGCCATGAAAGTCGGCCATGCTCTGGAAGAGGGCACACAGATCGGCCCTGTTGTGAGTGAGGCGCAACTCAAGGAAAATCTCTCATGGGTCGCCAAGGGCCGCGCCGAAGGGGCAGAGCTGGCTTGCGGTGGAGAAGAGGTCGAACGCGCCACAAAAGGATATTACATGACGCCCGGTGTGTTCCTCAACACGACCAACACGATGGAAATCAATCGTGAAGAGCTTTTCGCGCCGCTGACGGCCGTTATCAAAGTTGGCAGTTACGACGAAGCGCTACATACCGTCAACGACACCCGCTTTGGTCTCACCGCAGGCATCGTAACGCGTTCACTTGCCCGCGCCAGCGACTTCCGCGCCCGTGCCCGCTCAGGCTGTGTCATGGTCAATCTCGCCACCGCCGGCACAGACTATCACGTCCCCTTTGGCGGCCGTGGCGAAAGCTCTTATGGCCCGCGCGAACAAGGCTCTGCTGCGGCTGAGTTCTACACAACAGTCAAAACCGCCTATATTTCCGCAGGCTTGCCAGAGTAACCCCATGTATCGCATCGACAACCTCCAATACGCCAACTGGTCTGAGAAAATCTTCCGCCAAATGCGTGAGGGCGGCCTAGATGCGGTGCATGTTACTATCGCCTATCACGAGAATTTCCGTGAAACCGTGCTCAATATGGAGCAATGGAACCGGTGGTTTGAGCAGTTCCCTGATCTGATTGTGCAGGGGCGGTCTGCGGCCGACGTACGCCATGCACATGAAACAGGTCGCACGGCGATCTTCTTCGGCTTTCAAAACCCCTCACCCATAGAGGATGATATCGGCCTCGTCGAAATCCTGCACGATCTAGGCGCGCGCTTCATGCAACTGACCTACAACAACCAGTCGCTCCTCGCGACAGGCTGCTATGAAGATGAAGACACCGGCCTGACACGTATGGGCAAACAAGTGGTGCGCGAAATGAACCGCGTCGGGTTGGTCGTCGATATGTCCCACTCCGCTGATCGTTCAACCATTGAAGCCGCGGACTTTTCCGAACGGCCCATCGCCATCACCCATGCCAACCCGCATGCTTGGCAGCCTGCCCTACGCAACAAACGTGACGAGGTGATCCGCGCTGTCACCTCCAATGGCGGCATGCTGGGCTTCTCGCTCTACCCTCACCACCTCAAAGACAAATCGGCATGCACATTGGCAAGCTTCTGCCAAATGATCGCCGACACCGCGGAAAAGTTCGGCGCCGAACATCTCGGCATCGGGTCAGACCTCTGCCAAGATCAGCCCGACTCCGTCGTTGAGTGGATGCGCGTGGGTCGCTGGACCAAAGAGATCGACTATGGCGAGGGCTCTGCCGCAGCTCCGGGTTTCCCTCCCATGCCCGACTGGTATCAAGACAACCGAGACTTTGGAAACATCGCGCAAGGCCTCGCTGATGTTGGCTTCTCCCAAGCAGAAATTGAAGGGGTCATGGGCGACAACTGGTTGCGCTTTTATGAGCTCAACTTCGGACCAAAGCCATGACAGAGCTGGTGATGCGCCCGCCCGAGCAAGTGATGACGCTCTCGCGCTTAGGCAGTCTGCACCAATGTCGCCTGTCCTTCATGCGTCAGCTGTTGCGCCGTATGCGCCGCGAAAACTGGCAAATCAGCCGCCCTGGTTTTGAGATAAACATCCGTGGCGAGGGCGTCGCCGTCTATACGGCCAAAGGCCCTCAGCGGTCCTATTCTCTCATTGCTTTTGCTCATGACCTACCCGATGAGATGCGCTCTGACCGCGTGATCGCAACAGCATGGGATGCAACCTTCACACTCTTTGACGGCACCCCGACCCCCGATGATGTTGAGAGACTGCGCGCCAATGTGCCACTGCAAGAAGCAGGGCGAGTTAGCAACAAAGAGCTTTCTCTATCCCGCGCAAACCGCTCTGCAAGGCTCTGGAACTATGTTGTAGATTGCCTCGCAAAAGGCGAACAACCGGAAGCAGAAGAGCTTACCAATGTCGGCTATCTGATGCGCACGACAGCCGTCTATGGTTCTGGCAAGTTCGGCGCATCCGACCGCGCCTTCGTGGCGGCGCGGCCCGAATTTGAACCACCTTTTCAGGTCGAGATGCTTTCTGTCTATCTCACCCGCGCCTTTGTCGCTGATTTGGTCGAGCACATGGCCGCACTTAAAGCCCCCGACAAAGCCGTATCGCTAAAGCCCAGCCTGCGCCGCAGCCTTGGGATAGGCAATTCAACAGGCCTCGGCATGGCGCCATTCCTCGTCAATCACCCGCGCCTTTTGAACAACTGGATCACTGCGCGCGAATACGCCCTCGCCAAAATCCGCGCGCTCCCAGACGCGAGTGTCGCCGACATCGGCGCCTTCAAAGCAGCGTTTGAAAAGGCATGCGGCTCTGTTGCACTCTGGAAGTCCGATCATCCGATCCAGCAGGCCAAGCTCGCCGCCCTACGCAAAGACATCACCGCTCTGCAAGCCAAGCTGGTCGACTTTACGGGCGCCGCCTCGCAGCCATGGAATGCCCTTTATTTATGGTCCGAAAGCGCGCTTTCAGAAGAAGGCCAAGAGTTGCTCGTTTCGCTCCTCATGGAGCCACAGAGCGCGCTGTTAGAAGGCCTTGGAGCCTGCATGCAAGCTGATGAACATGCGCTCTTTCGGATCGACGGGGCGATGCCGCTCTCCGACTTGAAAGCCCTCATCCAAACACATTACGCTTGGGCCCTCGCGACCGATTGGCAAAGCCATGAGGCCTCTGCACGGCTATGGTATGTCTCTGAAGCCAAGCTCGAGCCGCGCCTTGGCGAACGCTTTGAGGAGCCCCTTGAGCCCTATGAGCAACCCCTCGCACCGGGGCGAGACGCAAGCCTTCTGTTCGCCGCTCTCGAAAACACCACGCACAAAACTGTGGCCGCCTTTCTCGCTGCACACCCCGAACATCGGCACATTGTTCGACGCGTACAAATGGCTCCGAGCCACCCCTATGGAGAAATCCGAGATAATACGATCAGCGCAAGCATGAAGCCGATCGACATGCTACGCGCCAAGCTTAGCTTCTTTGGAGCGACACATTTTGATCCCCGCTCAGACCGCTGGGTTCGTATCAACATGTTCCGCGGCGCTCCCTACCCAAATGAGCTTGTAGAAGAGCAAGGAGACACTTGGGTCTACGGAGCCACGCCATGAGCTATTCTATGGGCGAAATCGAAAGTCACTGCCGCAAAGCCGCGCGCGGTGCAGGGTTTTCTTTCGGCGAGGCGGAGGAAGCAGGCCAAGCGGTGCGTCGCTTATCCGCCGCAGGCCTCGCAGGGGCAGAGGCACTTCTCGCATATCTCACCGCGCGCGAGGCGGGAGAGACGCAAGACAGTTCCTGCCCAATCAAACTGGGATGCCAATTGGTCGATGGCGCATCGCCCTCCTTGGCGACGTGCCACACACCAATGTTGCTCCTCCCTTTTCTGAGCCCCCTTGCAGAAGCTCAAGGCACAGCCCTCCTCCTGCGAGGCGCAGTCTTTGAGGGGCTCGCAACGCTCGATGGCGGACTGCATGTCATCCATCCCGCGCTACAGGATAGCGATCTGAGCCTTCAATCCGCGACAGCGCCAAACGCAGATCTGGTTTGGAGAGCCACCTGTTCCCGCGATACATATGCAGCACTTGATGCCTTCTGTCAGCGAACCTACGCCCCCGAAACAGAGGCCAGCCGCGCAAAGGGCGCAGGAGCTGGCAACGACGGCAACACCTAAGTCGTAAACCTCTTGCGAGCGACCATACGCTCACGTACCTTCAAGCCATGACCCAAGCACGTCTCAGCAAGCAAGACTGGATCAGCGCTGGCTTTTCAGCGCTTCAAGCCAATGGTCCTTCGGCCCTCAAAGCCGAGCCTCTCGCACGTGCACTCAACACAACCAAAGGCTCGTTCTACTGGCACTTCCGAGATGTGCCCGCCTTTCACAAATATATGCTTGCGCATTGGGAAGACGAGGCCCTGACAGGGCTCATCGCAGAAATAGAATCCCAGAGTTCTCCACATACAGCGCTGCAAAAATTCGTTCACCTTGTGGCAGACCCTTCGGGCACGACGCCGGCCATACGGGCCTGGGCACAATCTGCGCCACCCGTCGCCCAAGCACTTGCCGAAATCGACAGCGCAAGACAGAAGTACCTCGCCGCGCTGCTCAAACGCGCGGGTGTCAGCAACCCCGACATCGCTCAAGCACTCTATGCAGCAGCGATTGGGCAGCAGCTGCTGCCGATAAGCGCCCAAGCCAAATCAAAATCCACGCTGGATACCCTTGTCGACTTGATCTTGGCACTGAGGTGAAGCGGATGAAGCGCGCCCTCTTCGCCATCGCCTTCTGCGCCACACTGGCAACTCTCCCCGCCTGCCAAGCTGACGAAACAGTTCGCGCCTATGGCGGAGCTGAAAAAATATGGCTCTTGCAAGAAATCGACGGCGCCGCCTTCCCAGCCCGCGCAACACTGAGCTTCCCAGATAAAGGCAAGCTTGCCGGCACAGCACCCTGCAACCGCTACTTTGGCACAATGAATGTGCCCTACCCGTGGTTTGACGCAGGCCAGATCGGCGCAACCAAAATGGCCTGCGCTAATTTGGCTGCGGAAAACCTCTTCTTTGCCGCACTCGCAGAAATGACCCTGTCTGAAGTTTTGGGCGACACGCTTTTGCTCAGCAATGACAAGGGCCGGGAGATGGTCTTTAAGGCTGAGTGATCCGGCGTTCAAACACGTTCACAAACCGCGCGCGCGCATCAGGAAGCGGCTTTGTGCCCAGCTCTGGCGCAAGATGCTCGGCTAGAAAATACCCAGTCAGCCTCAAGCCTGCCGCCACGTCCTCATCCTCGGCATCACCTTCTCCCAAAAGCACAGGCGGTAGCTCTAGAAGCTTGCTTGCCCATGCGCCCGCGCCCTCTGCTGTGACAGCACGTCCTGTCTTGGGCGAAACATAAGCAAGACCTTCTTCTGCCCCTGTAACCGCACAACATTTCAGATCAAGCCCAAAGCCAAGCTCTTCCAGCAACGCCACCTCCCATTTGAGGTAGGCCAGAGGCCAGATATCGTCCTGCCCCAGCAGGTCCATTAAAGCCTCGGTGCGCTGGTAGAGCGGCAAATGTACCTCCCGCTCAGGCAAAGCATAGCGCAGCAAAGCAGTGACGGTATTGAGCCCCGCCAGAGCGAGACGCGATCCCAGAACCTGTGCCGAGCGCGAGCGCATGAGCTCTACTGTAAAACTGCCAATATGCTCTTCAAGCCGTGCGCGCCACATCAGGTCAAGCTGCGCACCTGGCTGTAAAATCGGGGCCATCTTACGGCTTGCGCCACCACGCACAACACCGGCATGTAACCCGCGTTCAGGCGTGAGCACGTCAAGAATGGCGCTACTTTCGCCATGAGGCCGCACGGCCAGCAAAATTCCAGTGTCACGCCATTCCATGCGCGCAAGATTAGCGCGTCACAACGCCCTCTGCGAGCCATTTATCAAAGGTAGCCAACACAGCTTCGGCAAAATCCGCATCGTTGATATGACAGTCCAGCTCCTGCGCCGAAACGTTGCCGGGCATATGCTGGCGCAGCGCGTCCATGAAAAGGTGCAGGCCTTCGGCATCATGCAAAGGAGCCCCCTCACGATCCCACTCATTGCAGCCTTGAAGCGGCAGAAAAACCTCAGTTGTACCTGTCGCTTGCGCAAGCTTGCTGCAGATGACTTGAGCCACTTCGCCACGATCTTCCGCAGAGATCATCGCCGAACTGAGCAAGCGATTGTGCGCATGCGTTTCATATCCCGCCAGCCTTGCAGGCGGCTCTTGCCAGCCGACAAAATCAACAAGATCATAACAGCCTGGCGCAATCATCTGTGGAATACCTTTGCGCCCCGCGTTGGTCATACGGTCCGCGCCTGCGGTAATGTTTGAGCCAAAATGATGGTTGGTCACTTCCTGCGGTGCAAAATCCATAACAGCGGCAAAAGCGCCCTCAGCGGCCAGCCCTTCAAAGGCACGCCCACCCATGCCAGTCGCATGAAACACAGCAACTTCAAACCCGCGCTCTTCAAGCGCAGGCTTAAGAGCCACCATATAGCGCAGCACGGTCTTGCCAAAAGACGTCATGCCAATCAGCGGCTTGTCCCAGTTCGGCGCTTCCACAGCCCGCGCTGCCCCAAGCACAGCACCAGCAGCTTGGCTGAGAGATGACTTGCAGACAGAGTTCAGCCCGTAAAGCCCGCCCCCCCAAAGGATCATCTGAATATCAGGCGCAAGCCGCTCAGGCGGCAGCATCGCAGAGAAGGAGACTGTCGAAACAACATACTTCGGGACCCCCAACGGAAGCGCCGCGCAAAGATCAAGCGCAAGATCGGTGCCCATAGAGCCGCCCAGCACTATCACACCGTCGAATTTTCCCTCGCGGTACAGCTTAAGGGCAAGCGCCGAGGCTCCATCCGCCATGATCTGCATCGCAATGTTTTCGTCACCCCCGTCAATCGCGGCCTTGATGGAGCTTCCGCCCGCTTCGGCCACCTCATGCTTGGAGTAATCTGTCGGCTTTGAAGGCTCGCCCAAAACGCTCACATCCATCGTGGCCACGCGTCCACCTTGCGCAAGGATCACACTTGCCAGATAGCCAAGCTCATCATCTTTGGTGTCATACGTGCCTACAATAAGGATCGTTTTGTGTTGGCTCATCTCATCTCTCCATAAACGCTTGCGCCAGCTTGAGCGCAGTTGCATTGGCCCGCGCCGCACGCGCAGCCGTGTTTGGCTCATCCGAGCGGTCCATAAACCAGCCCGGATAAGTAAAGGCGCGCAGCATCAAAAATAGATGCAACTCTTGCGGGTCAATCGCTGCGCGCACCCCGTATCCCTCACAAAGAGCCACGCGCAATTCGGGGTAATCAGGCTCATCCATATACCGCAAAAGAAATGTCGCGAGCTCAAAAACGCGAAAGCCGTAGCCCCCGTCATCGAAATCAATCAGGCCCACATTGACCCCGTCCCACATGACATTTTGCCCCACGAGGTCCGCATGAATGAGACCATAGTCAAGCGCACCCTCAAGCGCGGCCAAGTCCTTGTCTGCCTGCGCGCGCGCAGCCATCAGCAAGTCGCGCTCAACCGCGTTAAAATCAGGATGCTCCCAAAATCTCCCCCATAAGGGCGCATCCCCCAAAAGCCCAGCGCGGTCCCACGCAGGACGGGCAAACCCCTTCGCTGGCGGCCACGCATCGCACGCTTCATGCAACGCCGCCATTGCTTCCCCGAGCTTTCGGCAAAACGCAGGCCTGTCACGTACATTTTTCATTTCGCCAGGCGCGCCAAGCGGCGCGCCGCCGAGCCAAGTGACCACACTCACAAGTTGGCCTTCAACCTCGGTGACAAGCGCCCCCGATGGCAAGGCAACAGGCCGCGGCACAGGCAAGCCTGCCTCCGCCATCGCCCCAATCCACGCAAGTTCATGGCGCAGCTCTTCTGCACTGCGATAGCCCACACGGTGCATGCGAAGCGCATAAATCTCGCCCGCGTCCAGACGATAAACCACATTCTCGCGCGCCGCAGCCAGCGTGATCCGAGGGCTTTCAAACCCCCAAACCGCCGCCGCTTTTGCCGCGCCCGCCAAGCTCAAAGCTGAATCCAAGCCGTCTTCAGATCGACATATTTTTCAATCGCATGAAGTGACTTATCATGCCCATTTCCGGACTGCTTCACACCACCCAGCGGCACAGTGTTGTCCGATCCACCATAGGTGTTCACATGAACGATCCCCGCACGAATGCCATGCACCATGCGGTGCGCACGACTAAGGTTAGAGGTCCACACACCCGCCGAAAGGCCATAATCTGTCGCGTTGGCAAGCCCCACAGCTTCATCATCACTGTCAAAAGCCGTCACCGATAGGACGGGGCCAAAGACCTCATTTTGAAACACGTTGTGCCCACGCTCAACGCCCGTCAGGATCGTCGGCGCCATATAGTATCCGCCTGTTTCCTGCAGTATCCGTCCGCCGCCGGTGACTGCCTCCGCGCCCTCGGCCAGCGCCTTTTCCACAAAGCCAAGGTTGCCCTCAAGCTGCGGGATGGAGTTCACCGCGCCAATCTGTGTTTCAAGATCAAGCGGATCGCCCACCTTGAGCTTTTCCGCTTCCGCCGCCATCAGTGCAACAAACTCATCATGCACTGCGCGCTCAACCAAGAGCCGCGAACCAGCTACACAGACCTGCCCCGAATTGCGGAAAATCCCCATCGCCGAAACCTTGGCGGCTTTCGCAAGATCAGGCGCATCGGCAAAAACGATATTAGGCGACTTGCCACCAAGCTCCAGATAGACGCGTTTGAGATTGGAGCGCGCTGAATATTCCAGCAAGCGCCGCCCCACGCCGCCAGAGCCCGTGAACACCAAGGCGTCCACATCGTAGCTCAGCGCCAGCGCCTCACCCGCTACAGCGCCCTGCCCTGTGACCACATTCAAAACCCCGTCTGGCAGCCCCGCCTCGGCGCAAATTCCTGCCAGTTTGAGAAGTGAGAGCGAAGCCGTTTCGGCGGGCTTCAGCACCACAGAGTTCCCCATCGCAAGTGCAGGCGCTAATTTCCATGCACCGATCATCAGCGGGAAGTTCCAAGGCACAATCGCGCCCACAACGCCCACAGGCGCGTGATGTACTAGGCCCAAAACGTCTGGAGCGGTCGGCGCCACCTCGCCATAAATCTTGTCCAAAGCCTCGGCATAATAGCGGAATGTTCCCGCCGCCGATCCCGCCTCAGCTTTGAGCGCCATGTTAAACTCTGTGCCGTTGTCGCGCACGCCCAGAACAGTGAGTTCGACAGCGTATTGCTCAATAAGATCGGCAATCTTATGCAGAACTTTTTTGCGGCCTGCTGGCGGCATATCGCGCCAGCGCCCGTCTTCAAAGGCGCGCCGCGCCGCCGCTACTGCACGGTCCACATCGGCCGCACTCGCGCGCTCTATCGTGGTGAGTTTTTGTCCGTCAATCGGGGAGCATACTTCGAGCGCTTCTCCCGAAGCCTCTTGCCACGTTCCATCAATAAATAGTCTTTGCGGCGCGACATCTGCGCGGCGAAGCTCGTCGATTTGTGCTTGGCTTGCCATTTGGCCTCCTTAAGCAATTTGCGTTGCTGCCACACGTAGCGAAAGTGCAGGATCAGCACTCCGAGGATCATAATAAAGAGGATCATCGCCACAGGGCGGTCGATAAAGTCAAAAGGCGTTTTAACGCGCGCCATACCCGCGCGCAGTTTCACTTCCATAATCCCGCCCAGCACCATGCCAAGAACGATCGGCACTGCAGGCAAGTTGAGGCGCTTCAAAACAAAGCCAAAGATGCCAAAACACGCGGCAATGAGACAGTCCGTGAAGGAATTGCGCAGGCTATAGACGCCAACAAAACTCAGCGTCAGGATCGAAGCACCCAAAAAACGGTTGGGGATTTTGACAACCTTGATGAGTTGGTTGGTCGCAAACAATAAAAAGATCAGCACGAGCACATTGAGAATCAGAAGCGCCAGATAAAGCGCTACAACAAAGTCCATATCATTTTGGAACAGCTGAGGACCGGGCACGACATTGTGCACATAAAACACCGACAGCATCATCGCCGTCAGCGCCTCCCCCGGAATTCCAAGTGCCAAAAGCGGAACCATCGCTGCCGCAGGCACTGCATTGTTTGAAGTCTCCGCAGCAATCAGGCCTTCACTTGCGCCTTTACCAAAGTCATCAGGGCGTTCTGAGGTGCGCTGCGCATATGTATAACTGAGGAACTGAGCCGTAAATTCTCCAACGCCTGGGATCATTCCCATCAAGACGCCGAGGCTGGCGGAAGCCGTGGCCACTCGTGGATGCCGCGCCAGCTCCCGCATGCCCTGAAACAACCCGCCCCGCAGCTTGGTCATACGGATTTTTTCGTCCTGCCCTTGCAGCAGGAAAATAGCCTGTGAAATTGCGAAGAGTCCCAAGACGACGACGATGAGATCAACACCAGACGAGAGCCAGGACTGCTCAAAAGTAAACCGCTTGGAATACTTCACGGGCTCAAGGCCAACCGTGTGCAGGAATATCCCAAAACAAGCGAGTGCCGCCGCAATCAGGCTTTGGCCCCGATGTGCGACCACAACAAGAATGATGCCCAAAAGCGCAGCAAGAAATATCTCGCGGCTGCCAAACATCGGCGCAATCTTGGCAAGCACGGGGGCAAATAAAACGAGGCAGATGACAGAGAACACACCCCCAAAAAAGCTTGAGGAGTACGCAAGGCTCAGGGCACGCCGCGCCTCGCCTCGCGTGGTCATAGGGTAGCCATCATAGGTTGTGAGCGCGTTCACCGCTGTTCCCGGCGTATTGATCAAGATCGCAGGGATCGAGCCACCATACATGGACGAGCCATAGATCCCCAAGAGCACCGTGAGCCCCACAATCGGGTCCAGACTGAAGGTCGCAGGCAGCAAGATTGCAATCGCAACAGCAGGGCCCACACCCGGAATCGCCCCGATCAGCACGCCACCGATCGAGCCCACCAAAAGCGCAATCATCACATCCCAGCGCGCCAGAATTTCAAGGCTTGAAAGTATCAGATCCATAAACGCCTCAAAAATTCAGAATGAAGAAAGAGCGCAAAGCATCTGGCAGGTATTCATAGATCGCCCCACCCGGAATTTTGACGCTAAGGAAAGATTTGAACACGACGACAACAGCAAGCGCGACCAACACAGCCGAACCCAGCATCGTGCGCGATCGATAGCCAAGGCGGTAGCATAACGTAAGCATGAGAACGATGGTCATCGGCAAGTAGCCAAGCTTGGGTACAAGCATCACATAAGCCAAAAACCAAATCACATACTCAATTGCGAAAAACCAGATTTTCCACTCGACGACATCGACCCGCTCAAACCCGCGGCGCGGCAGCTTCCACAAATGCAGCCCGCCAAAGAGCACCATGCCAATCACCGAAACGGCAGGCCAGAAGCGCGGCTGAGCAAAGAATTGCGTGCCCTTGGCCCATTTGGTCTCATTCCCCAGTTGGCTCAAGAGCAAAGCAGAGGCCACCAAAAAGACAATCGCAAACAACGCCTGCCCTCTCAGTGGTCCATCAAAGCGGCGGATTTCTTCACTGCGATCTTTGCTCATATCGATCCCCAAGACACAGAAAGGCTGGGCAAAATCTTCGCCCAGCCAGTTGCTGTCGACTTATTCCAAGAGACCTTGGATTTTGGCCACGGTTTCGATGTTGCGTGCCACGCGCGCCGCGGCATCATCAGCACCCTGCCAATACACAAGCGCGCCTGTTTCCTTGGCTACGTTTTGCGCCCGCTCGCTCATCACTGTTTTTTCAGCAACAGCAATGATCTTCGCACGGACGTCCGCAGGCGTGTCCTTGTGAACGAACAAACCGTTCCAAAGCGCGATATTCATCTCGGGGTCCACTTCGCCAGCTGTTGGCGCATCTGGAACAAGACTGATCCGTTCGTCAGTGATGGAGACGAGCACCTTCACATCATCAAGACATGGAAGGATCAGCTGCAATGTGGTGTTGATCACATCCGCATCTCCAGAGGCCAACGTATTGCAATCGAGCGCATCAAATGCGGCGTCACTGCCCCACTCAAAACCCTTTGTAACAGCCATTGCTTTAGTCACCTGAGTGGGTGTCAGCGGGTCGCCAAAGTGCCCGAGCGCCACATCGTTTTCTTTCGCGTAAGCAGCCAGCTCGTCCATATTGGAGTAAGGCGCATCTTTGCTTGTCGCGATGACAAATGGATATGTGAGGAAAATACCCAGCGGGTCAAACTTCTCTGGTGTCAGCTCGTCAATCCCGATCTGGTGCCCAACGACAGGCACCCCAATCACAAAGGAGCCGATGGTGTAGCCATCCGCAGGCGCTTGCGCCACCTCGATCGCACCAGGGAACGGCCCGCCGCCGCCGCCAGGCTTGTTCACAACAGCCGCTGAAACGCCGTACTCCGCCTGAAAGTCTTCGGCAATCATCCGTGTCAGGACATCCTCCAAATCACCTGGAGGCCAAGGCACAATAAAGCTCACAGGTTTTTCTGGATATTCAGCCATCGCTGCGCCGCCCATGGCGGCCATGGTCAGCGCTAAAGCGCCGCCGAGAATCTTGTTACCTAGCATCGTTATCTCCCTGATCGTGCTGGTTCATTATTTGAACCGTTGGTTCTAAAACAGATTGACAGACCCGTACTGAGTCTGTCAACACCTTTAAAGAGCCAAGCAAGCGTAGCCTGTCTTCAAATACGTACACCGGCCTCTTCGGCCAGAAGGAAATCCATGGGAACTGTTTCCAAAGCTTTGTCATTACTGAATTATTTCAGCCGATCTCAGAGCCATATTGGCCTGAGTGAAATGGCGCGCCTAACGGGTATGAACAAGACAACAGTACACCGGATGCTCACCGAGCTTCAGGACCAAGGATTCGTTGAACAGACCAATTCTGGCCGCGAATACCGCCTTGGGCCCGCCTTTCTACGGCTCGCTGCCCTGCGCGAAGCCACGGTTCCGCGCCGCGATCTGGCCCAAAGCGTGGCGGATGATCTTGCGATGCGCACAGGCGAAACAGCCCATGTCTCGCTCCTCCATGGTGAAGTCCTGAGCACGATCGCCTATGCCTACGCCCACCAACACGGCCTCCAAGTCACAATGGATGACGCCGAAATCTTGCCGCTTCATGCGACAAGCTCGGGCCATGTCGTGCTGGCCTACGCCGATCCGTCCTTTGCCAAAGCCGCGCTTGAGCGCCCTCTAGAAGCCTTCTCTTCAGGCACACTCACAGACCGCAAACTGATCAAGGCCAAACTTGATGACATTCGTCGTGACGGTTTCGCAGAGGCCATCAGCGCCTTTGAAACCGATGTGCACACGCACGCCGCACCTCTCTTTGATGCAAGCCAGGCCTGCATCGGTGCCGTCGCAGTCGCCGCGCCCTCGGCGCGCATGTCCCCCGAGGCCCGTACGCGCATCCGCACAGCATTACTGGACGCAAGCCCACGCCTCACACGGCTGATGGGCGGCTTTCTCCCTCCAAGCTATCGCCAGAAAGAACCCGCCGCATGAATACACGCGCGCTTATCCTTGATTTTGGTGGCGTCATTTCCCGTACGCTGTTTGAAACTCATGATCTGAGTGAAAAGGCGCTCGGCCTACCCAATGGCTCGCTCACATGGCAAGGTCCCTTCGCGCCCGAGGCCGACCCCCTCTGGCGCGCAATGCAGGCTGACGAAATATCGGAGCGCGACTATTGGAAAAGCCGCACCGCTGAAGTCGCCAAACTCGTAGGCCAGAACTGGAACGAGATGAGTGATTTCGTGCGTGCCGCGCGCGGGGCTGACCCTGACGCCGTCATCCGCCCCGAATTTCGCACCACCATTGCCGCTTGCAAGGCCGCTGGCGTTCGCCTCGCCATCCTCTCCAACGAGCTTGATCTCTTCTACGGTGCAGACTTCCGCGAGAAGCTGCCCTTCCTCAAAGACTTCGAGGTGATCGTCGACGCGACCTACACAGGCATCCTCAAGCCCGATGCGCGCGCCTATGAGCAGGTTCTGCAAGAGCTAGGCCTACCCGCCGCCGACTGCGTCTTTGTCGATGACCAGCTTCGCAACATTAAGGGGGCAGAGGCCCTAGGCCTGCCAGCCGTGCATTTTGACGTGATGGCCCCTTCCCAAAGCTATGCAGAGGCTCTGCGCCTCCTTGATCTTGAAAGGACAGACCCGTGAAAGACAGCAATTTCCTGAAGGAAAAGAACGCCCGCTCACTCTGGCACCCCATGGCGCACCCCGCCGACAGCCTCGCAAATCCACCCACAATCGTAACCGGCGCAGAAGGCGTCAGCATCATTGATGTCGACGGCCACAAAGTCGTTGATGGGGTCGGCGGGCTCTGGAACGTCAACCTTGGCTTCTCCTGCCAACCGATCAAAGATGCCATTGCAGCCCAGCTTGAGCAGCTCCCCTATTATTCCACCTTTCGTGGCACGACCAACGACGCAGTCATTGAACTGTCCGAAGAACTGCGCGAATTCTTTGAGCCTGACGGTCTGACGCGCGCCTTTTATACATCTGGCGGTTCAGATTCAGTCGAAACCGCCCTGCGCCTCGCGCGTCAGTATCATAAGGTCAAAGGCGAGCCCGCGCGCACCAAATACCTCAGTCTCAAGAAGGGATATCACGGAACGCACTTCGGCGGCGCCTCCGTCAATGGCAACGCCAATTTTCGGACCGCCTATGAGCCGCTCATGGCGGGCTGTTTCCATATTCCCGCGCCCTATCCCTATCGCAATCCGTTCAATGAGACAGATCCGGAAAAGCTTGCGCAGCTTTGCCTGCAAGCACTTGAAGATGAAATCGCCTTCCAGGGCGCAGGTACAATCGCCGCCTTCATAATGGAGCCTATCCTTGGCGCTGGCGGGGTCATTCCGCCTCACAAAAGCTTCATGCCAGGCGTGCGCGATATCTGCACACGCAACGGTATTCTGCTCATTGCCGATGAGGTGATCACCGCTTTTGGCCGTACCGGTTCATGGTCGGGCAGCCGCCACTGGGGCGTCAAACCAGACTTTATGTGCACCGCCAAGGCCATAACAAACGGTTACTTCCCCTTCGGCGCCGTGATGATCGCTGACGACGTCGTGCAGGTCTTTGAGGGAGACAAAACAGGCAAGGCCGCCATCGGTCATGGCTATACCTACTCAGGCCATCCTGTTGGCGCAGCTGCGGCGCTGGCGTGCCTCGCCGAAACAAAGCGCCTCAAGGTCAACGAAAACGCCGCCGCACGCGGGGCCGAACTTTTCAGTGGCTTGCAAGCCCTACAAGACAAATACGAAATGATAGGCGATGTGCGTGGAGGGCATGGTCTAATGTGCGCACTGGAGTTGGTGTCAGACCGCGCTAGCAAAGCTCCGATTGGCAAAGGGCCCATCGGCACGCTGCAAGAGGTCACATATCAAAACGGAGCGATGGTGCGAGTCTCAGGGCCAAACGTGATCCTCTCGCCCCCCCTCGTGCTTACGTCTGCTGATGTACAGACAATCCTAACAGCGCTCGATGCAGGCTTTGCCGCCGCAAGTTAAAGCCTGTTGAGAAGCTGGTGCGTGGGCCACGCATCAGCTGGGAGCCCAAGCTTTTCTTGCATATCCTGTACAGCCGCGCGCGTACCAGCGCCCAATATCCCGTCAATCTTACCGACATCATAGCCTTTGCGCGCGAGCTTTTCTTGCAGAATTTTCAAATCGCCCCCTGCAAGCCCGCGCTCGGGCTGGCCCGCATCAAACACGGGCGCACCACCAAAACGATTGGCAAAATATGCCGCTGTGAGCACATAGGTGAAACTTTGGTTCCACTCAAAATAAACGCGAAAGTTGGGATAAGCGAGAAAGGCTGGTCCCTTGCGGCCCTGCGGCAGAATGAGAGAAGCGGGCAAGTGTCCCGCCAGCTTTCCGCCACGTGGCTTTACGCCCATCTTTGCCCAGTCAGATGCCTTCATTTGCGTGCGCAGTCCGGACTTTGACCAATCCAATTCCTCAGGCACAACCACTTCTTGCAGCCAAGGCTCGCCCGCGCGCCAGCCCAGATGCTTGAGCATCTTGGCTCCGCTCAGAAGCGCATCCGCAGCAGATGTCTTGAGCAAGACATGCCCATCTCCGTCACCATCAACACCATTGTCGATAATATCCTGAGGCAGCATCTGCACCATGCCAATCTCTCCCGCCCAAGCCCCTGTCGTTTTGGTCGGGCTAAAGTCGCCATGCTTGTAGAGTTCGAGCGCCGCAAAAACTTGCGGACGGAAAAGCTCTGGCCGGCGGCAGTCATGGCTGAGTGTCATCAGCGCATTGAGCGTGTTGAAATTCCCTTGATACGAGCCGTAATCCGTTTCAAACGCCCAAAACGCCAGCAGAACGCCGCGGCTCACACCATATTCACGCTCCACACGGTCAAAAATGCGATCATAGCGCTTGGCATTCATCACGCCTTTGTTGAGCCGTTCATTTGAAATAAGTCTGCGGGCAAAGCTGGTAAAGTCTAGCTGAAAGACCCCCTGTGCACGGTCCGCTTTCAGCACTTTTCGATCAACCCGTACGTTGGCAAAAAAACTGTCGACCAACGCCGCATCATAGCCCTTGGCACGCGCTTCTTTTTTTATGTCCGAGACAAAATCAGCAAAGCTGTCACCACATTTCGCAACAACGCTCTGTGGCAAAGCCAACACTAGCGCCAGCAAAGCCGCCTTAAGAAACTTGCACATGTAACCCTCAAACTCATAAACAAATCGGCCTCTCGGCGTCAGGAAAGTCCCTACCCGGCGTTCTTCAAATCGGCGACCAGCGCATCAATATCACCACGGCGCTTGTCCAGCATTGAGCCAATCTCTGTTCGTTCCGTCAGGAGCATGTTGATGCCCTCGATGTAGAGATTGAAGAATTTGTTCCCACCCGAACGATCAGAAACAAGAAACGTCACTTCAAAGGGCGACTGCCCCTTCAGGTAAGCGACAGCGCTCACCTCATACCATTTCTTGACTTGCTTCACGCCCGTGACTTCAAGACGTCCGCCGATAAACTCACGGAACCGACGGCCATACTTACGCGCCACATAGGTCTCAAATGCTTCAGAATAAGCCCGCTTTTGCGCGGCAGTGGCGGTGCGCCCGTCATTGCCCAATGTATAGGCCGCAATATAAGCGGTATCTGAATAACGTGCGAAAATACGCTCGAAATCTTTGTACATCGCGTCTTCGGATTTGCCCGACCCAATCACAGAGTTGATCTCGCCCACGAGCTTATCCACCAAGCTGCGCGCTTCATCCTTAGAAAACGCCTGTGCTGACAGGGGGGGCAGAACAAAGCTGGCCACAGTCGCAGCCATCAGTTTGATCGAGTGACGACGTGTCATAAAACGCATAATCAGAAACCTTCTGTGTTCAGATCAAAGGGGTCAAGCTCGGCTTCTGGGGCCGCTTGGCCCAATTCAAACCGACGGTTTTGCAAGTAAATCGTTTGCGCCTGCGCATAGCTGTCGGCGCTGTCATAGAGAACAGAATCGATCGTATCTCCAAAAGTTCCACGGTCGCCAAGGCGTGCCGCCACAGAAGCGCCCGTGCCATAGTAACTTTCAGGCGCTGGAACCATGTAGGTCAAAGGATTGGTGAACAGGTCCACAATCCGTCCAACTGCGTCCCGCTCTGTTGCAGGGCCAATCAGCGGCAGCTCAACATAAGCGCCTTCGCCCACACCCCAGACAGCCAGCGTCTCGCCAAAGTCCGCTTTCGCACGGTAAAGCTTGAATTCTGATGATGGGTCAAAAATCCCACCAATCCCAAGCGTGGTGTTCAAAGCAAAGCGCAGCGTATTTTGCCCAGCCTCTCCAATGCGCCCTTGGAGCACGTTGTTCACAATCGTTCCCGGAAGCGACAGGTTGGAAGAGAAATTACTGACGCCACTTTGCACAGGCTTGGGCACAATGCTCACATAGCCTTTGCTCGCAGGCCGCACGAATGTGCGATCCACGGCTCTGTTGAATTCATGATTGTTGCGATTGGTCTCAACATAGGGGTCAAATACAACGGACGGGTCCAGCGCCGCATCCCGCTTTGTGCAGGCGGCAGCCAATCCCATCACGGCAATCAGTGCAACAGGTTTCAAAAATCCCTTTTGCAACGCAAACTCCCCACTCAAATCCATCTTACCCATCTATGACATCTGAGCCCTGAGCCCAACCAGTCTACTTTGTTATTGCGAATATGTGGCAGTTTGGAAACAGGCCAACGCCTCAAATGCGCGATAATACGCGTGATTTGAGGATTCCATAAGGGTTTATGCGTATGAAGTGCGCATGAAAGTACCCAGTAACCAGTTCGGCTTTGAAGAGTTACGCGCGGCACGGCGTGAGTCGCGCGCTCTTTTTTGGGCCGCAGGCTTGTTCAGCGCCTTTGTAAACCTGCTGATGCTCACGGGCCCGCTCTATATGCTGCAGGTCTATGACCGCGTTCTTGGCTCGCGCTCCGTCGCTACACTCCTCGCGCTCACCGCCCTTGTGGTCTTCCTATATACGATGATGGGCCTGCTTGATTATGCCCGCGGGCGGATCATGGCACGCGCTGGCGCGCGTTTTCAGGCGCGTCTAGACAAGCGTGTCTTTGACGCCGTTATGCGCAAAAATGCCCTCGGCCATCAGGACGAAACGGCCTTGGCCCTGCGCGATCTGGAAGCAGTGCAACGCTTGCTCACCTCCCCCGCGCTCATGGCCCTTTTTGACATGCCCTTCGCACCGCTTTTCCTGTTTGGGATATTCCTGTTCCACCCATGGTTGGGCTATCTTGCCATTGTCGGCGGCGCCCTTCTGATCGTACTGACCCTTACAAATCTCTTGGCCACACGCCGTCCGCTAAACCGTGCCAACAGCGCGGTCGCCCATGCCGAAATTTTGTCAGAGCAGATTCGCTCCGAAGCCGAAATGATCGAAGCGATGGGGATGCGCGCATCTGCATTCGCGCGCTGGCAAAAGGCCCGCACGGCCTCTTTGTCAGAACATATGACCGCAGCGGATCTGAGCGGAGTTTTCACAACGTCAGGCAAAGCCTTTCGCCTCTTGCTCCAGTCCGCCATGCTTGGCCTCGGCGCATACCTCGTGCTGCAAAATCAGCTCACGCCAGGTGCGATGATCGCGGGTTCCATCCTGATGGGCCGCGCTCTCGCTCCGATCGAGATGAGCATTGGCCATTGGCCACTTTTCGCTCGCGCCCGCAAAGGGTGGCAAGTCTTGGCTCAATTGCTATCAGACGTTCCCCCAGAGCATACGCGCATGCCCCTTCCGCGCCCGAATGCTCTTTTGGAAGTGATCCAAGTCACGGTTGTGCCTCCCGGCGAAGCTCAGGCTTCGCTCAAGGTGGTTAACTTCACAGTCAAGCCTGGCCAAGCGGTCGGCGTGATCGGAAAATCAGGCGCAGGCAAGTCATCCCTTGCCCGCGCACTCACCGGCGCATGGCGTCCAGCAGGCGGCAAAATTCGCCTCGATGGCGCGGCCCTTGATCAATACGATCCCACCATTCTAGGCGACCTCATCGGGTACCTGCCCCAGCGCGTCGAGCTTTTTGAAGGGACGATAGCCGAAAACATTGCCCGCCTTTCACTGGCGCCTGATGCCGCCGCAGTTGTAAAAGCTGCGCAACGTGCAGATGCTCATGCAATGATCGTCGCTTTGCCTGACGGGTATGACACCAAAGTTTCGGCAAATGGCGGACGGTTGTCAGGCGGACAGATTCAGCGGATCGGCTTGGCGCGTGCCATGTACGGAGACCCCGTTGTATTGATCCTTGATGAGCCGAACTCCAACCTCGACAATGACGGCAGCCAAGCGCTCAATCGGGCCATTTCAACCTTCCGCAAAGAAGGTAAGTCCGTCCTGATCATGGCCCATCGACCCGCGGCAATCGAGCAGTGCGACATCCTCCTGATGCTCGAAGAAGGCCGTGTTCTCAGCTTTGGTCCCAAGGAGGAGGTTTTGCGCCGTATGGTCCAGAACCACTCCGAAATCACCAAGCAAGCTGGCAAAGGCGAAGGTGGAGGCACGCTATGAGCAACACCCGACCCCCGGAATCCAGACTCAGTGAAGCCCAAGCAGCCCGCACCGAGATCAACCGTGCTTGGCCAGCACGCATGCCTGTGTTTGTCGGTCTGTTCGCCCTAATGCTGCTCGTCGGCGGCTTTGGCAGCTGGTCCATTTTCAGCTCTCTCGCGGGAGCCATCGTCGCATCAGGTCGCGTCGAAGTCGAACAAAACCGCCAGATCGTTCAGCATCTCGACGGCGGCATTGTGGCCGAGATTTTGATCAAGGAAGGCGACAGAGTGTCTGCAGGCCAAACCCTAATCAAGCTCGACAGCGCCTCGCTTGGCTCAGAGTTCACAATCGTGCAAAGTCAGCTGTTCGAGCTGATGGCTCGCCGCGCGCGCCTTGAGGCCGAACGGGATACATCTTCCTCCCTCACATTCGATCCAGAGCTTGACCAGCTCGCCAAAACCTCAGCCGAAATCGCCGAGCTGATGGATGGTCAGACGCGCCTTTTTGATGCCCGCGCTGAAAGCGTCACCCGCGAGCGTGAACAACTTGCAAAACGCCGGGAGCAAATCCTCGATCAGGTCCGCGGCATCGAAGCTCAAACAGAAGCACTCGTTCAACAAATCGCCCTGATCAGCGAAGAACTAGAAGCCCAAAACAGCCTGCTGGAACGCGGCCTCGCCCAAGCCTCCCGTGTGCTCGCACTGCGCCGAGAAGAAGCGCGCCTCTTGGGACAAGTGGGCGAGTTGCGCTCCAACAAAGCCCAAGCCGAAGGCCGTACCACCGAGCTTGATATCGAAAGTCTCAAACTCACCAGCTCCCTGCGGGAAGAGGCGATCAGCCAGCTGCGCGATTTGCGAGTGCAAGAGCTTGAACTGAGAGAGCGCCGCCAGCGTCTTTCCGAGCGGCTGTCCCGCCTCGCCATCCAAGCGCCAGCTTCAGGTATTGTATATGGTCTCACCGTCAACACCCCACGCGCCGTCATCCGCGCGGCTGAGCCCGTTCTCTATGTCGTCCCACAAGACCGCCCCCTCGTGATCGCGGCTCAAGTCCCCGTTATTCATATTGATAAGGTCTACGCAGGCCAAAGCGTAAACTTACGCTTCTCAGCCCTTGATCAGCGCCGTACGCCAGAGCTCTACGGCCAAGTCGTCACCGTATCTGCCGATGCCTTCATGGATGAGGCCCAAGGCACATCCTATTACCGAGCAGAAATTGCTCTGAATACAGGCGAGCTTGCCAAGCTTCCCGAAGGTGCCGTGCTTATTCCAGGCATGCCCGCCGAAGCCTTCATCCTCACCTCTGAGCGTAGTCCGATGGACTATCTCATCAAACCGCTCTGGGATTATTTCGAGCAGGCCTTCCGCGAATAAGACAAGTCGCTTTTGCCGTATCGGCGCGGCGCATTTCCCGCTAGCCTCACTCCGACTCGCCAAATTCAGGAGACACGAGATGAGCAGCAAACTAGAACAAAGCCTCAATGAGATGGGTATCACCCTGCCTGCAGCCCCAGCGCCCGCAGCCAACTATGTGCCCTTCGTCGTGACAGGCAACACAGTCTATGTCTCAGGCCAAATTTCCAATGGAGAAGAGGGCCTTATTGTCGGCAAGCTTGGTGACAACATGACAACTGAAGAAGGCGCCGCCGCAGCGCGCACCTGTGCGCTCAGCCTTCTGGCACAGCTCAAAGCGGCCTGCGACGGTGATCTGGACCGCCTTGTGCGGGTTGTCAAACTTGTAGGGTTTGTAAACTCGACAGCCGACTATACAGAGCAGCCCAAGGTGATCAATGGCGCCTCCGATTTCATGGTCGAAGCGCTCGGCGACATCGGCCGGCACGCACGCTCAGCCGTTTCGGCAGTCTCTTTGCCCCTCGGCGTCGCAGTAGAAATCGAAGGCATCTTCGAGATCAAATAATGCAAAAACCTGCGTTGCCCCAAAGCTTCCTTCAGGCTCCGATCACCCATCGGGGCCTGCATAACCTGCCAAATGGCATCCCAGAGAACAGCCTCGCCTCCTTTGAAGCTGCTATTGCCCGCGGCTATGGGATCGAGCTGGACTTGCAACTCTCTCAAGACGGCATAGCGATGGTGTTCCATGACTATTCGCTTGAACGCCTGACGAGCGAAAAAGGCGCAGTCGCACAGCGCACAGCCGCCGCCCTTGGAGATATCCCCCTCACAGGCGGCGTTGAAGGTATTCCGACACTGTCTGAGACGCTCGCTCTTGTCGCAGGCCGTGTGCCGCTTCTGATCGAGCTAAAGGATCAGGATGGCGCCCTCGGCCCCAATGTCGGCCCCCTCGAAGACGCCACCATCAAAGCTCTCGCAGGCTACAACGGCGATGTCGCCTTGATGTCGTTTAATCCCCATTCTGTTGCGGCCCTTGCCGACCTCGCGCCCCATATCCCGCGGGGCCTCACAACATGTGACTATCTCCCCGAAGACTGGCCCACGTTCCCCAAGGCCCGCCTCGTCGAGCTTGTCCCAATCCCCGATTTTAATCGCACGGGCTCAAGCTTCATAAGCCATCAGGCCAGCGATTTAAGAAGTGCCCCTGTGACAACCCTCAAAGCCCAAAACGTGCCAATTCTCTGCTGGACCATACGCTCCAGTACAGAAGAGCAAGCCGCGCGCCAAATCGCCGATAACGTCACGTTCGAAGGCTACTTGCCTGCTTGAAAGCGCGGCTTTCTGCAACAATATTGAGGCCAAGATGGACAGTGACGCGCAAATTGAAATCAGCCTCAATCCCAGCTTGCGCGACATCCCGCAAGCCGATTGGGATGCCTGCGCCCATGCCCTCGGTCCCCGCCCGCGTGACCCGTTCACAACCCATCGCTTCCTTCTAGCACTCGAAGAAAGCAGCTCGGTCGGTCCTGGCACAGGATGGCAGCCGCTCTATCTCACGGTGCACCAAGACGGCCAGATCATCGGCTGTGCTCCGCTCTACGGCAAATCACACTCGCAAGGCGAATATATCTTTGATTTCAACTGGGCCGATGCCTTCACCCGCGCAGGTGGACAGTATTACCCAAAGTTCCAAATCGCCGTGCCCTTTACACCAGCCACAGGTCCACGCTTTCTTGCTCGGGAGGGCTTTGAGACGGTTGCCATGCCCGCCCTCGTCCAAGGCGCGATCCAAGTCGCCGCAGAGCAAGGCGTCAGTTCGCTGCATGTGACCTTCTGCACAGAAGATGAAGCAATAGCAGGCGCCGCCATGGGCCTTCTGCGCCGGACCACGCAGCAGTTTCATTGGGAAAACCACGGTTTTGAAACCTTTGCAGACTTCCTCACAACCCTGACCGCACGCAAGCGCAAGAACATCCGCCGCGAGCGCACCGAGGCGCAAAACTTTGGCGGAACCATCCGTCGCCTCACAGGCGATCAGATCAAAGCCGAACATTGGGACGCCTTCTGGCAGTTCTACCAAGATACAGGCCGTCGCAAATGGGGCACGCCCTACCTGACCCGCGAATTTTTCGATATCGCCCAAGAGACCCTGCGCGACGACATGATCCTGATATTGGCCGAGCGTGACGGCGTACCCATCGCAGGTGCGCTCAACTTCATAGGCGAGCAGGCGCTTTTCGGCCGCTACTGGGGCTGTGTCGAAGATCACCGCTGCCTACATTTCGAGCTGTGTTACTATCAAGCCATCGAGGCCGCTATTGAGCTGGGCCTGCCTCGTGTCGAAGCCGGTGCACAAGGCGAACACAAGTTGGCGCGCGGGTATCTGCCCACAACCTGCCACTCGCTGCACTGGCTCGCTGACGAAGGCTTCTCGCGCGCAGTCGAGCAGTATCTCGTATCAGAGCACCGCGCGATTGGCGAAGAAATCGAAATATTGACAGGCTATGGCCCGTTCAAATCCGACAAAAGGGAGGAACAAGATTGATAGAAGTTCTCAGCGATACGGCCCGCGAACAACTCCTCGAGCCCCTGTTTGAAAACGGCTGGGCGCAGGACGAAACCCGCGACGCCATCACAAAAACATACAAATTCAAAGACTTTACTGAGGCCTTCGGCTGGATGACACAGGCCGCGCTATGGGCCGAAAAGTGGAACCATCACCCAGAATGGAGCAATGTCTACAACCGCGTCACTGTCACGCTCACAACCCACGATGCAGGCGGCCTCAGCTCACTTGACGCAAAGCTCGCACGGAAGATGGACAGTTTCTAAAGAAGGCGTGTGAGCGCACACCAACCCGTCACTGACCAGCGCTTTTCCACTCCACAAGCGTCACATAAACCATGCCCTCATCACCGCTGACCATAACTTCTCCGTCCTGAATGTTGACCTGAAGTTTCATCGAGCGGTTCGCCAGTTTTGCCAGCTCGCCAGTGTCTTTCTCCGACAGGTTCATAACCTGAAGGTTGTCAAAACGGCTCGTGCTGTTCTTAAGCTTGTCCCACCACATCTCTGCGGTCCGGCCGCCATAGCTGTAAATAGCCACTTTACTCGCCTTGCCGCAGGATTGCCGCACAAGCTTCTCACTCGGTTGCCCCAGTGAAACCCATAGCTCAAGCTCATTGCTCAAGCTCTTTTGCCAAATGTCGGGCTCATCGTCCGTCGAAATCCCCTTGGTCATCTCCAACTGCTCATGCGCATTCAGAGCAAAAGCGAGCAAGCGAACCATCAAGCGCTCATCCGTCTCCGACGGGTGCTTTGCAACAGTCAACTTATGCGTCTCGTAGTAATGACGATCCATATCAGACACAGAAAGTTCAACTTTATATATCGTAGCTTTTTGCGCCATGCTCGGCCCCTGACCTTTGAAGTTAGTGCTGCCTAATGCGTCTGACGACAATGTAAAAGCTCATAAAGAAAGGCCCCCTCGGAAAGGGGGCCAAACGAGGTTCTCTAATTTGGTTGGCTTAAAGCGCAGCAACCATCGCTTCACCACCAGAAATTTCGCAAGTTCCAGGGCTCTCTTCGGCGTGCAGTACTTTCACAACGCCATCCTCTGCCATCAAAGCATAGCGCTTGGAGCGGCTCACAAAGCCAACGGGCGGCGCATCAAAATCCATGCCAATCGCCTTGGTAAAAGCACCTGAAGAATCCGCAAGCATTGTGATGCCCTCACCTGCCGCGCCCGTAGCCTCGCCCCAAGCGTTCATAACCCATGGGTCATTGACCGAAAGGCAGATGATCTCCTCCACGCCCTTGGCGGCAAGCGCCTCTTTCTGGCGAACGAAGCTTGGCACATGTGCCGAATGACAAGTCGGCGTGTAGGCGCCTGGAACAGCAAAGATCACAACCTTGCGCCCTTTGAGCTTTTCGCCCAACTCCACGGGCGCAGGCCCGTCCGCACCAAGCGTCATTACCGCCACCTCTGGCAGCTTGTCTCCAACTGAAATCGTCATAATCCGTGTCTCTCCCTGTTTGCGATTGTCTCTTGAAAGCATATAGGGTTCTTTACGGTCAGGGCCAGCAGAAGGATCACACTAATGTCTCATATCGTCGTTGTAGGAGCAGGTCAGGCAGGAGCGTCTCTTGTCGCCAAGCTGCGAAACGAAGGCTTTGATGGAGAGATCACCCTGATTGGCGAGGAAACTGCGCCCCCCTACCAGCGCCCGCCACTCTCCAAGGCCTATCTCTTGGGCGATATGGAACTTGAGCGGCTCTACCTGCGCCCCGAAAGTTTTTATGCCGATCAGAACATTTCCCTGCGCCTCGGCGCACATGTCAGCGCGATTGATCCCGCCGCCAAGACGCTGACGGTTGATGGCGAAACACTCGCCTACGACCAGCTCGCGCTCACAACAGGCTCGACCCCTCGCCGTCTGCCCGCCGCAATCGGCGGCGCGCTTGACGGAGTCTATGTCGTGCGCGGCTTGTCCGATGTCGACGCGATGGAGCCAGAATTTGGCGAAGGCAAACGCGTCCTGATTATTGGTGGAGGCTATATCGGCCTTGAGGCCGCTGCCGTGGCCGCCAAAAAGGGCCTCAATGTCACTCTGGTCGAAATGGCCGACCGTATCCTGCAGCGCGTCGCCTCGCCCGAAACATCAGATTACTTCCGTGCTTTGCATACAGCACACGGGGTCAATATCCTTGAAGGCACAGGGCTCACCCGCCTCATTGGCGACACCCGCGTCACAGGGGCGGAACTGTCAGACGGAACGATCCTTGAGATCGACTTCGCCCTTGTCGGCGTTGGCATTGCCCCCGCCACAGCTCTGGCCGAAGCCGCAGGCCTCACGCTGGACAACGGCATCATGACAGACGCACACGGGCGCACCTCTGACGCCCACATCTGGGCCGCAGGCGATTGCGCGTCATTCCCGTATCGTGACGGACGCATCCGCCTTGAGTCTGTGCCAAACGCCATCGATCAGGCCGAGATCGTCGCACAAAATATGCTTGGCAAAGCCGTTGAATACACGGCCAAGCCTTGGTTCTGGTCGGATCAATACGACGTCAAACTCCAGATCGCGGGCCTCAACACAGGCTATGACCGCGTCGTCACCCGCAAAGGCGAAAAAGACGGCGCAGTCTCCTTCTGGTATTACGGGGGGCAGACGCTCCTCGCTGTCGACGCGGCCAATGATCCTCGCGCCTATATGATTGGCAAGCGCCTCATCGAGGCAGGCAAATCTCCCGCGCCAGAATTGGTCGCAGACCCCGCCACAGAGCTTAAAGCGCTGATGTCGGCGTGAGGATTATTGCAGGACAACATCGCGGCCTTCAGCTTGCAAGCGTTGGCCAAGGCGACACAGACGCCCACTTGCGCCCCACGTCAGACCGCGTGCGCGAAAGCCTCTTCAATATCCTCTCACATTACGGCCAGCCCTCTGGTGCGCGCGTGCTTGATCTCTTCGCAGGCACAGGCGCACTTGGCCTCGAAGCGCTCAGCCGTGGCGCAACCCATGTAACCTATGTAGAAAATGGGCGCGCAGGCCAAAAGCTCATCCTAGAGAACCTGACCAAAGCCCGCCGCACGCAAGACGCGACCCTTCTCAAAAGTGACGCCACAAGCCTTCCTCCAGCCAAAGTCCCCTGCAATCTGGTCTTTCTAGATCCCCCCTATGGCAAAGCTTTGGGCGAACAGGCTCTCGCCTCCGCCCGTGCCCAAGGCTGGCTCTCTGAGGATGCGCTCGTTGTCTGGGAAGAAAGCGCGCCAATGTATGCGCCTCAAGGCTTCACGCTAGAGGATCAGCGCAAATACGGCAGCACAGTCATCACGCTCCTGCGTGCCTAGCCCTAGCCATACGTCGGGTGAAACCGCCCAGCAGGCGACAGGGTAAAGATCTCATAGCCCGTCGCAGTCACGCCAATCGAGTGCTCAAACTGCGCGCTGAGAGACTTGTCCCGCGTCACAGCCGTCCAATCGTCCGCCAGAACTTTGGTTTCAGGCCGCCCAAGGTTCACCATCGGCTCGATGGTAAAGAACATACCCTCCTCCAAAACAGGCCCCGTGCCTTCGCGCCCGTAATGCAAAACATTTGGCGGCGCATGAAACACAGTGCCAAGCCCGTGCCCACAGAAGTCGCGCACCACTGACATGCGCTGCGCTTCAACAAAGCTCTGGATCGCGTAGCCAATATCGCCAAAAGTGTTGCCAGGCTTGACCGCTTCAATCCCCTTGAACAGCGCTTCATGGGTAATCTCGATCAGACGTTCCGCCTTGCGGCCAAGTTTACCCGCCACAAACATTCGGCTTGTATCGCCAAACCAGCCGTCAACAATCACCGTCACATCGATGTTGAGAATGTCGCCATCCTTGAGCTTTTTGTCTGAGGGGATGCCGTGACACACCACATGGTTAATCGAAATACAGCTCGCGTGTTCATAGCCTTTATAGCCGATGGTGGCTGATTTGGCTCCCGCCGCATTGACCATGTCCTCAACGATACGGTCAATCTCAGCTGTGCTCTGTCCAACAAAAACATGCTCGCCAATGCGGTCCAGAATGTCTGCTGCCAAGCGCCCCGCCGCGCGCATCCCTGCAAAATCGGCCTCGCTATGAATGCGAATACCGTCTCTCGTCACTGGTCCGTTATGCTTCTCACCCACGGTGCTGGCCTCATCTATATCTGATCACTTTGGCTCTACATAAATCGGATCAAGCCCAAGGGCCACCCCAAGCCTCAAGCCCCGTGCGCAGCAACAGTTCAAAACTGAAAATCCAACGGCTTTCCAAGGGTGATACCTTGCAGGTCAATCACACAATCATACGCCAGAGCCTCGACGCCCGCCGCCAGAGCCGCGCGCAACCCAGCTGCATAAGCCGCATCAATATCTCCCGCCACGCTCACCACTTTCGCATCCGTGCGCTGGACTAGAAACAAAAGCACAGCCCGATGCCCTTGCGAGACCATCGTAGTCAGCTCCTGCAAATGCTTCAGTCCCCGCGCAGTGACAGAGTCTGGGAATTCGGCAAGCCCTGCGGTCCGCATCAGCGTGACCGATTTCACCTCAAGATAAATATCACGTGCACCACCTTGCAGCAGAAAGTCTACACGGCTCTTTTCACCGTATTTCACTTCAGGGCGCACCCCATCATATTCAAGCCCGGCAATAGCGCGGGCCTCAAGCCCCGCCTTGACAACACGGTTCGCAGCAGAGGTATCCACCCCCGTAAAATCCCCGCCACCATGCTCCACAAGCCGCCAGCCATATTTGAGCTTTTTCTTGGGGTCGTCATTGGGCTCCACCCAAATGCGCATGCCGGTCTCGGCCAGCCCCATCATCGAGCCAGGATTTGCACAATGCGCCACTGCCTCGCGTCCGTCCGCGAAGCGGATATCAGCAAGAAAGCGTTTATAGCGGCGCAAGAGTGTCGCAGGCTCAAGTGGGGTTTGAAAGCGCATGATATACGGCCTATACCCAAGCCAACAAAGCTTCAAGGAACACCGCATGAGCAACCCAACAGCCGCAATGCTCGTCATCGGCGACGAGATTCTCTCAGGCCGCACCCGCGACGCCAATATGCATCACCTCGCAGGCGAACTAACCAAAGCAGGCATCACACTTTCGGAGGTCCGTGTTGTGTCTGATGATGCCCCCGCTATTGTCGCGGCGGTTCAGGCGCTCTCTGCGGCTTATGACACAGTGTTCACATCAGGCGGCATTGGCCCAACCCATGATGACATCACCGCTGATTGTATAGCAGAAGCCTTCGGCGCACATATCGATGTGCGCGATGATGCCCGCGCATTGCTCGCCGCCTTCTATGAAGAGACCGGCCGAGAGTTCAACGCCGCCCGTATGCGCATGGCGCGCATCCCTGATGGCGCGACGCTTATTGACAACCCTGTATCCGTCGCGCCCGGCTTCACACTTAACAATGTTCATGTCATGGCCGGCGTCCCGTCTGTCTTCCAAGCCATGCTCGCCACGGTCTTGCCGACCCTCACAGGCGGCGCGCCACTGCTGAGCCAAACCCTGCGCATCAACCGCGGCGAAGGCGATATCGCAGGCCCCTTGGCTGATCTGGCCGCGCGCTACCCCGCGTTGTCTATCGGCTCCTACCCGTTTCAAGACAATGGCGTATACGGTGCAAACATCGTTATGCGCAGCTCTGATGGCCCTCTGTTGGACAAGGCCATGTGCGAGCTCGCCGAGATATTCCCCGCATGACTCTCCCTAGCATCCAGAAAATCTATGATGTGGTCGATGGCACATGGCCTGCCGCCGAATATATGCAGACAGGCCCATGGCTCTTTCGGCGCGGCGCAGGCGGCGGCCAGCGCGTCAGCGCCACAACCGCCCGTGGCCCCTTCACTGTCGAGGATATCGCCACAGCCGAAGCGCAGATGAAGGCGATGGGCCAGCCCAATCTCTTCATGATCCGCGAAGGCGACGAGACGCTCGATGCACTCCTCGCAGAGCAAGGCTATGTGATCCATGACCCCGTCACAGCTTACGTCGCTCCCGTTTCAATCTTTGCCGAGAAACACCCGCCGCGCATCTGCGCGCTTCTGGCATGGGAACCACTGGCAATCATGCTCGACATCTGGGCCAAAGGCGGCATCACTGAGGGCCGAATTGATGTGATGCACCGCGCCCAAGGCCCAAAGACAGGCCTCATCGGACGTCTCAATGATCACCCTGCCGCCGCAGCATTTTGTGCCATTCATGACGGTGTCGCCATGGTTCATGCGCTTGAGGTCTTGCCCCATCAGCGCCATCAAAGCATGGGCAAGTTCGCCATGTACGAACTCGCCCACTGGGCCGCGCGCAACGGGGCAAGCCATATCTCGCTTGTGGTCACTCAAGCCAATCAGGCGGGCAACGCGCTCTACACTTCCCTCGGCATGACATCTGTGGGACAGTATCACTACCGCTTGAAGAAAGAGGGCCAGACATGAGCCATAAACAACCGACTGCACTTGACCTTCCGATGCTTGATCCGCTCCCCGACGAGACGCAGAAATACTTTGATATCTGTCAGGACAAGCTCGGCCTCGTGCCAAACGTGCTGCAAGCCTATGCCTTTGACATAGACAAGCTCAACGCCTTCACAGCGCTCTACAATGACCTGATGCTCGCCCAAAGCGGCCTGAGCAAGCTTGAGCGCGAGATGATCGCCGTCGCGGTCTCCTCGATCAACAAATGCTTTTACTGCCTCACAGCTCATGGCCAAGCTGTTCGCCAGCTCTCGGGTGATCCGATGCTTGGTGAAATGCTGGTGATGAACTGGCGTGCTGCCGATCTTGACGCCCGCCAAACCGCGATGCTCTCTTTTTCCGAGAAAATCACTGTCGCCAGCTACACAATCGTTGAGGCCGACCGCGAGGCCCTGCGCGCCGTAGGCTTTTCGGACCGCGACATCTGGGACATTGCCAATGTCGCAGGCTTTTACAACATGACCAACCGTGTGGCCTCCGCCACAGATATGCGCCCAAATGACGAGTATCACGCGCAATCGCGCTAACGTTTTCAGCGCTGCTCTGGCGCTCATGTGTCTGACCGCCGCGCCGCTTCTTGCCGAAGCTCTCGCGCTGCCTGCCAACGCGCGCCTCACCCGCGAAGTCGTCAAAAGCGCCGCGAGCTATTCCGCCCCCGTCGCGCCCTACGCAGCAGGGCTTCTGCCTGTGTTCGAGGTGCAGGGCCGCATTACAAAACAAGCCTATCGCATCCCACAGCAAGGCATTACACCCCAACAGATTCTCACACCGATTGAAGAAAGCTTAGTCGCAGCAGGCTTTGACCCTCTGTTCAAATGCCAAGACAGGTTCTGCGGTGGCTTTGACTTCCGTTTTTCAACCGATGTCTTGCCCGCGCCTGACATGTTCGTAGATCTGTTTGATTATATCTTCCTCACCGCAAGACGCATGCCCGAAGGCAGCGCTGCCTCCGAATATATCACCCTTCTTGTGAGTCGCGACAGCACCGCAGGCTATGTGCAGATCATCCAAGTCACCCCCGAAGGCGCAACACCGCTCGCCACAGAACGTGGCGAACCACTTGTCGCCCAGCCTGTTGTCACCCCGCGCCAGCCCAAAGGCCCCATCGGGACAGAGCTTGAAACACGTGGCCACGCTGTCCTCTCTGATCTGACCTTTGAAACAGGCTCATCCGACCTTGGCCAAGGTGCCTTTGCTAGCCTTGAGGCCCTTGCAACATACCTGCGCGCAAACCCGACCCGCAAAGTCGCTCTTGTCGGCCATACCGATACAGTCGGCTCGCTCTCGGGCAACATAGCCCTTTCCAAGCGCCGCGCCACATCAGTCATGCAACGTCTCGCCTCCGCGCATGGTATCCCCGCCGCACAAATGGAAGCCGAAGGTATGGGTTATCTTTCCCCCGTGGTAAGCAACCTCACAGACAAAGGCCGCGAAGCCAACAGACGCGTCGAGGTGGTGCTTCTCAGCACAGAGTAGCGCTTGACCAATCCGCGTCCAAAAGGCATCACAGCCTCATGCTGATCCTCAAGATATTCCGCGCCCCCGAATGGGCGGCCCTGCGCGCAAACGGCGAAAGCCAAGGCGCGCCGATTGATGTAGCCGATGGCTATGTGCATTTCTCAACGCCAACACAGGCGCAAGAAACCGCTGCAAAGCACTTTGCCGGCGAAGAGGGCCTCGTGCTACTGGCGGTTGACGCCGAAGCCGTCGATGACGACCTCGAATGGGAGGTCTCGCGTGGCGATGATCTTTTCCCACATCTTTACCGCAAGCTGAAACTTTCAGATGTCGTCGCGCATTGGCCGCTTCCGCTCGTCGATGGCGTTCATGTCTTTCCCGAAGAGGCCTTGGCCGATGACTAAGCTCGAAGCCCTCGCACTCAAAGCCATGCACGCCTTTGATCCAGAGCGCGCCCACGGCCTTGCCATATCTGCGCTCAAACTCGGCCTCGTGCCGCTGTCTGGTCCCGTCACATCGCCGCGTTTGGCGACCACGCTTGCAGGCCTTAATCTGCCGAATCCGGTCGGCCTCGCCGCGGGCTTTGACAAAAATGCCGAGGTGCTCGCCCCGCTCGCACGCGCAGGGTTCGGCTTTGTTGAAGTCGGCGCCGTGACACCCCGCGCACAGCCGGGCAACCCCAAGCCCCGCCTTTTCCGCCTGACCGAAGACCAAGCCGCCATCAACCGCTTCGGCTTTAACAACCAAGGCATGGAAGCCGCCAACACACGGCTGGCAAATCGCCCGAAAGACGCCGTTATCGGCCTCAATCTTGGCGCCAACAAAGACAGCGAGAACCGCGCCGAAGACTTCGCCCGCGTGCTCAGCTATTGCGGCGCGCATCTTGACTTTGCCACGGTCAATGTCTCCTCCCCCAACACAGAAAAGCTGCGCGATCTACAAGGCGCTGAAGCGCTTTCGGCCCTGCTCGCAGGCGTGATGGAGGCCAACAACTGGCTCAAAAAGCCTCTGCCCATCTTTCTCAAAATCGCCCCCGACTTGACCGACACAGAGATCAGCGAAATCGCCGATGTTGCTCTCGCTCAAGGCCTGAGTGCCATCATCGCAACCAACACCACCCTGTCACGCGACGGCCTGCATAGCGCCGCCAAATCCGAGGCAGGCGGGCTTTCTGGCGCGCCGCTCTTTGAGCGCTCCACACGCGTTCTTGCAAAGCTCAGCAAAGCCACCGAAGGCAAGCTCCCCCTCGTTGGTGTAGGCGGGATCGCCACAGCCGAACAAGCTTACGCCAAAATCCTCGCAGGCGCGTCTGCCGTACAGCTTTATACAGCGCTCGTTTATCACGGCCTGAGCCTCGCCAGCGAGATCGCTCAAGGCCTTGATACGCTGCTTGAAAAAGACGGCTTCGCCAATGTGGCCGATGCCGTGGGAACAGGGCGTGACGCATGGATCTAACCATTTGGCACAACCCTCGCTGCTCAAAGTCGCGCCAAACTCTCGCGCTGATTGAAGCCCAAGATCCGACAGTGCGCCTCTACCTCACTGACGCCCCAAGAGAGGCCGAGCTGCGCGCCGCGGCAAAGGCTCTCGGCGTCGCGCCCATTAAAATGATGCGCACAGGCGAGTCCGAGTTCAAAGCAGAGAGCCTCAGCCAAGACAGCTCCGAGGATGCACTCTTCGCCGCCATGGCCCGCATTCCCAAGCTCATCGAGCGCCCGATTGTGTTTGCGGGGGAGAAAGCCGTCATTGGCCGCCCGCCCGAGGCCGTGCTCAGCCTGCTTTAGCCGCACGCTCAAGAGCGGGGTAGCGCAAGGCGAGGCTTCCCGCGCGAGCAATAAACGAAATATGCAGCGCCAGCCAAAGACCGTGATTTTCCATGCGTGGCATCAAGGCCCAAGCGGCGAGCACATAGATCACAAAGGCGATCGCCATCATGTTGCGCATATCTGCCGTGCGCGTCGCCCCGATGAATATCCCGTCAAACTGTGTCAGCCCGACAATCATCACAGGCGCCGCAATGAGCCAAGGCAGATAATGACGCGCCTCTTGCTGCACATCTGGCGCTTTGGTCATAATATCGATGATCATCGGCCCCATGAGACAGAAGGCCAGCGCCATGAGCACGCCCAACGCCAGCGCCCAATAGGTGGTCAGCACCGCCGCGCGCCGCACCCGCGCCACAGCCGCAGCACCAAACGCCTGCCCCACCAGCGCTTCGGCTGCAAAGGCAAATCCGTCAAGCGCATAGCCTGTGATGTGCAGAAACTGCAACAAGACTTGGTTCGCCGCCAAAGTCACATCGCCAAAGCGCCCGCCCAGCAGCAGAAACGACACAAAGATACCCTGCAACAAAAGCGAACGGATCAGAATATCGCTGTTCACCACAGCCATCCGCTTGAGCTTGATACGGTCAAACACCCGCGCCCAATCGCGCCAAGCCGAATGGGCAAACGCCGCGCGGCACATCCACAGCCCAAGCACCAGCCCTGACCATTCCGCAATAAACGTGGCCCAAGCGACCCCAGCAACACCCCAGCCAAACGAAAGGACGAAAACAAGATCAAGCCCGACATTCACCCCGTTCATCAGAAGTTGGATCCACAAGACTTCCCGCGTGCGCTCCTGAGCAATCAACCAACCTGTAATCCCATACATCGCAATGGCAGCAGGCGCCGAGAAGATGCGAATTCGCATATAGGTCTCCGCCAGCCCCTCGACTTCCGCGCTCGCAGGCGAAAGGCGAAAGGCTCCCCAGATCAGCAAGGGCTGGATCAGCACAAAGAACAGCCCCCCCGCCACTCCGATCATCAAGGCGCGCGTCAAAAGCGCCGCCACTTCGCCCGCTTCCCCGCGTCCCGCTGCTTGGCTGGTGAGGCCCGTCGTGCCCATCCGCAAAAAGCCAAAGACCCAGTAGATGGCCGATATGATCACAGCGCCCACGCCCACCGCCGCAATCGGCGCCGCGTCTGGAATTTGTCCAACAACAGCGGTATCCACCGCGCCGAGAATAGGGATTGTCACATTTGCCAGTAAAATGGGAATGGCGATCTTGAGCACCCGACGATGGGTGATCTCTCTATCGCCTATCGCGTCACTCATCCCGCCGCGGCGGCATCAGGAAGTGCCCCGTGCCCTGCGCAAAAATGCGGTTGCGATTGTCTTGCCACGCCTCGACATGCACGCTCGCATAACGCCGCCCAGAGCGATTCACTTTTGCACGCGCATAAGCATCTCGAGGCAGGCCCGTGCGAAGATAATCGATGGTAAAGTCGATGGTCTTTGGCAACCGTGGCATATGCCCTTGAACAACTTCATCCGCGTCCAGATCGCCGCGCTCAATCTCGTCCCAAAGCACAGACCAGCCAAGCCCAATCACAGCCGCCACTTCCATAAATCCGGAGATCGCCCCGCCATGAAGAGCTGGCAACAAAGGGTTGCCAATGAGTTTATCATCATAAGGAAGAATAGCCGTGAGCTCGTCACCCCGACGGTCAAATTCGATGCCCATAAAGTTGATATAAGGCACACCGTGCACCAACGCACTCAAGGCCGCATCACGGCGTTGTTTGACAACCTGCACAGGTTCGGGACGTTTGTAAGCCATGCTCAGCGCTCCACCGTAAAGGCCCCTGTGGCCGTAGCCACTGGATTCTCTTTATCATCATCCGTTGCCGTAGCCCGCACAAAGGCAACTGAGCGGGTGATGTGGTAACAATGCGCCTCCGTAGCGATGGTCTGGCCAGGCGTCGCTGGGCGCATATAGTCAATGCGCAAATCAATCGTCGCCGTCCCCGCAGGGTTGCTCGGATGGCTCATGGCCGCAGCACCACAGCACGTATCCATAAGCGCTGACACCGCACCGCCATGGATCACCCCTGTCTCAGGATCGCCCACAAGAGACTCGGAATAAGGCATCTCAATTCGCGCGTAGCCGTCTGAAATATCCGTCAGCTCCATGCCCAATGCGCGGCTGTGTGGGATCGCGGAAATAAACTGTTTGGCAATTTTGGTTTTATCCATTGGGCGCTTGCTCCATCGGGCACTTGGCCTCTGTTGGCGACATACTTCCAGACCGCCGCACCCTTCGCAAGCAGTAACACCGCAATTGTCTGTCTTGTGTCTTTTGCCACACCGCCCTAGGGTCCGCGCGAGGAGACTAAGAATGACGGACACACGGCTAAACTTCAAAGACATGTGCGCCAAATTCGACGTAACGCCGCGCACGTTACGCTACTATGAATACATCGAATTGCTTCAGCCCGAGCGCGAAGGCCGCTCGCGCTTTTACTCCGCTCGCGAGATCGCACGCATGACACTGATCATGCGCGGCCGCCGCTGGGGCTTTCCTCTGGAAGACATACGCCAGTTCCTGCTGGTCTACGAAGAGCATGGTACAAAAGCCCAACTCCAGCACTGGATCGACATGGCCGATGGCAAGCTCATTGAGCTCGAAAAACAACGTGCCGAACTCAACACTGCTATTGAAGAGCTGACGGAAAACCGCCGAGAGACACTGGAAACCCTTCAAACCAAGAAGTGACGCAACGTATCGTTTACGTAAACGTCAACTTCCCCTTGAACGACTCGGCCAAGCTTTGCATCTAAATATCACGCGTTCCTCAAACGAGATGTTTTCATGCCTGATACAGATAAACTGATGACGATCCGCGAGATGTGCGACACCTATGATGTGACGCCCCGCACCTTGCGTTTCTATGAAGCCAAAGAGCTCTTGTCGCCGCTGCGCGACGGCCAGAAGCGCCTGTTCACACGCCGCGATCGTGGTCGCCTCAAGCTCATCCTGCGCGGCAAGCGCTTTGGGTTTTCTCTCGAAGAAATCCGCCAGCTGCTTGAGCTTTACCATGTCGGCGACCAGCAGCAGACACAGCTCGCCCGCACATTTGCAATCGCTCAAGAGCGCCTTGCGGACATGGTTCGCCAGCGTGACGAACTCACCCTAGCGATCAAGGACCTCGGCGACCAGATTAACGGCGTCGCACAGACACTTGCGGCAATGGCCGAAGGCAAAGACGCCGCCGAATAAACAGAACAGACCGCAAAAAAAGACTTCAGGGAGAGACCACATGCCGAGTTACACAGCCCCCGTTAAAGACCTTCAATTCGTTCTACACGAGGTTCTCAAAGCCAGCGCATCCGATATTTCAGGCTACAGTGAGCTTGAGCCAGACTTCACAGCTGCGGTCCTTGAGGAAGCGGGCAAAATTTGCTCAGACGTTCTCGCCCCGCTCAATGCGGTCGGTGACAAAGAGGGCTGCTCGCTTGAAAACGGTGTGGTCCGTGTCCCGACAGGCTTCAAAGAAGCGTTTGATCAGGTCCGTGAAGGTGGTTGGACTGGACTTGATATGCCCGAAGAATACGGCGGTCAGAACATGCCCTATGTGCTTGGGACAGCCGTAGGAGAAATGTTCTCGGCGTCCAACCAAGCCTTTACCATGTACCAAGGCCTAACGCATGGCGCAGCCTCTGCGATCCTTGCCCACGGCACCGACGCCCAAAAAGAAACATTCCTGCCCAAAATGGTCAGCTGCGAATGGACAGGTACTATGAACCTGACCGAGCCACACTGCGGAACAGACCTTGGCCTCATGCGCACCAAAGCAGAGCCACAAGACGACGGCAGCTTCAAACTTTCTGGCCAAAAGATCTTCATCTCTTCGGGCGAGCACGAGATGGCAGACAACATTATTCACTTGGTCCTCGCCAAAATCCCGGGTGGCCCTGACGGTATCAAAGGCGTGTCGCTCTTTATCGTGCCCAAATTCATCGTCAACGAAGATGGCTCCCTTGGTGCGCGCAACGGCGTGAGCTGTGGCGCTCTCGAAGAGAAAATGGGCATTCACGGCAACTCGACCTGTGTGATGAACTATGACGAAGCGACTGGCTATCTCCTCGGAACCGAGCACAAAGGCATGCGCGCCATGTTCACAATGATGAACGAGGCCCGCATCGGTGTCGGCATGCAGGGCGTCGCACAAGCCGAAGCAGCTTACCAAAACGCAGTTGTCTATGCCAAAGACCGCCTCCAAGGCCGCGATGTCACAGGCGTGAAAAATCCAGATGGCCCCGCCGATCCCCTGATCGTGCATCCTGATGTCCGCCGCATGTTGATGGACCAGAAAAGCTTCGTGGAAGGCGCGCGCGCCTTTATTCTCTGGGGGTCCTCTCTGATTGATGCCGCGCACCGCGCAAATGACAAAGACGCCGATGGCCTGATCTCTCTTATGACACCCGTCATCAAAGGCTTCCTCACAGATGTCGGCTACGCCATGACTGTTGAGGCGCAGCAAGTCTATGGCGGCCACGGTTACATCGAAGAATGGGGTATGTCGCAGTTCACCCGCGATGCGCGCATCGCGATGATCTACGAAGGCGCCAACGGCGTCCAAGCGCTTGATCTTGTCGGCCGCAAGCTCGCCCAAGACGGCGGCAAGCATGTCATGGCCTTCTTTGAGATGATCAAGAGCTACTGTGCCGAGCAAAAAGATGTTGAGGGCATGGAACCCTTCATCGAGCCGCTCAAAAAGGCCTCGAAGGATCTTCAGGCTGCAGGCATGTTCTTTATGCAAAACGGCATGAAGAACCCGAACGCCGCCCTCGCTGGCTCGACAGACTTCATGCACATGATGGGCCATGTCTGCTTGGGTCTGATGTGGGCGCGTATGGCCCGCGCCAGCCTTGATGCCCTCGCGTCATCCCCCGCTGACGCAGCGTTCTACGAGACGAAGCTCGCCACAGGCCGTTACTATATGGCACGTCGCCTACCAGCGACTGCGCTGCATCTGGCCCGTATCGAAAGCGGAGCAGACACTGTCATGGCGCTGAGTGAAGACCAGTTCTAACGTTTTAAAAAGGAGCCTTGCCCAATGCCAAAACGCTTCCGCCTGACCCGCCGTTTTCCCGCCGCAATGACGGAAGATGGCTACCGCAGGCTCAAGCGCTTCGCCTCTGACGCGGGGCTGGATGAGGGCGAGGCACTGAGTTTTCTTTTTGAAAACTTTGAAAGCGTGATGAATCACGAAAACCTGACAGCGCGCCTGCGGCTCTTCAATTCGGAGCTGGATGCGCGCAAAAGATAAAATCTTCTGGGGAGGAGAAACACTATGGCTTCCGCATGGATGACCGAAGAACACCAAATGATCGCCGACATGACGCAAAAGTTCATTACTGATGAATGGATGCCGCGTTACGACAAATGGCGCAAACAAGGCGAGATGGACCGCTCCACATGGAACGAAGCTGGTGCGCTTGGCCTCCTCTGCCCCAGTATCCCCGAAGAATACGGCGGCGCAGGCGGCGACTTCGGCCATGAAGCCGCGATCCTGATTGAAGCCTCCCGCGCCAATCTCGCAAGCTGGGGCAATGGCATTCACTCGGGCATCGTCGCGCATTATATCCTCGCTTACGGCTCTGAAGAGCAAAAGCAGCGCTGGCTCCCCAAGATGGTATCTGGCGAAATGGTCGGCGCACTGGCCATGACAGAGCCGTCAGGCGGCTCCGATGTACAACGCCTCAAAACCCGCGCCATCAAAGATGGCAACGCCTACCGCCTCACAGGCTCCAAGACCTTTATCACCAATGGCCAGCACGCTGACCTCATAATTGTTGCAGCCAAAACAGATCCGAAGGAAGGCTCCAAAGGCACGTCTCTCATCGTCGTTGAAGCCGACAAAGCAGAAGGGTTCTCACGCGGGCGTAACCTCGACAAAGTCGGCTGCCACGCCGCCGACACCTCCGAGCTGTTCTTTGACAACGTCGAAATCCCGCCCGAAAACCTACTGGGTGGCGAAGAGGGCCAAGGTTTCTACCAAATGATGAAGCAGCTCCCCCAAGAGCGCCTCATTATCGGCTGCGGCGCAGTTGGCGCCATGCAAGGCGCCGTCGAACGCACGATTGAATATTGCCGCGAGCGCGAAGCCTTCGGCGGTCCGATCATGCAGTTCCAGAACACCCGCTTCAAACTCGCCGAATGCAAAACCAAGCTTACAGTCGCCCGCGCTTTCCTTGACGAATGCATGGCCGAGCACCTGCGCGGCGAGCTGACGGTCGAAAAAGCCGCCATGGCCAAATACTGGCTCACCGACACCCAAGGCGAAGTCCTTGACGAGTGCGTCCAGCTTCACGGCGGCTACGGGTATATGCAAGAATATGCCGTCGCGGAAATGTGGGCTGACGCGCGCGTTCAACGCATCTACGGTGGCACCAACGAGATCATGAAAGAGCTCATCTCCAGAAAGCTCTGACGCTCTTCTTTATGCCCAAAACATCCTGCGGGGATCTGGGGGTGTAAAACCCTCAGCCGCGCCAGCCACAAGGACCACGATATGACGATCAAACTCCACTGCTTCGGCGAAAGCGGGAACGCTTACAAAGCTGCGCTCGCCCTAGAACTCTCTGGCCTCGCGTGGGAGCCCGTCTTCGTTGACTTTTTTGGCGGTGAAGGCCGCTCGCCCGAGTTTCGCGCGAAGAACATCATGGGCGAAGTACCCCTCTTGGAAGACGGCGATATCCGCCTAACCCAGTCGGGTGTGATCCAACAATATATCACCGACAAAAGCGGCAAATTCGGCGGCGCACCAGAAGACAAATACGAGGTCCTGCGCTGGGTTCTCTGGGACAACCACAAAATGTCCTCCCAAGCAGGCATGACCCGTTTCCTGATGAACTTCCTGCCAGAAGACAAACGGCCCCAAGAGGTCATCGGCTTCATGCAAGGCCGCCTCAAAGGCGCCTATGCCACGCTTGAGAGCCACCTTGAGGGCCGCGACTATATCGTTGGCTCAGGCCTGACAAACGCCGACATCTCAAACTGCGGCTATCTGTTTTATCCAGAGCCATTTGGCTTTGTGCGCGCCGACTGGCCCAATATCGACCGCTGGCTTGCCAACATCGAAAACACACCGGGGTTCAAATACCCCTACGATCTCATGCCCGGCAGCCCCGCTGACCGCGCCTAAATTCTTGCGAAAGACAGGAGTCACACCATGACCGAAGCCTATATCTATGACGCTGTGCGCACCCCCCGTGGCAAAGGCCGCAAAGACGGTAGCCTGCATGAAGTCTCTGCCGCGCGTCTCTCCGCCGTGGCGCTCAACGCCCTCAAAGAGCGCAATGGCCTTGAAGGCCACGCCGTTGAAGACGTTATCTGGGGCAATGTCACACAGGTTGCAGAACAGGGCGCATGCCTTGCCCGTACAGCCGTTCTCGCCTCCGATCTCGATGAAAGCATCCCTGGTCTCTCGATCAACCGCTTCTGCGCCTCGGGTCTTGAGGCCGTAAACGTCGCGGCCAATCAGGTCCGCGGCGGCGCAGGCAACGGCTATATCGCCGGCGGCGTTGAGTGCATGTCTCGCGTGCCAATGGGCTCCGACGGCGGCGCAATCGCCGTTGATCCGAGCATCGCGATTGACAACTACTTCGTCCCCCAAGGTATCTCAGCCGACATCATCGCCACCAAATATGGCTTCACCCGCGATATGGCCGATGCCATGGCCGTTGAAAGCCAGAAGCGCGCCAAAGCGGCGTGGGATGCGGGCCACTTCTCCCGCTCCGTCGTGCCTGTTTACGATGTCAACGGCCTGCCCATCCTCGCCTATGACGAGTTCATGCGCCCCGAAACCGATATGCAAAGCCTCGGCGCGCTGAACCCCTCGTTCAAGCAAATGGGCGAAGTCATGCCCGGCTTTGATAAGATCGCGATCCTCAAGTACCCAGAGCTTGAGCGCATCAACCACATTCACCACGCGGGGAACAGCTCAGGCATCGTCGATGGCGCAGCCGCTGTCCTGATTGGCAACAAAGAGCTGGGCGAACAACTTGGCCTTAAGCCGCGCGCGCGCATCCGCGCCACCGCCAAGATCGGCACAGACCCAACAATCATGCTCACAGGCCCCGTCCCCGTGACAGAGAAAATTCTGCGCGAAAGCGGCATGAGCATCAGCGACATCGACCTGTTTGAAGTCAACGAAGCTTTCGCCTCAGTCGTCATGCGCTTTGAGCAGGCCTTCAATGTCGATCACGCCAAGGTCAACGTCAACGGCGGCTCCATCGCCATGGGCCACCCTTTGGGCGCGACAGGCGCGATGATCCTCTCCGCCCTGCTGGATGAGCTTGAGCGCAGCGATAAAGAGACAGGCCTCGCCACGCTCTGCATCGGCTCAGGCATGGGCGCAGCTACAATCATCGAACGGGTCTAAGCCAAACCGATGACGTGCCCTAAAGACATATATCAAGCTCATATCAACACCGTCGGGCAAGCCTTATGGGACAGGGATTTTTCCACAGTGCTGGATCACCTCCACTATCCCTGCTTTGTCGAGACAGATGACGCGACCTTGCATATCCCTACGAGAGAATCCTACCTGCCTTCTCTCAAGAGCCTGCGCGACAACCTCACCAGGCGTGGGGTTACAGCCTACCACAGAATCTGCCGTGAAGCGGTTTTCACCCACGATGATCCAAACCGCATCGAAGGCATTCACGAGGTCTATGCCCTTAGCGGTGCAACCCCCGTGATCGAGCCTTGCCTCACCCATATGACACTGATCTATCGCGATGAAAAATGGCTCGGCGCAGGCCTGTGCTCAGCCACCTCAAACAAACACTGGCAACTCGTCAAACACCCAGAGCCTATCAAAGCCTCACCGGTCCCTGAGACCGCGTTAAAGGAGACACAAACATGAGTGATTTTACCCTCGCAAAAGACGACCAAGGCATAGCCACCATCACATGGGACACGGCTGGAAAGTCGATGAACGTGATGAGCATCCAAGGCTTCTCTGATCTATCAAACCTCGTCGATGACGCCCTTGCAGATGATGCAGTCAAAGGCATCATCATCACCTCTGGCAAAGAGGGCAGCTTCGCAGGCGGAATGGACCTCAATGTCATCGCCAAGATGAAAGACGACGCGGGCGATGAGCCAGCCAAAGGCCTTTTTGACGGCGTCATGAACATGCACGCCATTCTGCGCAAAATCGAACGCGCAGGCATGGACCCAAAGACAAACAAAGGCGGCAAGCCCATTGCCTGCGTCATGCCAGGCACAGCCCTCGGCATCGGCTTTGAAATCCCCCTTGCTTGCCACCGCACATTTGTCGCCAACAATCCAAAGGCCAAAATTGGCCTGCCCGAAATCATGGTCGGCATCTTCCCCGGTGCTGGCGGCACAACCCGCCTCGTGCGCAAGCTCGGCGCAATGGCCGCAGCACCGTTCCTGTTGCAAGGCAAACTCTCTGATCCTGTCAAAGCCAAGCAAGCAGGCCTCGTTGATGAGGTCTCGGCCGACCCCATGGCAGACGCCCGCACATGGGTGCTCTCCGAGCCAAACATCGTCAAACCGTGGGATGAAAAGGGCTACAAAATGCCGGGTGGCACGCCCTACCACCCCGCTGGTTTCATGACTTTCCTCGGTGCTTCCGTAATGGTGCACTCAGAAACCCAAGGCGCATTTCCCGCCGCCAAGGCGCTCTTGTCCGCCGTCTACGAGGGCGCGCTTGTGCCTTTCGATACCGCACTCAAAATCGAAACACGCTGGTTCGTCCACACCCTGATGAACCCAAGTTCCGCCGCCATGATCCGCTCGCTCTTCATCAACAAAGAAGCGCTCGACAAAGGCGCAGTCCGCCCTGCCGATGTGCCTGATCAGCGCGTAAAAAAGCTCGGCGTCCTCGGTGCGGGCATGATGGGCGCAGGCATCGCGCTCGTCTCGGCTCAAGCAGGCATCGAAGTGGTCCTGATCGACCGAGATCAAGCCGCCGCCGACAAAGGCAAAGCCTATACAGCGAGCTACATGGACAAAGGCATCGCTCGCAAAAAAGCGACGCCCGAGAAAAAAGAAGAAATGCTCGCGCGCATCACAGCCACGCCTGATCTTGATGCGCTCAAAGGCTGTGACCTGATCATTGAGGCCGTCTTTGAAGACCCAGCCGTCAAAGCCGAGATGACCAAAAAGGTCGAGGCCGTGATCCCAGAGGATTGCATTTTCGCCTCCAACACCTCGACCCTGCCGATCACCGATCTGGCCCGCGCCAGCACGCGCGCGGAGCAGTTCATCGGCATTCACTTCTTCTCACCCGTTGAGAAAATGCTTCTGGTCGAGATCATCAAAGGCGCAGAGACAGGTGACCGCGCTGTTGCCAAGGCACTCGACTATGTGCGCCAGATCCGCAAAACCCCAATCGTTGTAAATGATGCACGCTTCTTCTACGCCAACCGCTGCATCATCCCCTACATCAACGAAGGCCTGCGCATGGTCACCGAAGGGGTCGCCCCCTCGCTGATCGACAACGCGGCACGCCAACTCGGTTTCCCTGTCGGCCCGCTTCAGCTCAACGATGAAACCTCGATTGATCTGGGGGCAAAGATTGCCCGCGCGACCAAGGCCGCGATGGGCGCGGAGTATCCCGATAGCCCAGCGGACGACCTTATCTTCTGGCTCGAAGCCGAAGGCCGCTTGGGTCGCAAGGCCAACGCTGGTTTCTTTGACTATGACGACAAAGGCAAGCGCACAGGCTTCTGGCCCGGTCTCAACGAAAAATACCCCTTGGCCGAAGAACAGCCAACGCTCATCGAAGTGCAAGAGCGCCTCATGTTCGCTCAGGTGCTTGAGGCCGTGCGTGCGCTTGAAGAAGGCGTGCTCATGGACATCCGCGAAGGCGATGTCGGGGCCATTCTCGCTTGGGGCTTCGCACCGTGGTCTGGCGGCCCCCTCTCGTGGCTCGACATGATCGGAACGCCCTATGCCGCCGAGCGCACAGCCGAGCTCGCGGGCCAATACGGCCCACGCTTCGCTACACCAGCCTTGCTTGAAGAAATGGCTAAAAAAGGGCAAAGCTTCTACACTCGCTTTGCCCCTGCCGCTGACAAAGCGGCCTAAAGGCTAGCGAGTGGGTGCGCGTGGAAGGCGCACCCACTCTACTGTGACCGGACGTTGCAAACGCGAGACTCTTGCGAGCCGGGGATTACAGAACGCAGCATTGCACAGGCACAGATACCTGCCGAATGCCATGTGAACCTGAAGGGGCGTCGCTCAAAGGAGCGGCGTCTTTTGTGTTGGGCCTCTCACGCTTTCGTGTCGCGCGGGCCGCTTCCCCCAAGTGTTCAGTCGCTGGCAGACGACGTGTAACTCTTGATTCAAATTGTCTCTCAATCCTGTTGGCCGTGGGGCCAAATTAAGACAATTTCGCGGCATTTCTCACTCAATTATGGCAACAATGTGGCAAATTGGAGCTTATTGTTTCCAATTTCAGATCAACACGCGCCATAATTCACCGCAAATCTGTCCATTTTCCATAAAGTTTCAGGCCCAGACCGCCCCGCTCTGAATCACCTCAGTCGCCAAAACAAGCGAGAGCACCGTGTAGGCTGGGGTAGCGTCAAACGCCCGTGTCGCTGTGTCGAGCATATCGCCCCCAGCCGCACAAAAAAGCAACGCGCCCTGCTCCGCAAAAACAACCTGAGCGCAATCAAAATGCAGGGTCACAACGCACATGTCATCCTGCGGAAAGACCCGCTCGATCCCATGCACACCCTCAAGTGCCGCCGCAGGAACAATCGCAAACGGATCGCCAAGCGTTTCCTCCGCCACATCGCTTTCAAGCATCACGCCCTGACGCGGCAACAGAACCATCGCCACATCGTTTTCCAAAACGCCCGCAGGCACAAGCAGAGGCCAGAAGTTTCTGGGGCAAGCGCCCTCCCCGCTCCAGAGCGGCGTGCGGCTGACTGAAGAGATAGGCTGCAGACCGCCGTCAAACGTCAAAACCAGATCGCCGGCTTGCAGCGAGGTAACATCGCGCCAGCCAAACTCTGTGGCCACTTTCGTGCCTGACACAACTCCAGACATCACACCCGTCTTGGCGCGATACCCTCTCTCTGCACCCTTCGATGCCAAATAGGTTTTCTGACGCTTTGCGCCATTCCATCCAAACATTTTATCGTCCCCAGGTTTTCTAACCGCTGGCAGGCGGGTTTTTGTAGCGCCGCTGGCAGGCGGCTTTTCATAAGCAGTGAAAAGATATGGCCTGATTCTCTTGGAAGTTGTGGGGCGGGTTTGCGACAAGTTTTAGGCACTGTCCCGCCAAGCGAAACAGCGCGGCAACGCGCGACCAAATTGTTCTGATTTTTGACGTTTTAACCGAAACTGTAGTTAAATTTCTCAATATCTTCCGCACAGAGCTCCGCCACAACCTCCGAATCATCGGCGCTAAAATAGCGACGGTAATCACCCTCTCGAACACTGGCATTTGCCCGTGGCAGATCAAGCTCAAACCCAAGATGCTCCATGAGCGGCGCAGCATCTTCGGCAAAATGCTCCAGCCTGATATAAAGCGCCTCACGCGATCGCCCATCACTCGCGCGCAAATAGCTCTCATAAGGATGCGTCTTTATCGGACCAGCCACAGCCGGCGCGCGCAGAAAGTCACTAAAGCCCAGCGTCTTGGCCGTCGCCACTGCGGGGTGCTCAAAGCTCTGCACTTTCAGCCAGTGATAATAACTCACAATGCGGTCCCAAGGGTTACGCACCAAAGTAAAACACAACATCTCCTGCATCTCATCACGGCTCACCAGCCCCTCAATGTCAGCCAGTGTCGAATGCTTCCAAAGCCGCCCGCGCGCCTCCACGCCCATCAGCTTCTTGCGCCGTTTAAGCGCTTTAGGCGTATCGCCCAGCATCAAGTCGTCGCGCATCGCCCGCGCCTCAAGCGCGAGAGCAAGCGAGGTCCCCCCCGTCTTCGGGATATGCACAAAAATATACTGTCGCCCGCGCGAAATAATCATGGCCGAAGCCTAGCTTTGCCGCGAACGCAAAGCAATCACCGAGCCCGCAACAATGATCAGCACAACCCCCGCCATTTGCACCGCGCTCAGGCTTTGCCCAAACCAGACAAAAGCAAAGGCAGGCCCAAACACCATGATCGAATATTCAAACACAGCCACATGCGAGGCCTCACCGAGCTGATAGGCTTTGGTAAGACAAAAGACGCCCACGATTGAGCCGAGCACATGCGCCACCAAAAGCAGGTCTACCCCTTCCATTGGCCAGACCCAGCCCCGCGTCACAAAGGCCAGCGGCCCGCTGATCTCTTCCACTCCAAAGACGGTAATCGCCAAAAGCCCGAGCATCCCGAGCACACCCTGCATCCCCATCGTTCCCGCCAAGAGCGTGCAGGTGCTTTCCGCTCCACACATCCGCCGCGTAATCACAGCATTCAGCGCATACAGAACCCCGCCGATAACCGGCACAATGACAAGCGGGCTAAAGTTGCTCGGGCTGACCTGAAGCACGACAAGTGTTCCGACAAAGCCCGCAATCACAGCGCCAATACGATAGGCTCCAATCGGTTCTCGCAAAAAAAGTGCAGTGATCAGGACAACAATGATGGGCGAGGTAAACAATCCTGCAAGCGACTGCGCAATCGGCAAAAAGGCGAGCGATGCAAAGTAAAACAACATCGCCGAAGCAAACAGAAAGCTGCGCAACAAAACAGGCCACCAGTTCACAGGTAAAAACTGCTGCCCCAAAAGTCGCGCCACACCAAAGACCACAGGAATGGATATGAGCAGACGGATCACATACATCTGCCAAAGACTGATGACCTCTGCCATCACGACGATAAAGTTGTCGATCACCCCAAGGATTAGCATACTCGCAAGCATCCAGACTGCCGCCGCTACAGGTCTTGTCTCAGTCACGTCATTTCCGCCCCTAATTGGTCGCACATAGGCTTTTCAAATATGCCTTCCTGCGCGTAGTCTCCCCCAAACCCGACATAAGCGGGAAAAAATAGGGAGAAGACAATGGCTCAAATGCGCGATGAAACTGGCTTGGATAAAAACGCCGCAAACTTTGTGGCCCTGACGCCGCTCTCTCACCTCAAGCGCGCTTCCTATATTTTCCCCGATCGTCTGGCTGTTGCCTACGGCACGCAGCACCGCAAAACATATGCCGAGTATCATGCCCGCGTGAGCGCACTGGCCTCTGCTCTGTCCCGCGCAGGTGTTCAGCCAGGCGATGTCGTCGCAACCCTTCTGCCCAATATCCCCGCCCATTGTGAGGCACATTTCGCCGTCCCCGCCACAGGTGCCGTACTCAACGCCATCAACACCCGGCTCGACATCGAAACCATCCGCTACATCTTTGAGCACGGCGAAGCCAAAATGGCGTTGGTCGATACAGAGTTCCTACCCTCGGTTGAGGCCGCCATCGCGGCCATGGACGGCAAAGGCCCTCAAATTATCGAAGTCGCTGATCCCTCCCATGGCCACCCTGCCACTGGGCGATATCCAGAATATGAAGCCTTCCTCGCGGGTGGGGATGCCGCGTTCAAATGGATCATGCCGCAAGATGAGTGGGAAAGCCTCGCACTCAACTATACTTCTGGCACAACAGGCCGCCCTAAGGGCGTCGTCTACCATCACCGCGGCGCATACCTCATGACCATGGGAACTGTCGTAAGCTGGCAGCTCACCCTGCGGCCTGTCTACCTGACAATCGTACCGCTGTTTCACTGCAACGGCTGGAACCACACATGGATGATGCCACTTCTGGGCGGAACAATCGTTTGCTGCCGCAATGTCACAGCCAAGGCGGTCTATGATGCCATTGCTGATGAAGGCGTGACCCATTTTGGCGGCGCCCCTATCGTGCTCAACACCTTGGTCAATTGCGAAGACGACGACAGACGCGGCTTTGACCACACCGTTCAGGTTTTCACGGCAGGTGCGCCGCCCCCCGCCGCCACTCTGGCCGCCATTGAGCCGCTCGGGTTTAACGTCACGCAAGTCTACGGCCTCACCGAAACATACGGCCACGTCACAGAATGCCTCTGGCGCTCGCGCTGGGATGAGCGCCCCTCCGAGGAGCGCTATGCCATCAAAGCGCGCACAGGTGTTCTCATGCCCATGATGGACGAAGCCGTGGTGCTTGACCCCGACACAATGGCCCCCGTCCCCCATGACGGCCAAACCCAAGGCGAAATCATGATCCGCGGGCATACCGTCATGAAAGGGTATTTGAAAAACCCCGAGGCCACAGCCGAAGCCTTCAAGGGCGGCTTCTTTCACTCGGGCGATCTCGCGATCCAGCACCCCGACACCTATTTGCAGATCATGGACCGCTCCAAAGATATCATCATCTCAGGTGGCGAAAATATCAGCTCTGTGGAGGTCGAAGGTGTGCTCGCCAGCCATCCCGCCGTTTCGCTCTGCGCGGTTGTCGCCAAGCCCGATGACAAATGGGGCGAAGTGCCCTGCGCCTTTGTTGAGCTGAAGCCCCGCGCAACAGCCAGCGAAGAAGAGTTGATCGCTTTTGCCCGCACAAAACTTGCTGGCTTCAAAACGCCCAAGAAAGTGGTCTTTCAAGAGCTCCCCAAAACCTCCACGGGCAAAATCCAAAAATTCGAGCTGCGCACAATCGCCAAAACCCTCTAAAACCACGCAGCTTCCTCTTTCCAAATAGACTCTGAGGTAGGGGCTAGATCCCTCCTCCTAGCGCCGTGGCAAAGCCGCGGCGCAATCCCTCTTTCCACTGGCGCACACCGCATGCTACCCTCTGTAAAAAGAGGCAGGAGCAGCCCCATCCGATGACCGCGCTTAAAGAGTATGACCGTATAGAAGCCACTGGCCTCTGGCGTGCCAATGCAGACGCCCAGCGCCGTGAGGTGATCGTCTCGATTGGCGATGCCACGCTCACAATATCGGATCACAACGACCGCGCCCTCGCCCATTGGTCCCTCCCCGCGATAGAGCGCGCCAATCCGGGCACCCGCCCCGCGATTTTTCACCCAGATGGTGACCGAACCGAAACTTTGGAGCTTCCCTCAGACGAAGCCACGATGATCGACGCAATCGAAAAGCTCCGCTCCCGTATCGAGCGCGCGCGTCCACATCCGGGCCGCTTGCGCCTCTGGGTTAGCCTTGGTGTCCTTGCCACAGTCGCCGCACTTGGTGTCTTCTGGCTGCCTTCTGCCGCGCGCGACCATGCTGTGCGCGTTGTGCCAGATGTCAAACGCACAGAGCTTGGCTCTGCCCTCCTATCGCGCATCACCCGTGTCGCAGGTCTGCCCTGCACAGCCCCCGAAGGCACGCGAGCCCTGCGCAAACTCGGCGCGCGCCTGCCTTCCCCAGATGGCGCCGCGCGCCTCGTCGTCTTACCAGGCGGCGTGCTCGAGGCCGCACATCTTCCAGGCGGGGTCATCTTGCTCAATCGCGCCTTGATTGAGGACTTCGAAGAGCCTGACGTTGTCGCAGGTTATATCATCGCCGAGCACCTCGCAGCCGAACTGCACGACCCGCTGCATGACTTTCTCACCCACGCAGGCCTCGTCACCACGCTGCGCCTCTTGACGACAGGCCAAGTGCCAAGTGCCGCTCAAGACGCCTACGCCGAGCACATGCTGACAGAGCCTCGCAGCTTTGTGCCCCAAGACACGCTGCTGCGTGGCTTTGCAGCTTGGTCTGTGCGCGCGCGCCCCTATGCCTATGCGCGCGACATCACAGGCGAAGAGACGCTCGAGCTGATCGAGGCAGACCCTTTCGCCACTGTCACGCCAGAGCCGCTCCTCTCAGACAATGACTGGCTCCGCCTCCAAGGCATCTGCGGCAGCTGAATTTCGCACCCGCGACATTTCTTGTCGCCCCACGCCCTTGCCAAGCCAGTCCGCTTTGGCGAGACTGCCTTCAAAGGGCAGCCCTGAGTCTCGCCCGAACACAATCCTGAGACATGAACCGTAGGGAGACGGCAATGCGATTTGAAACTCCAGAAACAGTTGAGGGCGCCGTCGCGCTTCTCGCCGCCGACGCAGGCGCGCGTGTTCTGGCAGGCGGCACAGACCTGCTCGTCCGCCTGCGCGCTGGCCATATCGAGCCCTCGTCGATCGTTGATATCAAGCGCATCGCTGGTATGAACGAAATCACATCTGAGGAGGGTGGCTGGCGCATCGGCGCAGGGGTCTCCTGCGCGGCCATGGGCGAGCACGCAGGCCTCAAGGCAGATTACCCCGGTGTCGTCGAAGGCGCAGAGCTGATCGGCTCCACTCAGGTTCAAGGCCGCTGCACCATGGTCGGCAATCTCTGCAACGCAGGCCCCGCGGGCGATAGCGTTCCCGCCATGGTCGCGGCAGGTGCAACCGTCCGCGTCGCTGGCCCCAGCGGCACACGCGATGTTCCCGTGATTGATATCCCCCTCAGCCCTGGCAAAAACTCCCTCGCCGCTGGCGAGTTCGTGACGTCGGTCTTTCTGCCCGCGCGCGCCCAGAAGGGCGGAGATGCGTACCTGCGCTTTATCCCGCGCACAGAGATGGACATCGCCGTGGTCGGCTGCGCTGTAAATATTATTCTTGGCGAAGACGGCACGGTTGAATGCGCGGGTGTATCGCTCGGTGCCGTTGCCCCTAAGGTTCTGCTTGTCAAAGAAGCTGCCGAAGCGCTCATCGGCTCCAAATGCGAAGATGCCGCGCTGGATGCCTGCGCCGCGGCCGCTTCTGCCGCCGCCAAACCGATTGATGACAAACGCGGCACAGTGGCTTTCCGCAAAGACGTCACTGCCGTCCTCGCCCGCCGCGCCGCCCGCCTTGCTTACACCCGTGCACTGGGAGAACACTCATGAGCCGTATCCACGTCAACACAACCATCAACGGCGACAGCGTCGATTACCTCTGCGAAGCAGAAGACACACTCCTTGATGTGCTGCGCGACCAGCTTGATCTAACAGGGTCCAAAGAGGGCTGCGCCTCAGGCGATTGCGGCGCTTGCTCGGTCATGCTGGATGGCCGCCTTGTCTGCTCCTGCCTTGTGCTTGGAGCCGAAGCGGAAGGCCGCTCTGTCGAGACCATCGAAGGCATGGCCGATGGTGACACGCTGCACCCTTTGCAGAAAAACTTTATCGACAAGGCCGCGCTCCAGTGCGGTATCTGCACACCGGGTATCCTTGTCGCAGCCAAAGATTTGCTCGCGCGCAATCCCGACCCAACCGAGGAAGAAGTCCGCTACTGGCTCGCAGGCAATCTTTGCCGCTGCACGGGCTATGACAAAATCATCCGCACCGTCCTTGAGACAGCCGCGGAAATGAGAGGAGCAGCCTGATGGCCAAAGACGAGTTCCAAACCCGCAGCTTCAAAGTTGTCGGCACACGCCCTCCTCGCCCAGACGGGCTTGATAAAGTCACAGGTCGCGCCCGCTACGGCGCGGATATGTCAGCCCCCGGAATGCTCATCGGTCTTTGCCTGCGCAGCCCCCACGCCCACGCGCGGATTGTGTCGATTGATACCTCAGCAGCGGAGGCCATGACTGGGGTCAAAGCCGTGGTCACCCGTGCGGATTTCACCCATACACCAGAAGACCAAGGCACACGCGATGTGCTCGACAATGTCATGGCAGGCGAAAAGGCCCTTTACGATGGCCACACAGTCGCCGCCGTCGCCGCAACCTCCCGCTCTGTCGCCCGCGCCGCTCTAAAGGCGATCAAGGTCGAGTATGACGTGCTGCCTCATGTGGTCGATGTCGACGAGGCCATGAAGCCCGATGCCCCTGTCCTTCACGAAGGCCGCCAGCAGGAAAGCGTCCCCGCAGGCTATAGCCAAAACGTGCTCGCGCGCAGCCAGTATGGCCACGGTGACATTGAGGCAGGTTTTGCAGAGGCAGATCTCGTCATCGAGCGCAGCTTCACAACGGCCGCCACGCATCAGGGCTATATCGAGCCTCATGCCTGTTTGGCGACCATGGGCAACGATGGCCAAGGCGATCTCTGGTGTTGCACCCAAGGCCACTACATGGTCCGCAACACCTGCTCTGCCATCATGGGCATGGACGCAGGCCGCCTCAAAGTCACAGCCTCCGAAATCGGCGGCGGCTTTGGCGGCAAAACCACGGTGTTCCTTGAGCCTGTGGCCCTCATGCTGTCCAAAAAGACAGGCAAGCCCGTCAAGATGACAATGGCGCGCGAAGAAGTTCTGCGCGCCTCTGGGCCAACCTCTTCAACCTCGATTGATATCAAAATCGGCGTGACAAAGTCAGGCAAGATCACCGCCGCCCAAGGCGAGTTCCGCTATCAGTCGGGCGCGTTTTACGCCATGAACGGCGCACTCGGCGCCATGTGCGGCTTTGCGCCCTATGATCTGGAAAACCTCAAGTCTGTCGGCTGGGAAGTTGTCACAAACCGCCCCAAAGCTGCGGCCTACCGCGCCCCTGGCGCACCCATGGCTGCCTTCGCGGTCGAAAGCGTGATGGACGAGCTGGCCAAAGAGCTCGACATGGACCCGATCGAACTGCGCCTCATGAACGCCGCCGACGAAGGCACCAAATCCGCCTATGGCCCGACATATCCCGCCATTGGCCTCAAAGCCACGCTGGAAGCCGCGAAGGCGCACCCGCACTGGAGCGCGCCACTTGGGCCAAATCAAGGCCGCGGTATGGGCTGCGGCTTCTGGTTCAACTTCGGGGGCGACACTTGCGTTTCCCTTATGATCAACCCTGACGGAACCGTAAGCTTGTCCGAAGGCAACCCCGATATCGGCGGCTCCCGCGCCTCCATGTCTATGATGGCCGCAGAAGAACTCGGCATTCCATACGAACAGGTTCGCACCGTGATCGCTGACACAGCCACACTCGGTCAAAACGAGGTCACAGACGGTTCCCGCGTAACGTTCGCAGTCGGTCTGGCGACAATCAAAGCCGCCCGTCACGCCATCGAAATCATGAAGACCCGCGCCGCCGCCACTTGGGGGATCGAGCCAGAGGCCGTCGAATGGGTCGATGGCGCTGCCCAGCCCGCAGGGCCAAACGCGGGCAAATTCCCTCCGATGACGCTCAAAGATATTGCAGCCATTGCGTCCAACACAGGCGGACCTATATCTGGTCACTTTGAAGTCAACGCCGAAGGCGCAGGCGTCAGCTTCGGCACGCATATCGCCGATACAGAAGTTGACCCAGAAACAGGCGCTGTCAAAGTTCTGCGCTACACCGTCTTCCAAGACGCGGGCAAAGCGGTCCACCCCGACTATGTCGAAGGCCAGCTTCAGGGCGGCGCTGTCCAAGGCATCGGCTGGGCGCTCAATGAAGAGTATATCTACGGTGAGGATGGAACGCTACAAAACGCGGGATACCTTGATTATCGCATCCCAGTCGCCTCCGACTTGCCGATGATCGACCCTGTGATCCTTGAAATCCCCAATCCAGGCCACCCCTACGGTGTCCGTGGCGTGGGAGAAACAGGGATCGTCCCGCCACTGGCCACACTGGCCAACGCCGTCAGCCGCGCTGCAGGCGTGCGCATGACAAGCCTGCCGATGTCCCCGCCCAAGCTTCTGGCGGCCATCAAAGCGCGCTAAGCCGTGGTCACGGTCACACTCTGGGGCTCCCTCGCCGATCTGGCGGGGGGCCAACGCGAGCTAGAGGTCAACGCCTCCAACCTGCGCGAACTCCTGACCGCTCTGGAGCGCGACCACCCCGCCCTGCGTCCCCAGCTCGCCCGCGGCGTTTCCGTCTCCATTGATGGCAAAATCTACAACGACAGCTGGTTCCAGCCGATCCTTGAAACAAGCGAAGTCGTCCTGCTCAACCGCCTCGAAGGCGGCTAAAGCCCTATCCCTTTTTCTTTCCAAAAATATCCCGTGGGGGTCTGGGGGAGCAGCGCTCCCCCAGCCGGTCGGATTTTCGCAAAGCGAAAATCCGACCCCAATTACCGCCGCTTTACATGCTGCAAAAGCGCCTCGGAGGCATAACCATCCGCCACCAGCCCGTTGCGGCTCTGATAATCCTTGATCTGTGCCTTGGTATTCGGCCCGATCTTGCCATCGATCTTCTCGAGCGCATACCCTTTGCGCTTCAAATGGCGCTGCAGCTCTTTGGTCTCGTCTTCCGTCAGCGGCCGCTCACCGGGGCCAAAATTACCCTTGAGCGGCACACCACCCCGCAAACGGTCCGCCAGATGCCCGACACCAATCACATAGGCATCCGCCGCATTATAGCGCTCGATCGCACGGAAGTTTTTCTCGAAAATCATCAAAGCAAGTCCACGCCCGCCATCAGGAAAAAGGATCGACGCCGATCCATAATCCCGCACCGGCTGACCATTCACATCCCTCACACCCAGCTTGGCCCAATCGCTAGGCATCTTCTGGGTTTTGCGGCTCGCGAGGCCACGGTTAAAGCCAGCAGGCAAACTCACTTCAACGCCCCAAGGCATCCCCTTCTGCCAGCCCGAACGCGCGAGATAGGCGGCCGTTGAAGCCAAGGCATCACTCGGATCATTGCTCCAGATGTCGCGCTTCCCATCGCCTGTAAAGTCCACAGCAAACAGCTCGTAAGACGTGGGGATAAACTGCGTATGCCCCATAGCACCGGCCCATGAGCCTTTCATATTGGCTGCCGTCGTATCGCCACGCTGCAAAATTTTCAGCGCCGCGATCAGCTGCTTGGTGAAAAAGTCGCGTCGCCGCCCGTCATAGGCCAGCGTCGCCATCGCCTCGATCACATTGTAATCGCCCTTTATGTCCCCATAAAAGCTTTCAAGCCCCCAGACCGCCGTGACAATCTCTTTTTCCACGCCGTATTTGCGCTCGATCGCCTCCAAAGTGCGGCGGTGCTTGCGCAACATTTTCTGTCCGTCAGAAACCCGTTTGTCAGAGGTCGCGTTCGACAGATATTCCCAAATCGTTTTGGTAAACTCGGCCTGATTTCCGTCGCTCTTGATCACATCGGTGTTGTACTGAATGCCACGAAAGGCTTGGTTGATCACCCGCTGGCTGATCCCTGCACTGGCTGCGCGCGGCTTAAAGCTCTCAACCCAGCGTTCAAATCCCGCATTGCGCGGATAGCTCTTCACCTCAAGAAGCGAAGCTTCAGCGGTGGCCTCAGAGCTCAAGTCAGCAGGGCGCAACACAGGTCGCAACGTCGGCTGCACCTTACTCACGCGCATGACAGAAACAACTTCTCCGCCCGTGCCCGAACCAGGGCGCATGACAGGGCGCAGTGATATGTCCACCGTGCCGCTCGCCGCCACAGAGCCCGAAAGCCCTGCCATCAATACTGAAAGTCCTAAATATCGTTGAAGCATTTTTGCCTCTTTCACTGCTCTCATGAAGCCTAACGCGAAACAGTCGTTTCCGAAAGAGAAACCCTCAAGCGCAGGTCCCCAACAAGCGAATGCTTGCCGCATGGAGAGATGCACTGCCTACATTCGGTTTCGCTGCGCGCAGTCGGCCCCAGAGGTTTTCTGGAAAGAGGAAAGCCTATTTGCGTTTGCGCTCGATCTTGCGTTTGGTTTTATCACCTTTGATCTTGGCTTTGACTTGAGCACGTTTGGGCGGCTTGCCCCGACCGCGTGGACCATTGCCACGGCCTTTATCGACGGCGCGGCCATCCAGCTCCAGAAGTTCAAGCACAATCCCCCCTGTGACAGGTGCGGCCTCGGCAAGCTTCACTTTCACGCGCAAGCCAAGGTTTATCTCCCGACGGGTCTCAGAGCCAATGAGCACACCGCGATCAGCGTCATAGTTGAAAAATTCGCGGCCCAGTTCGCGCATCGGCACAAGACCGTCTGCGCCCGTCTCGTCGAGTTTCACAAAAATACCAAAGCGCGCAATCCCGCTGACCTTGCCGTCAAAGGCCTCGCCCACCCGCTTGTTGAGATAAGATGCAAGGTAGCGATCTGTGGTGTCGCGCTCAGCCAGCATGGAGCGGCGCTCTGTCGCGGAGATATGCTGCGCCGTTTCGGTCAGATCGGCCTCATCCTCGGAGGTCAGCCCGTCATCGCCCCAGCCGTGACTCGAGACAAGCGCACGGTGCACGATCAGGTCGGCATAGCGGCGGATCGGCGAGGTGAAATGCGAGTAGGCTTTCAGCGCGAGGCCAAAGTGGCTGAAGTTCTCGGGCGAATAATAGGCCTGTGTCATCGAGCGCAATGTGCTCATGTTGATCAACTCGGCCTCTTCCATGCCCTCCGCCTGCTTGAGAAGCGTGTTGAGGTGCATCGTCTTGAGAACTTGCCCCTTGGCCAGCGTCAGCCCAGACGCCTGCGCCACTTCTCGCAAGGCATCAAGCTTCTCGGTGCTTGGCTCTTCATGCACACGAAACAGCTGCGCCGTCTTGCGCGCAATAAGCTCTTCTGCGGCACAAACATTGGCAAGCACCATGAACTCCTCGATCATACGGTGCGCATCAAGCCGCTCGGCATAATCAATCGAAACAACCTCGCCCTCGTCATTCAGCACAATCTTGCGCTCTGGCAGATCAAGCTCAAGCGGCTGGCGCACAGCCCGCGCCGTCCGAAGCGCATAGTAAGCCTCGTATAGCGGCGCGATGACCTCTTCCATCAAAGGCGCGCACTTCTCGTTTGGTGCGCCGTCCTGCGCCGCCTGTACCTCTTGATAGTTCAGCGACGCTGGCGATTTCATCAAACCACGCACAAAGCTATGGGAGAGTTTTGTCCCCTGCGCATCCACTTGCATCCGCAGCGCAATACAGGCGCGCGGCACCCCCTCATGCAAAGAGCACAAATCGCCGGACAAACGGTCAGGCAACATCGGCACAACCCGATCAGGGAAATAGCTTGAGTTGCCGCGCTTGCGCGCCTCACGGTCAAGCTGCGTGCCGGGGCGCACATAATGCGCCACATCCGCGATCGCGACCCAGATGATATGACCGCCTTTGTTCTTCGGGTCCGTATCCGCCTCGGCATAGCAGGCGTCGTCGTGGTCGCGCGCGTCATGCGGATCAATCGTAACGAGCGGCAGCTCACGCAAATCCTCGCGCCCTTTGAGCCCCGCGGGTTTCATCGCATCCGCCTCCGCTATCACAGCGTCAGGAAAACGATCAGGAATGCCATGTTGATGGATCGCAATAAGGCTCACAGCCCGCGGTGCCGACGGATCACCAAGTCGGTTGACAATCCGCGCCTTCGGCAGGCCCATGCGCGCCTTGGGGCCAATATAAGCCCCCTCCACAAGTTCTCCGTCCTTCGCTCCGTTCACAGAGCCCGCGTCAACGGTCCATTCCTTCTGCTCGCCCTTGTCGATCGGAAGAATACGCCCCCCGTCTGAGCCAGCACGGTAAATTCCGAGCACAAGCGTAGGGTTCGTCCCGATGCGGCGAATAAGACGGCCCTCATAAGCATAGGGCTCGCCTGTCACTTGCGTCAGCCGCGCAAGGATCTGATCACCCGCACCAAGAGCTGGGTCAGACGCCTTCGTGATCATCATGATCTTGGGCATGTCGCCCTCGCCCTGCCACTCCAGCGGCTCAGCCATCAAATCCCCGTCAGCGGTCGGCCCAGCCACACGCAAAACCGACACAGGCGAAAGCTTGTCACTGTCGCGGTAAGTCTTTTTGCGCCGCTTCAAGTGCCCTTCGTCTTCGAGCTCTTTCATGATGCGCTTAAGATCAATCCGCCGCGCGCCTTTGATGCCAAAAGCTTTGGCAATATCACGCTTTGCAGTCTGGGTCGGGTTCTCGGAAATCCATGTGAGGATTTCCTCTTTCGAAGGGAGCTTGTTCATAGCTCTTCCGCTATCATGCCCTTATGGGGAAGGGAATATTTACCTTCTCTTCACAAATTGCCTAACGCACCGAGCGGCGCACGCTGGCTTATCTAATTTTCTCTTAACAAAAACACGTTTCAGGCGGTGCACGCTTTGTGCACGGGTTGTGCACGCATATCACCCCCCTAGAATCAGAGCCGCTTAAACCCCGTTAACCCTCTGGCGCGCAGGGCTAAGGCTTTGGTAAGTCGCGCGCCGTGTCGACATCAGACAGCTCCGCCACAAGCCCGCAGGACTGCCCCTGAAGGGTTGCAAGACAGTCTGACAGCGTCTGTGCAGAAGACCACCTCACCCCCTCAAAAAGCTGCGGCGGAAGGGGGCGCGTGCGGCGAAACCCCGTGAGCCAAAAGCCCCCGTCGGTGGCAGGTCCAAAGACTGCTTCATGGCGTCCCAGCGCCGCGAAAGCCTCTGAAATATGCGCCTTTTCTACGCTTGGGATATCCCCGCCAATCAGACAGGCCCGCCCCTTGGGCAGCGCCTCGAATGCCCCTCGCATCCGCGCACCCAAGTCACCCTGACCTTGTGAAATCCGTGGGAAATGTAGGGGCCAGACACTGCTCTCCAAAGCCGTGTCTGGAGCCACGCTTAACCATATCTGCCAGCGCGGATCATCAAGCCGCCTCAGCAAACTTCGGACCTGATGACGAAACCACCATGCTGCCGCGACACGGCCAATATCCTTGGCCAAGCGCGTCTTGACCCGCCCCGCAGCAGGGAATTTTACCATCACAATGAGGTGCTGATCAGCCTGCAAAATAGTCGCTCAAGATGCGTTTGTAGATCGCTTTTAACTCGTGAATCTGTGCTGTCTCAACGCGTTCATCCACCTGATGCATCGTCTTTCCAACAAGCCCAAACTCCACAACAGGGCAATGATCCTTCACAAAGCGCGCATCGGATGTGCCGCCGGTCGTGGACATCTCAGGCCTGCGTCCTGTCACAGCCTCAACACTTTTCGCCACAAGCGCCGACAGTGCACCAGGCGGCGTGATGAAGCTTTCACCCGAAATTTTTACTTTCATATCAATACCTACGCCAAATGCATCGCGCACCTTAGCCGCTTCGCCCTCGAGCCAAGCCGTGAGGCTCGCGCCCGTGTGACTGTCATTGAAGCGGATATTCACACAGGCACGGCTCTGCGCAGGAATCACATTTGTCGCGCCATTGCCCGTATCGATCGTGACAACAGCAAGCGTCGAGGCATCAAAATGCTCCGTGCCTTGGTCAAGCTCGGCACTCGCCAAACTGTCCATCAAACGCACCATTGCACTCAGCGGGTTATTGGCGCGGTGCGGATAGGCCGAGTGGCCCTGAACGCCCGTCACGGTAAACCAAGCCGTCATGCTCCCGCGCCGCCCGATCTTCATCATCTCGCCCATCTCATTGGGACATGTTGGCTCACCAACAAGGCAGACATCCATGCGCTCGCCCGCTTTTTGCATATGCTCCAGAAGCGCAGTTGTGCCGTCTACGGCGTCGCCCTCCTCATCGCCCGTAATGGTCAGGATCACGGCACCATCTGGAGGTGTGTCTTGGACAAACTCGATAGCAGCAGCGGCAAAGGCAGCAACGCCTGACTTCATATCAGTCGCGCCGCGCCCCCAGATCATCCCGTCTTTTTCCACGGCGCCGAAAGGCGGCACGCTCCACGCGGCTTCATCGCCCACAGGCACAACATCCGTATGGCCATTGAAGCCGAACGACTTGTTTGCGCCCCGCGCCCCCCAGCGCGCAAAAAGATTGCTCACCTCGCCACGGTCCGCACGCGTGCACTCAAAGCCCGCCTCGGAGAGCAGCGCTTCAAGCAGCGTGAGTGCGCCGCCCTCATCAGGCGTTACCGAAGCGCATTGTATAAGAGATTTCGTCAGCTCTGCCGCGTCTACCTGAGAAGCCATAATTTCCGCCTTTCGCCATTTCGGTGCACACAACACTACATATCGTGGCTTTTGCGCCGCCGCAAACAACAGACCGCCGCAAATTTGCCACGTTTGTGTTGCGATAGCGCCTTAATCACTTAACAGGTGCAAATTTTTCGTGTTAACCTTTTGGTAATAATAAACCAGAGGCAAAGCAGGTGCGCAGGGTCATCAGACCCTGATCATCCACAGAGCGAAAAACGCCAACGATATCTGTATCTTACAGATCCGTACCGTCCGCTTTTCCCTGAAAGAGGCAGTAGTAGTATGGTCGCGGCGTCAGAATTGCCGATCAACACGAGTGCGTCCGCCATGCAAATGGCGCAGACGATTTTCGGAGACGGGGCAACCGTGTCCAGCGCGTCCTATTCGGGCAGCAACTACTCGTCAGGCATCTATTCCAACGGCGATTCAGTCGCCTCCGGTGTCACCCCTGGAGACACGGGCGTAATCCTCTCCACAGGTCGCGCCACCGACTTCACAAACTCAAGCGGTTCCTCCAACCAAAGTAACTCGACCAGCACCAACACTGGCGGGGCAAACAACCTCGCGGACTTCAACGCCGCTGCAAACGCGCGCACTTATGACGCCTCATATCTCGACGTCGATTTCGTACCCACAGGCAGCGTGATGACCATGCAATTTGTGTTTTCGTCCGAGGAATACCCAGAGTATGTAAACTCACTCTATCAGGATTTTATCGGCGTCTGGGTCAACGGTAGCTTTGTTGATATTAGCATCGGGAATGGCGATCTGGACCCCGGAAACATCAACCAAGGCAACAACGAAAACCTCTACGTCGACAACACTAATGACGATTACAATACCGAAATGGACGGCTTCACCGTCACCATGACGCTCACAATGAATGTCAATCCAGGGGTCACCAACTCGATCCGTATAGGCATCGCCGACGTGCTCGACAGCAGCTATGACTCTAATCTTCTGATCGCCGCCGACAGCGTTCAAACTGTGCTGATCGCAAACGATGACGCGTATCATCTCGCCGATCCCAACCAAGTCAAAATCATTGACGTTCTGGACAACGATATCCGCCCAAGCGGCGCGACTCTCACGATCACCCACATCAATGGCGTCGCCGTCACAGCTGGCAGCACGGTCACTCTCACCACAGGTCAAACCGTTCAGCTCAATGCCGACGGCACCTTTACGCTCACCGCAGACACCAACGCCGAAGCCTTCAACTTCACCTATACAATCGATGATGGAACCAACACCGATGTTGGCTATGTCATCATCGACGCAGTCCCCTGTTTCGTGCGCGGCACGGCCATCCTGACAGAGCGGGGCGAAGTGAACGTCGAAGACCTACAGATCGGCGACATGGTTCAAACCCGCGACAATGGCTTCCAAGCAATCCGCTGGATGGGCAACCGCACCACAGCTGCCCGCGGCAAGCACGCACCAATCCGCATTCGAGCAGGCACATTTGGCGCCCACAAAGAACTTTGGCTCTCACCACTCCATCGCGTGCTGATCCGCGATTCACTCGCTGAACTTCTCTTCGGAGAATACGAGGTGCTTGTTGCCGCCCGTGACCTTGTAAATGACAAGTCCGTCACGGTGGTTGAGGGTGGCACAGTCGAATATTTCCACCTGCTCTTTGATCAACATGAGGTGATTTACTCCGAAGGCCTGCCCACCGAGAGCTTCTTGCCAGGGCCACAGCTTGCTGACAGCTTCGAAGAAGAAATCGCCGCTGAAATTTATGAGTTGTTCCCCGAGATCGATCCTGCAACAGGACTTGGCTACAGCCCAGCAGCGCGCCGTACACTGAAGCCCTTTGAGGCCCAGTTGCTCAGCGCTGCAGAAGCCAAGGTCGCCTAGACGCAGATGGCTTGGTTCGCCATCTCCGATACCGACCGCCAACACTTCGGCTGGTCTGAGGCACAAGGGTTTCTGGCCCGTGGAAGCCTCGTGGTCGAAACCCGCCTCTCAACCGATGATCGCCCCCAGACGCTCCTGTCTTTCCGCGAGCGCTTCCCGTGGGAACGCAGCCTATCGCTGCAAGCCATACCAGGCGGCGGCATTATTCTGATCACCTCCCAGCAAGGCGAAAGCTCACACATCGCACTTGATCTGGACGCCTCCGAGCGCTCGGACCTCTTGCGCATCACATATAGCTGGGATGCCCCCGCCCGCTGGGGCCGCTTGGCAATAGAGCGGCCTGAGCGCGGCTCTGTTCGCTCGGTCTTAGCCCCACGCCCGCGCCCTCTCTGGCTCGATGACATCAAAACCATGACGCTCTCTCACAAACTGATCCAACTGGACAGTGATGTAGAATTTTTTGCGTTTTCAGACGAGATAGAGCCGCTTGGCCCAATGCCAAGTCTCACAGCCAATGTCCCGCTACTGGCCCAAGGCGAGTATCGCCCTGTCGCTCAGCTGATGCGCGGCGACCTCGTCCATACGCTCGAGCACGGCCTTGTGCCCATCCTGGCCCATGTCTCACGGACCGTGCCTGCGCGCGGCAGCTTCCGCCCTGTGCGCCTACGAGCGCCCTACTTTGGGCTGCAAAAGGATATCATCGTAGCCCCCGACCAAAAGCTTGTCGTGAGCAAGCCAATGGTAGAATACATGTTCGGCTGCGAAGCGGTGCTTGTACCGGCACGCCACCTCGTCAACGGCACCTCGGCGATCTGGCATGATCTTGATCTGACGACTACCTACCACCAGCTTGTTCTCCCCGAACACGAGACTTTGCTCGCTGCAGGCTCGGCCCTTGAAAGCCTGTTTATCGGACGGATCAGACGCAAGCCAGACCACCACGACCAGAGCCTTCTCAGCCCGTTATCGCGGGCCCACCTGCCAGAGCACATGCTCTCGGCACACCCGGTCTTGCGCCCATTTGAAGCAATCACATTGGTTGAGCAGTCAGCCGCTTAAACGCCCAAATGCGCCTGGGTAATGTCATCAGACAAATCCATCATCGCTCCGCGCCAAACAGAGCGCCCCCGCTCAAGGATCACAGCGCTATCGCAAACACCACGCAGCTCCTTCACGGACTTGTCGATCACTAGAATAGACAGCCCCGTCTGCGCCTTAAGTGAGCCTACAGCCGACCAAATTTCCTGACGGATGATCGGTGCAAGCCCTTCTGTGGCCTCATCCAGAATAAGCAGGCGCGGATTTGTCATCAAAGCCCGCCCAATCGCAAGCATCTGCTGCTCTCCACCCGAAAGGGATGCTGCACGCTGATCTTTGCGCTCCGCAAGCCGAGGGAAAAGCGCAGTGACACGAGACATATCCCAGTGACCCTTGCGCGCAGCCGCAACCAAATTCTCCTCGACAGTCAGCGAAGCAAAACAACGCCGACCCTCAGGCACAAGCCCGATCCCAAGCCTCGCGGCCCGATGGCTTGGAAGGCGCGCAAGATCGTGGCCATCAAAGACAATCTGCCCCTGCGCGGGCAACATACGACAGATGCACTTTACCGTCGTGCTCTTGCCCATGCCATTGCGCCCCATTAGCGCCATGACTTCTCCCTCAGACAGCTTAAGAGAAACACCAAACAGCGCTTGGCTGACACCATAAGAGGCAGAAACTTTGGAGAGCGTCAAAAGGCTCATGACTCCTCCCCCAAATAGGCTTCGCGCACCTCCCGGTTTGCACGGATATCATCGACTGTGCCGGTCGCAATCACACGGCCATAGACCAAAACGCTGATGCGATCCGCCAGCGCAAAAACGGCGTCCATATCATGCTCGACAAGCAAGATAGGAGCCTCCTGCTTTAGCTCCGATAGAAACCCAGTGAGCCGTTGGCTGCCTTCCATGCCAAGGCCCGCCATAGGCTCATCCATCAGGAATGCTTTTGGCGACAGGGTCAACGCCACAGCAACTTCAAGTTGGCGGCGCTGCCCGTGGCTTAATTCGGCTGTGCGCATGTTGCGAAAGTCCTCTAGCCCCACACGCTCCAACGCCGCATCTGCCCGCGCAACAAGTGATTTGTCCTTCAAGGCAGGAGTCCAAAAACGCCATGGCCGCCCGCTTGCACCCAGCGCCCCAAGCACCGCATTTTGCAAAACAGTGTCTTCCATCGCCAAGGCCGAAATCTGAAACGTCCGCCCCAAGCCCGCCTTGGCACGTGCGCGTGCACTCAGCCCTGTCACATCCCTTCCCATCAGCTCCACACGCCCCACATCAGGCTCGAGCGTGCCACAAATCTGTGCAATCAGCGTGGACTTCCCCGCCCCGTTCGGTCCGATAATCGCGTGAATTTCGCCAGCCCGCAGATCAAGCGAAATATCCTCACTTGCCTTGAGCGCTCCAAAAGACTTGCTGAGCCCATAGGTTGACAGAACCGCCTCAGACATCGCTGCGCTCCCGCCCTGCAATCATCCCGATAATCCCGCCACGTCCGAAGAGTACGATCAGCAACAAAAGCAAACCAAGATAGACATGCCAATAGTCGCTCAATCCCCCGAGCCAATGCTCAAGCCCGACAAAGATAAGCGCGCCAGCCACAGGTCCGAAAAGCCGTCCAACCCCTCCAATGATGATAAACACCATAATCTCGCCAGATAGCTGCCAGCTAAACATCGTTGGGCTAACAAAGCGGTTGAGGTCAGCAAAGAGCGCTCCAGAAAGACCTGTGATCGCCCCCGAAATCACAAAAGCTACAAGCTTGAGGCGTATCCCGTTCAATCCCACAGTTTCGACTCGTTGCGGAACCTGCCGCACTGCCCCAAGCGCCAAACCAAAAGGCGACTTCGCCAGCCTATGAGCCACAAAAAGTGCCAAACTTAAGATCGCAAGGCAGATGCCATAGAACTGGATCGGATCAAGAGTGTTCAGCCCAGGGAAACCATTGCGCACATAGATAGAGAGCCCGTCTTCGCCCCCATAAGCGGACCAGCTGATCGCGAAATAATAAAACATCTGCCCAAAAGCGAGCGTGATCATGATGAAGTAAACGCCCCCTGTGCGCAGTGAAAGCACCCCGATCAGCAGGGCAGCTAACGTTGAGACAAGTATCGCAACAAGCCAGATGACTGGCATCGACTTTGTGCCCTCGATAAGAAGTGGCGCCTCCAAAAGCGGCGTATATGTCTGAGCATGATAGGCCAGAATGCCCATAGCATAGCCGCCAAGCCCAAAGAAAACGGCATGTCCAAAGCTCACTAGGCCCCCAAGGCCAAGCGCGATATTGAGGCCAACAGCGGCCAGCGCAAAAATAGCTGCACGCGTCATTAGGGTGATGGTGAAAGGCTCATCCGTCCAAACCGCCCAAACAGGCAACACCACGAGGATCGCAAAGATGGTGGCATTGAGATAGCGCTCCTGCATCATGCCCGCACCCCGTAAAGGCCTGTTGGCCGCCAGATCAGAACCGCCCCCATCAGAATATAGATCGCCATAGAAGCCAGCGATGACCCAACGGATGACGCGGCCGCAGGGGTCATGAAAAGCCCGAAGAACTGGGGCAAGAAGACCCCGCCCAGAGTATCTGTCAATCCGACCAAAAGCGCGCCAACCAGAGCGCCTTTGATAGAGCCAATGCCGCCAATCACGATCACGACGAAAGCAAGGATCAAGACAGGCTCGCCCATCCCGACCTGAACCGACTGGATCGCACCAACGAGTGCGCCCGCAAGACCCGCAAGGGCAGCCCCAAGCGCAAAAATGAGTGTGTAGAGCCGTGAGATATCAACTCCCAAGGCAGCAATCATTTCACGGTCGTTTTCACCTGCCCGAATTTGAATTCCGATACGCGTACGCGTGATCATGAGGCCAAGCCCCGCCGCCACAAACAAACCAGCACCAATCAGAACAAGCCGATACAGTGGATATTCTATGCCACCAGGCAGACTGACAGGGCCACTTAAATAGGGGGGAATTTGCAAGAAGAGCGGGAACGAACCAAACATCCAGCGCGTCCCTTCAGAGAAGATCAAGATAAGAGCAAATGTTGCCAGAACCTGATCAAGATGATCCTTGTCGTATAGCCGACGTATCACCAGAAGCTCGATCAAAGCCCCTGCGGCTGCCGCAGCAGCCATCGCAGCGGCGAGCGCAAGCACAAACGAACCAGTCGCCCCCGCGACAGCCGCTGCAGCAAAAGCACCGACCATATAAAGCGAGCCATGGGCAAGGTTGATTAAGCCCATCACGCCAAAGATGAGCGTGAGACCAGCGGCCATAAGAAACAGCATGATGCCAAACTGAAGCCCGTTCAGCACCTGTTCTGCAATGAGGATAAAAGACATGCGCTTTGCAAACTGGCCGCGCCCGTCAAGACGCGGCCAAAGTCACTTACATTTTGCAATCAGCCGCATAAGCGTCTGCGTGGTTTTCCAGAGCAGGACCGATCAGCTTGTTTGTGTAGACGTCCCCCTCTTTAACAACTTCGCGCGCGTAAATCGTCTGGATAGGGTGATGATTGTTGCCAAACTTGAAGTCACCGCGTGTGCTGGCAAATTCAGCAGCTTTGAGAGCAGCCCGGAAGGCGTCTGCATCACTTACATCTGCTTTTTCCAGAGCAGAGATCAACAGGTTTGCTGTGTCAAATCCCTGACTCGCATAGAGCGAAGGCAAACGGCCAAACTCAGCTTGGAAGCTTTCAACGAAAGCAGCATTGGTGGCATTGTCGAGGTCTTTGTTCCACTGCGAGGTGTTTACAACGCCAAGAGCGGCATCCCCGACAGCTTGCAAGATACCTTGATCAAACGAAAAGGCAGGGCCGACAACAGGCAAGTCTACGCCCGAGTCTGCATATTGCTTCAAAAACGCAATTCCCATCCCACCGGGCAGGAAGAAGAAGACAGAATCCGCACCACTCGCACGGATTTGGGCAATCTCTGCTGCATAATCGGTTTGGCCAAGCTGAGTGTAAATTTCGCCTGCAAGCTCGCCTTTAAAGAAGCGCTTGTAGCCTGTCAGAGCGTCCTGCCCAGCTGGATAGTTCGGCGCAAGAATAAAGGTTTTACCGTATCCAGCCGAGTTGGCATATGCCCCAGCCGCTTCGTGGAGGTTATCGTTTTGCCATGCAACGTTGAAATAGTTTTGATGACAGCCTTTGCCCGCAAGCGCGGAGGGGCCAGCATTGGGCGACAGGTAAAACTTGCCCTGCGCCGTCACCGAAGGGATCACCGCCATCGCGAGGTTTGACCAGATGATGCCCGTCATGACATCAACCTTTTCTGACTGCACCATCTTATCCGCAAGCTGCACAGCCACATCAGGTTTGCGCTGATCGTCTTCGATAACAACTTCGATGTCGTTCCGGCCTGACTGCTTGATCGCGAGCATAAATCCGTCGCGCACATCAATTCCAAGGCCCGCGCCACCGCCCGAAAGCGTTGTGATCATGCCAACTTTAGTTTCAGCAATGGCCGCTCCAGCAAGGCTCAGGCCTGCGACAAGCGCGGCTCCCAGCTTCAAAGTGGTTCTTTTCATTTTCATCTCCCTGATTTGCGCCACATCACCCGCCCTGTCGGTTGGCGGACTGCACAGCTGCTTTTTATGGGTCAGAGCTTCCCGCGAATCCCTAGGAATTGGAAGCACTTTTTCAGGTGTGAACGATTTAGGCACAACACTTACAGAAGCGCCGCTCAGCCTGATACGCACCCCAAAAACAAAAAAACCGCAGGCATATCTGCGAATTTTTTCACCTTTGACTTCGGGAGAGAGCGACAGTCACACTAAACACGATCCGAACTGTGCAATTTGAACAATCACTCCATGAGGCAGAAAGCTCGCACACTCTGCAACACGAGGAAATGACCACACTTAGCAGCCTTATGCCGATCGGTTGCTACACAAGCGTTCCAAACGGGCCCCATCGGGGTGGTGTGATTTGTTGTGATCAAGGTTTGCCCAAATACAGGCAAGCAGGGCCTTGATACTCGCTTGCAAGAAGTCCTCAGCCAGAACAGAAGGGTCCTTGGCATTTAATACGCCCTCACGAGTGGTGTGCCAAAGCTCCAAAAGCATGACCGCCTTTTCGCTCGATAGACGGCTTGCTTCTTTTTGCATATAGCTGGCAAAAGCGTCTCCCGCTGCACTGCCTGCAAGGCGCGTTGCCATCATACGAGCATGAATACCGTTGGTCCCTTCGTAGATCGCGGTGATACGTGCGTCGCGATAGGTCTGTTCGATCCGATATTCGCGCAAGTAACCATAGCCCCCAAGAACCTGCATCCCCAGCTCTGCTGCGCGCATGCCTGCTTCGGTACAATAGACCTTCGCCAAAGGTGTCAGAAACTCAACAAGCGCAGAATTGTCACCACGTTCCATCGTCACACAGGCCAAATGGGCAATTGCACGCGCGCCCAATGCGAGCCGATCGATCTCATCGATCATGCGGCGTACATCGGCATGCTGGTCGATGGTGACAGGCGCGCCCTCAGGGCTGCGTCCTTGCTGCCGTTCGGCAGCATAACTGGCCGCAATATCATAGGCCCGCGCCGCATGTGCAACGCCCTGAAGGGCGACGTCGGTGCGCGCGTGGTTCATCATAGCGAACATCGCAGCGAGACCTTGCCCCTCTTCACCGACCAGTTCGGCCTCGGCATTGTCAAAAGCCAACTGGCACGTCGGTGACGCATGCAGGCCCATCTTTTCCTCGATCCGCGTAACCGTAACCGCGTTGCGGCTGCCATCACTGCGCGTGCAGGGACAAAGAAACAAGGACAACCCCTTAACGCCGTTATCGGAGGTGCGTGCCAGAACGAGATGCAGGATACGCTCTGACATGTCCTGATCACCGCCCGAGATGAATATCTTCTCGCCAGAAATCCGCCAGCCGTCGCCCGTCTGTTCGCCACGGCAACGGATGCGGCCAAGGTCAGACCCCGCACCTGGCTCGGTGAGGCACATGGTGGGCAGCATCTCCCCCGCTGCCAGCTGGGGCATGATCTTTGCGCGCTGATCCTCGGTTCCGAAGCGTTTCAGGACCCGCACCGCGCCTGGCACAAGACCAGTGACCATCTGCAATGAGTGGTTGGCTCCTGAAAATATTTCGGATGTCACGGCCAACATGAGCGCGCCCATACCTTGCCCGCCATAGGCTTCGGGCACCGTCAGGGCAGGCCAGCCTTGCGCGCAATAGGCTTGATAGATGGTCGCAAAACCATCAGGCATTTTCACGCGCCCGTCCTCAAGGCGGCAACCTTGAACGTCACCCACTTCATCAAGCGGAGCAATCTCGCCTTCAGCAAATGCAGCAAAATGCTGCCCGATCTCGCGAGCGAAATCAGCGTCATAGTCAGATATCTCTTCTGCTCCAGCCACACGAAGCGAGAACAGGATGTCTTCCAGCGGGGCTTTGAATGGCTTCATGCCAGACCCAGCAGCCGCGCTGCATTGCCCTTGATGATGTCTTCGCGCAAGTGATCCTTGATCGCGATTTTCTCAAAATCCGAGAGCCAGCGCTCGGGTGTGATCATCGGCCAGTCCGAGCCAAACAGCACCTTCTTCTTCAGGATGGAGTTGCAATATTTCACCAGAATTTCGGGGAAATACTTGGGGCTCCAGCCCGAGAGGTCAATGTAGACATTGGGTTTGTGCTGCGCCACGGCCAACGCCTCTTCCTGCCAAGGGAAAGACGGGTGGGCAAGGATGATCTTCAGCTCGGGAAAGTCGACAGCAACATCATCCATATACATCGGGTTCGAATATTTCAGACGCATCCCGTTGCCACCAGGCATACCGCTTCCCACGCCAGTTTGCCCTGTGTGGAACAGTGCGATACCGCCCTCTTCGGCAATCGCCTCATAGAATGGATAAGCCATACGGTCGTTGGCGAAAAACCCCTGCATTGTCGGGTGGAACTTGAATCCTTTGACTCCGTACTCACGCATCAGACGCTTGGCCTCGCGCACAGCCATTTTGCCTTTCCACGGGTCGATCGAAGCGAACTGGATCAACACATCACTGTTCTCGGAAACGGCCTCATAGACCTCGTCGTTGTTATAGCGGCGATAGCCCGTTTCACGCTCAGCATCGACAGGAAAGATCACCGCTGCGATGTTTTGCTCACGGTAGTGCTGGGCTGTTTGATGGATCGTTGGCGGGTGGCTCCATGGTGCACCAAAATAGCTGGCCATGGTTGACTGCAGATCATCATATCCATCATCCGAATGGCAGCCGCAGGGCTCTTCTGCATGGGTGTGAATGTCGATGGCGCGAACTTTGGATAGGTCTACCATAATCTGTCTCCTAGAGAGTGGTGACGGCCGGATCGGCCTCAGCATAAAGGCGTTTGAGAAGGTCAGCGCGGCGCGCCAGAACCTTGCGGAAGTTGAGGTTGCCCTTGGCGGTCATCTCGCCGTCAGGCATGGAGGCTGGCTCAGAAAGCACAATGGCACGGGCGACGCGTGTCGAGCTGCTTACGCCCGTCGCTGCATGGGCTGCTAAACGACGGTGAACCTCTCCCAGCAACAAGGGACAACGGTAAGCGCCGGCCTCCTCTTCAAGTTGGAAGCCTTCGGCCTCCAATTCAGTTGCGTTCGGGAAGATCATGACACCTATCTCGCTCTTGTCGGCGCCTGTCACCACAAGGTCTGACGCCAGCGGCGACAAGGCAGCCAATATGTCGATGCGAAGCTGTGCCGCGCGCACCCATGTGCCGGTGAGAAGTTTGAAATCCTCCGAAATTCGCCCATCAAACTTCATGCCTTTGCTGGGGTCGTTCGGCTCTACAAAGCGCATCGCGTCGCCGGTGATGAAGAACCCCTCGTCATCAAAGGCTTCGGCTGTTTTCTCTGGCGCTTCAAAATAGCCAGGCATGAGGTTGGGTCCCTTCACCCGGACTTCGCAGCGCATTTCCCCATCCGGAATGAGTTTGGCTGTCACACCGTTCAAAGGAACACCAACAACGCCTGAGTTCTCGGTCGGCTCATGCTGGAGCATCATGGCAGGCGCGGTTTCCGTGAGCCCCCATGAAGACGTAATCAAAGGTACCTCGCCCTTTGTTTCGACCGCCATTTTCTCAAAGCCTTGCCAAATATCTTGCGGCAACGAAGCGCCAGCGTAGAAAATCATGTCGAGGTCTTCAAAAAAGCGTTGACGCAGGCCTGCGTCTTTGCGCAATGCGCCAAGCAACATCGAGAACCCGACAGGCACATTGAAACAAAGCGTGCCCGTGATGAGCGAAAGGTTTTCGACGGTGCGCTCGAACAGGCCTTTGACGGGCTTACCGTCATCAATGTAGAGACTCCCGCCATTGGCCAGCATCATGTTGAAGTTATGCGAGCCGCCAAAGACGTGGTTCCAGGGCAGCCAATCAACAATGCGTGGCGGACGGGCCCGCAAAAACGGCATGGCATCAGAGAGTTGCACTTGGTTGGCACACATCATGCCTTGCGTGGTCATCACGGCCTTAGGGCTGGATGTAGACCCCGATGTCATGAGAAGTTTTACCACGCTATCAGGGCCGACTTTTGCGCGCGCTACATCTACATCCGCACAATCTCCTTTGAGCAGATCTGCAAAGGGCGTGGTCTTCGCGTCAGCGCGCGTGGCGATCACCTCGATATCCACCAGAGCGTCAAGCGCCAGAGCTTCACTGTATTGGGTTGCATCAACCACATAGGCCATGCGCGGGCGTACCAGCTCAATCGCGTGGCGCAAACGACCGTGCGCACCGTGAATCAGCGAATATTGCTCGGCCACGGGGACCGTAGGGATGCCAACATACTGTGCGGCCAGCGCCAGCAAACCGTGATCCACCCCATTGCCTGACATGATCAAGATTGGTGTGTCAGGCCCCATGCCACGCCCCAGCAGAGACGATGCGATTGCCCGCACTTTTTCCAGGGTTTCGGCATAGCTTTCCGCGCGCCATCCGGCGCCATGGCGCTCGGCGATGAAGATATTGTCAGGCGTCTGCTGGGCCCAGCTGTGAAGCCAATCGCCAGTGGTATTTGCCACCTCACTCAGGGGCTCGGCAGAGCGCAGAAGGATTGTGCCATCGGCTCTGTTCTCGCGGATCACATTGTGTGGCTTGAAATTCGTCGTACGTTTCATGCGCCTCTGACCTTCGACAGAATGGCAACCATCTCGGAGCGCATGTCACCGTTGAGCCCGGCAAAGAGCTTGGCTTCATGCGTCTCGACAGCTGCAACAGCCTGACCGCACAGACGGCGTCCTTGAAGCGTTGGGACCAAGGCATAAGCCCGACGATCCGTCGGAACGCGGGTACGGTTGATCAGCTCGCGGCGCTCTAGCTCATCAACGATCACCACGATATTGGGGCGCTCCACGTCCATCGCAGCAGCCAGTTGCGCCTGACTCAGGCCAGGGTTGTCGCAGATCAGAACCAAGGCCGTATAGGTCAACATGCGCAACTCAAACGGCTTCAGCGTGGCGACCAGATCAGCCTGCACAACGTTGAAGGCACGCTTCATGTGATAGCCCAAAAAACGGCGCAAGGTGTCATCGCTTACTGTTGTGGGCGGTGTAATGGTTTGCTCAGGTTGACTCATGAGATCACCGGAATTTTGGCGCGCGCTTTTCAAGGAAAGCTTTCAAACCTTCCTCGGCGTCGGGCGTGGTTTGTGACAAGGCTGCGGCGAGACTTTCGGTAAAGAGTCCGTCGGATTGCGACATGTCATTGATACGTGGAATGGCCTGAATCATCAGATAGTTTGACAGCGGCGCATTGCGCGCGATCTTGCCAGCCAGCTCTTGCGCAAGGGCCAGTGCCGCTCCGTTAGCAACAGAGTAATGCGCCAAACCCAAAGAGACACCGTCATCAGCCCCATACTTGCGCCCCGTCAGCATCATTTCTGTCATCCGGTCCGCGCCAAGCAAGCGGCCCACATTGGCCGTGGCCCCGCCACCCACAAAAATACCGCGCCGCCCTTCGGGCAGCTGGAAAATCGTGGAGGCTTCAGCAATGCGAACATGTGTGGCCGCGGCAAGCTCAAGCCCGCCACCAATGACCGCACCGAACAGCGCCGAGACCGTTGCTAGACCACCAAGCCTGATTTGGTCCATCAGCTTATGCCAGTTGCGCGAATGGTAGAGATTTTCTTCTGCCGAACGATGAACATGCTCTGCCAGATCAAGACCTGAACAAAAATGTCCTTCTATCCCCGTGAGGATCACCACACGCACGCCTTCAGGCGGGTTGAAATAGAAGCCTTCCAGCGCTCCGAGCAGCTCTTCGCACATCGCGTTGCGCTTTCCCGGCCGGTTCATCGTCAGAGTGGCAAGCTGCCCCTCAATCTCAATTTTCAAAATATCCGACATGGTCTTTCCTCAGCGTGGGGGAAGGCGCGTTGCGCCATCAAGGCGAATGGTCGTGCCGTTCAGATAGGGATTTGTGATGATCTGCGCGGCCATCAGAGCATATTCATCCGGTGCGCCCAAACGGGCCGGATGAGGGATGTTGCTCGTGATCTGTGCTGTGACATCGTCGGGCAAGCTTTCCATCATGGGCGTGTTGAAAAGCCCTGGCGCGATCGTCATCACACGGATGCCCGCACGGGCAAACTCGCGCGCAGCTGGTAGCGCCATTGAAGCGATAGCACCCTTAGAAGCGGCATAAGCTGCTTGGCCCAACTGTCCGTCTTGAAAGGCAACAGACGCAGTGTTCACAATGACCCCGCGCTCGCCTGAGACAGGCTCAAGCTCCATCATCCGTCGGGCCGCATGCGTCATTACTGCGTAGGTTCCAAAAAGGTTCACATCAAGCGTCTTGCGAAAGACATCAAAGCTGGTTTTCCCCTCTCGCCCGACAATACGTGCGGCGGTTCCAATTCCCGCGCAGTTCACGGCGATACGCGGTGTTCCGAGGGCTTGCACAATCTTTGATAAGGCCAGATCGACCGCTACATCATCGCTCACATCAACTTGAGCCGCCGCACCGCCGATGTCTCTGGCAATGCGCTTTGCGCCCTCACCGTCAAAATCCAGAATGCCGACTTTGGCGCCATTTGCGGCCAGATAACGCGCCGTTGCCTCGCCAAGCCCGCTCGCGCCGCCAGTGACAATCGCCACATTTCCCTCGATCTGCATCCTTCGTCCCCTATAGGTTTTGGAAGTAATAGATATGATCTATATCTAAATAAATGAAAACCTGTCAAGCGGCGCTTGCCAGCCCGCGCCGTAGGCCGTGCTTTAACATGCAAGACGGAAAACGGTTTGCCGCTGAGCGCCCTAGTGACCCAAGATTGCGCCACTGTTGGGATGCACAGCAGCAAGACTTCACTTGCAATTTGGATTTGCTGAAAGCCTGTCGCTCCCTTTGTAAGGGATGTCGGGTCATGCATCGACCGCATCGGAATTCCGTAAGACATGCATCCGCTCAAACGCAAGTATAGCCTCGCCGCGCCACATAAGTGCCGCTCCGAATTCTCCGCGAAGCTATTCAAGCCATGCCCACTGGTGAATGAACCAGTGTCTTGTCGTTAGGGAGGCCAAAACGACAAAGCCCGCGCTTATTGCACGGGCTTTATCGGTTACTTTGGTTGCGGGAGTAGGATTTGAACCTACGACCTTCAGGTTATGAGCCTGACGAGCTACCGGGCTGCTCCATCCCGCGCCAAAGTGAGTGCACCGAATACGCCCAGAGCCAGAAGACCGCAACCCCAAAAACGGACCTTTCTCAAATTAATTCTGGACGCCTACTTTCAGCAAGATGGAGCCGGCGGAGACTGCTTTTGAGGGCCAATTTATCCTCATTCCCGCATGGATCCAATCACGAGGCAATTGCACCTATCTTATCTTGCGTACCGTCAGGTTCCCGACTGATGCGCCTAAGGCGCAGCGAAGAAATAGCCCACTTGCAACCACAAAACATGAGACCCCGTCACACGTTTCGCCAAAAGGGCATCTGTCATCCAAACCGCAAGGATTGCTCCCGAAAGTTTGACGTCTTAGCGCTTTTCAAGAAACTGATGGGCCTCAAGCAGCGTTTTCGCCAGCCCAGCAAAAAAACCGGGCACGCCAACATCCACAAGGCCAGATGGCGCAGCATCTTCGCCTGATCGGGCATTTTCAGTGGGCTTCACAGCGAACAATGCGTTCGGCGCATCACGCAGCTCACGATAACTCGCGCCGTTACCATGCTTGAGCACGTTGATAGCGAGATAATACTGATAAACCCGATCGGCGAGGTCAGCCTGCCCAGCGTCCACGAGCAAGGCCCTTAGTTTCTTCGAGAACGGGCCGCGCTTAAAGTGATGCTGCATGCGCGCTTCAAACAAGGAAAACGTATCAATAGCGAGCAGCTCAAGCCCGACATAACCCGCGAGGTGTTCTTCCGTGTGAGCGCTAGACTGGCTTTGAACGCCTGCGATCGAGCTTTCGAACGTCACTGAGGTCGCAAGAGCCGTTTCGATCAGGTCAGGCACGCTTTGCAAGTTTTCCATGGGGATTCTCCTTCGGGTCCCCACCTCTCTTAAGCTAAGCGACAAGAAAGGGTAATGGCAGAGATACTCGGCGCAGTAACTTATCCCAGATAAGCGTTTATGGCTGAGCAAAGTTCACTTCGTCACGTTGAGACATGTCTCGCGAAAACTGGCGCGCCAAAGAAGGGGCTCATTAGAAAGACCTCAGTAATCTTTTTCAAAAAACAGCCCAATCCCCGTTTTCCCTTCAGTATCGACAGTGCCTCGCAGTTTGGTGGAGTTTGACAGATCAAGATTCAAGTTGATCCGGCTTTGTCCAGTCGTCTCAACCTCTACATCGGTGTAGACTGTCTCGCTGATATACTTTCCGGCTCGCAAAGTTGTTTCACCGGCTTCATCTGTGGTGATGTCGAGCTCATCAACACCGGCTTTCATGCGTAGCTTTTCGACAATACCAATGCCTCCACGCCCAGCCAAAGTGGCCACTGCCGAAGCCAGTTGTACGGTTTGAAACGCCGAAATTTTCGTAACGTCGCGCCCAAAGAGTAGCCGCGCCAACACTTCGTCGCTTGGCAGCTCCGGCTCAGATGTGAACGTGATTTCAGGCTCATCTGCCGCGCCTTCAACTGTCACCAAAACAAGATGTTCTCCCGTGCTGGTGCTCGCGACCAAACGCAAATGTGGGGTCAGGCTCCCTTGCAGACTGGCATAGCCCTCCTGCATTTCGAGCCGCTTGCCCAAAATGTCCAAGCGCCCACGGATAAGCTCAAAGCGCCCTTTCGGGATAATGTCTGTGGTTGTTCCTGTCAGCGTCAGCTGACCGCCTAATTCCGCATCAAGCCCGCGCCCCCGCACAAATATCTTGTTTTCGGCCAGAATTTTCACATCCAGCGCAACATTTGAGCTGACAGCTGCATCGCCTGTATTATCACTGCCCAACAGCCCAGCATGAGCGCGCATAAGGCGCACAGCAGCAGGCTCATGCAAATGGGTGATTTCTGGTATATCCCCAAAAGAGCTTAGCCCCGTTGACGGGACGCGCACCTCGGTTTCACCAAGCACCAGCTGACCTGAAACTGAAAGGCTTGATGCAATCGCACCACCCAAAACGAGGCTGCCGTTCACACTTGTTTTGTATAGCTTAGGGTCGCTGAAGCCGACATTTTCAACGTCAACATCAAGACGCGTGACATAAGGCGCTTGCAGCCCAATACGCCCCTGCGCCTTCACCTCGCCTCCGCTGGACACAGACGCGCTCGAGCGCACAACCGCACTGCCGCCCGACACAGTTATGGTCGCATCGATATCACCCAGAGCATTGCGCAGTGCGGGCAGAGACAGGCGCGCGCCATTGGTGCGCAACGTCCCATCAAGTGAGGACAAGGCGAGCGGGCCATTCAGCTTCATATCAAAATCAGCAAAACCTTGCAGCGTGTTGGGTGCCAAACGACGGTTAACCAACCCCAGAGGAACGCGCCCGACGAGCGTCAATCCTGCTCTGGTCGCGTTAGCCGCAATCAGACCATCAACAGTCACTGTGCTTCCACTCGGGCCCTCTGCGCGCGCATTGACGCCCCACTGGGCGCCAGATTTGCGCACCGTTGCCTTGACGCTCCCGGGCCCCGCCAAATCTGGTACAATCCACGCAATCGAGCCCAAAGTTGCATCGATCTCGGCATATAAGGGCGCATTCTTCGGCAGCTCAACACTTGCGGCCAAAGCAATGGCACGTGGCGCTTGCATATCCAAGCTGACCGACCAGCCCACAGGCGTCTGTGTAGCTGTCCCTGTCATGTTTGCGGGTCCGTTGAGACCTGACACAAACTGCTCCGCGTTGTTGAGTGTCGCATCAAATGTCAGGTGGCTTGCATCTGTAGCGACGCGGCCCTGCGCCCGAGCAGTCCCGCCGCGCGCAACAATGCTTGAAGATCGGAGCGAGAGTCCCGACGTCGTACGCAACACTGAGGCCTCTAGGCGACTTTCCCCTCCAATCAATCGATCGATTTGTGTTTCCCCGACACGTAGGTCCGCCCCCGTGGCTGCAAACGTTAGATCAACCTCACCACTCAAAACAGCGTAGCGGCCTTCAAGGCTCGCAACGATTCCACCCCCAAGAGACTGCCCAGCAATAGCTGAGAAGCGCTTGATGCTGGGCGTCTTCGCCTCTATCGCGCCTTGCAGCGTCATGGCACTGTCGAGCCCATCTATTGTTCCGCCGCCTCCCAGCTCAAGCCCACTCGCACGCACATCAAGATTGCTCACAGCAAGCGATTGCCCGTCTTGCCACGCAAGATCAGCCCCCAGTGAAACCTTGTCGCCAAGAGCCTCCGCAAGCGCCGCATCAACAAGCTCAAGACCCGCTGCAACACCGTCAATCCGTGCCGTGACTTTTCGTTCCGCACCACGCGCAATCACACCGCTGGCAGAAATCTGTGCTGCCTCAAGCATCACACCCGCGCGCTCATACCCCTCCAAATCAGACGTAAATGACCACGTATCCCCCATCTGGCTGTCAAAACTGGCACTAATCTTTGCACTCTGGACCCATGTTTCATCTCCAGGGATCGGCAAGAGCGATGCGCTGCCTTCGGGGTCTTGCAAAACCGCATCCAACTGAAAGCGCTCAGGCAGACCATCAGCGGCCAGTGCCACGTCCCCCTTCAGTCTCAAAGCCGCAGCTGTGAGGGTCAGATCATCCAGCGCTTTGCGCCCGTCGTCAAACAAGCTGACCCGGCTCTCAAGCCGAACATTCGCGCCCAAAAAGTCGCTATATTGCGGCGCAAAAAGCGATGTTAAGTCACCCTCGATATCAGCCTCAACTGTGCGGTTGGGCGCGCCTTCATCGCTTGCTCCGTCTTGTGCCGCTTCATTTGCCAGCGTCAAAATACGGCCTGTTAGTCGCGGTCTCCCATCAGTTTTCAAAACTACGTTGGCGGCAAAATTGTCGATCATATCTTCGCCAGTTATCGCCAAATCCAAAGGCGGCCTCCCTGGAAGAGCAATCAGATTGGCAACAATCCCATCTGCGGCCTCTCGCAAGGACGCATTGAGGGCAAGAATGCGGGTCGCGTTGGAAAAAGCGGCTTCAAGCTTGAAAATACCCGCCGTGCTGTCTTCTCGGGTGATGGTCAGCTTGGCTTCACCTTCACCCTCCGCGATCATGAGCGCCCCGGTCACAGAGGCCACGGCGGCCACACCCACCACGGGTTCGCCCAAAGAAACCTTTTTCACCGAAATCGCGCCAATATTCACCGACACAGGCAGTTCTGGTATGGCAAAGCTGCGCGCCTCAGGACGAACGGTGGCCGCAGCTGTCCCAGGCAGTCGTAATAACTCAAGGCTTGCTGCCGAAATCTCATTGATCTGGATATTACCCTGCAAAACAGATGCTCGGTTCCAGTCAAGAACCGCATCCTTCATCGTCAGCCAGACCCCACGATCGTCAGCAATCGTGAGGCTTTCCATCGTGGCGCGAGAACTCAATGCCCCCATAAAACCAGTGATGACAACCTTGCTCCCCGCATCAGAGAGCGCCTCTTCAAGATATGTGGTGATATAGTCCTTATCTTGTTCAGCGCTCTGCGCATGGACCGAAAGTGCATGCATCAGCACAAAACAGAGGGCGAAAACATAGCGCATCAGAATGACTGCCCTATGCCAACATAGGCTTCAAAACTGTTGCTACCAACGCCAGTCACAGGCACCGCAACATCAAACCTAAGTGCGCCAATACCAGTTTGATAGCGCAGACCAACGCCCGCACCGCTGTGCCAGCCGCCTGTCTCATCGACTGCACTGTTCTCACCAACATACCCTATGTCATAAAAACCAGTCACACCAAACGTGCTGTTTATCTTCACCCGCGCCTCCCCAGAGATACCCACAAAAGAGCGGCCGCCCGTCTCGACACCCCCGCTGCTAACAGACAGCGACTGGTAAGAATGGCCGCGCACGGTCCCGCTTCCGCCCGAAAGAAACAGCAAATCAGGTGGCGTATCCGCGATGTCCGAACCCGCGATGGTTCCAAGCTGGAAGCGACCCGCAAGAACAACTGCGTCACTCGCCCCAACGCTTTTGTAGACCCGCGCATCAAGATACCCGCGCACGCCTGACGCGGCGCCAGACAGCCCAAAATAAGGCAAGGCCTCAGCCCGCAGGTATGCACCGTTTGTTGGGTTAAGCTTGTCATCGCGGCGGTCCAATGTCGTGCCGAAGCGCAGCATGAGATGGGAGTAGTATTGCGTACCCAAGCTATCATCCACATCACTATAACGGTAGAGAACTGCAAGTTCCCCTGTCAAACTCTCCGAAAAGTAACGACTCACGCCAGCTTCGATACTGGCCTTGCGCAAAAAATAAAGCGGCTCGTCAAGCTGATCAATTTGAGCAACCAGCGTGAGATCAGTATCTTTTTCAAAGGTTGAAGGCCGCGTCAGGCTGGCTTTGACGCTATAATCAAGACCATTACTTTCGCCCGCCAGCCCCGCCAACTCGCCCTCAATGCGAAACCGTTCAGCACCGCCCATCAGATTGCGATGCATCCAGTACCCAGACAGTGACAGGCCCTCTGAAGAGTGTAGCTCAGCGCCAAAGCCGACACGACGCGGTTTTGCATCCGTAACCGCCAGCTCAATATCTAAGGTATCCTCTGGGCCAAGCGTTTTAGCTTCGCGCAGCGACACCGAGCTAAATGCCCCTGTGCGCCTCAGCCGAACGGCACTGCGTTCAAGGACCGCTGGGTCAAAAACATCCCCAGTCGGCACAGCCGCGATCTTACGAATACGGTTAAGACGCACATCTTTACTGCCCTCGACTTCAAGCACACCAAAGCTCACACGCGGGCCTTGGCTGATGCCCAAATCGACGTCCAGCCGCGCGTTCAAATGATCCGCGACAACATCTTCCCGCATAATTTGTGCCTTGGCATAGCCTTGCGCACGCCAGCCCTCTACACCCGCTTGCGCGACGTCTCTGATCACCGAAAGCTCGGCAGGAGCACCTTTGCGAAAACCGTTCGGCAACTCTGTCTCAGCGGTGATCGGCGCTATAGACACTGCACCAAATTGGAAGGCAGGCCCTGGCTTCACTGACACTTCGACACGCTTGATCTGCCCCAAATTGGCCATCGGCGGAACATCAGCGGCTTCACGTCCATCAATCAAGATCGTGACCACTGGGCCATAGTATCCTCGCTCATAAAGAGCACTGATCAATCGGCCATAGTCCGCCTGTGCGGCTGCAAGAATGTCTTGTGAAGCCGTGGTTCCTTCACGTTTCGCCGCAAGAACGAGCGAAGCATTTTTCAATTCAATAAGAAGGTCTTTGGCGCCACGTTCCAGTTTTAGCTCGGCTTCAAATGCACAGGCTGGTCCCGCCATCAAAGAAATACCAAGCAATAACATACAGGTAAACTTCAATATCGGAAAAGATTTCCCATGCATTGGTCGCTATTTCCCGATGATAGTCGAACTAAAATATCAGTGATCATTCAGCTGAAAGCCAAGTCTGAACTGCGCAGAATTTAGACGCGCCACACCCGAACATCAAGAGCGTGCAAAGGGCTCACAGGCTTTGGCAGAAAGCGTCGATCTCGTCAGAAAGCGTATCACGCCTCAACGGAAAAGCGTTTTGGCCCAACGCAACCAAATATAAACATTGAACAAATGGGAATAAGTGGTTTCATGCCTGTGGAAACAGGAGAACGAATATGGCGCTTACAGCAATGATCAACGAGCACGGTGGCCCCGAGCAATTCAACTTGGTGGACCTCGAGATCGGCGCGCCCGCAAAAGGCGAAGTCCGCATCAATCATAAGGCCGTTGGACTTAACTTTATTGACGTCTATCAGAGGGTTGGCCTCTACCCGATGCAACTGCCGCACGCGATGGGCATGGAAGCATCTGGCGTGATCGAGGCTGTTGGCGAGGGCGTCACGCACCTGAAAGTTGGAGATCGCGCCGCCTATGCCTCGAACCCTCCCGGCGCCTATGCCGAGGCAAGGGTGATGCCTGCTGCACAGGTCTGCCCGCTGCCGGATGAAGTGTCTTTTGAGGAAGGTGCCGCGATGATGCTGAAGGGTATGACCGTGGAATACCTCTTCCACCGGACAGTGCCCCTCAAGGCAGGGGATACTGTTCTGTTTCATGCGGCTGCGGGGGGCGTTGGTCTCTTGGCGTGTCAGTGGGCGCGCTCCGAAGGGATCACTCTCATCGGAACGGCAGGAACGGACGAAAAATGTCAGCTGGCTCTGGACCACGGCGCGACCCATTGCATCAATTATCGCACTGAGGATTGGGCTGCCAAACTGCAAGAGCTGACCAACGGAAAAGGCGTTGATGTCGTCATGGACGCTGTTGGGAAGGATACGTTCGAAGGGTCACTTGACTCACTCAAGCCCCTTGGAATGATGATTTCCTTCGGGAATGCCTCTGGCCCCGTTCCGCCGTTTGACCTCGGCATTTTGGGTAAAAAAGGCTCGCTGAAGCTCACGCGCCCGACGATTTTTACCCATATAGGCGACCATGCAACCTGTCAGGCGATGGCGAAGCACTTGTTTGAAAAAGTCGCGTCAGGCGACGTCAAAATCAACATCGGCCAACGCTTCGCGCTACAGGACGTGGGCAAGGCGCATGACGCGCTGGAAGCCCGCCAAACCATCGGCAGCACGATCCTTGAAATCTGAATGCCACGATAAAATTTGAAGAGAGGCTGGAGCGTTCGACGCGATCCAGCCTTTTCTATTTAGGGCTTTTGGTAGGTATTTTTATACTGATCGCAGAGGGCTTTCTCGTGGACCACACCCATCGCATCACACGGCAGCGAAGGATCAATTTTGTGCGCACGCGAAATCGAGCCCAGCTGATATCTGCCCGATTATTGGGCGAAATTGACCTCAAGTGATCGCAAATTAATCGACTGAACGATTTAGCCGTTTGTTTTGCGCCTACTCTCTGCCCTCCCGTACGCCACTGTGCTCGAATACAAGCATTAATGCGAAGTGGCAGGACCAGCTATCAACCAATTACGACACATAAATCTGCCCTCAAAAGGCATGCCCCAGCCACGTGCAATTGGCTCAGCAAAGCTGTCCGTCTCCACAGATGCACTGGGCAAAACCCGACTGCGCGATCTGCGCCAATCAGGGTCTCTTAAGCTGGTGTTTCCACAAACATATAGCCACGACGCTGAGGCCGTTCTGGTGAATACAGCTGGTGGCATCACTGGGGGAGACAAATTGACCCTGACGATAAATGTCGAGGGTGGCGCACATCTGCGCCTGACAACGCAAGCAGCCGAACGTGCCTATCGCGCCCAGCACGACGAAATCGGGAGCTTCGCAACGGATATCACTGTTCAAGACGGCAGCAGCCTCCACTGGCTGCCGCAGGAACTAATCCTTTTTGATCGCTGTGCCCTCAAGCGCCGACTGAGCATCGATCTCGCGCCCACAGCGCGCCTTTTGATGGTGGAGCCCATTGTTTTTGGCCGCGCAGCAATGCTGGAGGTTCTGAATGATGTCATGTTTCAAGACCGTATTCGTATTACCCGCGCAGGACGCCCTATCTATATTGACGGTGTGGATTTAAAGGGCGATGCGGCAAAGCAACTAGCACGACCTGCAGTTGCCAATGGCGCAGGCGCGATGGCAAGTCTCGTAATGGTAGCCCCCGACGTCCAACGCCACCTAAAGACGATACGCAGCCTCCTACCTGAAACAGCAGGGGCAAGCCTGCTGGGCGAGGATCTGCTCGTCGTTCGCCAGCTTGCCAGCGATAGCTTTGAGCTGCGCCGCACCCTGATCCCTGTTCTGAACTATCTCACCCAAAACACGTTACCTTTGTCCTGGAGACTATAATCCATGCAACTCACTCCTCGCGAGAAAGACAAACTGCTCATTGCCATGGCTGCCGAAGTCGCCCGCAAACGGCTGGCCCGCGGTGTCAAGTTGAACCACCCCGAAGCCATTGCTCTGATCACTGACACAGTTGTCGAGGGCGCAAGAGATGGCCGCTCCGTCGCCGACATGATGGAGGCTGGTGGTCACGTCATCACCCGCGACCAATGCATGGAAGGCATCGCAGAGATGATTCACGAAGTTCAAGTCGAAGCCACATTTCCTGACGGAACCAAACTGGTCACCGTCCACAACCCCATTCGCTAAAAATCCCGAGGAGATTCCAAAATGAACCTTATCCTTAAAAGTCTACCTTTGCTGTTTGTGGCCAACACCCTTTCGGCCCATGAGGCGCAACATTTGCACCAGCACGTCACAGATCCGAATTGGATGCCGTTCGTGTTGAGCTTGCTTGCAATAGGACTTGCAGTCTTATTCGCGTGGAGCCGCAAATGATCCCTGGTGAGGTGCTTCCAGCAGCGGGGATGCTGACACTGAACGAAGGTGCGCCAGCCATCACACTAATGGTCGCAAATACGGGCGATCGCCCCGTGCAAGTTGGCAGTCACTATCATTTCGCCGAGACCAATCCCGCACTCACATTTGATCGCGCGACAGCCCATGGATACCGGCTCGACATTGCCTCCGGCACTGCCGTTCGGTTTGAGCCAGGACAACGCCGCGAAGTGCAGTTGATCCCAATTGGTGGGGCGCGGCGTGTCTTTGGCTTTAACGGCCACGTTATGGGAGACCTGTAAATGCCCGTCCAAATCCCCCGCACTCAATATGCTGCCATGTATGGCCCTACCACAGGCGATCGCCTGCGCCTTGCTGATACCGATCTGATCATCGAGGTGGAGCGTGACCTGACGATCTACGGCGAAGAAGTCAAATTCGGCGGCGGAAAGACCATACGTGATGGTATGGGCCAATCCCAAGTCACCCGCGCGGGCGGAGCCGTCGACACTGTGATCACCAATGCGCTGATCGTTGATCACTCCGGTATCTACAAAGCCGATGTCGCCCTCAAAGATGGGCTGATCCACGCCATCGGCAAGGCTGGCAATCCTGACACCCAGTCAGGCGTTGATATCATCGTCGGCCCGGGCACCGAGGTCATTGCAGGCGAGGGACGTATTCTTACGGCGGGGGGTATGGACAGCCACATCCACTTTATTTGCCCCCAGCAGATGGAAGACTCCTTACACTCAGGCGTGACAACCTGCTTTGGTGGCGGCACAGGGCCAGCCCATGGAACGCTTGCCACAACCTGCACACCAGGGCCTTGGAACATTGGCCGCATGCTACAGTCCTTTGACGGAATTCCAATGAACATCGGCCTCTCGGGCAAAGGCAACGCCAGCCAACCCGAAGCCTTGATCGAAATGGTCAAGGGTGGCGCGTGTGCGCTCAAACTCCACGAAGATTGGGGCACAACACCAGCCGCGATTGATTGCTGCCTCTCGGTCGCCGACGACATGGATGTTCAGGTGATGATCCACACCGATACGTTGAACGAAAGCGGTTTTGTCGAGCATACAATTGGCGCTCTGAAAGGGCGCACGATTCATGCGTTTCACACCGAAGGCGCAGGCGGAGGCCATGCACCCGACATCATCAAAATATGCGGCGATGCAAATGTCTTGCCGTCATCGACAAACCCCACGCGCCCCTTCACGGTCAACACGCTTGAGGAGCATCTCGACATGCTCATGGTGTGCCACCATCTCGACAAGTCGATCCCAGAAGACGTCGCTTTTGCCGAAAGTCGAATCCGCCGAGAGACGATTGCTGCAGAAGACATCCTGCACGATATGGGAGCCTTCTCGATTATTGCCTCTGACAGTCAGGCGATGGGCCGCGTGGGCGAAGTCTTGATCCGCACATGGCAGACGGCCGACAAAATGAAGAAACAGCGCGGCGCATTGCCTGAGGAAACAGGCGAAAATGACAACATACGTGTGCGCCGCTATATCGCAAAATACACGATCAACCCTGCTATTGCCCAAGGCGTCAGCCATGTCATTGGCGATATCTCCATCGGCAAGCGCGCTGATCTGGTACTCTGGAATCCTGCGTTTTTTGGCGTAAAGCCTGAAATGGTGCTCATGGCGGGCAGTATCGTTGTGGCACAGATGGGCGATCCAAATGCCTCTATCCCGACACCACAGCCTGTCTATAGTCGGCCGATGTTTGGCGCCTATGGCAGCGCACTTCGCCATACCTCTGTCAGTTTTGTATCAGGAGCTGCACAGGCTGCTGGAATCGGGCAGACACTTGGCCTCACAAAGCAGACCGTCGCCGTGCGCAACACGCGCACCATCGGCAAAGCTGACATGATCCTTAACGACGCCCTACCCAAAGTCGAAGTGCACCCCGAGACTTACGAGGTGCGCGCCGATGGCGTTCTATTGACCTGCCAACCCGCCGCGGTCCTTCCCATGGCACAACGCTATTTTATGTTCTGAGAGGACACTATGACAGACCTTCCCATCGCCCAGATCGTACATCGCAAAGGCCAGTGGCACGGCACCGCAATGACCTGCGAACTGGATTACACCGAGCGCTTTCTGCGTCGCAAACGCCTGACTACGGTTTCAGGAGCGGCCTTTGTTGTTGATCTTGCGCAGACAACTTCGCTTGACGACGGAGACGCTCTTGAGCTGGATACAGGCGTATTGGTCCAGATCGCGGCGCGTGACGAGGCGTTGTACAAAATTTCAGGGGATAGCCTTGTGCGGCTGGCGTGGCACGTGGGCAACCGCCACACGCCCTGTCAAATCACCGATAAGTTTCTTCTCATCCAAGCGGATCCAGTCATCGGTCATATGCTTGAGCATCTCGGCGCAACTGTTGAGCCGATCACTGCGCCTTTTACGCCCGAGGGCGGCGCCTATGGGCATGGCCGCACCCACTCCCATGAACACGTAGCCACTGCACATGATCACTAACATCGACATCTTGACCCTTGCGCAATGGCTCTCACCCAGTTTTCCTGTCGGAGCCTTTGCCTACTCGCATGGGTTGGAAACAGCCTTTCAGAACGGCCAGATTTCAACGGCAGGCGCCCTCCAAGACTGGCTGGCTGATGTGCTCACACATGGCAGTGGCCGCAACGACTGTATCTTACTGAGAGCCGCTTATGCCAGCACATCGCATGACGAAGTGGAGCAATTAAATCTGACAGCTCTCGCAGTATCGGCCTCATCCGAACGCGTTTTGGAAACCACGCTTCAAGGGAGAGCCTTCTCTCAAACAGCAGCCGCGATATGGGGCAGCGATGACGTCAACGCCTGTTACCCCATCGCTGTGGGTATCGCTGCAGCACGCCGCAAACTGGATGTAGAGATCACCGCCGCGCTCTATCTCCATGCCTTTGCGAGCAATCTCGTATCGGCCGCTGTCCGAGCTATCCCATTGGGCCAAACCGATGGGCAAAGAGTGCTCTCGGCTCTGCTGCCCTTGTGTGAAGAAATTGCCCAAACCACACGAGAGAGAGACCCAGATGATCTCAGCAGCACAGCTTTTCTCTCCGACATCGCGGCCATGCGACATGAAACACTTCAACCAAGGATATTCCGCTCATGACTCAGCTTAACGGCCCATTGCGTATCGGAATTGGAGGCCCTGTAGGGGCTGGCAAAACAACGCTTACAGCCTGCCTCGCGCGCGACTTACAAAAAGACTTCTCAATTGGGGTGATCACAAACGACATCTACACCCAAGAGGACGCAGAAGCATTGATGCGGATGCAAATCCTGCCCCAAGACCGCATTATCGGTGTGGAAACAGGAGGCTGCCCCCATACGGCTATCCGCGAGGATGCGTCAATCAATCTGGCCGCCGTCGCCGAGATGCGCGCGCGCCACGCTGACCTCGATATTGTGCTGATCGAGAGTGGCGGCGACAACCTATCCGCAACATACAGCCCTGAACTGGCAGACATGACGATCTATGTGATTGATGTGGCAGCAGGCGAAGACATCCCGCGCAAAGGTGGGCCGGCACTCACAAAATCAGATGTCTTGGTGATCAATAAGACAGATTTGGCTCCGTATGTAGGCGCATCACTTGATGTCATGGAGCGGGACTGTGAAAAGATGCGAGGCGGACGGCCATATGTCTTCTGTGCGCTTCGAAATCAAAAAGGGGTCGAGAGCGTACTGCGCCACATACTGGACATCGGGGGTCTCGCCAAATCCCAAGCTCACGTCGCAGAGTAGCTATTTTCTCACATCCGCTCACTCCAAATGCTCGATCATGCCCGCGACAATCCCTGATCTCAGCGTCGGAACACTCTGGCCGTCTGGTAAGCGCACGATACGATCTGTGACTAAACATTTCGAAGCGAAGGCACCGCCTAATCAAGCGGATGCCCTCAGAGCGTTCCGCCTATCGGCTGAGCAATCTTGTCTGAGCCGCGTGAAGGCAATATGCGAGAGAACAGCATTTCAGTTTTATTCTGCGCACGATACGACACGCGCAAATTGAGTTTGGATGTTAGCAGATAATATGGCTTGCGCCTGACTGGCCTTCGCCGCCTTACACCGAAAGGACACGAATATGTTTTTGAAGAATGCATGGTATGTTGCCGCGTGGGATCACGAAGTCACCCGCGAACTTCAACAGATTACTGTCTTGGGCGAAAATATCTGCGTTTATCGAACAGAAGCAGGCGAACTTGTCGGGTTGGAAGACGCCTGCCCTCACCGCAAGCTGCCCCTGAGCAAAGGCCGCATCAAAGGCGACACTGTCGAATGCGGCTATCATGGGCTCACGTTTAACTGCGCGGGCCAATGTGTCTGGGCGCCAGGCGCTAGCGGCATTCCATCAAACGCCAAAGTGCATGCCTATCCACTGCATGAAAAATATGGATTGGTCTGGGTCTGGATGGGCAACCCTGCGCTCGCAGATATCGCTGACATCTTTGAAATCGAAAACTACGGAAACCCAGCCTGGGGTATCAACCGTGGCGCAGCGATGGAGCTTGAATGCAATTACCTGCTCATGTGTGACAACCTGCTTGATCCGACACATGTCGCATGGGTTCACCAAAGCAGCTTTGCCGCCCCGGCAACCAAAGACACGCCCTTGCGGGTCCAGAAAACCGACGAGGGTGTCATTGTTCATCGTTGGATGATGGATCACGAACCAGCACCGTTTTACAAAAAAGTCGTCGAGTTCGAAGGCAACTGCGACCGCCTCCAGCATTACGAAGTGCGCTATCCCTCACACGCACTGATCAAGGCGGTGTTTACTCCTGCGGGCACGGGCGGCCCTGATGGTCCTCTTCATGAGAACACGTTCATCATGGACAGTTACAACTTCATGACGCCAACGACAGAAAGCAAAACCCGCTACTACTGGTTCCAACTGCGCAATATTCGCCCTGACGACGAAGCGCTTAGCCAGATGATGAGCGAGGATGTGCAGCACGCATTTGAAGAAGACCGTGATGTCCTCAACGAGGTACAGCGCGGCATGACAAACAAAACATCACCTCACATTGATCTGCCCATCGACGGTGGCCAACTGCGGTTTCGGCGGCAGCTGCAAGCAATGATCAATGAAGAACAGCAAGTCGACCGACAAATGGCAGAATAATACGGGCGCGGGCCATTCTCTGCGAACAGCCGATGCGCTCTTCAAATGTTGGCCTGCTCTGACCCAGACCGCGCATGATGCCGCGCAGAAGACATCTGCCAGACGAATAAATGCCAATTCATTCATTATAAAACCATTTGGATTAAGCCGAATGGTGATTTGGTCACCGGCCTCCAAAGCTGGGTGGCCTGAACGTGTCTGTCTGGTTGGTCGAGGAAAGAGCCGATGGCAATTGTTTTTGCAGCTGAGGTCGTAGCGACGTTTGACAATCTCGCCGGTGGCAACTGGCAGCGCCTGTTCGACTTCAACAACGGCCCTGGGATCGACAGTATCTGGCTTGGCCAGACGTTCAACACGAACACTATCGGCTTCGTGATCGAGCAGAACGGAACCGCATATAGTTTAGAGGTGCCCGGGGCCATTGACGAGGGGGTCGAGACCACCTGGAACGTCAGCGTTGACGACACTGGAACCCTGACAATTGTCAAGAACGGGGTGGAGATCGGCTCGCAGAACTTCGGCATCGCGGCCATTCCCAATGACGTGCTTCACACCAACAACCTGATCGGAGATTCACCCTTTCCCGCTGATGCACCACTGATCGGATCGGTGTCATCGATCGATGTTGAAACGACTCTGACGCACGGGTTTGACATCGACTTTACGGACAGTGCCAACACGGTCGGGACCTATGACGGGTCTGATCGGGCCGAGGTGCTGGATGCGTCGGGAACGACTACGGGGCAGGACCTGTCGGGCGATGGCGGCAATGACAGCATCTATGGCGGCAGCGGCGACGATACGCTGAGCGGCGGGGAGCAGAGCGATCTAGTCATCGGGGGTGCGGGCAGCGATCAGATCGATGGTGGCGCCGGTGCCGATACCCTTCATGGCGACAATTTTCTCGCCGATCCGGTGACGGTCACCAATGCAGATTTCAGCGCGTGGGAAGCTGGCTGGACCACGACAGGCACCGGAACCTTCGCATACTCCGCCAACGGCAACCCTGCGATGGCCTTCAATGCCTCGAACCAAGGCACCGGCGGCACCGCAAGCCAGACGATCACGACCCAGCCTGGCGGGCAATACGAGCTGTTATTCAATGCCTTTGAACATGACAATTCCGGAGGAAGCGCGAACCACACTGTTCAGGTCGATGTTCTGGACGCAAACGGGACTGTCATAGCGACTCTGACACAAGTCATCACTGACGAGAGCTACCAAGGCCTGACACTCGGCTTCACAGCGCCGGGTGACAGCGTCACGCTGGTCTTCTCAAACCCGAGCTCAACAACAACCACCGACAGCGACCTGATGATTGATAATGTGGTGATCACGCCAGTCACGCCCACGGGCGGCGGTGATGATACCCTAACAGGTGGCGCGGGCAACGACGCACTCTATGGGGGTGTTGGCAACGACACGCTCTATGGCGGCGATGGCGATGACTTGATCGATGGTGGCGATGGGGATGACATGATCGATGCGGGCTTGGGCATCGATATAGATACAATTTTCGGCGGTGCTGGAAACGACACGATCAACAGCGGCGATGGAATCGACTGGGTCTACGGTGGGGATGGCGACGATAGCATCGATGCAGCTAACGGGTTCGACAGAGTGTTTGGCGGCGCGGGCAACGATACGATCGACGGTGGTGCGACCAGTGACACGATCTATGGCGGAGCTGGCAACGATTCCATCCTAGGCGGCGGTGGCAGCAAAAGCTACGATCTGATCTTTGGCGAGGACGGTGCCGACACGATCGAAGGCGGCGCAGGCGATGACGTGATCCATGGTGACAACGTTGCAACCAGCATCACGAATGGTGACTTCGAAAATGCTCTGACCGGCTGGACCGCTGTCAGTCCCGAAACTGGCCCCGAAGACGTTTATCTCGGGAATGGCTCAACCAACATAGTCTTTGAGATGGACGCGGTGTCCGGCCAAACCACAGTTCTGGAGCAGAATTTTATTGTCACAGAAATGGGCTCAACCACTGTTTCATTTGATTCAATGGTGCGCTCTACGGGCACGGTCGGCACGGATGGCTTTACGGCCGAAATTCTCGACGATACTGGCGCAGTCCTAGAGGCGGCCACAATTCTGCCCACCTCGAACACCACTTGGGAAACCTATAGCCTTGGCGTGGTGCTGCCCACAGCGGGCACTTATACCCTACGCTTTACCGAGGTCGGCAACGACAACAGTGAGGGCGCTTTGCTTGACAATATTGCGTTCAACAACGGCTCAGGCGATGACATCATCGACGGCGAGGACGGCAATGATCTGATCTTCGGCGGCGCAGACGATGACCTCATTTTGGGCGGGGCTGGCAACGACACGATCGACGGTGGTCTAGGTCGCGACACGATCACCGGCGGCGATGGCGACGATTTGATGACCGGCGGTTCAGATGGCTATGACATTTTTTACATCGACGGAAACGACGGCGACGACACAATCCACAGCGCAGGTTATTCCAACTGGCTGGTGTTTGAGAATGTTGGCGCCACCGATGGTGTTACGGTTGCACATGCTGATTTTGGATTGACGGGCAGTTACGCGTTTAGCGGCGTGGGCGGCACGGCAACTGGCACCTTCGACAACATTTTTTCTATACAAGGCACTGAAAACGATGACGTCTTTGACGCCACGGCTGTCACTCTTAACTCGACAAGAGCAAATTTTGTCTCGAACGGCGGTGACGATCAGTTTCTGTTTGGCGACAACGGCAACTTTGATGTCTATCTTGCGAGTGGCGACAACACCATCACGTCGACAGGGGCGAAGGTCGAAGTCTTTGCGATTGAGTCGGGGTGGGCCACTGAAACATGGACCGGCACCGATGTCGGCAACAATACAATCACCACCGGAGCGGCGGACGACTACTTTGAGTTTTGGGGCGCGGACGCGACATGGACTGGGTCCGCGACAGTTTCCGCCGGCGCGGGACACGACTTCTTCATAACCGACAACATGACGGGCGATTTCACCTGGGTTCTTGAAGACGGTTTTGGCAATGACGGTTTTGAACAAGCGCAAGACACGTCAAGGATGTTCGTTGACGCCAGCCAGGTAACGGTTGGTGTGACTGTCAGCTATTATGATGAAAACTGGTCGGTTCTGGACGATGGCTCCGGCCTCAATGAATTGTGGTCACGCAATGCCACTGAATTCCGTCTGACCGATGAGGCCGACACCTTCGATGGCACTGGATCAACGCGGGCGGACATTGTCGATGCGGGCGGCGGGAACGATACACTTTTAGGCGGCGACGGCGATGATCAGCTGACAGGCGGCGCAGGGGATGACATTTTCGTCTACACGTCGGGTGACGGCCTCGACACCATCACCGACTTCAACGCTGGCAATACTGGCACGCTGAACGATGAAGACTCTGGCAACAACGATTTTATCGATCTGTCAGGCTATTACGATCACATCTCTGAGCTTTATGCCGACCAAGCCGATGATGGCATCCTGAACCAGTCCAACACGACAGATACGCGCGGAAATGCTGTCGACTATTCGAACAACACCCAGTTCGACACGGACAGCACACCGAACAACGAGGGCGTCGTTTTTACTGGTGCAACTGGGGATGAAACGTTCTTCACGGTCGAGAATACCGGTGTTGTCTGCTTCTCGAAGGGAACGCTGATCCTCACGCCACGCGGCGAAATCCCAATCGAGACCCTCGCCGAAGGAGACCTTGTGGTGACGCGCGACAACGGCCCGCAACCCATTGTCTGGATCGGCGCAAGGCATGTCACCGCGCAGGAGCTAGATGTGAACGCCAAGCTCTTGCCGATCTACATCGACACCAAGGTTTCGGGCGGCACTGCACCATTGGTTCTATCTCCTCAGCACGGTCTTTTGCTCAATGTTGAGGGCGAGGAAACCCTTGTGCGCGCCATTCATCTTGCCCGTATGGACGGCGGCAAAGCGCGAGTCATGCGGGGCTGTCGAAGCGTTACATACATGCATATGATGTTCGAGGCTCACCAGATCGTTTTCGCCGCCGGTGCCCCAACAGAAAGCTTCTTTCCCGGCCCCAACGCCTTCGGCGCCCTCTCCGTCGCTGCACGCAGGGAGATCAGCGCACTCTTTCCGACCCTTGATCCCACCTGCGCCACTGAAAACTACGGCCCGCATGTGCGTGACATAGCTTCTTGGAAGCAATTACCAGATCATTTATCGGCTTTGTCCCCAAGGCTGTAGTGGCGCCGTGGAAAGAGCTTCTAAGGCTCAAAGTTCAAGCCGCTGCCAAGTCCACATCTTGGCCACCAATCTTGCCTTTGCAAACACCCGCTCTGAATCGGCAGCCTCGCTCCCAAATTCATTGCACTAAAAACATCACTGACAATGCTGCAAACTTCATTCATCGCTCTGTTCCACCAGCGAGCAAACCAATTGCGCATGAAAAAGGCCACCGAAGTGATGTAAATCACCCCGATGGCCAAGCTTTGACTGCAAAAAGGACAACAAAACGACCAAAGAGGTCAATTTATGTTTGCCGTTTCAGCCGATATTACTTCAACAACTTGTCTCAGCCACACTTGCTATGACCACAGCTCGCACAGGTCATGCAGCCTTCAATCATGCGCATGTCAAACTGGCCACAGCTTGGGCAGCTCTTGCCACGCGGCGTATCCAGCCCGACAACCGCCGAGGTCGGGTCTTGCTTGAGGCCCATGCCTTCGCCCTCAATAAAGCCGATCGAGATCATGTGCTTCTCGATCACACCGCCAATCGCGGCTAGGATCGACGGGATATACTTCCCGCCCATCCACGCGCCGCCGCGCGGATCAAACACAGCCTTCAGCTCTTCCACAACAAAGCTGACATCGCCACCCCGACGGAACACCGCCGAAATCATCCGCGTAAGCGCCACGGTCCAAGCAAAGTGCTCCATATTCTTGGAGTTGATAAAGACTTCAAAGGGCCGGCGATGGCCGCCAATCACGACATCGTTCACCGTGAGGTAAATCGCGTGCTCGCTGTCGGGCCAGCGCAGCTTATAGGTCGCGCCTTCCAGCTCCTTTGGCCGCTCCAGCGGCTCCGCCATATAGATCACATCACCATGCGGCTGTTGCGGCTCAGCATCTGTATTCGCAACAACTTCAGGGGCTTTGCCCTCGTCCTCACTCACAGACAAGACAGACCCCGTGACATCATTGGGGCGATATGTCGTGCACCCTTTACAGCCCGTGTCCCACGCCTGCATGTAGACGTCCTTAAAGGCATCAAAGTCGATATCTTCAGGGCAATTGATCGTCTTTGAAATCGAGCTGTCGATCCACTTCTGCGCCGCAGCTTGCATCTTCACATGCGCGCTTGGCGCAAGTGTCTGCGCGTTAACAAAATAGTTAGGCAGTGCCTTGTCGCCAAACTTCTCACGCCACAGCGCCACAGCATAATCAACAACTTCCTCTTCCGTGCGCGAGCCGTCCTTTTGCAAGACCTTGCGCTTGTAAGCGTAGGCAAACACGGGCTCGATCCCTGAGCTCACATTGCCAGCATAGAGGCTGATCGTACCTGTCGGCGCGATAGAAGTGAGCAGAGCGTTGCGAATGCCATGCTCGGCAATCTCGGCACGCACATCTTCGTCCATTTGCTGCATCGCACCACTGGCAAGGTACTTCTCCGCGTCAAACAGAGGGAAAGCGCCCTTCTCTTTTGCCAGCGCCACAGAGGCGCGATAAGACGCACGCGCAACCGAATGCAGCCAAGCTTCTGTCTGGGCCGCCGCTTTGTCCGTGCCATATTCAAGCCCAACCATCAGCAAAGCATCCGCCAAGCCCGTCACGCCAAGGCCAATCCGCCGCTTCGCTTGTGCTTCTTGGCGTTGCGCCTCAAGTGGAAAGTTCGACGCATCGACCACATTGTCCATCATCCGCACAGCCGCGGCGACAAGCGCTTCAAGCTCGCTCACATCCAGCACAGCACCGTCTTCAAACGGCGCCGCCACAAGCTTCGCAAGGTTGATCGAGCCAAGCAAACAAGCGCCATACGGCGGCAGAGGCTGCTCGCCACACGGGTTTGTTGCAGCAATCGTCTCACAATAGTTGAGGTTGTTCATCTGGTTGATACGATCGATAAAAATCACACCAGGCTCGGCATAATTATATGTCGCCGTCATGATCTTGTTCCAAAGATCACGCGCTTCAACGGTGTGATAGACCTTGCCGTTGAACTTCAGATCCCAGCTTTTGCCCGCTTTGACCGCGTCCATAAACGGATCAGTGACCAGCACAGACATGTTAAACATACGCAAGCGTGCGGCGTCAGATTTCGCCGTGATGAACGCCTCGATATCAGGGTGATCGCACCGCATCGTCGCCATCATAGCGCCACGGCGGCTGCCCGCGCTCATGATGGTGCGGCACATCGCATCCCACACATCCATAAAGCTCAAAGGCCCGCTCGCATCCGCCGCAACACCCAGCACATCCGCGCCTTTCGGGCGAATCGTGGAGAAGTCATAGCCAATACCGCCACCCTGCTGCATTGTCAGCGCGGCTTCTTTAAGCATATCAAAAATCCCGCCCATGCTGTCGGGCACAGTGCCCATAACAAAGCAGTTAAACAGGGTCACTGAGCGCTCTGTCCCCGCGCCTGCAGTGATGCGTCCAGCTGGCAGAAATTTGAAGTCTTCAAGGGCTGCATAAAACACATCTTCCCAATGCGCTTTGTCCTCCTCAACATCGGCAAGAGAGCGCGCGATGCGGCGCCATGTGTCTTCTACCGTGCGGTCAAGCGGCGTTCCGTCCGCCTCTTTGAAGCGATACTTCATATCCCAGATTTGCTCGGCAATTGGCGCAGAAAAACGGCTCATTTAGTGGTCCCCAGGTCTTATGTGATTTCGTCATGTCGTCAGATGTGGCAAGGCACTTAAACTACGCATCGCTTCTCGGCGGGTCAAACCCCAAACACGCCCTTACGCAAGATAACGTGTGTGGAAGAATCAGTTTTACCAATATACCCTACCACATATAGGGGGAACATATGAAGAACGTAATACATATTGTGAAGCTCAGTGTCGGAACTGAGTCAGTCGACTCCCTCCTTGCGTGGCAAAAGACCCGCGCCGCAACGCATCCAGACGGCCTGCCCTATCACATCACCCGCATGTGGCCAAAACGCGAAGAAGAGATTCTCGCGGGCGGCAGCGTCTACTGGGTAATCAAAGGCTCCATTCAAGCCCGTCAGCGCGTTCTCGGCTTTGAAGAAGTGATCGGCGGAGATGGTATCCGCCGCTGCGCGTTTATACTTGATCCAGAAATCACACGCACCGCCCCTGCGCTCAAGCGCCCCTTTCAAGGCTGGCGCTACCTCAAGCCAGAAGACGCCCCCATCGACCTCTCCGAAGGCCGCGAAGCCGATGATGCTCTCCCCCCAGAACTCGCAGGCGCACTGGCCGAAATCGGCATTTTGTAACTCAAACACTCCCAACAACGCCCGAACGCCCCCGGCCAAAGCTTGTGACGTTGGGTCGCGATACATTCAGGGACTTGATTTTAACCTGACTCAATTGTCAGACATTTGAAATCGACACATGTATCAGCTTCAGGAGTTCAACAAGTGACACAATCCATCGAGACAATCCTCGACGCCGCACGCCGCCATTGCGCCGAAGACATCGCCCCAAATGTAGACGCGTGGAACGCCGCCGCCGTCTGGCCACGCGCAGCCTCCGACAAAGCGGGCGCGCTCGGCCTCACAGGCCTCTACGCTCCCGAAGAGTTCGGTGGCCAAGGCCTCCCCTTGGGCGAAGGCATTCGCGTGTATGAAGAACTGGGCCGTGGCGATGGCGCCTACGCTTTCGCACTGTCGATGCACAACATCTGCACCTTTGCTGGATGCGGCTATGGCACTGACGCCTTCAAAGCTGCATGGGCCAAGGAGCTCACCTCTGGCCGCAAGCTGGCCAACTTCGCCCTGACCGAGCCACAGTCAGGCTCGGACGCAACCAATATGTATTCTCGTGCCGTGATCAATGACAATGGCACATGGACGATAAACGGGGCCAAAGCGTGGGTCAGCCTCGCGGGCGAAGCTGATATCTACTTCACTGTCGTCAAAACAACTGACCAGCCCGGCCACAAAGACATGGCCATGATCGCGATCCCCGCGGACACGCCCGGCCTGACTTTCGGCCCCCTTTACGAGACGCCGTCCTACAATTTCCTGCCAATGTCAGAAATGTATATGAAGGACGTGGTTGTCAGCGAAGACAATATTATCCTGCCCATCGGTCAAGGCCTTCAAGGCTCGCTCATGGCGATCGATATTGCCCGCGTTTCCATTGCCTCTGGCTGCTGCGGCCTGATGCAATCCGCGCTCGACACAGCTCTAGCCTACTCGTCCAATCGCAAAATGTTCGGCGGCAAGAACCTCGATCTCGACGGCATCCAATGGATGCTCGGCGAAGTCGCAACCGATCTCGAAGCCTCAAAGCTGCTCTACCGTGCCGCCGCCAACGCACTGGGGACGCCAGAAGGCCCCCTCATGGCGGCCCACGCCAAGCGCTTCGTGCCCGACGCTGCCGTCAAAGCAGCCAACACATGCACACAGGTTCTCGGCGGTATGGGCCTTTTGCAGCCCTATGGCCTCGACCGTCTCTCGCGTCTGGCCCAAATGCTACGCATCGTCGATGGCACAACCGAGATCAGCCGTGTTGTGATCGGCCGCAGCCTGCAAAAACGCGCAAAAACGCTTGCGCCCCTGCCAATCCCAAAGGGCTTCGGCGAAAGCTAAACCTTGCAATCAGGCGGCCGACCATCTGCCGCCTGACCAGCACCCTCACAAAAAATTATTGCGAATGACTCGCAATTAAGGGGTTCACCCCCATATATCTACTATGGATAGACGTAGTTTTCTCAGAACCGCCTCCGCAGCAGGGCTCATGCCCCTGCTTCCTGCCATGCCTTTGGCCGCCGCTCCCGTGGCCGCTGCAGCCCCTGTGGCAAACGAGTTTATGTATGGCTTGGCAGTCTTCAACGCGCGTCTCAGAGGCGCAAGCTCGGCGCGCAACATCGCCCGCGACCTCGGCATAGCCAAAGACGCCGCCGCAACCCTACAGAGCCGTATGGTTCGGGACGGTTTCGTAGCCCTGCCAAACGCCGCTGGCCTCGCGCGCACGCCAGATCCACTTGTTCAGCGCAACTACAGCCGCAAGGCCACAGAGACATTGAAGAACATGCTCAAGGACAAGGTAGAAGACATACTTGAGGCCGATGCCCCCGAAGAAACGCTCAAAGATCTGCCGCGCCCCTCAGAGGCCTAAACGCTCCTGAAGCGCCGCCAGCGCGGCGCGCTCTTCGCCAGTCATCTCCGCATTGCGCGCGCGGTAAAGCGTAGCAGAGCTGCGCAAGATAAGCCCATCACTCAAGATTTTCAGATGGTTCGCGCGCAGCGTATCTCCCGTCGAGGTGATATCTGCCACGGCTTCCGCTGTCTCGTTTTTCACAGTGCCTTCGGTCGCCCCTTGGCTGTCGACAAGCTGGTAGTCCGCCACACCACAGTCGCGTAGATACTCGCGCACAAGCCGGTGATACTTCGTCGCAATCCGAAGACGAAAACCATGCTCCGCGCGGAATGCAGCGGCGGCAGCGTCAAGGTCGTCCATCGTGTCCACATCAACCCAAGCCTGCGGCACAGCGATAATCAGGTCCGCATGACCAAAGCCAAGCTCTGCCAGCTCCTCGACACGCTGCTCCCATTGGCCGAGCTTCTCACGGATCAAGTCTGTTCCTGTGACACCGAGGTGAATTCGCCCTGCCGCCAACTCACGCGGAATTTCACCCGCCGAGAGGAGCACAAGCTCGATACCATCGATCCCATCAACACGGCCCGCATATTCCCGCTCGCCCCCCGCCAGCGCAAGACGCACGCCGCGCTCGGCAAACCAGTCAAACGTCTTTTCCATCAACCGCCCTTTGGACGGCACACCCAGCTTAAGGCTCATAGCGTGCCCTCCTTGAGACCCAGCATCAGGCCGGGGCGGACAACACCCCCAACAGCAGGGATTTCGGCTCCTTGCCCGAGCTGGCGCGTGAGCGCATCATAGCGCCCGCCACTCGCGACAGGCGGCAAATCGGCCCGCGCCTCGGCATAAAAGCCAAAAACAAAACCGTCATAATACTCCATCGACGCGCGGCCATAACTGGCCTCAAACGAAAGCTGCGCAACATCGACGCCGCGCGCGGCAAGAGCGCGTGTGCGCTTTGCCAGACCATCAACAGCATCCGCAATCGCTGGCATATCCACCGCAATATCGCTCAGCTGCTCGACCGCATTGGGCAGCGTCTCCTGCACAGCCAGAATCGCTTCCATCAGCTCAACGTCGCCTTGCGAGAGCGGCCCAGCCGCCTCATCCTTGCGCAAAGCGGCAATCCGCGCCTCCACTTCGTGCCGCGTTCGCAGCCCGATCGCGGGGCCAGCCTCCGCAAACGCATCTTCCGCCGCCAGCAAAGCCACTCGGCTCGCAGGAACATCTGCCCGCCCCGAGAAACGCTCCATCAAGGCGCGAAAGCGCCGTGGCCGCCAGATATGCCGCCGCAGCGCTGCCTTGCGCCGCTCGGTCGTGCTCAGCCCTTCAACCGCCGCCATGAGGATTCCGATGTCACCCGTTGCTGCGCGCACAGGCAAGCCGCGCAAAACAGAAGAAATCAGCGCAAAGACTTCCGCATCCGCCTCATGTGGCGCATCGCGTTCAAAGATTTCATACCCGACTTGCAGATATTCATTGGCGCGGTTTCCGTCGTCTTCCTGACGGCGAAATACTTCGCCCGAATAGGTATAGCGCGCTGGCTCCGCACCGTGCTGCATATGCATCTGCACAACAGGCACGGTAAAATCGGGCCGCAGCATCTGCTCCCCGCGTAAAGCGTCGGACGTCACATAAGCCCGCGCACGGATGTCTTCTCCATAGAGGTCGAGCAGCAGCTCCGCTGGCTGGAGCACTGCGGCCTCCACAGCCAACGCGCCCGCCGCTTCAAACATAGCGCGCACCCGCGCCGCCTCTGCCCGTTTGGCCATTCCCTCTGGCATACTCAGTCCTGCCCGCTCAGAATTTCGCGAACCTTGCTCACAAGCTCGGCCCTTGGCACTTCAAACTGGCTGGGCCGCTCTTTCCACTCCTCATGGGTGGCATTCTCGGCAATTTTCGCGCCCAAAATCAGATCTTTGATCTGCACCACACCGCGCTCCTGCTCGTCAGAGCCCGCGATGATCGCCACAGGGCTCTCGCGCTTGTCCGCATACTTCAGTTGGTTGCCAAAGCTCTTGGGGTTGCCCAGATAAACCTCGGCTCTGATCCCCGCTTGGCGCAGCTCCGCGACCATCCCCTGATACTCCGCCATCCGCGCCTTATCCATGACTGTCACAACAACAGGCCCAGCCGCTTTGCCGCCGATCCGCCCCTTCTCGCGCAGCGCCGCAAGCAAGCGGTCCACACCAATCGAGACGCCCGTGGCGGGCACAGCCTGCCCCGTAAAGCGCTTTACAAGATCGTCATACCGTCCGCCGCCCGCAACAGAGCCAAACTGCCGCTTGCGGCCCTTTTCATCCAAGATTTCAAAGGTCAGCTCGGCTTCGTAAACAGGGCCAGTATAGTAGCCAAGGCCGCGCACAACGCTCGGGTCAATCACAATACGGTCCGCGCCATAGCCCTGCGCCTCAAGAAGCCCCGCAATCTCGGCGAGCTCGCCAATGCCTTCCGCGCCAATCGCACTTTCGCCAACAGCACCGCGCAAGTTTTCAAGCGTCTCTGCGTTGCTCGCGCCCTTCGCAATCAGGAATTGAACAACAGGCTCTGCCTGCGCATCACTCAAGCCTACGCCATCAATATAAGCGCCAGACGCGTCCAAACGCCCCTTGCCCAGAAGCTGGCGCACGCCGGCCTCTCCCACTTTGTCAAACTTGTCGATGGTGCGCAGCACGTCTGCTTGCTGCCCCGCATCAGACACGCCCATCGCCTCCAGCACACCGTTGAGAACCTTACGGTTATTCACCCGCACAATATAATCGCCGCGCGCAATTCCAACCTTCTCCAGCGTATCACTGAGCATCGCACAGATCTCGGCGTCAGCAGCAACAGAGGCCGTGCCAACCGTATCCGCATCACACTGATAAAACTGGCGGTAGCGCCCTGGTCCTGGCTTCTCGTTGCGCCAGACAGGGCCCATAGCATAACGGCGGTAAGGCGTCGGAAGGTCGTTGCGGTGCTGCGCATAGACCCGCGCCAAAGGCGCAGTCAGATCATAGCGCAAGGCCAGCCAGTCGCCTTTATCGTCCTCGTCAAACTCCTGCCAAGCAAAGACGCCTTCATTTGGGCGGTCCACATCGGGAAGGAACTTGCCCAGCGCCTCAACCGTCTCAACAGCGGCACTCTCCAGCGCGTCAAACCCGTAGTGGTGATACACCCCTGTGATCACGCGCAGCATCTCTGCGCGCTGGCTCACATCCTCGCCAAAATAGTCGCGGAAGCCCTTGGGCGTCTGCGCCTTGGGGCGTGGGGCTTTCTTTTCCTTGGCCATCGGGGTGTCCTTGCCTGAAACGGTCTAAATTCTTGTGAGCAGGCTCTAAAGGATCAAGCCCCAAGGAGCAAGAACAGAGCCTTATTCGCTTAAATCGACATGGCAAATATATTTGCCATAAACCCAGCCCTTTACACCTGCATAAGACCAATCTTGCGAGGATTGCTGCACAATCACCTCGCGCCAACCGTTTGTCGCATAGGGTTCCATGGTGATCACAAAGGTATCCGGCCCCAGTTTGCGGATCACATCGCAGCTGGTAGAACCACAACTCCGCAGCGCCAGAAAGTTATCACCCAGCGGGTTAAGCTTGCAGACGACAAATTGCTCCCCGTCATAGGCCTCAGCCGCGCCCGCCAAGACACTGGCCCCCAATAAAGCGATCATAAATTTGCGCATCTCAATACCTCCAAACCAATTCAACAGCCCAAGTCTGTCAGCCTCCTGAAAGCGGGGCTATGATGCAGATCAGAAACCCGCTAAAGAAACGCCATGGAATCTCTTGAAGAAAAAATCGCGCACCTTGAGCGCACAACAGACGAGCTTTCGTCAGTGATCGCGCGCCAAGACACAGAGATCGCCTTGCTCACGCGGCAGGTCCAAATCCTGCTGGACGCAGAGGCCAGCCGCAACCGCTCCGAAGGCGCACATATCTTCGGCGGCGACGAACGCCCACCACATTACTAAACCACATTAAAACCATCGTTATGGAGCCTCGAGAGCAGAGCCCTCACTCCATCGCAAGGACAGCACCATCGTGTAAAAGCACGTTGCGCCAGCTGAGCGCATCCACAAAGCGGTCATAGACCGTGATAAAGGCCGTGGTCTTTTCCAGCTGGCCCATCTTCGCGCCACAAGGCTTGCCTTTGCCCACGCCGCAAATGTCTTTCTTGGCAGCCTCATAAGCTTTGTCTGTCTCTGAGTACGGTTTGCCCCTCCATGGCGCGCCATAGCGCATCATTTCGTGGCTTTGTGCACTCGCAAAAAGCGCCAGCGCTCCCGTCACTTGACGAGGGCAGCCATCGTCAAATCCTGTGATGAAAAAGGGGCGTTGTTCCGTACTACCCACTGCGCTGTCATAAAGGCGGTATTTTCCCGCCGTCTCGACTTGTCGGCCCATCTCGGCTTTGGGCAAGGCGCAAACCCGCGCAATCTCGCCAAAGGCCAGCGGTGTTCCCGGCGCAATCTCTTGCGCATCTGGTCCTGTCAGCACATCGGCTTTCTTACGGCTGAAGAGCCCCTCGCCTCTGCGCGGTTCGCGCGCCTCTGTTTCTGGTGTAAAGGACGCCTCCACAACCTCGGCTTCAGGCGCAAGCTTCTCCGCTTCGGCCAATTCTTTTGCCGCATTTTCCGGGCGCGATTTTTCGTTTTGTTTCGGCTTCAAAAAGCCAAAAAGCGAGCGTGGCTGCGCGTCTTCGCTTACAGCGGCCACATCTGTTTCATCTCGTATTGCGCCTGTCGTTTCATCAGCAAGGGCCTCGCCTTCGGTCAGCGGCAAGGCTGGGGCAAACTCAGCACTCGATTCCGCCTCGCCCTCAAGGCTCTTAACCGCCTCATCGACCGCATCGGCGACAGGGTCTTCTGGTGTGCTAAACAGACGTTCAAAAAGCGGACGTTCATCTTGCGCAGCACTCGGCAGAGCCACAGCAGACGCCACATCAGAGCTTTCCTGAAGCTCCACATCCGCAAGCCGCGTCATTTTGCTCAAAGGGTCAGAGCAGCCAGCAGTCACAGCAACCAAAAACAAACATAAAAGCCAACGCGTCATGAAGCTTACCCTCTCCCTTTCACGCGTCTTAACCATTTGGTAACCATCGGTCCAGCACGGATAAATCTTGGTAAATATTCCGCGGTTTCCTGCTGGCCTCAGATATCCTGAACTTCGACAACCCCCGACAAGCTCTTGATCGCGCCTTTGATCTGCGGCGAAATCGGAAAGTCGCGTCCCGCCGTCAGCTCAACTTCGCCTGGTAGGCTCGGATCCATCAGGCAGAAATGCAGAGGCCCTTTACCCGCGCCCTGCGCTGCCTTGGCCGCATTCGCCAGCACTTCGGCCACCGCACTGATCGCGCCCTGATCTTCCACAAAAATTTTAAGCCCCGTCTGCCCCGCATCCGCCACCACCGCATCAATCGGTGCAAAGCTGCGCGCCAAAAGCTTGAGCTGGTCGCTCTCCATCGTGGCCTCGCAAGTCACAACGACTTTCGCACCCACTTCGAGATACTCGCGAGCTTTTTCGAGCGTATCGCTGAAGACGGTGACTTCATAGGCCCCGCTCACGTCCGAAAGCTGCACAAAGGCAAAGCGGTTCCCCCGCGCCGATTTGCGCTCTTGGCGCCCAGCAATCACACCCGCCATCTTGGCGAGAAACGGCCCGCCCTGCGCGCGCGCCTCAACCTCTTCCAGCGTGATCACCTGCTTGCGCTTGAGCGGCGCCATATAGTCGTCAAGCGGATGCCCCGAAAGGTAGAAGCCAACAGCCTTAAACTCCTCGCCAAGCCGCTCCGCAGGCAGCCAGTCCTGCACAGGCGAAAGCCGAGGCTCCGGCAGATCATCCCCCGCCTCACCAAACAGGCTCACTTGGTTGGAGTTCTTCTGCTCGGTCACTGCCGCCGAATACGCCATCAGCCCTTCAAGGCTGTCAAACACACGGCGGCGGTTGCGATCCAGCACATCAAATGCCCCCGCCCGCGCCAGCATCTCCAGAGGACGTTTGCCCACACGCTTGAGGTCCACCCGCCGTGCAAAGTCAAACAGCGTCACAAAAGGCGCATCGCCGCGCGCCTCGGTGATCAGCTTCATCGCCTCCACACCGACGTTCTTCAGCCCCCCCAGCGCATAATGCAGCACTTGGTCTTTAACCGTAAATGTCGCCGCCGAACGGTTCACACAAGGCGGCTCCCACTTCAGCTCGAGCCCCTTGCGAACCTCTTCAAAATAGACAGCCAGCTTATCAGTCAGATGGATATCGCAGTTCATCACGCCAGCCATAAACTCGACAGCGTGGTTCGCCTTCAGCCAAGCGGTCTGGTAGCTAACCACAGCATAGGCCGCCGCATGCGATTTGTTGAAACCGTAGTTGGCGAATTTTTCGAGCAAGTCAAAAACCTCAGATGCCTTCTTCTTGTCGACACCATTCTCCATCGCCCCCTTTTCAAACTTGGGGCGTTCTTTGGCCATTTCCTCAGCGATCTTTTTACCCATCGCACGGCGCAAAAGGTCAGCGCCACCAAGGCTATAACCCGCCATAACCTGAGCAATCTGCATAACCTGTTCTTGATAAACAATGATCCCTTGCGTTTCTTCAAGGATATGGTCAATCGACGGATGCACAGACTCGCGCTCTTTCAGCCCATTCTTCACTTCACAATATGTCGGAATATTCTCCATCGGGCCGGGGCGATACAGCGCCACAAGCGCAACAATATCCTCGATACAAGTCGGCTTCATGCGCTTGAGCGCATCCATCATCCCCGAACTTTCCACTTGGAACACAGCCACAGTCTTGGCCCGCGCATAGAGCTCGTATGATTTGGCGTCATCCAGCGGAATTGCACCAATATCGTTCTCCGCCCCCGCAGGCGGCTGATAAAGCTGCGTGCCATCCGCGGCTTGGTGCAAATCACGCCCCTCAGCGTGGATAAGGTCCACAGCGTTCTGGATCACTGTCAGGGTCTTCAGGCCCAAGAAGTCAAACTTCACGAGCCCCGCCTGCTCGACCCACTTCATGTTAAACTGCGTCGCTGGCATGTCCGAGCGCGGGTCTTGATACAGCGGCACAAGCGCGTCCAAAGGACGGTCGCCAATAACAACACCCGCCGCATGGGTCGAAGCATTCCGCAAAAGCCCCTCAACCTGCTGTCCATAGTCAAGCAAGCGCGCGACAACTTCTTCGTTCTTCGCCTCTTCGCGCAGGCGCGGCTCGTCCGCCAAAGCTTTCTCAATACTGACAGGCTTCACCCCTTCCACAGGGATCATCTTGCTAAGTCGGTCGACCTGCCCGTAAGGCATCTGCAACACGCGGCCAATATCGCGCACAGCCGCCTTGGAGAGCAGCGCACCAAAAGTAATAATCTGGCCAACTTTATCGCGGCCATATTTCTCCTGCACATAGCGGATCACTTCTTCACGGCGATCCATGCAAAAGTCGATGTCAAAGTCGGGCATGCTCACCCGTTCAGGGTTCAAGAACCGCTCAAACAGCAGCGAGTATCGCAAGGGGTCAAGGTCCGTCACCGTGAGCGCATAGGCCACAAGACTGCCCGCGCCCGAGCCTCGGCCAGGCCCAACAGGGATGTTATTGTCCTTGGCCCACTTGATGAAGTCCGCAACGATCAGAAAATAGCCCGGAAACCCCATGCCCTCAATAATATCGAGCTCAAAGTCGAGCCGCTTCTGATAGTCCTCAACAGACACAGCATGCGGAATAACAGCCAGCCGCGCCTGCAAACCCGCATTCGCTTGACGGCGCAGCTCGACAACCTCGTCATCGGCAAATTTCGGCAAGATCGGATCACGCTTATAGGCCTTAAAGGCGCAGCGCTTGGCAATCTCGATGGTGTTGTCGAGCGCCTCTGGCAAGTCGGCAAACAAGACAGCCATCTCTCGGGGTGACTTCATGTAATGCTGCGCCGTGAGGCGGCGGCGGTCGTCCTGTTGGTCCACATAGGCACCATCAGCAATACAGATCAGAGCATCATGCGCCTCATACATGCTCGACTTCGGGAAATAGACATCATTGGTCGCCACAAGCGGAAGGTTCATAGCATACGCCATCTCGACAAAGCCGCGCTCAGTCAGGCGTTCAGCCTCTGGCGTGCTTCCGTCTTCAGACGGATGGCGCTGAAGCTCAACATAGAGCCTGTCGCCAAACATATCCGCCAACGCATCCATCAGCGCCTGCGCCGCAGGGTCTTGCCCCGCGCGCAAAAGCCGCCCCACAGGCCCGTCTGGCCCGCCGGTCAAACAAATCAGATCGCCAGAATGCTCGCGCAGCTCCGCCAGCGTCACTTGAGGCAGCTCGCCGCCCTTGTCGATATAAAGACAGGAGTTGAGCTTCATCAGATGCTCATAGCCCGCCTCGCTTTGGGCCAGCAAAACGATCGGCGCTGGTGGGCGTGGCCGCTCACCGGGCTCAAGCTTGTGATACCCCAGATCAACCTGACAGCCGATGATCGGCTGAAGCCCCGCGCCCTTGGCCGCTTCCGAGAATTCAAGCGCACAGAACATATTATTCGTGTCCGTCACCGCGACAGCAGGCATGCCCATATCCGCACAAAGCTGTGGCAGCTTCTTCAGCCGCACCGCCCCCTCCAAAAGAGAGTATTCGGTATGGACGCGCAAATGAATGAATCGGGGTGTATTGCTCATGAGCGCAACCTAGCCCCCCAACGCCAGACTGAAAAGCATCAAGACGCACGCCCACATCACAGTTTGCCCGTCGCCGTCGTTTCCTCTTTCTCTAAATATCCCGGGGGTGCGGGGGTTGGCCCCCGCTGCGGCCTGTGCGCAGGGGCCAACCCCAAGCTCCGCAGGCCAGAGCCCAAGCAAACCTCCGATTGCGACGTTCAACATGTCAAATGCCCGACATCGATGTCGCTGCCCTACAAGACCACGGCTGACCACTGCTCAAACGTCAACCTATGGAACACGAAAACATCACCCAGACTTTGCTTCGTACGGTGCAAGCAGCCTATTGCGGCAACACCGATATGATCAATTTTGCGCCCTTTCCGGATGACATCGAACCACAGGCCGTTGCACCACTACATGAACACTGTTGTGACGTTTTCTTGAATGACACAGGTCTTCGATCAGAACGGTATCACGACCTTCAACAAGCAATCCGCAACGCAAGCGAAGTTGTTCATTGGCGCGACACCTACAAAGGCACTGATATCAGTGATGACTTCATGGCTCGCTTCGGATGTTACTGTATCATAGGCGATGATGCTCCCTTCACATCAAAGTCCATACGCCTCTGGATGGTCTACATGCCACCGCATCTCTATTACCCATGGCACAACCACCCCGCAGAAGAGATGTATATGGTTGTATCAGGGTCTGCGGCCTTCAGGCGCGAGGGCTGCCCCGAAGAGGAGCTTCTCGAAGGGGACACCTCGTTCCACACAAGCAACCAACCCCATGCCATGGAGACGTTTGAGACGCCCGTCTTGTGCCTCGTGGCATGGCGCGACAATTTCCATGCTCCGCCAGAGTTAACATAAAGGCGGCAATGCCCCCACAACCCCTCTCAGTGCGGCCCACCGAACGCCGCGTTATACATTTTTCGCCCAAAAAATTAACAAACAGGCGGTGTACGGATTGTGCACGGGTTGTGCACGCATATCACCCCCTGTTATTTCTCCCGTATTAACGAATTAACTTTTCGACTTTCGCCAAATCATTGAAAGAGCTTACCAAGACGGCGGCCATTCGAATCTTGCATGAAACAGGCTTTCAGCATTTGATGACCCGCAACAAATAAAGCGCATCCGATGGGGCAACCCGGAAAGGAAAACTGCGTGACAGGGACATTGCTTAAGATAGAGGGCCTCACCAAGGCCTACCCCGGTGTCGTGGCAAACGACAGTGTTTCTTTTGAGATAAAATACGGCGAAGTACATGCTTTGCTTGGAGAAAATGGCGCTGGCAAGTCGACACTCGTCAAAATGATCTACGGCCTCGTAAAGCCCGACAGTGGCACAATGCTGATGAATGGCGCGCCCTTCGCACCCCCCGAACCCCGCGCCGCCCGCGCCTCAGGCGTGGCCATGGTGTTTCAACATTTCTCGCTCTTTGACGCCTTGAATGTCGCCGAAAACATTGCGCTTGGAATGGAGCAACCACCAGCGATGCGTGATCTGGCCGAGAAAATCCGCACCGTCTCGGAAGACTACGGCCTCCCGCTTGACCCCTATAAAACCGTTGGAGACCTCTCAGCAGGCGAGCGGCAACGCGTTGAGATCATTAGATGTTTGCTACAAGACCCTAAGCTCTTGATCATGGATGAGCCTACCTCGGTTCTCACGCCGCAGGAGGTTGAAATCCTCTTTGAAACCCTGCGCAAACTCACAGCCGAGGGAGTGGCGATCCTTTATATCTCTCACAAACTCGAAGAAATTCGCGCCCTATGCGACGCCGCCACAATCCTGCGGCTTGGCAAAAATGTCGGAACCTGCATCCCCGCCGAAACCAGTGCCCGCGATATGGCCGAGCTCATGGTCGGAACAGAACTCCAGACCCCTAAAAGCGCAGGCGCTGCACTTGGCGATGTAGTCCTTGATATATCAGGACTTTCCATACCCTCGCCGAGCGCCTTCGGGACGCCCTTGCGCAACATTCACCTGCGTCTGCGATCAGGAGAAGTGCTCGGCATTGGCGGTGTAGCTGGCAACGGTCAAGACGAACTCCTGCTGGCACTGTCAGGAGAGATACGGACAGCCCATGACGCCGTTAAGCTCAAGGGCGAACCCATAGGGCAGTTGGCCCCCAATGCCCGCCGCATGCGCGGGCTTCTTACTGCCCCAGAAGAACGCCTAGGCCATGCCGCCGCTCCCAACATGAGCCTGACAGAAAACGCCCTCCTTACTGGCAACACACGCCGCGGGCTGTCAAGTCGTGGCTTCCTGAAGTGGGCCAAAGCTCGCAGTTTTGCTGAGGAAATCATCGAAAAATTTGATGTCCGCACCCCTGGCCCAGACAATGCTGCACGCTCGCTTTCTGGCGGCAATTTGCAGAAATTTGTGATAGGGCGTGAGGTCTTGCAAGACCCCGATGTGCTGATCGTCAACCAGCCCACATGGGGCGTTGATGCCTCCGCCGCTGCGAGTATCCGCCAAGCGATCCTTGATCTGGCAGCGGGCGGCACGGCCGTCATTGTCATCAGCCAAGACCTCGACGAACTGATGGAAGTAGCCGATAATTTTGCTGCCCTCAACGAGGGCCGCCTCACAGAAACCCGCCCAACCCAAGGCCTTACCATCGATGAAATCGGCCTCATGATGGGCGGGGCCCACGGAATGGAGGTGGCCCATGTTTAAACTCGAAAAACGCCCGCAGCCATCCAAGGCTTTTGCTTACCTCACCCCAATACTCGCCATCATCGCTACGATGATCGCAGGCGGCCTACTCTTTATGGCTCTTGGGAAAAACCCTTTTGAGGCCATCCGAACCATCTTCTGGGATCCACTCTTTGGTGAGTTTGCATTTTATTATCGCCCCCAGCTTCTCGTCAAAGGTGGCCCCCTGATCCTGATCGCAATCGGCCTTTCACTGGGCTTTCGAGCGGGGATTTGGAACATTGGCGCAGAAGGCCAGTATATCGTTGGAGCCATCTGTGGTGCAGGCGTGGGCCTTGCGTTTTACCCAATGGAGGCTTGGTATATCTTCCCGCTAATGATAACCGCAGGCGCCTTTGGTGGCTGGGCTTGGGCGATGATTCCTGCGCTCTTAAAAGTAAAGTTTCAAACCAATGAAATTCTTGTTTCGTTGATGCTCGTCTATGTCGCCGAGCAGCTTCTCGCCTCGATGTCACTGGGCTTACTCAAAAACCCAGACGGCCACGGCTTCCCAGGCTCGCGCAACTTGAAAGACTACCCAAGCGCCTTCAACGACGAAATCATCACAGGTTCGGGCATGCACTGGGGTGTCCTGACAGCGTTTATCGCAGTCATTTTCGCCTATATCCTGCTTAATCGTCACATGCTGGGCTTTTCTATCCGCCTGACAGGGGAAGCGCCGCGTGCAGCTAAGTTTTCCTCGGTCAATCCGACGCGCCTGATCCTCTTTTGCCTCGGCATGTCAGGTGCGCTGGCTGGGCTTGCAGGCATGTTCGAAGTCTCGGGGCCTGCGGGACAGATCAGCATTGATTTTAACACAGGCTATGGCTTTACAGCGATCATCGTCGCCTTCCTCGGACGCTTACATCCTGTCGGCATCCTTTTTGCAGGCCTTCTTATGGCTCTCACATATATCGGTGGTGAAATTGCCCAAGCAAATCTTGGGCTCCCAGCAGCAGCAATTCAGCTGTTCCAAGGCATGCTGCTCTTTTTTCTACTCGCCGTCGATTTGCTCACAAATTATAGCATCAAACGCGTAAAGACGGAGGCTTTGTAATGGACCTGTCTGCAATCAATCCCGCCCTTCTAATCGCATCACTGCTCGTGGCCGCTACACCCATCTTGCTGGCTGGCATAGGCGAGCTCGTTGTCGAGCGCGCGGGCGTACTTAACCTAGGCGTTGAGGGGATGATGATCACTGGAGCGATCTGCGGCTTCATGGCAACAATCATCACAGGCTCACCAGCCTTGGGCTTCGTATTCGCAGCCATTGGTGGCGCAGCACTGTCATTTCTCTTCGCACTTCTCACGCAATATGCCTTGGCCAATCAGGTCGCATCCGGTCTCGCATTGACGCTCTTTGGCCTCGGCCTATCCTCGCTCTTGGGGCAGGACTATGTCGGGCTAAAGCCCCCGTCGACTCCCAAGCTCGACATACCGATCCTTTCGGATTTGCCCTTCTTGGGCACAGTGCTCTTCAACCACGATGCCATCGTTTATCTCGGTATAGCTCTTGTTGCTGCCGTCTGGGCCACACTCAAGTACACCCGCGTTGGCCTTGTGCTGCGTGCTGTCGGAGAAAACCACGATGCCGCACATGCACTTGGCTACAAAGTTGTGCGCATTCGCGTGCTGGCAATCATGTTCGGCGGAGCCTGTGCTGGCCTTGGCGGTGCTTACATCAGCCTCATTCGTGTTCCACAATGGACAGAAGGTATGACAGCGGGCGCAGGCTGGATCGCCCTCGCGTTAGTCGTATTTGCCAGCTGGAAGCCATGGCGCGTTTTGCTCGGTGCTTGGCTTTTCGGCGGCGTGACCGTTTTACAGCTTAATTTACAGGCAGCAGGTGTCGCAATTCCTGTCGAATACTTGTCGATGTCGCCTTATATCATCACAATCCTTGTGCTTGTGATTATGTCCGCTGACAAATCACGCGCACCGGCTTCACTCGGTCGCATCTTCCACGCCTCGAGCTAATGCTTTAAGTTAACCACAGAATCCAACCTGGGAGACCACAGACTATGAAACTTACTCACCTTCTCGCCACAGCTGCCGTGGCGCTCGGCATGGCCACAAGTGCCTTCGCTGAAGACAAAACCAAAGTCGGCTTTGTCTATGTTGGCCCCGTCGGCGACGGCGGCTGGACCTATGAGCATAACAAAGGCCGCCTCGCTGTCGAAGCGGAGTTCGGCGATAAAGTCGAAACCGTTTTCGTTGAAAGCGTCCCAGAGGGCGCAGACGCCGAGCGTGTGATGACACAAATGGCCCTGCAAGGCGCCGATCTGATTTTCACAACGTCTTTTGGCTACATGGATCCAACGATCAATGTCGCGAAGAAATTCCCTGACGTGAAATTTGAGCATGCAACAGGCTACAAAACTGCCGAAAACGTCTCTGTTTACTCGGCACGCTTCTATGAAGGTCGTGCAATTCAGGGCCACATCGCTGGCAACATGACGGAAAGCAACATCATCGGCTACATCGGTTCGTTCCCGATCCCCGAAGTTATCCGCGGCATCAACTCAGCCTTCATTCACGCGCGCAAAGTAAACCCTGACGTGGAGTTCAAAATTGTTTGGGCCTACACATGGTTTGACCCGGCCAAAGAAGCAGATGCCGCCAAAGTTCTGATCGAACAAGGCGCAGATGTGATCCTTCAACACACCGACTCAACAGCACCACTCGCAGCCGCAGCTGCAGCTGGCAATGTTGTTGGCTTCGGTCAAGCGTCTGACATGGCTGAGTTTAAGGATGGCCCACGCGTTTCATCAATCATCGATGATTGGGCGCCCTACTACATCGCGCGCACAAAAGCCGTGATGGACGGAACATGGGAAACAATGAGCACATGGGACGGCATCGGCGCTGGCATGGTTGGAATTGGTGAAATCACAGACAAAGTACCAGCCAATGTAAAAGCCGAAGCGCTTGCCATGAAAGCCGCTCTCGCAGATGGCAGCTACCACGCGTTCACTGGCCCGATCAACAAACAGGACGGTTCTGCTTGGCTCGCCGAAGGTGAGACAGCTGACGATGGAACGCTTGCAGGTATGAACTTCTACGTTGAAGGCATCGAAGGCGAAATTCCACAATAAGCCTCACTAGGTTAAAATCACAAAGCCCCGCCTCACGGCGGGGCTTTTTTTGTGCCACAGCTTGTGCCAGAAGTGTCTCGTAACAGGAGCAAATCGAATGCACGACATTATCGTTATCGGCGGTGGAATCGCAGGCACATCAGTCGCCGCGCGTCTAGCCCCCCACGCCAAAGTGCTGTTGCTCGAAGCGGAAACAGCACTCGCCTATCATGCCTCTGGCCGCTCTGCCGCGCTATATGAGAGCAACTATGGTCTGCCCACCACGGTCGCTCTCAGCAAAGCGAGCAGTGACTATTTTCATACAGCAAACGGCGGATATCTAAGCCCACGAGGCCTCATGATCACTGCACGCGTTGACGAATTTGACGCCTTCCAAAAAGACAGTGAGACCCTCGGCCTTGAAGTCATAAGCCCGGCTGAAGCTCTCAAAATGCTGCCAATCCTCAACCCCGAAAAACTCGCTCACGCCTCCTATCACGCCGCCGCGTGGGATATTGATACCGACCGCATGGTACAGGATTTTGCTCGTGAGCTGCGCGCACATGGCGGCGAGATCAAACTCGGCGCTCCCGTGAAATCTATTGCACGCAATGGCGCGGGATGGGTCCTTGAAACACCCCTCGACAGCTATCAAGCAAAGCTCATTGTCAATGCATCCGGCGCTTGGGTTGATGAGATCGCCACGCTGGCCGGCCTTGCCCCAATCGGTTTTACCCCCCTTCGTAGGTCGATGGCTCGCATCCCCGCGCCTGGCGGGCACGATGTCTCAACCTGGCCTATGTTCTTTGGCGTTGGCGAAAGTTGGTACGCCAAGCCTGATGCAGGCTCGCTGATTGTATCTCCCGCAGAAGAAGACCCGATGCTGCCCATGGATGCTTGGGCCGACGATATGGTACTTGCAGAAGGTCTGGCCCGATACGAAGAGCTCGTGACAGAACCCGTTACACGGATCGAGGCAAATTGGGCGGGCCTGCGCACCTTCTCACCTGATCGCGCTCTGACGATCGGCTTTCATACCGACGCTCCTGATTTTTTCTGGCACGCTGGTCAGGGAGGCTATGGCTTCCAAACGGCGCCCGCAGCAAGCCAGCTGGCCGCTGATCTGATCCTCGGACAGGCACGCCAGCTTGACGCCAAGACCTGCGCTGCGCTCAGCCCTGAAAGGTTTGCCCAATGAGCACACCTCGCGATCTCTCCGCTGTTTCTGGGTATGCCGAAGATGAAGGCAACGGACGCCTTTACTCCCCGTCTGCCGCACGCAACATCGAGCCCATTGCTGATGTCCTCGCCCACCATGCACCAAAAGCAGGGCAAGCTCTCGAAATCGCCAGCGGCACAGGTCAGCACGTTGCTATTTTTGCGGGGCGCCTCCCCAATCTCGTCTGGCAGCCGACCGAAATCGATGCAGCCCGCTTAACAAGCGTTAATGCTTGGGCTGAGCATTCAGGCGAGCTCAACATTTTGCCCGCCATCCCCCTCAACGCCACTCAAAAAGGCTGGGGAGCCGCACATGCTGGCCAAGACCTAATCACCCTATCAAATCTACTCCACCTGATCAGTAAAACTGAAGCCCAAACGCTGATCTCGGAGGCGGGTAAAGCCTTGGCACCCCAAGGGGTTTTCCATATCTATGGCCCCTTCATGCGCGATGGCGAAACCACATCAGCGGGTGACGCTGAGTTTCACGCAAAACTTCAGGCCCAAGACCCAGATGTAGGCTATAAAGACGATTGGGACGTGATCGACTGGATCCACACCTCGGGTATGGACCTTGTTCAAGTTTTGGAAATGCCGTCAAACAATATTTCCTTCGTCGCAACGCGACCTTTCTGATCTAGGTCAAAGCTGACAAGCAATACTCGTGGTCTTCCTTCGAAAAATACATCGAAGGATCAGAATATGACTTGGCAAGCCAAACTTGACAGCACCCGCGATCAGCTCCGCGGATTGAATAAAACCATTCCAGACACAACCCGTGCTTTCGGCGCCTTGGGAAAGGCCGTCAAAGAGGGTGGAACGCTCGACTTCAAAACAAAAGAGTTTGTAGCCTTGGGTATCGCCGTTGTGAAACAATGCGATGCTTGTATCGCTCTCCATGTCGAAACATTGATCAAATCGGGCGCAAGCCGCGACGAAGTGAGCGACGTCCTCGCAATGTCCATCCAGATGGGTGGGGGACCAGCCATGATGTATGCCGCCAAAGCGCTTGAGTGCTTTGATGAGCTCGCCCAATAAAAGTGCGACGGAATTCAGACCGAGCGGCGTTTGACGCTCAGAAACAAAAATTGGACATACAATGAAACCCTTTCTCACCACTGCCGCCATTCTTTTGACTGCAAGCACCGCCTTCGCAAGCGGCCACGGCAATCCTGGCGCACATTTTATCGAAAACTGGGACACAAACGGCGACGCAATTGTTACCCTCGAAGAGGCCACAGAGCGCCGCGCGGATGTATTTAATGCCTTTGATGCCGATAGCGATGATATCTTGAACGCCGAAGAATACGATCAATTCGACGAAGCCCGCGCCAACGACATGAAAGAGAACGGAATGGGTGCTGGCAAGGGCAAGAACAATCCTGCCAATGGAATGGCGCGGGAGTACACCGATCAGGACAGCAACGGTCAGGTGAGCCGCGAGGAGTTCATCGCCTCTGTGCCAGATTGGTTCGCCCAAATTGACAAAAATAGTGATGGCGTCGTCACAAAAGACGACTTCGCAAAGCGTTGATCCGCCGAGCTGGAGAGCTTGCGGAGCAACACTGTTGACCCACAGTCAATAAGCCCTGACCTTGGCAACACTCGTCTTGTTTTGGGTGTTGCCGATGGTGCGTCTGTGTATCCTGTTCTTATTGCTCTTCAGCTCGCCAGCCTTGGCGGGGCCCCGGTTTGACGACAATGACCCCGTCGTCTTCAATGCGCCCGCGCCACACCAATTCCCGATTCACGGCATCGACGCCGCGAGATTTCAAGACAGTATAAACTGGCGCAAAGCCCATAAGGCTGGCGTCAGCTTCGCCTTTGTTAAAGCCACAGAAGGTGGTGATTTGCTGGACCCTATGTTCGCGTCTCACTGGCGCGGTGCACGGCGCGCAAATGTCCCCGTCGGCGCCTACCACTTCTACTACTTTTGTACGCCGGCCCGCGTGCAGGCCCGTTGGTTCATCAAAAATGTGCCCAAGTCCAAGGGCGCACTGCCGCCCGTCCTTGATATGGAATGGAATCCGTTCTCTCCAAGCTGCAAACTGCGCCCACCAGCGGGGCAAGTCCGTCGCAACATGAGTATATTCATGGCGATGCTCGAAAAGCATTACGGCCAGCGTCCCATAATTTACACGACACCTGTTTTCTTCAAAGAAAACGACCTTGGCCGCCTCAAAGGAGAAGAGTTCTGGCTGCGTTCTACGGCCAAAACACCCGCAGAAGTCTACGCCGGACAAGATTGGCACTTCTGGCAATACACCAGCACAGGTGTCATCGACGGTATAGACGGCGCAGTGGATATCAATCTGTTCAATGGATCACGGAAAGATTGGCAGAACTGGCTCAAAAGTCGCGCCCGCTAAGCCGCAACTGTGTCTTTTTTCTTTCCCTAACAATCCCGACTGTGTGCGGACAAAGCCCCCACACAGTCGGATTTGCAAAGCAAATTCGAGTTCTCTCAGCCGTCCTTGCGGATCGTCTCGTTCTTGGGGTCATAAGGGCTGTCGCATGTCACAACCGCATCCCAAAGCTTGTCCTGCATTTTGACTTTGAGCTTCGTGCCTTCGACTGCCAGCTCTGGCTTCACATAGCCCATGCCGATCGATGTCTCAAAAGCAACCGAATAGCCGCCAGACGTCAAACGCCCCACGCGTGTCCCATCTTCAGTATAGAGCACTTCACGGCCCCAAGGGTCTGCATCAGATGGCCCGTCAATAAGCAAGGTGCATGCCTTCGAGCGAATGCCCTTTTCCACCATCGCCTCTTTGCCATGGAACTCTTTTTCAAGATCGATAAACCGCGGCAAGTCCGCCTCGGCAGGTGTCGCATCACGGCCAAGCTCGTTGCCAAAGGCACGGTAGCTTTTCTCCTGCCGTAGCCAGTTCTGTGCACGTGCACCAACAAGCTGCATACCATGCGGCTCCCCTGCTTTCTCAAGCAGATCAAACAGGTAGTTCTGCATTTCGATCGGGTGGTGCAGTTCCCAGCCGAGCTCGCCTGTATACGCCACTCGGATAGCATTTACAGGGCACATACCCAGCTCAATTTGCTTTGCAGATAGCCAAGGGAAGCGCTTGTTTGTGAGCGCAGTTTCTGGGTCAGCATCGTTGATCACGGCCTTCAACACATCACGCGACTTTGGACCCGCAATCGCAAAGACGCCCCACTGGCTCGTCACATCCTGAATTTCGATGTAGCCAAAGTCGTCCATCTTGCTCTCTGCAGCCTTGCGCAGATAGTCCGCATCATACTCCGTCCAAGCCCCTGCAGAAACGAGGTAATAGTTGTTCTCTCCATTGCGCACGATGGTATATTCGGTGCGCGTGGTGCCATGGGCTGTCAGGGCGTAAGTCAGATTGATACGGCCAATTTTTGGCAGCTTGTTGCAGGTAAACCAGTCCAGAAACGCCGTTGCGCCGGGCCCTTTGACAACATGTTTACTAAAGGCCGTCGCATCAATCAGGCCAACACCTTCACGGATCGCTTTGGCTTCATCCACAGCATGTTGCCACCAACCACCACGGCGGAAAGAGCGGGCATCATGGTCAAAGTTATCTGCGGCATCAAGCGGGCCATAATAGTTGGGCCGCTCCCAACCGTTCACAAAGCCAAACTGTGCGCCACGTGCCTTCTGGCGCTCATACGCTGGCGCCGTGCGCAGCGGGCGACACGCAGGGCGCTCTTCGTCAGGGTGGTGCAGAATATAAACGTGATCATAGCATTCTTCGTTTTTGCGCGCGGCAAATTCTGTGGTCATCCAGTTGGAAGAATAACGCTTGGGATCAAGGCTTGCCATGTCGATCTCGGCTTCGCCCTCAACCATCATCTGCGCAAGGTAATAGCCGGTACCACCCGCAGCTGTAATGCCAAAGCTAAAGCCTTCCGCAAGCCACATATTGTGCAGTCCTGGCGCTGGCCCAACGAGCGGGTTTCCGTCTGGCGTGTAGCAAATTGGACCGTTGAAATCGTCTTTCAAACCGCTTTCCTCACACGAAGGAATACGGTGAATCATCGCCATATACTGCTCTTCGATACGGTCCAGCGCGAGCGGAAATAGATCAGCGCGGAAGCTGTCAGGGACACCATGCTCAAAGACAGCGGGCGCGTTTTTCTCATAGACGCCAAGGATCCAGCCACCGCGCTCCTCGCGCACATAAGACTGCGCGTCCGCATCGCGGATAACAGGATGCTCAACACCGCCCTCGGCGCGGAACTTAACAAGCTCAGGGTCTTGATCCATCACGATGAACTGGTGCTCAACGGGGATAGCGGGCATCTTGATGCCCAGCATTTTTGCCGTGCGCTGCGCGTGATTGCCTGACGCCGTTACAACGTGCTCGGCTGTGATGACGATTTGTTCGTCAGACGGGACAAGGTTGCCGCCCTTTTCAACCATCTTGGAAAGTGTCACTTCCCAGTGGGTGCCATTCCAATGGAAGGCATCAGCCTGCCACTTCCGTTCGATCATCACACCGCGCTGGCGCGCTCCCTTGGCCATGGCCTGTGTTACATCGGCTGGATTAATGTAGCCGTCAGTGTTGTGATAAATCGCACCCTTAAGGTCTTCGGTGCGGATCAGCGGCCAGCGTTCCTTGATTTGATCAGGGGTTAGCCATTCATAGGACACACCACAAGTTTCTGCTGTCGAGGCATAGAGCATATATTCGTCCATACGCTCTTGCGTCTGCGCCATACGCAAGTTTCCAACAACCGCGAAGCCTGCATTCAGGCCTGTTTCAGCTTCGAGCTGTTTGTAAAACTCAACAGAATATTGATGAATATGCGTCGTGGCATAAGACATGTTGAAGAGTGGTAGAAGGCCAGCAGCATGCCATGTGGAACCAGAGGTAAGCTCATCACGTTCGATGAGCATAACATCGTCCCAACCCGCTTTTGCGAGGTGATAAGCGATAGAGGTGCCAACAGCACCGCCTCCGACAACAAGAGCTTTAACTTGGGTTTTCATGAGCCGACTCCATAGGCATGCGTTGCACATGATATGACGCAAACCTTTGCCGACGCGAGGCAGACTCCCGACTGGTTAGGGATAAAAACGACTCTCAGAGTGCCAATCATAAGAGCAAGCGGACTGGCTCCAATAAAATATCACCATATGGGCTTTGATCGCGCCGTTCGAGAAGGGGTATGAGGCCGCCACGCGCCAGTAACGCGCGTTGGAAGCATAAGGCATATTATTTGTTTGCTTTGCAAAACGTCCCAGCACCACAGCTGCCGCTTTTTCTTAAGCCAAAGCTTGGTTTGAACGCTTCCTGCGCAGCGGTACCGCTGTTGAGCCCTTGGTTCACTTTCGGTTTTACCGAGGACGAGGTCAGTGACAGCAGGCAAACCATCGCCTCTTTGTTCGCGTTAATACGGCAACTGCCCGCCCCAAAGTTCCATTTGCTCTCCATAACCGTCACGATCTGCTCTTCGGAATAACTCTGCAATTCGCCCGAAAGCCCTTTTGCTGCAAGCGGCCCGTCAAAATAAATTTTCAGTCGAGGACCTTTGCTAAAGGGGTCCGAATTGGCATTGGGGCCATCGGCGGTCATGTAGCAAACACTGGCGTATTTCTCGTTCACAACACAGCTCCCTGCAGGGAGTCCTTCAGCCTTTTCGATCTCAATCAATTCGGCTGCGCGCTTGCGCGTTTCACGGATATCAACGCGGGAAAAGCGGCTATCGTCGATCTGCTTGTGCAGCCCCTGCGCCTGAATAACAGACAGGGGAGCAATCCCTGCTTTAAGGCAAGTAATGGTGACTGCTTTCAGATCCATCTCACAGCTACGAGCGGGCAAAGACTCCATGGCTTCGACCTCGACAAGCATTTTACCAACCTGACCGTCTTGCGAACCCTGATCAAGTTTGAGTGATTTCAGGAAGGCTTCGGGAAAACGGTAGATGATCTTGTCTGCGGATTCTTCGCGGTAGGGGTTTTGCTTATCTGTCTGCGATGCTGTTGCGCCTTGGGAAACTTCGGCCTGCGCGTTCTGAGCGACAGTTGCCTTGATTTGAGATGCGGCCACACGATCCGCAACATCATTTTGCAATTCCTGCTGAATTTCTGCCGACATAATTTCGGATGCGCTATCGGGTTTGGGCGCTTTCAGTCGGGCCTCATATGTGGCGATATAGTCTGCAATCCCGAACTGTCCCAATGGGACACCTGCAACAGCGGACTGTTGAGAATAGTCGACACCAACAAAAGCTGCGCCGAGCACACCAGCAAAAGCAACTCCAAGAAATTTAGACATTTTGTCACCAGAAATCGTTGTTTCAATATGGTGAACAGAAACCAGAACCGTGGCGAGAAAATGAATTTTGTGCGAAAATTGGGTGATTAATTCCCGAGAACCACTCCTTCGCGGCGAGGGTCTGCGCCGCCTGTGAGTACATTTTCATCAACCACAATCATGTGCAGGCCAGAATTGAGAGCGCGGATACCGACCTCATATCCCATAGCGCGCAGGGGCACAGCGAGCGCCTCGGCAGATGTGCCTTCCTCAATGTCATAAGCGCCGAAGCGGTTGATGAGATGCGGCAGGCCGACAGCGGCCTGAGGGTTTAGGCCCCAGTCAAGATGAGCCACAAGCGTCTTGGCAACATAAGGGATGATACGCGATCCACCCGGGCTTCCGACAACAACAGCAAGCTTGCCATCTTTCAAAACGATTGTCGGGGCCATAGAGCTGCGCGGGCGCTTGCCTGGCTCCACGCGATTGGCAATTGGAACGCCGTCGCGGTGCGATCGGAAGGAAAAATCTGTCAGCTCGTTGTTGAGTAGAAAGCCTCCGACCATGAGCCTTGAACCGAAAGCGTTTTCGATTGTTGTGGTCATGGAAAGACCATTTCCAAAGCTGTCGACAATCGAGATATGTGATGTCGAGGGTAGCTCGATCGCCTCATCATCGGCCAGAATGAGACTGTGATCAAACTCTGGCTCCCCTGCGCTGACGGCCCCAAGCGCTGTGTCACCCCGCAAAAGCTCTGCACGCTGGCCCAAGTATTCAGCCGCGAGCAGCCCCTCAACAGGCACAGGCACATAGTCACTGTCTGCAATATATCGTCCACGATCGGCAAAGCTCAGGCGGCTGGCGTCACCAATCAACCGCCATGCGCGCGCCTCCTCTGGCGCACCTAAGTCATAGCCCTCAAGCAGACCGAGCGTTTGGCCCACGCTGATCCCTCCTGACGAGGGTGGGCCCATCCCGCAAACATCATGCCCGCGATACGCCACACACACGGGCTCACGCTCGCGCACTCGATAGAGTGCAAAATCAACCTCACTCAAGACGCCTGCGTTGTCTGGGGCATTTCGCACCTTCTCAACAATCGCCTTGGCAATCGCACCAGTATAAAATGGCGTCACACCGTTGCCCGCCAGAGCCCGAAGGCTCTCAGCATAGGCTGTATTGCGATGCAGTTGCCCCTCGGTCAGAGCCCTTCCGTCTGGAAAAAAATAGTCCTGCGCGACAGGATCACGCGCCAAGCGTTCGGCATCGTCCGACACCATGGCCGCAAGCCGTGGAGAAACGATAAAACCATCTTCGGCAAGCGCAATCCCCCACGCGAACAAGCTCGCCCACGAGCTGCTCCCCCAGCGCCGATGCGCCTCTTGCATCAGAGCTGGCGTGCCCGGAACCCCGACAGAACGCCCCCCGACAACAGCATCAAAGAACTTCAGAGGTTCGCCTTCGGCATCCTGAAACAGAGTGGGCCGCGCCTCCAATGGAGCCGTCTCGCGTCCATCAAGGGTCGTGATCTCACCAGTCTTTGCGTCAAACCAAAGCAAAAACGCTCCACCACCAAGACCCGAGCTTTGCGGCTCAACAAGCCCCAAAACCGCCTGTACAGCAACCATCGCATCGGCAGCGGTTCCACCTTCGGCAAGTATAGCGGCGCCAGCCTCGGCCGCATATGGGTTTGCTGCCGCAATCATCCAGCGCTCTGCTCTCGTGGCCGCGCCTGATGCTTTAGTCGCCTGCGCCTCACGGACGGCTTCGTTTAATGCATATCCGCCGAGTTCAGTCGCATTCTCAGGCGCGACATCATCCGCGACTTGCTGTGCAATAAGACAGGCCCCGCTCATAAAAAGCGATGCAACCAAAGCCAGACTGCCGACGTATTTCGTCAAGAGGTCTTCCTTTCTGATGCCATCAGCCGCTCAACACATAGCGCGCCAGCCCTAGAGCATAGATGGCACAACCTGATCAGGCGGGCGGTGCCCGTCCGCAAATGTCTTGATGTTGATGATGACTTTTTCACCCATCTCAAGACGTCCTTCGAGGGTCGCACTGGCCATATGCGGCAGCAGCACAACATTGTTCAGATTTCGCAACTCAGAGTTTGCTTCACCTTCGTGTTCAAAGACATCAAGCCCCGCACCCGAAATGTCGCCAGACTTCAAAAGGCGCGTCAAAGCGGGTTCATCAATGACCTCACCCCGAGAGGTGTTGATGATAACAGCGCCGTCTTTCATTAGCTTGAGACGCCGCGCATTCATCAGGTGAAACGTCGAGGGTGTATGCGGGCAATTGACAGAAATCACATCCATCCGCGCCACCATTTGATCGAGACTTTCCCAATAAGTCGCCTCAAACGCTGCTTCCGTCTCTTCGCGCAAACGACGACGATTGTGATAATGGATCTGCATACCAAACGCTCGTGCACGCCGCGCAACCGCTTGGCCAACACGCCCCATTCCCAAAATCCCGAGTCGCTTGCCGCTCACCCGCGTGCCGAGAAGCGCCGTTGGCGAAAAGCCGGAGAAGCCACCGTCTTTGATCTGCTGCAACCCTTCGGGAATACGGCGCGTCACAGACATCATAAGCGCCATAGTCATATCAGCCGTGTCATCCGCCGAAACACCCGGGGTATTGGAGACAAGAATGCCCCGCTGCAAGGCGCTCGCCACGTCAATATGGTCAAACCCTGCGCCAAAGTTGGCAATCAGTTTGAGCCGCTCCCCAGCGCGCGCAAGCAAATTGGCGTCAATCGTGTCCGTCAAGGTCGGGACAAGAATATCCGCCTCAGCCATCGCCTTGGCCAGTTCGTCACGGCTCATCGGCGTATCATCATCGCGAAGTGTCACATCGAACAGTTCTTTCATTCGTGTTTCAACAGGCTCAGGCAGGCGTCGCGTCACAACAACACTCAGGCGTCCAGATGGCATGGGCAAGCTCCATTCGCTTTTCTTTTTTGTGCGTTACTGGCAAAGTGAACGATAGATAGCCGAGGCACAAGAACCCAACGGCAAAAAAGCTAGTAGTCAACGCAGGCAAGAGCATGATCCGATATCTCACAGCCATTTCTTTGGCGCTGATGGTTTACGCCGCAACCGCACGTGCAGAAACCCTGCGCGGCAGCGTAACCAATCTGCCTATCCCCCGCTTTGTCTCGATCAAATCTGACGAATGCAATGTCCGTCGCGGCCCATCCTTGAGCCACAAAATCGACTGGGTTTTCACCCGCAAAGGTATGCCCGTCGAGATCACAGCCGAATACGGCCACTGGCGCCGCGTCCGCGACCGCGATGGTGTGGGCGGCTGGGTCCACTACTCCCTTTTGTCAGGATCACGCAATGTGATCATTGAGGAAGACATGCTGTCCCTCCACATCCGCCCGAATCCCGACACCCAAGTTGCAGCACGCCTCGAAATGGGTGTGATTGCTCGCCTCAACGAATGTAGCGAGGGTTGGTGCAGACTCACGGCTGGCGGATACAAAGGCTGGGCCCCTCAAAAAGCGCTCTGGGGCATCAAAGAAAACGAAATCATTGAATAAACAGCCGCCTAAGACCTAGTTTTGAAAAATTTTCATATCAGGCTTGAAAGCACCGCCTCTTGCGAGTAATTAGCGCTCAGAGTTGGGATGTGGCCTAGCGGTAGGGCAACTGTTTTTGGTACAGTAGATCGTAGGTTCGAATCCTACCATCCCAGCCAATCACTCTTAAAAGCAACATTATGACGCTTGCCTGCGGGCAAAAGCGCTTTGTTGGCCCTTTGCCTAGCGCACGGACGGTGCGTCAAACAAAAGCGAGAGAATCTCCAAAAACTTTGCCTCTGGCTCGAGTAAGCGCGCACGCGCTTGCCACATCGCTTTGGAGCGCGCCTGGGGCAAAGCTGCACAGAAATTGAAGAACTTCGCTTCAACTTCGGCCAGCTCCATTGGTGCTTCAGGCCCGCCCCGGGCATGCACATCTCCAGAGTGAAAGCTGCGTCCATCCTTCAAAGTGAGCGTCACATCCGACCAACGCCCAATTGGGAAACGTTGCGAATGGCGCGGCTCTTCGCACACGTTGATCTTTTTGAGCGCCGCTGCCACAGCCTTGTCTTTGAGCCCATCACCCGAAATATGCTCTGGCCCTATGTGCCCATGGACAAGCCGCGTTGCGAGAGCAAACCCAAGCGAATACTGCGCCTGCGAGGTCGTCTCTGGCAGCCCCGCAAATAGCTCGGCCGATTCTGCAAAGGTACGTACGTCAATACGTTCGATATCTTCCTCACCCAGCTGGTGCGCTTTGAGCAATCCTCCAAGCGCATCAATCGCCGCATGAGCCCAGCGGCAGATCGGGTAAGGCTTGATATAATTCAGCTCCACAGTCCAAAGCTGCCCCAAATCGGCCCAATGCGCAGAAACCTCTTCAGCCTCCACGGTAATCGCGGGCGCACCCGTAAAGCCGTCTTCTGCCATCAGCACAGCCATCGTCCCCACAAGCGCGCCCATGCCTGAACCGTCATGAAGCATCGTGGGTGTTGCGATTTCCCGCATCATCTGGCTGCGAGGCCCATGGTACTCGGCGATGCCAAGCGCTTGACGCAATACTTCGGGGCCATCGCCACGCAACCTGCAACCAAGAGCCGCAACGCCCAGCGCATTCCACGCGCCCGAGGTATGATAGTCGCTCACGCTCGCATGTAGAGAAATCGCAGCTCGAGCCGACACTTCATAAGACATGGCAAAGGCCTCAAGCGCCGCGCGCGCGCTCAGCTCTGGCATCCTCTCGGCAAACGCACAGAGTGCAGGCACAACCGCACAGCCAATATGCCCCTTGGTTGGATTGTACCCGTCATGCCCGTCCAAATTGTCAATTTGTGTCGCAAGCGCGAAAGCGGCACCTGTGATGGAAGCCTTGCGGCCATCAAACAAAAGCGTTGCCGCATCGCTCGGATCAGACGCGGCCTGAAAACGTACGGCATGGTCCCGTGCGATCCGCCCCGCCTCCATGCTCGCTGCACCTGCCGCCACACCAATCGTATCAAGCAACAAAGTCGCGCTCATCTCGAGCGCACTGTCAGGCACATCAATCGGCCCCAAAACAAAATCAGCTATCTCGTCATACGTCATGATACCCCCCCAAAAAATATTTGAGGCCATGCCCCACAGTCAAATCCTGCGAGGCATGCTTCTATCGCGTCAATGGGTTTTGCGTCACGCTTTAGCGCTCAAACGTCACTTTCCCATCGCAAATCGTAATCATAGCAGCCGCCGCATTAATAACATCGGGCGACACCATGCTCAGATCGTGGCTCATCACAGCGACATCCGCCATCATTCCCACGCTCAACTGCCCCTTGCGATCCTCTCTGAACTCAGCCCAAGCGTTGCCTTTGGTGTAGCTCTCGAGCGTATCTTCAAGTGTCTGCGCCTGATCACGCCACAGCGCTCCAAGTTTCTGCGGTGCGACCGCCGCTTTGACATTGGTCATCACATCCACAGGGATCACGGGCCAATCTGTCGAGAAAATGACTTTAGCACCTGTCTCACGAATATCCTGCCACGCGTAGGCCCCAGCAATCTGATGATCATGCAGATATTGTCCGACGCCCGTTGGAGGAAAATAGCCCCCAAACGGCGCATGACCTGGCTGGATGGAGGCAACAATACCAAGCTTAGCAAGGCGCGGAATATCGCTCGGATGCATCACTTCCAAATGCTCAATACGATGTCGGCTGTCGCGCACGCCATTGGCGTTTTGCACCGCCTCATAGGCATCAATCGTGCGCCGCACCCCCGCATCACCAATCGCATGCACCGCGATCTGAAAGCCGAGGCGGTCCGCCTCGATACAAGCCGCCACAAAGTGCTCCTGCGTGAAGACTTCATCGCCCATGTTCCCGCCCGCTCCCATCTCTCCGGGATAAGGCTCAAGCATGAGGGCTGTGCCACTCTCAACCACACCGTCGATAAACATCTTCAAATGCGCGGAGCGCACCATATCGCCTTGAAAGCGCGCGCGCATCGCAGGCGCTTCCGCCGCAATCCGCTCAATCGGGTCTGTGCCTTTAAAGTGAAACGGCACTTCGCAACGGCACAAGAGCCGCCCTTCGGCCTCAAGCTCGCTCAACAGCTCGGCCTGATAAACGTTGCCGTCCATCAGATGAAGCCCCGTGATGCCCTGCTCCGCGCAATGTATCAGCCCTTGAGCGATCACATCCTTGTCCATCTCACGCTCGGCTTCGCTTGGTGCTCGCACAGGGTCTTTGCCTGTGGTCAGCCCCATCATTTCTCGCCCCCCGTGCCGCGTCAGCGCAAGCACTGGGCTATAGGCTCCCGGCTCAAGAAGCTCGCCGCTCGCCAAGCCATCCTCGCCCATCACGATCAGTGAGCCCGCATCAACTGTCCCGCCCTGAAGCAAGCCCGCAAGCTCAAGCGCTGCGGTATTGGCCCAGACCGTGTGATGATCAGGCGCAAACATCGCCAAGGGCCGTGCTGGTAAAATGTAGTCAAGGTCATGGCGTGTTGGCGTCTTACCAGTGCCCAGAATTCCATAATCACACATCACACAGAAAACGAGCTGATCCTCTACATTCGCCGCCGCATAATGCCTGATCGCCTCAGCCATATTCTCCAACCCATGCAACCCGTAGAGGTTAAGACAGCTCAACTCGACAGAGCCACCAAACAGATGCACATGGCTGTCGATAAAGCCCGGCAAAACTGTGCCGCCTTTGGCGTCAATGAGGCGTGTCTCGGGCGCCGCCAAATCACGAATGTCATCCGTGCTGCCAACAGCCGTAATCACACCACCCGCAATCGCAAGCGCTTGGGCCTGTGGCTGCTCCGCGTCAAAAGTCATCAACGCGCCGTTGAAAATAATAATGTCGGGGGTCATTTCGCTCTCCGCAAAAGAAAAACGGCCCCGTCACTTTGACGGGGCCGCATGGTGTTTATTTCTGAAGTTCAGTCCAGATCGCCGTGTAGAGCTTCGTCGCTTCTGGCGGGCAGGTCTTGGCCACATAAGCCGCCGCTTTCAGCTCCGCTGGGACAACAATCTCAGGAGACGTTTTCATGTCTTCTGGCATAAAGGCTTCAGAGCCAGCGATCCCGTTTGCATAGCGCGCAAACGATGACAGCATCGCTGCGTTTTCAGGGTCCATAATAAAGTTAAGGAAGGTTTTGGCTTCATCAACGTTCTTGGCATCAGACAGGATCGCGGCATTGTCCATCCAAACAGGAAAGCCTGTTTGCGGATAACCAAAACCGATGTCAGCGTTCTTCTCCCGTGCGCGGAAAGAAGCCCCGTTCCAGTTCACACCTGCAGCCACATCGCCCGCCGCAAACTTTTCGATCATGCCATAGTCCATAGAAAGCCAGTTCGGCTTAGCGGCCTGCAACGTGTCGCGCACTTTCATAAGGACTTCTTTGTCCGCCGTGCACTGCTCACCGCCCACATAGTGAATGGCCATGCCCATGACATCGTTCATCTCGGGCACAACATTGATCTTGCCCTTGAGCTCCTCAGGCGGATCAAAGATCACAGCTGCGGTATTGATGTCGCCGCCATAAATCGCGGTGTTTACTGTCACACCAACGGTGCCCCACTGCCAAGGCACAGTATAGTTGCGCCCTTTGTCGAACTCGACATCGACCCACTGAGGGTCCATGTGCTTGAAGTTTTCCATCTCGTTGGGTTTTGACTCCATCAGCAGACCTTCACCAACAAAGATCGGTACGTAAGTTCCCGATGGAACCACGATATCAAACCCGTGCCCGCCAGCCTTGATTTTGGCAAGTGCTGTGTCGTTGCTGTCATAGTCGGTGATCGTAACTTTGATGCCTGTCTCGGCCTCAAATTTTGTGATCATCTCGGGCGATGTGTAGTTGCCCCAGTTGTAGATATTGAGCTCGCCGTCCGCATAAGCGGGACTCGCCAGCACCAGTGCCATAGCTACCATTGTTTTTTTCATTGTGTAGTCTCCCTGTGGTTGGTTTTGGGTTGGTCTAGTTTCTTATTTTACTCAGCAGCGTGAACCCGATCACCATCGTGACCGAAATTCCAATCAACACTGTCGAGATTGCGTTGATCTCAGGCGTGATCACGCGGCGCAATTGTCCCAGCATGTAGGTGGGCAAAGTGTCTTGCCCCGCTGATTTGACAAACTCGGTGATCACAACGTCATCCAAAGAAATCACAAAAGCCAGCATCGCACCTGCCAGTATCCCAGGCCAAAGCTGAGGCAACGTGATACGACGAAACGCCTGAAATGGCGTCGCGTAGAGGTCTGCTGCCGCCTGCTCAAGGCTGAGATCCATACCCTGAAGGCGCGCTCGGATAGGCAGGTAAGCAAACGGAATACAGAAGGCCGCATGCGCGATAATCAGATACAAAAGCCCCGAATACCCTGTTGCCACCTTGATCATTGCAAAGAAGATCAGAAGTGCCACAGCCGTCACAATTTCAGGAACCATGAGCGGCTGGTTGATCATAGCAAACACAGCCCCCTGCCCCTTAAACTTGCGCGTACGCGTTGTCGCGAGAGCAGCCAAGACTGCCACAGTTGTCGAGATCAAGGAGGCCCAAACCGCAATGACCAAACTGCGCACAGTCGCCTCCTGCACCAGCTCGTTTTCCCAAGCCGACTGATACCAGCGCCAAGAAAACCCCTCCCAGATCGCAATCGAGCTGCCTGAATTAAAGGAATAAGCAACCAGCAAAAGGATCGGCAGATAGAGGAGCACAAAGCATGCCACAGCTATTGTCGCAAAGCCCGTTTGGCGGCGGATGTTGAAGCCTTTCCGCTCAGCCATGCTTCACCTCCTCGTTCCCGACGGCGCGCACATAAGTGAGCAGCGCAACCATAACAATCGCCAACAAAGTAATCGAAAGCGCCGCCCCAAGTGGCCAGTTGCGCCCCTGCCCAAACTGAAGCTCGATAAGGTTACCAAGCATAAGCTGATTGCCCCCGCCTAAAACCCGCGGCGTCACATAAGCTCCAAGCGAGGGCACAAAAACAAGGATTGACCCTGCAATCACCCCCGGCTTGACCAGCGGCAAGATCACACGGCGCAGCACTTTTAGGCGCGTAGCATAAAGATCATACCCCGCCTCAACGAGGCTGAAGTCGAGCCGCTCCATCGAGGCATACAGCGGCAAAACCATCAGTGGCAGGTAGACATAAACCATGCCCACAGCGATCGCGAATTCGGTGTAAAGCATTTGGATCGGCTCATCGATCAGCCCAAGCGCCAGCAATACTGTGTTCAGCGTCCCTTCGTTGCGGATCAGCTCAACAATAGCAAAGGTTCGGATCAATAGATTGGTCCAAAAGGGAATAATGATCAGCAGCATCCAGAAGTCGCGCTGTTTTTTGGGCCGCGTGGCGATAAAATAGGCCGTCGGAAACCCAAAGAAGATACAGGCTAACGTGGTCATCAGCGAAAGCTTTACAGAGCGCCAGAAGATGCTGAGGTGCGCATCCGAAAACCCAAGAGTGTCGTCAAAAATATCCCGCTGCATAACGACGTTAAACCAAGCATCTGTTGAGAAGGTCCACTCAACACCGCCATAATCGCCCGCCGATAGAAACGAGTAGACAAGCGTGATCAAAAGAGGCCCGCTCGCAGCAAACAAAAGAATAATCAGCGCAGGCGCAAGCAGCATCCATCGCACGCGAGAGACCCTCTTGGCTTCCTTCTGGGACAGATCAGCCATGCCTCAATCCCTCAAAACCTGCGCAACGTCCGCGCCAAACGTCACACCAACCCGCGCACCACTCTCAAATTGCGCAGCCGTATCCGGGCTATTTTGCGTTCGGATCACAAAGGCTGTCCCGTCATCCAGTCCAACATGATAATGCGTGTCCGTCCCAAAATAGACCACATTGCCCAGCGTTCCAGCCAACACCCCATCCGCTTCGCGCACCAACGAGGCGTGCTCAGGGCGGATCGCCAGCGTCACTTGCCCGCTAACATCTGAACCTTCGTGAATACGCGCAGTTGTCATTTGCCCAGAGGCAAGCCGGACAGTCCCTGTCTGCTCTTCAGTAGAAACAAGCTCCGCAGGGAGAAAATTCGTATCCCCAATAAAATCAGCGACAAACCGTTCTGCAGGGTGATCATAAATATCACGGGGCCGGCCGATCTGACGAATAGAGCCTGCACTCATAACAGCGATACGGTCTGACATCGTCAGCGCTTCTTCTTGATCGTGGGTCACAAAAATAAAGGTAATACCTGTTTCAGTCTGAAGCCGCTTCAGCTCAAGTTGCATCTCCTTACGCAGCTTGAAATCCAGCGCACTCAAAGGCTCATCGAGCAACAAAACCTTGGGCTTTGGCGCCAGCGCCCGCGCAAGCGCAACCCGCTGCTGTTGCCCGCCAGAGATTTGCCCGGTCTGGCGGTCCGCCATCTCGGTCATTTTGACGAGCTCCATCATTTCTTCGACTGTCGCCTTAATCTCGGCCTTCGGCCTGCCAAGCATTTCAAGCCCAAAGCCAATATTTTGGGCAACCGTCAAATGTGGAAAAAGCGCATAACTCTGAAACACAGTATTCACGGGCCGCTTGTAAGGCGGCAAATCCAGCAGATCTTCGCCAAACATATCAAGCGCCCCGGAGGTCGGGTGTTCAAATCCAGCAATCAAGCGCAAAAGCGTGGTCTTGCCGCAGCCCGATGGCCCCAGAAGCGTGAAAAACTCGTTATCCTGAATCTCAAGGCTCGCATCAGCCAAAGCCACAACAGGTGGCTGGCCAGGATACACTTTACGCAAGTTTCTCACGCTAATGGCTGTACTCAAGTTCAAATCTCCCGTTGTGCGTGCTGGTGTCGGACTACCTCTTTTAGATGCAAAACACGTCGTTCTTTTTTTCAAGCCTACGCCGAATACCCCTTCATGTAATACCCCGATTGGGGTATTTTTTACGCAGTAATTTCGCCAACGGGGGTATAAATGCCTGAAAAACTCTCACAAAGAGATGTCGTCCGCCTGCGCAAGGCTATGGCAAATTCCCAGAACGATTCCTTTTTCAAACACCTGAAAAACCTCCTGCGCGCGAAGCTTCGGTTCGATACTTTGTTAATCTTGCAGTTCAATCCGAATGGCGCGCCGCACTTTCTAGATGGCTGGCTGCGCCGCACAGCGATGCTCCAAGTCGCCATGGAACAATACCTGATGGGCGCCTATCGGCTCGACCCCTTCTACCAGTTTGACACGCTAAACGAGGGCGGAGCGATGTATCGCTTGTCCGAGATCGCCCCAGACCGTTTTTTTACAAGCGAGTATTACCTGCAGTATTATCGCCAAACGAAACTCTGTGACGAGATAGGGCTGCTGATCCCCCTTCCTTCGGGAGACATCGCCCATATTTCGATCAGTCGCCGCGAAGAAACACGGCCCTTCCGGCGCAAAGAGCTTCAATGTCTGAGACATTACAGCCCAATCCTCCTCGAAATGCTGAAAGCGCACTGCATATACCGCGCAACTCAGCCTTCGCCCATTGCCACATTGCCCGCCCGCCACCTTTCACAAATCATTCAAACGGAAGCCGCAGAAACTCTCGGGGTAAAGCTAACCAAGCGTGAAACCCAGATCGCAGGACTTGTCTTGCAAGGCCACTCAAACGCCTCAGCCGCGCTTAAGCTCGGGATGGCCTATGAAACCGCCAAGGTTCATCGCCGCAACATTTATCGCAAGCTAAGCATTTCCTCCCAGCAAGAGCTGTTTTCACGCTTCAAAGAGGTTCTTTAGTATACGCAGCCGCATCCCGTACCACGCCCGCCACCTCTCGCAGCTGATCAATAAGCGGGCTGCTTTTGCGCCAGATCATACCGACGCTCCGCATGGGCTCGGGAGAAGCAAACCGCGCCAATGAGACAGTGGCCGAGCGCGTCTCAACAGGCACTGCCATCTCCGGAATAAGCGTCACACCCATACCCGCGCCAACCATCTGGACCAAAGTCGATAGCGAGCTCGCGTCAAAGCCGTCCCGCGGGCGCATCTGCGGGATCGAACACACTGAAAGCGCCTGATCCCGAAAGCAATGCCCCTCCTCCAGAAGCAAAAGCCGCATCTGGCTCAGACTGTCTGCACTCGGCACTGGCAATCCCGCCTCGCCCTCAGGGCGGACCAAGACAAAGCTCTCCTCAAACAGAGGAACTTCCTCAAAACTGGGCTCCGACACTGGCAAGGCAAGGATCGCCGCATCAAGCCGTCCTTCATCAAGCTCTTCCAGAAGCTTGGAGGTCAGCGTCTCACGGACCTGAATATCAAGCCGCGGATATTTCGCCGCCAAGGCTTTAAAAATCCGAGGCAAAAGATAAGGTGCAATCGTCGGAATAACGCCAAGCCGCAATCGGCCACTAAACTCTTCCTGCGCCTTGCGCGCCATTTCCTCGAGTTCTTCCGCCCCGCGCAAAACACCTCGCGCATGACGGCCAAAATCCTCACCAAACGCCGTTAGCCTGACCTGCCGTGCCCCGCGCTCAAACAACGCCATGCCAAGTTGGGCTTCAAGTTCCTTGATTTGCATCGAGAGCGCAGGCTGCGACACAGAGCAAAGCTCCGCCGCACGGCCAAAATGCCCCTGACCCGCAAGAGCCTCAAAATAGCGCAGCTGTTTCAATGTGATGTTTGCCATAAGTAAAAATTATCAAACCGATTAGAAAATGCAACTTATTCCTATCAAGCTTCTGGGTTAGAATAATTCTAGGAAACGCAAGATTCGGCGCAAACGCGCCCAGCACAGTATCAGGGAGATATGACATGGACGGAAACAACGTAGGCAAATGCCCCGTCATGCACGGCGCAGCCAGCATGAACACCCGCTCAAATCGCGACTGGTGGCCAAACCAGCTCAACCTCAAAATCCTGCACCAGCATGATCGCAAGTCAGACCCCATGGGCGAAGGCTTTGACTACGCCGCCGAGTTCAAAAAGCTTGATCTTGCAGCGCTCAAGTCCGATCTGACGGCCCTCATGACAGACAGCCAAGACTGGTGGCCAGCAGACTACGGCCACTACGGCCCGTTCTTTATCCGCATGGCGTGGCACGCAGCAGGCACATACCGCACAGCCGACGGTCGCGGCGGCGCAGGGACAGGCAACCAACGCTTCGCGCCCCTCAACAGCTGGCCTGACAACGGCAACCTCGACAAGGCCCGCCGCCTTCTCTGGCCAATCAAACAAAAGTACGGCAACAAAATCTCATGGGCTGATCTCTTCGTCCTCACAGGCAATGTTGCCATCGAAAGCATGGGCGGCCCAACCTTCGGCTTCGCAGGCGGACGCCCCGACATCTGGGCACCTGAAGAAGACATCTACTGGGGTGACGAAGACGAATGGTTGGCAGATGGTCGCTATTCAGGCGATCGCGAATTGGCCAATCCTCTCGCCGCCGTACAAATGGGTCTGATCTACGTTAACCCAGAAGGCCCCAACGGCAATCCTGACCCAGTCGCCTCTGGCCGTGACATCCGCGAGACATTCGCGCGCATGGCCATGAACGATGAAGAAACCGTTGCCCTCACAGCAGGCGGCCACACCTTCGGCAAAGCACACGGCGCAGGTGACCCTGCTCTTGTTGGCGCAGACCCAGAAAGCGCGCCCATTGAACAAATGGGCTTTGGCTGGAAGAATGACCACAAGTCAGGCAAAGGCATCGACACCACAACATCTGGAATCGAAGGCCCATGGACTGCCAACCCGATCCAGTGGGACAACGGTTATTTTGACCTGCTCTTCGGCTATGAGTGGGAGCTCACCAAGTCACCCGCGGGCGCACATATCTGGCATCCGATTGACCTCAAAGACGAAGACTTCGCCTTTGAAGTTGATGGCTCAGGCAACAAAGTCATCCCAATGATGACAACAGCCGACATGGCGATGCGTATGGACCCGGCCTATGAGAAAATCTCGCGCCGTTTCCACGAAAACCCTGATCAATTTGCCGACGCTTGGGCCCGCGCATGGTTCAAACTCACACACCGCGATATGGGACCAAAAGTGCGCTACCTCGGCGCTGAGGTTCCTGCCGAAGACCTGATCTGGCAAGATCCGCTTCCCGCCGCCACAGGCACACCCGTGTCTGATGCGGATGTAACTGCGCTCAAAGCCAAGTTGCTTGCATGTGGCCTCTCGACAGCCGAGTTGGTCAAGACGGCTTGGGCCTCTGCCAGCACATTCCGCGCGTCGGACATGCGCGGCGGTGCCAACGGCGCACGCATCCGTCTTGCTCCACAAAACGGTTGGGATGCCAACGAGCCAGAAGCCCTCGCCAAAGCGCTCGCCGCCATTGAAGCAGTGCAAGCCGAGTTCAATACAGCGGGCGGCGCGCAGGTTTCTCTTGCCGATCTGATCGTGCTTGGTGGCGTTGCTGCCATCGAGGCTGCATCAGGCGTCTCCGTGCCATTCACAGCCGGCCGCACTGATGCAACCGAAGAGCAAACAGACGCTGCCAGCTTTGACCCAATGGAGCCAGAAGCCGACGGCTTCCGCAACTTCCAGAAGCAGGAATACGCGATTGCCGCCGAAGCCATGCTTGTGGATCGCGCCCAGCTTCTGACGCTGACAGCGCCAGAAATGACAGCGCTTGTTGGTGGCCTGCGCGCGCTCGGCGTAGTGCACGGTTCGTCCTGTCACGGTGTCTTCACCGAGACCCCAGGCAAGTTGACAAACGACTTCTTCCGCAACATCACCGATATGGGCATCACATGGTCCCCTGCTGGTGACGGCGTCTATGAAGGCCGCGATACGTCTGGCAAAGTGAAGTGGACAGGCACACGCGTTGATCTCGTGTTCGGCTCAAACTCACAGCTGCGCGCAATCTCCGAGCTTTACGCTCAAGACGACAACGCAGAGAAGTTCGTGGCCGATTTTGTCGCCGCATGGACAAAAGTGATGAACGCCGACCGCTTCGATCTGGCGTAAGTCTCACTGCAAACTTAAAGAAAAAGGCGCAGCTCGCAGGCTGCGCCTTTTTCATATCTCACAAACGTACGACACCCGCGCGGCCTTCATAAAGCGCATCCAGAATATCCGCCCGTCGCTCCATAATCTTACGGCCGTTGAGATCGCCTTTCGCGGTCACCTCCCCTTCGTTAAGCTGAGGCGGCTCCGCTAAAAACAGCGCCACACCAATCCGACAGCTTGCCCCGCGCTCTGCAGCGTTCCAGTCGGTGAGCCGCTCGCGCAACGCCGCCAAAGCCCGCGCACAGATCATCACGCCACCCGCCTCATCAAGGCTCATTCCATTCTGCACAAAAACTTCACGATCAGGCACGATCATCAAGCCAATCTCACCCCGTCCCCCACCAGAAATGACAAGGTCAACCGCCAAAGGCGTCAGCCAGCCGAGCATAGCCTCGTACAACGCCGTCGCATGAGGGCTAGAATCTTCACTATCCGGCAGATTGCGTGTCATGCCCTACTCAGCGGTGCCGAGCGTCAGGCTTACGCCTTCCAGCCCCTCAATCCCTCCTCTGATACTATCCCCTGCAACCACAGGCCCAACGCCCGCAGGCGTTCCTGTCAGGATGATGTCACCCGCACCGAGATGATAGTACCGCGAAAGATGCGCAACGATCTCACCGCAGCTCCAGACCATTTCTTCGAGGCTGGCGTCCTGCCGTGTCACGCCATTCACCTCAAGATAGATGCGCTGATCCGCCACTGCACCAAACGCTTCAGCTTTGGTCAGCGGACCAAGCACGGCCGAGCCTTCTACATCCTTCCCAAGGGACCATGGTCTGCGGTTGTCCTTGCCGTCCTGCTGACGGTCCCGACGCGTCATATCAAGTGCGCATCCATAGGCATAAATCGCCGCCTGCGCTTCGGCTGCATTGGCGCGAAAAACAGACGCACCAAGCACAAAGGCCAGCTCCATCTCATGATGATAATTTTCTGTCCCTGGCGGATAAGGCAGCACCGCACCACTCGTGACAGCATGCGCCACCTGCTTGGTAAAATACCAAGGTGCCTCGCGGTCGACTTCATTGCCCATCTCAGCCGCATGGGCGGCATAGTTACGCCCCACACAAAAAATGCGTCGCAGGGGATAGAGTTTGGCATCACCCTTCACCTCAAGTGCAAAAACTTCGGCGGGTTCGAATAGATAATCGGCCACGTGGGGTCTCCCTCTTTTGCGAGGAGCCTCTCATAGTTTGTCCACGAGCAAAAGATAAAGAGCGCAGAAAACAAGAGGCGCTATTTCTTCTTCACATACTGCGTGAGGATAACAATCCGCTGGCCTTCCACGCGGCCTTCGATGTGCTCGGGGTTGTCCGCCACAAGACTGATCCCGCGCACAGCCGTGCCACGCTTGGCCGTAAACCCTGCGCCTTTGACAGGAAGATCCTTGATCAAAACAACAGTATCGCCCTGCGCCAGAGCCGCGCCGTTGGCGTCCTTATGGTCTGACGCGGCGGCGACATTATCCGCCCAAGCCTGCGTCTCGTCGTCTAGGTAAAGCTGCTCAGCCAGATCTTGCGCCCAGCCTTCGCCAGACAGCCGCTTCAGCATCCGTGCCGCGATCACCTGAACTGCAGGCTCCTCACTCCACATCGCCGAAGCAAGACCACGCCAGTGGTTGGCATCTGGCTCGCCCGCGATCTGTTCGGCGCAAAGCGCACAAACTTCAGCTTGCGCACCAAACGGTCCACCGTCCACATCAATCGCAATCAAGTCAGCATCAGCAGAGCAAAGCGGGCAGGTCATTGGGCAATCCTTCTCTTGGGTTGCCCCGCCTTACAGGTTCGCTCAGGCAATGTCTTCACGTGTTCTCATAGACCGCTTTTGCGATATACCATGTCACAGGGATCGACACGAGAAACCCGAGCAACGCCGACAGCAACACAGGCTGCAACGTATCATAGCCCATCGTCAGAGCCGCAACCATGGCGACGCCAGCAAGCGTCGTACCGATAAACAAATGAAAAATAAGCGCAATACGGAGCATAGCTGTCCCTTTCAGTGGCATAGCATCTGAAGTGAGTCTACGCCTCCAAAAGGTGCAATTCTTTGATCTGGGTCAGATTGGACTACCGCGTGCGTTTCATCCGCGCCATCAGATTATCCTTGAGAACAAACTGGTGATAGAGCGCGCCCACCACATGCAGCGCAACAAAGCCAAGCATCCCAAAGCGCAGCAAACCATGGGCATAGGCCGCGCTCTCGCTAGATCCAAACCAAGCCACAGCGCCAGACACTGGCATAAGCAGCATCAGCGCATATAGCGCCCCATGCGTGAGATGCGCCAGCGCGCGGCCCAGCGGCCCCTCTTCTTCGGGCAAAGGCGGCACACCATGCTTGCGCCGCAGGCCCAGACGCCAAAGCGCAAGGACGAGCACAAGCATACCGCCCGCCACATGACCAACGACCATAATCGAGGGCGCAAATACCCCCTCCTTCATCCAGAGATCAAAAGCGCCACGGATCGGCTCATGGCCGATAAACTGCCAAGCAATCAGCCCGAACACGAGCCAATGCAAGATGATCTGGGGTGTCTTATACGTCATATGGGCCTCCATGACCGTTCACTTGGCACACCCCGCACAGAGCGGCGTTGCGGGCAAAAGCTGAAGCCGTGCCGTGGCAATCTCGCCACCACATTTGACACACTCGCCATAAGTGCCCGCCTCAACCCGCGCCAATGCTGCATCGATCTGGCGCACCTCGGCAAGCTCCTGCGCGCCCAGCGCTTCAAGAACCTCGTCCCCCTGCCGCTCGGCAGAGCGGTCTTCCCAGTCCTTGGAGGGCGGCTCATCAAGCTGGTCTTCCACCTCATGCAAATGCGCCGTGAGCTCAGCCCGCCGCGCCAGAAGTGTTTGCTTTGCGAGTTCAATATCCATGTTCGCCTCCCGTTGGGTTTCATGGTGAGGATGGGACGGATTGGAGGGGTGTGCTTTGATTTGGGTCAAGAACGTAGGGTGGGTGTGAACCCACCATTCACGCGCGGAAGGTGGGTTAACACCCACCCTACAAACACCACGAGAGCCGCGCATCGCCAGACCGTGGGGTGGCGACCCAACGCCTGTTAGATGCACTTTATCCCAGCCAAATCCGAAACCCTCTGAAGGGTGCGCTACCCTCACAAAATCGCCAGCCCAGGGACGGTCTGGCGATGCGATACTACCCTGATACAAGTCCCGCGCCCGAACCGAGGGGCAGGAAGCAAAGCGCCCGCCCCGTGGGGGCGGCTCGGGCGCTGCCAAATCAGAGATTTGGCATTGTAGGTTAATGGGAGTTTAGTGCACATTGTCAGGAACGGTTGGGCCAAGACCGAACGGCCAATATGGGGGCTATCATGCAAGAAATACTGGATAGCTTGACAGATCAATTGGTTACTAGTGCCACCGCGGCTACGATCCTTGCTATAATTGCTTACTTCATGCGTGACCTTATTGCGAAATTTCTTTCCCAAAAAACTGAACACCGACATGACAAAAAGATTTCAATCTTGGAAGACAAGCTTGTCCGTGAACGAGCTGCAATTGCAGATCTGCGCGGAGTGGTAGTTTCGGGCATCAATAGCAGAAACGAAAAACTTCTTGAAAAGCAGATTTCCGCAACGGAGGAACTTTGGCGGGCAGCAACAATAAACAAAAAGCATCAAATGGCTACTCAATTTTTGCAGTCTTTGAACATTGATAAAATGAACGAACATATCAAAGAACACAATGTTCAGGAGCTTGTAGACATAACCGCCAAAATGACAGGGGTTCAAAAGCTGATAGAGGAAGTCAGCGACGAATCAATCCAAAAACCAATCCACAGCACCGAAGCAGAGCTTACTCGACCATTCGTATCAGCGCTATCATGGGCCCTATACTCTGCGCACTCGCAGACGATTATGCATGCGGTTGTCACGATCATTTCTTGGAAAAATGGTGTCTCAACGAACTTACTCAAAAACGACGATTTGGTTAAAGCCATCGAAAAAGCGCTCCCGCACCAAACAAAGTTCCTTCAAGAATATGGTGTTGGGGGCACTTACTTTCTATTGCAAGAACTGGAAGACACACTACTCAAAGAGCTTCGACGTTTTTTGAGAGAAGGTGAGGCAGGTCAAGAAGCAGCTAAACAGGCTCGAGAAATTCTAAGCGCTAGTGAGCAAGCCCAAATCACCCATCCATCTTCAACGCAGAAATAAACGCTTCCTGCGGGATATCCACTTTCCCGAACTGGCGCATCTTCTTCTTACCAGCTTTCTGCTTGTCCAGAAGCTTGCGCTTACGTGAAGCGTCCCCGCCGTAGCACTTCGCGGTCACGTCCTTGCGCATCGCGGATAGTGTCTCGCGGGCAATCACTTTGCCGCCAATCGCCGCTTGGATCGGGATTTTAAACATATGCCGCGGGATCAGGTCCTTGAGCTTCTCAACCATCGCCCGCCCGCGCATATCGGCACGGTCACGGTGCACCATAGTGCTCAACGCGTCCACAGGCTCGTCGTTGACAAGGATCGACATCTTAACGAGATAATCCTCACGATAGCCGATCATCTGATAGTCAAAGCTCGCGTAGCCCTTGGTCACGCTCTTCAGACGGTCATAGAAATCAAACACAACCTCGTTGAGCGGCAAGTCATAAACGACCATGGCACGGCTGCCCGCATAGGTCAGGTCCATCTGGATACCGCGACGGTCTTGGCAAAGCTTCAAAACGTCCCCGAGGTATTCGTCCGGTACAAGGATCGTCGCCTTGATGCGCGGCTCTTCCAAGTGGTCCACATAGGTGAGGTCGGGCATATCGGCAGGGTTGTGCAACTCCTGCATCGTGCCGTCTTTCATGTAAACATGGTAAATAACGCTCGGCGCGGTGGTGATGAGTTCAATATCATACTCGCGCTCGATCCGGTCGCGGATCACCTCAAGGTGCAAAAGCCCGAGGAACCCACAGCGAAAGCCAAAGCCCAGCGCCGCAGATGTTTCCATCTCGTAGCTGAAGCTCGCATCATTGAGCGCCAGCTTTTCAATCGCGTCGCGCAGGTCTTCAAACTCGGCACTGTCCACAGGAAACAAGCCACAGAACACCACAGGCACAGAGGGCTTAAAGCCCGGCAGTGCCTTTTCCGTGGGACGCTTATCATGGGTGATCGTGTCGCCCACCTTGGTGTCGCGCACCTGCTTGATGGAAGCGGTCAGAAAGCCGATCTCCCCTGGCCCCAGTTCGTCGACAGGCTGCATAGCCGGACGAAACACGCCAATGCGGTCCACATGATGCTTAGAGCCGTTTTGCATCATCATGATGGTATCGCCCTTCTTGAGCACCCCATCCATGATCCGCACCAGAACAATCACGCCAAGATACGAGTCATACCAGCTGTCCACGAGCATCGCCTTGAGTGGCGCCGCACGGTCTCCCTTGGGCGCAGGCAAAAGATTGACCACGGCCTCAAGCGTTTCCTTGATACCAACACCGGTCTTTGCCGAAACACGGATTGCGCCTGAGGCGTCGATCCCGATCACATCTTCGATCTGCTCGGCCACACGGTCACATTCGCTTGCAGGCAAGTCGATCTTATTGAGCACAGGCACAATCTCGTGGTCCGCATCAATCGCCTGATAGACGTTTGCCAGCGTCTGCGCTTCGACGCCCTGAGTGCTGTCCACGACAAGCAAAGAGCCCTCAACCGCACGCATCGAGCGGGAGACCTCATAAGCAAAGTCGACATGCCCGGGCGTGTCGATCAGATTGAGCACATAATTCTCGCCATTCTGCGCGGTATATTCGATCCGCACAGTGTTCGCCTTGATCGTAATCCCACGCTCGCGCTCGATGTCCATCGCATCCAGCATTTGCTCCTTCATATCCCGAGCAGCGACTGTATTCGTCTCCTGAATAAGCCGGTCAGCAAGCGTGGATTTCCCGTGGTCAATATGCGCCACGATCGAGAAATTGCGTATGTGTGTAAGGTCTGTCATGGATTGGGATATGATGTGGAATCCCTGCCTCGTCAAGCTACCTTGCAGTCGAGCAAGCCCCCAGTCGATTGCAAATTCGAAATTGCGGTTCCAATATCACCCACCCCATCAAAAGAAGTGCAAGCCACCCCATTCCTCTTTCCGAAAATATCCGAATCCGCCCCCAACCACACGGACCTCCATCAGCAATTAAAGCGCCCTGCGCCGAGGACCGTCAGGGCCGAGGCGCCCACGGGCGATTTGGCGCAGCCAAAGCGCAAGACTTCACGCGCTTGTCATTGAAAATCTGCGTAAATTCGACCATATTGTACCAAATAGGCTGAAAAGCCTCAAAGAGAGCAGTTTCCATGAGTTTCAAGATCACGTTTACCGCCCTGGCCTCCCTTGCGCTTATCGCGTCTTGCGGAGGAGGGGGTTACAAATCCGCCGCACGCTACGCACCCAAAGCGCCTGTTGCTGTCGGTTCCGCCTCCGGACCAATTTCGCGCGCCTGCCTGATGTCCGATCGCAAAGCACGCTCACGTCAGCTCTGCGGCTGCATCCAAGCCGTCGCCGATATGAGCCTCTCTGGCCGCGATCAGTCCCTCGCCGCGTCCTTTTACAGCAATCCCCAAAAAGCACAGGACATCCGCCAGTCGGACAATCCAAACAACGAACGATTCTGGAAAAAGTACCGCGAATACGCAGACACCGCGGAGCAAATCTGCGGCTAAAGCGGCTCTGAGGATACGCCTCCTCAGCCCGCTGCCAGTCTAAGTTTGGCGCGTTGCTTCTCAAGCCTGATATCGGCTGCACGCGCGTGGCCCTCCATGCCCTCATGGCGAGAAATACTCGCCGTCACTCGCGCAAGCTCTGGCAAGGCTTTGGCCTGTACGCGCTGCCACGTCACGGTTTTGAGAAACTTATGCACAGACAGCCCACCCGTATAACGCGCCGCGCCTGATGTGGGCAGCGTATGGTTCGGCCCGGCCGCTTTGTCCCCAAAGCTGACAGTCGTCTCCTCACCCAAAAACAGTGAGCCATAAGACGTCAGCGCATCAGACCACCAGTCAAGCTCCGCCGCCTGCACGTGCAAATGCTCAGGCCCGTATCGGTTGGCCACCTCGGCCATCTCCTCACGCGTATCACACAAGATCACTTCGCCAAGATCCCGCCACGCCGCCTCTGCCGCCGCACGGTTGCTCTCGGGTAGCTCCGCCATAAGCTGCGGCACAAGCTTCATAACAAACTGCGCAAGCGCCCCATTGTCACTTACAAGCCAAACAGGCGAATTGTGCCCATGCTCCGCCTGAGACACGAGATCCCAAGCCACAGTATAAGCGTCCGCACGTCCGTCCGCGATCACCATGCTATCGGTCGGTCCCGCAAACATATCAATGCCCACGGGGCCAAACATCTGCCGCTTGGCTTCGGCAACATATGCGTTCCCCGGTCCGATCAGGATATCCGCAGGCGCCGCGCCAAACAGCCCCCCCGCCATCGCAGCGACCCCCTGCACACCCCCCATTGCAAGAATGCGGTCCGCGCCCGCAAGCTGCATCGCATAAAGGATCGCAGGGTGAATGCCTTGGTCAGGCTTTGGCGGTGAACACGCCGTGATGTGACTGACCCCCGCCACCTTTGCCGTCGTAATGGTCATCAACGCGCTAGCAATATGCGCATAACGCCCCCCAGGCACATAAGCCCCCGCAGCGTGCAACGGAATAAGCTTCTGCCCGGCCAAAAGCCCGGGCCGCAGCTCTATTTCCATTTCGCTCACCGTCGCCAGCTGCGCCTCCGCAAAGCGACGGATATTGTCATGCGCCCAAGCAATATCATCCTTGAGCCCTTGCGGCACAGCCCGCACGGCCTCCGCAACAGCCGCTTCAGTAACCACGATATCGCCATCCCAACCATCAAGGCGCTTGGAATAATCAAGGGCCGCCGCTTCGCCCCCCGCCTTGATCCGCGCCAACATCACAGAGACGGTGTCGCGCACATCTGCGCCGGCTTGCGCCTCGGCGGTGGTGTCGGATGATTTCAAATAGCGGATGGCCATGGTTGTACTCCTGTTACAGAGAACAATTCTGGCTGCGCAATTGCGGACAAATCAAGCACATGCGGCCCACACGCGCCACAGGCATGGCGCATTTTTCGCCCGCCCAAAACCCTTGTTCAATCTTTCCGAAAGCCGCGCTTAGCCGCCAAGCTTTTCAAGTGCCTCTGCCGCGGCGGCCGAGGGGGTCATCTGCCCGGCCTCAACCTCTGCCGCAAGCGCATCCATCACACTGCGCATCTCGCCTGTTTGAAGCCGCGCCAGTAGCCCTTGGCGTACATCTTCAGCAAACCAATGCCGCGCCTGTCGCGCGCGCGTTCCGTCGAAATGCCCATTGGCGCGCCGCCAATCATTGAGCTCGCACATCGCCTCCCAAGCCACAGACAACCCATGCTCTTCCAGCGCTGAAACAGTCATAGCCTTTGGGTAGCCTTCAGGGTCTTGAGCCCGCTTGCGCAAAAGCCTCAGCGCGCCCGCATAGTCCGCGCAGGTCCGTGTCGCCGCAGATTTCAGATCACCATCCGCCTTATTCACAAGGATCAGGTCAGCCATCTCCATAATACCGCGCTTCACGCCTTGAAGCTCGTCGCCTCCCGCTGGAGCGAGCAACAACACAAAGAGATCCGACATTTCGGCGACAACAGTCTCCGACTGGCCCACACCAACAGTTTCGATCAAGACAACATCAAACCCAGCCGCCTCACAGAGTGCGACAGCTTCCCTCGTACGCCGTGCCACACCACCAAGCTGGGTCTGGCTTGGCGAAGGGCGGATAAACGCCGCAGGCTCTCGGCTCAGAAATTCCATCCGAGTCTTATCGCCCAGAATAGACCCGCCAGAGCGTGCCGAGCTTGGATCGACAGCCAGCACAGCAACGCGCAGCCCTGCCTTCACAAGCATCAAGCCAAAGCTTTCGATAAACGTCGACTTGCCCACGCCTGGCGTGCCCGAAAGTCCGATCCGCAAGGCTTGCCGCCCTGCCCCCTTCAGACGCTCCAGAAGGGCACGGGCCTCCGCGCGGTGGTCTTCGCGGCCACTTTCCACAAGCGTAATCGCCCGCGCCAGAGCGCGGCGGTCCCCATCAAGAATTCGGTCTGCTACTGCTTCAATATCCATGCGCAAAATATGCCCTCTTTGCCGCTTGATTGTCCAGCCCGCGCCATGCTCCAAAGGGACATGCAAAACTTGCCGATCCATGATGCGCTCCCCGCGCTCCTCGCCGCATTCCAAAGCGGCACGCGCGCGGTGCTTCAAGCCCCTCCCGGCGCGGGTAAAACAACAGTCGTACCCCTTGCATTGCTGAGTTCAGGTCTCGTCACTGGCCGCATCCTCATGCTTGAGCCTCGCCGCCTCGCAGCGCGCTCCGCAGCCGAATATATGGCCTCCACACTTGGGGAGGAGATCGGCGCAACAGTCGGCTACCGCATCCGCGGCGAAAGCAAGACAAGCAAGCAAACGCGTGTGGAAGTTGTCACCGAAGGCATCCTCACCCGCATGTTGCAATCTGATCCCGAGCTTTCAGGCGTGGGCATGGTGATCTTTGACGAGTTCCACGAACGCTCGCTCAACGCCGATCTCGGCCTCGCCCTCTGCCTAGAAATCAGCGAAGCCCTCCGCGATGATCTCAGGCTGCTGGTGATGTCTGCCACGCTAGATGCCGCCCCCGTCGCCGCGCTCATGGGCGGCGCACCCGTGGTCACATCCGAAGGCCGCAGCTTTCCTGTTGAAACCCGTTGGCTTGAAAAGCCGCTTCCCAAGGGCGCACGGATTGCCGAAGCCATGGTAGAGCAAATCCTCAGCATACTGCCCGAGACAAACGGCGGCCTCCTTGCGTTCCTCCCGGGCGAAGGAGAAATTCGCCGCGCGGCCGCCCAGCTTGATGCACGCGTCCCCGAGGGCGTCTCGGTTCACATGCTTTTCGGCGCACTCCCCTTCAAAGATCAGCAAGCCGCCATCCGCCCCGCAAAATCTGGACGCAAAATCGTGTTGGCAACCTCCATCGCCGAAACCTCGCTGACCATCGAAGATGTCCGCGTGGTGCTCGACGCAGGCCTCGCCCGCCGCGCGCGCTATGATGCAGGCTCTGGCCTTTCCCGCCTCGTTACAGAAAAGGTCAGCCGTGCAGAAGCCACCCAGCGCCAAGGACGCGCAGGCCGTGTGGCGACAGGCACCTGCTATCGCCTCTGGACACGGGGCGAAGAAGGCGCGCTGCCCGCCTTTGCGCCTGCTGAAATTGAGGTGGCTGATCTTGCCCCTTTCGCCCTTGAACTCGCCCTTTGGGGCAGCGCTGATTTGCCCCTGCTCACAGCTCCCCCCGAAGGCACACTCGCAGAGGCGCAAAGCCTCCTGTTGGCCCTTGGTGCCCATGATACAGAGCATCGCATTACTGCTCATGGCCGCACGCTCGCGGCCCTGCCCGTACACCCGCGCCTTGGCCACATGCTTGCCCTCGCAGGTAAATCTGCCGCGCCTGTCGCAGCACTTCTGAGCGAACGTGATATTCTTAAGGGCGCACCCGCCGATCTCGCTTTGCGCCTCAAAGCGCTGGAAAACCCCCGTGCTGTGCCCCATCAGGTCAATCACGCCGCGCTTGCCCAAGTCCGCACCGAAGCCAAGCGCCTCGCCCGCACAGCGCCCGATGTACCCACAGGCTATTCTCCCGCTCAAATGGCTGCGCTCGCCTATCCTGATCGCATCGCGCTGCGCCGCACAGGCGATGCGCCACGCTTTCTCACATCGGGCGGCAAAGGCACATATCTTGCCGATGACGATCCACTCGCCGCCGCCCGCCTGCTTGTCGTGACAGACACCGACGGTCACCCGCGCGAGGCCCGCATTCGCGCTGCGCTCCAGATATCAGAGGCCGAGCTGCGTGAGGTCTTCGCTCCCGACATAACATGGCAAAACTCTTGTCATTGGTCCCGCCGCGAGCGCCGCGTGATGGCGCTGGAGGAAGAGCGCTTTGGCCAACTCGCACTGCAATCGCGAATATGGAAAGACGCGCCGCAAGAAGACACAGCCCGCGCCATGTGCGGCGGCATCCGCGAGCTCGGCCTCAAGCCCTCTCCCGCCGCCGAGCGCCTACGCGCGCGCGTTGCTCTTCTGACGCAAGCAGGCCACGAGATGCCCGATATGTCCGACACAGCGCTCCTTGAGACATTGGAGGTTTGGCTTACACCATATATTACAGGCGTAAAAACAGATGCGCAGTGGAAGTCCTTTGACATCCATTCAGCGCTCCAAGCGCAGCTGACCTACGAACAAACCCAGCTCTTGGCTCAGCACGCCCCCGCTCATTTCACCACGCCCTTGGGCCGTCAGATCCCGATTGATTACGCGGGCGATGATCCCGAAATCTCGCTGCGCATTCAGGAAATGTTTGGCCAGCGCACCCACCCCCAAGTCGCGGGCAAGCCTCTACGCGTCACGCTCCTGTCGCCCGCCCAGCGCCCCGTGCAAACCACAATGGATATCCCAGCATTCTGGGATACCTCCTATTCTGATGTGCGCAAAGACATGCGTGGCCGCTATCCCCGCCACCCGTGGCCCGAAGACCCCCGCGAAGCAGACCCTACCCTGCGTACAAAACGCCGCTCATGAGCGCCGTCTTTGCAATTGCAGAAAAAAATGGTATACGTGTGTTAATCAATAATAAAATCGCGGCAGTTAGTCAGTCACTTATGAATAAACAATTCCAAAAAGCTTGGAGCGAGCTCCTCAGCCCGTTTCTGCGTCGTCCAAAGCGGCTGCAAGTCGCAGCATTGTGCTACAAGCAAGCCAACGACACCGACGACAAAGAAATCTTGCTCGTCACCTCGCGGGATACGGGCCGCTGGATCATTCCCAAGGGCTGGCCAATTGATGGTAAAAACGCCTCTGAAGCCGCGCTGCAAGAAGCTTGGGAAGAAGCGGGCGTGCGCAAAGGCACGGTCATGGGCAAAGCGCTTGGTCTCTACAATTATGACAAAGAGCTCAAAGGCGGCCTGCCTGTGGCAGTAGAAACATTGGTCTTCTCGGTGAAAGTCAACGAAATGCGCGATGACTACCCAGAAGCCTCCCAGCGCGAGCGCAAATGGGTCAGCCCAGCAGAAGCTGCAAACATGGTGCAAGAGCCCCAACTGCAGGACATGCTGCGCAGTTTGTAACAGTTTTGTATCAGTTTTGTGACAAATTGATTGAATTACGCCCCAACCTTCTCTAACCGAGCGGGAACGCCAAGGGGGGCAAAATGACAGATTTCAATAAGCACGACGCCGATCACCTCGAAACACTCGACCGCGACCTGCACCGCCTATCCTATCTGGAAAATGCCACCCAGTATGTTGCACGCCCCATGATGGGCCCCGGCATAGCGCTTGCCTTTATGGTCCTCGCCGGCCTGTCCGCTGCGATCTTCTTCGGCTTTGAACCGCAAAACTACGTGGTCATCCTCGCCGCCGTCTTCGGCGCCTACATGGCGCTCAACATCGGCGCAAACGATGTCGCCAACAACATGGGCCCCGCCGTTGGCGCCAACGCGCTCACACTTAGCGGCGCCATCGCCATCGCCGTTGTCTTCGAAAGCGCCGGCGCGCTCCTCGCGGGCGGTGATGTGGTCTCCACAATTTCCAAAGGCATCATTGCCCCCTCTACAATGGCCTCTGCCGATGTGTTCATCTGGGCCATGATGGCCGCGCTGATTTCCGCTGCGCTCTGGGTCAACCTCGCCACATGGGTCGGCGCGCCTGTCTCAACAACACACTCTGTTGTCGGTGGCGTCATGGGCGCAGGCATCGCTGCCGCGGGCCTCTCCGCTGTCAACTGGCCCACCATGAGCGCCATCGCCGCGAGCTGGGTCATCTCGCCTGTTCTGGGCGGAGCCATTGCCGCCGCCTTCCTCGCTCTGATCAAATCGCGTGTGATCTATCAAGACGACAAGATCGCAGCCGCCAAAAAGTGGGTTCCAATCCTCGTAGGCATCATGGCGGGCGCTTTCGCTTCGTACCTTGCCCTCAAGGGCCTCAAGCGCATCATGAAGATCGATCTTCCAACAGCTCTGGCCATCGGCCTCGCACTTGGTGTCGCGGCATGGCTTGTAACAATCCCACTGATCCGCCGTCAGTCTGAAGGGCTTGAGAACCGAAACAAATCTCTCAAAACCCTCTTTGGCATTCCACTGGTTATCTCGGCAGCACTGCTCAGCTTCGCCCACGGGGCCAATGATGTGGCCAATGCGGTTGGCCCCCTCGCAGCCATCGTGCACGCCGCCGAATACGGCAGCTTTGCTGACAAAGTCGCGATCCCAATGTGGGTCATGATCATCGGCGCCTTCGGGATCAGCTTCGGCCTCTTCCTCTTTGGCCCCAAACTGATCCGCATGGTCGGCTCACAGATCACAAAGCTCAACCCAATGCGCGCCTATTGTGTCTCGCTCTCAGCCGCAATCACAGTGATCATCGCAAGTTGGCTCGGCCTGCCTGTGTCCTCGACACATATTGCCGTGGGCGCAGTCTTCGGCGTTGGCTTCTTCCGCGAATGGGACGCCGCAAAGCGCATGCGTGCCAGCACGGTTGCAATGCCAGATGCACAGCGTATTGCCCCAGAAGAGCGCCGTCGTCGCAAGCTCGTGCGCCGTTCACACTTCATGACAATCATCGCAGCATGGGTCATCACAGTGCCCGCCGCCGCCATCATGTCAGGGCTGATCTTCTATATTCTGTCCGCCGTCGTACACTAAGCTCAAAGCTTCGTTCAGTCCCACCACGGCCCATGATGCTTGCCCTCTTGGTCGAGCCTCTCAAAGCCGTGGCGGCCAAAAAAATCTCGCTGCGCCTGAATGATATTGGCCGTGCCGCTGCCAATCCGCAGGCTGTCAAAGAAGCTGACAGCACTGCTCAAGGCAGGCGCAGGATGCCCCGCCCCCAGTGCTGCGCCGGCAACAGCCCGCAACCTGGGCAGAGCGGCCTGAAGCTTGGCCGCAATCGCCTCCGCTTCCAAAAGCTGCCCGCCATGGCTGGCACTGTTCTCAAAAGCCTCGGCGATATCGTCCAGCAAGGCCGCACGTATGATACAGCCTGCCCGCCAAATTTGCGCAATCCGCGCAAAATCAAGCGGCCAGTTATATTCCTCGGCGGCCTGCCTCAAAATGCGAAAGCCCTGCGCATAGGCCAAGATACGCCCCGCCATCAACGCATCCGCGATTTGATCCAAGCTGACGGAAACAGCGCCGCGCCCTGCGCCATATTGCACGCCAAGCCGCTCGCGAAGGACCTTTTCCGACGACCAACTCCGCGCACCAATGGCCGCTTCAATCATACTCGCGCTCTGCCCCATCTGCAGCGCTTCGATCACAGTCCAGCGTCCCGTGCCCTTTTGACCCGCCGCATCACGGATATGGTCGACAAACGGAACGCCTGCCTCCTCGTATTGCAGTAGCGCACCTGTGATTTCCACAAGATAGGAGCGCAGCGGTCCCTTATCCCAAGCCTCAAACTGCGCACCAATCTCCGGTGCACTCATTCCAAGTCCAAAACGCATCAGCCCATAAGCCTCCGCGATCATTTGCATATCGGCATATTCAATCCCGTTGTGCACGGTCTTCACAAAATGCCCCGCCCCGTCAGGCCCCAGATGCGCCACACAAGGCACGCCTTCATATTTCGCGGCAATAGCCCTCAACATCGGTTCAAGCTGGGTCCAAGAATGCGCCGTACCACCAACCATCATCGACGGCCCATGCCGCGCACCCTTCTCGCCGCCCGAAACGCCCATACCGACAAAGTGCAGATCCTGCTGGCCCAGCGCCTCCGCGCGTCGCCGCGTATCGTGGAAATTCGCGTTGCCCCCGTCAATGATCGTATCACCTGCCTCAAGCAACGGCGTGACAGCCGCGATCATGCTGTCCATAGGCGCGCCCGACGGGATCATAAACAGAATCACCCGAGGTGTTTTCAGTCCTGACACAAAGGCAGAGAGCTCAGAATGCGGATGCAGACGCTCGGCCAACGGCCCCGCCTCTGCAACAAAGTCGGCGATCCAGCTCACCTCGCGGTTGGTCACCGCAACGTCAAATCCCTGCTCAGCAAGGTTCAGCGCCAAAGCGCTCCCCATCACACCAAGCCCGTAAATACCGATATTCGCGCGCGACATTCACACTCTCCTGTTTGCGCTAGCATCCTATTGGACAAAACACTAAGCGCAAGCACAGAGACCAAAGCTCCTACGGCTTCCTCTTTCAAGAAATATCCCAAGGGGCCTGGGGACTGGTCCCCCAGCTTGGCTGCGGCCTGGGGGACTGCCCCCCAAGCTCTGCTTAAGCCGCGCCTACTTGCCTAGACACCAGCGCACCACAGCCTTCTGCGCATGAAGACGGTTCTCCGCCTCATCAAAGATCACAGAGTTCGGCCCGTCCATCACAGCGCTCGTCGCCTCGTCCTCGCGATGCGCAGGCAAGCAATGCATAAACAGCGCATCAGGCTTCGCATGACGCATCAGGTCTTCGTTCACTTGATAGGGCCGCAGCATATTGTGGCGGCGCTCTTTGGTGCTTTGCCCGTCATGCATGCTCACCCATGTGTCTGTGACAACAAGATCCGCACCCTGCACAGCAGTCTTCGCATCCCGCTCAAGGCTCACGCTCACACCTGCTTTACGGGCAAGGCCGATAAATTCGTCTTCAGGGTCCAGCTGGCTTGGCCCCGCAAAGACCATATCAAAGCCAAACTGCGCCGCCGCATGCAGGAAGGACGCACAGACATTGTTGCCATCGCCACACCAAACCACTTTCTTGCCCTTGATAGAGCCGCGGTGCTCCTCATAGGTCAGAACATCCGCCATGATCTGGCAAGGATGCGTACGGTCCGTGAGCCCGTTGATCACAGGAACAGTCGCATGCTCCGCCATTTCCAGCAGCACAGACTCATCAAATGTACGGATCATGATCAGGTCGACATAGCGGCTCATCACTTTAGCGGTATCCGCAATCGTTTCACCGTGGCCAAGCTGCATTTCACTGCCCGTCAGAAGCATGGTCTGCCCCCCCATCTGACGCACACCCACATCAAAGCTCACCCGCGTACGCGTGGAGGGCTTTTCAAAAATCAGCGCAACCATTTGCCCCTCAAGCGGGCGCTCGTCATCAAGCGCACCCTTGGGCCGTCCTGCCCGCGCCGTTTTCATTGCCGCTGCTTGGTCAATAATACCGCGCAAGTCGTCCTTGCTCGTTTTATGAATGTCGAGAAAATGGTTCATGCCTTAAGTCCTTCACTGACCGCGCTCGCGGCTTTATCAAGGCGCGCCACCGCCTCAGAAATATCACTCTCCGTAATGTTCAGCGCTGGCAAAAGCCGCACCACATTATCCGCAGCAGGGACAGAGAGCACACCCGCCTCATACCCCGCCTTCACAACGTCAATCGGCGCAACCTTACACTTCAGGCCCAGCATCAGCCCCGCGCCGCGCACACCTTCAAACACATCAGGATGCGCCGCAACCAAGCCCTCAAGCTTCTGGCGCAAGCCGCCCGCGCGGGCGTTCACCTCAGCTAGAAACGCAGGGTCCGAAACAATCTCCATCACCTTGAGACCAACAGCGCAGGCGAGAGGGTTGCCCCCGTATGTGCTGCCATGCGTCCCGGCGACCATTCCGCTCGCGGCCTCTTCGCGGGCCAGCACAGCCCCGAGCGGGAAGCCCCCGCCAATGCCCTTCGCAACCATCATAATATCAGGCTCAATCCCTGACCACTCATGGGCAAAGAGTTTCCCAGTGCGGCCCACGCCACATTGCACCTCATCCAAGATCAGCAGCGCACCCGTCTCGTCGCAGAGATCGCGCAGCCCCTTCAGGCACTGGTCAGGCAGCGGACGAATACCGCCCTCGCCCTGCACAGGTTCAATCAGAATTGCCGCGGTGTTCTCGCTCACAGCCGCGCGCAAAGCGTCGTGGTCGCCCCATGGCAGATGGGTAAACCCGCCAAGGATCGGCCCAAAACCCTTGGTCATCTTTTCGCTGCCCGCTGCCGCAATGCCTGCCGCCGAGCGGCCATGGAAAGAGCCCTCAAAGGTGATAATCTCCACCCGCTCAGGTTGCCCTTTCTCATACCAATATTTACGCGCCATTTTGACGGCGAGCTCACAGGCCTCTGTGCCCGAGTTGGTAAAGAATACGGTGTCCGCAAAAGTCTCTTCCACAAGCTTCTCCGCCAAAGCCTGCTGCTGCGGGATTTGGTAGAGATTGGAGAGGTGCCAGAGCTTCCCCGCCTGCTCTGTGAGCGCCCCGACCAAGGCGGGGTTGGCATGCCCCAGAGCATTTACAGCAATACCCGCTCCAAGGTCCAAAAAGCGTCGCCCGTCCGCTTCCGTCAGCCAGCTGCCCTCACCCGAGACAAAGCTCAAAGGCGCACGGTTATAGGTCGGCAAAAGAGAAGGGATCATAGGTCTTATCCTTATAAGAAGCCCGATAAGTGCCGAAGCAGGCGGGCATAGTCAACATGGGGGACAGAAAAGAGCGCCTTGTGGCCGCGCCCATAGCCGTGCAGTCGCCGAGCTTACGCTCGTCGGCGTCGTGAGAAGAAAGAGTTCACTGCGTTGCACATACGGACCATCTAGCAGCGCCCTTGCCCCAAGGGAAGCAAAAACCTCTTGCCCCCGCCAGCCGCTTCTCTATCGCTTCTCCACATGAAAGCTCTCGCCCTCCCCAATGCGCGCCTCGCCGTGATGCTCATGCTCACAGCAACCTTCTTTATCGCCAGCTCCACGCTGATGGCCAAGCTCGCGTCTGACCCACGCTTTGGCACGCCATTGCATCCCTTACAGATCAGCCATGGCCGCTTTCTTTTCGCCTTTGTCCTGATCAGCGCCGTGGTCACAGCCACCCAGCAGAAGATCTCGCGGCCAAACTTGCAGCTCCACACTGCACGTTCACTGCTCGGCTGGAGCGGCGTCACACTGATGTTTGCCGCCGTCGCGTTTATTCCCATGGCAGATGCCACAGCGATCAGCTTCCTCAACCCCGTCTTTGCAATGGTCTTCGCCATTCCGCTTCTGGGCGAGCGGGTCGGCCCCGTGCGCTGGAGCGCGGCCGCCATTGCCTTTCTTGGTGCGCTTGTGCTTCTGCGTCCCTCCCCCGCAAGCTTCGAGGCAGGTGCGCTCTTGGCCCTCGGCGCTGCGGTTTTTATGGGGCTCGAAGTGATCCTGATCAAGCGCCTCGCAAATTCTGAGCCGCCATTGCAAATTCTGTTCGTCAACAACGCGATCGGCCTGATCATTGCGAGCCTCGCTGTGCTCCCCGTATGGCAAATGCCCAGTCCTTCACAATGGCTCGTCCTTGCAGGCGTCGGCTCTGCAATGGCCATGGCCCAGTTCTTCTTCGTCAATGCCATGGCCCGCGCCGAAGCCAGCTATATTGCGCCCTTTGCATTCACCACATTGATCTTCGCCGCCGCTTATGATGCAGCCCTGTTTGGCGCGTGGCCAGACGTCGTCTCGGGGGTCGGCGCGCTAACCATTCTCTCTGGCGCAGGGCTGCTGGCGTGGCGAGAAAGCCATCTCAAGTCAGCCGCATCACCCTCGGAGTGATTCTGCACCTTGTATCTGCGCCCACGATGCTTAGTATAGGGCGCTGATCCAAGTTCTGGCCCGCCTCGTGCACACGGCCCCCCAACCTCAAGGAAACCGCATGTCCTGGACAGACGAACGCGTAGAAGTATTGAAAAAGATGTGGGGCGAAGGCCAGTCGGCCAGCCAGATCGCCAAAGAGCTTGGTGGCGTCACCCGCAACGCTGTGATCGGCAAGGTACACCGCCTTGGCCTATCCAACCGCACCACAACAGGCGCGGCCAAGCCAGATGCCAAAGCCGCCGCTCCAAGCGCGCCCAAAAAGCCGTCAAAACCCAAAGCCGCGCCACCCAAGGCTGCCGCAAAAGTGGCCGAGCCTGCACCCGTTGCAGAGCCTGAGACCGAGGTTGAGGTCGAAGCCAAGCCTATTCCCAAAAGCCCTGCGCGCCGTGCCATCATTCCGGCAGGCCAGCCGCTTCCACCGCAGCCCTCAAACAACGAGATCAGCGCCGAAGCCCTCGCAAAAGTCAGCGAAATTGAGAAAAAAGCAAAGCGTCTCACACTCATGGAATTGACCGAACGCACCTGCAAATGGCCTGTTGGCGACCCCGCTACCGATGATTTCTGGTTCTGCGGGCTACCCACACAGTCAGGCAAGCCCTACTGCGAAGCGCATGTTGGCGTGGCGTTCCAGCCCATGTCCTCGCGGCGCGATCGCAAACGCTAAGCAGCTTTTTCTGATTGCCTTAAATATCCAAAGCCCGCGCCCTCACCCTGCGCGGGCTTTTTTTCATTCTGAACATATCCTCACAAGGAACAGCCACATGAAAATCGGTTTTCTTGGCACAGGCACAATCGCAACAGCTGTCGTTCAGGCCCTTGCGCCGCTCGGTCACCAGATCACAGTCTCAGAGCGCTCCGCTGCCAACGCGGCCATGCTAAACGCCGCCTACGAAAACGTGGTCGTGGCCTCCAACGCAGACGTCGCGGCTGCGGCAGATGTGCTTTTTCTCGGCCTCATGCCCGACATCGCGCGTGAGCTTCTCCCTGCGCTCACCTTTCGAGAAGGCCAACGTGTGATCTCTTTCATAGCCGATCTCCCGCTTTCCGAGGTGCAGTCCCTGATTGGCCCTGCGACGGCCGAAAGCCTCGTCCTCCCGTTCCCCGCGATTGCGCAGACCCGCTCGCCCCTCATCGCTTTTCCACAGTCTGATCTCGTGTCCGATATTTTCGCGACGCATGATGTTTTCAATATGAAAACTGAGGCCGAGTTCCGCGCCATGCTTTCGGCCCAAGCGGTTTTGTCCCCCGTCGTGCAAATGCTGCTGACAGCCTCTGATTGGGCCGCTGACAAAGGCGCCGAGGCAACGAAAGCACAAGATTTCCTGCGCAGTCTCATCGCAGCAAACCTGTCAGCAAGCCCGCTCACGCCTCTCTTGCAGTCTCTCAGCACAGAAGGCGGATACAACGCCCGCTTGCACGCACATATGGACAAGGCCGACAGCTTTAACGACTTGAAAAGCGGCCTCGACGCGCTCTGAGCCGCACGCGCTTAAAAACAGTCGCAACCATCAACTGTACATCATAGCAAAAGCTCTGCTCGCGCGCATAAATCAAATCAAGCCGCGCCTTCACTGGGATGCAGGAACGCACATAGATTGTCTCTGCCTCTTCGGCCGTTTGACAGGGTGCAAGCAGAGCCTCCTCACGGCGGTGATAGGCGAGCGTCGCCAAGCCCGTCACACCAGGGCGCGTTCTCAAGACCTCACTGTAAACATCAGGACACATCTCCACATAGCGTCGTAGTGGCGGACGCGGCCCAACAAAGCTGATATCGCCACGCAAAATGTTAATTAGCTGTGGCAACTCGTCCAAACGTGTACGCCGCAAGAAACGGCCCACGCGTGTCACACGCCCCGCAGTATGCCCTCCTGAAAGAACCGCCTCAGCTTCAGCCAGCCTCATGGTGCGAAACTTCCAAAATTGAAACGGCACATTCACCGCCCGCATCCGCTCAGCAACATAAAATACATCTCCCCCATCAGACAACTTGATCACCCCCGCGATGACAAGAGCCACAGGAGATAGAACAACTATAAGAAGACTCGACAACATCACATCCATCAGCCGCTTACTGATACTCATGCGCTGCATCTCCGGCCATATAGGCACAGGACAGCGCCTTCTAGTCGCGCGTCAAACCCTCCCGCAACGCCCAGAAACAGACATAATTGCTCAAATACCCTCTGATAAATCAGAACAGCTCCCAAATATCACTCGTAACCTGACGACTGCTCCACGAACGATTGCGCATCGCCCGTGAACAGAATCCAGCGCCTTGTGATACTTTGACACTCAACCATAGATAGAATCAACACTGAAAACACCGCAGCTTGTCACTGCGGTGCCTCTGTCTGTCTTGTCATAGGTTCAGATCAGGCGGGGCAGCGCGCCACGTAGCGGCTACCGTCTGGGTTTTGATACACACAGTCGCCCGCCGTCGGAGCTTTTCCGATCAGGTTGCCAGCAACTGCGCCCGCGACACCGCCGATGATCGCCCCTTTGGTCCTATCATCAGAACTCGACACAGCCGCACCAATCAAAGCGCCGCCAAGCGCGCCTGCCGCCATGCTCTGGTCGGTCGTATCGCAAGCTCCAAGCGCAGCAATAAGCGGTATGGTCAAAAGCAGTTTATACATTTTCGAATCCCCTTCAGGTGGTGGATGTCAGATGGGGTCAGGCTGGCATATTACAGAGCTGGCCGAACAGGACATAAGTCAAAGACCCCTGTCTATGAGCGCTATTTGGCCCATGGCCCGATGAAACAGGCCACCCGTCAACCAGCCTTTAGCCCAGCGGCTCGACAGGCACGTCCACCTTAATGTGCTGTTCGCCGCGTTCGGCCGCAAGACGGATCTGCTTCTGACGCTCGCGAAAACGGGTCTTATCGCTCTCTGTCGTCTCGCCGATGCAGTGGTGGCACGAAACCCCCTGCTCCCACTCTGCCCGCGCCTTATCTTCTGGCAGGACAGGGCGGCGACACGCATGACACAGCTCATGGGGCCCCTCGCGCAAGCCGTGGCCCACCGAGACACGCCCGTCAAACACAAAGCATTCCCCGTTCCAGGTGCTCTGCTCTTCAGGCACTTTCTCAAGATACTTCAGAATGCCACCCTTCAGGTGGTAGACATCTTCAATCCCTTGTCCGAGCAAATAGTTTGTCGATTTTTCGCACCGAATACCGCCGGTACAGAACATAGCGATCCGCTTGTTGTGAAAGCGCTCTTTGTTCTCTTCCCACCAAGCTGGAAAGTCACGAAAGCTCGCAGTCATAGGATCGACCGCGCCTTCAAATGTGCCGATTGCAACTTCATAATCGTTGCGCGTGTCAATCACGGCCACATCTTCTGACAGGATAAGCTCGTTCCAGTCCTCTGGCTCCACATAGTTGCCCACATGGGCGCGCGGATCCACATCAGGTTGGCCCATCGTGACAATCTCTTTCTTGAGCTTCACTTTCATGCGCGCAAACGGCTGGCTCGCGGCAGTGCTCTCCTTCCAGTCCAAAGTCGCACATCCGGGCAAAGCACGGATATAGCCAAGAACGGTATCAAGACCGGCGCGGTGGCCCGCAATCGTCCCATTGATCCCCTCACGCGCAATCAGAAGAGAGCCAGAAATTCCATTTTCTCGGCAAACGTCTTGGAGCGGCCCCTGCATCGCAGCGGGGTCTTCAAACGGAGTGAAATGATAGAGTGCAGCAAGTATAAACATAGTCTCGGCCTAGCTGGGAATCGCGGTTTCGGCAAGATGTTTACTCTTGAGTTCGCCCTGATGCACCCCTACCCATTGTCGCAGGACAAGCCTCAAAGGAGCCCGCCATGCCCGCCGATACCGCTCTGCTCGTGATCGACATTCAGAATGACTTCTGCCCTGGCGGCGCGCTCGCTGTCGCCGAAGGCGATCAGATCGTTTCAGGCATCAACGCGCTCATGGACGAGCACAGCTCCGTCATCCTAACCCAAGACTGGCATCCAGCAGGACACTCTTCCTTTGCCTCCTCCCATGAGGGCAAAGGCCCCTATGAGCTCACAGAAATGCCCTATGGCCCGCAAGTCCTCTGGCCCGATCACTGCGTCATTGGTTCGCATGGTGCCGCCTTTCATCCCGACCTGCGCACAGACGCCGCCCAGATGATTGTACGCAAAGGCTTTCGCCCCCACATCGACAGCTATTCTGCTTTCTTTGAAAATGACCGCAGCACAGCCACTGGCCTGCATGGTTATCTCCAAGAACGCGGCATCCGCTCACTCGTGCTGACAGGCCTCGCCACAGATTTCTGCGTCGCCTACTCTGCACTTGATGCAGCGCGCCTTGGCTATGCCGTCGAGCTGCATGAGAGCCTTTGCCGCGCAATTGATCTTGACGGCTCGCTTGCCGCCGCCAAATCGCAACTGCGCGCCGCGGGCGTAAAAATCAGCTAAATACTGTTAAAAACGCTTTTAAATAAGGGCGTCTGTTACCTTTTCATTAAGCGAAAAAAGGCTAGGTCTTTCCACAAGAGCGCGTGGAAGGATGCAAGCGGCGATGCCGACAGATACTCTGGAACATGAACAGAAGCTCGCAGAGTTCGAGCAACGCAACAGCCCCGAGGGTTTGCTGCTGCGCTACGCGCGCCGCCGGCCCTCCTACTTCTGGTTCCGCCAGATTTTCATGATCTGCGGCTCTCTCGTTCTCTTCCTTACAGGGCATCCCTTCGTCAGCCTCGCGGTCTACCTGACTTTGCTCGCAGGCGAGCTTGTGGACAGCCTTTTTCTAATGTCTGTTCCACGCAAGCTCGAACACGGCGTATCATTCAAGCGCCTCTACAATATCGCCAGCCTCACAGCCGCCTTTCAGGCCGCCACAAGCGTCTCGCTCGCCTTCTTCCCTGTCTGGCTCGAAGGCTCTCCCGAGACGCTCGCCTTCTGCTTTGCCTTTATCGCAGGCGGCGGCATTAACTCGAGCTACATGCTCAGCTTTCACCCTGTCGCGACTTATATCAGGCTCGGTACGCTCCTTGCGTCAGGCATCGCAGCCATGGTCTACGGCGCCGCCTTTGGCAGCCTTGGGCTTCAGGCAGAGATTTATACCTTCTTCGCCTTTTGTATGACCATCTTTCTGATTTATACTTTCCTCCAATACTCCCAAGGCGACTTTGACCACAAAACCAAAAGCAATCGCCGGATGTTGGAACAGAGCCTCGAGCTCGCAGCCTTCAATAAGGCTCTGCACGACCAACAAAGCGAAATCCGTCGCCTTGCTCTCGTCGCACGCTACGCAAATGACTCTGTGATTGTGGCCGCCCCGACGGGGCACATACTTTGGGTCAACGAGGCCTTCACACGGATCACTGGCTATAGCCGCGAAGAAGCCATCGGCAAGCGCCCGGGCACACTTCTGGATGGTGCAGATACCTCTGTCGCGACAACCACAGCCATTGAAGACGCAGTCGCCTCAGGGAGGCCTCTGCGCACAGAGCTCATCAACTACCGCAAAGACGGCACAAAAATCTGGGTCGAAACCAACCAAGTTCCGATCTACAACGAGGCAGGCAATGTCGAAATGATCATCGCGATTGAGCGTGATGTCACAGCCGACAAATACCACATGGAAGAGCTCGCCGTTGCCAAACGCGCGGCAGAAGATGGTGAGCGCGCCAAAACCCAGTTCCTCGCCACCATGAGCCACGAAATTCGCACACCCATGAACGGCATCATCGGAATGGCCGACCTGCTCAACGACGAAAGCCTCAACACAGAACAAAAGGGCTATGTCGAGACAATCCGCTACTCCGCCGAAGCTCTGATGCGGATCATCAATGACATCCTGGACTTCTCAAAGCTCGACGCTGGCAAATCCGTGATCAATCCTGTTGATTTTGACTTGCTAGGATGCGTCGAAAGCGCTGTTTCAATCTTGCGCCCCAAAGCCATCGAGAAGGATATATTTGTCGAGCTCAACTGCCTCACACCCGTACCCCCGCTCCTGCGTGGCGATGACGGACGCATCCGCCAAATCGTGATCAACATTGTCGGCAATGCGATCAAATTCACCAAGCACGGCGGCGTGACAATCGATCTCTCCTGTTATGACAACAGCGAGGGCAGTCTCGTCACTCTCGATGTCAGCGACACAGGCATCGGCATTGCAGAAGACAGGGTCGAGCAGATTTTTGACCAGTTCAGCCAAGCCAACGGCGAGATCACCCGCCAATACGGCGGCACAGGCCTAGGCCTCACCATCTCGCGCATCCTCGCCCATGAAATGGGCGGCGACATCTCGATCCGTTCCACCCTGGGTACAGGCTCAACCTTCACAATCTCGCTACAGCTTGATCACACGCTTGATGCGCTTGAAGCGGCCGCCGAAGAAGCTTTGGCCACCGCCGCCGAGATCAAATTGCCGGGGGTCAAAGCGCTTGTGGCTGAAGACAACCTGACCAATCAACTTCTGATCAAGAAATACCTCAAAGATACCGAGATGGAGATCATCTATGCACGCAACGGTCGCGAAGCTGTTCGCTTGACCCTGTACCACCAGCCACAAGTGATCTTCATGGACATGTCGATGCCCGAAATGGACGGCATCAGTGCAACTCGCAAAATCCGCTCCGAAAAGGCCCTCGCACAGCCCAAGATCGTCGCACTTACGGCCAATGTTTACGCTTCCGACAAGGCCGCCTGCCTCTCTGCAGGAATGGATGGTTTCCTCTCCAAGCCACTCAAGCGCTCCGAGCTTCTTGGCTGGCTCGGTCAGCTCTGACAGGCTCTTTCTGGGCTTGAACCCATCCGCCCCGCGCCCCATTGTGTCCGCAACATTTTGCAAGGGGGCCGCCGCCCATGGACATCGCCACACGCGTCTGGAATCACAAATGGAAGATCGATCCGATCGTCCGCTCGCTGATCGACAATGACTTTTACAAACTGCTGATGTGCCAGTCGGTCTTTCGCAACAAGCCCGACGCCCAAGTGCGCTTCTCGCTGATCAACCGCGCTCAAGATGTCCCGCTCGCCAAGCTCATCGACGAGGGCGAGCTGCGCGAACAGCTCGACCATATCCGCTCCCTCTCCCTCACCCGCGGCGAAAGCACATACCTGCGCGGCAACACCTTCTACGGCAAGCGCCAGATGTTCCGCCCCGACTTCATGGAATGGTTCGAAAACCTGCGCCTGCCCCCCTACGAGCTCACCCGCGTGGGCGACCAATACGAACTCACGTTTGAAGGCAGCTGGCCCGAGGTCATGCTCTGGGAAATCCCCGCGCTCGCCGTCCTGATGGAACTGCGCTCCCGCGCCGTCCTCGGCAAAATGGGCAAATTCGAGCTGCAAGTCCTCTACGCCCGCGCCACAACCAAACTCTGGGAAAAGATCGAGCGCCTGCGCGAGGCCCCCGGCCTCAAACTCGCCGATTTCGGAACGCGCCGCCGCCACTCCTACCTCTGGCAAGACTGGTGCGTGCAAGCCATGCTCGAAGGCCTCGGCCCTGACGCCTTCATCGGCACCTCCAATGTCCACATCGCCATGCGCCGCGATATCGAAGCGATAGGCACAAACGCCCACGAGCTGCCCATGGTCTACTCCGCCTTGGCGCAAACAGATGAAGCCCTCGCCCACGCGCCCTATGACGTGCTGTCAGACTGGCACGATGAACACGACGGCAACCTGCGCATCATCCTGCCCGACACCTACGGAACCAAAGGCTTCCTTGAGCGCGCGCCCGACTGGCTCGCTGGCTGGACAGGGATCAGGATCGACTCTGGCGACCCCGCAACAGCCGCCGAAACAGCGATCAACTGGTGGAAATCCCGCGGTGAAGACCCGACCAAAAAACTGGTCATCTTCTCCGATGGCTTGGATGTCGACAAAATCCTCGAACTCCACAATCAATTCTCTGGCCGCGTCCGCCCCTCTTTTGGCTGGGGCACCCTGATGACAAACGACTTCCGCGGCCTCACATCTGGCGACGCCCTCGCGCCCTTCTCCATGGTCTGCAAAGCCGTCTCGGCCAACGGCTCCCCCACAGTCAAACTCTCCGACAACCCCCGCAAAGCCATGGGCCCAGCGGAAGAAATCGAACGGTATAAACGGGTGTTTGGAGTCGGGGATCAGGACGAAATGGAGGTTGTGGTTTAGAAGATTCCCCTTTAAGTTGATAAAATTAGGTGAATTTATCTGAGTTTGAGTGCGATGATACCGTTTGCGACCGAGTTTGCCGTTAAAGACTTTGAACGTGCTGAATTTGTTGGGCTTGCTCTGGCCTGGCTAAAAGGATCTGATTACTGTACCCTGTTCGATGAAGACGCGATAACTGATCTTTCAAGTGAAGTTGCAAATATCAAATCCCTTAAAGGCGAAGAGATAAAGTTTCACGAACTAAAGGATAAGAATGCCACTGACGCTATTGGCTTCAGATACGAAAAGCATGATGATCAAGGTAGAATCTGGAGAACTGAGTTTGTTGTGACTCAAGGCAACCTTGTTCAAGGAGACGCTATTCTTCGGACGAGAACGCAATGCTTAGCAAAACTTGCCAATGTTGAACTCGAACCCCCAAAAAAGCCCTTTATTCTAAAAAGCATTATTCAAGACGGACTTACAGTTGATGACGGTTATTTCAGTATATTGGACAAACCACATCGTCTAATTGATAATGACTTTTCAATAGAAATAATTAAGGAAACACTTCTTGGTAACGGCAGCAATTTTTTGCCTGTCGTTTATATTACGATGCATGGGGATGGAAGTTTCAGCCTTTCAGAAAAGCAAATTGAAAGGCTAGCTTTTGAACTTGGGGGAGTTGCGCATGTAGTAGTTGAACCTTCAAGAACATTTAGCGCAAAACTCAGAGATAGCACCGATGGCCAAAACGCTTATGGTGGCTCAATAGGAGTATACTTGCCTCAGGCGCCAATAGGAAAGAAATTTTATATCGGAGGTGCCATCAAAGACAGCTTTGAATTATGCAAATGGCTCTCTGGGTACTGCATAGCCGCGAGATCACGCCTCCCTTCAAAAGGTTGGGACTGGACAGAACTGCAAGAACAAGCGCTCCGAAGACAACGAGAGCGAGATCGTAACAGCCTATCGGTAAGAGAAACTGAAGAGTTGTACGAACAAGAAATTGATACCTTAAAAGAACGTATCAAAGAGCTGGAAATCGCTAATGCAGCCATCAGCACTTCAACGGTCAGAAATTCCGATTATAAGTCACAATGGGACCAGGATAGCTTTTCCATGTCCATACCAGAGATATATACTGGTGAGATAAGCGACAGGATTCAATTCCTCATTGACTGTGGGCTACAACAGGCGGAAGCGCTTGGTATTGATGAACGGACCATAGCAGTGGCAAAGACACTGCTACAACACAATTCCAAGTCTGCTGAGCTGAAAGAGCTTCGAGAACAGTTAGGCAAAGTAATTACCAACCCTAAACGATACTCAAAGGATGTGGTCAAACTACTTGAAAAGTATGGATACTCCAAGAAAGCCGAAAAGACTCACGTCCGACTTGAGCCCGATCCAAACCTAGAGGGCGTCTCCACCTTAACGATTGTCAAAACCCCTAGTGATCACCGATCTCTTAAAAACCAACGCTCTCATATTGAAAACGGACTTGGAATATCCAAACTATAGCTCCCTCAATCCTCCCCCTGCACCTTCCCCCGCATGGCCTTCACATCGCCGCGCACTTTCTTCGCCTTGAGCCGCCGTTTCTGGCTGCCATAGGTCGGCTTGGTCGCGATCCGTCGTTTGGGTTTCACCAGAGCCGCGCGGATAAGCTCCGCCAGCCGCTCTCGCGCGATCTCGCGGTTGCGCGCTTGCGAGCGGGTGTCTTCGACCTGAAGCACAATCGCGCCTTCCTTGGTCCAGCGGCGGCCCGCGAGTTTCCTCAGCCGCGTCTTCACAGGCGCGGGAAGGTTCGGCGAGCGCTCCGCCTCAAAGCGCAGCTCAACAGCCGTCGAAACTTTATTTACATTTTGTCCGCCGGGGCCGCTTGAACGCACAAAAACCTCGGAAATTTCCCAGTCTGCGATCTCTATCTCATCTGAAATGGTTAACGGCATTTTTCTCTTCAGGCGGTGCACGGGTTGTGCACGGGTTGTGCACGCTTTTCACCCCCCCTGTTTTCACATTTGAGTCGAAAGGTAAAAGGGCCGCTCGATCCTGTCGAACGGCCCCCGAGATTTTAGGAGGTGGGCTGGTTAGGGCGCACCAATCCGTGGTTTGTCGAAACTAGGGGCTGCCCTAAATCCGAGTCTCCCGAACTGTCCCAAGACCATTCTCCGGTTTCCCATTAGACACTAGAGCACCTCCTTTCAGCTGTTTAAGATAGCTTCAGACTGGCACAGAGAGCGCATATGTCAAACAAAATGTTGTGTATTTTTTGTGACACGCCCCACGATGATGCGGAACGGTATCAAAGCGAGCAGTGCCAGCGAAAGCTTTACGCCCCAGTCCGCCACAGCGAGCGAAACCCAGAGTGGGACAGCTGGCCCGACGCCCAGAAGCGGCAGAACCTCGCCCGCCCAAGACACATCATTTGACGGCTCGATAAACGAAAGTGCGCCGGAGAAAGCGATTGTAAAGAAAATCGCGCTGTCCAGACTTGCGCCCAAAAGTGTCGAAACAAGCGGCGCGCGCCACCATTTTCCGCCCCTTAACGCATCGAACGCTGCCACATCCAAGAGTTGCGCCAGCAAGAACGCCGTGCCCGATCCGATGGCAATCCGCAGTGTCACAAGCGGGCCGTATTCGCCCATGATCTGCGTGCCCACCAGAGAGCAGAGAACACCAAAAATGAACCCGATAACAACAACTTGCCGCGCAGCCTTGGGGCCATAAACGCGGTTCATAATATCAGTAACAAGGAAGGCCAGAGGGTAGGTAAACGCCCCCCATGTCAGCCATTGGCCAAAGAGAAATTGGACCAGAATATTGGAGGCAACCACAATGGCCGCCATGGCGAGAACGCCAGGAAGATAAGTACGTGTCATGTGCATTTCCGTTTTCACAAGGTTGCGGAGACTTGGCCTGACCCATTCAGACGCGCCCTACTACCCCCCTAAACCCCTTATTTCAAGGGCTTTTTTACGGTATCTGACAAGTTCACTGGCAAGAACAGGTAGGAAATTGTTGTCGCTGATCAGTTCTATATAGGTCTCGCCGGCCTCTTCAAACACGGCGATCCCCTCAAGGTTCGCATGCGTCCAAAACCTTGTTTTCAAAAGCGTTTCGTCTTCATGCGGCACACCGTCCCGCCACTCAAACATCCTGATCCGCGAGCGGAACCCGCTCAAAAGATAGTCCCGCTCGAGCACATAAAGCCGGCCACCGGGCCCAAAGTCCGCACCCACAGGCAGGAACGCACCACGCCTTGAAATGCTGGTCTTACGCCACTCCGCCCCATCAAAGACAAAAACAGGAAAGGGCCGCTCACTGGCCCCAGACCGCTCAGCAATGGCCACAAGCTCTCCAGAGGGGCTAAGTGCCAAAGCCTCAAGCCCTGAGTTGCCGCCAAGCCGCTCAAACTCGTCGGCCAAAGGTAGCTTCTCCACAATCATACCTGTCGTGCCGTCGTAAATATCAACTCGGTGCCGCCCCTCAAAAGAGACCGCAAACCGCCCATTTCCCAGCGCCACGAGCCCCTCTGCGTCCCGCCAGCGGCGGCCCAGCGGGGCACCGTCAATACCTTGCAAAGTGACGGCTGAAATCTCTTCCCCAGACAAAGTGTAGAGGTGGCCCCTATCCGTCAAAAGGTGCCGCGTCGTCCCATTCGTTTCATAGCCTGAAAATCCCCCAAAATCAGCATCGTCTGCTGGGCCAATGAGAGGAGATACGCTGACACGCTCCACACCATCAGCATGCCCCGAGTGCCAATACCATCCGCAGAGCGCGGCAAATATCGCGCTTAGCGCGACTGCAAAACGCCAACGCATTGATTAGGCAAATCGGCCAGAGTGTATTCACGCCGCGGCTTTGCCGGCTTGGCGTTCGGATCGGGGGGCGGCGGATTGAGGATATTCTTCACCCATGTCTGCGCATCAGCACAACCGTCTCCAGCAGGTGGAGCGGCTTGATCCACACAGCCACGCATACCCTTCGGACAGCTCAAACGCACGTGGAAGTGATAGTGATGCCCCCACCACGGACGCACTTTTCTCAGCCAGCTTTTGTCGCCTTTTTCCTCCTTGCACATCCGCACTTTGGCACCTGGAAAAACAAAAATGCGAGCAACACGCGGGTCTTTTGCAGCAGCCTTCATGATGTCCATATGTTGCCTTGTGTAGTTGTCATTTGTGTATGCACCGTTCGAGCGGCGCAACGAAATAGAGGAAATATTCTCCCGTTCGCTGGCACTCAGGTTCAGCCGCTTCGGAGCAAGCATCCAAATATCTGCGTCTAGCCCGATCTGGTGACTTCGATGTCCAGAGAGCATCGGCCCACCCCGCGGCTGGCTCATATCGCCGACATAAAGACCCGCCCAACCGGGCTGGGTAGCGGCAAAGCGCGAAAGGTTCTGAACAAAATCAATCAGTTCAGGGTGGCCCCAGTTGCGGTTCCGCGACAGGCGCATCGCCTGCCAAGTTGGTCCTGTCTCGGCGAGTTCCACACCCCCCGCAAGACAGCCTTTGGCATAGCTTCCATAGGGCGCTGACGACTGCTGTGAGCCTTCAGGAACGGCGCCAAAGAGCTGCTTGGCAAGCTTCCCGTTCATACTCGCAGGGATCACAGAGGCGCTTTTTGTGCTAACTGTTTCAGACTGGCCATCGCCACAGCCCGCAAGCAAAGCCAGCACACACACAACAAATAACTTTTTCACCTTTAGCTCCTGTCTCCTTCGGGCTTAACCCATCGTAACAAAACCAGCCCAATTAGAAAGAGTACAATCACCGGCGAAACTCCAAGGCGCGCGCTTCCGCTCAGCGCCGTCGCCAGCCCGATCAATGTGGGCGCAAGAAAGGCCGTGGCCCGCCCCGTAAGGCCATAGAGACCAAAGCTCTCAGTGGGCGCCTCAGGCTTGGAGTGGCGCACCATGAGCGTGCGCGAAGCCGCCTGCAATGTCCCGCCAAGCCCGCCGATAAACACACCGCACACCAGAAAAACAATATCAGGGAGGCTCGAGCCTTCAGCCAGCGGCACACCAAAAATCATCTCTCTCGACATTGAAACAACAGTGATGCAGACCCCGATAAGCAGCCAGATGGCCGTGATAATCACAGGCTTAGGCCCAAAGCGGCTGTCAAACTTTCCACCAAGCCAACTGAACAGCGCCGCCGAAATTGCCCCGATCACACCAAACACGCCGATCTGCGTAATCTGCCAGTTCAGAACGAGCGCCGCATAGACGCCACCAAAACTATAGAGGCCATTCAGCGCATCACGATAAAACATCGAAGAGCCAAGATAAGCCGCCAATGACCGATTGTTCTTAAGGCCACGCAGGGATCGCATAAGTGAACTGAGGGCTGCGGCAACACTCGCTCCCGCTTTGCTTACGACCGGCTCGTCTCGGACCCAAAGAAAATAGGGGATCATAAAAACCACAAACCAGACAGCCGTAAACGGCCCAACAAAGCGCGTACCCTCACGTGCGGTCGCATCAAAACCAAAGGCTGGGTCTAAGCCGATCAACGTTTTGCCGTCGCCCTGCTCAACAAACAAGAGCAACATAATCGCCAGTGAAACAACGCCACCAAGATATCCAAAAGCGAATCCCGAACCGGATATCTTGCCTGTACCTTCCTCTGTACTCAGAGACGGAAGCTGCGAATTGATAAAGATCAGCGCCCACTCGGCGCCGATAAACCCAATCCCAAAAAAGACCAAGCCAAGCCAGAGATTTGAGCCGTCTGGCAGCATAAACCAAAGCCCGAAAGCGCCTATGACATATAAAATTGAGAAGGCAAAAATCCAAGGCACACGCCGCCCAGAACTATCTGCCAATGCCCCCAGCAGAGGCGCGCCAAGCCCGATGAATAATCCTATGAAGCCAAGCCCGAATGACCACATGCTCTGCGCCTGCGCATCTGCCGCCTCTTCGGAAAGCCCCGTGCCTAGAAAATACTGCGCCGCGACGCTCGCAAAGAAAGGACCAAAAATAAAGGTGACCAGTAGCGTGTGATAGGGCTGGCTAGCCCAGTCAAAGAAATACCACCCCCATATCCGCTTTCGCGTCGAAATCGACTTTTCCATTGCCTGAAACCCCCGCCATCCTTTGCTTGATAAGACATGGATTGCACCCATGGCGCAAGGTTCGCGTTTGCTGCGACGCCTCTCACTTGTGCTTTGCGCCACGAAAACCTAGGTATGGCTTGCACAGTACGAAAGGCGCGGCAGATGGCCCCATTTATTCAAACTCTCGCTCTCATCCTTGACGTGGCTTTTACGCTATTGCTTGTCCACGTGATTATGAGCTGGCTGATCAACTTTCAGGTGCTCAATCTCGGACAGCCGCTGGTTGCGCAAATCTGGCAGGGCTTGAACCGTTTGTTTGAGCCGGTGTTTCGCCCTGTTCGCAATATTTTACCCAACACACACCCGCTTGATCTGGCCCCACTTGCTGTCTTTATCCTGATCATCGCCCTGCGCGACTATTTCCTACCTTCACTCTACTGACCCCGCCTTGCCAGCCCTGCGCCGCTGTGGGACACAGGGGGAAAGAGCAGCAAGAGATACATGTAGATGGCTTCGGCAAATGCGCTTCTAAAGTCCGTTTTCGGCTTTGACGCCTTCCGCCCCGGGCAGGAAGAGATTGTGCGCGCTGTGGCCAACGGCGAAAGCGTGTTGGCAATCATGCCGACGGGTGGCGGCAAATCTCTCTGCTACCAGCTCCCCGCACTTATGGGCGAAGGCCTGACCCTTGTGATTTCCCCGCTAATCGCACTGATGCGCGATCAGGTTTCCGCCCTGAAACAAGCAGGCGTCGCCGCTGGCGCGCTCACATCCGCTGCAAGCGAGGACGAAAACCAAGCTGTGATTGATGCCGCCCGCACCGGCGAGCTGAGCTTACTTTATCTCGCGCCAGAGAGGCTCTCCTCAACCGTGACGCGCAATATCCTGCGCGACGCAGGTGTTGCGCGCATCGCGGTTGACGAAGCGCATTGCGTCAGTCAGTGGGGCCATGACTTCCGCCCCGATTATCTGCGGATCGGCGAGCTTCAGCGCTATCTCGGTGTTCCCCTTGCCGCTTTCACCGCCACAGCAGACAACGAAACCCAAGGCGAAATCATTACCCGCCTGTTCGCAGGCACAGAACCGCGGCGGTTCTTGCACGGGTTTGACAGACCAAACATCAGCCTCGCCTTCGCGCCCAAAGACAAGCCGCGCCAGCAGATATTGAGCTATGCAGGCGCGCGGCGTGGCCAATGTGGGATTGTCTATTGCGCCACACGTGCCAAAACAGAAGCGCTGGCTGCTGCTCTGCGCGACGAGGGTCACAATGCCTGCCACTACCATGGCGCAATGGACCCTGACGAACGCCGCCGCGTCGAGCACCGCTTCAACACAGAAGATGCACTCATCGTTGTTGCGACCATCGCCTTCGGCATGGGCGTCGACAAACCCGACATCCGCTGGGTCGCCCACGCAGATCTGCCCAAATCGGTCGAGGGCTACTATCAGGAAATTGGCCGTGCTGGCCGCGATGGCGCGCGTGCCGAAACGCTCACACTCTATGGCCCAGAAGATATTCGCCTGAGGCGAGCCCAGATTGACGAAAGTCTCGCCCCAGCCGATCGGCAAGAGGCCGATCATGGCCGCCTCAACGCGCTTCTAGGGCTGGCCGAGGCCACCAGCTGTCGCCGCCAACTCCTTTTGTCTTATTTCAACGAGGCCTCAGAACCTTGCAACAACTGCGACCTCTGCGACACTCCCCCCGAGACATTTGACGCCACCGAAGCCGCGCGCATGGCGCTCTCAGCAATCCTACGCAGTGAAGAGCGCTTTGGTGCAGGCCAAATTATCGACATTCTTCTTGGCAAACTCACAGACAAGGTGCGTCAGTTTGGACATGACGCCCTGCCCACATTCGGCGTGGGAACAGCCTATCGCCCCGCACAATGGCAGGCGGTTTTACGTCAGCTCATGGGGCACGATCTAATACGCCCAGACGCCCGAGCACATGGTGCACTCAAGATCACGCGCAAAGCACACCCGCTGCTCAAGGGAAAAGCAACTCTCACGCTTCGCAAAGACCTTGTCAGCACAGCGACAAGCGGCCCCAAAATCAAGATGCTGGTGTCCGAAGAAGACGCGCCACTCTTTTCTGCCCTCAAAGCCAAGCGCCGCGCGCTCGCAGAAGCTGCCAACCTCCCAGCCTATATCGTCTTCAATGACAAGACGCTCATCGAGATGGTCAAGCACAAGCCCCAATCGCTTGATGACTTCGCCATGATTGCAGGCGTCGGCCAAAAGAAACTCGAAAAATACGGACACGCGTTTTTGTCAGTGCTCGCCGAAGATGCGCCCAAAGCCTCGCCAGCGCGCCGCAAACTTGCCGGTAAACCAGCGGGGAGCCTATTTGATCAGCTCGTTGACGCCCAAAATACGCTCCAACGAGGCAGTTGCGGGACACAAAAACCACTCACCCTGACAAATTCACAGCTCGCAAAGGTTGCACAAATGAGGCCACAGTCCCTAGATGCATTAGAGCGGCTGATCGGCGACAAACGCACCGAGCGATTTGGACCAGCCTTTATTGACCTGATACATGGGGGTGTATGAATATGCTTGTAGTTATTTCACCAGCTAAAAAGCTGAACGAAACCGCAGGAACCACTCTGCCTGTAACGGAGCCGACATTTTCGCCCCGTGCCGAAGCCCTCGCGGCAGAGGCCGCAAAGCTCACCGCTGCAGATCTGGCCAAGCTCATGCACCTGAGCGACAGTTTGGCCAAGCTCAATTATGATCGCTTCCAAAACTGGGATACCCTCAGCCCCGCCCCAGCCGCTCTCATGTTCAATGGCGATACCTATTCAGGCCTTGAGGCCGCAAGCCTTGAAGAAGATGCCATGCAATGGGCTGGCGGACATCTGCGCATTCTTTCGGGTCTCTATGGCCTCTTGCGTCCGCTGGATGCCATCAAGCCCTATCGCCTTGAAATGGGTACACGCTTCAAGACGCCACAAGGCAAGAACCTCTATGAATACTGGGGAAGCGCCATTGCAGAGCAACTGAATACCGAAGCAGAGGCCGCAGGCGCAGATATTCTTGTGAACTGTGCCAGTCAGGAATACTTCGGCGCGGTTGATCTGAAAGCGCTTAAACCACGCGTCATCACGCCGATGTTCTATGAGGACAAACCGCAAGGCCCCAAGATCGTGAGCTTCTACGCCAAGAAGGCCCGCGGAGCGATGGCCCGCTTCATCGTCGAGAACCGCTTGAAAGACGCAGAGGCGCTGACAGCGTTTGACACGGGCGGCTATGCCTATGCGCCCGAGTTGTCCGCTCCTGACAAGCCCGCCTTTTTGCGCGCGGGCTAAGCCGCAGCCTCATCCGCCTGAACAGGCTGCACTCCCTTTGGCTGATACCCTCCAATGGCGGCGTATATCTCTGCTTTGCGCAACGGTTTTGTCAAAAACTGGTCCATGCCAGCAGACATGATCTCTTCCTTGTCCCCCCCCATGGCATGGGCCGTGAGCGCCAGTACAGGCACATGTTTGCCGCTCTCTGCCTCAAGCGCCCTGATCGCGCGGGTTGCCTCTTTGCCATCCATTTCAGGCATGGAAATATCCATAAACACCAGATCCGGCTCAAAAGACTGATAGAGCTCAACAGCCTCCCGGCCGTTACCCGCAAACTTCAAGTCAATATCCAGCGCCTTCACCATTTTGCGGAACACGAGCTGATTTGTTTTGTTGTCTTCGGCGGCCAAGATGCGCATTTTGCGCTTCTCACCATTCGCCTCAAAGACATCTGCCGCGACTGATGCGGCTTCTTCTGTTCTGGGTGCCGCAAGGCATAGCTTTTCAACAAGCTGACGTGTGACCAACGGCTTCAATAGCTCATGAACATCAAGCCCATTATCGCCTTGCTGCTGATACGTGCCAAGCTGCGCACTCATCAAAACAACACGGCCCTTATAACCCGCTGCGTCCAATGCGGGCAGAAGATCGTACCCCACCATCGCGCTGTCCGCTAAAACAACAGTGACATCCTCTCCAAGGGCACCAATCGCATCAGAGGCAGTCGCACAGCGCTCCGCAGAAAGTCCGAGGCGTGACAACTGCTTCTGTGCTGTATCGGCGATCAAATCTGATGGCTCAAGCACAAGCGCGCGCCCCTCAAGCGCCTTCCATGTACTCGTATCCGCCTGCGCTTCTGTTGCAAGTTCAACCTTAAATCCAAAGGTTGAGCCAACGCCCTCTTCAGATTCAACCCAGATCTCACCACCCATCATACGGATCAGTTTCTGGCTAATCGAAAGTCCCAGCCCCGTCCCTTCATATGAACGATTGCGTGCATCATCGACTTGGTTGAATTCACCAAACACATGCACCTGTTTGTCCGCAGGAATGCCAATCCCTGTGTCTTGCACGCTCACATGGAGGCGCGTCTTGTTGGCAACAGGATCAAATACGCCAACGACGCGCACCAGAACACACCCTTTGCTGGTAAATTTGACAGCATTCCCAATGAGGTTGGTCAAAACCTGCCGCAGTCGTCCCACATCTCCGATAAAATGCGTGGGCAAGAACATATCGTAATCTACAATGATCTGAACCTCCTTGTCCTGCAATGCAGGCTGGAGCAGCATCACTACTTCGTTGAGAGCCCCTTCAAAGTCAAAAGCCTCATGCTGAAGAACCATTTTCTCGGCGTCGAGCTTGGAGAAATCGAGCACATCGTTGATAATGACCAAAAGTGCCTCACCAGAATTTTTAATCGTCTTCGCAAAGAGATTTTGCTCATCGTCCAACGGCGTCTCAAGCAGCAGCTCGGCCATTCCGACAACTCCATTCATTGGCGTGCGGATTTCATGGCTCATGTTCGCAAGGAAGGCAGACTTGGCCCGGGCCGCAGTTTCTGCATTGTCACGCGCCTCTTTTAGCTCACGCTGATAGCGCACTGTTTCGCTGATATTGAGTGCAAGGCTGACAACGTCCCCACCATGACCACGCTGATCAATCAGCTTGATATACTCCCCGTTCCAAAGCCTGATCGTTACTGGGTCTGGTGCAGGGCTCTGCCAACGGCTCAACATCGTCGCACGCCAAGCTGCAGGCGCCTGCCCCTCCAGATCGACAATCCCCTCCTCGGTGAGCAACTGAAGCAACGTCACATAGCTCACTCCAGGCGCAACATCTTCAAGCCCGTCGAACACCCAAAGATATGCCCTATTGGCAATGATCATCTGACTGTCTGCATTGAAGAAGGCAAAGCCATCATTGATGGACTCGATAGACAGCCAAAGCCTGCGTTCGGCGATTTCGATTTTCTTTTGCGCAATCGAAAGGTCTGTTTTTACGCGCAGGTTTTCGTCGCGCACATTTTTCACTTCTGCGCGCGTTTCAACAATTTCAGCGGAGAGCTTCTTGGCATGTGCGCCAAGTTTCTGATTGGCGGCAAAAAGCTCGGCCTGCTTTTGCTCAAGCAGCCGTTCTGCAGCAAGGCGTGCCCGCCTTTCTTGCGTGAGCTTGCCCGTCAGGCTCATCTGATCTCCGCCATACTCTGTCAACCGATGGGCCAAACTTGCACAAGCTCAGTGAAGATAGATTTAATGTTTAGGCGAAAACATTGCGCGAACAGCCCCCGCTGTGCGACCATCAAGACGACTCAAGGAGATTGTTATGTTCCGTATTGTTGCTGCGCTGTTTCTTTTCATGGTTCTCGTACCAATGTCTCAGGCGCAGAGCCTGCTGCCAGACAGGCACGTCACTGTGTTTAATAACTTTGACTTCCTAGGAGATGATCTCCAGCAGCTTTTTGACACCGACGAAGCCTCTTGCAAGCGCGCGTGTACAGCCCTTGACGCCTGTATCGCTTACACATTCAACACCAAGTCAAATGCCTGCTTCCCCAAATCTTCACTGCGCGAAAGGATTCCCTTTGAAGGGGCGAAATCTGTCGAAATGCGCTCTTACAGTGCCAACGAAGAAACGCTCTCGGCACTGCGAGCCGAAGAGCTCAATTTTCTAAATTCATACGACTTGGCAAATGCAAAGAGCTTTGCAGAAGCCCTTGCAAACAAGCACCCAAATAGCCAATGGAGCGCCGACGCGATGCGCGACGCCGCATTTGAGCGTGACGCAACTGGCGACGCGCTAAACGCTTGGCGCTGGATGGGCGCCGTTACGGCACGTACAGATCTGGCCAGAGACTGGGCAGATTATGCCCGCTTGCTAGAGGTCTTTTCACCTGTAAAGACGAGTGATCAGTCCAAATACGCCAACGATGCCTTCCTCGCTTCAATCAATGCATACCTTCGGGCAGAGGCGGCCGATGTGCGCACCAGTGCGCTCTTGACCATGTCCAAAACACTCGACCGCCGCGGGCGCGGGGGCGACACCGTCCCAGCGCTCAAGCTGGCAAGCTCGCTGAGCGCCTCCCCAGAGATCACGAATGCCTTGGGCAATGCGCGCGCAAAGTATGGGTTCCGCGTTGTTGAGAATGACGTGGACAATGCCACAGATACCCCTCGCATCTGCGCAACCTTCAGTGAACCTTTGTCAAAATCAGAACAAGACTTTACCCGCTTTGTCGCCCTGCCTGATCCGCGCTTTGCAGTTGAGGCAGAAGAACGCAAACTCTGTGTTTCTGGCGTAGAATTTGGCGCGCGGTATACTTTAACCTTCCGCGCCGGTCTTCCTGCCGAAAGTGGCGAAGGCCTTATCAAAGAAACAAAAATTGAATTCTACGTGCGCGACCGAACGCCAAAAGTGAGCTTTCCAGGGCGCGGCTATATCCTCCCCAGCTCTGGCGAGGCGAGCATACCTGTTCAAACCGTCAACGCAGAAGAGCTTGATCTGACTCTCCGTCGCGTCAGTGATCGCAATATTTTGCGTGTGTTTCAGGACGATCTTTTCGCCAAGCCACTCTACCGGTTTCAAGCCGAAAGATTGGCGGGCGACATCGGCGAAGAAGTCTGGAGTGGTACAGGACTTACAGAAAGCGTCCTCAATCAAGACAGCAAAACCCGCCTTCCCATTTCCGAAGCCATAGCGGGACAACCAGCTGGGGTGTATGTTCTCAGTGCCTCCCTGAAAAGCGAGACAGATCGTTACGGAACGGTCGCCCAACAGTGGTTTGTTCTGACAGATATCGGCCTAAGCAGTGCCGCAGGCAGAGACGGCCTCCACGTTTTTGCAAAGAGCTTGCAAACAGCCAAGCCACTTGGCGATATTCAAATTCAACTCGTATCACGCTCCAACAGAGTGTTGGCCGAGGCCCGCACAGATTCGCAGGGCGTCGCCACATTTGACACTGCCCAAGCTGCAGGCAAAGGCGGCGCAGCGCCCGCGATGGTCATTGCGCGCATCGACGAAAAAGAAGTGACATTCCTCTCGCTCACCGATCCCGCATTTGATCTCTCCGATCGCGGCGTTTCAGGTCGAAATCCGCCCAAGGCACTCGATCTCTTTATCAGCACCGACAGGGGGGCTTACCGCGCTGGCGAAACTGTCTTTGCAACAGCTCTTCTACGCGACAGCAAAGCAAAAGCGCTGGAGGGGCTGCCTCTGACCGCCGTTCTCCTGCGCCCGGACGGTGTCGAATACAGCCGCCAGCTGTCCGCTCAGGACCAAGCCGGCGGGCATGTTTTCAATCTTCCCGTCGCAATCAGTGCGCCGCGTGGAAGCTGGGCGCTTGAACTGCGAAATGACGCCGACGGCGAAGCCCTCGCCAGCGCAACCTTCCTCCTAGAGGATTTTCTGCCAGAACGCATAGATTTTGACATTAATATCGCAGACACTGAGCTCAGCTTTCAAAGCGCCGCCATCGCAGAAATTGACGCACAGTATCTTTTTGGAGCCCCTGCCGCCGACCTGACAATCGAAGGGCGCATCACTCTCTCTGCAACCCGCAGCCTCGAGGCCTATTCAGGATTTCTCTTTGGGCGCCACTCGGCAGACTTTCGCAGCCTCTCAGACACCCTGCCCTTTGCCAAAACAGATACCACAGGTAAGGCCCGCCTGCCTTTGCGGCTCCCAGAAGCAGAAGCTGAAGGACTTCCCCTACAAGCACAGATCACAGTTCAGGTCGCCGAAGGCTCTGGCCGTCCCGTAGAGCGGCGCACAACACGCCCTGTGCAAAGCAACACAACCCTGATCGGACTCAAACCACTGTTTGACGGAGATGTCGCCGAAGACACAAATGCCGAGTTCGACATCCTCTTGCTTGGAACGGATATGAAGCCAAAGCAAGGCAAGGCGCGCTGGACGCTGAACCGCCTCAACAAGCGCTACCAATGGTACGAGCAAAACGGCAACTGGAACTGGGAGCCGATCATCACGCGCAAGCGTATCACGACAGGCGAGCTGGCGTTAACAGACGGGCGCGGCAGTGTCAGCGCCCCTGTCACATGGGGTAGCTATGAGCTGCTTGTCGAACTCGACGGTGAAGTATATGTCGCTGCATCCGAGGCGTTTGACGCAGGATGGTACGCCGACGCTGGCGCCGTAAGTACGCCTGACACTCTCGAACTTTCGCTTGATGCAACAAACTACACAGTAGGTGAGATCGCTCAATTGCGGGTCGTCCCACGCACCTCTGGCACAGCCATGGTACAAGTCATGTCCGACAGTCTGATTTCGTCTGAGATGGTCGATCTCAGCGCTGGCGAAAACCTCATACCCATCAACGTCACGGAGGCTTGGGGCACAGGCGCCTATGTCACCGTGACGCACATCAGCCCGATGCAAACCAAAGACAGCTTCCTTCCCACCCGCGCCATCGGGCTTGCCTACGCAAACATTGATCCCGCTCAAAAGGCACTCGAGGTCGAGCTGCTCTCACTTGAGCAAACCAAGCCTCGCCAGCCGCTCGAAGTTGCTGTGAAGGTCGGTAATGTTACGCCTGGCGAAACAGCCTATGTCACGCTCGCAGCCGTTGATGCCGGCATTCTCAACCTGACAGGCTTTGAGCCACCTGCACCAAAAGAGCACTACTTTGGCAAGCGTAAGCTTGGCGTCGAGCTTCGCGACGTTTATGGCCGCCTCATTGATGCCTCCAAAGGCAATCTCGGCCGTATCCGCTCTGGGGGGGACGCCGGCTCCGCTGCAGGGCTTGAGGGGCCACCTCCCACCGACGAACTGGTCACATTTTTTCAAGGTCCTGTCACAGTCGGCTCCGACGGACTTGCGACCATCACGCTCGATATCCCCGAGTTCAACGGCACACTGCGCCTCATGGCCATCGCATGGTCGCGGACAGGCGTCGGCGCTGCCAATAAAGACATTATCATCAGAGACCCTGTGGTCTTGAGTGCGAGCCTGCCAAACTTTCTGTCCCCCGACGACAGCTCTACTCTCAGACTTGAGATCACACACGCCGACGGCCCGACAGGCGAAACAGAGGTCACACTGGAAGCCGCGGGCCTAAGCCTTGACCTCACTGACACCCCGAACTCTGTGATGCTCCAGCAAGGTCAAAAGATCGCCCTATCCATCCCGCTCACAGCGACAGAGATCGGCGATCACGAGATCACAATCACTCTCATGACGCCCTCCAACGTGACTCTCACCAAAACCCTAACCCTACCAGTGCGCAGGCTCGACCCAGAAGTATCAACCACTCGGCGGCTCGTGCTGGACGCAGGCCAAAGTCTCACGCTCGACACCAACTTAACCCAATCCTATCGCCAAAACACAGGGCGGCTCTTGGTGTCAGCAGGGCCAATCGCCAAGTTTGATGTGGCGAGCTTATTGTCTGAACTCGACCGCTACCCATACGGCTGTACAGAACAACTCACCTCAGCCGCAATGCCTCTGCTCTACTTCTCTTCGATCACAGAGGGCCTCGGGCTCACCAGCCGTGGTGATGTAAACGAAAGAGTAAACACCGCTGTCGCGCGCATTCTCACGCGTCAGTCCTCCTCTGGCAGCTTTGGTCTTTGGTATCCAGAAAGCGGCGATCTCTGGCTCGACGCCTATGTCACAGACTTCCTAAGCCGCGCACGCACTGCCGGCGTTGATATTCCGGATCTAGCCTTCAGAAATGCGCTCACGAACCTGTCCAACCGCGCCAATAGTTACCCCGATTTCGACGAGGGCGGCGGCGATCTGGCCTATGCGCTCTATGTGCTCGCCCGAGAGGGACAAACCGCCGTCTCCGACCTGCGCTACTATGCCGATGTCAAAGCCGCAGCTTTTGATACACCGATCGGCAAGGCACAGCTTGGCGCAGCGCTTGCCTATCATGGTGATCAGCTGCGCGCAGACGCCATGTTCACCCAAGCCCTTGACTTGCTTGACAGAACAGCTGGTGCGCAGCGCTATCGCTGGCGCGCCGACTACGGAACCCACAGCCGAGACACCGCCGCAATCATCACCTTGGCTCAAGACGCAGGAAGCAAGGCCATCCAGCTAGCTGATCTTGCAGGAAACCTTGTAGAGGCAACAAACCAACGCTCCACGCAAGAAATGGTCTGGACCCTCCTCGCCGTTGATAAGCTCCTGTCCACCACAACAAATTTGTCCCTCAACGGAGCCCCACTAAGCCTCCCCGTGCTGCGCCGCACAGAAGCTGATCTCGGGCGCGCTCAAAGCCTAACCAACACTTCAGATACCTCCACAGACGTGACCCTCACAACCTTTGGTGTGCCAAGCGTAGCGCCAGAAGCTTCAGGATACGGATATGCAATCGAGCGCCGCTATTTCACGCTAGAGGGCGCACCTGTCGAAACGCTCAATGTAAAAACAGGCGATCGCCTTGTGACACACCTCAAGGTCGTACCCTTTGAGAATGCCGCTGCACGCCTGATGATAAACGATCCACTGCCCGCAGGCTTTGAGATCGACAATCCAAACCTCTTACAAAGCGGCGACATCGGCGCGCTCAGCTGGCTCAAGCCAAGCCGCGCCGAGAGTACAGAGTTCCGTGCAGAGCGCTTCCTCGCTGCCGTCAACTCAAACGCTGGCAAACCCGTTGAACTGGCCTATGTCGTCCGTGCGGTTACTCCGGGGCAATATCACCATGCGCCTGCCACGGTCGAAGATATGTATCGGCCCATCTATCGCGCCAACACAGGCGCAGGCGAGGTGATCATATCCGCCGATTAAGCCGCGCCATAGCCTTTTTCTTTCTGGGCTCTGCCGTCTCTTTCGCGGCAGCAAACGATGCTATTGATCACTGGGTTTCAAGCGCCGAGCTACCGCCTCTTCTGCATGAAAGCTCTGTTGAGGTCCGTGCGCGCGATGGTGAGCTTCTGCGCGCCTTCGCCGTTGAAGACGGACGCTGGCGGCTCGAAACACACCCAAGCGATGTTGACCCTGATTATCTCAAGGCGCTTCTGGCCTATGAGGACAAACGTTTCTTTCAGCACGCAGGCGTGGACCCTTATGCGCTGCTCAGAGCAACTTGGCAGGCCGCCTGGAACGGCCGCATCGTCTCGGGCGGCTCAACCCTAACGATGCAAGTGGCGCGGCTGCTAGAGAATGGGCGCACAGGCAGCTGGCAAGGCAAACTACGTCAAATGCAACTCGCTCTGGTGCTTGAACGCAAGATGAGCAAACAAGACATACTCTCACTCTACCTTACGCACGCGCCTTTTGGTGGCAATATCGAAGGCGTGCGCGCGGCAAGCTACGCCTATTTCGGAAAGGAGCCCAAGCGCCTTACCCCTGCACAAACAGCCCTGTTGGTGGTGCTGCCCCAAGCACCCGAAACCCGCCGCCCTGACCGCTTCGCACAAGCTGCAACGCAGGCGCGCAACGCAGCACTCGAGAGGCTGGCAAAAGATGGCCTCTTCTCAAGCGAGGCCGTCGCTTCCGCGCAGCGCCGGTCAGTATCACCAACGCTGCGTTCTTTCCCCACGCTCGCCTTTCACAGCACATCTCGCGCCCGCGCCGAAAATCCTGATAGACAGCAGATCGCTCTGACGCTCGATGCCAGCTTGCAAAGACGCCTTGAAGCCTTGAGCGCCAAAAAGCTCGACACGCTCGAGCCCAAAGCCACCATGGCCGTTCTTGTCGCGGATCATAGCACAGGCGAAGTGCTCGCCTCTGTCGGCTCCGCCGCGTCAATGGAGGATCTCAACCGCAAAGCATTTATCGACATGACCCGTGCAATCCGCTCGCCTGGCTCGGCTCTCAAGCCGCTGGTTTATGCTATGGCATTTGATCTGGGCTTGGCCCACCCCGAGACCCTGATCAATGACGCTCCCGTACGCTTTGGCAACTATAACCCAAGTAACTTTGACGGTCAGTTCCGCGGCGTCCTCAAGGTCCGTGAAGCTCTGCAAATGTCACTCAATATCCCAGTGATCACTCTCCTTGAACGCATCGGCCCCGAGCGTTTCATGCAGCGCTTACAACAGTCTGGCGTGAATCCTCAACTTCACGGTGGCAAAGCGGGATTGGCGGTCGCCCTCGGCGGTGTTGGGCTCTCCCTGCACGATCTAGTAACGCTATATGCAGGTCTTGCCCAAGGCGGCAAAGCCGTGGAATTGAGCGTTTTTCAAAGGGCGCCCAAGCCTGAAGCTCGCTTCACATCGCGCGCCGCAGCTTGGCAAATTGGTGAGATTTTATCATCGACACCTCTTGGCAACGCACGCCTAAGCCACGGGATCGCCTTCAAGACAGGCACTTCATACGGCTATCGTGACAACTGGGCTATCGGCTATGACGGGCGCTATGTCGTTGGCGTTTGGGTCGGCCGCGCAGACGGAACACCCATGCAAGGCGCCTTTGCACGCGACACGGCAGCGCCGCTCTTGGGACAAATATTCCAATACGTCGCCCCTCAGCATTCGCCCCTCAGTCCTCCACCGCCAGAAACGCTAATCGTCAGCAATGCAGAACTGCCTCAACCTCTTCAGCGCTTTGAAGCACGGGACGCTCTCAAACGCGCCGCGGCGGACAAACCTGACATCGTCTTTCCACCCTCCGGCGCACGGCTCGCCGCCAGTCCTGATATGCCACTTATTCTCAAGCTGCGTGGGGGCACACCGCCCTATGCGATTTTTGCCAATGGAGAGATAAAAGAACTGGGGCTGCGCAACTCTGAGGTCTCCCTCGGGCCAATGGCCCAAGGGTTTTTTGCGCTCAGCGTGATAGACTCAACAGGGCGATCCGCCCACGCCGAAATCGAAATCAGATAGCTTCAATCGCAAGGGCGATGCCCTGCCCGCCACCGATACACATCGTCACAAGCGCGCGTTTTCCGCCCGTGCGCTCCAGCTCATAAAGCGCCTTCAACGTAATGATCGCACCCGTTGCCCCGACAGGATGACCAAGCGCAATCGCGCCACCGTTCGGGTTCACCTTGGCCGCATCAAGACCAAGCTCTTTATTGACGGCAAGCGCCTGTGCCGCAAAAGCTTCGTTGCTTTCAATCACATCAAAATCCGCAATGCTAAGGCGCGTGCGTGCGAGCAAGTTCTGCACCGCAGGCACAGGTCCAATCCCCATGACTTCAGGGCGCACACCCGCATGAGCGTATCCGAGCACGCGAGCGCGCGGCTTCAGGCCCGCTTTTTCCGCCGCATCAGAACGTGCGAGCACAAGCGCCGCCGCTCCATCGTTGATCCCCGAGGCGTTCCCCGCTGTCACTGTGCCTTCTTTCTGAAACACTGTCCGCAGCCCTGCAAGGGCTTCAGGCGTTGTCGCTTTTGGGTGCTCATCCACTTCAAAAGCCACCATGTCGCGCTTGACGCGCACCTCTACAGGCACAATCTGGCTGGCAAAATACCCTGCCTCAATCGCCTTGGCGGCCCGTGTCTGACTTTCCATAGCAAAGGCATCCTGCGCTTCGCGTGTAATGCCATGCTCGGCGGCGACATTCTCGGCCGTTACGCCCATGTGCCCCGTCCCAAACGGGCAGCTCAACGCTCCAAGCATCATATCAAGCGTTTTGATGTCACCCATTTTCTGGCCCCACCGCTGCGCAGGTACAATATAGGGTGAACGGCTCATGCATTCGACGCCGCCCGCAACCGCGAACTCAGCATCCTGAAGCATCAAGGATTGCACGGCAGACACAATCGCCTGCGCACCAGAGCCGCACAGGCGGTTCACGTTCATCGCAGGTGATGTTTCAGGAATACCTGCATCCATCGCAGCAATCCGGCTGACATACATATCGCGTGGCTCAGTGTTGATCACATGGCCGTACACTGCATGGCCAATCTGTCCACCCTCGACACCAGAGCGCTCCAATGCTGCGCGCGTGACGGTTGCCCCAAGCTCTGCAGGCGTTGTCCCTGCAAGGGCTCCGCCAAACGTTCCGATCGCTGTGCGCGCGCCGTCCAAGATTACGATATCGGTCATGATATGCCCCTAAGCTTATTGATAATTTGTGACACCATAGGCCCAGAGAGCACGCCTTGAAAAGAACAACGGGGCGTCATTTCGAGCCCGCTCCAAAGATGCTGACACAATAATCTAGGGCCGCAGAGGCTGCCTGCCGTCCTCTTCAAGCACAAACACATCTCGGCCTTCAATTGCGATAGCCGTCAGCGCCCGCCCAAATCCCGCACCACTGTCGATATTGACACGGTTGCCCCGGTGCTCAGGTGCCTCAACGGCAGTATGGCCGTGAACAACCAGCCTCTCAAACGGGTCTTCATGTTGGAGAAACGCATCACGGATCCAGATCAGATCATCTTCAGATTGCCATGCCATCGGCAAGCGCGGCTGAATGCCCGCATGGACAAAGAGGCAATCTCCCGCTTCTGCATACAACGGCAAGCCCGCCAGAAAGGCGCGGTGTGCTTCAGGCACTGCTTCAAGCGCCGCTGCGCGCAGATCCGGCTCCGCAAGCGTCACATCGACACCATAGGAGCTAAGGGTATCAAGGCCACCAAGCTGAGGACTAAGCCAAGTATAGCTTGGCCGCATCTTCGGGTGGGTCGTAATACCAGTGCGCATGAAACGCTCAAACAAGCGGTCATGGTTCCCCATTAGCACCGTCCAATTGCGGCCCTGCTCGATCCCGTTCAACAACGTATCAATCACAGCGCAACTGTCGGGGCCACGGTCAACCAAGTCCCCCAAAGATATGATGCGGGCATCCTCGCCTCCATCCAGCTCTATAAGCGCAAGAGCATCAAGCAAAAGCTCGTGTTGGCCGTGGATGTCGCCGATGGCATAAATCGTATCACTCATAAGGTTTAGCTAAGCTCGCGCCGGTTCAATGGCAATGCTCTTTAGAGAAATCAGCTTTACATATTCCGTCAATGGAATATATGAGGCGTACAAAAGGACGCGCCATGACCAATTTTCCAAAAGCGCTGAAGCGCTATCTACCCATTCTAACATGGTCGCGGGACTACAACCGCGACGCATTTATAAGCGACGCAGTAGCGGCCGTGATCGTCACGATCATGCTCATTCCCCAGTCTTTGGCCTATGCCCTGCTCGCAGGACTGCCCGCCGAGATGGGGCTTTATGCATCGATCTTGCCACTCGTGGCCTACGCAGTCTTTGGCACAAGCCGAGCACTGGCCGTGGGGCCTGTTGCTGTTGTCTCGCTGATGACGGCTGCGGCGATTGGCAATCTTGGCCTGACAGACGCAGCCTCCGTCGCACTCGCCGCAGGCACACTAGCATTTATGTCAGGCGCTTTGCTCACTGTGATGGGCGTGATGCGCCTCGGCTTTCTTGCGAACTTCCTGAGTCATCCTGTGATTGCAGGTTTCATCACAGCATCTGGGCTTTTGATAGCGACGAGCCAGCTCAAGCATATCTTTGGCGTTGAGACCCACGGACACACATTGCCACAAATCCTCGGTTCGCTGCTCTCGCATCTCGGTGATGTGAGCCTGCCGACATTGGTGATTGGCGTCAGTACGACAGCGTTTCTGTTTTGGGTCCGCAAAGGTCTTAAGCCTATGCTCCTTGGGTTTGGGCTCAAGCCTCGGCTCGCAGACCTCGGTGCAAAGGCTGGGCCTGTCGCAGCTGTCGCTGTAACCACGCTCGCCGTTTGGGGCTTGGGCCTTCAGAACTGGGGCGTCAAAATCGTCGGTGCGGTTCCTCAAGGGCTACCGCCTCTAACAATGCCCTCTTTTAGCCCGTCACTCTGGAGCGATTTGTTTGTTTCAGCAGTGCTGATTTCTGTGATCGGCTTTGTGGAGTCCGTCTCGGTCGCACAGACACTGGCCGCAAAAAAACGCCAGCGCATCGAGCCTGATCAAGAGCTGATCGGCCTCGGGACATCAAACATCGCCGCGGCCGTAACGGGGGGCTACCCTGTCACAGGTGGCTTTGCGCGCTCAGTCGTAAACTTCGACGCTGGTGCCGAGACCCCTGCAGCAGGAGCCTTCACCGCAATCGGCATCTTGCTCGCCGCACTCTTGCTGACGCCTCTGCTCTACTTTCTCCCCAAAGCTACACTGGCTGCAACCATCATCGTGGCCGTATTGAGCCTTGTCGACTTTAGCCTCCTCAAGCGTGCATGGGGCTATTCCAAAGTTGATTTTGCCGCAGTTGCAGCGACCATCCTGCTCACCTTGGGGTTTGGTGTCGAAATTGGTGTGTCCGCAGGCGTGCTCATTTCGATCGCACTTCACCTCTACGCCACCTCGCGTCCGCATGTCGCAGAGGTTGGCCTCGTGCCAAACAGCCAACACTTCCGCAACATTCACCGCCACGCCGTGGAGACCCTGCCACATGTTGTAACATTGCGGGTGGACGAAAGCCTCTACTTCGCCAATGCGCGCTTTCTCGAAGATTATGTAAGCGCCCGAGTGGTTTGTGATGAGCCTTTGAGCGACGTAATCCTGATGTTCTCAGCTGTAAACGAAGTCGATTTGTCGGCGCTCGAAAGTTTGGAGGCCCTAAACCTCAAGCTCAAGGATATGGGCATCCGGTTGCATCTGAGCGAAGTCAAAGGGCCTGTCATGGACCGCCTGAAACGGAGCCATTTTCTGGCGGATCTCACAGGGCATGTTTACCTGTCGCAATATGACGCTTGGATTGCCTTGAAAGGCTGAGTGGGTGTCAAAGTGTACTGCGTACCCTCAAACTCCCCCGGGATATTTCTGGAAAGAGGAAGGCAGCAACTCAAAAAAAGAAAAGGCCCGCGCAAATGGCGGGCCTTTTTAATTGCTTGAAGAGATGGTTCAGGCCACGTCGAATTCGAGCGGCTTGACCTGCTGGAACATACCCGTGGCTTTGAGCTTCTGAAGCACGGCCTCTTCTGGCTGGGCGTCAAGATAGAGTAGCGCAATGGCCTCACCGCCAGCCGCAGAACGCCCAAGCGTAAAGTTTGCAATGTTGACGCCGTTTTCGCCCATTGTCTGACCCAATGTACCAATGATGCCAGGGATGTCATCGTTGGTTGTGTAGAGCATATGACGCCCCACTTCAGCGTCGATATTGATCCCTTTAATCTGGATGAAACGTGGCTTGCCGTCAGAGAAGACTGTACCACCAATGGAGCGCTCGCGCTTGTCTGTGACCACTGTCACTTTAACATAGCCGTCGAACACGCCGGATTTATCCTGACTTGTCGTCGAAATTTTGACGCCACGCTCTTTCGCGATCACAGGGGCGGACACCATGTTCACATCGGGTGTGACTGTTTTCATGATCCCGGCGACAACAGCACAGTTGAGCGCTTCAAGATTCATCTGGGAAGCGGCCCCATCATAGAGAATATTGATGGCTTTGATCGGCTCGTCGGTCAGCTGGCCAATGAAATTCCCGAGATGCCCCGACAGAGAAATCCATGGGCCCATAATCTTGGCTTCTTCCGCCGTAACGCTTGGCATGTTGAGTGCATTTTCGACAGCCCCTGTCAGCAGGTAGTTTGACATCTGCTCAGCCACTTGAAGCGCGACGTTCTCTTGAGCTTCAGTCGTTGCAGCACCCAGGTGAGGGGTACACACCACATTGGGTAGGCCAAAGAGCGGGTTTTCTGTCGCTGGTTCTTGAGAAAACACATCAAAGGCTGCGCCAGCAACATGACCTGCCTTAAGCGCATCGGCCAAAGCCTCTTCGTCGACAAGCCCGCCACGCGCACAGTTGATGATCCGCACGCCTTTTTTAGTTTTGGCGAGATTTTCACGGCTAAGGATATTCTTTGTCTGCTCGGTAAAGGGCACATGGAGTGTGATGAAGTCAGCGCGCGCCAGAAGCTCGTCCAGTTCGACTTTCTCGACCTGCATCTTCTCAGCCTTCTCAGCAGAGAGGAAGGGATCATAAGCGACAACCTTCATTTTAAGACCACGCGCACGGTCACATACGATCCCGCCAATATTACCTGCACCAATGACACCAAGCGTTTTATTGGTGAGCTCAACGCCCATAAACTTAGACTTCTCCCACTTCCCAGCATGGGTAGACGCGCTGGCTTCAGGAATCTGGCGTGCCACGGCAAACATCATCGCGATCGCATGCTCGGCGGTTGTGATCATGTTGCCAAAAGGCGTGTTCATCACGATCACACCTTTCTTAGAGGCAGCGTCTTTGTCGATGTTGTCGGTACCGATCCCGGCTCGAGCGATCACTTTGAGCTTATGCGCGTTTTCCAGAATGGTCGGGGTAACTCTGGTCGCGGAACGGATGGCGAGGCCATCGTACTCGCCAATCACGGCGGCGAGGGCGTCTTTGTCTTTGCCAAGCTCGGGGCGGAAATCCACCTCGATGCCACGGTCGCGGAAAATCTGGACAGCGGTTTCGCTGAGTTTATCGGAAACGAGTACTTTGGGAGCCATGGTGAGCGTCCTTCTATGTAGGAATGTCGGGGGAAGGTGCGCAACATTTGCGCACCCCGCGTTTATGCAGTGATTTCGGCCTCAAAGGCCCAAGCGAGCCAAGGCAACAGAGCTTCGACATCTGCCGTCTCGACCGTGCCGCCACACCAGATGCGCAAGCCTGCAGGTGCATCGCGATAGGCGCCAATGTCGTAAGCGACATTCTCGGCCTCGAGCCGCTTGGCAACGGCCTTGGCGAATGCAGCCCCGTCAGTGATCCGCGAATCCGTGAATTTGAGGCACACAGACGTGTTCGAGCGTGTGGCGGGATCGACGGCAAGGTTTTCGATCCAATCGTTGGCTGCACAGAAATCAAAGACCGCCTGCGCATTGGCATCAGCTCGCGCGATAAGGCCCTTCAGCCCCCCCACAGAACGTGCCCAGTCCAGTGCATACAAGTAGTCCTCAACAGCGAGCATCGAAGGCGTGTTAATTGTCTCGCCACGGAAAATGCCGTCGATAAGCTTGCCGCCTTTGGTAAGACGGAAAATCTTGGGCATCGGCCAAGCAGGCGTATAGCTTTCCAGCCGTTCTACAGCCCGCGGGCTGAGGATCAGCATGCCGTGGGCGGCTTCGCCACCGAGCACTTTCTGCCAGCTGAACGTAGTGACATCGAGCTTGTCCCAAGGCAGGTCTTGAGCGAAGGCCGCTGAAGTCGCGTCGCAAATCGTCAGGCCAGCACGCTTCGCAGGGATCGCATCGCCCGAAGGCATCCGTACACCTGCCGTTGTGCCGTTCCACGTAAAGACAACATCCGTGTCATAATCAAGCGCTGCCATATCGACGATCTCGCCGTATTCGGCCGTTTGCACGGTCGCGTCGAGCTTGAGCTGTTTCACAACATCAGTGACCCAGCCAGCGCCGAAGCTTTCCCAAGCCACCATAGTGACAGGGCGCGCACCAAGCAGGCTCCACATCGCCATTTCCACAGCGCCCGTGTCGGATGCAGGAACAATACCGATATGGTAATCCATAGGAACGCCGAGCAGCTCACGCGTTTCTTCGATGGCGGCTTTCAGCTTGTCTTTGCCAACAGCGGCACGGTGGGAGCGGCCCAAAGGTGCGCTTTCAAGCTGTTGCAAATTGAATGCGGGGTATTTGGCACAGGGGCCAGAAGAAAAGCGCGGATTGGCCGGGCGCTGAGCCGGTTTTGAAATATCAATCATGATACCCTTCCAGATATAAGCCCCTCGTTAGGGAGGGGTGTCCTGAGAACTCAGCTAAAGCGCGCAGCCCCCTTTCGCAAGCGCAGAAATGACGCTATCACGCCGCTTGACACCCAAAATGCGACATGAATGTCTACGATCGGAAACTTGCCCATGTACACCGTCACGCTCTTAAGCTCTCCAACAGAGCCCCGCCTTGAAACCTCCCTTCTCGGTGCGCTTCAAACCGCGTGGGGCGGAGGCGATGCGCGCTGGCTCGCGCCAAACGAAGCGGCGGAGTTTGAGATTGGCCAAAAGCCCGCAAATCAATGGGATGTCTGGTCCGACGTTCAAGCTCTGGGCGTGGATCTTGTGGTGCAGCCGACAGCCGGCCGACGCAAGAAGATGCTGCTCGCCGATATGGACAGCACAATGATCAACGAAGAGTGCATCGACGAGCTGGCCGAGGTCGCGGGCGTAGGCGCCTACGTCAAAGACATTACAGCCAAGGCTATGAATGGCGAGCTCGACTTTGAGGGCGCGCTGACAGAACGGGTAGCGCTACTGTCTGGTCTGGATGAAGACATCATCGCCCAAGTCTTAGCCGAACGGATCACCCTGATGTCGGGCGGCCCTGCTCTCTTGGCTACGATGAAGGCACATGGCGCCTATGCCGCGCTCGTTTCGGGCGGGTTTACGGCTTTTACCGCGTCCATCGCCTCCAAGCTTGGCTTTGACGAAAACCGCGCCAATATCCTTTTCGCAGAAGGTGGCAAGCTGACAGGCAAGGTCGCCATGCCCATTCTAGGGCGCGAGGCCAAGGTGCAAGCGCTGGAAGAGATCACTGCACGCCTTGGTATCGCAGAGCAAGACGTGCTCGCTGTCGGTGACGGCGCGAACGATCTCGGCATGCTGACCCGCGCAGGCAGCGGCGTTGCACTGCATGCCAAGCCAAGTGTCGCCGCTGAGTGTTATATCCGCATCAACCACGGTGATCTAACCGCGCTCCTGTATGTTCAGGGCTACAGCAAAGACGATTTCAAAACCGCCTGATCAAACGAAAACGGGGCAGCATGAGCTGCCCCGCCTCTTAAGACTTTTGCCGTTAGCTTAAGCTTTCCAAGCCAGCATAGCAGGATCAATCTCAAAGCTGATGTGGTGTTCACCGCCAGCAATGTTGTCTTTGGCGTGGTTGTAAAGCGAACGCCAGTAAGGCTGGATCGTAACAGCATCGTCCTGCAGGATCTTTTCGCCTTTTTCCATCAGCACTTTGCGTTTTTCAACGTCAGCTGTGGCCAACGCTTCTGTCAGCAGTGCGTCAAACTCAGGGTTGGCATAGCCGAATTCGTTCCAGGCTTCGCCCGAACGATAGGCAAGCGCCCAAATCTGAACACCCAGTGGGCGGTGGTTCCAGTTTGTCGAGCTGAACGGATATTTCACCCAGTCGTTCCAGAACGTGCTGCCTGGAAGAACCGTGCGCTTCACATTGAAGCCCGCGTCGCGCAGCTGAGCTGCCACGGCATCGGTTGTGTTCTTACGCCATGCATCGTCGATCGAGAGAATTTCCATCTCGAAATCGCCCATACCGGCTTCATCCAGCAACGCTTTGGCGCCAGCAGGGTCATGCTTTGGCAAGCCAATATCTACATACTCAGGGTGTGATGGTCCAACATGGTGGTTGGCCGCCACAAGACCACGGCCTTCATAGCCAAGCTCAAGCAACACGTTGTTGTCGACGGCCATGGCAATCGCCTGACGGACGCGCTTGTCCGCATAGGGCTTCTTGCCGTCAACTTCAGCGAGCTGATTTGGACGGATAACAATCGTTGCAGCGGTCACAACTTCGTTTTGCACCCATCCGTCCATTGCACCCATGATGTCGATGAAATCGCCATCAACTGAATAGAGCACATCGACTTCGTCAGCTTCAGCCGCAGCAACCCACGCAGAAGGATCCTGACCGTAGTCAATAAACTCAACACGCTCGGCCCAAGCACCGTTGCCCTTGTTCCACCAGTGATCATCGTTGCGCACAAGCACAGCTTTCACACCGACTTCCATGCTCTCGGGCAGGTATGGACCTGTGCCCACAGCGTTTGTCAGCATATCGTCAAAATTGGTGTCTTTATGATAGACCGCCGCAGGGTAGTCAGCCATGCCTGCAATGATCGAAATATCGGACGCTGGCAGGTTGAGCTTGACTGTATGGCTGTCGACCACTTCGATCGCGCCTTCAAGTGCTTTACCAGTGGCTTCGTCAACGAGCGTTGCCATACGGCCAGCCATTGAGTTGCCTTCGACCGCTTTGTCACACCAGTCGGAAATAACACGCGCAACATCTTCTGATGTGAAGTCTTCGCCGTTGTTCCACTTCACGCCCTTACGAACGTTGAGCGTGTAGGTCTTGGCATCATCGCTCACATCCCAGCTTTCGAGGAGATACGGTGAGAACGTGCCGTCATTGTTATATTTAACGAGATACTCAATCCAGCCGCGAGAGAAGTTTGCGATCTGTGACCAGTCATATGACCGTGGATCTTTAAGGGCGCGGACTTCCATCTGAACGCGAATCGTGCCGCCTTCTTTCATTTCGCCTGCCGCTTGTGCGGGGGCCGCCATACCCAGAAGGCCATAGGCAGTAGCAGCTGTGGCACCGTAGGTGCTCGCCATCGCCAAAAACTCGCGGCGACTAACGTCGTTTGTTCCGACTTTGCCAGCCTGGTCTGTAATGACCTTAGACAACGGCTTACCGGTGCGTGTGAAAAATTCCATATTTTTCCTCCCTAAGAGAGCGTTATCGCTCTTCATTTAATATGTGCCTGTCAGGCAAGAGTAATGCTTGCCCGAAGACAGCTTGAAGCAGCCTAACAGGGAATCTCCATGGAGCAACCCTTTCGCATTCACAATCTCAAGATTGCACCATCCGTTTCCGCTTTCCTGAGCTCCTTTTTCCTTAAATCATAAGAAAAACAGAGCTCTCAAAAATCCCAGATGAGAAGGAATTCGTTCCAGACTCTTGACCTTTTCACGCCAAGACATGACATCAAGATTAACCCAAAAAAGGAAAACCCATGCCAAAGGCCAATGACGCAGCGCTCGACTTCCTCCAAACACGCCGCTCACGGCCTGCCAAAACGCTTGTCGCGCCGGGTCCGTCACGTGAAGAGCTAGAGGCCCTCCTCGTCCTCGCCGCACGCACCCCCGACCACGGCAAGCTTGAGCCTTGGCGCTTTGTGGTGGTCGAAAAAGACGCCATGACACGCCTTGCAGACGAAGCAGAACGCACCGCCCGAAGCCTCGGCTATGACGACGAGAAGACCGCCAAGGCCCGCAACCAGTTTGACCAAGGCATATCTGCCGTCGTCGTGATCGAAAGCCCCGTTCTGTCTGAAAAAATTCCAGCCATTGAACAGACCTACTCGGCTGGCGCGGTCTGTCTGGCACTTCTCAATGCAGCGCTGGCCTCGGGCTGGGGTGCCAATTGGCTCTCAGGTGCAATCAGCCACGAAAGGCTCTTTGTCGAAGGCGCGTTGGGCCTCACGCCGCATGAGCGTATCGCAGGTATTATCCATATCGCCACCGAAACAAACACACCTCCAGACCGTCCACGCCCTGACGTAAAAGCCAAAACATCATGGCTCTAGGTCTGATTTTTAGGTCTTTCTCAAGCGCCCTTGGACAAATGACAGACACGCGCTTTCTGCGCGTCCTCATCATGGGAGTCGCTCTGACATTCGCCCTGCTTGTCGGAGCCAGCTCAGGAGTGCTCTGGCTGGTTCATGCCCTGATTGGGCCCGCGGTCGACCTGCCTTTTCTCGGCGAGGTCACATGGCTAGATGATCTGCTCTCTGGCGCGTCGCTGCTATTAATGTTGGGTCTATCAGTCTTCCTGATGGTCCCCGTCGCCTCCGCAATCACCTCATTGTTTCTCGATGATGTAGCACAGGCCGTAGAGGCACAGCACTATCCTCACCTGCCCCCTGCCGCATCTGTGAGCTTTGCAGATGGGCTGCGCGACACGCTCAGTTTTTTAGGGGTCCTGATCTGCGCCAATCTTCTTGCGCTGGTTCTCTACCTAATCTTCGCGCCGTTTGCCCTGTTGATCTTCTGGACCCTCAATGGCTTCTTGCTCGGGCGCGAATACTTTACCCTGGCTGCCTCACGCCGCTTGGGGCGCGCCGAAGCCAAAAGGCTGCGCAGCAAATATATCGGCACAATCTGGCTCGCAGGTATCCTAATGGCAGCCCCGCTCAGCATTCCGTTGGTGAACCTGTTTATCCCGATATTAGGAGCGGCAACATTTACCCATCTGTTCCACGGGGTTCACTCACCTCAGGCGACATCCGGTTAAACATATCAATGTCGCGCACCGTGATTGAGCCACTCACCACGACATAAAAAATAATCGTCCAGAGCACAGCCGCAATCGCTGTAGTGATCCACGCTTTTTTCTTAAGCCCGTGCTCATGAGGCGCGCCAGCTTGCGTACCATAAACAATCTCGCCCACGTCACCCTGCGTTTTAAGACGAAACGGAATGACAATGAGAAACGTCACAAACCACAAAACCGCATAAAGCACGATGGCCGAGGTGATACCCATGAGAGGCGATCCTTATGAAAAAGTGCTAGGTTTTTAGGACTGAGATGTCAGACTTGCTCAAGCTCAACAAGACAGCCATTGAAATCTTTCGGATGAAGAAAGAGCACAGGCTTTCCATGTGCGCCAATCTTCGGCTCGCCTGTGCCAAGCACCCGCGCTCCCGTTGACTTAAGATGATCACGCGCCGCGATAATGTCATCCACCTCATAGCAAACATGGTGAATCCCGCCCGAGGGGTTCTTCTCAAGAAACCCGTTGATGGGGCTGTCGTCACCCAAAGGATAGAGCAGCTCGATCTTGGTGTTGGGCAGCTCGATAAACACAACTGTCACACCGTGGTCAGGCTCATCCTGCGGCGCACCGACTTTTGCGCCAAGGGCGTTGGCATATTGCGCCGAGGCCGCCTCAAGGTCAGGCACAGCGATGGCAACATGGTTGAGACGTCCGATCATTTCATTCTCCAAACAAGTTTCGCGCACTATTGCTTGTGTTGCGACCCGCCGCAAGGAGCGCAAGGTCGCAGGGGTGAAACGAGGCGTCAAATTAACCGACTGTTAGCCGTGTTTGTCTAAATTGAGATTCGTATCCAGATCTGTCGCACAAGGAGCTGCCCCATGGACGAACTCGCCCCGCTTGCCCTCACCTCTACGCCCACTGCGGCGCGCCCTTTAATGGGCCTCACTGTGCTCGCGGTGGAAGATAGCCTCTATGCCTGCGAGGCCTTGCGGCTCTTGTGTATGCGCAGCGGTGCACGCATTCGTCGGGCCGACTGCATCGCCTCTGCCAAACGCCACCTGCAAGTCTACCGCCCCTCCGTGATCTTGGTAGATGTCGGCTTGCCTGATGGCTCTGGCCTTGATCTGATCAAACACCTGTCCGCACTTACCCCACGCATCAATATTATTCTTGGCCTGTCAGGCGACGACAGAATGGAGAAGAAAGTTCTGGCGGCTGGTGCAGACGGGTTTCTGGCCAAGCCCATCGAAAGCATCGCCCAGTTTCAGGAAGCCATTCTCGCCCACATGCCCCTTGATCATCGCCCCGCTGGCCTCAGGGTCTTGAAGGACGAATACGTCACCCCCGATCCGATCGCCTATAATAACGACCTGACACAAGTCGCCACTCTGATAAATGAAGGCTATGACGAGCGTCAGGTCGCCTATGTCGCCCAATTCGTCACTGGCGTTGCCAAAAGTGCGCGCGATGAAGCTCTCGTTCACGCAGGCGAAACGCTCGCAATCGCCCACGCAACACGCCAGCCAACCCATCAGCCCATTGCGGCGCTTGCTGGGCTCGTCCAGCAGCGCCTCGACAGGCAAGTGGCGATCTGAGACAAAAACATCCGCCTCAAAGACATCCTAAAAAGAACGACAATGGTCATACCCACGGCCCAAACCCGCCACATTCTGCTGACACCTTAGCTTCATCGGCAGGAACCCCCTGCATGGAGGTGAAAATGGAAACGTTCTTTCAGAAGTTTGTCAGCGAAGAAAAAGGCGCTGTCACAGTAGACTGGGTTGTTCTGGTTGCAGGTGTTCTGTCGCTTTGTGCCGCAGTTTTTGGCGCAGTCCAAACAGGCACAACCGAATTGACGGATGGCACAGGCGAATATCTCGAATCTTATGAGCCGTTTGACGGCGTATGATCTGGCCAGCAGACCCTAGCCGATGAGCCTTGGGTCTGCGCCCAACTCCAGCCCTGGAAAAACCGTGCTCTCGATTAAGCCCTTCTCAAGGCCAAAGAGATCGCGCATCAGCCAGCCCGAAAAAGCACGCACATCCCGCGTCGGCATCAAATCACGCCGCTCATAAAGTGCAGTTTCGCTGAGACCAGGCCAGTCAGACCACACGCGCCCACCGCGCAAAGCGCCTCCTGACAAAACCATCAAACCGCCCGTCCCATGATCCGAACCGCCATTGCCGTTCAAGCGCGCCGTACGGCCAAATTCCGTCATGGCGACAACAGCTGTTTTCCCCCAAACATCTTCCCCGAGATTGCCCTGTAAACTCAAGATCACCTCAGCCAAGCGGTTGAGCGGCTGCGCCAACGTGCGCGACTGGTTGGCATGCGTGTCCCAGCCATTGAGCGAAAATGCCGCAATCCGCGCAGGTCCTGTGAGTTTGGAGGCGGCAAACTCGGCAATCTGAAGATGCCCGCCGCCCTTCGCGGCGGCCCCAGCGCTCTCGCTCATTGCGTTCATGATCATTTCGCCACTCGCAACAGCTTCGCTCCCAGACATTTGGACACCGTCCCCAGACAGCGCCACCGCCTCGCCAAAAGCCGCCTCAAAAAGAGGATCGCCCTCCATCAGCATTTCTGCCAGCCGAAGTCCCTGTGGCGTCAGCCCGTATAGCCCCGCATCGGGCGACCAATTGGCAACAGGCGCAGCCCCTTTCATCAACAGCATATCTCCGCGCCCCACCGCATAGGCAGTCTCGCTTTGGACAGCAGGATAGCTTTGCAACAAACGGTTCAGCCACCCGTCGCGCAGGTTGCCATTGAGATCAGCTCCCCCAGCCTCCAACAAATCCTGCCCGTCAAAGTGGCTGCGTTTGTCACGATAAGGCGTAGATACCGCATGGGCGAAGCCCAGATCGCCCGCGTTCCAGAGCGGCATTAACCCCGCCAGCGCGGGGTTGAGCGCAAAGAAACCGTCAAGATCTTGCCCCTCCCCGATTTGCGCTTGGTCCGCACGGCCCTTCAACAACGCAAAATCGCGGTCACCATAAGGGCGAAGCGCGTCTAGCCCGTCCATCCCACCCCGCAGAATGATCACAACCAAGCGGTTGTCCCATGTCCCGTTGGCAAATGTCACAGGCGTGAGCAAAGGGCTGGCCGCTGCCGTGCAACCAAGCCCCGTAAGAAAAGCGCGCCGATTGAGAGCAGACATCCGCATGGGTTACATCCTTTGAAACGCAGGCGACGCCAGCACAAGACCCACGCCTGTGCGCTTATCTTCGGCGGCATTCGCTGCAAATTGTAGGGCGTCAGGCACATTTCTCCCCAGTGCCGCAGTCACAAAATCGCGCGGATCAGGCAAATCAGCCAGAAGTCCCTGCGGCGCGTTCATTGCCCAATCCACCCGCGCGGCAAAGCGCTGTGGCGTGATCCACTCTCCGTCGTCTTCTGGCCAGCCGTCGGGGCCAAGCGGCTCCTCCCACGTTTGTCCCATCAGACGCATCGGAACCGTGAAGGCCAGACGGATCGCTTTCCAGTCATTCACCGCCAGCGCCTCATTGGGAACGGAAAGCGCGCGCAGCGCCGAACCGACAAAATCAATAGGCTGCTTCACATTTGCAAACTCGGGCGCCCAAGCCGAAGGCTGCGACAGCATCGCATGGACCATCTCGCCCAGATGTCCGCCAGTCTCCAGATACCGCCCCTGCATCGCGTCCACGAGTGCAGAATCAGGTCTATCGGAAACAAAATGCACAGCCATTTTCTGTGCCAAATGCCGCGCCGTAGCAGGGTGGCGCGCCAGATCATCAAGCGCAGCATGAACATCTGACAAAGCCGCAGTGCCCCCACCATAGCTTTGGCCCAAAACCGTCTCGGCACCAGGCTGCGCAAATTCACCCCGAAAGCCAAAAACGCCATCCTGACTGTAAGTCAGCCCTGTGAGAAGCTCGGCCAGCTCCGTGACATCCGCTTGGGAATAGGGCCCACCAACGCCCAGCGTATGCAGCTCCAAAAGCTCACGGGCGAAGTTTTCGTTGAGCCCGTTCTCTTTCTTTTTGCCGGCCACACTTTCAGGGCCAACAGAAGTCTTCTGATCTAGATATTGCAGCATCACGGGCTGCGCGATCACGGCTTTAAGCATATCGGAGAAATACCCTGCAACATGCGGACGGATCGCACTTTCAACGTAGGGCGACGTCGCTCGCTTCATCACGCTGACCTTGCCCCGTGCCGTGAAGTGGTCGCCCCAGAAAAAAGCGAGCCGCTCTCGCAAGCCATCCTGAGTATGTGCACGGCGGCGCAACGCTTGCCACAGCCAGCGCTGTTGAGCCTTTCGCGCACGGCGTTTTTCCACACCGATTTCCTGCGTGGCCTTTTCTGCAGCTTCAGAACCACGATTGGCACGGCGTATCTTCCAAAGCGCGCTCACCCGCGCAATTCGCTCTGCAAATTCTTCAAAAGGTTCAATTTTATAAAGCTGCGCAGCGTGATCTTTGCCTTTGAGGCGACGCATCATGTCCTCAAGATCACGCGGCCCACGCAACCGCGGCGACAAACCCGTCCCAAAGCGTATCTCAGCTATTTCACGCGTAAAACTCAAACCACTCACCCCGCATTCGAGGTGAGATTACCATCTATTTCAAAAAGCGGGAGGGAATAGTGCGACGCATTCAACAACAAGCAATGTCACGCCAACCTGTATCGAATTTCGCTACGCGAAATCCGACCGGCCGGGGGCGTTGCCCCCGGACCCCCCGGATGTTTAAGGAAAGAGGCAGACCTTAATCTTGCGGAATAACCCGAAGATTGAGTTCCATAAGCTGCTCTGACATTGGCTCGCTGGGTGCATTCATCATCAGATCTTCCGCACGCTGGTTCATAGGGAACATGATGACTTCGCGGATGTTCTGCTCTTCGGCCAAAAGCATAACCATACGGTCGATACCCGCCGCACAGCCGCCGTGGGGAGGCGCGCCATATTGGAAAGCGTTGACCATACCACCAAAGCGCTTTTCGACTTCGTCCTTGCCATAACCAGCAATCTCAAAGGCCTTGAACATGATCTCGGGCTTGTGGTTCCGGATCGCGCCAGACACCAGCTCGTAGCCGTTGCAAGCAAGGTCATACTGATAGCCGAGCACCTCCAGAGGGTCGCCATTGAGCGCGTCCATGCCGCCTTGGGGCATCGAGAACGGGTTGTGCTCAAAGTCAATCTTGCCGCTCTCATCATCTTTCTCATAGATCGGGAAATCGACGATCCAGCAGAAGGCAAAGCGGTCTTTGTCTGTCAGGCCAAGCTCTTCGCCGATCACGTTGCGGGCGCGCCCTGCAACAGCCTCAAAAGCTTTCGGCTTGCCGCCAAGGAAGAACGCCGCATCGCCGACGCCAAGGCCGAGCTGTTGACGGATCGCTTCAGTGCGCTCAGGACCGATATTTTTGGCGAGGGGGCCTGCGGCCTCCATGCCTTCGCCCTGATCGCGCCAGAAGATATAGCCCATACCAGGCAAACCCTCTTTTTGGGCAAAAGCGTTCATACGGTCACAGAATTTGCGGCTGCCGCCTGTCGGTGCAGGGATCGCGCGGATCTCTGTACCATCTTGCTCCAGAAGCTTTGCAAAGATCGCAAAACCAGAGCCTTTAAAGTGCTCGGAGGTATCCTGCATCTTGATCGGGTTGCGCAGATCGGGCTTGTCGGAGCCATACCATTTGGCCGCATCGCGGTAGCTGATCTGCGGCCATTCGCTGTCTACTTTCTTGCCGCCACCAAACTCTTCAAACACGCCCTGCATGACAGGCTGGATCGTATCAAAGACGTCCTGCTGCTCCACAAAGCTCATCTCAAGGTCAAGCTGGTAGAAGTCTGTCGGCGAACGGTCAGCGCGCGGGTCTTCGTCGCGGAAGCACGGCGCAATCTGGAAATATTTGTCAAAGCCCGAGACCATGATCAGCTGTTTGAATTGCTGTGGCGCCTGCGGCAAAGCGTAGAACTTACCAGGGTGCAGGCGGCTCGGCACAAGAAAGTCACGCGCGCCTTCGGGGCTTGAAGCCGTGATAATCGGCGTTTGGTATTCACGAAAGCCCTTGTCCCACATGCGGCGGCGGATGCTCGAAACCATATCTGAGCGAAGGTGCATGTTGGCTTGCATCTTTTCGCGGCGCAGATCGAGGTAGCGATAGCGCAGACGCGTTTCCTCAGGATACTCCTGATCGCCAAAGACCATAAGCGGCAGCTCGGCCGCCGATCCAAGCACTTCCATGTCGCGCACAAAAACCTCAATCTCACCTGTTGGCAGCTTGGGGTTCACAAGGCTCGCGTCGCGCGCTTTCACTTCACCGTCGATACGCACGCACCACTCAGAGCGCAGCTTTTCCACGGCCGCAAAAGCAGGGCTGTCAGGGTCACAGATCAGCTGTGTCATGCCATATGTGTCGCGCAAGTCGATAAACAGCACGCCGCCGTGGTCACGAATACGATGGACCCAGCCCGAGAGGCGAACGGTTTCGCCGACATTGGCTTTGGTCAAATCAGCGCAAGTCTGGCTGCGGTAGGCGTGCATAGGTCTATCCTTTTCAGGGCATCTAGAGTGCATATAAAGCTCGCGCCGATACACATGGCCCAAGGGCAAAAGTCAAGCCATGTGGCACGGAAGACTCTTTTGCCGCGCTGTTTTCACGGTGTTTCTATCCAAGCCGCAGCAGATATGCCATTTTCGCGCAAAATAACGAGCGGTTCCTATCAGATGCAGCGTCTTGCTTACCCAGTCTGCGCCCTGCTTTTCGCGGGCCTTTTCCTTTCGATGTTCCTGAATACGGCCTCACCCGATTTGAGCGCTCTGTTTCAAGCGGCTCATGCTGTCAGCATAGGACAATCCAGCACAATCTATGCGCTCGACTCAGATCCCCTCAAGGCCGATGCGCTCTATGTTTATCCCCCACTATGGGCCTGGCTGATTGCCCCTCTCACCCAACAGGTGAGCTTTGAAGCCTTTTCAAAAGCCATGTTTTACGCGCATGTGACGATGCTCTGCGCCTCGGTCGGACTGGCGTGGAAAGTCGTGCGCCCGCCGCACATGAAGTTTGAGCATTTCATCTTTGTCAGCTTTGCCTTGCTCGCGCTGTCTGCTCCCGTTTTTCAAGCCTTGGGCCAGAACCAGCCGCAAATCCTGACGCTGTTTCTCGTTCTACTGGCGTTCGAGCGCTACCGCGCAGGCAGCTTCGCCATGGCAGGAATGATCCTCGCTGTCGCGGCCGCCTTCAAACTGTCGCCACTGTTTCTCGTGCTGATCTTCATTCTGGAGCGCAACGGGCGCGCAACCGTTGCTTTTGTTGCTACAGGGCTTTCGCTCGCTCTGATGAGCCTAGCCTTGGCCGGTTGGCCCATGCATCTGCGTTTTCTGGAGCTGATCGGAGAGATCGACAATGTGATTATCCTCAGCAACACCAACTACGCCCCAGAACTTCTACTCTATCAGATGCAAGCCTTCGCAAGCGGCGCAGAGGCTTCAAGCTGGAGCATGAGCCAAACCATGGCCACGCCAGAGCCGTTTTGGCTAAGCGTATTCATGGCCGCCCTAATGCTGTCCGCTCTCACAGCTCTGATCTTGATGCGCCCGCGGCTTATCCCCGGAACGGCTGTGCCTGTTTTGCTTATGGGCTTTGCTTTGGCCACAGCGCTCTTCGGACCAGCCTCCTGGGGGCATTACTTCGTCTTACCGCTCTTGCTCCTACCAACCCTCTTTCACGTCCTCCCGCGCCTCACTGCATGGCGCTGGATCATCTCGCTGGGTCTTTTGCAAAGCTTTCCCGCATATCTTATCTATTTCGAGATGAGTGAGGCCCTCTATGTTACAACGCTTATGGGAGTGCTTTGCTTTGGTGGGTTGCTTCTGGCGCTTGTTAGCTCGGTGTTTCGTGCCGTTCGTTTTGAGCCTGATGTGCCGATGCACTTCCGCTAAAGCGGTTCTGCGCCAAATCACCCCAACTTCATAGCGCTTTGGGCTTGCACCCACGGCCCCCATAGCTATAACCCACGACAATTTGCGCAGACCTGCCTGCGCTCTATTCTGCTGCATAAATGATGGGGGCCCCTATGCCGAAGAGAGACGATATCAAATCGATCATGATCATCGGAGCGGGGCCTATTATAATCGGGCAAGCGTGCGAATTTGACTACTCAGGCACACAAGCCTGTAAAGCCCTTAAAGAAGAGGGCTACCGTGTCATTCTGGTAAACTCGAATCCTGCCACGATCATGACAGACCCTGAACTTGCCGACGCAACCTACATCGAGCCGATCACGCCCGAAGTTGTCGCCAAGATTATCGAAAAAGAGCGCCCTGATGCGCTTCTGCCCACAATGGGCGGCCAAACAGGCCTCAACACCTCGCTCGCACTTGAAGAAATGGGCGTGCTTGAGAAATTCGGCGTTGAAATGATCGGTGCCAGCCGCGCCGCGATTGAAATGGCAGAAGACCGGAAGCTCTTCCGCGAAGCGATGGACCGCCTCGGAATCGAAAACCCGAAGGCCACCATCATCACCGCACCCAAGAAAGAAAACGGCAGCGCCGATCTTGACGCAGGCGTGCAGCTCGCCCTCGCCGATCTTGAAGAAATTGGCCTCCCCGCCATCATCCGCCCCGCCTTTACCATGGGCGGCACAGGCGGCGGCGTGGCGTATAACCGCGAAGACTATATCCACTTCTGCCGCACAGGCATGGACGCCTCGCCCGTGAACCAGATTCTCGTCGATGAGTCGCTTCTGGGCTGGAAAGAATTTGAAATGGAAGTTGTCCGCGACAAAGCCGACAACGCCATCATCGTCTGCTCGATTGAAAACATCGACCCGATGGGTGTCCACACGGGCGACAGTATCACAGTTGCCCCAGCTCTGACGCTGACAGACAAAGAATACCAAGTCATGCGCAACCACTCGATAGCTGTTTTGCGTGAGATCGGCGTTGAGACAGGCGGCTCCAACGTGCAGTGGGCCGTAAACCCCGCTGACGGCCGCATGGTTGTCATCGAGATGAACCCGCGCGTCAGCCGCTCCTCAGCTCTTGCATCCAAGGCCACAGGTTTCCCGATCGCCAAGATCGCTGCCAAGCTCGCTGTTGGCTACACGCTTGATGAGCTCGACAACGACATCACAAAAGTGACGCCAGCAAGCTTTGAGCCAAGCATCGACTACGTCGTCACCAAAATCCCGAAGTTCGCCTTCGAGAAATTCCCGGGCTCCGAGCCCTACCTGACCACAGCGATGAAATCTGTGGGAGAGGTCATGGCCATCGGTCGAACCATCCACGAATCGATGCAAAAGGCGCTCGCCTCCATGGAGTCAGGCCTCACTGGCTTTGATGAGGTGGTGATCGAAGGCGCGCCAGAAAAAGCCGCCCTGACAAAAGCGATCAGCCAGCAAACACCTGACCGCATGCGCACCATCGCACAAGCCATGCGCCACGGCCTCACCAATGAAGAAATTCACGGCGTCACAATGTTTGACCCATGGTTCCTTGATCGCATCCGCGAGATCGTCGATGCCGAAGAGGTTGTCCGCGCAAACGGCCTGCCCAGTGACGAAAAAGGCCTGCGCGAACTCAAGATGCTCGGCTTCACAGACGCACGCCTCGGCATTCTGACTGGCCAGAGCGAAAACGATGTGCGCCGCGCCCGTATCGCCAAAGGCGTCAAAGCCGTATTCAAGCGGATCGACACATGCGCCGCCGAATTCGAAGCGCAAACACCTTACATGTATTCCACATACGAAGCCCCCATGATGGGCGAAGTTGAGTGCGAAGCGCGTCCATCTGAGCGTAAAAAAGTCGTCATCCTCGGCGGCGGTCCAAACCGCATCGGCCAAGGCATCGAATTTGACTATTGCTGCTGCCACGCCTGCTTTGCGCTCGCGGATGTCGGCTATGAAACTATCATGGTCAACTGCAACCCAGAGACAGTCTCAACCGACTATGACACCTCCGACCGCCTCTATTTCGAGCCATTAACTTTCGAACACGTGATGGAAATCCTGCGTGTCGAGCAAGAAAACGGCACGCTCCACGGCGTCATCGTCCAGTTCGGCGGCCAGACCCCTCTCAAGATCGCTCAGGCACTCCACGATGAGGGCATCCCGATCCTCGGCACAACGCCCGACGCGATCGACCTCGCCGAAGATCGCGAGCGTTTTCAAGAGCTTGTAAATAAACTCGGCCTCAAGCAGCCGAAAAATGGCATCGCCTCCACAGACGCGCAGGCACTGGCCATTGCCGAAGATATCGGCTTCCCGCTGGTCATCCGTCCCTCCTACGTTCTCGGTGGCCGTGCCATGGAAATCGTGCGCGACATGGCCCAGCTTGAGCGCTATATCTCCGAGGCCGTCGTCGTCTCGGGCGACAGCCCCGTGCTGCTTGATAGCTACCTCTCCGGTGCAATCGAGCTTGACGTCGACGCGCTCTGCGACGGCAAAAAAGTGCATATCGCAGGCGTAATGGAACATATCGAAGAAGCAGGCGTTCACTCAGGCGATAGCGCATCAAGCCTGCCGCCTCACTCGCTCCCTGCCGACATCATCAAAGAGATCGAAAAGCAAACTGTACAGCTCGCCCTCGCCCTTGAGGTACGTGGCCTTTGCAACATCCAGTTCGCGGTCAAAGATGGTGAGATCTACCTTATCGAGGTTAACCCGCGCGCCAGCCGCACCGTGCCTTTCGTGGCAAAGGCGACAGACAGCGCCATCGCTTCCATCGCTGCACGTCTCATGGCGGGCGAAACACTCGATGATTTCAAACACCGCGGCCCTTACGCCAAAGATGCCAAGCCTGGCTCAATTAAAAATACCGACCCGATGACACTGGCAGATCCAAACATGCCTTGGTTCTCGGTCAAAGAAGTGGTGCTGCCCTTCGCCCGCTTCCCAGGCGTGGACACAATCCTCGGTCCAGAAATGCGCTCGACAGGTGAAGTCATGGGCTGGGATCGCTCCTTCCCCCTCGCCTTCCTCAAGGCGCAGATGGGCGCAGGCACAGTGCTCCCCTTTGAGGGTCGCGTCTTCTTCTCGATCAAGGATATGGACAAGACCAGCCAGCTTGTTGAAACAGCCCAAACCCTTGTGGACCTAGGCTTTGCCATCGTCGCAACAGGCGGCACAGCAAGCTTCCTTGAGGAGCACGGCATCACATGTGAAGTGGTCAAAAAGGTCTATGAAGGCCGCCCCAACGTGGTCGACATGCTCAAGAACGGCGATATCCAGCTCTTGATGAACACCACCGAAGGCGCAGCCGCCGTAGAAGACAGCCGCGAAATCCGCTCTGTCGCGCTCTATGACCGCATCCCATATTTCACCACAGCCTCAGGCGCGCACTCTGCCGCACTGGCCATGAAAGCCCGCAGCGAAGGCGACCTCGGAGTGACGAGCCTACAAGGCTAAGCGTATGTCGAGCGACTACAACCCACCCTCTGATCCGCTGGATATCATCCATGCGGATCATGAGCTCATTTCAGTGAATAAGCCCTCCGGCCTCCTGTCCGTTCCGGGCAAGGGCGAGCATCTGGCCGATTGCTTGATCACACGTGTGCAAGCCGCCTTCCCTGGCGCGCTTCTCGTGCATCGGCTTGATCGGGACACATCGGGTGTGATGATCTTCGCCGCCACGCCTCACGCACAGCGGCACTTGGGTCTTCAGTTTGAAAAGCGCCAAACCAAGAAAGCCTATATCGCCCGTGTCTTTGGGCGGCTTGAGCCGAAGACAGGCACTGTCGATTTGCCTCTGATCGTGGATTGGCCCAATAGGCCCCGTCAGATGGTTTGTCATGAGACAGGCAAGCAAGCTCAGACCGATTGGAAAGTGCTCAAAGCTGCAGATGACGAATCACGGGTTCGGCTTTTCCCCAAGACGGGCCGCAGCCACCAGCTCCGCGTCCATATGCTTGCTCTCGGTCATCCGATCTTGGGGGACCCCTTCTATGCAACGGGGGCAGCCTTAAGCCACCCCCGTCTAATGCTTCACGCCGAAGAGCTGCGCCTGCGCCACCCTGATGGCGGCAAAGGCATGCGGTTTTTTGCCAAGGCGCCCTTCTAAACCGAACGCTGCGTTAAGTTAATTTTCCTTAACATTTTCACGATTCAGCCGGTGCACGGGTTGTGCACGCATTGTGCACGCTTTTCACCCCCCCGTTTTCGGGCCTCCAGCGCGCCGTTAACCCCACCGCGCGCTGGTCCGTTTTGCGTGTTAGGCGTCGTTCGACCAGCCAGAGACTGCCTTCACTTCAAGGAAGTCATCAAGCCCCCATTTGCCGCCTTCACGGCCATTGCCCGACTGTTTCATGCCGCCAAAAGGCGAGCCCGCCCCACGGCCCTGACCGTTCATCTCGACCATGCCAGAGCGCAAGCTGCGCGCCATGCGGTTGAGCCGTGCGCCGTCTTGGGTCTGCACATAGTTGGTGAGGCCATAGACCGTGTCATTGGCCATCGCGACAGCCTCTTCTTCAGTCTCAAACGCCATGATCGACAGCACAGGTCCGAAGATTTCTTCGCGCGCAATGGTCATATCAGGGGTCACATCTGCAAAAACAGTAGGCCGTACATAGAAACCTTTGTTGAGACCTTCAGGGCGACCAACGCCGCCCGCAACAAGCCGCGCGCCTTCGTCGATACCCGTCTGAATCAGATCTTGGATCTTGCCCCACTGCACCGCATTGACCACAGGGCCAATGTGGCGGCCAGATTCTGAGGCTGGACCAACCGTCACTGCGTTGGCAACTTCTGCAGCTGTTTCAACAGCTTGGTCATAGATATCCCGCTGCACAAGCATACGGCTCGGCGCGTTACAGCTCTGGCCCGTGTTGTTCATCATATGAAGTACACCACGCTTTACGGCCTTTTCGTCCGCGTCAGCAAAGACCACGTTTGCACCCTTACCACCGAGCTCAAGTGATACACGCTTGAGCGTGTCAGCCGCCGATTTCGAAATGAGCTTGCCCGCACGTGACGAGCCTGTGAAGCTCACCATGTCCACATCTTCATGTGCCGTCAGCTGGCTCCCAACGCCGACACCGTCGCCGTTGACGAGATTGAACACACCGGCAGGAAAGCCCGCTTCATCCATCATCTCAGCAAAGAGCATCGCATCAAGCGGCGTCTCTTCCGAAGGCTTGAGCACCATGGTGCAACCCGCAATCGCCGCCGCGCCAACCTTGAGCGTGACTTGGTTCATCGGCCAGTTCCAAGGCGTAATCAGCGCTGCAACTCCGACCGCCTCGTGAATAATACGGTCGTTTGGCGCATGATCACCTAGCGGTCCTTCAAACTCAAAGTTCTTCGCAGCCCGAATGAAGTTAGACAAATGCCACGTCCCCGCGCCCACTTGCGAAGATTTGGCCATATCCACAGGCGCGCCCATTTCTTGCGCAATCATCTCGCCCATTTCATCGCCACGGCGTTTGTAAACTTCGAGCAGCTTCTCAACCAGTGCGATCCGCTCTTCAACAGGTGTCGCCATCCAAGCAGGCAACGCGGCTTTAGCAGCTGCCACCGCTGCATCTGTATCTGCCTGTCCACCCAGTGAAATAACAGCAAAGGCCTCTTCTGTGGACGGGTCAATAACCTGATAGTCCTTACCAGCCTGAGGGGCTACCCATTGGCCACCAATGTAAAAGTCGCGTTTCTCAATCATGATCATTCTCCCAAGAATTTGGGGCACTTTGTCACCCCATCGCATTTGCTGCAAGACGCCCCTTTCACTCGGACGCAACGTGAATATATATATTCGGAAAGCAGAATTTAACGATCACCCCAAACAAAAGGAGCCACGCTATGGGCCTTCGCATTAATGACATCGTCCCTAACTTTACAGCCCAAACAGACAAGGGCGAAATCAAGTTCCACGACTGGATCGGCGACAGCTGGGCGATTCTTTTTTCGCACCCAAAAGACTTCACGCCCGTTTGCACAACAGAGTTTGGCGCTGTCTCACAGCTCGCTGACGAGTGGGACAAACGCGGCTGCAAGGTCATCGGCCTTTCCGTTGACAGCGTAGAAGAGCACCACGGCTGGAAGAAGGACATCGAAAGCTATGCCAGCGCAAAAGCGGGCTTCCCAATCATTGCTGATGAAGATCTCGCCGTTTCAAAGGCCTTTGATATGCTGCCAGCCGATGCTTACCTTCCCGATGGTAGCACAGCCGCCGACAGCGCATCTGTGCGCTCGGTTTTCATCATTGGCCCAGATAAACAACTCAAGCTTTCAATGACATACCCCATGAACGTCGGCCGCAACTTCGCAGAAGTCCTGCGCGCGCTCGATGGCCTTCAGATGGCCAATGGCAATGGCGTTGCAACACCAGCAAACTGGACTGCAGGTCAGGATGTGATCATCCCTACAAGCGTTTCCGATCAAGACGCTGCCGCAAAGTTTGGCGAATTCACGACTGTTTTCCCCTATCTGCGCACAACAAAAGCGCCGTCCTAAATAAATACAAGCGCGCCGCTATAGCAGCGGCGCGCATCTCTACATGGATTAAGACTTTATACGCGCGCGCGTTTCAGGCAGTCTGCCGACGATTCTTCCTCTGAGTGAATTGAGGCCCCAATGCGCGCTCTGCAGACCCTTGCCATATGTCTATTTGCCAGTGTCGCTGGAGCCGACGAGGCGCCTATCGGACAACATCTCGACATTGAGTTAAATGCCGCAACCCAGACAGATCAGGGGTGTCAGCTGTCGTTCTTGCTCATCAACGGTCACGCTCAGGATATCAAGAGTGCCGTTTTTGAAACTGTCCTCTTTGATACTGCAGGAGCAGTCAAGCTGCTGACACTGTTTGATATGGGCGAGCTGCCCACAAGCCGCCCACGAGTGCGCCAGTTTATTCTCCCCCAAACACAATGTGCCGAGCTTGGCCAAGTCCTCTTCAACGGCAGCAAAAGCTGCTCAGCAGAAACGCTGGAGGCGACCGCCTGTATGGACGGCCTGACCCTGCACAGCCGAACAAACATCAAGGTGCTGGGATGAATGATGTCTTATCTTCTCTGTCGAGAGTAGCTGAACTTGGCGGGCCTGTTGTGGTTATACTTATGGGTGTCTCCGTTCTCACGCTGGCACTTGTTTTGTACAAGCTATGGCAGTTTCGTGCTTCTTCCGTCGGAAAACACAGCGCTCTTCGCCGCGCCATAGCGGCTTGGGACGAAGGCCAATCCGCAGAAGCCGAAAGCGCCCTGAAACAGTCACACAGCTATCTCGCCCCACTGATTGCCTCAGGCTTTGCTTTGGCACCCCGCGAGCGCCTTGCCGCAGAAGCGGAAGCACGCTTCGCCACTTTGGAGGGCGGCTTTCGCGCATTAGATAGCGTTGCACAGCTTTCGCCACTCCTTGGCCTCTTTGGGACAGTTCTGGGCATGATTGACGCCTTTCAATCGCTTCAGAGCGCAGGGAGCCAAGTTGATCCCTCTCTCTTAGCGGGCGGTATCTGGGTCGCGCTCCTCACCACAGCCGTTGGTCTTGCAGTGGCCATGCCAACAGCGATGGTTCTGAGCTGGCTTGAGTCTCGGATGGATGGCGAGCGCGTTTTTGCAGACACTGCAATCCAGACAATTTGCGCGCCGCGAGAGTCACAGCCCGATGATTAGAGCTGCGCGCAGACGGAGGCGCTTGTCGATGACCTCACTCATTGACGTTATCTTCCTGTTGCTATTGTTCTTCATGCTGTCCTCCACGTTTTCCCGTTATGCTGAGGTCGAACTTGTCGCAGCCGCGCGCGGCAATGCAGCTATTGAAACACCGCCTCTCTTCGTTCAGCTCAGTCCAGATGCCGTTACGGTCAACGGGCTTCCACAGGACTTAGCCTCCCTCAGCTTGCCCGAAGGGGAGCAGCGCCTGCTGGTGTCCCTGAAGCCCGATGTCACAGCCCAAAGGCTGACGGATCTGCTTGTTGCCTTGCGCCGATTTAACCAGATCACTGTGACCGTTCTGACCTCGAGCTGAATTATGCAAAAAAAACTGCGCAAATCTCAGGTCTCCAGCCGCCGCGAACCAACAATCGCACTTATCAACATCGTCTTTCTCATGCTGATTTTCTTTCTCATAGCGGGGACACTTGTCACGCCACTTGAGGCCGATTTGAAGCTCGTGAACACATCCGAGCTAGAAGGAACAGCCCCCCCCGATGCGTTGGTCTTGAATGCGGCGGGGCAACTAAGCTTTCGCGGCGAAGTGATAACCCCCTCCGCCTACATGACTACGGCGAGTGAGGCCGAGGGCGCATATATAAGACTTGTGCCAGACCGTGCCGTTCCAGCAGCAACGCTGGTCCAGATTGCTTCAGAACTGAAAGCTGCGGGCGCAGGCGCTGTTGTTCTCGTGACAGAAAAGGCGCTGCCATGATCGCCTCCTCTGGCATAGCCAAAAGTATTGCCTTCACAGCAGCGATCGTGCTCCATGCCGCGCTCTTATGGGAATACGCCCCAAAGACGACAGAGATCGCGACAGAAGGGGCGAGAGGCGCGCTGGAAACCAGGCTTGGTGATAGCTTTGAGGATATGAGTAAAGGGGTTCTCTCACCTGTAGAGACAGAAACAACAGCTCTATCCCCAGAACTCCCAAGCACAGCACAACAAGTGTTTCCCACAACAGCTATGTCGGCGCCTGCCGTCAAAGCCCTGCCCGCTGAAGCCATCGCTGCCCAGCCAATCGAAGACACAGCGGTTGTGAAATCGCCGCGCCCTGCCCAAAGACCAAAGGCGCTTGAGACGGAACCAAAACCTACGCCAAAGGCCTCCAAAAAAACCAAGCCCAAAACAGGTGCATCAAAAGAAAGCCGCAAAGGCGCCCAAAGCGGAAAAGCCAAAGCAGCACAAGCGCCGAAATCGACAGGAGCGTCCCCCACTCAGACCACAGGCAATGCGGCCGCCCAAAACTATCCTGGGAAAGTAATGCGTAAGATTTCCCGTGTGCCCAAACCGCGTGTCGCCTCTAAAGGCTCAGCCACAGTCCGTTTCACCATCTCAGTTGAAGGTGGCCTTGCTGCGGCCACTATTGCAAAAAGCTCTGGCTCTAGCGAGCTTGACCGCGCAGCGCTCAAAGTCGTGGCCCGCGCGGCCCCTTTCCCAAAGCCGCCAGCTGGCGCACAGCGAAGCTTCACCCTCAAAATAAGCGGAAAATAGGAAGAGCCGCACCCTGTAAGCGCGGCTCCTATGAACTTAGACATAACCACTATTGGCAGTCGTTATTCAGCTTGATCAAGCAGTCCTGCCTTGAACAAAAAACCAGCTGCGACTGCGCCAAGAACTGGCGCGACAATAAACAACCAGAGTTGTGAAATGGCATGACCGCCCGCAAAAAGGGCTGGCCCAATCGAGCGCGCAGGATTGACCGACACGCCAGTCACCTTGATGCCAACCAAATGGATCACCACAAGCGTGATACCAATCGCCAGCCCAGCCATCGCTGCAGGCGCACCCTTGCCAGTCGCACCCAGTATCACGACAACAAACAAGAAGGTCGCAACCAATTCAAACAGAAAAGCCGCGGCCATATTGTATTCGCCAAGATACCCAGCGCCCCAGCCATTTTGCCCCAACCCATTAATGGCGACGCTGTAGTCTGCCTTGCCCGTCGCAATCGTCAAAAGCACAAGCGCCGCAGCAATCGCTCCAGAGATTTGTGCGGCAATGTATTGCACAGCCTCTCCCACCTGCATGCGCCCAGCAGCCACAGCACCAAGCGACACCGCTGGATTGATATGACAGCCCGAAACTGGCCCGATCCCATAAGCCATGCCGATCAGTGCAAATCCAAAGGCAAAGGAAATGCCAGCCAATCCGATTCCTGTTGTCCCATCAGCGCCTGCGATGACGGCTGCGCCGCACCCGAACAAAACAAGTGTAAAAGTGCCAATAAACTCTGCTATCATTTTCTTCATGGGTTACATTCCCTCTCGTTAAAACCTGTTGTGTAAAGACACTGCGCCAGAAAGCGCTCACAGGAACGGGGAATTTCAGAGCGGCAAGCCCAAAAGAAAAAAGCCCCAGCGCAGTGCCGGGGCTTTTCTTATCAACTGCTAGGCGAGATTACTCTTCGCTGTCGCCGTCTTTTTTCGCGTCAGGCGCGATTTCTTCGCCTGTTTGCTGATCAACAACCTTCATCGAGAGACGCACTTTGCCGCGATCGTCAAAGCCCAAGAGCTTTACTTTCACGTCTTGGCCTTCCTTCAGAACATCTGAAGGATGGTTCAGGCGACGGCTCTCAATTTGGCTCACGTGTACAAGGCCGTCACGCTTGCCAAAGAAGTTCACAAATGCGCCGAAGTCGACGATTTTCACAACTTTACCGTCGTAAACTTGGCCTTCTTCTGGCTCAGCCACAATCGAGTGAATCATGTCATAGGCTTTCTTGATCGCTTCGCCGTTCGGGCTAGCAATCTTGATGATGCCTTCGTCATTGATATCAACTTTCGCGCCAGACACTTCAACGATCTCACGGATGACTTTGCCGCCCGAGCCGATCACTTCGCGGATTTTATCCGTCGGGATCTGCATGGTCTCGATGCGTGGTGCGTGGATTGAGAAATCCTGTGCGCCATCAATCGACTTGTTCATCTCTTCGAGGATATGGAGACGGCCCGCTTTCGCTTGCTCAAGGGCTTTTTCCATAATCTCTTGCGTGATGCCCGCGACTTTGATGTCCATCTGCAGCGAGGTGATGCCGTCGGCAGTCCCTGCGACTTTGAAGTCCATATCACCGAGGTGATCTTCATCGCCAAGGATGTCTGTCAGAACAGCATAGGAACCATCATCTTCAAGGATCAGACCCATCGCAACACCAGCAACCGCAGACTTGAGCGGGACACCAGCATCCATCATCGACAGTGAGCCACCGCAAACAGACGCCATCGAAGATGAGCCGTTTGATTCTGTGATCTCTGACACAAGGCGGATTGTGTATGGGAAATCAGTCGCAGCAGGCAAAACAGCCTGAAGCGCACGCCAAGCCAGCTTACCATGGCCGATTTCGCGGCGACCGGGAGGGCCCACGCGACCAGCTTCACCAACTGAATAGGGAGGGAAGTTGTAGTGCAGCAGGAAGTTGGATTTGAAGTTGCCGTGCAGTGCGTCGATGAACTGTTCGTCGTCGCCCGTGCCGAGCGTTGTCACAACGAGGCCCTGAGTTTCGCCACGTGTAAACAATGCAGAGCCGTGTGTGCGTGGCAGGAGACCTGTCTCGCAAACAATCGGACGTACCGTATCAAGCGCGCGACCATCGATCCGCTTGCCTGTTTTCACAACGTCGCCACGCAGGATGCCAGCTTCAAGCTTCTTGAGAGCAGAACCGAGGTTCGCATCTGCAAGTTGCTCTTCTGTCAGCGCGCCCATGATGGTTGCTCGTGCCGCAGAAACAGCAGCCGTACGCTCTTGCTTATCGGTCAAAGCAAATGCAGCACGCATCGCTGTTTCGCCTGCCGCTTTCACAGCTTCATATAGCTCTGTGTACTCTGGTGGCTGGAAGTCAAACGGCTCTTTTGCAGCAGATTCGGCCAGCTCAATGATCAGGTCGATCACAGGCTGAATGCTGTCATGTGCAAATTTCACCGCACCAAGCATCTCTGCTTCGGTCAGCTCATACGCTTCTGATTCAACCATCATTACGGCGTCTTTTGTACCTGCAACAACGAGGTCAAGGCGCTGCTCAGGATTCTGACGCAGGTCTTGCATGTCATCAACCGTTGGGTTGAGCACATATTCGCCGTCAACAAAGCCGACACGTGCCGCAGCAACTGGGCCCATGAACGGCGCACCAGAAATGGTCAGAGCTGCAGAAGCAGCGATCATCGCAACCATGTCAGGGTCGTTTACGAGGTCGTGCGACAGCACGGTACACATGACCAGAACTTCGTTTTTGAAGCCAGGAACAAACAGTGGGCGGATCGGACGATCGATCAGGCGTGCTGTCAGTGTTTCTTTTTCGGTCGGGCGCGCTTCGCGCTTAAAGAAGCCGCCAGGCACTTTGCCGGCCGCATAGTATTTCTCTTGGTAGTGAACCGTCAGCGGGAAAAAGTCTTGGCCCGGCTTAGGCTGCTTGGCGAATGTCACGTTGGCCATGACAGATGTTTCACCGAGGGTCGCGATGACAGAGCCATCGGCTTGACGAGCAACCTTGCCCGTTTCAAGTGTAAGCGTTTCTTCGCCCCACTCCATGGTCTTCTTCGTAATGTTAAACATTTTCGTTTCCTGTGTCGGAGCTCTCATGGGCGTATCCCATGTCTCCTGTTTGAATGGCGGCCCCATTGCCGCCGGCCCTTTTCTATCCTGATTGAAGCGCTAGGGCCGTGGCGCAACCTCTCAGATAGGGCGCGGCATACAGGAGTTTTGCAACATTTGAAAGCCTTATAAGGCTATCCGCCGGCCGCCCCTTTCAAGCGTATCAAATTGACCCCGGCGAGTGCCGACAGGATGATACTCCCACCCCAAAGCGCAGCCTGCCCGGGGAACTCCCCGATCACCCACCAGACGAGCACAGGCCCGAGAAGCGCCTCCAGCAACAAAATCAAGCTCACTTCTGCCGCGCCAATATATTGCGGCCCCGTAGTGAGTAGGCCAAAGCCAAGAGGGACAACAACCGCGCCCAGAGCCAACATCAAAACCCAGCTATCAATAGGGACAACAAGGCTTGGCGCGAGCAACCCTGCTGCCAGTGCCGTCAGCAACCCCGACAGGCCCATTGCAGGAACCATACTGATGTTCTTCTGCGCGCGCGCAATACTAAACGTCAGCGCGAGCGATACCGCACCGCCAAAGGCAGCCATGTCTCCAATCAGGTTCCCCTCGCCACCCGCGCTGCCAGCAGCAATTACAAATACCCCTAAGAGGGCCCCTCCAATTCCGACCCAAGTCAACCGGTCTACATGTTCTTTCAACACAACAATCGATATCAGCGCTGCGATCACAGGAGATGTCGCTGAAATAAGCAGGACATTTGCAGCTTGGGTTTTTTCAACAGCATAGAGGAAACAGAACGTACCCAGAGCAAAAATGGCTGCCAAAGCCCACCCACTCCGCCCGACACGCACCACATCTCGCATCGGCCTGCGCTGTAAAAACACGCCCCATACGCCCAGAATAACCAAACCGCTGAGCAGCCCGCGCCAGAAAAGCTTGGTCAGCGTATCCGCATCAATCAAACGCACCAAGAGCACATCAGGAGAGATCACCAACACACCCGCGAGCGTGATCAAAAGACCTTTCGTTGCCAAACTCATGTCGCAGAGCCAAAAAGCTTGGTGATAAAGTCGCGGAACCACGGATCAACAGTTCTGTGTGTCTCCTCCGCAAATGCGTCCTGCTGATGGCGGCTTTGGACACCAACTCGCGCGTCATGTTCGCCAGACCAAGGCGCGGCCTGCCAATCCTTGAACATCTCATCTGTTACCTCTGGGTGAAATTGGAAACCATAGGTCTTTTCCCCATAGCGAAATGCCTGATGGGGAAACGTTTCACTGCGCGCCAAAAGCTCGGCCCCCTCGGGCAGCGTGAACGCATGAAAATGCGCCTGTGGAACGCGCAAACCTGCGGGCATAAAATCCACGTCCAGTGTTTCAAGCTCATAGTAGCCAAATTCGCAGGGCTCCCCCTCCAGCGGGCCCACCTCGCCCCCTAAGCTATGCGCAATCATCTGCGCCCCTTGGCAAAGCCCAAGCACAGGCAAACCAGCGCCGATACAAGCCTCAAGCCATTGCATTTCATCCTGCAAAAACTTCATATCTGGAATATCTGTGATGCAATACTTGCCGCCATAGACAATCGTCCCAGCAATATCATCGTCAAGCATCGGCAGAGTATCACCTGCATAAAGGTGACGATTTAAAACCTCATAGCCTAGCCGCTCCAATTGGTCAGCAGCACGGTCTGTGTGACGACTTTCGCCATGATGAATGAGAACAACTTTTTGCGCCATAGACTGGACCCTTTTTTCAAGTTTTCCAGCCCCTGTGCCCCGGTGCAAGTGGGATCTTTCGATATAACTCTATCGCAGGTGAGACAGTCTCAAACAAGCAAATCCTGCCAAATTCGCAACACAGTGTTTTAAAACCAACTGTGGATTTTCTATGCAATATTGCCGACAATTGTCTTAGTTTGTGTGAGTGAGCTTATGATACCCCGCTTTTTGTTTGTAATCTTATGTTTTGCCCTCTGGGGACTCGCTCCACATCAGGCTGCCCAAGCACAAGAAAAGCCCAAAATTCTCGCAATAGGCGATAGTCTCATGGCTTGGCACCGCATTGACGACAAATCAATCGCTGACTCTATTGCTGCCTCACTGGGCGAGCCCGTTCTCAACCGCGCCATCTCAGGTGCACGCATTATTTACGGCCTACCCCTCACTGGCGCGATGGGTCTGCGCATTTCCAATCAGTTTCGTGACCGCGAACGCTATGACTGGGTCATTATTACAGGTGGAGGTAACGACTTTATGCTTGGCTGTGGCTGTGCTCGCTGCGACAGGCGGATGAACAAAATGCTGACCGCTGACGCAAAGCAAGGGGACATTGTCAGCCTAGTCGCCCGTATCCGCCAAACAGGTGCACGCGTGGTCTATCTCGGCTATCTACGCAGCCCAGATATGGACTCGCCAATTGAGAGCTGCAAAGACGAAGGAGATGCTTTTGAAGCAAGGCTTGCCGAACTTGCCAAGCGCGACAAAGGCGTGTTTTTCCACTCGATTGCAGATCTCGTCCCTTCAGGCGACCGCAGCTTTCACGGACTCGATATGATCCACCCATCGCGCAAAGCCAGCAAGATCATTGGCCAACAAGTCGCGGCGCTCATCAAGCGCGCCGATAGTGGACGCTAACAGAAACGTGACGGGCGCGGCATTGCCAGCGCTCTTAAGCGGACGATAAGCTTAGGGTCTCACGGAGGTTAAAATGCTCAGGATATTTTTACTCGTCACCACTCTTTTCAGTTTTTCCGCCACAGCATGGGCCAGCTCTGGCGTAGACAAGCTCCTAAACGCCGAAAAAGCGCCCGTCGGGGTTGTATTTGAGGTGGTCGAAGGCGACCAGTTCGCACTCGACTGGGCCCTGCCCCACATCCAGGCACAAAGCGAACGTCTCAAGGCCCGCTTCCCTGCAATCAAGATCGCTGTTGTCACGCATGGCAACGAGCAATTTGGCCTCGCCAAATCCCTTGAGAGCCCTAAAGCCGAGAGGATAAAGACCCTCGCAGCCAGCCTGAGCCGATCAGGAACGCCCGTTCATGTATGTGGAGGCCATGCCGATGCCCGCGGTATTCCTCACGACATTTTCCCTGAATACATTGAGGTCGCACCATCGGGCCCAGCCCAGATCACAGCCTATCGCAATGAGGGCTATGCCTTGGTCATTCTTCAGAAGCCATAACTCCAAAACAAAACCGCGCCCCAAAAGGAGCGCGGCTTAAAAGTTCTAACTTGGCTCAAGTCTTAGCGACGGATGCCGAGTTTCTTGATGAGGTCCTGATAACGGCCTTCATCTTTGCCACGCAGAAAGTCGAGCAGCTTGCGGCGCTGTGCAACCATCTTCAAAAGACCACGGCGGCCGTGGTTGTCTTTTTTGTGGGTCTTGAAATGCTCTGTAAGTGTCGTGATCCGCGACGTCAGGATAGCAACCTGAACTTCGGGTGAGCCTGTATCGCCTTCTTTGGTGGCGAACTCTTTCATGACGCGTGCTTTTTCTTCAACAGTAATCGACATCGGGATCTCCTTTAGAGTTAAGGGTTCGGGCACGAGCCGGGATGTCGTCCAGCAAGGTCCATAGGATTCGCACAACCACGAAACGGAGGTGCAAGAGCGCCGTATAGGCAGATTCTATTGCGATGAAAAGCTTTTTCTAGGTTAGGCCGCAGTCGCGGTTTCGCCAATCCCGAAGAATAGAGCGGCATCACTTTGTGTCATAATCATCAAGTCATTAATGCTCATTGATAGCGCCGAGTGTACGGCCGCAATCATCTCACCATTCATCAAGATGTGGCTCACATCAGGGTCGAGACCGTCACGAGCAATAGTAATTTCAGGCTCGCTCGCATTAGCTTGGTCATCGAACACAATGATCAGCCTGTCCTCCATTGGATCAAAATCATACACCTGGGCTTCTTCGCCCGGCATGATCCAATCCCCTATGATGACATTATCTGCGCCCATGCCTGTTGTTACTATGTCTTCACTGCCAGCGACAAGATTATCTTCGCCGCCGCCGCCGTTCAAAAAGTCTTGCTCAGCAACCCCATCTTCGCGGCCATCCAGCAAGTCATCGCCCCACCCGCCAAAAAGCGTGTCTTCGCCTGCGCCGCCAACAAGTGTGTCGTCATCCAGCCCCCCATGAAGCGCATCGTCGCCATCCTCCCCTAAAAGCAGGTCATCATCAGCGCTGCCGTGAAGCATATCCTCGCCATGGCCGCCAACAAGTGTGTCATGACCGTTGTGCCCATAGAGCGCATCAGCGTCTTCTGCCCCCAAGAGTAGATCGGCTCCATCCTCACCATGCAGCGTATCTTGACCTGCGCCGCCCTGGAGCTCATCGTCGCCAGACCCGCCGTAGAGCGCGTCGTGCCCAGACCCGCCATCAATGGTATCCGCACCGTCATATCCGTTGATTTGGTCCGCGCCATCGCTGCCTGAAATCACTTCATCAGTCAGCGTTCCCGACGTTATAAACCCGCTGATGTTCGTATCCTGTGGCGCATCTGGCAGCACGGCATCTTCGCTATCTTCGCCGCCGTCGACGCTTATAAAGACGGTCGCGCCCACCAGCGCCATGCCCATCAATCCAGCAAGAAACAACATGACCGAACTCCAAACGTTGACGGGCACATAAGGCCAGAGCTCTCTGCGCGCGTCAAAGCTATTCTATTCAGTTAGTTAACGGGTTCTTTGCATTTCTTCGACAAGTTGAGCAGCCCATTCCCCGATCACGGGGATAAACTCAATCTGCGAAGCCCACCATACAAGAGTCGAAACCAAAAGTGTTGCTCCGATCACAGATCCAAGCCCAAAGGCCAAGCCCCGCATGAATTGAAATGAGAGCAACCGCCATGTCGAACTGTGAACCGTCACAAAGCGATGTGTGTTGAGCCGCTCCAGCTCCTGCGTAAGGCGGTCAATCGAGTGCTTCATCTCGGCTTCAGACTGTTCACTCATAGGACCCCCTTAAAACCAAAGCTCAGGCTGCTGTGTATAGGCAATATAGAGTGGATGCTTCGGGTGGCCAGCCTTTGTCAGCCCAAGGTGAAAGACGGGCAGTTCCATGTCTCGCAAAAGCGCCTCCATCGCCACACCTCGCTGTAAATGCTCCCCATGCGCCCCCCATGCCGCGATGATTTGATCGCCCCAGTCACAACTCTGTGCAATCATCGCATCATTTTCTGCGCCGATAGGCTCTGCCGCAGCACGCATTTTCTTGGGATCTGTATCGCGCCAAGCAAAGATATTAGTCACCCTAAATCCGCCAAATCCGAGCGTACGTGCACGCCGCTCGCAGCGCTCAACTGTCGGATCGTTCTGCACTTCAGTCGCCGTCGAAGGGTTGAGCATGATAAAGAGCGCCTTGCGCCCTGCAGGCTCCCAAACGCGCGTGAGAAGATATCGATAGCGTTCGCAGTCAGAGTAGACAGCCGTAGAAGGCGCATCGCCTTTGGTGTGCGTCCGCGTAATCATGCGCGCCAGTCAAAGAAGCCTTTGCCAGCTTGCTCAAGCAGCTTCGCTGCCATCTCACGGCCGAGTTCAGGACCATCTTCCAGTGGTGCGCTTTGATCATCGTTGATCGCCTCGCTTCCGTCAGGGCGCAGAACTTCACCACGCAAGCGCAACGTATTGCCATCAAGCTCCGCCAGACCAGCCAAAGGCGTCTCACAAGACCCATCAAGCGCCGCCAAAAAGGCGCGCTCCGCCGCAAGACGCTGACCTGTTTCTTCGTGATGAATCGCCGCCAGCATATCTGCCACGCGGCTGTCGTCGCCGCGCCGCTCAATTCCGATCGCGCCTTGCGCAACCGCAGGCAACATATCAGTCACCTCCACAGGTGTTGCAGGCACTTGTCCAATCATACCAAGCCGTGTGAGTCCTGCCATCGCCAGAAATGTCGCGTCGGCAACACCCTCTTCCAGCTTCTTCAGCCGCGTTTGTACATTTCCACGAAATTCAGAAAGCATCAGGTCAGGCCGCTTCACGGCAAGTTGCGCACGACGCCGCAAAGAAGAGCTGCCCATCACGGCGCCTTCAGGCACGTCGGCGAGCGACTTGTATTTTAGACACACGAACGCATCGCGCACATCTTCCCGTGGCAGATAGGTCTCAAGCAACAAACCTCTTGGCTGAAGCGTCGGCATATCCTTCATAGAGTGCACAGCAATATCAATACTGCCGTCCAAAAGCTGCTCTTCAATCTCTTTCGTAAACAGCCCCTTTCCCCCAAGCTCCTTCAAAGGCTTATCCTTGGCAATCAGCGCGGCATCGTCACCTGTCGTCTTGATCACGACAATTTCGAAGGCCTCATGCGGCAGGTCAAAGGCCTCAGCCAAGCGCACGCGCGTCTCGTAAGCTTGCGCCAAAGCGAGCGGAGAGCCGCGCGTGCCGATTTTGAGGGGTGCGGCGGGGGTGGGAAGTTGTTTTACCATACCCCCTGTTAGACGCGGCGCTTTGTCCTTTCAAGCGGCTCTTGCTTGACATCGCGCCGCAGCCAAGGGACGAGAGACGAACCGAAGAGGAGAGTATCATGGCACAGCAAAAGAAAATCCTGCGCGCATTGGCGGGCGAAACGCTTGAAACACCGCCGATCTGGATGATGCGCCAAGCAGGTCGCTACCTGCCAGAATACCGTGCAACGCGGGCAGAGGCTGGCGATTTCCTCTCGCTTTGCTACAATTCTGAATTGGCTTGTGAAGTCACGCTGCAACCAATCCGCCGCTATGGCTTTGATGCGTCGATTCTCTTCGCCGATATCTTGCTCGTGCCTCAGGCGCTTGGCGCTGACCTCTGGTTTGTCACAGGCGAGGGCCCTCGCCTCTCCACGATCACAGACAAAGCAGGCTTTGACGCGTTGAAGCCCGCTGATGCGATCCATGAACACCTCGCTCCAATTTATGAAACCGTTCGCATGCTCAGCCGCGAACTGCCCAAGGAAACAACGCTGATCGGCTTTGCGGGAGCGCCATGGACTGTCGCAACGTATATGATCGCAGGGCGTGGCACCCCTGACCAAGGGCCAGCGCATGCCCTGAAAGACGGGAACCGCGAAGTTTTTGAAGCGCTCCTGAAGCGGATAACTGACGCGACAATCCTCTACCTCTCTGAGCAGATCAAAGCAGGCGCGGAAGTCGTGAAAATATTTGACAGCTGGGCAGGCTCTCTCAAAGGAGACGACTTTATCAACTACGCGGTAAAGCCCGCCGCGCAGATCACTGCTGCGCTGAAAGCTCTGCACCCAGACACCCCCATCATCGCCTTCCCCCGTGGTGCAGGCGAGCGCTATATCGGCCTACATGAGGCCATCGGCGCAGACTGTATCGCGCTCGACGATGGCGTAACAGCTGAGTGGGCCGCCGCCAACGTCCAGACAGGCGGCTGCGTGCAGGGCAACCTCAAGTCGTCCCACATGGTTACAGGCGGCGATGACCTCGTCCGTGAGACCCGCAAGATCGTTGATGCCTTCAAAAATGGCCCACATATCTTCAACCTCGGTCACGGTATCACGCCTGATGCCGACCCCGAAAATGTGCAGCTGATGATTGATACTGTGCGCGGCCTTTAAGCCAAGCCTCAAAAGAAAAAGGGCCAGCTCTATGCTGGCCCTTCTCGTTTATTTCACTTCGCCAGTCGGCCTTGGCGTAGCGGCAGTCTCGGCAGGCAGGATTGGATAGACCACCTCAGGCATCTCGCCCGTTAGACTGCCTAGGAAGGCGACGATCTTATCGGCCTCATCCTCTGTCAAATCCTCGCCCAGCTGGCTCTCACCCATCACCTGCACGGCGACTTTCAAGTCCCATACAATGCCAGAGTGAAAGTAAGGCGCAGTCTGGTCGATGTTGCGCAGCGGCGAGGCACGAAAGACATATTCATCATCAGCTGTTGCTGTGACAGCAAAGCGGCCCTTATCTCCTTCAGGCAAAATATCCGCCCCCGGCTTTTCGATCAGGCCGAAGGGATAATAGCCATTGCCCCCAAGGTTGACCCCGCTATGGCAGGAGGCGCAGCCCTTGTCGATGAACAGACTAAGGCCTGCCGTTTCCATCTCACTCAAAGCCGCGTCATCTCCATTGAGCCAGGCGTCAAAGGGCGCAGGCGTGATCAGCGTCGCCTCATAAGCCTCGATCGCCTTGGCGAAGTTGTCAAAGCTCACAGGCTCCGCCTCTTCTGGGAAAGACGCAGTAAACCACTCCACGTATTGCGGCATAGAGTTGAGCGTCGCGACCACGTTGCTAGGTGTATTGGCCATCTCGACTCCCGCCTGCACCGGCCCCTTGGCCTGCTCGGCTAGGTCTGGCGCGCGCCCGTCCCAGAACTGGGCTTCGTTGAAGACAGAGTTCAGCACGGTGGGCGAGTTACGCGGGCCTTTCTGCCAACCGTGGCCAATAGATGTTGGCATATTGTCGTCCCCGCCCGTGGCGAGGTTGTGGCAAGAGTTGCAGGAAAAAACACCAGACGCTGACATGCGCGGATCAAAAAAAAGCGCTTTCCCAAGATCAATCTTCTCGGGCGTGACAGGGTTCGCATTCAACGCAGGGATCGTGGAAGGCAGCGGCGCAAAAAGCTCCAGCGCCTCATTTCGCAGATCATTGGCAAAGGCTGCGCTTCCAGAAGCGAGCGCCAAGGCGGTGGTAGATGTCAAAAAGAAATGTCTCATGCTTATTCAGGCCTCCACAAGGTAAAAGCAGGATCAAGTTCGAGCGCGTTTCTTCAAGACATAAGATATTCGATTCGTCGCATATTAGAATTGATCGAAGTCAAACCCACTTCGCCATAGGCGGCAAACTCATCAAAACAGCATTGGCGTCATGACCTGTTTCAAGACCAAATTTCGTGCCTCGATCATAAACAAGATTGTATTCCGCATAGAGCCCGCGGTGTACCAGCTGCTTATCTTTCTCGACCTCACCCCAAGGCTGCGCCATACGCTTTTCGGTCAGCGGCACAAAGGCGGGCAGGAAGGCTCGGCCAATATCTTGAATGAAGCCGAAATCTGCCTCCCAATCACCCGTGTTATGATCATCGAGAAAAATACCACCCACGCCCCGTGCGCGGTTGCGGTGCGGGATGTAAAAATACTCGTCCGCCCAATCCTTAAGTCTTTGATAGTGCTCAGTGCCATGCTTATCGCAATGTTCTTTTTGCACAGAATGAAAATGCGCAGTGTCTTCAGCATATTCAATGCAGGGGTTCAGATCAGATCCGCCGCCAAACCACCAGCCATGCGGTGTCCAGAACATCCGCGTATTCATATGGACGGCAGGGCTATGCGGGTTCTGCATATGCGCCACAAGACTGATCCCCGCAGCCCAGAAACGCGGATCTTCCGCCATACCTTCAAGACCCTTGCGCGCGGCCATCGCCGCCTGAGCACGGATGCCGAGCGTGCCATAGACTGTTGAAATATTTACACCAACCTTCTCAAACACGCGGCCTCCGCGCATCACACTCATCAAGCCACCGCCCGCATCAGAGCCATCGTCAGACTGGCGCGTGGTTTCAGTAATTTCAAAGCGACCCGCAGGCTCATCACCGCCAAATGCGTCTTCCAGCCCTTCAAAAGCCGTCACAATCTCGTTGCGCAACTCACGGAACCACGCGCTTGCGCGGGTTTTCTCGTTTAGCATATCACTCATGTTGTTCTCCTCCGTGGCCTTTAGGCAGATCAGTGCGCAGGCGCGGTCACAGGATCAAGCAGCGTACGACCGCCATCAACAGTCAGCACTTGCCCCGTCATAAAACTCGCCCCGTCGGAGGCCAAAAACTGTACAGCTTCCGCCAGTTCGGTTGGGCTCGCAATCCGTCCCATCGGCGTACCGCTCTCAATGACCGAGCGAAAATCAGGATTGTCCTTCAAATGCTCCTGCAGACTCGCGCTCATCACAGACCCCATCGCAACGGCGTTCACTCTGATACGATCGGGCGCAAGCGCCACAGCCAGAGAGCGTGTCATCTGCTCCAATGCCGCATTTGAGATCGAAAGCGCCATAAGCTGCGGATGCGCTCGCCGCGCCAGAATAGACGAAAGGTTGATGATTGAACCTGCAGGTCTATCACTGTCATCATCATGTGCTTGCTTAATCATCCGCTTGGCAATGAGCTGACTGAGGCGCAACGACGCCATCAAGTTCTGTTCCAGTGCCATTTGCACAGCATCATCATCAGGGTTCAGGGGATCAGAAGAAACAACCTGCCTCGATGCATTGACCAAAATATCCACGCGGTCAAAGGCGTCAATCGTGGCTGAAAGCAAGTTGGCCAGCGTCAGCTTCTCACGCAAATCGCCTGCAAACGCACGGATCGGGCTGCCTTCTTCTTGAACACCGACTTCCTTTGTCAGCGCTTCGTCGTCCATATCGGCAAACATGACGTTTGCCCCCTTGTCGACAAAATGCCGCGCAATCGCGAGGCCAACACCATTCGCGGCCCCCGTAACAATCGCCGTTTTTCCACTGATCGAAAGCGACATCTCTCGCTCCTTCGTTCGAATCTTCTCTAAAACTGGAGAAACTGTTAGCGCAAAAACCTAGCGCTTACGAGACGGCTTGGCCGCATGCAAAATCTTGAAGCGACTGTTGCCGCCCTCAAGCTCTTCAACAAAGCCAAAACGCGCACGTAGGGATTCCTCATAAGGCAGGTGACGGTTGGCCACCATATAGAGGTGCCCGACCCCTTTCAAAGCAGCTGCCGCTGAAGCAATAAAGGCCTGCCCCAACTCAGGCACACCCTTACGTCCCGTATGAAACGGCGGGTTCATCACAACGCTATCCAGCGAGGCACGTGGCTGCCAACGAGTTGCATCCGCCCAGTGAAACTGAACACGTGAATCTGGAGTGTTTACCCTCGCACATTCAAGTGCTGCATGGCTTGATTCAACCATATGCAAAGTCTCAACAGTCTCTCGCGTCAAAATTGCGCGTGAAAGATAGCCCCAACCTGCGCCAAGATCGGCGACTTCCTTACCAAGCTTTTCGGGCAAGACAGCCTCCAAAAGCCGTGATCCCTCATCCACCTTTTCAGCAGAAAAAACGCCCGGAACAGTGAAGAAACCGTCCGTATTTTGGCCGCCAACACCAGCCTCAAGCCAGTCTTGTGCTGCATCCTGCTTAAGATCACAGCTAAAAATCTTACCATGCGCCTTGCTATAGGCCGCGCTGCAGGTGCTCCGCTTGCGCAATTCTTTGAAGTGGCTGTCAACGCCATCGGTCTTCACACCATCAACAATAAAGGTACCGCCTGTCATCTTGGCAGCGCGGGCAAACAACACGCGTCCCTCAAGTCGCCCACGCGGCACAAATACGACCACGCCAGCGGCAACATCGGGAAGCTCAGTCGCAAGAGCATAGCCTTGCGCCTCATAGGCACTGGCGGCCACCACGTCATCGCAAACAATCAAAAGACGTTCTTGCGGTAAACCCTCAAGATTCTGGCCAGCAGCGCCCAAAACAACAATATCGCCTTCGGGTGGCAAGCTCACATGCCCCGCCTCAAGCGCGAGTGACAAACGTGTATCCATCATCAGAATAATCCCTTCAGGGCGAGGCCGCGCCTCACTCCTTTTCCATCGTGCATTGCAGCGGGTGCTGGTGCTGGCGCGCAAGGTCCATAACCTGTGTCACCTTCGTTTCGGCGATCTCATGCGAGAAAACACCGACAACAGCAAGCCCTCGCTTATGAACAGTCAGCATAATCTCGAATGCCTGAGCATGATCCATACCAAAAAAACGCTCCAGAACATGCACAACAAATTCCATTGGCGTATAGTCGTCATTCAGCAGCATCACCTTATAAAGAGGTGGCCGCTTGGTCTTGGGCTTTACTTTGGTGATAACAGAGGTATCCCCCCCATCGTCGTCCTCGTCGCCCATTCTAATGATCGCAAGTTCTTGCATCATGCCTGACATTTTGCTCCGCAGTCACCGCTCTATATAACGCCTCAAGGGGTGGTGAAAAGAGGTTGCCAAAAACTCTCTGCATACCAAAGTGCCAAAGCTGCTCGGCCAAGTCACCCGATGATCTCAAACTTCATGACATCGACAAGCCCACGGTCCGTGATCTTCAGCGCCGGAATCACAGGGAGCGCCAAAAACGCCAGCTGCAAGAAGGGCTCGCGTAAGCTCACATCCAGACTCGCAGCCGCCGCCCGCAGCGGCACAAGCTTTTCATGAACGTCCTCATAGCTCTCGAGGCTCATCAGCCCCCCCAAAGGCAGGGGAAGCTCAGCAAGGACACGCCCAGCTTCAACAACAACAAACCCGCCCTCAATCTCTCCCAATCGGTTCGCGGCAAGCGCCATATCGTCATAGTCCACACCCACAACAGCAATGTTGTGATGGTCATGGCACACAGTCGAAGCTATCGCCCCGCGCTTGAGGCCAAATCCACGCACAAAGCCAGTGGCAATGTTGCCATTTTTCCCATGCCGCTCGATGACACCTATCTTGACCAAATCACGCGCCACATCGGGCCGTTTATCACCGTCAACAATCGGAATGTCCTCATGCAAATGCTCAGTGATAATCTTGCCCTCGATAATCCCGATCACACTTGTACTCTCGCGGTTACCCGCGGTGCGAAACGCCTCGCCCGTGACTTTAGGCGCCTTCACAGAATTGCGCCCAACAGGTTCGATCACCTCGCGCATTGCAAAGGCCTGATCTGTCAACAGGACACCACCTGCCCAGACGGCCTGCACATCACAAGCCTCAAGGCTCTTAACAGCAACAATATCCGCACGCTTACCAGGCGCTATCTGTCCCCGGTCCTTCAGCCCGAAAGCCTCCGCCGCCGACAAGCTCGCCGCCCGATAGACCGCCCGTGCCGAACAACCACGCTCAATCAAGCGCCTGATCATATAGTCCAGATGCCCTTCTTCTGCGATATCAAGCGGGTTCCGATCATCCGTACAAAGGCACATATAGGGGGAGGTAAAATCGTCGAGCAATTCCGCCAGCGCCTCCAAGTCTTTGCTGACAGAGCCTTCTCGAATGAGCACCCGCAGCCCTTTCTGTAGCTTCTCACGGGCTTCTTCTGCGCTCGTCGCCTCATGCTCCGTACGCACACCCGCGCTCACATAAGCGTTCAGGTCGAGGCCCGAAAGCAAGGGCGCGTGCCCATCAATATGCTGACCCTCAAAGAGCTTGAGCTTTGCCATAATCCCCGCGTCACGATGAACCACTCCGGGGTAATTCATAACCTCGGCCAGCCCGCTCACCTGTGGGTGGCTCTTCAGCGGAGCAAGATCCTCCGCCTCAATCCGCGCCCCAGCAGTTTCCATTTCTGTTGATGGCACACAAGAACTGAGGTTCACCCGCAAATCCATCAAGAGCCGCTCAGAGGCGTCCAAGAAATATTGGAGGCCCGCGATCCCAATCACATTGGCGATCTCATGCGGATCACAGATCGCAGTCGTGACACCACGAGGCCCAACACAACGATCGAATTCAAACGGTGTCACAAGAGAGCTTTCCACATGCAGATGCGTATCGACGAACCCAGGAACAAGCGTAAGCCCACTCACATCAACGATTTCATGGGCCTCATAGTCCGCGCCAATCCCTGCAATGATCCCCTGAAAGATTGCCACATCGCCGGCAATCCACGCGCCCGTCACCACATCAAAAACTTCGCCACCGCGCAGCAAAGTATCAGCGGGGGCCTCGCCCCGCGCCACAGCAATCAACTCTTCAAGTTCTGGACGCTCCTGCCGCATCTCGTGCCTCTCCGAGCCAGCTAAGGCCCTCAATTGTCTTACCGCGCGGATGATATTCGCAGCCTACCCATCCCGCATAACCCGACGCATCAAGCGCTGCAAATAACGCCCCGAACCCTTCCGGCTCATGCCGCCCTGGCACACCCGCAATCTGAACGTGAGCCATGTGTGGCAATACATCAGATAAAGCGCTCAGAGCATCACCATGTGTCCGCTCGTGATGATAAATATCCCACTGAAGGGCGACATTTTCATGATCAATTTTGTGCAAAAGCTCCACCGCCTGATCAGTGCGATTCAGGAAATACCCAGGCATATCAAACGTATTAATCGGCTCGATCAGAACAGTGCAATCCTGTCGCGCGAGCTTGTCCGCTGCGCGGCGGACGTTCCCGATATAGCAAGCCTCTGCTTCGCGTCCTTCGGCAATTCCTGCCATGCAATGCACACGATCCGCACGCAGAATGCGCCCGTAGCGCGCAGCCATATCAAGACCTTCCGCAAACTCGGCTTCGCGTCCGCTTACAGCGGCCAGCCCACGCTCGCATCCACCCCAATCTCCCGGCGGCAAATTAAAAACAGATAGTCCCAGCGCATTTTCCTCAAGAGCCCACGCAAGGCTCTCAGGTACATACCCATAAGGAAACATGAATTCGACCGCCCCAAAGCCCGCATTTCGCGCAGCCTCAAAGCGAGCATCAAATGCAAGCTCGGTAAACATCATAGAAATATTAGCCGAAAACCGTGGCATCTCTCAAACATCCTTCTGCGCTGCACCGGCAACATAGGTTTGCGCAACGGCGCGATCATCGCCCATGATCATCAGAAGGAAAAGCTCTTCTGCAAGTGTCTCGATGCGATCCGCGCGCAAAGTCATCTCAGGGGTTGCCCGCGCGTCGAGTACAACCATATCTGCAACGCTCCCTGCCTTTAGCGTGCCAATTTCCTGCACCAGCCCAAGCGCTTCGGCATTGCCGCGCGTGATCCAGTCAAACGCTTGATAGGGATGCATCTGCTGCCCACGAAGCTGCAAAACTTTATAGCCCTCATTCAGCGTCTGAAGCATCGAGTAAGACGTTCCCCCGCCTATATCTGTAGCGATTGCACCCTGAATACCACGCGCACGAAGCCCCGCATCATCATAGAGGCCAGAGCCGAGAAAGAGATTTGATGTTGGACAAAACACAGGCTTCGCACCCGTCCCTGCAATCACATCGATCTCGCGAGGCTCAAGATGGATCGCATGGCCTAGCAACGCCCGCGCGCCCAAAAGCCCATAACGCTCATAGATACCCACGTAATCGGGCGCATCGGGGTAAAGTTCGCGCGCCCGTTCAATCTCCGTCAGGTTTTCGCTGACATGGGTCTGCATGTAGCACTCAGGGTGTAAGGCGCACAAAGCCCCCGCTGCCTCAAGCTGCTCAGGGGTGGATGTCAGAGCAAATCGAGGCGTAATCGCATAAGACAGCCGTCCCTTACCGTGCCATCGTTCGATCAAGGCAAGGCTCTCGTCATAGCCTGTCTGCGCTGTGTCGAGCAAAGCCTCAGGCGCATGACAGTCCATCATTACCTTACCGCCGATCATGCGCATGCCGCGCCGTTCGGCTTCCGCAAACATCGCCTCAGCACTTGTGGCATGAACCGAACCATAGGCTACGCCTGTGGTCGTCCCGTTTCTCAAGAGCCCGTCATAAAATCCTGTCGCCATTGCCTCGCAATGCGCCATCTCCGCAAAACGCTGTTCTTCCACAAACGTATATTTGTTGAGCCAATCAAGCAGATCTTTGCCCCAGCTCGCAAGAACCTGCACCTGCGGGAAATGGAGATGCATATCAATGAAGCCTGGCAAAATCAGATGCGGTCGGTGGTCCACAACATGCGCGCCATAGACGCTTTTGCGCACATCATCCGCGTCTCCCATAGCCACAATGCGTCCGTCTCTGACGTGCACAGCCCCCGCCTCGTGATAAGTAAACGCCGCCTCATCATGCGCGCCTTCAGGCCGACGATGAAAGCTCAGCACGCGGCCAAGGAATAGCGTTTCACTCATCTGCCAGCTCCTTTGAGTGCGCTTTTGTCAAAGCCATCAAAACCTCCGCCACGACAAACGCAGCAATCACTTCAGGCCGCCTGTCTCCTTTGTGCGCTGCCGCCATCGGACACATCAATGCCCCTGTGCCTCCCACTGCCCAGCTTTCAAATTTTGCACGCTTGGTCTTGGAGCCTATCATTCCAACATATGCCGCATCGGTGCGCGCCAGTGCTTCTTGTGTGAGCAAAAAGTCGAGACTGTGCTCATGCGTGGCCACAATATAGGCCGCACCCGCACTCGCCTTACGCAGCTCGGCCTCTGGCAGCGGCGTGCAAATTTTCTCTGTCCCGTTCGGCGCGCGGGCCAACTCCTCTGCTCGGCTGTCGATAAGCTTTGCACGCACGGGAAGCGGCGCGAAAGCATAAGCAAGGGCGCGGCCAACATGCCCCGCACCAAGGATCAACACCTCGGGCAAGCCCATCAGCCGCTTTGCGTCTTCAGCAATGAGCTCAGCCTTGCCCTTATCGTCTAGCTCCTTGAGCATAAGGCGCACGCGCCCCCCACAACATTGGCCGATCTCAGGGCCAAGCGGTACGTTCATTTCACGAAAGCGCTCACCAGAGCGAGCCAGCATCCGAGCTTCATCCATCGCCATATATTCAAGCTGACCGCCCCCAACAGTGCCCCAGATCTGAGTGCCACGCACAAGCATGAACGCACCTGGCTCACGCGGCGACGACCCCCGCACCTCGGCAATACGCACTTCGACAACAGCGCCTTCGACCTCAAGAAATGTCGCCAACCCACTCATCGCTTGAGCCGCTCTATCGCCATCAACACTCGCTCTGGAGTGGCGGGGGCATCAAGCCTCGGGCATGCTTTGTAATCAGCCACAGAGGCTACCGCATGACCAATCGCCTCGAACACCGAGATTCCAAGCATAAATGGCGGCTCACCCACCGCCTTGCTCCGCTTGATCGTACGCTTGGGATTCTCGCTCCATTCTGCCAGCCGCACATCAAAATGCCGTGGTTTGTCAGAAGCCAGAGGTATCTTGTAGGTGCTCGGCGCATGAGTTCTGAGCTGACCTTTGTCATCCCACCACAGCTCTTCAGTGGTCAGCCAGCCCATCCCTTGAATGAATGCGCCCTCCACTTGCCCACGGTCAATCGCAGGGTTGAGCGAGCGGCCCACATCATGCAGAACATCGGCGCGCGTGACACGGTATTCGCCCGTCAGCGTGTCGATTTCAACTTCCGAACAAGACGCGCCATAAGCGAAGTAAAAAAACGGCTGGCCCTTGCCAGAGGCCCTGTCCCAGTGAATCTCTGGCGTCTTGTAAAACCCCGCCGCAGATAGCTGCACACGGTCCATGTAAGCGCCAGCGATAAACTCGCGAAAGCTCATGTCCTTGTCGCCAAAGTGAACGTGCCCGCCGTCAAACCGCAGCTCGCCTACGCCCCATTTCTCACGGGCATAGTCTGCCAGCCGTGCCTTGATTTGCTCACAGGCATCCAGCGCCGCCATACCGTTGAGGTCTGTGCCTGAAGACGCCGCCGTAGCGCTGGTGTTTGGGACCTTCTCTGTCGTGGTCTTGGTGATCTTCACAGCGTCAAGCGATACACCAAAAGCCTCCGCCACGATCTGCGCAATCTTGGTGTTCAGCCCTTGGCCCATCTCCGTACCGCCATGGTTAATCATGAGCGAGCCGTCCTTATAGACATGTAGCAAGGCGCCCGCCTGATTGTACCAAGTTGCTGTAAAGCTGATGCCAAACTTGACAGGCGTCAAAGCAATTCCACGCCGCAAAATCCCGCCTTTGGCATTAAACGCGAGGATCTCTTCACGCCGCTTACGATATTCTGATGTTTCTTCAAGTTCGCCAATGAGCCGCTCAAGAATGTTGTCTTCCACTTTCTGATGATACGGCGTCACATCCCGCTCACCCACCCCATAGAAGTTAGCCTTGCGGATATCGAGCGTGTCCTTACCCAGCACATACGCAATCTCTTCAATCATGCGCTCCGCCACAATCACACCCTGAGGTCCGCCAAACCCTCTAAAGGCCGTGTTAGAAACTGTATTCGTTTTCATGGGCCGCGATTTAAGCCGCACATGCGGATAGAAATAGGCGTTGTCCGCATGGAAAAGAGCACGGTCTGTCACAGGTCCTGAAAGGTCCGCCGCAAAGCCACAGCGCGCCGCCCACTGGCCCTCTACAGCCTCGATGCGCCCGTCTTCATCAAAGCCTACAGCATAATCGGCCACAAAATCGTGTCTCTTCCCTGTCGAGCTCATATCCTGATCCCGATCAGGGCGGATTTTTACGGGGCGGTTCCACTTTTTTGCCGCCATAGCCGCAACGGCGGCAAAGAGGTTCATCTGGCTTTCCTTGCCACCAAACCCCCCGCCCATACGCCGCACATTGACGACAACAGAGTTGGCGGAAACGCCCAGAACCTGCGCTACAATCATCTGCGCTTCAGTCGGGTGCTGCGTCGAAGCATAGATAACCACATCATCGTCTTCACCCGGCATCGCAAATGAGATGTGACCCTCCAGATACATGTGGTCCTGCCCGCCAATCGCCATCTGCCCTGTGATACGATTGGCCGCTTTGGCAAAGCCTTCGCCTACATCGCCACGCTCAAGCGTCAATGGCGCTGTCACATCAGGATAGCCCGCTTCAATCGCTTCCATGGGCCCAAGAACATGCGGCAGCACATCAATATCCACTTTCGCCCGCTCTGCCGCCCGCCGCGCAATATCGCGGCTCTCGGCGATCACGGCAAACAAGGGCTGACCATAAAATTCGACAGTCTTTTCGGGAAAAACAGGCTCATCTCCTGCATGCACTGCAGAGACATCATTCACCCCAGGAACATCCTCGGCAGTCAGAACTCCGATCACGCCCTTCACAGCCAGAACAGCTCGCAAATCCATCGCCTTGATCGCCCCATGCGCAACCTGTGAGCAGCCAAGATAAGCATGCAACGTGCCAACAGGCTCTGGGATGTCGTCGGTATATTCCGCTCGCCCCATCACTTGTTTTATCGCGCTGTCGTGTTTGGCATCGGTGCCAGTATGTCCGAACTCAGCCACTCACATACCCTCCAGCTTAGCGACTTCGCCCGCGCCCTGCTCCGCCCAAAAGCGCCGCAAAAAGTTTCCTGCCACAAGGCTTCGGTATTCGGCCGTGGCGCGCCAGTCACTCAATGGCTGAAAATCATCCCCAACAGCCCTCGCGGCCGCTTCAAAACTCTCCACTGCAAACGGCTTCCCAACAAGTGCCGCCTCTGCCGCCTCCGCCCGCTTAGGTGTCGCTGCCATGCCGCCAAAAGCAATCCGCGCTTGCGCAATCCTGCCTTCATGCACGGCCACAGCTATCCCGACAGCAACAGCCGTAATATCTTCATCCCGCCGTTTGGAAACTTTGTATGCAGCATGATGCACGCCAGCTTGCCCAAGCGGTAGCTCTACAGCCTCAACGAACTCACCCACGCGCAAATCCTGCTTTCCATAAGCGATGAAATATTCTTCCAGCGGTAACTTCCGACGGCCTATCGCGCTTCGCAAATGAAGCTTTGCCCCAAGTGCAATAAACACAGGCGGCACATCTCCAATCGGCGATCCATTGGCAATGTTTCCTCCTATCGTTCCCATATTGCGCACTTGCCAGCCTGCAATCCGCCGCCAATAGTTCGCCAAATGCGGGAAGGCCGCCATCAGAGCCTCTTCTGCTTCGCTATAGCTCACACCAGCACCAAGTTTCAGGACAGAGCCTGAACGTTTGATCTGACGCAACTCTGGCAAATGTCCTATGAATACAGCTGGCGAAATAGGGCGCAAAAGCTTCGTCACCCACAGCCCGACATCCGTCGCCCCCGCAACAATCGTCGCATCTGGATGCTCTGCTAAAACCTCAGTCAAATCAGCAAGGTTCGCGGGCAAAATCGCACGGTCGCCAGCCTTGCAAATATCCACGCGCCGACCGTCGCTCAAAGCCTCCAACCAAGAAGCAACATCAGCCCGCTCGACTGCCAGCGGATCTGCAGAAGGGTCACCCAAAGCCGCGGCCGCGCGCGCCGCCTTAAAAATCGGCTCATAACCCGTGCACCTGCACAAATTGCCCTGCAGCGCAGTCTCAATTTGCGCATCACTCGGCTCAGGCGTTTCCATCCAGAGCGCATAAAGCGACATCACAATCCCAGGTGTGCAAAAGCCACACTGACTTCCATGAGCATCGACCATCGCCTGCTGAACAGGGTGCAAACCACCGCCTGCGCCACGCAAATGCTCGATTGTAACCACATGACAGCCATCGAGACTTGCCAAAAAACGAATACAGGCATTCACCGTCTCATAGCGCAAGCCCACGCCCGTAAGCCGCCCCACAAGCACGGTACAAGCACCGCAATCGCCCTCGGCGCAGCCCTCTTTCGTACCAGTCAACCGCTTCGTAATTCTCAAAAAATCAAGCAAAGTATCCTGCGCGCCAACTGCGTCAAGCCGCACATCCTCACCATTCAACAAAAATCTGATCTCGTGTCGCGGCAGCGCCATAGCATGACCTTTCCTAAGACTTCTTGCGCCGAGTTTACGTCCGTTTAACTTTCAACGAAAGAAGCGCTCATCGCTAGACACTTTCAACAAATATTATAAAATAATCATTTGCAAACTACGCCATACTGTCCACATCAAAAGGGAGGACATCATGCCCTATGTAGAGAGTATCAAGGTTTTTTGCCGTGTGGTCGAGCTTGGATCCATCACATCGGGAGGCCGTGACATGCGGCTGACGCCCGCCGTCGCGTCCAATCGTATCAAAGAGCTCGAAAAACGCCTTGGTGTCCGCCTGTTTGACCGAACAACGCGCAAACTGCGCACCACAGAAGCCGGCCAGCTTTTCTATGATCATGCCCGCCGCGTCATTGACACGCTGGATGATGCAGAGGCCGCTCTTGCGGGCTTTTCAGGCCAGCTTCGGGGTGCTTTGCGTGTATCTTCACCACTTGGCCTTGGTCAGCGCCTGCTTGCGCCGCTCGTGCCCGCTTTCGCGGACAGCCATCCTGATGTGCAAATTCAGCTGCGCCTGTCCGATCGCAAGATCGACCTTCTGGAAGACCGCCTCGACATCGCCTTCATGCTCGGCAATCCGCCTGACAGCACCTTCAAACAACGTAAGTTGGCCGATGTACCCCGCGCCCTCGTCGCAACGCCCGACTATCTGGCCAAGCACGGCACGCCCGACAGCCCCCAAGCACTTATGAACCATAACTGCCTTCTCTTACGATACCCGCGCTCGCCCGAGTACTTCTGGACATTGAACACCTCTGATGGCCCGCTCAAACTCAATGTGCTGGGCCGCTTTGATGCCGATAGCTCCGACATCCTGACCGATTGGGCTCTCGCAGGCCACGGCATTGCCAACAAACCCCGTTTTGAAGTCGCAATGCATCTTGGATCCGGTGCTCTTGTCGAAGTTCTGCCCCAAACACCGCCCATGCCGACAAGCTTCCTCTGCCTATACCCCCACCGCAAGCTACAAGACCCCAAAGTGCGCCTCTTCATCGACTATGTCGCCGAAGCGCTCAAGCCGCAGCTTCGCGCGATGTCCTAACTCAGATAATCAATGATTGGGCAGTCTGGCCTTTCGTCTCCACAACAAGCACCCACCAAATGCTCAAGCTCGTCGTGAAGCGCTTGAAGCTCGCGCTGCTTGGCCCGAATGTCGTCCAGTCTCGCACTGGCAATCTGCTTCACTTCGGCGCTGCTCCGGTGTTCGTCTTGATACAGGCCTAAAAGCTCTCGGCACTGAGCAATTGAAAAGCCAAAGCCACGCGCGCGACCAACAAAAGAAAGCTTGCGCATCGCCGCTTCGTCATAGTCGCGATACCCTGCTGCCGTGCGCGCCGAAGGCTGCACAAGCCCAATATCCGCGTAATAGCGCACCGTCTTCACAGGCAGACCTGCAGCCTTTGCCGCACCAGAAATATTCATTGTGAAACCTCCAATTGAGGAAAAGCTAATGCGCTAGCGTCGCGCCATCAAGGCGGCCATATCAAGCATACGGCTGGAGAAGCCCCATTCGTTGTCATACCAGCCAAAGACGCGGAGCAGCCCCCCCACAGAGACGCTCGTTTCACGTCCAGACATGATGATACTTTCAGGCCGCCCCCGCAGATCAGTCGAGACAAGGGGATCTGTAATATACCCGAACAGAGGACTGTGGTCCGCCGCCTCTGACAAGGCTGCGTTAACATCTGCCACAGTGGCGGGTCGTGCAACCTGCAAAGCCAAATCAATAGCCGAGACACTCGCCGTCGGAACACGCACCGCACGCGCTTCAATCCGTCCCGAAAGATTGGGCAAGACATCGTCAATCAGTCGCGCAGCACTGGTCGTTGTCGGAACCATCGAAAGCGCTGCCGCACGCGAGCGCACAAGATCACCTCGCGGTTTGTCGATTGTCGGCTGCGACCCAGTATAGCAATGGACGGTGGTCATATGCCCGCTCTCAACACCCCAGCCTTCATCCAAAAGGCGAAGCAGTGGCGCCAGAGCATTGGTTGTGCAGCTCGCGTTAGAAATAATCTTGTGCGCGCCAATCTCGGCCTCATTCGCGCCCAAGACGATGGTTTTGTCCGCGGCCTCCGAGGGCCCCGAAATCAGCACAGCCTTTGCGCCAGCTTCAAGCCCTCGCTCGGCAACCGCACGATTGCCCGCAGCACCCGTGCATTCGAGCAATACATCAACGCCGCTTAGATCTAGCGCACGAATGTCGGCCTCGGCGTGAAACGGGTAGCGCACACGGTCCACATTAAGACACCGCTCTTCATGGCCCACCGTTCCCGGAAACGGACCGAAAATACTGTCATAAGCAAAAAGATAAGCACAGCTCTCAAGCGGTGCGATATCGTTGATCAGCACAACCTCAAAGGTGCCCGCCTGCACGCCATGCCCTGCGCCATGCAGCATGCGCAGGATCGAGCGACCAATGCGCCCAAACCCGTTGATCGCAATTCTGATGGCGCGATCACTCATCTTAGTGCTCGCTTTCGCTTTTGTAGCCCTGTCCCTCAAAATAGGGCTCCATCTGCGCTACGATCACCGAGTTCTCCGCCAAAGCCCGCGCCATCAGCTCGCGTTCTTCCTCTGGGATGTCGTGGCCAAGCTCCAAGCGCTCTTCCAACGTGCCGTAGCCTGTTACATCCAGAGGCGCCGTATCCGCTTGCTTCAAGATCGCCACAGTTTCACGCACGGCCTCTTCCTCGTCCACGCCACTCGCGTAGATCACCAGCGCAGCACCCGTCGCACCCTTGGGCAAGCCGTCGCCCTCCTTGCGGCCAATCTCGACCAACAAAGTATAAACCTGTTGTGGTTTCTTTGGCTTCTTTTCTTTGGATTTATCGGCTGTCTTATCGGCCATTTTCAGCCTCCATATCTTTTCATCCCGAGGCTTGGCGAACTGTGCCGCGCAAGTCAACCCGAAGCCTGAAACCGTGACACTTATGCCCCTCTTGACCCCTTAATATTAAGGAAGAAAACGGGTAGGGCTTGACCCCCGCATCTCACGCTGAAAAAAACTGCCTAACTGGGGTAATCTGACTATGAAACACGCAATTCACTGCTTGTGCTTTGGAGCCGCCATGCTGCTTTCATCGCTTGCAGCCATGGCGCAAAACGCTCCGCTCACCTTCACTACAGTCGAGCGGCCGCCGTTTTCCATGGATGCCATCGGCGAGCGCAGCGGGTTTTCAATTGATTTGATGCGCGCCATCGCCAAAGAGCTGGGCCGACCAATTAAGTTTCAACCTGTTGAAACCTTTGGTGAAATGTTGAGCTCTGTTGAAGAAGGCCGGTCCGATGGAGCCATTGCCAATATCTCGATAACAGCCGCTCGCGAGCAGGTTATGGACTTTAGCCAACCGATTTTCGAAAGCGGCCTTCAGATCATGCTTCCTGAAGAAGAGCGCAGCGCAAGCCTCTTTAGCGTTATTGTGACCCGCGATATCGCCTTCTTCTTGCTCTCCGCTTTCGGGGCACTCTTTAGCATTGGCATGCTGATGTGGGTCTTTGAGCGCAAACGTCAGCCCTATTTCCAGCGCCCTTTCAAAGAAGCGCTCTTTCCCTCCTTCTGGTGGGCGCTCAATCTGGTTGTGAACGGCGGCTTTGAAGAACGCGTGCCACAAACCCGCGTCGGCCGGTTCTTCGGAGTGATGCTTGTGGTTTCATCTCTCTTCGTGGTCTCGATTTTCGTCGCGAAAATCACAGCAGCCATGACCGTCGCAGCGATTTCCGAAAACGTCGATAGCATCAATGACATAGAAGGCCGCGCCATCGCTACTACAGCCGGCTCCACAGGCGAAGCTTTCCTCGCCGCTCGCGGTATTGCCTTCACGCCATACACCAAACTCGCAGACATGCTCACCGACTTCGAAAACGGAGAGATCGACGCTGTGGTTTTTGATGGACCGATCCTCGCGTGGTACCTGCAATCTCGTAGCAAAGAGAGCGGTCGCCTAGTTGAGCGCGTCTTCAAGCGCGAAAATTACGGTATCGCCCTTCCAACAGGCAGTCCGCTAACAGAAGACATCAACCGTGCCCTCCTCGCTCTGCGTGAAAATGGCACAACAGATGAACTGCAACGCAAATACTTTGGCAACTGAGCACCCTTCTCGAAAGAAAGCCACCAGTCGCGTCATCTGGAGTACAACAGACACACGCAAGGCGTGCCAACACGAAGCAAAACATGGGGTTCTCATCGCCACATTGCTTATCACAAAGTCAAACATCAGCGGTTGCACTGTCAGGGAGCGATAACTTGCCCCGCGCTACACTTTTTCGGACTTTCTCAGGTGAGCGCCTCAAGCCATTCCCTGCGCCTGTAGCCAAAGGCCCAAACCGATCATAGCAATCAATACGAGCGTCTTTCTCATCGCGTTTCTCCCTTCACTCAGGGCACAAACGCAAAACGCGGCAACTTCCGTCGCCGCGCTCTATCTTTTTGCTCGGAAAAGCTTAGTCCCGCAGCAGCTCGTTGATGGATGTCTTGGAGCGCGTGCGCTCATCCACTCGCTTCACAATCACAGCACAGTAAAGGTTCACACCGTTCTTGCTCGGCATCGAGCCCGCGACAACAACAGAGCCAGAAGGCACTTCGCCATACATCACTTCGCCTGTCTCACGGTCGACAATCTTGGTCGACTGGCCGATGAAAACACCCATGCCAAGCACCGAGCCCTCGCGCACAATACAGCCTTCCACAACTTCAGAGCGCGCCCCGATAAAGCAGTTGTCTTCAATGATCGTCGGGCCAGCCTGCATCGGCTCCAAAACGCCGCCAATGCCAACGCCGCCACTCAGGTGCACGTTCTTGCCGATCTGCGCGCAAGACCCAACAGTCGCCCATGTGTCAACCATCGTGCCACTGTCGACATAGGCGCCGATATTGACGAATGAAGGCATCAAAACCACGCCAGGCGCGATGTAGGCCGACTTGCGCACAACACAGTTCGGAACGGCGCGAAAGCCCGCCGTCTTCCAGTCATCCGCCTTCCAGCCGGCAAACTTGCTGTCGACCTTGTCCCACCAGCCACCAGCCTGCGGACCGCCTTCCTGAATTTCCATATCCTTGATGCGGAAGCCCAAAAGAACAGCTTTCTTAGCCCATTGGTTTACATGCCAGCTGTTGTCCGCCTGCTTCTCCGCAACGCGCAGCTTGCCGCTGTCGAGAGCATTGAGCGTATCTTCAATCGCCTCGCGGGCCTCGCCTGTTGTGGCTGGCGTGATCGCGTCTCGCGCGTCCCATGCCGCTTCAATCGCTGCTTCAAGCTGTGCGTTTGACATATCTGTCTCCCCAAATCGCGTGTTCAAAAAACCAGCCTCCCCTTTAACGGCCTTCTTCCTCTCGCGCAATCGCTTCGCCACAGCACATTGCTGTCCAGACTCGAAACTGGCTTTGGTAGCGCTTGCCTGCGCAGGGCACTCTCTTCAAGTTCACAACGAGTGCGCCCTCTTTTTGTCCCCACCCGCAGCAACGCACACCTCGGATAAACCACCTCTCTCTTGCCTTCCACGCGCCCATATGCACATTGCCTTTCCAGATCAATTCAGGAGTCTCTCATGCCAGTTCTACGTTCACGCACCAGCACCCACGGCCGCAATATGGCAGGAGCCCGCGGCCTCTGGCGCGCCACAGGCATGAAAGACGACGATTTCGGCAAGCCCATCGTCGCTATCGTCAACTCCTTCACCCAGTTCGTCCCTGGTCACGTGCACCTCAAGGACTTGGGTCAGCTCGTCGCGCGCGAAGTCGAAAAGGCAGGCGGTGTCGCAAAGGAATTTAACACAATCGCCGTCGATGACGGCATCGCTATGGGCCACGATGGCATGCTCTACTCGCTTCCCAGCCGCGAGATCATTGCCGACAGCACAGAATATATGGTCAACGCCCACTGCGCCGATGCAATGGTCTGTATCTCCAACTGCGATAAAATCACGCCAGGAATGCTGATGGCCGCCATGCGCCTCAATATACCCTGTGTCTTTGTGTCTGGCGGCCCTATGGAAGCAGGCAAGGTTATCTGGGACGGTGAAGAAAAAGCAATTGATCTGGTCGATGCCATGGTCGCCGCCGCCGATGAAAACATGTCTGACGAGCAAGTCGATGCCATCGAGCGCTCCGCCTGCCCGACATGTGGCTCCTGCTCCGGTATGTTCACAGCCAATTCAATGAACTGCCTGACAGAAGCCCTCGGCCTCTCCCTTCCTGGCAATGGCTCGGTCCTCGCAACCCACGCCGACCGTGAAGCGCTTTTCCGCGAAGCGGGTCACCGCGTCGTTGATCTCTGCAAGCGCTTCTATGAGGGTAATGATCATTCCGTCCTGCCGCGCAACATTGCCAGCTTCAAAGCATTTGAAAATGCCATGACGCTCGACATCTCGATGGGCGGCTCGACAAACACGGTGCTACACCTGCTCGCCGCCGCTTACGAAGGCGAAATCGATTTCACCATGCAGGATATCGACAGGCTCAGCCGCAATGTCCCCTGCCTCTGTAAAGTCGCCCCCGCTAAATCTGATGTGCATATGGAAGACGTCCACCGTGCAGGCGGCATCATGGCCATCTTGGGCGAGCTTGACCGCGCAGGCCTGATCCACAACGATTTGCCCACCGTGCACTCACCAACGATGGCAGACGCTCTCGCCAAATACGATGTCGCCCAAAGCTCAGACGAAGCCGTCCATGAGTTCTACCGTGCAGCGCCGGGTGGTGTGCCAACACAAGTCGCGTTTTCACAAAGCCGTCGCTATCCAGAGCTTGATCTGGACCGCGAAAAAGGCGTCATCCGCACCAAAGAACACGCGTTCAGTCAGGATGGTGGCCTCGCCGTTCTCTTTGGCAACCTTGCCGAGGAAGGCTGCATCGTCAAAACAGCAGGAGTTGACGACAGTATCCTCAAGTTCTCTGGCCCCGCCTATGTCTGCGAAAGTCAGGATCAAGCTGTCAGCGACATTCTCACAGGCAAGGTCAAATCAGGTGATGTGGTGATCATCCGCTACGAAGGCCCTCGCGGCGGCCCCGGCATGCAAGAAATGCTCTACCCAACAAGCTACCTCAAATCAAAAGGCCTCGGCGCAGCCTGCGCCCTTCTGACAGATGGTCGCTTCTCAGGCGGCACGTCGGGCCTCTCCATTGGCCACGTGTCTCCAGAAGCGGCCGAAGGCGGCCTCATCGGCCTGGTCGAGCAGGGTGATCTCATCGAAATCGACATCCCTAATCGTACAATCAACCTCGCGGTCGACGATGCAACACTCGCCACCCGCCGAACGGCTCAAGAGGCCAAAGGCTGGCAACCCGCCGCGCCACGCAAACGCAAGGTAACAACGGCGCTCAAAGCCTATGCCGCACTCACAACAAGTGCAGCCAAAGGCGCAGTGCGCCAGCTCTAAAACAAAACTAACGTCCTCTTTTCAGAAATATCCTGAGGGGGGGGTGCGGGGGGCTAGCCTCCCGCACCCGCACCAGTCGGATTTGCGCACAGCGACCGTTCGACCCCTACAGTCGTGTCCTCTGCCGCCCTTTGCTGTCAAAGTTCTCAACGTCCAACCAACGCTCAAACCGCGCTTTCAAAGCGGGCCACTCACTGTCCAAAACCGAAAGCCAAGCCGTATCTCGGTTGCGTCCTTTGTAGACAACAGCCTGCCGAAACACGCCTTCAAACGTAAATCCAAGTCGCTTCGCCGCCGCAAGCGATGGTGCGTTCAAAGCATCACACTTCCACTCATAGCGCCTGTAGCCCAGTGTCTCAAAGACATAGGCCATCATCAGATACATCGCCTCTGTGCTCATGGGCGTGCGCTGCATCAGTGGTGAAAAATGAATGTAGCCAACTTCAATCACGCCATTCGCAGGGTCGATCCTAAGATATGTCGCATGACCAACGGCACGCCCTTCTGCGTTCAAAACCGTGAAATAAAGTGGATCTTCGCTCGCCTCAGCTGCGCGCAAAAAGACACCAAAGTCAGCCTCAGTCTCAATCGGTGCTACTGGCAAATACGTCCAGTCTACCCCTGTCATATCGGCCGAAAACGCTTCCCAGAGCTGTCCTCCATGCGCCTCGACATCAAGCGGAACCAAAGAACAAAACCGCCCCTCAAGCCTTACCTTTTCAGGCCTAGGCCTTGGCAGATCGGTTGCAACAGGCCAGCCGATAGGCTGGCCCAGCTCATTCACAATATCAGCCAAAGACCTTGCCTAGCGCCTTGCCGACAGTCTCACAAATCTGGTCAATGTCGTCTTCCGTGCTGATCAGCGCAGGCGAGAAACAAAGCGTGTTGTTAAAGCCTGGGATCGAGCGATTGGTCGCCCCGATGATCACACCCATCGCACCACACTCTGCCACAACCTGCGCCACAAGCTTTTCGTCCATCGGCTCTTTGGTGGCACGGTCGCTCACAAGCTCAGCCCCACAGAAAAGTCCAAGCCCGCGCACGTCACCGATGACTTTGTGATGCTCGGCAAGCTCCCAAAGATTGGCAACCATACGCGCGCCCATCTTAGTGGTGTTCTCCAAGAGGTTTTCATCTTCGATAATACGGAAACACTCCAGCGCTGCCGCAGGGCCCGCGGTGCAGCCCCCAAAGGTCGAAATATCGCGGAAGTAGTTGAGCGGATCGGTGGTGTCATCCTTGAACATCTCAAAGACGCGCTCGTTCGTCACGCAGCAGGCAATCGCGGCATAACCAGAGGCCACACCCTTGGCCATGGTCACGAAATCAGGCTCCACGCCGTAATGTTGATAGCCGAACCACTCTGTCCCCGTGCGGCCCACCCCGCAGACAACTTCATCGATGTGCAGCAAGATATCATACTTACGGCAAAGTTCACCAATCAGTGGCCAGTAGCCTTCAGGCGCAGGAATAACGCCGCCGCCCGCGGTCACAGGCTCAAGGCAAAGCGCGCCGATGGTATCCGCACCCTCAGCGAGAATAACTTCTTCAATCGCTTTAACAGACGCCGCTGCATAAGCTTCACCCGTCAGATCCCACTGCGCACGATATTCCATGCAATGAGGAACCCTTACAAATCCAGGCGCAAATGGTCCGTATTGTGCATTGCGCTCGTCTTGTCCGCCCGCAGACATCGTGGCCAAAGTTGAGCCATGATAGTCGCGCTCACGATAAAGGATTTTATATTTCTTGCCCCCATACCGCTTGTGGCTGATTTGGCGCACCATCTTAAAGGCCTTCTCATTGGCCTCAGACCCCGAATTCGTCTGATAGACGCGGCTCATCCCAGGCATCTTGCTGATCAGTTTTTCAGCAAACAAAGCACCAGGAACAGAGCCCGCAGATCCCGCAAAATAGGGCAGCTTTATAAGCTGGTCGCGCACAGCGTTGGCGATACTCTCACGCCCGTAACCAACATTGACTGTCCAGACCCCACCAGACACGGCATCAAGATACTCTTTGCCCTTCTGGTCCCAGACGCGCATCCCCTTGCCTTCTATGATGATACGCGGCTCACCCGTCTCAAACGGCTTATGCTGAGTCAGATGGTGCCAGACGTGTGCGCGATCCGCGTCAACAATATGGCTGATGTCATTTGCAGAAAGATTGCCGTCCATGGTCTGGAGCCTCCGTTTGTATCGTGCGCGAGGCATAGCTCCGCACAGCACAGTTTTGATCAAATTCTAACCGATAGCAAAGCGCTAATTTGCCCGAGTCTGATAGGGCCAGTCAGTTTCCTAATATAAGACCAAAACACCCCTCAAATACGAGCCCCACCAACAACCAACGCCAGTATTTCCTAGCAAAAACCGCCGCAACACCCCCAAATCCACTTTTCACAAAATCTAAAAACGCAGCCTATTCCCCAAATTAGACATTGATCGGAATCACCATTTGCGCCCTGATGCTAATACAGCGCGGCGCGTGCGTGCCACACGCCCCGCAGAATGCTCAAAAGCCAGACAAACTGGTGAGCTGCGCCTAGTCTGGCGTAAAACCAACAACGGGAGCTACCTCATGAAACTTAAATCAACCCTTATGTCAGCCGTGGCCGCAGCCGCGATGCTCGCAGGCAGCCAAGCCGCCGCGCTTGACGAAATCACAGTCGCATACTTCCAAGAATGGCCAATGCCGTTCCAGCATCACAAGGTGATGGGCGCTTATGACGAAGCCATGGGCGTAAAGGTCAACTGGCGTGCCTTCGGTTCAGGAACAGAAATGAGCGCAGCCATGGCCTCAGGCGATGTGCACCTCTCTGTCAGCCAAGGCGTTCCACCCTTCGTTGTCGCAACATCAGGCGGGCAAGATCTCCAGATCCTCGACGTAGCCGTCAGCTATGCCGACAACGACAACTGCGTCGTTGCCGAAGCGCTCGAAATCGACAAGACAAACGCCGCCGAACTGGCAGGCAAGAAAGTTGCTGTGCCGCTCGGAACAGCCGCACACTACGGCTTCCTCAAGCAAATGAGCCACTTCGGCGTTGATGTCGGCTCCATGGAAGTCGTCAACATGAACCCCCCTGAAGGCTCCGCAGCCATCGCTCAAGGCGCGGTTGATATGTTCTGTGGCTGGGGCGGCTCTCTGCGCCGCGCGCTTGAGCACGGCAATGTGCTGCTCACGGGTGACGAAAAAACCGATCTCGGCATTCTTGTATTCGATGTTACATCAGCGTCAGCAAGTTTTGTCGCCGAGAACAGCGACCTTGTCGCCAAGTTCCTCAAGGTCACAGCCGATGCAAACACAATGTGGGCCGATGAAGCCAACCACGCGGCCATGCTTCCAGCTATCGCAAAAGACGCGGGCATGGACGAACAAGCCACAATGGAAACCATCGCAACATTCAAGTTTCCAACAGTGGAAGAGCAGCTCAGCAGCGCATGGCTCGGCGGCAACGCCGCAACGTTCATGAAGGGCGTCGCCGATGTCTTCCTTGAAGCCGGAAGCATTGACGCCGCACTCGACACTTATGAGAACGCCGTCAATACAGGCCCCCTCGCGGCTGCAGGCGGTATGTAAAGCAAACTGGTCCGCTGCGTCTTGTTCGCAGCGGGCCACTTCTCGCTTTCTCCTAGCCCTACACTCAAGACAAAGTTCTGACTAAGACGACACAACAGGGGCTTGAGGCCCCGAAAGGCGAGCATGTCCACTCTCTCCATCGATAAAATCTCCATGCGCTTTGACTTGCCTAACGGCAGCCATGTTCAAGCACTCAAAGACATTTCCCTCGAAATCAAAACAGGCGAACTGATGAGCGTCCTTGGCCCCTCTGGCTGTGGCAAGACAACGCTTCTCAACATCGTCGCCGGATTTCTTGCCCCGACACAAGGCACGATGACCCTCAACAATCACCTGATCACAGGCCCCGATGCCGAGCGCGGCATGGTCTTTCAGCAAGGTGCGCTGTTTGAGTGGATGTCCGTGCGCGAAAACGTAAGCTTCGGCCCCCGTATGAAAGGCCAACGCGAAGCGGAATGGCGCGATAACGTTGACCATTTGCTAGATATTGTTGGCCTGCGCGACTTTAAAGAAAAGTCCGTGTTCGAACTTTCAGGCGGGATGCAGCAGCGTGTCGCCCTCGCCCGCTGTCTCGCAAATGATCCCGATGTGATCCTTATGGATGAACCCTTGGGCGCACTCGACGCTCTGACGCGCGAAAAGATGCAAGGACTTGTCCTCAAACTCTGGAAAGAAACTGGCAAAACCATCATCCTAATCACCCACTCGGTCGAAGAAGCACTGCTTCTAGGCGAGCGCCTGCTTGTCCTCGCGCCACGCCCCGGGCGCATTCACCGTGAATACCGCCTTCCATTCGCCGATATGGGCGTTGGCCAAGACCTGCGCGAAGTCAAAAAGCACCCTGAATTTGGTGAAAAACGCGAAGAAATCCTAAGCATGATCTGGGATATGGAAGAAGAGATCATGGGTAACGCCGCGGAGGCAAGCGCATGATTATTCTCCTCCTCTATACTTCAATTTTCATCGCTGGCTTCTTCCTCGTCCGCTTCGGCGTCAAGCGTTTGATGCAAACTCGCGCTGACTTCACATCGCTCAAAACAGTGACCTTTGGCGACGAAAGTGCTGTGCGTCCTGATCGCTGGGCCAGCGTCATTTCAGTGGTCACAATCTTTCTGCTCTGGGGCGCTTTCACAGGGTCCAAATGGGCCCCGATCCACGCCCCTGCGCCCTTCATTGGCGACACTGAGCTGACCTATACACTTGAAGCGCCCGATGGCAGCACAGACGACGCAACGATCACATTACGCGTCCACAAGTTTGGTGAAGACCCTGCCGCACCAGAAGTGGAATTAGGAACTGGTTTTGCCAAGAACGATGCAGAGATTGTCTCAGCTGGGCGCACAAAAACAGTTCTCTTTGACAAGAACGATGACGCCAAACGCCGCGATGGTGCAAAGGTTGTTGCCATCGACGGCCAGCCCATCACAATTGGCCAGAGCGTTTCCTTTGCCGAAGGCAGCGTCTCACTCACAGACAAAGGCGCAATCCAGATCACCCCGTCAGGTGGCATGCAAATGGAGCCAATCTGGCTTCCACCCCCCGAAAAAGTCGTCTCGCGTTTCATGGAAATCTCAACAGAAGGCTACCAAGGCTTCAACCTTTGGGAACACTTGGGCTATTCGCTTTTCCGTGTTGTCGTGGGCTTCCTGCTCGGCGCAATTGTAGGCATTCCTCTGGGCTACGCTATGGGTCTGTCCAACTGGTTCCGCGGTTGGTTTGATCCGATTGTCGAGTTCATGCGCCCCGTGCCTCCGCTCGCACTCATTCCACTGGTCATCATCTGGGCAGGCATCGGAGAGGTCGGCAAAATCATTCTGCTCTTCCTTGCAGCGCTCTGGATCATGGCCATCGCAGCACGCGCAGGTGTGTCAGGCGTCAATATCACCAAGGTGCATGCTGCCTACTCCCTTGGCGCGTCCAAGTTCCAGCTCATGCGCCATGTCATCGTCCCCAACAGCTTGCCCGAAATCTTCACAGGTGCGCGGGTCGCAATGGGCGTCTGCTGGGGCACAGTGGTCGCTGCAGAACTTGTCGCCGCGGAGAAAGGCGCAGGTATGATGATTATGGTCGCATCGCGTTTCCAGCTAACCGATATCGTGATCATGGGGATCATCCTGATCGGGATCATCGGCTATGGTATCGATATCCTCATGCGTATCGCAGAGAAGACACTCGTGCCATGGAAAGGCCGTTCCTAAAGGAAACGTGAGGCCGCGTGGCAGCATTGCGCGCGGCCTCACCCAAGATATTCCATTGATACTCCCGCGCGCCTCGCTAATCTGCGCCGATGGATACACGCGCACAAAATCTGCTGACCTCCCTCTTCGAGGCCGCCATCAAGGCGGCTGATCCGCTTGAGGCTCTCGTCTCTCACCTACCAGCGCCGCCCAAGGGCCGCACAGTGGTGATTGGGGCAGGCAAAGGGGCTGCCCAAATGGCGGCTGCACTGGAACAGCTCTGGGACGCCCCGCTGACAGGAACAGTTGTGACCCGCTATGGCTTTGGTGCTGCAACCCAACATATAAAAGTACTCGAGGCCTCACACCCCGTACCCGACGCAGCAGGCCTCGCAGCAACAGAGGCGCTCATCGCCGAACTCACGAACCTCACCACCGACGATCTCGTTATTGCCCTTGTCTGCGGCGGCGGCTCTTCCCTGCTCGCCGCGCCCGCTGATGGTCTCACACTGGAGGACGAACAAGCGCTGAATCAGACGCTTCTCGCCTCTGGCGCACCCATCGGCGCCATGAACGCGATCCGCAAAATGTTCAGCCGTGTCAAAGGCGGTCGGCTCATCGCCAATACAGCTGCGCCTGTCGTCTCGCTCATCGTCTCAGATGTGCCTGGCGATGATCCTGCCCAAGTTGCCTCAGGCCCCACAGTCCCATGCGCCTCAGGCCGCAAAGAAGCTCTCGCCGCCGTAGCACGCTACAACATTGCACTGCCGCCAAGGCTCGCCGCCTACCTCGCCACAGCCCCCGCACCGCCCAAACCCACGGACAGAGCTTTCCTCAAAAACGAAGTCCACGTGATCGCCTCTGCCGCTCGGTCCCTCGCTGCCGCCGCAGATATTGCAAAAGCTGAGGGCTGGCCCGTCGATATCCTCGGAGACGATCTGCAAGGCGAGGCCCGTATCCTCGGCACGGAGCACGCCGCATTGGCCCTCGCCGCAAAAGGCCCCCGCCTCATCCTCTCTGGCGGCGAAACAACCGTGACCCTTCAAGGCAAAGGCGGCCACGGCGGGCGCAACACCGAATATCTCCTCGCACTCGCCCTTGCCATTAAAGGCGCAGCGCACATCAACGCTCTGGCCGCCGACACCGACGGCATAGACGGCTCCGAAGATAACGCAGGCGCCTTCGCCACAGGCCAGACAGCCGCCGCAATGCGCAACGCAGGGATCGACCCCGCCGCCGCTCTCGCCGCCAATGACGCCTATACAGCCTTCGCCGCCGCCGATGCGCTCTTCGTCACCGGCCCCACAGGGACCAACGTCAACGACTTCCGCGCAATACTTATAGGCTGGCCCTAAAGAAAAAGCGCCGAGCCTTTGCCCAGCGCTTTAGAAATCTCATTCTTGGCAACCTTAGTTGCAGCGCTTTTCCGCATCTTCCACAGCGGCGGTAAAGCCTGACAGCGAGAACGTGTCTTTGGTCAATGTGCCACGCCCCGAACGAGCCGACAAAATCGCGTTTGTTCCACGCTTCAGTGCCGTGACAATCTTAGCATCATCCGCTGCAGACGCGGCCCAAGCCCATTCCCCGTCGGTGAATAGCTCAAAGCTCGCGCCATCAATCGCAAGGTTCACAGTCGAACCAGGCGCAAAGGGATACCCGCCTGTAAAGGCCAGCTGACCCGTCACATTGGCCGCAGGGCGGAAAAACGTCATCAAAAGGATATCGCCACGGCGCACAGCAACCACACGCCCGTCTTTTGAATTTACCGTCTCCTTGGGAGAACTGACCGCCCAGCACTCTTTAGGGTTCGCATCTTCAAACACAGCCCAAGCCGTTTTGGTTGCGACCTGATTGGTGCTTGTCTCTTGAGCATAAACGCCTGTTGTCCCTGCAAAAAAACATGCGGCACAAGCCATAGTTTGCGCAAATCGTAATACCATATTGTCCAGCCTCCAGCTGTCCGTTGCCTCAATTCCGTTTGACCCGCGGCTTTTGCCAATTTTTAAGTCGGGCCGATTTCCACTCGACATTGCTACATTAGCCTGAAAACTGCCACACACGAAAGAGGAATTGGCGGAAACTTGCACACGTTTTTGGGAGAATGACATGAACGCACCTGTATCAATGGCCGAAATCTGGCGTGGACCTTTCTTGGAAAGCATCCACATGGGCCACGCTGTCGTTTGCGGCGAAGGCGGCGAGATCATTGAAAGCTGGGGCGACCCCTCCGCTATCGTGCTGCCGCGCTCCTCCTCCAAAATGCTGCAAGCCATGCCGCTTGTTGAAAGCGGCGCCGCCGATGCCTTTGGCCTCACAGGCGAACAGCTCGCGCTCTCCTGCGCGTCCCACCAAGGCGCCCCCATGCACACAGACCGCGTCCAAAGCTGGCTCAAAAACCTAGGCCTTTCCGATGACGATCTCAACTGTGGTCCACAAACGCCCCGTGACGAGGCCGACCTCATATTGATGCACAAAACCGATAGCTCGCCCTGCCGCTATCACAATAACTGCTCGGGAAAACACGCAGGCTTTCTCACCCTCAGCCAACATCTTGGCAGCAAAGACCCGATCTATGTTGACCCGTCCCATGCTGTGCAAAAAGCCTGCCTCGCAGCCTTCGAAGAGCTTACCGAAGAAACAAGCCCTGGATATGGCATAGATGGCTGCTCCGCGCCCAACTACGCTGCCAGTCTTCACGGCATCGCCCGTGCCATGGCCTTTTTCGCCAGCGCAACAGATGGTGGCAACACCCGCCAAAAAGCCGCCGCCCGCCTCCGCGACGCGATGCGCACCTACCCAGAACTGGTCGCAGGCAATGGTCGCGCCTGCACAGAACTCATGCATGCGATGGATGGCCGCGTAACTCTCAAAACGGGCGCAGAAGCTTTCTTCATCGCGATTGTTCCCGAAAAGAAAATCGGCGTCGCACTCAAGATCGTTGACGGCTCCACACGCGGCGCAGAATGCGCCATCGCGGCCATACTCGTGCGCTTAGGTGTACTAGATCCAAATCACCCAGCGACATTGAAGCGCCTGCACGCCCCGATCCTCAACTTCGCAGGACAACACACTGGTGAGATCAGGGCAGGCTTGGCGTTTCAATAACCCGCCCCCACTTTTTACTTCAAATATCCTTTTCACCCCTCTCAATCTGTGCCACGTTCGCGGCGTTCTCAGGGCGGGGTGTAATTCCCCACCGGCGGTAAGCCCGCGACGAAAGTCAAAGGTAAGCCCGCGAGCGCTTCGTGCCTTGTTCGCAAGACACTTGGGTCAGCAGATCTGGTGCAATTCCAGAGCCGACGGTCATAGTCCGGATGGGAGAGAGCAGCAAAGTGATGTGGGTTTGCCCGCAGCGCTGTGTTGTCCCTTTTTAGCTCTGGGCACGTGTCTGAAGTCAAAAGGAGAAACACATGACACCTCAACAGACAGTGCCCCGCTACGCCTTTATCAAGGCAGGCTGGCACGCAGATATAGTGAATCGCGCATATGATGGTTTCACACAGATCATCCCGCCAGAGCGCGTTGATGTCTTTGATGTTCCAGGCGCGTTCGAAATGCCGCTCATGGCACGCGACCTCGCCACCACGGGCCGCTACGTCGCGATCGCCGCTGCGGCGCTTGTCGTCGACGGCGGAATTTACCGCCACGATTTCGTTGCGCAGGCTGTCGTTGATGGTCTTATGCGTGTAGGCCTTGACACGGGCGTGCCCATTCTCAGCGTTTCACTCACGCCGCATCAGTTTCAAGACACCGATCACCATATCGCAATTTATGCCGAACATTTTGTGCAAAAAGGCCGCGAAGCCGCTCAGGCCGCACTTATGATCAGCAAGACCCGCGAAAGCCTCACGGCTTAAGTGCCAGAGAAGGGTCGCACAAGCAGCGGCCCTTCTCTCAAAATGTTTAGCGGCCTGGAATATCCTCGCGAGCACTCGCAGGCGCCCAATTTTCGATGATTTTCATAGCCTCTTCTGCCGTATCCACAAATCGGAACAGATCCAAATCCTCTGGCGAGATCGTCCCCGCCTCTGCAAGCGCGTCCCAGTTTACGATGCTCTGCCAGAAATCGCGCCCAAAGAGCAGAAACGGAATTCGCTTCATCCGACCTGTCTGAATAAGCGTGAGGCTTTCAAACATCTCATCGAGCGTACCAAAGCCCCCTGGAAACACACAAACCGCATTAGCACGCATCAGGAAATGCATCTTGCGAATGGCAAAATAATGGAAGTTAAAGCAAAGCCCTGGCGTGACATATTCATTCGGCGCTTGTTCATGCGGCAGCACGATATTGAGCCCGATAGAGTGGCCTCCAGCGTCCACGGCACCACGGTTCCCCGCTTCCATAACCCCCGGGCCACCCCCCGTCACGATCACATTTTCGCGCCCGTAGCTTTCCATCGACTTTGCCGTCATCAGCCGCGCAAATGTGCGCGCCTCGTCATAAAAGCGGCTGAGGTCCGCAAGCGTTTTGGTTCGTGCCGCGCCCTTCTTGTCTGGCTCAGGAATCCGCGCACCACCGAACAAAACGATTGTGCTTTCAATGCCCTTCTCATTCAAGATCATCTCTGGTTTGAGAAGTTCAAGCTGCAGCCGCACAGGGCGCAGCTCGTCACGACACATAAAATCCTCATCCGCAAAGGCCAGCCTATATGCTGGCGCGCGGGTCTGTGGCGTGTCGGGAATCTGTTCGGCTGTGTCTCGGTCTGTGTGGGCGTCCCGAAACGGGCTCATGCGCTCTTCATTCATATACTCATTCCCTACTTGCACCTATGCCCAAGACCTATAGGCTCCGCGCCTTAAAGGCCAGTTACGGAGACGTGATCAATGTCATGGAAAGCCCAAATCGGCGCTGCCGCCACGCGCATCGCGCCTTATGTTCAGCGCACGCCTGTCATGATCACCCAAAGTTTTGGTCTTTCATACAGCATCGAAATGAAGCTCGAACAGCTCCAGCACACAGGCACATTCAAAGCACGCGGTGCATTTAATACCCTTCTGTCTGGCCCCGTTCCACAAGCGGGCATCGTCGCAGCATCTGGTGGCAATCACGGCGCAGCCGTGGCTTTCGCCGCACAAAAGCTTGGGCACAGCGCACATATCTTCGTGCCAGAAATGGCAGGGCCGTCAAAAATCGCGCTCATCGAGCGAACTGGCGCGCAGCTCACTGTGGTCAAGGGTGAATATGCCAACGCCGCAGATGCTGCAGCCGAGTATGAGGCCGCATCGGGTGCAATGCAAATTCACGCTTATGATGCTCCTGCGACTGTCGCAGGCCAAGGCACCTGCCTCGCCGAGTGGGACGAGCAAGGTCTTCAAGCTGACACGGTGCTCATAGCTGTCGGCGGCGGCGGCTTGATCGGCGGAGCGCTTGGCTGGCTTGCAGGCGCGCGCAAAGTAGTGGCGGTCGAGCCTGTCACCTCTTGTGCCCTGAATGCGGCGCTGGCCAAGGGCATGCCCTGTGATGTGCAGGTCTCGGGCGTCGCCGCCAACGCACTCGGCGCGCGAAAAATTGGCCAAATCTGCTATGATCTCGCAACCGAGCACAGCTGCGAAAGCGTGCTTGTCACTGATGAGGCCATCACCGCCGCGCAAAAAGCTCTCTGGCAAGAGCGCCGCCTGCTGGTCGAGCCCGCAGGCGCAGCCGCCCTCGCTGCGCTCATGAGCGGCGCCTATACGCCCGCCAAAGACGAGCGAGTCGCAGTGCTGCTCTGTGGCGCAAACATCGCCCCCGACCCTCTCGCCTAAATATGCGGTTGATGTAAGTCCAGATTGCCAAGCACTTCAGTCCAGCCTAAGCTGCCCCGCATGGCCATTTCGGTAGAAACCTTCTTTCTTAATCCTGACGCGCAAGGCACGCTGCAAGCCCAGATTCAACAGATGGTCGCAGAGGGTATCCTCTCGGGCCGTTTGCGTCAGGGTGAGAAGCTCCCCTCGACGCGCAAACTGGCACAGCATTTGCGCGTCTCGCGCATCACGGTCACGCTCGCCTACACAGAGCTTCTGGCCAATGACTACCTCAGCTCCAAGGGCAGATCGGGCTATTTTGTATCCGACAATGCCCCCGAACCGCTCAGCTTTCCGCCCCGCCCGGAGGCCGAAGAGGCGCTCGACTGGTCTCGCGCCATCGGCCAACGCTTTTCGGGCGGTACACCTCACACAAAGCCACGTGACTGGGCACGCTTTCGCTACCCTTTCATTTACGGCCAGACCGATCCAACACTCTTTGATCACGCCAACTGGCGGCTCTGCGCGCTTCAGGCTTTAGGTCAAAAAGACTTCGAGCCCTTGACATCAGACTACTATGATCAGGACGATCCCGAGCTGATCGAGTTCATCGCCCGTCACACCCTGCCGCGCCGAGGCATCCTTGCGGAACCAGAAGAAATCCTCGTCACGATGGGCGCACAAAATGCGCTCTGGCTGGCCACACAAGTCTTGCTCACCCAGCGTCGTACAGCAGCGTTTGAAGAGCCCTGCTACCCCTCTCTGCGCACGATCCTCAATCAGTCCCGCTGTCACCTCGCCCCTGTAGGCGTTGACGGTGAAGGCCTCATTCATCAAGATATTCCGCCCGAAACCGATGTTATCTTCGCCACCCCAAGCCACCAGTGCCCAACCACAGCAACCATGCCTCTCGCCCGCCGCCGCGCACTTCTGAACAAGGCACGAGAGATCAATGCCGTGATCGTCGAGGACGACTATGAATTTGAAATGTCCTTTGCGGGCGCGCCGTCACCTGCACTCAAATCGCTCGATGGCGATGGCCGTGTCGTCTACGTGGGCAGCTTCTCCAAATCGCTTTTTCCGGGCCTGCGTCTGGGCTACCTCGTCGGGTCGCGCCCATTTATCCGCGAGGCCCGCGCCCTGCGCGCTTCTGTCCTGCGCCATGTGCCAGGACACATCCAGCGCACTGCCGCCTATTTCCTACGCCTCGGCCATTACGACGCCCTGATCCGTCGCATGTCGGGCGTTTTGTCCGAACGCCGCCGTGTCATGAGCGAAGCAATGGACCTGCATGGCCTAGAACTGGCAGGTCAAAGCGGCACAGGCGGATCGGCCTTCTGGATGCGCGCCCCCGAAGGCGTGAACACAACAGAGCTTGCCGCGCAACTCCAGACACGCTCGGTCCTGATCGAACCAGGCGCGCCATTCTTCGAAAGCGGCAGCGCGCCGCAAAATTACTATCGCTTGGGCTATAGCTCGATCCCTGCCTCCAAAATACCGGAAGGCGTACGCATCATCGGCGAGGCATTGCGAAACTGGCCCTAAGCGCGCCCCAAGGCTGGCCCTAACCCGATGGCTCCCGCACCCGTAATTTCAATCTCAATCATCAGGCCGCTTCCGCTGTCTGATTCTCGCTCAATCCCGCGATCCTTTCGGAGAAAACGCACATGAAAATGACGACAGAAGAAGCCTTCGTAAAGGTCCTCCAGCGCCACGGCATCGAACACGCCTTTGGCATTATTGGCTCGGCCATGATGCCGATCTCCGACCTCTTCCCAAAAGCAGGCATCACATTCTGGGACTGCGCCCATGAAGGCTCGGCTGGCATGATGAGCGACGGCTACACCCGCGCCACCGGCAAAATGTCGATGATGATTGCCCAAAACGGCCCTGGCATCACAAACTTCGTGACCGCCGTCAAAACAGCCTATTGGAACCATACCCCCCTTCTCCTCGTCACGCCGCAGGCCGCCAACAAGACCATTGGCCAAGGTGGCTTTCAAGAAGTCGAGCAGATGAAACTCTTTGAAGACATGGTCGCCTATCAAGAAGAAGTCCGCGATGCCTCCCGCGTCGTCGAAGTGCTCACTCGTGTGATCGCGCAGGCCAAGCGCCTCTCAGGGCCCGCCCAGCTGAACATTCCGCGTGACTTCTGGACACAAGTAATTGACGTTGAAATCGCAGATCCAATCGAATTTGAGCGCTCACCAGGCGGTACAAACTCTGTTGCAGAAGCAGCCGCGCTCCTCAGCACAGCCAAGAACCCAGTGATCCTCAACGGCGCTGGCGTCGTCCTCTCCGCAGGTGGTATCGCAGCCAGCCAAGCTCTCGCCGAGCGCCTCGATGCGCCCGTATGTGTTGGCTATCAGCACAATGACGCTTTCCCCGGTGGTCACCCTCTCTTCGCAGGCCCCCTTGGCTACAATGGATCAAAGGCGGGTATGGAACTGATCAAAGAGGCCGATGTGGTCCTCTGCCTTGGCACCCGCCTCAACCCGTTCTCCACCCTGCCGGGCTACGGAATGGACTATTGGCCGACGAATGCCAAAATCATTCAGGTCGACATCAATCCAGACCGCATTGGCCTCACAAAGAAAGTCACAGTCGGCATCGTCGGTGACGCGGCCATGGTTGCTCACGGCATCCTCGGCCAGCTGTCAGGTACAGCAGGCGACGAAGGCCGCGATGCGCGCAAAGCCAAAATTGCTGAGACCAAATCCCGCTGGGCGCAGCAGCTCTCCAGCATGGATCACGAAGACGATGACGAAGGCACCGACTGGAACAAGCGTGCACGCTCTGACAAGCCTGACTGGATGAGCCCTCGCATGGCGTGGCGCGCAATTCAGTCTGCCCTGCCAGCAGATGCTATCATCAGCTCCGATATCGGCAACAACTGCGCAATCGGAAACGCATACCCAAGCTTCAACGAGGGTCGCAAGTATCTCGCGCCCGGTCTCTTCGGCCCCTGCGGCTACGGCCTCCCCGCCGTAGTCGGCGCCAAAATCGGCTGCCCGGATGTGCCTGTCGTCGGTTTTTCAGGCGATGGCGCATTCGGCATCGCGGTGAACGAGCTTACAGCCATTGGCCGTGGTGAGTGGCCTGCGGTAACGCAAGTGGTCTTCCGCAACTATCAGTGGGGCGCAGAAAAGCGAAACTCGACACTCTGGTTTGACGACAACTTTGTCGGAACCGAACTGGACACCCAAGTGAGCTATGCTGGCATCGCCACAGCCTGTGGCCTCAAAGGCGTTGTCGCGCGAACAATGGACGAGCTGACAGCCGCGCTCGCCCAAGCCTGTGCAGATCAGAAAAATGGTATCACAACCCTGATTGAAGCGATGATCAACCAAGAGCTTGGCGAGCCCTTCCGCCGCGACGCTATGAAAAAACCAGTCGCCGTTGCAGGTATTTCTGCCGCGGATATGGTGCCTCAGAAGGCCTAATGCGGTGGCAACTGCCACAGGTTTGTGATGTGCTCGCCCCATACTGGCGGCGAGCACATCACAAGAAAGAAAACCCATGACAGCGCCATATCCCTTCCTCTCTACAACCTTGCCAACCGCGCCCAAGCGTCTTCTCACACAAGCACGTAGCCTGCCGACACCGCGCGTCGCTCTGGTCAACGCGGGCGCTGTGACACCGCTTCTCGGCATTCGCGAAGCGGCTGAAGCCGGCCTCGCAGAGCCTATCTTAATAGGCGACACAGCAAAGATACGTGCTGCCGCCGCAGCGATCGACTATGACATCTCCAATCTGCGGATCGTCCACGCGCCCCATGCCGAAGCCAGCGATAAGGCCGCCGAACTCGCCCGCGAAGGTGAGGTAGACGCTATAATGAAAGGGCAGGTCCATACCTCGACTTTTCTCAAAAGTCTCCTGCCCACAAAAGCTGGCCTTCGCGACAAGGATACACGCTGCGCCCACCTTTTCCACATCACCACGCCCCAGAGCGATCGCCCCTTACTCCTCACCGATGCGGCGCTAAACGTAGACCCTAGCATCGAGACACGCCAAGCCTGCCTCGCCCATGCTGTTGCACTCGCACAGGCACTTGGAATCCCCCGCCCAAAAGCTGCACTTCTGGCCCCCTCAGAAGATGCGACGCCCTCCATCGCCAACACAATGGAAAGCGCAAGCATTGCCGAATGGGCAAAGGCAAACCTGCCCCAAGCCGATGTCGCTGGCCCCATCGCGATGGATCTTATCTTGTCCAAGCAGGCAGCCGAGATCAAAGGTTACACAAGCACGGTCGCTGGTGATGCTGACATCATCATCACCCCCAACATCACAACTGGAAACGCCCTCTTCAAGCTTATGGTGCTTGGCATGGGCTGCTGCGCGGGCGGGCTTGTCGTAGGCGCTCGCGTTCCGATCCTGCTCACATCCCGCTCTCAAGAAGCCGCCGCGCGTCTTGCCTCCGCGGCCCTCGGCGCCATCTCGGCCCATCAGGTAAAGAAAGCTCTCTAGATGCTCCTTGTTCTCAACACAGGCTCTTCCTCGCTCAAACTCGCGGTCTTCAATGCGGCGCTTGATTTGGTCGTCGATGGCAATGTCTCAGGTGTCGGCGGCAAAGGCCGCATGGCGCTAGGCGAGGCCAAAACAGATGTAACCACGGGAAATCACGGGGAAGCCCTCGACTGTCTGCTCAAGGGCCTCGGTGCGCGGGGCATTGCCCTGTCAGACATCACAGGCGCCGCACACCGCGTCGTGCATGGCGGCCGCCGCCTCACCGCGCCGATGCGTATCACACCCGAGGCACTGGCACAGATCAAGGCGATGGTGCCCCTTGCGCCTCTGCACAATCCCCCCGCCCTAGCAGGCATCGCCGCCGTGACCGCCAAGCTGCCAAATCTGGCCCAGTTCGCAAGCTTTGACACCGCTTTTCACGCTTCCCAGTCCGATGCTGCCACTGCCTATGCTCTCCCCCGCGCACAGCGTGACGCAGGCATACGTCGCTATGGCTTTCATGGGCTCAGCTACGCAGGCATGGTCCGACAGTTCGGCGATAAACTCCCGCATCGCCTCCTCGCGCTGCATCTTGGCGCAGGCGTCAGCCTCTGCGCGATCAAGGATGGTCGCTCCATCGCAACGTCGATGGGCTACTCGCCGCTCTCTGGCCCGACAATGGCCACCCGCACAGGCGATATTGATGGTATGGCCGTGCTGCGCATCGCTCAGGAGCTCGGCTTTGACGCGGCGACTGAACTGCTCAACAAACAAAGCGGCCTCCTTGGCCTTTCGGGCATAACAGCAGACATGCGCGCACTCCTCTCCGACCCCTCACCAGACGCCGCATTCGCGGTAGAGCATTTCGTCTATTCTGTGGTTCACCAAGCAGGCGGCCTCATCGCGGCCCTTGAAGGTGTCGACGCCATCGCCTTCACGGGCGGCATCGGCGAAAACTCCGCGCCCATCCGCGAGCGCATCATGGCCAAGCTCGCGTGGCTCGGCGACCTCCCCGTTCATATTATCCCCGCCGATGAAGAACGTCAGATCGCGATTGACGCCACCTCGCTTCTCAACACGCCATGAATCACCCCAGCGCCACCACAATAGCGCTCACAGCAACAATATCTTCAACGGTCGCGCCACGGCTCAGATCTCCGACAGGCTTTGCAAAGCCCTGCAAGATCGGCCCAAGCGCTTGTGCGCCCGCAAGCTCCTGCGCCAGCTTATACGCAATATTGCCCGCGTCCAAACTTGGGAAAATCAACACATTCGCATTCCCCGCGCCCATACCTTTCTTGGTAGCAACCTTTGGGTTCAAAGCTGCATCGCCTTGGACAGGCCCGACAAACCCCGCAAGCTCGGACGCCGTGCGCACCCGTTCCACACTCTCGCCAGCTCCGCTCGTGCCAGTAGAAAACGACAGCATTGCAACCTCAGAATGCCCCAAAAGCGCCTTTGCGCTCGCGTGTGAGGCGCGCGCAATATCCGCCAGTTCCTCAGCACTTGGCTCAAGGTTCAAGGCACAATCTGCAAAGATCATCTCGCGCCCATCTGGGAACAGCATCACAAAGAACGACGAGGCCGTGTTCACACCCTCAGCAGGTCCAATCGCCATCGCCGCCGCCTCGATCACCCGCCGTGTCGGGCTGTCGGCCCCCGCAACCATCGCGTCCGCCTCGCCTGCGGCCACCATTGCTGCCGCACGGTATAGCGGCTTCTTGAGCAAGCGCCGCGCCATCACTTCTTTCATGCCCCGCGCCATGACAAGCGCCTGCACCTGCGCTTCCGTAACATCACCCAAAGCGAGCGGCTCGCAAATTCCCTCTGCCCCAAGCCGGGCCATCGCCTCGGCAATTCGCGGCTCATCCGCCTCCGGAAAAACAACTCTTTTAGGCTTTTCCCGCGCCATGCCATAAATTTTTTTCAAAAATTCCATGTATGCCTCTGTATACTTTCCTCAAAGGAGCCAGCAATGAGCACAGACGTCAAGATAAACCGTGGCCTTAAAGGCATCTACTTCGAGCGCTCAGGCGTGTCTCACATCGACGGTGCAAAAGGCGAACTGTCCTATCGCGGCTACTCGATTCACGATCTCGCCACGCGCTCCACCTTTGAAGAAGTTTGCTACCTGCTCATCTTCGGCGACCTTCCCAGCGCAATCGAGCTAGCCGATTTTGACGCCCGTCTCAAAACCGCACGCAGCCTCCCACCTGCAATCTATGACATCATCGAAAGCACCAAGGCAGGTCACCCGATGGATGTCTTGCGCACAGCTGTCTCAGCCCTTGCGGCCCTTGAACCACAGAGTCAAAACGTGGGTGAAGATGCCTTCATAGAAAACGGCATACGCCTGACCGCGCAAGTGCCCATGATCATCGCGGCGCATGAACATATCCGAAATGGCCGCGCGCCTGTGCCCGCAGACCCCTCGCTCAGTCACGCCGCCAACTGGCTCTATATGCTCAAAGGCGAGCTCCCATCTGACGATGCCGCACGCCTCGCAGATGTGGACTTCATCCTCCACGCCGAACACGGGGCAAACGCGTCGGCCTTTGCCGCGCGCGTCACGGTCGGAACAGAAGCCAACCTGCACGGCGCCATGGTCACAGCCCTCGCCACACTCGCTGGCCCCGCCCACGGCGGCGCTGCTGAAGATGTGATGAAAATGGTGCAAGAAATCGGCACGCCAGACAAGGCTGCCGCCTACGTCAAAGCCAAACGTGCTGCCCGCGAAGCCGTCACAGGATTTGGCCACCGCGTCTACCGCGCCGAAGACCCCCGCGCGCGCCACATGCGCGAAGGCGTTCGCAAGCTCGGCGAAGAGATGGGCGCTCCAGTTTGGTACGAAATTCTGCAAGGTGTGGTCGAGGCTATGAAGCCTTATTCGCGCCACGGCCTCAATGTGAATGTCGACTTTTATTCAGGCGTCATATACCAACTTCACGGCATCCCAATGGACCTCTACGTGCCGATTTTCGCGATCGGTCGCATGCCCGGATGGGTTATCCAATGCATAGAGCAACAGCGCGGCAATATTCTCATTCGCCCGCTCACACTCTACAACGGCCCCGAACTGCGTGATTATGTAGACATGAGTGACAGGTGACAGAACTTCTAGACCTCACAAGCGCCCAACTGGCCTTCGCACTTGTCGCCGTTTTCGTCGCAGGCGTTGTGCGAGGATTTGCAGGCTTTGCGCTCTCTGCGCTCACAATGGCAGCGCTGGCCAGTACAATTCCCCCAGTGGAACTGATCCCGATCTGCACCATGCTCGAGCTTGCCTCTGCCGCCCTGCTGATGCGTGGCGGCTTTTCCGAGGCCAACAAACGCATGGCCCTCACGTTGCAGTCCGGGGCGCTTATAGGCGTACCCTCAGGCCTCTATCTCACCACAACGATTGATCCCGAACTCTCAAAGATCATCGCCCTGTGCCTGATCGTCACTCTCGCGCTACTACAGCTCGCGCGCGTCCGCCTGCCCCTCACAACATCCCCAATTCCGACGTTCATCACAGGAATCTTCTCAGGCTTCGTCACAGGCCTCGCCAGCATCGGTGGCCTCGTGATTGCGCTCTACACACTGGCGCTACAAATGCCGCCCAAAAATATGCGTGGAACCCTGATCGTGATCATATTTATAGGGGGCGCGCTGACGTTCCTCTGGCAGCTCCTGTACGGAATGATCACGCCCTTGGCACTCAGTCGCTTCGCCGCCTTCGCGCCGCCAATGCTCGCAGGAGTCCTGCTCGGGCGCGCCTTCTTCAAGCCCGAATATGAGCGTCACTATCGCCCGTTCTGCCTGACGTTGTTGATTGGCCTCGCCATTTTTGGCCTTCTCAAAACGCTTTTATAGAGAGCTATCCCTACTTACTGCGCCAGCTATCAAGCCACTTCTGAACGCGGCTCTTGCGCATATCATAGCCGTCTTCCAGAGCGTCCATCGTCGGATCCACAGTGCGCTCCACAAACTGTCGCCACATCGCACGCACAAAGAAAAAGCCAACAATCAAGAAGGCAAAGAAGAAGAGATTAAACCAAGGAAACGGGCGGTACTCAGGCCCGCTCACAGGCTTGATAGAAATCGCATTGGGATAGATCGACAAGAATCGCATACGCCAGCCATAATGCGTGATCGACACCCACTGTTCCTTACCCGCCAGTGCCGAAGCTTCCGCCTCAAGGTCCGAGCTATCAAACTTGAAGTAGGGCGGATAAACGCCCGTGTCCTCGTTGCGATAAACCATCACACGTTCACCGCCACGCCACAGCCCCAAAAACCAAGTATCAACTTTTACAGTATTGATCAGCCGAAGGTCGCGCATATCGCCTTCCGCTGAGCCCAGATCCACTTGATTGTAAAAGATCTGCTGAAAGCTCGACAGACGCTCCAAACGGTCTGAGATCCCTGTCACTTTCGCCACATCATGCTGCGGCAGCGTATAATGCAGATAGAGCCCTGCAATCACGAACAAGACCACTCGAAAAATTCGTCTCACATTGCGCATCATACGCCCTCTCAATTGATCACATAAATCAGCGTCGCCACCGCAATGGTGGGTATCACATAAACCAGCAAGATCAACTTCCGCCTGAAGCCACTCTGATACGCTGCCATACCTGCCTCGACAAAGTCGTCACGGCTAATGCCAGCCCGCGCCTCTTCGTCAAGCTCAGCCCAGTCATCTTCAAGACGTTCCCGCCTGACAGACCGCGAGTAAATCGAGATAAGCACATAAATAACAGTCAGCAGAACAAACCCGACAACCGCAAACCGAACAAACTGCATCCTACCTCCTAAAGCGTTTCGATAAAAAGCACATCAAAACGCCCACTCGCTAATTTATGTTTCGCACAGCTCGGCTTAAATGAGCTCTCAGCTTAGCCCCAAACCGCTTTCACAGCGCTCAAACATACCCTTCACAGGCACTCATCCTCAGCTCAGTCTGCCCGTTTTCCACTGGCGATACAATCCAAGCAGTCCCATACGCATCAACGAAACAATTGAGCCCTATTAGGAAACAAAACTGCGCTCACGCCACGGACTGTCGCAAAAGATGCACACAATATTGCCTTAAATTTAACTCAACTGTTTCTAAAATGGGTCCAATAAACGCCTTTCCTCTCCGTCAATTTGACCTCGCGCGATAAGGAGCGAGAGAAATGGCCACGGTTGGCTACTATTCAATGACGGCAGGCCAAGGCCAAGCGTCGCAGGTCGATGAGATCACGAACAACGGTGATACCGCCGTGAACGTGACCATTCCAAATGCGACGCAGCTTGCTTCACTTGACAGCCTCTATGTTGTGAACCCCTCCAACAGCGGCTTCGGCGCCGAGTATATGAATAACCTTGGAGCCATTGCTGCTGCGGTCAACAGCGGCATGAACCTCGTGATTTTTGACCGCGCCGTGACCAATGCCCAAACAATCCTACCGGGAACAGGCTCAACAATCACAGCGGTACGCGACTTTGCCAGCGGATCAGATGTTAACGTTGCCGCAGGCGCCCCCACGTCCTTCACCAACGGCGCAAACGGCGTGATTGATGACAGCACATTTGATGGCGGCACCTACTCAAACCACGGCTATGTCGAGCTTTCTTCGCTCCCACCTGGCGCAACAGCTCTGCTCACAACCAGCGACCCGACCCACATTGTCGCCTTCACCTACCCCGTCGGCTCAGGCAACGTGTTCTATTCCACAATGCCAATCGATTTCTATACAGGCCAAAACAACGCCGCAATCAGCCCCGCCGATATCTTCACGCTCTTTACCAATACACAGCAAACGGTGATGTGCTTTGCCGCAGGAACGATGATCGAAACCCTCCTCGGTCAGCGCGCCGTCGAAGACCTCCGGATCGGTAGCGCGGTCCAAATCCACGATGGTCGCGTAGAGCGTATCCGCTGGATCAGCGCCTCCAAGATCAGCGCGTCCGACCTAAAAGGAAACCCAAAGCTGCGTCCCGTGCGCATCACAGCAGGCGCCCTTGGCAATGGCTTGCCCACTCGTGATCTGTTGGTGTCGCGCCAGCACCGTATGCTCGTGCGCTCCCGCGTTGCCGAGCGGATGTTC